>Ga0208491_10002_pt1 | contig 193228 bp, 180 predicted proteins | sample SubbioCSW11_NovA_FD_184819 | JGI IMG/M metagenome (GOLD analysis project Ga0208491, IMG submission 184819) | Serpentinite rock and fluid subsurface biosphere microbial communities from McLaughlin Reserve, California, USA - CR11_CSW11_NovA (SPAdes) | ecosystem: Environmental > Terrestrial > Deep...
TCGGGTTTCTTGCCGCACGGCTGCCGGCCCGAGTCCGCCGCGGGGCCCCGGTCTGTCGCGGCGGGGTGTTGCTCCGGGCGCGGCCCGGTCTGCCGAAACGAAACGCCCCAGCACGCTTCGCGCCTGCCGACGCGCGACCTGGGGACGCGACGGCTCAGGCTTCCGCGTCCCGCAGCGCTCGCTGACGGCCCTGTCTGAGGTGTCGGTTCCGAAATGTCCGTTAGGATCGTGGTCTCCCCCGCCCACCACGACCCCGCCCCCATGCCGACCGCGCCCCGCCGCCGCACCCCGCCCCCGACCGCGACCGCGCCGGTTCCGCCGCCCTTAAGCGCCACCGACTACGGCGGCGAAGTGGCGCTGGCCCGCGGCAAGGCGGCCCGCCAGCAGACACCGCGCGAGGATCTCGGCCCATGCCGCATTCCCCGCCGCGACCCGGTCGCCCTGCTGGAGGCCAGCCATGACGGCCGCGTGCCCGAGCTGAAGGCCATTCGCTACGGCCGCATGCTGGCCAGTCCGTTCGCGTTCTTTCGCGGTGGTGCCGGGTTGATGGCCCACGATCTGGCCCGCCTGCCGCGCAGCGCAGTGCACACCCAGCTCTGCGGCGATGCCCACCTCAACAACTTCGGGCTGTTCGCCAGCCCGGAACGCACCCTGCTCTTCGACATCAACGACTTCGACGAGACCCTGCCCGGGCCCTTCGACTGGGACCTGCGCCGCTTGGCCGCCAGTTTCGCCGTCGCCGCCGATGTGCAGGGCCACGACGAGGCCACCCAGCGCGGTCTGGTCGATACCCTGGTCGATGCCTACCGCGACCGCATGCGCCGTTTCGCGGCGATGGACCTGCTCGATGTCTGGTACTACCGGCTCACCTCCGAGACCCTGCTGGAGATGTCGGGCGACGACGATTACGAGCTGGAGGTGATCCGCAAGGCGAGGCGCAAAACCTCGGCGGTGTTCGCCACCGAAGCCACCGAACGCCTGCCGGACGGCCGCTGGAACATCCGCGACGCGCCGCCCTTCGTCTACCACTGCGATGCCGCGACCGACCGCGAACTGGCGCGCTTCCGCGCCAACGAGGTGCGACTGCTGGCCGACTACCGCGGCTCGCTGGCCAGCGAACGGCGGATGCTGTTCGACCGCTACGTGCTGCAGGACGTGGCGGTGAAGGTGCCGGGCGTGGGCTCGGTCGGCCGGCGCTGCTACATCGCCCTGTTCGTCGCCTCCGGCCAGCATCCGCTGTTCCTGCAGTTCAAGGAAGCCGCCGATTCGGTGCTGGAACGCCCACTTGGCCGCAGTCGCGAGGCGCATGACGGTGAGCGCATCGTCAACGGCCAGCGCCTGCTGCAGGCAGCCTCCGACATCTTCCTCGGCTGGGCCGGCAGCGCCGCACTCGGCGTGGAGTTCTACGTCCGGCAACTGCGCGACATGAAGGCCGCCTTCGATGTCAGCGCCTTCCGCCGCCGCGACTTCCACGAATACGCCGAAGCCTGCGGCTATGCCTTGGCGCGCGCACACGCCAAGGCGGGCTGCCCGGACGAACTGCTGGGCTACATCGGCAAGTCGGAAGCACTCTCGACCGCGATGCAGGATTTCGCCATCGCCTACCGCCGACAGAACGAAGCCGACTGGCAGGCTCTGCAGCGCGCAGCTCGGGCCGGACGGGTGCCGGCCGAAACAAGCAGCGAAAGCTGAGCAGGGCGGACAGCGCTGCCCCTTGCCGGGGCAGCACCACTGACCGCCGGTTCAGCTCACCGTCGGCAGGCGCTGGCCCTGCAGATCGCGCAGGGCCTGGATGCGCTCGGCCAGCGGCGGATGGCTCATGAACAGCTTCTTCATGCCGCTGGCAACATTGCCGGAGATGCCGAAGGCGCGCACCTCGGAGGGCAGGCTGCTCTGGCCGTAGGTCTGGGCCAGACGCTCCAGCGCGGCGATCATCTTCTGGCGGCCGGCCAACTGCGCGCCACCGGCGTCGGCGCGGAACTCGCGGTGCCGCGAGAAGGCCATGACGACGGTCGAGGCGAGGATGCCGAAGATGATCTCCAGCACGATCACGGTGACGAAGTAGCCGATGCCGGGGCCTCCCTCGTTCCTGAACACCACGCGGTCGATGGTGTGGCCGATGATGCGGGCGAGGAACATCACGAAGGTGTTGACCACACCCTGGATCAGGGTGAGCGTCACCATATCGCCGTTGGCGACGTGGCTCACTTCGTGGGCGAGCACGGCCTCGACCTCGTCGCGGCTCATCGCCCGCAACAGGCCGGTGGAAACCGCCACCAGGCTGTTGTTGCGCGAAGCACCGGTGGCGAAGGCGTTGATCTCGGGCGCGTCGTAGATGCCGACCTCGGGCATGCCGATGCCGGCCTTCTCGGCCTGGCGCTTGACGGTGGCCTGCAGCCACTGCTCCATTTCATTGCGCGGCCGCTCGATGAGCACGAGACCGGTCGAGCGCTTGGCCATCCACTTCGACATGGCGAGCGAGATGAAGGCGCCGCCGAAGCCGAAGATGGCGCAGAACACCAGCATGCCGGTGAGGTTGATGCCGTACTGGTCGGTGAAGGTGGAGAGACCGAAGAAAGTGCTGAGCACCATCCAGACCACCGAGAACACGAGGATCACGGCGAGGTTGGTGGCGAGAAACAGGAGGACGCGCTTCATGGGAGCCTGGCCGGTGTGGGGGGACACCGATTAGTGTGGCAGAGAACGGTAAAGTTCAAGCGATGACCGCCCCCGCCCGGCTCGTGCCATGACGCTGCTTTCACCCGGCCATGTCGGACGTTTTGCTCCCTCCCCCACCGGCCCCTTGCACGCCGGCTCCCTGCTGGCGGCACTGGGCAGTTGGATGTACGCCCGCCGGCACGGTGGCCGCTGGTTGCTGCGGATGGAAGACCTCGACCCGCCACGCGAACCGCTCGGGGCCGCCGAAAACCAGCTCGCCACCCTGGCCCGGCTGGGCCTGCACGCCGACGGCCCGGTGCTCTGGCAGAGCCGGCGCCATGCGGCCTACGCCGAGGCCTTGGCACGCCTGCAGGCCGAGGGCCTGGCCTTCCCTTGCGCTTGCAGCCGCGCCGATCTGGCCGCCACGGCCGGCATCCATCGCGGCTGCGTCGTGCCCCCGCCGCAGGATCCCCGCACCGGCAGCGTGCGTTTGCGGGTCGATGATCGGCCGATCGCCTTCGACGACGAGGTGCACGGCCGCATCGTCCAGCGCCTGGCCAGCAGCGTCGGCGATGTGGTGCTGCGTCGGGCCGATGGGCTCTGGGCCTACCAGCTCGCCTGCGTGGTGGACGATGCCTTCCAGGGCGTCACCCATATCGTGCGCGGGGCCGACCTGCTCGACTCGACACCCCGACAGATCGCCCTGCAGCGGGCACTCGGCCTGCCCACCCCGCACTACCTGCACCTGCCGCTGCGCCGCGACGCCCGGGGCCGCAAGCTCTCCAAAAGCGAGGGGGCGGCGGCGATCGACGGGCAGAACCCGCTCGAGCTGCTGCGCGCCGCCTGGCTCGCGCTGGGTCAGGACCCGGCGCATTGGCCGGGCGCTGCCACGCCAGAGGCGGCGCTGGCCGCCGCGGTGCCGGCCTTCGACCCCTCCCGCATCCCGCCCGACCCTGTCGGCGGTGCCATCGATCCCGCCCGGCACTGCGATGCCCAGCACAGTTCGGAACTTGCAGACAAGGGTTGACAGGGCCGCACTTGCCGAGCTGCCCGGCAAGGCGGAGCCTGTGGGCATTGCCGCCGGCCGGGAAGCCGCCATGGACGCTCCACGACTGCTGAAGAAATACCCCAATCGCCGCCTCTACGACACCCGGATCTCCAGCTACATCACTCTGGGCGATGTCCGTCAACTCGTGCTCGATGGCGAGAGCTTCGAGGTGCGCGACGCCCGGACCGACCAGGACATCACCCGGCTGGTGCTGTTGCAGATCATCATCGCGCGCGAGGAGGAAGGGCAGCCGATGCTGTCCGCCACCGCCTTGCAACTGATGATCCGCTTCTACGGCGACCCGTTGCACGGCTTCATGGGCCGCTACATCGAACGCAGCCTGCAGTTGTTCCTCGAACAGCAGCATGCCCTGCGCAAACAGCTGGGCGGGCTGATCGGCGCCTCGCCCTTCGCCCTGCTCAACCAGATCGCCGAGCGCAATCTCGATCTCTGGAAGAACCTGCAACAGGGCATGGGCAAGGCGGCCCGGCCGGCCGCCAAGCGCAGCGCCAAGCGCAGCGCCAAGCGCGCCAGCAAGACCGCGAAACCCGCCCCCAAACCCAAGCGCTGAGCCCGCAGGGCCCGGCCTAGAGGTCGCGGGCGACCCGAAAACCGACCCGCGCCGAACGGAGTTCGACCGGCACCTGCAGGCGGAAGCTGGAGCGCGCCTGATCCAGGGTGCTGGCCCAGGAGCCACCGCGCACCACCCGCTCGGCGCAACCGGGGTTGACCCAGGCGCGGCCATCGTCGGGCGCCCGGCGGTAACTGTCGTGCCAGCAGTCCTCGACCCACTCCGAGACATTACCGATCAGGTCGAAGGTGCCGAAACCCTCGACCGGGTAACGCCCGACCACCGCCGGCCCCCAGGCACCATCGTTCCAGCCACGGATCGGCTGCCCCCAACGCCGGCCTTGTGCGGAGCGATCGCCGTCACCGGTCAGATTGCCCGGCGCCGCCCCGACCGGCACCGTGCGCCCCCAGGCCCAGGGGGTCGTGGAGCCGGCGCGCAGGGCGTATTCGAACTCGGCCTCGGAAGGCAGGCGATAGCTCTGCCCACTGCGCACCGCCAGCCATTCGGCGTAGGCGGCGGCATCGGCAAAGGCGACATGCAACACCGGGTCCTCGGCGGCGGCCTCGCTGCGACCATCGAAACCACGCCGCCAATCAGCACCGCGCAGATCGACCATCCGCCCGCTGCGCTCGTCGTAGACGCTGGAACGGCCGCGTCGTTCGGCGACGGTGATGTGGCCGGTCGCCGCGACGAAGCGGGCGAACTCGGCGACCGTGGTCTCGCGCACCGCCAGCGCGAATCCGCGCTCGAAGCGCACCGGGTGCGGCGGTCCCTCGTTGTCGCGGGCGCCGTCCGTGCCGGGTACCGCGCCCATGGTGAAGCGGCCGTGCGGGATCACCACCATCTCCGGCCCCGAACCGCCACCGACCAGCGCATCGGCGAACCGCTGCCCCGGTTGGAAATGCCCGTAGCGGCGGGCCAGAACCAGACGCTGGCTGCGCTCATCGAGGCCCGGTGCTTGGGGATCGATCCGCTCGACCTCGGCCAATCGGCGGCTGGCCAGCTGAAGGTCGAGGCGAAGGAGTGCCGCATCGACCTCGGCCAGCGCCCGCGCGGCCGCTTCGGCCCGCTGCTGTGCCAAGGCCGCACGCGCGTTCTGCAGGCGCACAGCATCGAGACCCAGCCTTCCGGCGCGGGTGAGATCCTGGGCCGCCTCGTCGAAACGCCCGGCAGCAGCGGCGGCGGCGGCACGAGCCAACAGGGCGGTCTCGATCGACTGCAGGCCTTCGCGGGCCGGCAGCAGGCCGGGCACCCGGTCCTGGGCCTCACGGAAGGCCGCCACCGCACTCGCCCCGCGCGGCGCCAGCCAGTTGCCGGCGGCCTGCCGCTCGTGGCCGAGCCGCACCAGTGCGAGAGCGTCCTGCAGATCATCAAGGGCCTGCTGGCGGCCGGGCAGGCCATCGGGATCGGCCACCGCCAGGACGGCGGCCAAACGCTGCGCTTCGTCGGATCGGCCCTCGCGACGGGCGGTATCGAAGGCAGTCGCCAAGGCAGCACTGACGCGCTCGCGGCCGGCGGCCGCGGCGGCATCGGCGGGATCGCTCGCCAGCAGGGCCAGATGGAGATCGAGCGCCCCTGGCGGGTCGATGCCGGTCCAGCGCCCGGCGGCTTCGGCGACCAGAGCCTCGGCGTGCAGGCTGGCACGCACCTGCGGGTCGGCCGGCACCACGATCGGAGCGGCTTGCCAGCTTGGCGCCGGCAGCGGGGTCACCGCTGACGGCGGATCGGGGCCGGATCGCGCCGGCCCGGCATCGGTCTCCGGCGGCGCGACGACCGGCGCGACGACCGGCGCGGGCGCGACCGGCGCGGGCTCGCTGCAGGCGGCAAGCATCAGCAGGCAGGCGACGGCAAGGGCGAGGGGCGCAGCGCGATGGGACGGCACGGACTGACCTTGAAGCGCAGGCGGCGCGGGCCAGACGTTAGGCTATGCCCCCCCAACCCTGCAAGGACAGGCATGAGTCTCACGCCGATCGAGACCAGCACGGCGCTGGCCGAGGCCCGCAAGCAACTGGTCGCTTCACCTCTTGCGCTCGACACCGAGTTCGTCCGCGAGCGCACCTGGTACCCGCAGCTGGCCCTGGTGCAGGTGGCCGATGCCGCCGGCACGGTGCTGCTGGTCGACCCCCAGGCCGAGGGCCTGCGTGACGAGTTGGCCGGGCTGGTCGCCGGGGCCGATGCCCTGATGCACAGCGCCAGCGAGGATCTGGTGGCCTTCCGCCACGCGCTGGGGGTGCTGCCGGCCGGCTTGTTCGACACCCAGATCGCCGCCGCCTTCGCCGGCTTGGGGCCGGGCCTCGGTTACCAGAGCCTCGTACAGCAGCTGCTTGGCCATGCCCTCGACAAGGGCGAGACCCGATCGGACTGGCTGAAGCGCCCGCTCACGGCGCGCCAACTGACCTATGCCGCCGAGGATGTGCATCATCTGCACGCCTTGGCTGCCGCCCTGCGCGAGCGCCTGCAGGCCCGTGGCCATGCCGAGCGAGCCGCCGCCGACATGGCGCGCCTGCTCGATGCCGCACGCGAGGAACGCGATGACCCGCAGCCCCACCTCGCGGTCCGAGCCGCCGCCGCGCTCGACCGCCCGGCCCAGGCCCGCCTGCGCCGCCTGCTGCGCTGGCGCGAAACCACCGCCCGGCAACGCGACCTGCCCCGCCGCTGGCTGCTCGATACCGATTTGGCGCTTGATCTGGCCCGCCGCCCACCGGCCACATCGCAAGCCTTGGACGCTGCGCTGGAGGCCGCCCGCTCGGCCCGCCGCCTGCGTGAGGAGATCGCCGCCCTGCTCGCCGCACCGCTCGATGCCGACGAGGCGGGCATGCCCCTGGCCACCGACAGCGAACGCGCCGACCGCGCCCGGCTCAAGGCCCTGCAGGCGGAGGTGGCCGTGCAGGCCACCGCCCTCGATCTGCCGGAGGGCCTGCTCTGTGCCCGCAAGCACCTCGAAAGCCTGCTGGTTAATGGCCACTGGCCGACCGCCCTCGAGGGCTGGCGCCGCGAGGTGCTGGAGGCTCCGCTGCGCCGGGCGATGGCCTGAAAACCTCGCCACCCAAGCAAGGCGGCCGGCTTGGCAAGCCCGCGCTTCGCGGCCTATACTTCAAGGCTTACGTGGGGGGGTAGCTCAGCTGGGAGAGCGCGTCGTTCGCAATGACGAGGTCGTGGGTTCGATCCCCATCCTCTCCACCACGCATGGAAGGCCGGGTTCGCCCGGCCTTTTTCTTTGCGACAATGCAGCCCTTCGTCCCCGTAGCTCAGCTGGATAGAGCGTCCCCCTCCTAAGGGGAAGGTCGCACGTTCGAATCGTGTCGGGGACGCCATTCGCGGACTTCCCAAAGAGCCTCTCCCCATGACCCACCCCGTTCTCGCCGCCCTCGGCCTTTCCGACCACGAATCCGGCAGCTACCTCGGCCACGGCGAGTGGTCCGCCACCCGTGATGCCGGCGTGCTCGAGCCGGTCAACCCGGCCACCGGCGAGGTGCTGGGCCGGGTCTACGCCTCCTCGGAGGCCGACTACGCGACGATCAAGGCGCGCGCCAAGGCCGCCGCCGCGATCTGGCGCACCACCCCGGCGCCGAAGCGCGGCGAAGCGATCCGCCTGTGCGCCGAGGCCCTGCGCCGGCACAAGTCGGCACTCGGTGCCCTGGTTTCGCTGGAGATGGGCAAGATCAAGCCGGAAGGCGATGGCGAAGTTCAGGAGATGATCGACATCGGCGATTTCGCCGTGGGTCTCTCGCGCCAGCTCTACGGCCTGACCATGCACTCGGAGCGTCCGGGCCACCGCATGTACGAGCAGTGGCACCCGCTCGGCATCGTCGGCGTGATCAGCGCCTTCAACTTCCCGGTCGCCGTCTGGGCCTGGAACAGCTTCATCGCTGCCATCTGCGGCAACATCACGATCTGGAAGCCCTCGCCGAAGACCCCGTTCTGCGCCGTGGCCTCGATGAAGATCTGCAACGAGGCCCTGCGCGCCGGCGGCTTCCCCGACCTGTTCTTCCTGTTCAACGACGCCGGCACCGAGCTGGCGAGCAACTTCGTCGACGACCACGACATCGCACTGGTGAGCTTCACCGGCAGCACCAAGGTCGGCCGCCAGGTCGGCGAGCGCGTCGCCCGCCGCATGGGCAAGTCGCTGCTGGAGCTCGGCGGCAACAACGCGATCATCGTCGATGCCACGGCCGACCTGAAGCTGGCCATCCCGGCCATCGTCTTCGGCACGGTCGGCACCGCCGGCCAGCGCTGCACCAGCACGCGCCGCCTGTTCGTGCACGAGTCGATCTTCGACGAGGTCATCGCTAAGCTGATGACCGCCTACAAGCAGGTCGAGGGCAAGATCGGCGACCCGAACGCCGAAGGCACCCTGATGGGCCCGCTGAACGACAAGGGCGCGGTCGCGGCCTTCCTTTCGGCCATCGAGAAGGCCAAGGCCGCCGGGGGCACGGTGCGCAGCGGCGGTGCCGCACTCGACCGCCCGGGCAACTACGTGCTGCCGACGCTCATCACCGGTGTTGCCAACTCGGCCGAAGCCGTGCAGACCGAGACCTTCGCCCCGATCCTCTACGCCATGCCGTTCAAGACGCTGGACGAGGCCATCGCCATGCAGAACGCCGTGCCGCAGGGCCTCTCCTCGGCCATCTTCACCCAGAACCTGAAGGCGGCCGAAGCTTTCCTGTCGGCGGCGGGTTCGGACTGCGGCATCGCCAACGTCAACATCGGCACCTCGGGCGCCGAAATCGGCGGGGCCTTTGGCGGCGAGAAGGAAACCGGCGGCGGCCGCGAGTCGGGCTCGGATGCCTGGCGTGCCTACATGCGCCGCCAGACCAACACCATCAACTACTCGGACGCGTTGCCGCTGGCGCAAGGCATCAAGTTCGAACTCTAAGGTTTTCGGCCTACACTGGCGCGGTCCAAGCCTCTGGGGGAGATGGCGATGCGCAAGACGGTTGATTGGGTACTGTTCCTGGCCCTGACGCTGGGCATGGCGGGCACGGCCAGCGCCAATGAACGTGACTTCGTGGCCGGCGACGGCACCGCTTTCACGCTGCCGCTGGTCGATGGCCTGCCCGGCCGGGCCGAAGGCGAGCGGGCGGTGTTCGAGTCGGCGGGCTTCAGCACCGACACCGCCGCCCTGACCCTGACCGACCGCTTCGGCTTCATTTTCAAGGGCGGCGAAGCGCCCGTCCGGGTGCGGGTCGAGGATGTCACGCTCGCCACGCCGGTGCTGCTGGTCGAGGCCGCCGTGCCGGACGACCTGGAAGGCGTCGGCTTCCGCCGCAGCCGTTTCGAGCTGGCGGCCGCGCCCTGCGCCATCGCCCGCGGCGAAGCCTGCAGCGCCTGGATGTTCGGCCCGCAGGAATACCGCATCTACCGCGCCACCCTGAGCTACGCCGACGGCAGCACGGAAACCCTGCTGCAAGCCGAGCCCTTCATGATGGCCGCTTTCATCGCCCGACTGGGCGATCGCATCCCCACCCGTCAAGCGGAGGCGGCGCAGACCGCGCAAAGCCCATGAACTACGACTCCCGCAGCGTCTCGGTGCTGGCCATCACCAGCTTTACTTTCGGCCTGCTCGGCTGGACCCTGCTGCCTTGGCTGGGTGCCATCGTCGCCATCGTCACCGGCCACCTTGCCCGCAGCTCGATCCGCCGCGACCGCGACCAGCTCGACGGCGACGGTTTCGCCATCGCCGGCTTGGCTTTGGGCTACAGCATGATCGGCCTGTCCTTGCTGGCCGTGTTCCTGATCGTGCTGTTCTTCGGTGGTCTGGCCGCCGCCCTGATGTGGGCGGCCACCCTGACCGCCTGATCGACCACGAGGATCGCCGCAACCCATGTACGGATTGGCCCGCGCCCTGCTGTTCCGCCTCGACGCGGAGCAGGCCCACGACTGGGCGCTGAAAGGCATCGATGCCGCCTGGCGCGGCGGCCTGAACCCTTTGCTGGCCCGTCGACCCGAGGCCTTGCCGACCACCGTCTTCGGCCTGAGCTTTGACAACCCGGTCGGCCTGGCCGCCGGCCTCGACAAGAACGGCGACTGCATCGATGGCCTCGCCGCGCTGGGTTTCGGCTTCATCGAGATCGGCACCACCACGCCACGGCCGCAGGCCGGCAATCCGAAACCGCGGATGTTCCGGCTGCCCGAGCACCAGGCGGTGATCAACCGGCTCGGCTTCAACAACGAAGGTGTCGATGCTCTGGTGCGCAAGGTCGAGGCCTCGAAGCTCAAACGTGTGGGCGGCTCGGTGCGGCTGGGCATCAACATCGGCAAGAACCGCGACACGCCCAACGAGCAGGCCCTGGGCGATTACCTGCACTGCCTTGGTCGCGTTTACCCGCTGGCCGACTACGTGACGGTCAACGTCTCCTCCCCCAACACCGCCGGCCTGCGCGAGCTGCAGGAGGAAAAGGCCCTGCGCGCGCTGGTCGCCGGCCTGCTCGAGGCCCGCGAGCGCCTCGCCGGCCAGCACGGCCACCGCGTGCCGCTGCTGGTCAAGATCGCTCCGGACCTCTCCGAGGACGACATCGATGCCTCGGCGCGGGTGCTGGGCGAACTCGGTATCGACGGGGTGATCTGCGGCAACACCACCACCGACCGCCTCGCCATCGAGGGCCACCCGCTGGCCGGCGAAACCGGCGGGCTTTCCGGGCACCCGCTGTACGGCCGCTCGACCACGGTGCTGCGCCGCCTGCGCTCGCGCCTGCCGGCGACGATCCCGCTGATCGGCGTCGGTGGCATCCTGTCGGGCGCCGATGCCGGCGGCAAAGCCACTGCCGGGGCCGATCTCGTGCAGTTCTACACCGGGCTGATCTACCGGGGCCCGGCTTTGATCGGGGAATGCGTGGAGGCGCTCCGCCACCGTCGCGACGGCATTCCGGCATGAGCCCGGCCGGCTACCGGCTGGCCGAGGGCGTCTCGCTGGCCGGCCGCAACAGCTTCCGGGTCGAGGCACAGGCCGAATGGCTGGCCGATGTCCACGACCCCCACGCCCTGCCCGCCCTGCTCGGCGAGCCTTGGGCCCTGTCCGTGTCGCTGCTGGTGCTGGGCGAGGGCAGCAATGTGCTGCTGGCCGGCGATGTGCCGGGCCTCACGCTCTGCCTGACCCGCGCCCGCATCACCCTGCTCGAAGACGGCCCCGAGACGGCTCTGGTCGCCGCCGATGCCGGCGTCGGCTGGAACGACTTCGTGCACTGGACGCTCGGCCGCGGCCTCTGCGGGCTGGAGAACCTCGCCCTGATCCCCGGCACGGTCGGTGCCGCGCCGATCCAGAACATCGGCGCCTACGGCACCGAAGCGGGCGAATTCATCGCGTCGGTGCAGGCCTTCGACCGCGACACCCTGCGGCTGCGTAGCTTCGAGCACGAGGACTGCCGCTTCGGCTACCGCGACAGCCTGTTCAAGCGCGAACCGGAGCAATACATCCTCACCGAGGTGCGTTTCCGGCTGCCGAAAAAGCGCGCGGTCAAGACCGACTACGCCGGTGTCGGCGAGGAACTGGCGGCGATGGGCATCACCGGCACACCAACGCACCGGCAGGTGGCCGAGGCGATCGGCCGGCTGCGCAGCCGCAAGCTGCCAAACCCGGCCGTGCTCGGCAACGCCGGCAGTTTCTTCAAGAACCCGATTGTCGATGTGGCCGTGGCCGATGCGCTGAAAGCCGCGCATCCGGGCCTGCCGGTGTTCGCCGGCGATTCACCGCTCAGCCGCAAGCTCTCGGCCGGCTGGCTGATCGAGCAGGACGGCTGGAAGGGCCATCGCGAGGGCGATGCCGGCGTGGCCGCGCAGCACGCGCTGGTGCTGGTCAACCACGGTCGGGCGACAGGCGCCGAGTTGCTGCGCCTTGCCGGCCGGATCGCCGGATCGGTGGCAACGCGTTTCGGCGTGGCGCTCGAACCGGAACCCCGCATCCTCGGCGGCCATTTCCAGCCTCTCGCGCCCTCCACAAGCCCGGCATGAGCGCAACCGAGCGCCGCGAACTGCTGCGCGCGGTCGGCATGATGGTCGGCAGTGCGGCCATGTTCGCCTGCATGGCGGTGATGATCCGGCTGGCCTCGGCGCAACTGCATGCCTTCGAGATCGCCTTCTTCCGCAACCTGTTCGGTCTGGTGTTCATCCTGCCGCTGCTGCTGCACCACGGCACCGGCATCCTCAAGACCGACAAGCTGCACCTCTACACCGGGCGCTGCCTGATCGGCATCGTCGCCATGCTCTGCGGCTTCTGGGCCATCGTCCACCTGCCGCTCGCCAAGGCGGTGACCATCAGCTATTCGACGCCGATCTTCGTGACCATTCTCGCCGTGCTGTTCCTGGGCGAGATGGTGCGGGCTCGGCGCTGGGCGGCGGTGGCCGTCGGTTTCATCGGTGTGCTCATCATCATGCGGCCCGGCGCCGAGACTTTCGACGGCAACACCCTGGTGGCACTCACCGCCTCGGTACTGAGTGCGATCGTCGCGGTCAGCATCAAGGTGCTTTCGCGCACCGAGAAGCCCGACGCGATCGTGCTCTGGACCACCCTGCTCTGGGTGCCGATGTCGCTACTGCCGGCCCTGTTCGTCTGGACCGGCCCGAGCGGCATCACCTGGCTGTGGGTGGTGGCTGCTGGTTTTTTCGGCAGCGCCGGGCACATGTTCTGGACCCGGGCGCTGAAACGCGCCGACGCCTCCCTGCTGACGCCGATCAGCTTCATGCAGGTGCCCTTCGTCGCCCTGCTCGCCTGGTGGCTGTTCGCCGAGACCGTGACGGGATGGACGGCACTGGGCGCGGCCATCATCTTCGCCGCCAACGCCTACATCGCCCACCGCGAGGCCAGGATCGCCTCGCGGACGGTGACCGACCCCGAAATCAACCGGGAAACGCAGAAACCCTGAGCGCCGCAGAGGGTGAAGATGGCGTGAGAACAGGACCTTCGGCACATGCCGGGTTGTCGCCACCGACTAGTCTGCTGACTCCGCCGCCCGCCCGGGCATGTCCGCTTCACGAAGGTCCGCCATGAAGAAAGCCTTGCTGTCCCTGAGCCTCGCCCTCGCCCTTGCCGTCCCGCTCGCCAGCGCCGCCGACGGTCGGCCGGAACTGGGCAGCTTCGGCATCGAACTCGGCAACCGCGACACCAGCGTCCGCCCGGGTGACGATTTCAACCGCCACGCCAACGGCGCCTGGTACGACGCTTTCCAGTTGCGCGATTACCAGACCCGTTTCGGCTCCTTCAACGAGTTGTCGGACCGCGCCGAGGCGCAGGTGCGCACGATCATCGAGGAACTGCAGCAGCGCCAGGATCTCGCAGCCGGCAGCAATGAACAGAAGATCCGCGACTTCTTCGCCAGCTACATGGATCTGGCTGCTCGCGATGCCGCCGGGATCACGCCGCTTGCGCCCGTTCTCAGCCGCATCGCCGCCATCGAAGACCATGCCGATCTCGTCGCCGCTTTCGGCCGTTCCAACCGCGACGGCAGCGCCAGCCCCATCAGCGTCGGCATCGGGCTCGACCGCAAGGACCCGAACCGCTACCTGGTCGGCATCGGTGTCGGCGGGCTGGGCCTGCCGGATCGCGACTTCTACTTCAACCCGGCGCCGCGTTTCGTGCAGATCCGTGAGGCCTACGTGGCCCACATCGCGACCATGCTGGGTTTCGCCGGCAAGGACAACCTGCAGGCACGCGCCGAAGCGGTGATGGCGCTGGAAACGGCCATGGCCCAGCACCACTGGGAGCGCGCCGCTCTGCGTGATCGCGAACGCACCTACAACCTCAAGACCCTTTCGACTCTGAAAGAAGCCCTGCCCGGCCACGATTGGGTCGCGCACTTCGAGGCCCAGGGTTTTGCCGTCCCGGCCGAGGTCAACGTGACCACGCCCAGCGCGGTGGAGCCGGTGATCGGGGTGATCCGCGACACACCGATCGCGGTCTGGCGCGACTACCTCGCCTTCCACACCATCGACAACCACGCGCCCTTCCTGTCGAGCGAGATCGACGCCGCCGGTTTCGCCTTCAACGGCACCGTGCTCAACGGCCAGCCCTCGCAACGTGAACTCTGGAAGCGCGGCGTGGCCCTGGTCGGCGGCATGGGCGGCCTGGGCGATGCGGTCGGCCAGATCTACGTCGAGCGCCACTTCCCGCCGGCGGCCAAGGCGGCGATGGACCGCCTGGTCGAGAACCTGCGCACCGCGCTGCGCCAGCACATCGACCAGCTCGACTGGATGAGCCCGGCCACCAAGGTCGAGGCCCACAAGAAGCTCGAGAGCTTCCGCGCCAAGATCGGCTACCCGAGCCAGTGGCGCGATTACTCCTCGGTCACGATCGTGCCGGATGACCTGATGGCCAATCTGCTCGCCCTGCGCGAATTCAACGTGCAGGACCGGAACCGCCGACTGGGCAGCGTGCCGGACCGCGAGGAATGGTTCATGACCCCGCACACGGTCAACGCCTACTACAACGCGGTGTTCAACGAGATCGTGTTCCCGGCCGCCATCCTGCAGCCGCCCTTCTTCGACGTGAACGCCGACCCGGCCGTGAACTACGGCGCCATCGGCGGCGTGATCGGCCACGAGATGGGCCACGGCTTCGACGACCAGGGCTCGCGCTCCGACTGGCAGGGCATCCAGCGCAACTGGTGGACCGACGAGGACCGCGCCCGCTTCGAGGCACGCACCGCCGCCCTGGTGGCGCAGTACAACCGCTTCTGCCCGCTCGAGGGGCATTGCGTTAACGGCCAGCTTTCGCTGGGCGAGAACATTGCCGACCTGGCCGGCCTATCGATGGCCTGGACGGCTTACCAGATCAGCTTGGACGGCCAGGAAGCCCCGGTGATCGACGGCGTGACCGGAGCGCAGCGCTTCTTCCTCGCCTGGGCGCAGATCTGGCGCTCCAAGCACCGCGAGGAGGCGCTGATCAACCAGCTCCGCGTCGGGCCGCATTCGCCGCCGGAGTTCCGCATCAACGGCGTGGTGCGCAACATCGACGCCTGGTACGAGGCCTTCAACGTGCAGCCCGGCGATGATCTCTACCTGCCCGAGAACGAGCGCGTGCGGATCTGGTGATCAGCGGTACTTGTTCGCCACGTAGCCGTCGATGATGCCGATGAACTCCTGCGCGATATTCTCGCCGCGCAGGGTCATCGCCTTCTCGCCGTCGATGAACACCGGTGCGCTCGGGGCCTCGCCGGTCCCGGGCAGCGAGATGCCGATGTTGGCGTGACGCGATTCGCCGGGGCCGTTGACCACGCAGCCCATCACCGCAAGCGTCAGGTTCTCCACGCCGGGGTGCTTGAGCTTCCACACCGGCATCTGCTCGCGCACATGCTCCTCGATTGCTTTGGCCAGCTCCTGGAAGAAACTGCTGGTGGTGCGGCCGCAGCCGGGGCAGGCCGTCACCATCGGCGTGAAGGCGCGCAGGCCCATGGTCTGCAAAAGCTGCTGGGCGACAATGACCTCGTGGGTGCGCGACTGGCCGGGCTCGGGCGTGAGCGAGATGCGGATGGTGTCGCCAATACCCTCCTGCAGCAGCACGGCGAGTGCGGCGGTGCTGGCCACGATGCCCTTGCTGCCCATGCCGGCCTCGGTGAGGCCGAGGTGCAGGGCGTAGTCACAGCGCGCGGCGAGGTCGCGGTAGACGGCGATCAGTTCCTGCACACCGCTCACCTTGGCCGAGAGGATGATGCGGTCCTTGGGCAGGCCGAGCTCGACGGCGCGCTCGGCGGAATCGAGGGCCGAACGCACCAAGGCCTCGCGCAGCACGCGGGCGGCGTCCCAGGGTTCGGCGCGCCGGGCGTTCTCGTCCATCAGCACGGCGGCCAGGTTCTGGTCGAGCGAACCCCAGTTGGCGCCGATGCGCACCGGTTTGGCGTACTCGAGGGCTTTTTCGATGATGGCCGCGAACTGCGTGTCCTTCTTCTTGCCGAAGCCGACATTGCCGGGGTTGATGCGGTACTTCGCCAGCGCCTCGGCGCAGGCCGGGTGCGCTTCGAGCAGGCTGTGCCCGTTGTAGTGGAAGTCGCCGATGATCGGCACCTCGACGCCCATCATCGCCAAGCGGTCGCGGATGTGCGGCACGGCGGCGGCCGAGGCCTCGTTGTTGACGGTGATCCGCACCTTCTCCGAGCCGGCGCGCCAGAGCTCGGCGATCTGCTGGGTGGTGGCCTTGATGTCGGCGGTGTCGGTGTTGGTCATCGACTGCACGACGATGGGCGCATCGCCACCGACGATGAGCTTGCCGACACGGACGGGGATGGCACGGCGACGCGGTGCCGGAAGGGTGGAACTCATGCGGGGGCTCGACAAAGGATTCAGGCGGGCGCGGCAATGACCGGCGCGTGGCGGTAGAGGAAATAGTCACCCAGCACCTGCAGCAGGCGCAGATCGACGAGCAGGCCATCCGGTCGGCGGTCGAGCGTGTCGGCTCCGGGTTCGATGTCGCGGGCCACACTGATCGTCTCACCCTGCGGCAGGCGCTGGGCGGAGAGGTAGAGCCAGTCGTCGCCGCCGTAGGTGGGGCGAAGCTCAAGCGCGCGCATCGGCGCCCGGTCCGCCGTCGACGAGGCCAGCACCACCGGCACGGCCTCCCGCGACAGCAGTTCGACCCCGGCCATCACCTGACCGTCGGCTTCGTAGCGCAGCCAGCGCAGCAGACCGATCATCCACTCGCCGCCCTCCTCGTCGGGCAGACGCAAGCCCACCAGCTCGCCCACCCGCAGGCGCAGCGCATCTTCGCCACTCCAGCGTACGCGATAACCGCCCAGGCTCTGGTCGACCGCGATGGCCGGCATCGGGCGGGTCCTTGAGCTGGAATCGCCGCTGCCGGCCGCCCAAGCGGCACGGCTGGAAACCGCGCCGGATTCGCCGAGCAGATCGCGGGCGAAATGGTCGAAATCGCGCTCACCGCTGGCGAGGTAATGCAGGCCGGAGAGGCCGATCACGGTCTCCAGGGTATGCCCGCCGTCGAGGCGGATGAATTGCCGCGCAGCGGCCTGCGAGAAGGCCCGCCGCAGCTTGCGCAGGGTGTCGGTGGCGAACTCCACCGGCATGCCTTGCTCCGGCACGACGATGCCTTTTTCGATCTTGCTGGCCGAAAGTGCCGATTCCACCGCAGCGGCGAAACCGACCAGATCCAGCCACTGGCGCGGCGGTGTCCGACCACCCGGCCCCTCGTCGGCATCGTCGGGCACGCCAACCGAAGTGGCGGTTGGCGAATCGCGCAAAGGCGAGGCTTCGACAAAGCTTGCACACAAGACCCAGAGCCGATCCTGTTCGGCCTGCGCATGGCCGCGCGGATGCAGCACCGCCATCAGCAGCACCTGCACATGGCGGTGCTGCAGACTGGGAGCCCCGGGGATCAGCGGGTCGGCCGCGGCGCGGCTTTCCAGCTCGCGGGCGACCGCGAAGTGGTAGCAGCGGTGCAGGCCGCGCCAGACCTCTGCCGGATGCCCGGCGTAGACCCGCCAGGCCGTGCGTAGGGCCTCGACGTAGTGGTGGGAAGCGATCTGCAAAGCCACCGCCACCTGCCCGCCGCGCAGCCAGGGCAGGCTGCCCGAGGGCGCGCAGAGGTCGGCAGCAGCCAGCCGGTAGGCATGCCCGAGGAGCAGGTGCAACTGCGTCAGTTCGACCGGCAGCAGGCCCAGCTCGCCGCTCAAAGGCAAGGGTTTGCCGGCATAGGCGCGCTGGGTGGACACCGCCACATCGAGCACCACCGGGCGCAGGATGTCGGCGATCTCGCGGCGTGTGCCACCCTTCATGCCACCCGCTGTGGCCAAGCCCGAAAGGGCCTTGAGCAGGGCGCGGCGGGTCGTGGTGGCGTCGGCGCGCGGCAGTGCCTCGACCCACTCCGCCGCACGCCGCGCATCCGCCGCGAACGGCAGGGTGTCGCGCTGCCCGGAAGGCAGGCCCTCCGCCAAACGTCGATACACTTCGGTCATGCCCTGCCGCTCCCTCCAAGTTCGCCCAGTGTACCGCTGCCCCCGCGCGCCGGAACCGGTCGGAGCGTGCCGTCCATGAGCGTTCCGACACCGAGCGGCCGACCGGCGCTGCGACCGGCCCAGCTCAACGCCCTGGCCCGTGACCTGCTGGAGGGCAGCTTTCCGGCAATCTGGGTGGAGGGCGAGCTCTCCGGGCTGGCCCGGCCCGGCTCCGGGCACCTCTATTTCACCCTGAAGGACGAGCGCGCCCAGGTCCGCTGCGCCTTGTTCAAGCCGAAGACGCAGGGCCTGCGCTTTGTCCCCCGCGACGGCATGCAGGTGCTGGTGCGCGGCCGGCTCACGCTCTACGAGCCGCGCGGCGATTACCAGCTGGTGCTGGAGCAGATGGAGGAAGCCGGCGAAGGCGCGCTGCGTCGCGCCTTCGAAGCCCTGAAAGCCAAGCTCGCCGCCGAAGGCCTGTTCGCGCCCGAGCGCAAGCGCGCCTTGCCGCGTTTCGTGCGCCGGCTGGGCGTGCTCAGCTCACCAAGCGGTGCCGTCATCCGCGACATCCAGAGCGTGCTGGCGCGTCGCTGGCCGCTGCTCGAGGTCGATCTGCTGCCGGTGCCGGTGCAGGGCGCGAGTGCCGCCGCGGCGATCGTCCAGATGCTGCGCGCTGCCGCCGCCGCCGGGCGTCACGATGTGCTGCTGCTGGCGCGCGGCGGTGGTTCGCTGGAGGACCTGTGGTGTTTCAACGACGAGGCCGTGGTGCGGGCGATCGCCGCATCGCCGGTGCCGGTGGTCGCGGCGATCGGCCACGAGGTCGATGTCACGCTCAGCGATTTCGCTGCCGACCTCCGCGCCCCCACCCCCTCGGCCGCCGCCGAGTTGCTGGTGCCCGACCGCGTGGCGATGCAGGCGCGACTGGCACAGGCCAGGGCGCAGATGGCCCGCCAGCTCGACCGCCAGCTCGAACGCCACCGGCAACGCGTCGACCAGCTCGGTCTGCGCCTGCAGGCGACCCGCCCACAGCAAAAGCTGGAGCGCCAGCGTGAGCAGCTCATGCAGCTTGCCGCCCGCCGCGATCAGGCCCTGCTCCGCCTGCTGGAACGGCGGCGCGCCCGACTGCGCGAACTCGGGCGCGGCCTGCACGTGTCCAGCCCGCTCGCCACGCTGGAGCGCGGCTACGCCATTTTGCAGCGCCGTGATGGCCAGGCGGTGCGCAGAGGAAGCGAGGTCGAAGCGGGCGAGGTACTGCGTGCCCGTCTCGCCGAGGGCGAGCTGTGCCTGCGCGTCGAAAACCCGCCGTCGCTCAGCGCAGCCAACCCTTGCGCTTGATGTAGGCCAGCGGCAACAGGGCCGCGGCGAAGGTCAGCGCGATCGCCGCCGTGAACCCGTGCTGCCAGCTCAGCTCCGGCATCACCGCGAAGTTCATGCCGTAGAAGGTCGCCACCAGGGTGGGCGGCAGGAACACCGCGGTGATCACCGTGAACACCTTGACGATCTGGTTCTGCTTGATGTTGAGCAGGCCGACCACCGAGTTCTGCAGGTAACGCACCTTGTCGTGCTCGAAGGCCGCGTGTTCCTTCACGCCGTTGATGTCCTGCATCAGCTCGGCGATCAGCAGTTGCAGTTCCGGCTCGCGCCGGCCATCGACCTCGCCGTTGAGGTAGCGTGCCACCCGCGCCAGCGCCAACTGGCTTTCGAGGCAGTTCGAGATCAGCGCCTCGCTGTCGTTGAGCTTGAGCAGGGTCTCGCTGAGGTCGGCCACACCCAGTTCGCGACCGTCACTGCCGGCGGCGCGGGAAAGGCTGGCGATGGCATCCGCGCTGGCTTCGAGGTCGGTGGCGATCCGCTCGATGACCTGGCTGGTGCTGTCGTTGATGCCGGCCAGGATCATCCGCATCAGTGAGCGGGCGTCGGTGGCCTGCTTGGGATGACGCATCAACCGCTGCATGGCCCGGTTGAGCGGCGTGAAATCGGCGGTGTCGTGCAAGGTCACCAGCAGGCGATCGCCGAGGACGAAGGTGACACGATGAACCACCGGCTCGCGCTGCTCGTTCATCGAGACCAGTTCGGCGAACAGGTAGACGTACTCCTCGTCCTCGTGGACGCTGGTGCCCTGCAACTGCGGGTCGACGCGGAATTGCAGGCGCAGTTCGGCCATCGTGGCCTCGCCGGGCTGGCTGGCCGCCAACCAGAGGAAGCCGGTCTCGGGCAAGTCGACGATGCCCGGCCGGGTTTCGAGCTTGGACTCGTTGTTGCGGAAGATCGAACGGATCATGGTCGCTGCTCCTGGCGGGCCGTTTCAGCGGGTGGGGACGGTGGCGAGGGGTGTGGCGACGATCACCGGGCGTGGGTCGATCTGCAGCGCCCAACGCTGCCCGTTCTTCAAGGCGGTGGCCCGCCAACCTTGGCCGTCCCACTGCAGATCGCGCACCTCGGTGTAGCCGGCCTGCGCCAGCCAAGGCCGAGGATCGTCCGGCTTGGCCTGCGCCCCGACCGCGGCTGCGGTACTCACATGGAATCCGGCGTGCGAGGGCGAAGGTGAGGAGGTCTGGGTGACCGCGTCCTCCGGTTGCAGGTGGTGGATCAGCAGCAGGGCCGATGAAATGACGAAATACAGCAGCACGACCGAGACCAGCACCTCGTTTTCCAGGCTGGCCTTGGGGGTCGGTGGACGGACGATTTTGTTGTTCATGCAAGCGCTCCCCGGGCCGGCGACGCGCACGCGCCGGCCCAGCGTCCACCCCGGACGGGGCGGGTTGATCGGAATGGGGAAAGCGGCGCGGCACCTTGTTGGAGTGCCGGAGGCCACCACCCGCCGGTTCGGCAGGGCAGTGGCACGAGAAATCCCGTGGTTACCTTGCCAGTGAGGGGCCGGTCGAGGACCGACGACTGCAACTGTCCACAGGGCTCTTCGGAAACGGAGAAGGTGCGCATGCTAGCGACCGGGCAACGCCGCGGTCAAGGCATGCCGATGGCGGCCACCGGGCATGGGACAATCCCCGCATGAGCACCCCCGCACCGACCCTCGCGACCGAGCCACGCGGCGCCGAGACCGTGACGCCGCGCCAACGACTCAACTCGCTGCGCGGGCTGCTGCCCTTCCTCGCCCCGCACCGGCGCTTGCTGGCGGCCTGGTTCGGCGCTCTGGCGCTTTCCTCCGCCGCGACACTGTCGTTGCCGGTGGCGGTGAGGCACATGATCGACCAGGGTTTCTCGGCCGGCGGCGACATCGACCGCTGGTTCCTGCTGATGTTCGGTGTGGCCCTGCTGCTGGCCTTCGCCACCGCGCTGCGCTTCTACTTCGTTTCGATCCTGGGCGAACGCGTGCTGGCCGATCTGCGTGGCCGGCTCTACCGCCACCTGCTGGCACTCGACCAGCGCTTCTACGACCGCTCACGCTCGACCGAGCTGATGTCGCGCCTGTCGGCCGACACCGAACTGCTGCGCAGCGTGGTCGGCTCCAGCATGTCGGTGGCCTTGCGCAGCGTGGTCATCGTGGTCGGCAGTCTGGTGATGCTGGTGGTGACCAGCCCGACGCTGGCCAGCCTCGCGGTGATCGGCATTCCGCTCGCGGTGTTGCCGATCGTGCTGGGTGGCCGGCTCGTGCGTAAAGCCAGCGAACAGACCCAGGATCGCGTGGCCGAGGCCAATGCCCGCGCCGGCGAGACCCTGGGGGCCATGCACACCGTCCAGAGCTACGCCCGCGAGGCGCACGAATCGCGGCGCTTCGATGCCGCACTGCGTTCAACCCAACAGGCCGCGGCGCACCGCATTCGCATCCAGGCGATGCTCACCGCGGTGGCCATCGTGCTGTTCTTCGGCGCCATCGTGCTGGTGCTCTGGAGCGGTGCGCAGGCGGTGATCGAGGGCCGCATGAGTGCTGGCGCGCTCGGCCAGTTCATGCTCTACGCCCTGATCGGTGCCGGCTCGGTGGGCGCCCTGGCCGAAGTCTGGAGCGAGGTGCAGCGCGCCGGTGGCGGCATGCAGCGGATCGCCGACCTGTTCGCCGAAAGCCCGGTGGTGGCCGCGCCGGCGGATCCTTTGCCGCTGCCGGTGCCGGTGCGTGGCGCGATCCGCTTCGAGGGCGTGCGCTTCGCCTACCCCTCGCGCCCGACCGACCCGGCCCTGCTGGATTTCAACCTCGATGTGCGACCCGGCGAGACCGTCGCCTTGGTCGGCCCATCCGGGGCGGGCAAGAGCACCGTGCTGCAACTGCTGCTGCGTTTCCACGACCCGCAGCAGGGGCGCATCATGCTGGACGGCATCGACCTGCGTGCGCTCGACCCGGCGGCGCTGCGCGGCAGCATCGCTCTGGTGCCGCAGGATCCGATGATCTTCGCCGCCTCGGCCGCCGAGAACATCCGCTACGGTCGGCTCGAAGCCAGCGATGCCGAGGTGGAGCGCGCCGCAGCACTGGCCGAGGCCGACGAGTTCATCCGCACCCTGCCGCAGGGTTATGCCAGCGAACTGGGCGAACGCGGTGCCCGCCTCTCCGGCGGTCAACAGCAGCGCATCGCCATCGCCCGCGCCCTGCTGAAGGACGCGCCGCTGCTGCTGCTCGACGAAGCCACCTCGGCGCTTGACGCGCAAAGCGAGCACCTCATCCAGCAGGCGCTGGAGCAGCTGATGCGCGGCCGCACCACCCTGGTGATCGCCCACCGCCTCGCCACCGTGCTCAAGGCCGACCGTATCGTGGTGTTGGATGGCGGCCGCATCGTCGATGCCGGCAGCCATGCCGAACTGCTGGCCAAGGGCGGCTTGTACACCGAACTCGCACGCCTGCAGTTCGCCGCGCCGGCGGCCGCGGCGGCACCGGCCGTCCCCGTGCCCTGATCTCAGGCCGGCGGCAAACGCAGGGCGCGCAACAGGCCCGGCAGCGGGGTGATGGCGGCGGCCATGTTGGCCAGCACCTCGTCGAGCGTGATGGTTTCAGCGCTCGGTGCGCGACCGGCGGCCCAGTTGGCGACGATCGCAAGGCAGGCGTAGTCGAGGCCGAGTTCGCGGGCGAGCGCGGCCTCCGGCATGCCGGTCATGCCGACCAGATCGCAGCCGTCGCGGCGCAGCCGCTCGATCTCGGCCCGGGTCTCCAGCCGCGGCCCCTGGGTGGCGCCGTAGCAGCCGCCGTCGACCACGGCCACGCCACTGGCTTTCGCGGCCTCGAGCAGCGCATGCCGCAAGGCGGGCGTGTAGGGCTCGCCGAAATCGACGTGCAAAGGCTCGCCTTCGCCATCCCACAGGCTCAGGGTGCGGCCGTGGGTGTAGTCGATGAGCTGGTCGGGCAGACCGATGACACGCGGGCCCCAGTCCGGTGTGATGCCGCCCACCGAGTTCACCGCCACGATGCGGGTCGCGCCGATCGATTGCAGCGCCCACAGGTTGGCACGGTAGTTGATGCGATGCGGCGGCATCGCGTGGCCCTCGCCGTGGCGGGCCAGAAAGGCGATGCGGTGCGGCCCGAAGCCCCCCACCCGCAGGGGCGCCGAAGGACTGCCGTAGGGGGTTTCGATGCGGTGGCTCTGCACGCCTTCGAGTTCGGCGAGCTGGTACAGGCCGGTGCCACCGATCACGGCGAAGTCGATGCCTGCGTTCACGGCTGGGGGGTCCAGGCGTAGATGGCCGGCAGGTTGCGGCCCTGCTCGTAGAAGTCCATGCCGTAGCCGTAGACATAGAAATCCGGCACCTCAAGACCCACATGCTCGGCATGGGCACCGGGCGCACAGCGATGGTGGCGTTTGCGGCAGAGCACGGCCACCCGCACATCGATGGCGCCCTGATCGCGGCACCACTGGGTGACCCCGACCAGGGTGTTGCCCTCGTCGAGAATGTCGTCCACCACCAGGACGCGCCGACCTTTCAGCGAAATCTGCGGGCGATGCAGCCAGACCAGCTTTTCGCCGCTGGTCTTGCCGCGGTAGCGGGTGGCGTGCAGGTAGTCGAACTCGAAATCGATGCCCGATTCCAGGGCCAGACCGCTGGCGAACAGCATGCCGCCGTTCATCACCGTGAGGAACAGCGGCGGTGCCAGTTCGCGGCCGTATTCGCTGCGCAGTTCTTCGGCGATGCGGACGATGGCACGCTGGATGGCGGCACGGTCGTGGACGATGCGCGACTCGCGCAGGGCGTCGGCCAGCCTGGGGGTGCTCATGCGTAAGACTCCAGGCCGGCGAGAGCCTGCTGGATGGCGGGTCGGCGGGCATCGGTCTGCAAGCCCGGCCAGGCGATGTGGCCACGACCACGCAGGATATCGAAACGGCCGGGCGTGATCGTGGCGGCTCGCACATCCATGGCGGCGAGGCTGTCGGCGACCAGGGCCGGGGCACAGACCAGCACCGCATCGCAACCGGCATCGAGGTGAGTGTCGATGCGTTGCTTGACGCCACCGATCGACTCGGCGGCCGCCATGCCGATGTCGTCGGAGATCACCACCCCACAGAAACCGAACCGCCCGCGCAGGATCGGCCCCAGCCAGCGCGGCGAACAACCGGCCGGTTCAGGCGCAACGGCGGGGTAGCGGACGTGGGCCAGCATCACCGCCTCGGCCCCGGCTTCGATGCCGGCGACGAAGGGCACAAGGTCCTCGCGCTCCAGCACATCCAGCGGACGCGGGTCGATGGCTTCATCGAAGTGCGTGTCCTCGAGCACCGAGCCGTGGCCCGGAAAATGCTTGAGCGTGGCCGCCATGCCGGCGGCGTGCATGCCCTGCACGTAGGCCCGGGTGAAGGCCGCGACCACCTGCGGGTCGGCATGGAAGGCGCGCTCGCCGATGGCACGGTTGCCGCGGCCGAGATCGACCACCGGCGCGAAACTCAGGTCGAGCCCGATCGCTCGGATCTCGCTGGCCATCAGCCAGGCGTGCTCGAAGGCCAGGCGCAGCGCGGCGCCGGGATCGCGCCCGTGCAGCAGGCCGAGCGGCGAGAGCGCCGGCAGGCGGGTGAAGCCCTCGATGAAGCGCTGCACCGGCCCGCCCTCCTGGTCGACGCAGAGCAGTTGCGGACGTGGCGCGGCGGCGCGGATGGCGGCTGCCAGTTCGGTCACCTGCTGCCGCGAGGCGAAGTTGCGCCGGAACAGGATGACGCCCGCCACCGCAGGATGCTGCAGCCAGCCATGCTCCTCGTTCGACAACTCGTGGCCAGCCACACCGATGATCAGCATTGCGCCTGCGATGCCCGGCTTGTTCGAGATCAGGGACTTGCGTCGTGAATTGGTCGGGACGGCGGGATTCGAACCCACGACCCTTTGCCCCCCAGGCAAATGCGCTACCAGGCTGCGCTACGCCCCGACCGAAGAAGGGCTCGCTGCTTCCACAGCGAGGCCACGCAGTATAACCGAGGCGCGGGCCGGATGACCACGGTCGCACCTCAGCGGCGCAGCAATTCCAGCAGCGCCTCCAGTTCCTCGCGGATCGACGCGAGCAGCTGCGCATCGGCCGGTGCATCGGCGGCGCTGGCGGTCGGACCACTGCGGGCGAGGGCGGCCGAGGCCTGTTTTTCGGTCTCGATGCGCAGGCGCGCACCGCCGATGGTGTAACCCTCCTCGTAGAGCAGGCCGCGGATCTGGCGGATCACCAGCACGTCCTGGCGCTGGTAGTAGCGCCGGTTGCCGCGCCGCTTGACCGGCTTGAGTGTCGGGAACTCGGTTTCCCAGTAACGCAGCACGTGCGGTTTGACGTCGCAAAGCTCGGCCACCTCACCGATGGTGAAGTAGCGTTTCGCCGGGATCGGCGGCAGCTCGCGGTTACTGCCCGGGTCCAGCATAGGCGTCCACGCGCTCCTTCAGTTTCTGCCCGGGCCGGAAGGTGACCACGGTGCGGGCAAGGATCGGGATGGCCTCGCCGGTCTTCGGGTTGCGACCGGGACGCTGGTTCTTGCGGCGCAGGTCGAAGTTGCCGAATCCGGAGAGTTTGACCTGCCGCCCCTGCTCCAGCGAACCCCGCAGGGCGTCGAAAAAAGCATCGACGAACTCCTTGGCCTCACGCTTGTTGAGGCCAACCTCGTCGAACAGTCGTTCGGCCATTTCGGCCTTGGTCAGTGCCACGCGCCCTCCCGATCAACGCAGGCGGGCGCCGCAGTCACGCTCCAGGGCCGCCAGCGCGGCCTGGACCGCCGCTTCAGCGTCCCGGTCGGTCAGAGTGCGCGAAACATCCTGCAGAATCAAGCCCATAGCGAGGCTTTTCACCCCGGTTTCGAGGCCCTTGCCGACGTAACGATCGAACAGCCGGACTTCACGCAGCAGCGGCCCCAGGGCGGCCTTCAGGCTGGCCTCCAGCCGCGCCCAAGGCAGGTCCGCGGCCACGAGCACGGCGAGATCGCGACGGACAGACGGGAAGCGCGAGAGCTCGCCGGCTTTCGGGATGGCGCGGGCTTCCAGACAGGACAGGTCGAGCTCGGCCACCACCACTTCGCCGTCGAGATCCAGCGCCTTGCCCAGCGCCGGGTGCAGGTGGCCGACGAAGCCGAGGGACTGGCCGTCCAAGGACACCGCAGCGCTGCGGCCGGGGTGCAGCCAAGGCACGCCCGCCGCCGGCGCAAAGACCAGCGCGTCGGAAGCCGGCCCGGCGAGGGCCTCGAGGTCGCCCTTCAGGTCGTAGAAATCGACCGGACGCGCCGCCACGCCCCACTGCTCGGCCTTGGCGGCGCCGGTCGCGGCGAAGGCGATGCGGCGCGTTTCGATCGGCGCAGCGCCGGCGGTGGCCGGGGCGTCGAAGACGCGACCGATCTCGAACAACCGGACGCGGGTCTGCTGGCGGGCCTGGTTGCGGCGGATCGCCTCGACGAGGCCCGGCAGCAGGCCGGTGCGCATCGTGCCGAGGTCGGAGGCCAGCGGATTGAGCAGCGCGACGGCGTGATCGTCGAGGCTCCAGCGCTGCAACAGGGCGGCATCGACGAAGGCGAAGTTGATCGCCTCGTGGAAGCCGCGCGCGGCGAGCTGGCGGCGCAGGAAGGCTTCCGGCTGCTTCGTCTCGGTGTGGTCGGCCAGCGGAATCTCGCCGGCCGGCAAGGCCGCGGGCACGGCGTTGTAGCCGTGGATGCGCGCGACTTCTTCGATGAGATCCTCTTCGATGGCGATGTCGAAGCGGCGCGGCGGTGGGGTGATGCGCCAGCCGGCGCCGTTTGCGCCGGCAGCTGCGTCGTCCGAGTCAGCGTCGGTCGCGTGCAACGTTTCCACCCGCATCCCGAGTGCCACGAAGATGCGCGCCACTTCGGCGTCGTCGATGCGCTGGCCCAGCACGCGGGCGAGGCGCTCGCGGCGCAACGACACCGGGGCGCGCTGCGGCAGATCGGCCTCGCGAAGCGCTTCGACCACGGGGCCGGCGCTGCCGCCAAGGCTATCGAGCACGAGCTTGGTCGCGTATTCCAGCGCCACTCGCGGCAGTTCCGGATCGACGCCGCGCTCGAAACGGTGCGAAGCGTCGGTGTGCAGGCCGAGCTTGCGGGCCCGGCCGATGATCGCCGAAGGCGCGAAATGCGCCGATTCGAGGAACACCCGCGTCGTCGCGTCCGTCACGCGGGTGTCGAAGCCGCCCATCACGCCGGCCAGTGCCACCGGCCGGTCGGCGTCGGTGATCACAAGGAAGCCGGCGTCGATCACCGCCTCGCGCTCGTCCAGCAGCTTGAGCGACTCGCCGGCGCGGCCATGGCGCACGCCGACCGGGCCCGTGAGCCGATCGGCGTCGAAGGCGTGCATCGGCTGGCCGAGTTCAAGCATCACGAGATTGCTGATGTCGACCAGCGGGCTGATCGGCCGCAGGCCACAGCGCTTCAGCTTCTCGGTGAGCCAGGCCGGCGAGACGGCGTTAGGGTTCAACCCCTCGATGATGCGACCGCAATAGCGCGGCGCGTCGGCGCCCGCATTGAGTTCCACCGGCAGCGTGGCCGAGGCCGTCGCCGCGACCGGCGCGGCGTCGAAGGCACGCACCTGTGCGCCGAGTGCCGCGGCCACATCGAAGGCGATGCCGCGGATCGAGAAACAGTCGGCGCGGTTCGGTGTGAGCTTGATCTCAATGCGCGCGTCCGGCAGGCCGAGATAGTCGGCAAGGGCCGCGCCCACCGGCGCGTCGACCGGCAGTTCGAGCAGGCCAGACGCGTCGGGATCGATACCCAGTTCCTTGGCCGAGCAGAGCATGCCGAAGCTCTCGACGCCACGGAGCTTCGCCGCTTGGATGGCGAGGCCGCCCGGCAACAGCGCGCCGACAGTCGCCAGCGGCGCCTTCAGGCCCGCGCGCGCATTCGGCGCACCGCAGACGATCTGCACATGCTCGCCGCCACCGATCGCCACCTTGCACACCTGCAGGCGCTCGGCTTCCGGATGGCGGACGGCCTCGACGATTTCCGCGACGATGACGCCCGAAAGTTCGCCGCCGATCGGCTCGACGCCTTCCACTTCCAGACCAATCGCCGTGAGGGCCGCGCACAGCGCGTCGCGGTCGGCCTCGACGGCCACGTGCTCGCGCAGCCAGCTTTCGTTGAACTTCATGCGAACTGCCCCAGGAAGCGGACGTCGTTGTCGAAGAAGCTGCGCAGGTCGTTGACGCCGTAGCGCAGCATGGCAAAGCGTTCGACGCCGAGGCCGAACGCGAAGCCGGTGTATTGCTCGGGGTCGATGCCGCAGCTCTTCAGCACGTTCGGATGCACCATGCCGCAGCCCAGCACCTCGAGCCAGCGCGTGCTGCCGTCCGGCTGCTGCCAGGCGATGTCCACTTCGGCCGAGGGCTCGGTGAACGGGAAGTAGCTCGGGCGGAAGCGCATCTCGAAGTCACGCTCGAAGAAGGCGCGCACCAGCGCCTTCAGCGTGCCCTTCAACTCCGCGAAGCTGACGTTCTCGCCGACGACGAAACCCTCGATCTGGTGGAACATCGGGGTGTGCGTCTGGTCGCTGTCGCTGCGGTAGACCTTGCCGGCGGCGATCACGCGCAGCGGCGGTGTGGCGCCCTTCATCGCGCGCACCTGCACCGGCGAGGTGTGGGTGCGCAGCAGACGGCCGTCACCAAAGTAGAAAGTGTCGTGCATGGCTCGCGCCGGGTGATGCGGCGGAAAGTTCAGGGCTTCGAAGTTGTGCCAGTCGTCCTCGATCTCGGGGCCATCGGCGAGGTCGTAGCCGAGGCCGTGCAGGATGCCGGTGAGGCGCTCGATGGTGCGCGACACCGGGTGCACCACGCCCATCTCGCCATCGCGGCCCGGCAGCGTCACGTCGATCCGCTCGGAGGCGAGACGCGCATCCAACACGGCCTGCTCCAGCACGGCCTTGCGGGCGGCGAGCGCCTCGCCAATGGCGTCACGCGCCTTGTTGATGCCTTCGCCGACGACCTTGCGCTCGTCCGGCGGCAGGGTGCCCAAGGACTTCAGCTGCGCGGTGATGCGGCCCGACTTGCCGAGCAGGCCGACGCGTAGCGCCTCGAGCGCCTCCAGCGTGGTGGCGGCGCCGATGTCGGCCAGCGCGGTGGTGGTGAGGGTTTGCACGTCGCTCATGCGAGGCAGGCCTGTCGATTCTTGTCGAGGGCCGGATCACGAATCCCGGCCCGAAAAAACAAAAGGGAAGGACTTGCGCCCTTCCCTTTCGCGTTCGCTTGCCGCATCAGGCCACGCCGAGGCGTCGCCGATGCAGTGTCCGCTTTAGGCCGCGAGAGCGCGCTTAGCCTGCTCCGACACCGCGGTAAACGCGGCGGCGTCGTGGATGGCGAGATCCGCCAGGGCCTTGCGGTCCAGCGTGATGTTGGCTTTCTTCAGGCCGTTCATCAGGCGGCTGTAGCTCAGGCCGTTGATGCGGGCCGCCGCATTGATGCGGACGATCCACAGCGAACGGAAATCGCGCTTCTTGCGCTTGCGGCCGATGTAGGCGTACTGCAGGGCCTTGGTGACGGCCTGCTTGGCGACGCGGAACACCTTGCGGCGGGCGTTGTAGTAGCCCTTCGCCTGAGCGATAACTTTCTTGTGGCGGCGGCGCGCCGTGACACCACGCTTGACTCGTGCCATGGGTCAGTCCTCCTCAGAGATAGGGCAGCATGCGGTCCAGACGGCCCGCATCCTCGGCACGAACATGGTTCGTCTGCCGCAGGTTGCGCTTCCGCTTGGTCGCCTTCTTGGTGAGGATGTGGCTGCGGTTGGCGTGGCCGCACTTGTACTTGCCAGAAGCCGTCTTGCGGAAGCGCTTGGCGGCCGCCCGGTTGGTCTTGATCTTGGGCATAACGGGTCCTTTCGGGGTTTTTTGACTGGCCGGGCGACGGCGTGGGCCGTGCTTTCCTTCCTGCCCGGACCGGCGGTGTCCGGGCCACGCTCGACGCGCGGCTCCGGGGGATCCTCAGGCCTTTCGTTGCCGATGGCTGGACGCCGATCGACCCCGGAAAACCTCCCGCAACGCGGGAATCGCGGATTATGAAGCAAAAACGCCCGCCGTGGCAAGGCGGGCGTACCGCGTTCAGCGCCGACCGGGGCGCAAGCACCCGCTGCAGGGGCCTCAGATCTTCTTCTTCGGCGCCAGCATCATGACCATCTGCCGGCCTTCGAGGCGGGGCCGCGACTCGACGATCACTTCCTCGCGGAGGTCGTTCTCGATCTTAGCGGCCATCGCGATACCGAGTTCCTGGTGGCTCATCTCGCGGCCACGGAAGCGGATGTTGATCTTCACTCGGTCGCCGTCCTCGAGGAAGCGGCGGATGTTGCGCAGCTTGACCTCGTAATCGCCGACGTCGGTGGTCGGCCGGAACTTCAGTTCCTTGATCTCGACCTGCTTCTGCTTCTTCTTCGCCGCCGAGGCTTTTTTCTGCATCTCGAAGCGGAACTTGCCGAAATCCATGATCCGGCAGACCGGCGGGTCGACGTTGGGCTGGATCTCGACCAGATCGAGGCCCAGATCCTCGGCCATCCGAAGCGCTTCATCGCGCGAGAGGACGCCGACGTTTTCACCTTCGGCACCGATCACACGGACGCGCGGCACGCGGATTTCGAGGTTCTTGCGGTTGGGTTTTTCAGTGCTGATGGGGCAGTCTCCGGGGGTGTGGGGGTCCGTCGATCAGGCGACGGGGCCGTTCTCGGCGGCAAGCTTGGCGGCGAACGCCTCGAGCGGCATCGAGCCGAGGTCGAGGCCTTCGCGGGTGCGTACCGCGATGGTGCCGGTTTCGCGTTCGCGATCACCCACGACCAGGAGGTACGGCACTTTTTGCAGCGTGTGCTCGCGGATCTTATAGCCGATCTTCTCGTTCCGCAAATCGGATTCGACCCGGAAGCCTTGATTCATAAGGGTTTTCCGCACTTCGGCGACGTAATCGGCCTGAGCGTCGGTGATGTTCATCACCACCGCCTGCACCGGGGCCAGCCAGACCGGGAAGGCACCGGCATGGTTTTCGATCAGGATGCCGATGAAACGCTCCATCGAACCGACGATGGCCCGGTGCAGCATGACCGGATGGCGCTTGGTGGAGGTCTCGTCGACGTACTCGGCGCCGAGCCGCTGCGGCATCATGAAATCGACCTGCATGGTGCCGACCTGCCAGCCGCGGCCGATCGAATCGCGCATGTGGTACTCGATCTTCGGGCCGTAGAAGGCGCCCTCGCCGGGCAATTCCTCCCACTGCACGCCAGCGGCGCGAAGGGCTGCTCTGAGGGCATTTTCGGCCTTGTCCCAGGTGGCGTCGTCGCCGAGCCGTGACTCCGGGCGCAGGGCGATCTTCATGGCGATCTCGCTGAAGCCGAAGTCGGCATAGACCTTCATCGCCTGCTGGTGGAAGGCGGTGACCTCGGCCTCGACCTGCTCCTCGGTGCAGAAGACATGGCCGTCGTCCTGGGTGAAGCCGCGCACCCGCATGATGCCGTGCAGCGCGCCCGAGGGCTCGTTGCGGTGGCAGGCGCCGAACTCGCCGTAGCGGATCGGCAGGTCGCGGTAGCTGTGGAGCCCTTGGTTGAAGACCTGCACGTGGCCCGGGCAGTTCATCGGCTTCAGCGCATAGGTGCGCTTCTCCGATTCGGTGAAGAACATGTTGTTCTGGTAGTTGTCCCAGTGGCCGGACTTCTTCCAGAGCGTGACATCGAGCACCTGCGGGCAGCGCACTTCCTGGTAGCCGGAATCGCGGTAGACGCGGCGCATGTACTGCTCGACCACCTGCCACAGCCGCCAGCCCTTCGGGTGCCAGAACACCAAGCCCGGCCCCTCCTCCTGCACATGGAACAGGCTCTGCGCCTTGCCGATCTTGCGGTGGTCGCGCTTCTCGGCTTCTTCGAGCTGGGTGAGGTAGGCCTTCAGGTCCTTGTCATTCAACCAGGCCGTGCCGTAGATGCGCGACAGCATCGGGTTGTTCGAATCGCCGCGCCAGTAAGCGCCGGCCACCTTCATCAGCTTGAAGGCACGCAGCTTGCCGGTGTTCGGCACGTGCGGGCCACGGCAGAGGTCGGTGAACTCGCCCTGCGAATACAGCGACAGTTCCTCGTTGGCGGGAATGGCTTCGATGATCTCGGCCTTGAAATGCTCGCCCAGGCCGCGGAAGAAGGCGATGGCTTCGTCGCGCGATTTGACCGTGCGCGACACCGGCAGCTGCTCGGCGACGATCTTGGCCATCTCGGCTTCGATCTTCGGCAGATCGTCCGTGGTGAAGGGCCGATCGAAGGCGAAGTCGTAGTAGAAGCCCTTGTCGATCACCGGGCCGATCGTGACCTGCGCGCCCGGGTACAGGCGCTGCACGGCCTGAGCCAGCAGGTGGGCGGTGGAATGACGGAGCACGTCGAGGGCATCCGCATGCTTCTCGGTGACGATCTCGAGCGAAGCGTCGGCCTGCAACGGGAAGCTGGCATCGACCAGCCGGCCGTCGACCTTGCCGGCCAGGGTGGCCTTGGCGAGGCCAGCGCCGATGCTGGCGGCGACGTCGGCGACCGTGGTGCCGGCCTCGTACTGGCGCTGCGATCCGTCGGGGAGCGTGATGGCGATCATGGTGGGGACTTCTGTGCAAAAAGAAAAAGGGCGCAAACGCGCCCTTTTCGACCACAAACCGAGAGGACGACGCGGAGAATCAGGAGTGGGGTCCGTTGCGCGTCATGGTGATCGTGTTCGTTCGAACTACGCCTCTCGAGTTTCGACATGTTTGGTGGGCGGTACAGGGTTCGAACCTGTGACCCCTACCATGTCAAGGTAGTGCTCTACCGCTGAGCTAACCGCCCGCGCCGCGCCAGTGAAGCAACGGCCGAGTTGTGAACTATACCGGGGCCGGCGGGGCTGGGCAAGCCTGCGGCCACGCGGCTGAAGGCAGGGGCAAGGCGCGCCGGAGCCGCTCAGACCGCGATCATGCGGGCCTTGAGCGCGTGGATGCGGTCGCGCATCTCGGCCGCCTGCTCGAACTCTAGGTCGCGGGCATGCTGGAACATCCGCGATTCGAGCTCGGCGATGCGCTTGGCCAAGGCATCCGGGTCGGCGTAGCCGGCCGGCTCCTCGGCCAGGGCCCCGGCAGGCGCGAGCGCCCTGCCCTTGCCGCGACCGCGGGCCTTCGGCGCGTCGGCCTCGGCGCGCGCCCCTTCCATCACGTCGCGGATGGCCTTGCTGATGGTCGTCGGCACGATGCCGTGCTCGAGGTTGTGGGCCGCCTGCTTCTCGCGGCGGCGCGCGGTCTCGTCGATCGCCGCCTTCATCGAGGGCGTGATCCTGTCGGCGTAGAGGATGGCCTTGCCGCGCAGGTTGCGGGCGGCGCGGCCGATGGTCTGGATCAGGCTGCGCGTGGCGCGCAAAAAGCCCTCCTTGTCGGCATCGAGGATGGCCACCAGCGAGACCTCGGGCATGTCGAGGCCCTCGCGCAGCAGGTTGATCCCCACCAGCACATCGAAGGCACCGAGTCGTAGGTCGCGAAGGATCTCGACCCGCTCCACCGTCTCGATGTCGGAGTGCAGGTAGCGCACCTTGATGCCGTGTTCGCCGAGGTAATCGGTGAGGTTCTCGGCCATCTTCTTGGTCAGCGTGGTGATCAGCACGCGGTCGCCCCAGGAGACCCGCTCACGGATCTCCGAGAGCACGTCGTCGACCTGCGTCGCCACCGGGCGCACCTCGACCTCGGGGTCGAGCAGACCGGTCGGTCGCACCACCAGCTCGACCACCTCGCCCTGCGATTTCTCCAGCTCGTAGCTGCCGGGCGTGGCCGACACGTAGATCGAACGCGGCGAGCGCCGCTCCCACTCCTCGAAACGCAGCGGCCGGTTGTCGAGCGCCGACGGCAGGCGGAAACCGAAGTTGACCAGGGTCTCCTTGCGCGAACGGTCGCCCTTGTACATGCCGCCGATCTGCGGAATGGTCACGTGCGACTCATCCACCACCAGCAGCGCATCGGCCGGCAGGTAGTCGAACAGGCAGGGCGGCGGCTCGTCGGGCATGTGACCGGTGAGGTGCCGGCTGTAGTTCTCGATGCCTTTGCAGAAGCCGATCTCGGCCATCATCTCGATGTCGAACTGCGTGCGCTGCTGCAGGCGCTGCGCCTCGACCAGCTTGTTCTGGGCGTAGAACCACTCCAGCCGCTCGCGCAACTCGGGCTTGATCGTCTCGATGGCATCGAGGATGGTCCGACGCGTGGTGACGTAGTGCGATTTCGGGTAGAGCGTGAAGCGCGGCAGGTCGCGCTGCACGGCACCGGTCAGCGGGTCGAACAGCGACAGACGCTCGACCTCGCCGTCGAACAGCTCGACGCGCAGGCACTCGTCCTCGACCTCGGCCGGGTGCACGTCGATGGTCTCGCCACGCACGCGGTAGGTGCCACGCCGCAGCTCCATGTCATTGCGGGTGTACTGCATCTCGGTGAGGCGGCGGATCAGCTCGCGCTGGTCGATGCGGTCGCCGCGCACCAGGTGCAGCACCATCTTGAAGTACTCGTTCGGATCGCCCAGACCGTAGATCGCCGACACCGAGGCCACGATCAGCGCATCGCGCCGCGACAGCAGGGCCTTGGTCGCCGACAGCCGCATCTGCTCGATGTGCTCATTGATCGCGCTGTCTTTCTCGATGAAGGTGTCGGTCGAGGGCACGTAGGCCTCGGGCTGGTAGTAGTCGTAGTAGCTGACGAAGTACTCGACCGCGTTGTCCGGAAAGAAGGACTTGAACTCGCCGTAGAGCTGCGCCGCCAGGGTCTTGTTCGGCGCCAGCACCAGGGTCGGTTTCTGGATGCGCTCGACCACGTTGGCGATGGTGTAGGTCTTGCCCGAGCCGGTGACACCGAGCAGGGTCTGCGCGGCAAGGCCCGACTCGAAGCCGGCGACGAGGCGCTCGATCGCCGCCGGCTGGTCGCCGGCGGGGCGGTATTCGGACTTCAGGACGAAGCGTTCGGACATGGCCGCGGGGTCGGGTTCAACAGCCGAGTATAGGTCGTGCAAGCGCCCACACCGGATGACGGGATTTTCCTACGCCGGCACCGCGCTTTGCTGACGGCGGGGCTGGCCTGCGGCGGGGAAGCTGGAGGCCCACCCAGCGGAGCATGGCCATGCGCAAGCCCAACCCAGGTTTCAGCTTGATCGAGTCGATGATCGTCGTCGGCATCCTGGCGATCATCAGTGCCATCGCCTTCCCCACGTTTTCCGCGCTGGTCGAGGACGGCCGCGCCACCCGCGCCGCCAATCAGGTCCATGCCCTGCTGATGGGCGCACGCACGCATGCGGTCACCCAGCAGGCACGGGTCACACTCTGCCGCACCCTGGATGGCGGCTCCTGCGTGTTCAGCGGGGCCTGGTCGGGGCGCACCATCGTTTTCATCGACCAGCGCCCCAATGGCGTGCGCGATGCCGACGAGCCGATCATCGGCCACTTCTCGGGGCCGGACGTGAGGCCCTACCACGTCGTGTCGGTTGGGCATCGCCCGCACATCGGCTTCAATCCCGACGGTCGGATGGCCGGCACCAACCTGCCCCTGCGCATCTGCGACCCGAAGCTCAACAACCGCCGCTTGGTGGTGGTGTCGGTCTCGGGGCGGGTGCGGGCCACCCGCGATGTGGCCGCCCACCCGCGTTGCGGCAACGACCCGCCTTCGCCAACTTGACACTCCGGGCCGGGATCCGCATCATTCGCGGCCTGCCCGAATAGCTCAGCCGGTTAGAGCACTTGACTGTTAATCAGGGGGTCCTTGGTTCGAGTCCAAGTTCGGGCGCCAGATCATGAGAAAGCCTGCACCGTGGTGCAGGCTTTTTTGTTCGTGGGCCCGGCACCATCCATCCGGAGAGTCATTTTCCGACGGTGGATGCCTCCCGCGGCCGACATCGCCAAACCCGAGAAACGGCGAGCATGGCATCCCGTCCATCTGGAGCCTTGCCATGCAGAAAGTCCCCTGGGGCCACAGCCTCGTCGAAGCCATGGTCGCCATCGCGATCCTCTCGATCACCGCGGCGATCGCGGCACCCGATCTGCGCGGACTCCTGCAATCCCAGCGCGCCAGCGCCTTGGCCAGCATCTTCCATGCAGAACTGAATCTGGCAAGGCATACGGCCATCGTTCGGGGCCACCGGGTCGTGCTATGTCGGTCCCCGGAGGGCCTCACCTGCACCGGGTCGGGGGCTTGGGCCGATGGGTTCCTGAGCTTCGTCGATGTCAATGGCAACAATCTCCGTGAAGCCGAGGAACCGATCCTCCGCCACACGGCCGGCACTCGCGGCCAAGGCGCCCAGCTCCATATCGGCGAGGGACGACGGCACATCGCTTTTCGCCCGGACGGACGCGGGGGCGGCACGAACCTCAGCGCCGTGGTCTGCGATGGGAATGGGCAGCCCCGCCGCACCGTGGTCATCAGCGTCTCCGGGCGCGTCCGGATGGGAAATCCCGGCCCCTCGGCGCGCTGCGCCTGAGCCGTGTCGTACCGTTGTCGTGGCCTCCGATCACCAGCAGTCGGCGACGGTTCCTGTTCCGGATTCGGTCTTGGCACCGGCCTGGTTGAGCCCGAGGGTTCCGCACACCACATCACGACTGGCCTGCCCCCCCTGCGGCACGGCCTGGATGGCGTAGGTGCTGGCCGTCGGGGTGGCGCTGAACGAGATCGCGTAATGCGCGGCGATATCGTTCATGCACTGGAGCGCGGGCAGCGCAACGGCCGCGCCCCCGGTCGTCCGGTCGTAGCGGAGGTGGGTGGTGTAGAAGCGCTCCATGAACTGCGACATTTCCGTAAGACAGACGGCGGCGGCGGCGCGCCGGGTCTCCGTGACGTGGTGCTGATAGCTCGGGTAGGCGATCGCCGCGAGAATGGCGATGACCGCCACGGTGATCATCAGTTCAAGGAGGGTGAAGCCGGCAGCGGATCGGGGACTCACGGCAAAGGATCGGGGATTCATTGTGCCCTCCGGGAATGCAGAATGCGACTCGATCAGTCCCTGACGATTTCGCGCCAGGAGAGGCGGCCGTAGAGGGCGCTCAGGTCCACCGATACCTCACCGAGGGCACCGTGGGAACCGCCGACCACGAGGATCGACTCCACCAGCGCCGCCTCCGTGGGCATGGCGATGTTGAGATTGAGGCTGCCGACCGGCCGGCCGCCGACCACCTCGTCGGCAAAGCTGCCATCACCATCCACATCAAAGAAGCTGCTCGCCAAACCGCTGCCGGTGAATGCGTCGATGGCGTTGAGGAAGCCCGTGCCGCCTTCGGCGCAGGGGTCGGCACTGGGGATGATGGAGGAGGCAAGCAGGGTCCGACCGACCACGCGCTGGCTAGAGACCATGCGCTCGCCCTCGGCCGTGCCGGGCGGATGCGGCGGGCGGACCAGATCGATGAACCAGCCCATCCTGTCGCTGGGCAAGGGCCCGGCGTCTTCGAAGGTGCGTACGAGATGACCGGAATGCGTGGTTTGCTCCACGATCACGCGCCGCTGGAGGTTGGCCAGCGGGATGGTGGTGGTGCTGTCGCGCATACCGTACCATCCCTGCACCGCTTGATCGCCGGGGTCGTCCGCAGTGAGGTAGCGGCCGGTGCCAAAGAAGACCCAGAGCCTGAAGTCCGTGGGGTGGAGGGCCAAGGTCGGTGCCGCGGTAATCGGCCGCTCCGGCCCGGCGGCGAACAACACCGAGCGATTGGCGGCGTCGGACCAGCGGGCCGGGCGGCTGTCGCTCAGGTTGAAACGCCACAGATTGCCGCGCATATCGCCGGCGAACACGAGGTCTGCCGTCCCATCGCCGCCCACATCGAACACCGTCGGGCTGGACAGGCCGTTCGGCGCGGTCGCCGAACCCACCCCGGTGTCGATCTGGGCGATCAGCGCACCGGTCATCAAGTTGTACACGAGCAAGACCGCACGATGATTCGCGCTGTTCACGCCGTTCGGCACAATCAGGCCCATGTCCCCGTTGCTGAGGCGGGCGATGACGGGGCGACCGAGGACCAGGCCCATATTGGGCTCGGCGGCGGTACCGGTTTTGTCCCACAGGACGCTCCGGGCATCGAAGGTGGAAGGCGAACTGGCGTCCAGTGCGAACAGGCCGCGCCCACCGCGCCCCAGCGCGCCGACCACGATGGTTTGGCCCGGGGTCTGGCGACGCGAGGACACCACCACCGGGCCGTCGACGAAGAAGCGGTGCCGGTAGTTTTTGTCGGCGTACTCCCTGAGGTGGGCGAAGTTCAGGCCGGCGGGGACGTAGGCGAATTGCTCGACGCCATTCGCCCCCGAAAAAGCATGCAGTTTGCCGGCATTGGCCCCAACGAAGACGGTGTTGGTCGCCGGGTCGTGCACCGGCGAGGAATGGACGATGGCACCCAGCGGGTGTTCGCGATTGCGAAGCGTGCCGCCGTTCTGGATCTCGCCCGTCCGCACACCCCTAAGGTACTCCACGATCGGTGTTGTGAGTGCTGCGTCCTGCGCGGTCGTGGGGAAAGCAGCCCCCCTCACCCCGTCCCAGGTGAAGATTCGCCGGGCGTTCGGGACCGGAATGCCGGCGGAGGCCCGCCACGCCGGCGTTGGCGCAACACCCTCGGCCGAAAGCGGAAAGGCGCTCAGCTCGCCACTCCACTGTTCGCTCACGTAGCTGGCCTGGAAGATCCGCGTGCCGGCATGGAAGGACGTGCTGTTGACCGCCACGCTCGAGCCTGCTCGCATGCGCGGAACGATGGCCGCGAGCGCGGCGTTCAGGCCGTCGCGGATCTCGTCGGGATTGTCCGCGGTGATGAACTCCCCGCGGCCATTGATCGTGGCGTGCCAGAGATCGTCGATGCGGGTCTTGTCCTCGGTCGGTAGCGGATTCGGCCAGTGCAGCGTTCCCGCGGTCAGCGCCGGCAGGTCGGTTTGGGGATTCAGGGTGCCGCGTAAGCCGATGGAGACGCCGAAGGTGACAAGATGCTGCCAGAAGGCCGGATTCGCCGGCGAGTTCGGCACGATGTTCGTCAGGTCGGGGCGCAGATCGTTCTTCCAGTTGCGCATCGCCTGGTCGGCCAGCGTGCCGCCGAAATCATCCTTGAATGGAGATGTAGGCGTGTAGGTGAACTCCCTGCTCTCCGGGCCGGTGATGGTCGGGCCCGTCGTGTTATCGACATTGTCCGTGTTCCAGCCCACGTCGCTGTTCCAAAAGCCGTCGGTGGTCAGGATGGCAAAGCTCTGACGGCAGGCCAGCTGCCGCGCGCCGGGACCGGTGTTCGGCCCCCAGGGGCCCTCCGCACCGGTCTCCGCGAAATAGGTGGCGGCATCGCGCAGCGCACCACGCAGCGGCGTGCCGTGACTACCCCTGGCCGCAAAAAGCCGCTCGAACCAGGTCGTGCGGTTCGCGTCGATAAAAAGGCCCTCCTCGGTACCCACCGGGATCCGGAACGAATTGCGGTTCCAGATCGTGGTGTAACCGACTCGTACGCTCCTCCCCAACAAACCGGCAAAGGCCTCGCTGGTGCCGGCCTTGGCCATCTTCATGCGGGTGCGGTGGAAGGAAAACCAGGTCGCGAAATTCTGCCGCTCCTGGGCCACGTTGCGGGTGATTTGGGTGCCATCGGCCCGCGTCCAGGTGACCGAGGAGAGATTCACGCAGTTTCGCTCCCAAGTGGAATCGGAAGACCATTCGCAGCGCTCGATCAGACCACCGTTCGCGTCGCTCCGCAGCCGGAAACGGTAGTAGCCGGAGGCATGGTTGGTGTCGGCCGTTGGCGATCTTGGCACATAGAACACCCGGTCTCCGCTGGCGAGGTTGGTGGTCGTCCCCGAAGCCAAATTGTTGTCGGTAAAGACCGCCGTGTAGGGCGTGTCCGCCCATCGACTGCCGTCCGCGTTGCTCCACGGCCGGTAGCTCACATGCGGGTTGTAGAAGATGGTGTTGCGGACATAGGTCTGCAAACGGATGTCGTGGCCTCCCACGCTCGGGATCTCGCTGCAAAGACTACTTCCCCCCGGCATGCAGTTCCATGTCATCGAACCCGAGTCGTCGAGGATGAACCAAAGGTTCGGCGGCACGGCGACACCGGCCCCCAGGGGCACGTCCGGGATCGGGATGCTGGCCGCGGCCGGCACGGTCGACAGCAGGCCGATGGCAAGAGCGAGCAGGTGCCGACGCAGAGCGCGGCGGCGCGGCGGCAATTCGCGGCGAGGCATGGGGTTCATGGGCGCGCTCCGGTCAAGGGGTGCTGACATAGGTTTGAAGGAGAACCTGGGCACGGTCGGTGCCGGGCGCACCGCTGCGGGCGGTGACGCGGTAGCGCGGCGATTCGCAGAGCGGATCGCGCGGCTCGACCCGATCGCAACCCGGCCAGTTGTTCCCGACCCCCAGCGATTCGACGATGTAGACCGGCTGCCCCGCCGCCGCCGGGGCGACGGCCGTGGTGGCGGTTTGCCAGCCCGTAAACCCTGGCACGAGCCAGCGCTCGGCCGCACCAGCGTCGGGGGCGGCGCACAGGCCGGAGGCGCAGTCACTGGCGGGGAAACTCGCGCGCGTCGCCGACAGCGCCACATGGGCCTCGGCCTCGCGAAGCGCCGACTCGGCCGCTTGGAAGCCCAGGCTGCGATCGAACATATTGGCGCTCATGCGCTCCCCCATCACCGTGGTGCGAAGGCTGGCGAGCCCTAGGACGGTAACGACGAGCAACAGCAGCAGGACGACGAGCAGGGTGGCACCCCGCTGGCGATGGGTTCCGGCAGTCATGGCAGACGGTTCCTCAAGGCGACGACATGGGTGAACTGGCGCTGCAGAACGGCACCGTCGGTGCCGACGCGCTCGACGATCGCGCCCTGTCCGCCCTGGAGCGTGACGGTGACGCGCACCGCGGCAACGCGCCCCCAATCGGTGACTGCGATTGCAGGCAGGTAGGCCGTGCCGCCGATGGGCAGGTACTCGAACTGGAGATCGGTGATGCCCTCGGCGACTTCCTCGGCGGCGACAGCCGGGGCGCCTCCGTTGTTCCGCAACGCTGCCTGGTAGAGGGAACGCCCGCCGCGGCCATTGTTCGCCACGTACCAGCGCACAGCGCGCAATTTGGCGACCTGCGAATTGGCACCAAAGGCATAAGGCCGGCCGGTGGTCGAGCAATCGACCGGATGGGCGAAACCCAGCCCTTTGCTGCAGTTGCCGGGCGAGTGCCCGCCCCCCGTGTTGTGCACCACCGTGTTGTTGGTGGCATTGGGGCCAGTCATCTGGAAGATCGACACCTGCCGCAAGCTGCAGGCGATGAGGATGTCGCCAGCGGCGAGGTCATGGTTCGCGAGATTGACCTGGAACTGCGCCGACGGGGGGTTGTGGCTGACCACGGTCAGCCCGGAGCCCGCAGCCGACACGACCTCGATGGCGTCGGTGCCGGCGAGGCGTTGGCCGGCCCCCGTGCCGAAGGCCGCCTCCGGGAAGGCTTGGGCTCCGTCGTAGCCGCGAACCCCAGGGGCCGTGGACCACCACACGGCACCGGCATTGTTGAGCACGTTGACGACCGGCAGGCCGCGCGGGCAGATGTTGCCACCCGCCTCCCGGATATCACGCGCCATCAGCTCGTAGGCCACGCGCGCGTTCTCGGCGATGCGCCCGAGGCTCTCGGTGGCCCGCTGGGTGTGGCTGTTGCTGATGAAGATCCCGATCGCGGCGGCAACGACGATCAGCCCGAGCAGCAGGCCGATCATCAACTCGATCAGAGAGAAGCCACGAGAGCGAGAGAGTGTCCTGCGCATGATCAGATCCTCCCCACCGTAACGACTTCCTGGACGCTGCCCGCGGTGCCCCGGCCGTCGTTCCAACGGACCGTCACCCGGCAGGTGCGCGTCGTGGCAACACAGTGGACCTCACCACAGGCTTCGGGGCCGAGACTGTTCTGCATGGAAGTGATCCAGCGCCCGATGTCGCCCTCGACGAGACCGGCTCCGGACGGTGCCGCACACGTCATCCCCCGGTTGTAGGCCCCGTTGCGCCCCGCATCGGCATTGGCGCGGATGGCGTCCAGGATGGCGTAGGACTCGATGACGGCCTGGCTGCGCTCAAGGGCGCTCTGGCCGTTCCTCAGCGCGGTTGCCTGCATGGCGGCAACACCCAGCAGACCGACCGACAAAATGAGCACCGAAATCAGCACCTCGATCAGCGAGGCACCGCGCTGGAGACCGTGCTGGAGGTGATGGAACGAGGGCATCATGGGATCACGGCCTTGCGGGGATGAGGGCTCGGGGGCGTGTTCAGGGGTTCGCAGGGGGCGCACAGGTTCCGCCGCCGCTGACGCGGGAGACACTCACGCGGCTTCCGGCGGCGATCTCGATCTGCCGAACGTTCAAAGGGACGCCAGCCCCGGCCCGGCAGACGTGGATTCGACCGGCCAGCAGGGCTCCCGAGGCCTGGCGAGCTCGGCCATCGGCACGGAAGACGACGGCCGAGCCGATGTTCCCGCTGGTGAGGATCTGAAGGCCCTCGGGGCCGGTGTGGCGGCGGAGGATGATCTCGCCGGCAGACACGGCGGCGTTCCGATCACGGTCCTCGAACGCAATCCAACCACTCGACCACCCCCCGGTCGTACAGGAGGAGCCGGTGCTGCTGGCGCAGACCGCCACCCGCGTCCCACGTCGGATGGCCTCGCTGCGGGCCAGTTGCAGGCTGCCCACCAATTCGTTGGAGGCTGCCGCCAGTCGGTTGATGGTGATCACATAGTTGAACGCCGGGACGCCCATGGCGGCGATGATCGCCAGGATCGCCACGGCAACGACCAGCTCAACCAAAGTGACGCCGCTCGAACGAGACGGCCCTGCCACGACGCGCATCGGCTTCAAGCCTCGTGATGGAACGCTGCGTATGCTAGAAAGGCCGGCCCCGGCCCGACAAGCGGAGACCGACAAGTGGCGCATCCAGACGAACGAACGGGGGAGACGCGGTCCCACGCCCCGTTCTTCCGGGCAGCCCTCGCCACCGCCTGGCAGCCGAAGGGGCTCGCCATCATCGTTGTCGCAGGACAAGCCTTCGCCCTGGTACTGGCCCTGTCCCCGGGACACGGCGGAGATCCCCTCGTCTACTTTGGGCTGGCCTCCCTGCTGATCCAGTGGACCCTGCTCGGCTCCGTGGCCGTGGCCTATCTCCTGCGGAACGCATTGTCCGCAATCCCAGAGCGTGCGGCGCTCTGGTCCATCCCGCTCATTCTGGTGGCCGTCTCAGGGCTCGTCGGGTACGCCGCGACCCTCTGGAGTGGGGCGGGCGAAGACCGCATCCCTGCCCTCGTCCCGATTCTTCCGCTGATGGGCATCGCATTCATCTGCGGCCTGGTCGGTACTGCCCTGCTCGATGCTTTCCTCCGTCTCAACCGCCAGACGGCACGGGCCGAGCGGGCCGAGTACGAAGCCCTGCGCGCCCGCGTCCGCCCGCATTTCCTGTTCAACACGCTCAACACAGCGGTAAGCCTGGCCCGGACCTCACCGGAACGCGTCGAACGATTGTTGCTGGCCTTGAGCGATCTGTTCCGGGCCTCCCTGGCCCCCGGGGCCATCTGGGCGCTGTCCCAGGAGATCGAGGTCACGCGGGCCTATGTCGACATCGAACAGGCGCGGCTGGGCGAACGGCTGGCCGTGGAATGGGAAATCCCGGAATCCGCCGGCACGGTACCCGTGCCCCGCCTGCTGCTGCAGGCCTTGGTGGAGAACGCCGTCCAGCACGGCATCGAACCGCGTGCAGACGGCGGCCTGATCCGGGTTTCGGCACGGGACGCCAGTGACGTGCTGTGGCTCGAAGTGTCCAATCCGACACCACCGGAAGGAAGTGCCCCGCCACACCGTCTCGGCCACCGGATCGGCCTCTCGGCGGCCCGACAGCGCCTCGCCGCCCTGCCGTCGGAAGGTGGGCGGATCACCACCTCGCATGTCGATGGCCGTTTTGTTGCGCTCGTGACTCTGCCCAAGCCCCCTCAAGCCACCACCCGGTAGCAGGGCTTGTAGTCGCCCGACATCTTCATCCGGCGCTGCTCGACGAAGGCCCGCAGCAGGTCGTCGAGGCTAGTCATGATGGCGGCATCGCCGCGGATCTCGAACGGGCCGTGCTGCTCGATGCGGCGCATGCCCGACTCCTTGACGTTGCCGGCGACGATGCCGGAGAAGGCCCGGCGCAGGTCGGCGGCGAGCGCGTGCACCGGCCGGCCGAAGCGCAGGTCGAGCGCGGCCATGCTGGCGTGGTCGGGCTCGAAGGGCTGCTGGAAGTCGAAGGGGATCTTCAGGGCCCAGTGGAAGAAGAAGGCATCGCGTTGGGCGATGCGGTGCTCGCGCACGGCCTTCATGCCCGCCTTCATCGCCTTGGCCACCGCCGCCGGATCCTCGACGATGATGCGGTAGCGGCTGGCGGCCTCGTCACCAAGCGTGAGGCGGATGAAACGGTCGATCTGCTGGAAGTAGTCGGCCGAGCCCTCCGGCCCGGTGAACACCAGTGGGAAGGGCACACCGGCGTTGTCGGGGTGCAGCAGGATGCCCAGCAGGTAGAGGATCTCCTCGGCGGTGCCGACGCCGCCGGGGAACACGATGATGCCGTGGCCAAGGCGGACGAAGCCTTCGAGGCGCTTCTCGATGTCCGGCATGATGACGAGCTGGTTGACGATCGGGTTCGGCGACTCGGCGGCGATGATGCCGGGCTCGGTCATGCCGATGTAGCGCGGGCTGCGCTGGCGCTGCTTGGCATGGGCGATGGTGGCGCCCTTCATCGGCCCTTTCATGGCGCCCGGCCCGCAGCCGGTGCAGATGTCGAGGCCGCGCAGGCCCAGCTCGTAACCCACCCGCTTGGTGTAGAGGTATTCCTCGCGACCGATCGAGTGCCCGCCCCAGCAGACCACGAGGTTCGGGTCCTGGTGCGGGCGCATCACCCGGGCGTTGCGCAGGATCTCGAAGACCACCGAGGTGAGGCCTTCCGAGGTGTCGAAATCGAACTGCCCGCCCTGCACCTCGATGGCGGTGTAGGCGATGTCGCGCACCACCGCGAACAGCAGGTCGGCCACGCCACGGATCAGCTCGCCGTCGACGAAGGCGATGGCCGGCGCGTTCTTCAGCTCCAGGCGGATGCCGCGGTCCATCTGCTGGACCTCGATGTCGAAATCCGGGTAGCGGGCCGAGGCCGCCCGCGGGTCGTCGGAATCGGAGCCGACCGTCAGCACGGCCAGCGCACAGCGGCGCAGGGTCTCGCGCAGGCTGCCCTGGGTCGCGTCGGTGAGGCGGGCGATCTCGGCGCGCGAGAGGATGTCGAGACCACCGCGCGGGGTGACGCGGGCGTTGACGGTGGGCAGAGGGGCGTAGGTGTCGCTCATCGCGGGCGGCTTCGTGGCTCTTCGGCGTGGACCGCCGACTCTAGCATTGACCGGCTGTCCTGCCGACGACACGCAATGGCCCGGAAAAGCGAACGGCCGGGTCGCCCCGGCCGTTCGCGGTGTCGCGATGACGCCCTTTGATCAGAAGCGGTAGCGGAAGGTCAGCTGCGCCGCCCACTGCGACTCGCCGCGGTTCTGGCGGGTGATGAAGTCCTCCAGACCGCCCGACTCCAGGCCGTAGATGTAACGGCCCTGGGCGTCGCGACCCAGGTAGTTGACGAAGCTGCGGGCCTGCGCGCCCTGGGCCTGGAAGCCGATCTCGTCGATACGGCCCCAGTCCTTGTTGATCAGGTTGCCGACGTTCAAGATGTCGAGCACCAGCTCCGAACGGTGCTCCTTGAAGAAGCCCGGCAGTTCCTGGCTGATGCGCAGATCGAAGCTGTTGGTCCACGGCGAGAAATCGCTGTAGCGATCGACCACGCCGCCGGCGAAGCGGTTCAGGCCGTTGGCATTGACGATGTCCCAGAAGGCCTGTTCCTCGGCCGCACCGCCGCGGAACACCACTTCGCCCGAGCCGAAGGCGCGGGGGATGTACAGCAGGTCGTTGGTGGCGCCGTCGCCGTTCAGGTCGTTGCGGAAGATCCAGCTGTAGGGCTTGCCCTTGCGGCCTTCGTAGAACAGGCCGATGTCGGTGGCGTAACCGTCGAAGAAGAAATGCCGGTAGGCCAGGGTGCCGACGATGCGGTCGCGCACCAGGTAGGGCGAGCGGGCCAGGGTGTCTTCGTTGGTGTTGAACACCGCCACCGCCTGCCAGTTGGAATTGGCCACCGACGAGGTCAGCGGGCTGACTTCCTCGGCCTCGGTGAAGGAGTAGGCCAGCGACCAGGACCAACCGTCGGCCTGGCGCGGGCGGGTCAGGCCGAGGGTGAAGTTCTGGCTGCCGCCCTCGGAGGTGGGCAGGGCGACCACGGCGTTGTTGAACGCCGCATTGTTCTGCCAGCGCGCGGTCGGCGCGTTCAGACCGGCGCAGGCGCCGGTGGTGATCGGCGTACCGGCGCTGGTCCAACAGGCGGTGTTCTGGCCGCCGGCGTTCCAGAACAGGGCGCGGCCGTCCGGACCGGTGGCGGTCGGGGCACCGATGTTCAGGTGCTGGAACCAGATCGCGTCTTCCACCTCGGTGAGCACCACCTCGGCCGAGAAGATGGCGCCCCACCACGGCAGCTCATGCTCGAAGGCCAGGTTGGCGCGCCAGACCGAGGGCTGGTCGAGGTTCTCGCCGAGGAAGTCGACGTTGGCCGCCGGCGGCGTGCCCGGAAGGGCGGTCGGCTGGGTGGCCGGGTTGGGGCTGAAGATGCCGGTGCCGGTGGTCGGGCAGGCCGGAAAGCCGGCGGTGCCGCAGCCGATGACCGAGGTGGCGCGACCGGTGTTGGAGTAGGGGTTGGACAGCCAGACGTTGGCCGCCGCGCCCTGGAACAGGCCGAAGCCGCCGCGGACCTGGGTCGGGCGATCGCTGTCGAAGGTGTAGTTGAAGCCAAGGCGCGGCTGCCAGAGGATCTCGCCGTCCAGCGTCGAGCTGTTGTTCAGGCCGAAGCCACCGGTGGCGCGCGGACGGCCCGGACCCGGCACCGCCGCCACGGCCGGAGCAGCCGCCAGCGGGTTGAACAGCGGCGTGTCGGGCATGCCGGTGCGATCAGCGCGGAAGCCGGCCACCAGGGTCAGGTTGTCATTGACGAACCAGGTGTTCTGCAGGAAGAAGCCGAGGTTCTCCAGCTGCCACTGCGCCACGCCGTCGTTGAGCGTGCGGCCCGGCTGCGGCACCTGGACCAGGAACTGCAGGGGGCGGCCGGCCTCGAAACTGGTGGCGCACTGGGCGGTGAGCAGGCAGCCGAAGGTGTAGTTGCCGCGGGTGTCCTGCAGGAAGGCGTTGAAGAACTCGATCCGCGTCCAGTCGACGCCGGCCTTGATCTCATGCTCGCCAAGGAACAGGTTGCCGGCGAAGAACAGGTCATCGGTGGTGGTGGCGAGCTGGTTGAAGTGGCGGCTGCGCTCGGTACCGAAGTTCAGGGTGCGGGTGCCGCCCGACACGCCCGGAGGCGGGGTGCCGCCGGTGAAGCGCACGGCGATGGCCGGCAGGTTGGAGGCGTTCAGCGGCGCGCTCTCGTACTCGCGGCGCGAGGCGCGGAACTCGGTCGAGAAGGTGTCGGTCCAGTCGGCGAACCACTGGCCCACCAGGCTCTCGAAGGTCTTGTTCTGCGCCCAGCCGTGAGAGGACAGGGCGAGCGAGGTGGTGCCGAAGCCGGCGAAGATCGGCATGCTCTCGTCGGTCTTGGTGTAGCGCAGGCTGGCGCGGTGGTCCTCGGCGATGTTCCAGTCGAGCCTGACGAGGGTGTCCTCGACGCGCAGCTCCTGCTCCGGCCGGACGATGGTGCCGGCGTCGATGCCCCAGCGCGACTGCGCGAGCTGGCGGGTGGCGTCGATCTCGGCCGGGGTGATGAAGACCTGGCGGCCGTCCCCACCCAGCGGCACGAAGTCGGTGCCGAGGCGGGTCGACGTGAAGTCCTCGTGGGCGATGAAGAAGAACAGGCGGTCACGCAGGATCGGGCCGCCGAAGGTGAAGCCGGTGGTGGTGTCCTCCGACTCCGGCGGCGCGAAGAAGGTGCCATCGGCGCGGTTGAAGCGGTCGCCAGCCATCGAGTCGTTGCGGAACACGTGGAACACGCTGCCGCGGAACTCGTTGGTGCCCGAGCGGGTGACGGCGTTGATGTTGGCGCCGGTGTAGCCGCGCTGGGTCACGTCGTAGTTGGAGATGTTGATCTGCACTTCCTCGATCGCGTCGATCGAGATCGGCTGGCGCGCCGTCGGCAGGTTGTTGGCCTCGAGGCCGAAGGTGTCGGAGATGCCAACGCCGTCGATGGTGATCGAGTTGAAGCGCGAGTTCTGGCCGAGCACCGAGATCTCGCCGCGGTCCTTGTCGGTCTGCGCGAGGCGCGGGTCGAGGCGGGCGTAATCCTGCAGATTGCGCTGGATCGAGGCGAAGGAGTCGAGCTGGTCGCGGGTCACCGTGGTGCCGGCACCGATGGCGGTGGCCGAGAAGGGCGAGTGGGCGAGGTTGTCGGCCGTCACTTCGACCACTTCGAGCACGGCTTCATCGGGCGCCAAGCTGGCGTTGACCGTGGTGGTCTCGGCAAGCCGCAGGAACACGTTCTCGATGACTTCGGTCTGGCCGTCCTTGGTGATGGTGACCCGGTACGGACCGCCGACGCGCAGGCCGCGCGCCGCGAATCGACCGCCCGCATCCGACAGGGCCTGGGCCGAGGTGCCGGACGGCAGGTGGGTGATCGTCACCTGGGCACCGGTCACGGCGACATCGCCGATGCCGGTCACGCGGCCACCGATGTTGGCCGTGGTGGTCTGGGCAAACGCCGGCGCCGAAGCGAGGGCAATGGCGAGACCGAGGGCGAGCTGCGAGTAACGCACCTTGCTGCGGTAATTCATGGGGAGGGACCTGCTTGGGGGGAGGGATGACAACAAGAAGCCAACCACCCCTTGGCGGCCAGCTAACCATGTCTTAACAGCTTAGTTCAGCCTAATGACACTTCCGTGACTCGGCAAGCACCCCGGGCATCGTCTCGCAGCAAGGAGAGACAGCTCACTCGGACATCGGCAGGGGCGCATGCACGGTGCCGCGATGGACCCGCCCCTCGGGCGAAAGCAGGCTGACGCAGGCAGCAGCGTAAGCGGCGGCCGCGGGAACGCGCAGCAGCGCTTCATCGACGAAAGCACGGGCGCGCAGTGCGCCGCGCATCGGGCCGGGTTGCAGGGCGGCCACACGGACACTGGAGGCGGCGGTTTCCTCGTGCAGCATCCGCATCAGGCCCTGGTTGGCCTGCTGGGCCAGACCGTAGGCGCCCCAGTAGGCCCCACCCACCCGCTCCGGCGCATCGACCACGAAGACCACGGCTGAATCCTCGGCGCGGCGCAGGGCCGGCAAACAGGCCTGCGTCAGGAACCAGCGCGCCGTCAGGTTGACCTGCCATTGCCGGGCGAACTGCTCGGGCGGGGTGTTCTCGAGCGGGGTGAGGCCAGCGAAATCGGCGGCGGTGTGCAGGATGCCGTGCAGGCCGCCCAGTTCACGCTCCACGGTGTCGGCCAGGGTTTCGTAGTCGGATGGGTCGGCACCGGCCAGATCGATCGGGTACAGGGCGGGCTCCGGGCCCAGGGCCTTGACCGCATCGTAGATCCGGTTGAGTTTCGGCACCTTGCGGCCCAGCAGCACCAGACTGGCACCGGCCCGGGCGCAGGCCAGCGCGGCGGCCTGCCCGAGCTCGCCGTGGGCGCCGGTGAGCACGATCACCCGGCCGGCCAGAGGCCGCGCCGGGGCGGCAGGAAAAGGCACGAACTCGCTCATGCCGACTGCGCCTCGGCGACGATCCGGGCCAGTTCGCCGGCCGCGGCCAGCTCGTCGACGATGTCGGCACCACCGATCAGTTCGCCCTGCACGAACAACTGCGGGAAGGTCGGCCAGTCGGCAAAGCGCGGCAGGTTGGCGCGGATCTCGGGGTCGGCCATCACATTGACCGTGTGCCATTGCTGGGCACCGGCTTTGCGCAGGGCCTCGACGGCACGCTGCGAGTGGCCGCACATCGGCAGCTCGGGCGTACCCTTCATGAAGAGCACCACCGGCCGGCTCGCCAGTTCGGCCTTGATCCGCTCCATCACCGCCATCGCACGCCCGCTCCCGTTCGCCTTGTCCGATGCATTCACGACGCTGGCACCGGGGGGCGGTGCTGCTCGGTCTACAATTCTACCCCCTGCCATCCGAACCGGAGAGCCCCATGGCCATCACCCTGCCCGCCCTGCCCTACGCCCGCGATGCCCTCGCGCCGCACATCTCGGCCGAGACGATCGATTTCCACTACGGCAAGCACCATCAGGCCTACCTCGACAACCTCAACAAGCAGATCGCCGGCACCGAGTTCGAGACCCTCGACCTCGAAACGATCATCCGCAGCTCGCAGGGCGGCATGTTCAACAACGCCGCACAGGTGTGGAACCACAGCTTCTATTGGAACTGCCTGGCACCGGGCGGCGGTGGTGAGCCCAAGGGCAAACTGGCCGAAGCCATCAATGCGGCCTTTGGTTCGTTTGCGGCCTTCAAGGAGCAATTCACTCAGACCGCGCTGACCACCTTCGGCTCCGGCTGGGCCTGGCTCGTGCAGCGCCCGGACGGCAGTCTGGCGCTGGTGTCCACGTCCAATGCCGCGACCCCGCTGACCGGCAGCGACACCGCCCTGCTCACCTGCGATGTCTGGGAGCACGCCTACTACGTCGACTACCGCAACGCGCGGGCCAAGTACGTCGAGGCCTTCTGGAATCTGGTGAACTGGGACTTCGTCGCCCGCCAGATGCGCTGAAGCGGTCCGGCAGCGATGCAGACCACGCCCTCGACCGCGCCCACCACGGCCGCCAGCCTGCTGGCCGTGGACAGGCTGGCTGCCGCCCACGAGGGCCGGCGGGTGTTCGAGGACGTGTCCTTCACCCTGGCGCGCGGCGAGATCGCGGCCCTGCTCGGGCCCTCGGGCACCGGCAAAACCACCCTGCTGCGGGTCATTGCCGGCCTGCACCCCGCCGTCGCCGGCCGGGTGCTGCTGCGCGGTGTCGATGCCACCGGCCTGCCACCGGAACGGCGGGGGCTGGGCTTCGTGTTCCAGGACCTCGCCCTGTTTCCGCACCGCGATGTGGCCGGCAATCTGGGCTTCGGCCTGGCGCATTGGTCGCGGGCCGAACGCGAGGCCCGCGTGGCCGAGCTGCTCGCCCGTACCGGCCTCGAGGGCCTGGCCGGTCGGATGCCGCACGAACTCTCCGGCGGTCAGCAGCAGCGTGTGGCGCTGGCCCGTTCGCTGGCCCCCCGGCCCGATCTGCTGCTGCTCGACGAACCGCTCTCCAGCCTCGATGCCGACCTGCGCCCCCGGCTGCGCGACGAACTGCGGGCCTTGCTGAAAGTCGAAGGCACGGCGGCCCTGCTGGTCACCCACGACCAGGACGAGGCTTTCGGTTTCGCCGACACGGTGGGCGTGATGCTGGGCGGCCGGCTGGCCCAGTGGGACGAGGGCTACGCGCTCTACCACCAGCCAATCAGCGCCCAGGTTTCACGCTTCGTCGGTGATGGTCGCCTGCTGCCGGTGCGCGGTCTGGGCGAGGGCCGCATCGGTACGCCGTTCGGCCCGCTCGAGGGCAGCAACGGCATGGGTGGCCTGCCGGAAGGCGGCGAGGGTCTGCTGCTGGTGCGGCCCGATGACCTGGTGCTGGGCGAGGGCGAGATCGAGGCCACCCTCACCGGGGTGGTGTTCCACGGGGCCGAGTCGATGCACCGCCTGCAGCTCGACGACGGCACCGAACTGGCGGCACTCGCCCCCAGCCACCGCCGCTTCGCGATCGGGCAGCGGGTGAGGTTGCGCCCGGATTTCGCCCATGTGGTGGTGTTCCCGCGCTGAGCCGTGGTGAGTCGCGTCAGCGCGGACCCTGCCGGCAAGGATCAGCCGCTGTCGCGCAGCCGCGCCAGCACCGGGGCGAATTCGTCCTGCCGCTGCAGGGCCACGGTGACGCCCTGCAGCGCATCGGCGAGCGCGGAACTGCCATCGGCGCGCAGGGTGGCGTGACCGACCTTGCGGCCCGGCCGCGGGCTCTTGCCGTAGTCGTGCCAATGCCCGGCCGAGCTGGCGAGCACCGGCGTGGCGGCGGGCATCGCCCCGACCCAGTTCAGCATCACGCTGGCACCGACGGCCGCGGTGCTGCCGAGCGGCAGGCCAAGCACGGCGCGCAGGTGATTCTCGAACTGCGAGGTCTCGGCGCCCTCGAGGGTCCAGTGCCCAGAGTTGTGCACGCGCGGGGCCATCTCGTTGGCCAGCAGTTCGCCGTCGCGCACGAACAATTCCAGCGCGAACACGCCGACGTAATCGAGGGCCGCGGCCAGCTCACGGGCATGGTCGAGCGCCTGGGCCATGAGCGCGGCAACGCCAGCGGCCGGTGCCATCGAGGCCGAGAGGATGCCGTCGCGGTGCCAGTTTTCGGTGAGTGGCCAGGCGCGGAAAGCGCCGTCGCGACCGCGCACCGCCACCACCGAGAGCTCGCGTTCGAAAGCGACGAAGGCTTCGAGGATCAGCCCCACCTTGCCGGCCTGCGCGCCGAGGGCCGCCCAGGCGGCGTCGAGGTCGGCCGGCGTCTTCAGCCGGAACTGGCCCTTGCCGTCGTAGCCCAGCCGTCGCGTCTTCAAGATGCAGGGCAGACCGATGTGCGCCACGGCGGTATCGAGCTGCTCGCGGGTTTCGACGGCGGCGAAGGCCGGCGTGCCGATGCCGAGTTCATTGAACAGGGTCTTCTCGGCGAGCCGGTCCTGCGCGATCCGCAGCGCGCGCGGTGCCGGGAAGACCGGGATGCGCGCGGCCAGCCACTCGGCGCTCTCGGCCGGCACGTTCTCGAAATCGAAGGTGGCCACATCGACGCGCGAGGCGAACTCGGCGAGCGCCTGCTCGTCGCGCCAGTCGCCGACCACCATCGGCACGAACTGGCCGGCACAGGCTTCATCGCTGGTGTCCATGACGAGGAAGCGCAGACCGAGCGGGGCGCCGGCCAAGGCCATCATCCGGGCCAACTGGCCGCCGCCGAGGATGCCGACGGTGGTCACGCGCGCGGATCCGGCTGGGCCAGCACGGCATCGGTCTGCTCACGGCGGAACGCCTCGAGTGCCGTGGCAACGGCCGCGTGGTCGTGGGCCAGCAGGGCGGCGGCGAACAACGCGGCGTTGGCCGCGCCGGCCGCACCGATGGCGAAGGTGGCCACCGGGATGCCGGCCGGCATCTGCACGATCGAAAGCAGCGAGTCGAGGCCGTTCAGGGCCTTGCTCTGCACCGGCACGCCAAGCACCGGCACGGCGGTTTTGGCGGCCAGCATGCCCGGCAGGTGGGCGGCACCGCCGGCCCCGGCGATGATGGCGCGCAGCCCGCGCGGGCCGGCCTCTTCGGCGTAGCGGAACAGCAGGTCGGGCGTGCGATGCGCCGAGACCACCTGCACCTCGTGCGGCACGCCGAGGCGGGTGAGCCGCTCGGCCGCGTGCTGCATCGTCTCCCAATCGCTCTTCGAGCCCATCACGATGCCGACGCGGATCATTCCGCCCTGCGCGGCACCACGCGCCCCATCCTTGCTTTCCTGCGCGCCAGACTGCATGGGAGCCTCCCCGGCAAAAGCGTATTCTACGCAGCGTTTCCGCTGCCCGGCATAGCATCCATGGACCGCAAGCTGCTCGACCTGCTCGTCTGCCCGGCGACGCACCAGCCCCTGCACCGGCTCGACGCCGCCCAGCGCGAGCGCATCAACGCCGCCATCGCCGAGGGCGAACTGCGGCGCGGCGACGGCGCCAGCGAGAACCGCCCGCTCGACGATGGCCTGGCCCGCCGCGATGGCAAGGCGGTGTACCGCATCGAGGACGGCATCCCGGTGCTGCTTGTCGACGAAGCCCTGGACACCCGCGGGATCGACGCGCTCGGCCTGCGCTGATGGTCGACCGGAACAAGGCCACGCCCGCGCCACCGCCGGCGGCGGTGGTCAGGGCCAACGTGGCGGCGGCTTTGGCCGAGGATCTGGGCAGCGGCGATGCCAGCGCCGCCCTGCTCGATGACCTGCCGGCCCGGGCCTGGGTGCTTTGCCGCGAGGCGGCGGTGATCGCCGGGCGGCCCTGGTTCGACGCCTGTTTCGAGGCCCTCGATCCGGCCGCGCAGATCGCCTGGCGAGTGGCCGAGGGGCAACAGGTCGCCGCCGGCAGCGTGCTGTGCACGATCGCGGCGCGCACCCGCGCCCTGCTCTCGGCCGAACGCAGCGCGCTCAATTTCCTGCAACTGCTCTCGGCCACCGCCACCACCACGGCCGCCCATGCCGCCACGCTCGCCGGCAGCAACACGCGCCTGCTCGACACCCGCAAGACCCTGCCCGGCCTGCGCCTCGCGCAGAAATACGCCGTCCGTTGCGGCGGCGGCCACAACCACCGGCTCGGCCTGTACGACGCCGTGATGCTGAAGGAAAACCACATCGCCGCGGCCGGCTCGATCAGCGCCGCGGTGGCCCGGGCCCGGGCACGGTTCCCGACCCTGCCGTTGATCGTCGAGGTCGAATCGCTGCCTGAACTCGACGAGGCGCTGGCGGCCGGCTGCGACCGCATCCTGCTCGACGATTTCGATGCCGGCAACCTGCGCGAAGCGGTGCAGCGCACTGGCGGGAAGGTGCCGCTGGAAGTCTCCGGCGGGGTCGCGGTGGATCGGCTGCCGCAGATCGCCGCGAGCGGCGTGGATTGCGTGTCGGTGGGTGCGCTCACCAAACACCTGCGGGCGATCGACCTGTCACTGCGGCTGGGCGATCCGCCCGGCTGAAGCGCGGCGGCGACGTCGACCTTCAGCGCGACAGCACGAGCACGACGATGAAGGCCAGCGAAGCGAGGATGACGAAGCCGGCGAGCGGCTTGATCCAGCGTGGCCCCACCGTCACGGGTGCGGCCTCGGTCGTGGGCCGGGTCTGCTGCTGCGCCTGCTGCAGTTCGGTGCCGGGTGCCACCAGCATCAGGCGCACTTGGTCGAGCCGCAGTTCGTCGCCGGGCAGCAACTGGCCGGTCTGGACACGCCGGTTGTTGATGAAACTGCCGTTCGAGGAGCCGAGATCCTCGACCATCAGGCCGTCCGGATTGGGCCGGACGATGGCGTGGCGGCGGGAGATCTCGTCGACCGGGATGCTGATATCGCATTCGCTGGCGCGACCGAGCACGGTCGGCCCGGTGATGGCGTAGGTCTTGCCGAACACCGCGCCGGAAACGCCGCGCAACACGAAGCGCGGGGCGGCGGCACGCACGCGGGTGGCGCCAACATCTTCGGCCGCCGTGCTGTTCTCCTTCGGCGCGCCGGGCGCGACACCGGGGGCGGGCCGGGTCGCCTCGATGGTGAGGAAACGGGCGGTGATGCCGGCAAAAGCCAACTGGTCGCCGTTGCGCAAGGCCATCATGCCGACCACCGGCCGGCCGTTGACGCTGAGCGCGCCGGCGGTTTCGGGGCGCTGCACATTGGCCCCGGAGGCATTGGTGTGGATCTCGAAATGCCGGGCCAGCACGCCCGGTCGCGCCAGCACGATGGTGGAGTCGGGATCGCTGCCCAGCCGGGTGACCCCCATGGCGAGGATCACCGGGGCGTGCTCGCCATTCGGGAACACCAGTTTCATGCTTTTCCTCCACCACGGCGCCCTGCGGGGCCTGACCTCGAGTTTGAACGAGGCCGGGGCCTTGTCGCCAGCGCTGGGCGCCTCCATTTGACAAGGATGGACGCTTTGCTACCGCTTGCCCTGCTGATCGCCGCCGTTGGCGTGGTCTGGAATTTCATCGCCGACCGTCGCGCCGCGGAACAGGCCACCGCCCTCGCCCGCCGCGCCTGCGAGGAGGCCGGGGTGCTCTGGCTGGACCAGAACGTGCAGGTGGTGCGCAAGCGGCTGGCGCGCGACAGCCGCGGCATGCTGAGCTGGCGGCGGGATTTCGACTTCGAGTTCTCAAGCACCGGCGACGAGCGCCAGCTTGGACGGGTCAGTCTGGTTGGACACGAGCCGGTCGGACTCATCGGGCCGCCACCGCGGGTGCCGACGGTGTTCGGTTTTCCCGGCAGACAGTGAGCGGCACGGTTACTTGATGATCCGCAGGTGGCCGCCGCGCTTGGGCGGCTCCGGCGTGGCATCGGGCCGTTCCGGGTCATCGAGCGGGGGGGCGACCTCGCCTTCGTCCGGGGGCAGGCCCATGCCCTGCCCGGTCTCGTGGGCGTAGATGGCGAGCACGGCCGCGATCGGCACCCGCACCGACTGCCCAACCCCGCCGAAACGCGCCATGAAAGCCACCTCGCGGTTGCCGAGTTCGAGCTGGGCCACCGCGCGCGGCGCGACATTGAGCACGACCCGACCATCTTTGATGGCCGACGCCGGTACCTGCACGCCGGCCTGCTGGGCATCGACCATCAGGTAGGGGGTGAGGCCGTTGTCGACGATCCACTCGTAGATCGCCCGCAGAAGGTAGGGGCGGTTCGAGCTCATCGGCGGCGGACGGACCTCGCTCACACCGGCAACTCGCGCAGGTTTTTTTCTTCGGCGGTGAGGCTGCGGACGAAACCGGGGTTGCGGAATATCCGCTGACCGTAGTCCTCGATCGGCTTGGCTTCCTTCGGCAACACCACGCCCAGCGCCGGCAGGCGCCAGATGATGGGCGCCATGGCGCAGTCGGCCAAGCTCATCTCGGGGTTGAGGAAGAACTTGCTGGCCTTGAACAGGGGCAGTGCCGCCAGTGCCAGATCGCGGAGCTGTTTGCGCGCCGCCTCGGCCTGGGCCTTGGTGCTGGCCTGCTGGGCTGCCTGCACATGCGGCACCCACTCGTGCTCCAGCCGCAGCATGGCCAGTCGAAGCCGCGCCCGCGAGAGCGGGTCGATCGGCATCAGTGGCGGGTGCGGGTAGCGCTCATCCAGGTATTCGGTGACCACCGAGGCCGAATACAGAACCAGCTCGCGCTCCACCAGGGTGGGCACCGAGTGGTAGGGGTTGAGGTCGATCAGATCCTCCGGCGGCTGGGTCGGATCGACCGCCACCAGATCGTATTGGACACCCTTGGCCGCCAGCACCAGGCGAACCCGGTGGCAGAGCACGCAATCGCGTGCAGTAAACAAGGTCAAGGTGTTGCGCAAACGCGGGCTTACGGCCATCGGCACTTCCCTTCGACGCGGCCGTCAACCCCGCGTCGACGGCTCACCAATCCCTAACGTGCCGCAAACCGACCGTCGACCGCAAGTGGCCTTCAGTGGATGTCTCGCCAATACTCGCGCTTGAGCAGCCAGGCGAGCAGGGTGAAGAAGGACAGGAACAGGATCACCCAAACGCCCAAGGTCTCGCGCTGCAGGCGTGCCGGCTCGGCCACGTAGGTGAGGAAGGCGGTGAGGTCGAGGATGGCGCGGTCGAATTCGGCCGGGCTCAGGCGGCCGGCCTCGTGCGGCTGCACCACGAAACTAGCGATGCAGTTGTCGCCGACCCGGGCGATGGCGCAACCGTCCTCGCCCATCGGCTCGAAGGTGGCGCGCTGGATGCCCTGCAGCTCCCAGAGCACGTTGGGCATGCTGGCGCCGGCCAGAACCGTGTTGTTCCAACCCATCGGCCGCGATTCATCGACGTAGAAGGAGCGCAGGAAGGTGTAGACCCAGTCCTCCTGCCCGCGCTTGCCGCGAACCGTGGTGGAGAGGTCGGGCGGGGCCTTGCTGAACCAGGCGGTGCCGTCGGCCTCGGCCATGCCGGTGATCATCGGCTCGCCGATCTTGGCATCGCCCTTGATGATGAGCTGCTCGACCTGCTCGACGGTGAGGCCGAGATCCTCGCCCACACGCGAGTAGCGCATGAACTGCAGGCTGTGGCAGGCCGCGCAGAAATTCATGTAAAGGCCGAGGCCCCGCTGCAACGAAGCGCGATCATGCACATCGATCGGAGCGTCGAGCATGGTGACGTTGCCCAAGGCGCTGACCGGGACGAGGGCCAGGAGGAGGGCGAAAAGGCGCGACTTAAGCATGCGAGGTCACCCGCTCCGGTACCGGCTTGGTGTTGTCGAGGGCCGTCCACAACGGCATCGTGAAGAAGAACAGGAAGTAGAAGGCGGTGCAGATGCGGGCGACCAGGGTCTGCAATTCGGAGCCGGGCTGCAGACCGAGCCAGCCGAGCACCACGAAGGAGACGGCAAACAAGGCCAGCATCATCTTGCTGAACCAGCCGCGGTAGCGGTAAGAGCGGACCTTGCTGCGATCGAGCCAGGGCAGCAGGAAGAAGATCATCACCGCACCGCCCATCACGACCACACCGAGCAGGGTGTGCGGGATCGCCCGCAACATGGCGTAGTAGGGCGTGAAGTACCAGACCGGCTTGATGTGCTGCGGCGTGACCAGCGGGTTGGCCTCGTTGAAGTTGTCGAACTCGAGGAACAGATCACCGAAGGTCGGCGCGAAGAACACGATGAAGGCGGCGATGATGAGGAAGACGCCGGCGCCGAAGATGTCCTTGACGGTGTAGTAGGGGTGGAAGGGGATGCCGTCGAGCGGGCGGCCCTTCTCGTCTTTTTTCTTCTTGATGTCGATGCCGTCGGGGTTGTTCGAGCCGACCTCGTGCAGAGCGCCCAGATGGAGGACGATCAGAAGCAGCAACACCAGTGGCAAGGCCACCACGTGCAGGGCGAAGAACCGGGTCAGGGTGGCATCGGAGACGAGGTAGTCGCCGCGGATCCAGATGACCAGATCCGGCCCGATCACCGGCAGCGCGGAGAACAGGTTGATGATCACCGCCGCGCCCCAGAAGGACATCTGGCCCCAGGGCAGCACGTAGCCGAGGAAGGCTTCGGCCATCAGCACGAGGAAGATCAGCATGCCCAGCACCCAGACCAGCTCGCGCGGCTTCTGGTAGGAGCCGTAGAGCATGGCGCGGAACATGTGCAGGTAGACCACCACGAAGAACAGCGAGGCGCCGGTGCTGTGCATGTAGCGGATCAGCCAGCCCCACTCGACGTCGCGCATGATGTACTCGACCGAGGCGAAGGCCCCGGCCGCGGTCGGCACGTAGTGCATCGTCAGGAAGATGCCGGTGACGATCTGGTTGACGAACACGAGGATCGCCAGCGAGCCGAAGAAGTACCAGAAGTTGAAGTTCTTCGGCGCGTAGTATTCGGTCAGGTGCTTGCGCAGGAAGGGGGTGAGGCCCGGTGCGCGCTCGGTGACCCAGCCACTCAGTCCGTTGATGGCCTTGTCGATTTGGGCGTTCATCAGGCGACTTCCTCCGGCGCAATGCCAATGATCACCAGATTGGGGTTGTCCGGATCGAAATGGTGTGGTGGAACCGGCAGATTGCTCGGTGCCGGCACGCCGGCGAAGACGCGACCGGCGATGTCGAAGCGCGAGTTGTGGCAGGGGCAGAAGAACCCGCCCTGCCATTCGCTGTCGAAAGCCTGCGGCCGCAGCTCGGGCACGTACATCGGCGAGCAGCCCAGATGGGTGCAGATGCCGACCAGAATGCCGATCTCGGGCTTGATCGAGCGCGCCAGGTTACGGGCGAACGCCGGCGTCTGGTCGGTGTTCTCGGAATCCGGGTCGGCCAGCCGATCGGCCAGATCCGGCAACACCGACAGCTGTTCTTCGTTGCGGCGGAAGATCCAGACCGGCTTGCCGCGCCATTGCACGGTGAGGCGCGCACCCGGCTGGAGATCGAGACGACTGATGTCGACTTCGACCGGCGCGGCAGCGCTCTGCGCTCGGGCGCTGGGCTTCCAACTGCTCAGGAACGCATAGCCGGTCGCAGCCACGCCCACGCCTCCCACCACCGCGGTGGTCGCGGTGAGGAACCGGCGACGCCCGTTGTTGACCCCTTCGTTGGCCATTCGGCACTCCGAATTTCACTGTAGCTGTGGACACGGCACCGTTTCCGATGGTGCCGCTGCAAGGCCGGATTGTAGCCGAAGGCGGAAGACTCGGACAACGCCGGTGTCGCGTCTTTCAGGGGGCCGCGACGGCACCCGTGGTCGGCGCCGTCGCTGTCGCGGCGGCGGCCAGGGCCTGGCGGTAGCGGGCCTTCAGGATGGCAACCCGTTCGACGTAGCGACGGGTTTCCTCGAACGGCGGCACCCCGCCGTGACGATCGACATTGCCCTCGCCGGCGTTGTAACCGGCGGCGGCCAGGGTCACGTTGCCATCGAAGCGGTCAAGCAGCCAAGCGAGGTACTCGACGCCACCGCGGATGTTCTGCACCGGATCGAAGACGTTCTCGACGCCGAAGCGATCAGCGGTGGCCGGGATCAGCTGCATCAGGCCCTGCGCGCCCTTGTGCGAGACGGCGTTCGGGTTGAAGGCCGACTCGGCGTGGACCACGGCGCGGACCAGGGCCTCGTCGACCCCGAACTCGGCCGCCGCCGCCCGGATCTCCTCGGCCCAGGCCGTCGTGTTCAAGCGGACGTTGGAAAAGTCGAGGCCGGGAAGGGGGGCGCAGGCGTAGCAAGTCTCGACATAAGTGAACAATGTCCGAACCGGCACGCCGCGATCACGCGGCCGGACATTGGTGTAATGGGTGACACCGTCGATGACGTAGGTGTAGACCGCGCCACGGCTCACCCGTGCACCGCGGGGCACGGCCGGGATCGCCCCGGTGGTCGCACCGGGGGTGGCACGGAACTCGACGCGACGGGCCGGATCGGCCGGCGGCACGGCCACGGGTGTGACGGGCGGCCGCGGCGAGGGCACGATGGCGGGTCGCGACTCGGGACGGAAACGGGCCGCCACCGTGCAGTTCGTGTCGGGCAGGCGCTGGTTGCCGAAATGCGAAACCCCATCGGCACCCACGCAGCGGTACAAGGTTCCGGCCGAGGCCAACCCTGCTGCGAGGCTGCCCGCGGCCAGCGCGAGCAGCACCCCAAGGGTGCGCAGGGTAGACGGCGGCAGAGCAGCGCGGGGCGACATGGGGCGCAGTGTCCCCCAGCGGAGGCGGGCGTACAATCGCTGGCCCATCCACCGGAACGGATTACCCACCGCATGCCCGGCAAGCTTTTCATCAAGACCCACGGCTGCCAAATGAACGAGTACGACTCGACCCGGATGGTCGACGTGCTCGCCGCCGAACATGGCCTCGAACTCACCGAAATCGAGGCCGAGGCCGACGTCATCCTGGTCAATACCTGCTCGATCCGCGAGAAGGCCCAAGAGAAGGTGTTCTCCCAACTCGGCCGCTGGAAGGAACTCAAGAAGAACAACCCGAACCTGGTGATCGGCGTCGGCGGCTGTGTGGCCTCGCAGGAAGGCGAAGCCATCATCAAGCGGGCACCCTATGTGGATGTGGTGTTTGGCCCGCAGACGCTCCATCGCCTGCCCGAACTCATCGACGCCAAACGCGAGACCGGCCGGCCGCAGGTCGATATCTCCTTCCCGGAGATCGAGAAGTTCGACCGCCTGCCCGAACCGCGCGCCGACGGCCCGACCGCCTTCGTCTCGATCATGGAAGGCTGCAGCAAATACTGCGCCTTCTGCGTGGTGCCCTACACCCGCGGCGAGGAAGTGAGCCGTCCCTTCGAGGACGTGCTGGTGGAAGTGGCTCAGCTCGCCGACCAAGGCGTGCGCGAAGTGACGCTGCTCGGCCAGAATGTCAACGCCTACCGCGGCGCGACCGGGGACGGTGGCGTGGCCGATCTGGCCGACCTGATCCGCGCCATCGCCGAGTTCGAGGGCATCGGCCGCATCCGCTTCACCACCTCGCACCCGATGGAGTTCACCGATTCGCTCATCGAGGCCTACCGTGATGTGCCCAAGCTGGCGTCCTTCCTGCACCTGCCGGTGCAGTCGGGCTCCGACCGCGTGCTCACGGCGATGAAGCGCAACCACACGGTGCTGGAGTTCAAGGCCAAGATCCGCCGCTTGCGCGAAGCGCGGCCCGGCATCTGCATCAGTTCGGATTTCATCGTCGGTTTTCCCGGCGAGACCGAACGCGACTTCGAGCAAACCATGAAGCTGATCGAGGACATCGGCTTCGACCAGAGCTTCAGCTTCGTCTATTCCAAACGCCCCGGCACCCCGGCGGCGAACCTGCCGGACGACACGCCCGCCGCAGTGAAAAGCGCCCGCCTCGCCCGCCTGCAGGACGCGGTGACGGCCAATGCGCGAAAGATCTCGCAGGCCATGATCGGCACCGTGCAGACCGTGCTGGTGGAAGGCGTGTCGAAAAGGAGTGCGGCGGAAGTGACCGGCCGCACCGAGAACATGCGCTTCGTCAACTTCGCCGCCCCGACGCGCTTGATCGGGCAGTTCGTGGCGGTCGAGATCACCGAGGCGATGAGCAACAGTCTGCGCGGCCGGATCCTCACCCGCGAATCGGAGGCGGCATGAGCGGCGACCGCCGCCACCCCGGCGAAACGGCTCGATGAGCGCCCTCGCCCACCGCGACTTCGCCCTGACGCCGGAGGATGGCGAGCGTCTGGCCAACCTGGCCGGCCCGCTCGACGCGCATCTTCGGCAGATCGAGCTGCGGCTCGGCGTGCAGATCGCCAACCGCGGCGGGGTGTTCCGCCTCTCGGGCCCCGAGCAGGCGACGGCGGTGGCCGAACGCCTGCTCCGTGAGCTCTGGGCCGACAGCGCCGTCGAGGTGCTGACGCCAGAAGCCGTGCATCTTCGCCTCGGTGCCGACGATGAATCCGCCACGGAGCGCGAGCTCGGCCACGCGCCGCAGGATGTCGCCATCAAGGTCAAGCGCGGCACAGTGCGCGGCCGCGGCGCCAACCAGGCGGCTTACCTGCACGCCATCGCCACCCACGACATCAACTTCGGCATCGGCCCGGCCGGCACCGGCAAGACCTACCTCGCCGTGGCCAGCGCGGTGGAGGCGCTGAACGATGCGCGGGTGCAGCGCATCCTGCTGGTGCGTCCGGCGGTCGAGGCCGGCGAGAAACTGGGCTTCCTGCCCGGCGATCTCTCGCAGAAGGTCGACCCCTACCTGCGCCCGCTCTACGACGCGCTCTACGAGATGCTGGGCGTGGAGAAGGTGGCCCGGCTGATCGAGCGCAACGTGATCGAGGTGGCACCGCTGGCCTACATGCGCGGCCGCACTTTGAATGATGCCTTCGTGATCCTCGACGAGGCCCAGAACACCACGGTCGAACAGATGAAGATGTTCCTGACCCGGATCGGCTTCGGCACGACCGCGGTGGTGACCGGCGACCTCTCGCAGATCGACCTGCCCAAGCACCAGAAAAGCGGCCTGCGCGACGCGGTCGAGGTGCTGCACGGGGTGGAAGGCATCCGCTTCACCTTCTTCGAGGCCAAGGACGTGGTGCGCCACCCGCTGGTGGCGAAGATCGTGCGCGCCTACGAGCGCCGCGACGGGGATGCCGCGGCGAACGTGCCCTGAGCCGCGCCGATGCCTGGAATCACCGTCCACGTCACTTACGCCCTGCCCCGCCGCGGCCTGCCCGCTGCGGCCAGCGTGCGGCGCTGGGCCAGTGCGGCCCTGGCCGGGCATCGCCGTGCCGCCGAGCTGTCGGTGCGCTTCGTCGGCAGCGAGGAGGGCCGCGCCTTGAACCACGACTACCGCGGCCGCGACTACGCCACCAATGTGCTGAGTTTCCCGGTCGAGCTGCCGAGCGGTGTGCGCTCGCCGCTGCTTGGCGATCTGGTGATCTGCGCGCCGGTGGTGGCGCTGGAGGCCATCGCCCAGGCCAAGCCGCTCGTCCAGCACCACGCGCACCTGGTGGTGCACGGCGTGCTGCACCTGCTGGGCATGGACCACGAGCGTGGCGAGGCCGAGGCGCAGGCGATGGAGGCCCGCGAGCGCCGCATCCTCGCCGGGCTGGGCATCCCCGACCCCTACACGGCGCGTGAACCCGGCCCCTGAAACGGCGATTTCACGGTGATCGGCTAGTATTGGATGTTCGCGCCCCTCCATCGGGGGCATACACGCCGCATCGATGTCCGAGGACGACCCTAGTCCGCTTCCCGAGAAACGCTCCTGGCTGGACCGCCTGTCGCATGCCTTCTCGGGCGAACCCGAAACCCGCGAGGATCTGGTCGAGATCCTCCGTGATGCCCGCAGCAACCGCATCATCGAGAGCGACACCCTGCGCATGCTGGAAGGCGCGCTGGCAGTGTCGTCCATGACCGTGGCCGACGTGATGGTGCCGCGCGCCCAGATGGTCTCGCTGCCCGGCCAGGCGCCCTTGCTCGACTTGATGCGGGCCGTGGTCGAGAGCGGCCATTCGCGCTTTCCGATGCACGGCGAGGACCGCGACGAGGTGCTCGGCATCCTGCTCGCCAAGGACCTGCTGCGCGGCATCGTCGCCGATAACGCCATCGGTAACGTCCGCGAGCTGCTGCGCCCGGCCGTACTGGTGCCGGAAAGCAAGCGTCTTGACATGCTGCTGCGTGAATTCCGCAGTCAACGCCAGCACATGGCCATCGTCGTCGACGAGCACGGTGGCGTGGCTGGCCTCGTCACCATCGAGGACGTGCTGGAGGAGATCGTCGGCGAGATCGACGACGAGCACGACGATGAGGCCCCGGCTGGGGGGGCGATCGCCGCCCAGGAGGACGGTCGCTACGTGGTGCCGGCGCTGATGCCGATCCCCGATTTCAATGCCCGCTTCGATGCCCGGCTGCCGGACGACGAGTTCGACACCCTGGGTGGCCTGGTCACGGCCGGCATCGGCCACCTGCCCGAACCCGGCGAGCTGCTGCGGGTCGGTCGCTTCGAATTCACCGTCATCGAGGCCGACCAGCGTCGCCTCCGCACCCTGGGAGTGACCCTGCATGCGCAGGACTGAACGTATAGCGCGCCGCTGGCTCGGCATCTGGGCGGCAGCCTGCCTGTTGCTGGCGGCCCTGCTGGCCAGTACCGGCAGCGAGGCGGCGGCACGGATCGGCGTGATCACCATGCAGCCGGGCGAGGTGTTCTTCGAACGCTTCGGCCACAACGCCATCCTGGTGGACCGCGGCGACGGCAGCGAACCCACCAGCTACAACTTCGGATTCTTCGATCCCACCGAACCTGATTTCGTTTCGCGCTTCATCGCCGGAACCATGCGCTACCGGCTGGTTGCCTTGCCGCTGTCGCGCGATCTCGCCCAGTACCGGGCGAGCGGGCGCGGCGTCAGCGTGCAATGGCTGGACCTCGACCCCACCGAGGTGCAGGCCCTGATCGCCATGCTCGAGGTCAATGCCCGACCCGAGAACGCGGTCTACGACTACCAGTATTTCACCGACAACTGCTCGACGCGGGTGCGCGACGCCCTCGATGCCGCCACCGGCGGCCTGCTGCGCCGGCAGTTGACGGTCAGCTCCCAGGGCATCACCCACCGCATGGAGGCGGTGCGGCTGGCGCTGCCGGCGCCTTGGATGGCCGTCGGCTTCCATCTGGGCCTCGCCGCCGAAGCCGACCGGCCACTGTCGCGCTGGGACGAGAGTTTCATCCCGATGCGGCTCGCCGATGCTCTGGAGGAGGTCCGCCGCGCCGACGGCCGCCCGCTGGTGGTGGCCGAGGAAACCCTGCTGCCGCACCGGCTGGCCCCGCCGCCGCGTGAATACCCGCTGCTGCGCATCGAGGCCATGCTGCTCGGCATCGCGCTGGCGGTGGGGATCGTCTGGCTGGGCCGGCGCGCGCCGCGGGTGCTGGCCGGGGTGGCCGGCCTGTTCTGGCTGTTCGCCGGCATCGCCGGCCTGCTGATGGCCTTCCTCTGGTTCGGCACCGGCCACCATTTCGCCTGGGCCAACGAGAACCTGTTCCTGCTCTCGCCGCTGGCCCTGGCCTTGTTGCCCGGCGCCCTGCGCGCCCTGCGCGGCCGCCCCCCGGGACAGGTGTTCGAAACCCTGCTGATGCTGGTGCTGGTGCTGGCGGCCTTCGGTGCCTTCCTCAAGCTGATGCCGTTCATGCGGCAGGAGAACGTCGAATGGGTGTTCCTGCTGCTGCCCGTGCACTGGGCCCTGGCCCGGCATTTCCGTCTGCTTGCCGGAGCCAGGCCTGCGGATCGATGACCCGCGCATGAGCCTGCCGATCCCCGCCCTGCCCGCCGACCGCGCCGCCATGGTGCGGGCCTGCGTGCATTACCGCGACGGCCGCAAGGTGGCCGACCTGCCGCTGGCGGCGATCAGCGATGTGCTGGAACGGCCGGATGATGGTTTCGTCTGGGTGGCCTTGCACGAGCCCGATGCCGAACTGCTGCACGGCGTGCAGGAGGAGTTCGGCTTGCACCCGCTGGCGGTCGAGGACGCCCTGAAGGCACACCAGCGCCCCAAGATGGAGACCTACGGCGAGGTGCTGTTCCTGGTGCTGCACACCGCCCAGTCGCACGACTGCCGGATCGCCCTGGGCGAGACCCACATTTTCCTTGGGCCACGCTACCTGCTGACGGTGCGCCATGGCGCCTCGCTGCCCTACGCCAGCGCTCGCGAACGCTCCGAGCAGCACCCCGAACTGCTGCGCCTCGGCGGCCCGGCCTTCGGCCTGTACGCGGTGCTCGATTACGCGGTCGACAACTACTTCCCGATCATCGAGCAGCACCGCGCCGCCCTCGAGGCGCTGGAAAGAGACCTGTTCGACGGCGATTTCAAGCGTGACAACGTGCGCCGGCTCTACGAGCTCAAACGCGACCTGACCCGCCTGCGGCTCTCCATCTCGCCGCTCGGTGACATGCTGAAGCAGCTGGCGCGCAGCCCCACGCCGCTGATCGACGAGGCCATGCTTCCCTACCTGCGCGACGTTTTCGACCACGTTGTGCGGGTCAACGAGGCCATCGACACCATGCGCGAGATGCTGGGCGCGGCACTTTCGGTCAACCTCGCGCTGGCCACCGCGCAACAGGGCGAGGTGGTCAAGCGGCTGGCCGGCTGGGCCGCCCTGTTGGCCGTGCCGACCCTGATCGCCAGCTGGTACGGCATGAACTTCGAGCACATGCCGGAACTCGGCGGCACCTACAGCTATTTCATTCTGATGGGCGTGGTCGCGCTGATCGCCGGCCTGCTGTTCCGGGTGCTGCGCCGCGCACGCTGGATCTGAACCGCCCGCCCCTCACACCGGGCCGCCAAGCAGGTTCCAGCGCGCCATCTGCCAGATGGCGAGAGCGAAGCCGACCAGGGCCAGCGGGTACAGCAGCCGCAAGGGCCAGGACCAGGCGCTGCGCCAGGCCAGTGGCAACAGGAAGGCCTGCAGCAGGCTCAGGGCGACCGGCAGCGGGGCCAGCAGCAGCAGCCACTGCCAGAGCGGGGTCGGGTAGACGAACATCCACTGCTCGCGCTGCGCATCGAGTTGCAGCCAGGCGCAAACCGCCAACACCCCGAAGGCCAACCAGACAAAGCCGGCGAGTTGGCCGGCACGCGCCGCCCAATCAGCCCTCGCCATCGCCGCCGGCTGCCGGCGCGAACGTCGAAGACCCAGCGAGAAAGCCAGCAGCATCGCCAACCCGAGCAGGCTGGCAAGGGGCAGCAGCAGCAAGGGTGTTTGCGGGTGGCCGAAGAAGCCGATCCGGTCGGCGGTGTTGATGCCGCTGCCGAAGATGAGCCGCTCGATGCGGCCATCCTCGCCGGGGACGAAGGCGAGCAGGCCATGCCCTTCCGCCTCGCGGAACCGGTGGTTCCCCAAGGGAACGAAGCGCAACAGCTCGTTCGGCGTGCTGACCAGCAGATGCCCGTTGGCGGCCACCACCTCGGTCACCGCGCTGCGCTGCGCCACCAGCAGGGCATCCGCGCTGCGCCAGGACCGGCGGTTTCCGAGGTACTCACCGGCGTAGGCCTGCAGATCGATGGCCTCGGCAGGGGCCGCCGGCAGCTGCGGGCGCGCTGAAGCATCGAGAAACTCCACCAGCATGGCGGGGAACTCGCGGGCGAAGCGCCGCCCGGTGCTGGTGTTGGTCGAGATGAAAACACCGAGCGACAGTGCGGGCACCAGCACCATGTTGGAATGGAAGTACAAGGTGGCCCCGCCATGGCCGAAGGCGAAGTGCGGGCCGATGCGATCGGTGATGAAGCCGTGGGCGATGCCGTGCACGCCCTCGTGGTTGCGGAACGAGACCTCGCGGAACCGTTGGTTGGATTCCGGCAAAAGCACGCGCTGGCCTTGCAGTGATCCATCGCCGAGCAGGGCCAGCATCCAGCGCGTCATGTCGGCCGCCGTGGCCGAGGCACCGCCGCTGGCCGCGGTCTGGGCGATATGCTCCAGGGGCATGGCGGCATAGGCCGCGCGCTGGCGGCTGAACCCGGTGGCGACCCGCGCGGCGAGCCCCGGGTCCATCTCGCGCGGATCTCCGTCGAGACCCGGCTCGCGGAAGGTGGTGTCGTGCATCCCGAGCGGCCGGAACAGGTCGCGCTCGAGCAGTTCCTCGAAGGGATAACCCGCCACCCCGGCGACCAGGGCACCGAGCAGGGCGATGCCGTAGTTCGAGTAGACCGCCTGCTCGCCCGGCGGCCGCACCCGCTGCGGTCGGTGGCGGGCAAGGTACTCGGCGGCCGAAAGGACCTCGGCGGGCTCATCGACGAACAGATGGCCCAGGGCCAGGTCCTCGAAGCCGGCGGTGTGGTTCAGCAGGTGGTGGACCCGGATCGGCTCAGGAAAACCGTCGTCGGGAACCCGCAGGGCTTCCGGCAGGTGCGTGTTGATCGGGTCGTCGAGCCGCAGCCGGCCCTGCTCGACCTGCTGCATCAGGGCGGCGTAGGTGAAGGTCTTGGAGATCGAGGCGATCCGGAACAGATCGCGGTGGGGATCGACGGCCTGCAGGGGCTCCTGCCGTGCGTGGCCGTAGCCTTCGAGCAGCAGCACCTCGCCGTGGTGGACGATACCGACCACCACGCCCTTGATGCGATCGCGCTGGCGGAAGCCCTGCACCACGCCCTCGACGAAGGCCGCGACCCGCGCCTGTTCGATCCCCGGCCCAAGCCCAGGCCCTGGCCCGGAAGGCGTCGCCGGCAGCGCGGGCTCCGATGCCAGCAGGGCAGGTGCCGACAGCAGGGCCTGCGCAAGGAACAGCAGGCGGGCAAGCCGGGTGAAGGCGATCATGGGCGTTCTCCTGTCCGGCCCCTAGCCTAGACCGGCGGCGGCACCCGGAAAAGCCGTGTCAAGCCGGGGGAGTCCGATCCTGCACGCGGGCTTCACATGAGGCCGGTCTCCAACCGCGCCGCCTCGGACATCATCGACTGGTTCCAAGGCGGATCGAACACCAGCTCGACCTCGGCCTCGGCAACGGTCGGCACGCGCTCCAGCTTGCTGCGCACATCGTCGACCAGGATCTCGCCCATGCCGCAGGCGGGTGCGGTGAGGGTCATCTGCACCTCGACCCGGCGCGCACCGTCCTCGCGGCGCTGCACATCGACCGCGTAGACCAGGCCCAGCTCGACGATGTCGACCGGGATCTCGGGGTCGAAGCAGGTCCGCAACTGCGCCCAGACCAGCTTCTCGACCGCCTCGTCGCCGGCCCCCTCGGCCAGTTCGAGCGGCTCCGGTGCGGTCTTGCCGATGGCGTCGGCATCGCTGCCGGCGAGTCGGAACAGGTTGCCCTCGACGAACACGGTGAAGGAACCGCCCAGCGCCTGGGTGATGTAGCCGACACTGCCGGCCGGCAGGGTGACGCGCTCACCCTGCGGCACCAGCACGGCGGCGCAGTCGCGGGAGAAGGACACGGGCTCGCTGGAGCGGCTGTACATCGACGGCGGAATCAGGACTGGAATGACCCTATTTTAGCCGAGGTCGGGCCGCTCAGTGTCCGCCGCCGTCCACCTCCTTGAGACCGGCCACCAGCCGGGCAATCGCGCCGCTGGCATCGCCGTAGAGCATCCGCGCGTTGTCGGCGTAGAACAGCGCGTTTTCGATGCCGGCGAAACCGGTGCCCTTGCCACGCTTCACGACGATCACGTTGCGGGCCAGCGAGACGTCGAGGATCGGCATGCCATAGATCGGCGAGGCCGGGTCGGTCTTGGCCACCGGGTTCACCACGTCGTTGGCGCCGATCACGAGGGCCACGTCGGTGATCGGGAACTCCGGGTTGATGTCGTCCATGTCGGTGATGATGTCGTAGGGCACGCCGGCCTCGGCAAGCAGCACGTTCATGTGGCCGGGCATGCGGCCCGCGACCGGGTGGATCGCGAACTTCACCTGCACGCCGCGCTTCTGCAGGGCCTGCGTCAGTTCCCAGACCTTGTGCTGGGCCTGCGCCACCGCCATGCCGTAGCCCGGCACGATCACCACGCGCTCGGCGTAGGCCATCATCGCCGCCACGTCGCTGGCCTCGATCGGCTTTTGCGCGCCGCTGATCGCCTGCGCCTCGCCGACGGCACCGAAACTGCCGAACAGCACGTTGCCGAGCGAACGGTTCATCGCCTTGGCCATCAACTGGGTGAGCAGCATGCCGGCCGCACCCACCACCATGCCGGCGATCATCAGTGCCTCGTTGCCCAGCACATAGCCCTTGAAGGCCACGGCCAGGCCGGTGAGCGCGTTGTAGAGCGAGATCACCACCGGCATGTCGGCGCCGCCGATCGGCAGGGTCATGGTGACGCCGAGCAGCAGGGCCAGCGCGAAGAACACCGCGATCAGCCAGAGCAGCGGCGTGCCCTGCGCCACCAGCAGCACGCCACTGATCACCGCGGCGACCGTCAGCAGGGCGTTGACCGCCTGCTGGGCCGGGAAGACGTAACGCCGGTCCATGCGGCCGTCGAGCTTGGCCCAGGCGATCACCGAACCGGAGAACGACACCGCGCCGATCAGCGCACCCAGCACCGCGAGGCTGGCTTTGGTTGGATGGAGGCAGGCGTGCGCGGCCATGGCCTCGGCCGTGCAGGCACCGCTGTGCGCCGAGGCCGAGACCAGCGCCACCGCACCGATCGCCGCCGCCGAACCGCCGCCCATGCCGTTGAAGATGGCGACCATCTGCGGCATGTCGGTGAGCGGCACGCGCCGGCCCCACACCCAGAAGGCCGCGCTCAGGGCCAGCGCCAGCAGGATCAGGCCAAGATTGAGCGGGTCGACGCCGGCCGGGCCCCAGGTCGCGGGCGCCACGAAGGTGACCACGGTGGCCAGCACCATACCGACGCCGGCCCACTGGATGCCGCGCCGCGCCGTCACCGGCGAGGACATGCGCTTCAGGCCGACGATGAAAAGGACGGCGGCGATGAAGTAGCTGGCCTTGGCCAGCAGGTCGAGGGTCGCCTCCATCAGCTCTTCCCCCGGCTCGACTTGAACATCTCGAGCATGCGCTCGGTGACCACGTAGCCGCCGACCGCATTGCCGGCACCGAGCAGCACGCCCAGAAAGCCGATGACGCGCTCGGTGCTGGTGTCGGCGTGGGCTAGCGCCACCATCGCGCCGACCACGACGATGCCATGCACGAAGTTCGACCCCGACATCAGCGGCGTGTGCAGGATCACCGGAACCCGCGAAATGATCTCGTGCCCCGTGAAGGCGGCCAGCATGACGATGTACAACGCGATGAAGCCGTCCATCCTTTTCCCCTTGCGGCCGATGTCCCATCTTAACCACGGCGGCAAGGCTTGCCGAAGTCGGGTGTTGTGTCGGGGGATTTTCAGGGGATCGCGACCCGGCACCCCGGGTCGGCGCTTTGTGGGCGTTCTGCCCGATAATGGCGCAGGCCGATTCCACGATGCACCGCGACGCAGGACGAGGAACCGCATGGATTACCCGCACTGGCTGCTTGTCGGCTTCACCCTCTTCTGGTTCGTTCTCGCCTTACGCCCGCACGACCGCACCGTCTGGCTGGCCGAAAATGCCCTCAGTGTCACCGCCATTGTCGTGCTCGCCGTGAGCTACCCCGACTGGCCGCTCAGTGCGCTCTCGTATGCGCTGATCGCCGTGTTTCTGGTCCTGCACACGGTGGGCAGCCACTACACCTACGCCCGCGTGCCCTACAGGGCCCTGATCAAAGCCTGCATCAGGCAAGACCGCAGCCCGGCCAGCGGGCGCAACCACTACGACCGCGTGGTCCACTTCGCCTACGGTCTGCTGATCGCCTACCCGCTCTACGATCTGCTCGAACGCTACGCGCAGCCGGTCGGTATCTGGAGCTACCTGCTCTCGCCGGCCCTCATCATGGCGAGCAGCATGGCCTTCGAGGTGGTCGAATGGTGGGCCGCCGAGTTGCTTGGCGGCAGCGCCGGTTCGGACTACCTCGGTGCCCAGGGCGACCCCTGGGACGCGCAAAAAGACATGGCTCTGGCGACGGCCGGGGCGATCATCGCGATGGTGCCGACCGCCGTGTTGTCCTGAGCCGGGGCCTCAACCCTGCGGCCGCCGCCAGCAGCTGCCGGTGAGCAGGTCGTCGTTCCAGTCGAAGGCGAGAGTGCCGTCCTTCAGGAACAGGCTGACGAAGTTGAACAGGTTGCGGGCGTACATCTCGCTGGCATGGAGTGCCCCGGACGAGGCCAGATTGAGCGGCCCGGCCAGCACCACGCCGGCATGCTCGATGGTTTCGCCGGGCTGCGTCAGTTCGCAATTGCCGCCGGTCTCGGCGGCCAGATCGACCACCACGCTGCCCGGCCGCATGCCGGCCACCATGGCGGCATCGATGATCCGCGGTGCCGGACGCCCCGGCACGGCGGCGGTGCAGATCACGGCATCGACCCCGCGCAGGTGCTCGGCCAGGCGCTGCTGCTGCAGGGCCCTCTCCTCGGCGCTCAGTTCGCGGGCGTAGCCGCCACGGCCGGCGGCCGAGACACCGAGGTCAAGGAAACGGCCGCCCAGCGATTCGATCTGTTCGCGGGTTTCCGGCCGCACATCGAAACCTTCGACCTGCGCCCCCAGACGGCGGGCGGTGGCGATCGCCTGCAGGCCGGCGACCCCGGCCCCCAGCACCAGCACCTTCGAGGGCCGGATCGTGCCGGCAGCGGTGCTCAGCATCGGAAAGAAGCGCGGCGAGAGCTGGGCGGCCAGCAGCACGGCCTTGTAGCCGGCCATGCCGGCCTGCGAACTCAGCACGTCCATTGACTGCGCGCGGGTGGTGCGGGGCAGGCGCTCCATCGCGAAGGCGGTGAGTCGGCGCGCATCGAGCACGGCCTCACGCTCGTCCGCACGGTAGGGTGCGAGCAGGCCCACCAGGGTGGCACCGGGCTTCATCCGTGCCAGTTCGTCGGCCTCGGGCGATTGCACGCAAAGCAGCAGATCGGCGGCTTCGAGGATGGCCTCGCGCGGATGCCGTTCAACGCCGGCGTAGTCGGCATCGGCAAAGGCGGCGGCTTTGCCGGCACCGGGCTCGATCCAGACCGAGGCACCCAGCGCCGCGAACTTGCGAGCGGTCTCCGGGGTGAGGGCGACACGGCGTTCGCCGGGCGCTCGCTCCTGCAGGCAGGCCAAGACGGTGGGCATGGAAAACTCCGGAACGGGGAGAGCCCGATCCTAGCGGAAGCCCGGCACCCGCGTCGCAGACGCCGGTGCTGGCTCGGCCTTAAGCGCTGTCTTTCTGCAGGCGGCCGACCATGCGTTGCAGGGCGTCCTCGAAGGCACCGCCCTGGGCCTCGCGCAGCACCAGGCGACCGGCTTTCTTCAGGGCGGCCAGTTCCTCCAGAGAGGCGACCAGCATGCGCACACCGCGGCGGTTGACGAACATCAGGCGGCTGGAGATCGGTGAGATCCAGGCCAGCTTGGCCGGGGCCGGCTTGTCGTCCTCGCCGGCCAGGCTGACCCAGTCGCCCACCTTCAGCTCGCGCAGGCGGACGATGTCGGCGGCGTCTGGCGTGCCGTGGACTTCGGTGCCACCGACCAGCTTGAGCCGAGGTGTCGGCTGGGGCAGCGGCTCCGGTGCAACCCGCAGGACGGCAGCAGCCTGCTGGGCGGCGGCGGCATCGCCACGGCGCTGCGCCTCGATACCATCGGCGATAGCCGCGACCATGGCATCGGCAGCTTCACCCTGCACGCCGGAGCTGGCGAGCACCGCCACCAGATCGGCACCGAGGCCCTGCATCGCGGTGGCGAGGCCCACCCCGGCCGCCTTGCCGCCCGGCAGCAGGTCGAGCAGCTTGTCGGCCAAGGCCAGCGCGGCCATCCATGCCAGCGAATCGTTGCCTTCGCGCAAGGCCACCAGGGCCAAATGATGCGACCAGCTGCGGGCGAGGAACTCGCGCAGGGCCGCCGGCACCCGCTGGCCGTCGACGCGGTGGGCGAGCTCGCCTCCGGCCTGGGCACGGGCCTGTTCCAGCCGCTCCTGGCCACGCTGCGCTTCGGCGGCACGGCGTTCGGCCAGCTCGACCCGCTTCTGGTGCGCGTCCAGCGAGGAACGCAGCTCCAATTCCAGGGTCTCGAAGATGGCCACGTCCTCGTTGAAGTCGGTGACCAGGGTATCGACGATCTGCTCGGCCTTGCCCAGCATCTCGCGGTCCTGCGCGCTCTGCCCGCCGTTGCCCTCGCAAGCCTCGGTGACGGCATTGAGCAGGCGACGCGCCGGGTGGGTGCGGTACATGAACATGCGGCGGTCGAGCAGGGCGACCTTGATGTAGGGCACCACCAATCGGCTGACCAGGTTGCGCGCGCGCTGCTCGAAGTCGTGATCGTCGAAGAGCACGTCGAAGAGCATGCCGACCAGATCGACGGCGTCCTCCTCGTCCGGGTGCAGGCGCACCTGGTCGGGCGAGAGACCGATGCGGGCCGCACTCTGCAGCAGGTCGCGCTTGAGCAGCACCGAGAGCGAGGCCTCGTGGCGCTCCATGGTTTCCAGCACCGCCGGCGGCACTTCGGTCTGCATCAGGGAGAGCACCGAGAGCATCTCGGTGGTCGCCAGCGCCCGCCGTTCATTGCGCTCGCCGCGTTCGGGACGCGCCGGCTCGGCGGGCGAGGTCGGCGGCCGCAGGGCGCGCAGCATCTCGCGAAGCAGGGCGAAAACATTGCCATCATCGCCCTGCGCGGCGGGCGGGCCGGAAGCCGCTCCGTAGGCGGGCTCGGAGCCTGCCGCCAGTGCTTCCTCACGCGGGTCGGGCGTCCGGTCGGTGGCACGGCTCGGTGCGGGCGGTCGCGGTGCCGCCGTCGCTTGGCGCGGCAGGAGGCCGGCGGCGGCGAAGCGTTGCTGCAGCGGTTCGAGGATGGCCGGGAAGCGCTGCAGCAACTCGCGCTCGTAGTACTTGTAGAGCACCACCTGCAGCATCTGCGGCAACTCGATGCCCTGCACGGCGCGGTGCATGGCATGGCCGAGGCAGAAAGGGCTGAGCGGATTGCGCTGCGGTGCCAGCAGTTCGACGCCGGTGGCGCGGGCCAGAGCGCGCGCCAGTGCATCGAGGGCGTGGCCGTGGTGACGCTGCAGGGCCTCGGCGATCAGGTCGGCGGCGAGTTGCTGTTCCAGCTCCTGCTCGCCCAGCAGGCTGAGCCCGGCGTGGCCCACGGCCGGCTCCGGGCGTGCTTCGATCAGGGCATCGAACAGGCCTTCGTAATGGACACTGAACTGCCGCTCGATGGCCGCACGGTGGGCGCGCAGCGCATTCATGGCTTCCAGCCGTGGTGACCGGGCGAAGGGGTCGGCACCCTCGCCCTCCTTCTGGGCGAGATCGAACAACCAGTCGTCGACCCGCCCCAGCACCGCCAGCACCAGCGGTGCCAGGGCATCGACGATGGAGCGCCGGGTGGCGCGCAGCACTTCGTCGTGGTGGGGCGGGCGGGGGATCGGCGGGGTCATGGCACGGGCTCGGCACCCCGACGGAGGGGCGTGCGAGAGCATAGTGGTCGCGTTGACACATGCAAACCGTGATCGATTCGACAGTTGCCAAAGCCCGGCGTGATCCAGCGGCTAGACTCAGACCCCATGGATGCCCTCGACTTTCTCAATCGCCGCCGCTCGGTGCCCAGCCGCCTGCTCACCGAACCCGGCCCCGACGACCGGCAACTCGATGCCCTGCTCAACGCCGCGCTTCGCGTGCCCGACCACGGCAAGCTCACCCCGTGGCGCTTCCTGACCATTCGCGGCGAGGCGCGTCGCGTGCTGGGGGAGCGCCTCGTCGCTCGCGCGCTCGCGCTCGATCCGTTGGCTCCGGCCTCGACCATCGAGAAAGATCGCGCCCGCTTCAGCTTCGCGCCGCTGATCGTGGTGGTGGTGGCCACGCCGGTGGCCGGCCACAAGGTGCCGGTGGTCGAACAGCTGGTGTCGGGCGGCGCGGTGTGCTTCGCCCTGCTGCAGGGCGCGCAGGCGCTCGGCTTCGGGGCGCAATGGCTGACCGGCTGGGCAGCCTACGACCGCACCATCCTCGACCAGCTGGGTCTGGCCGCCCACGAGCAGGTGCTGGGCTTCATCCACATCGGCACGTCGCAGGGCGAGGCGCCCGAACGCCTTCGCCCGACGCTGGAAAGCAAGCTCTCGGACTGGACGCCGTGAGCATGCCTTACGCCGTATCGCCTGCCACCGGCCGGGCGGGGCCCGCCGGCGCGAACGGCAGCGTCTACCTCGTCGATGCCAGCCTCTACGTCTTCCGCGCCTGGCACGGCACGCCCATCGAGGTGAACGACGCCGAGGGCTGGCCGCTCAATGCCGTGCACGGTTTCGCCCGCTTCCTCTGCGACCTGCTCGAACGCACCCGTGCCGAGCGGCTGGCGCTGGCCTTCGACGAGGCGCTCGATGCCTGCTTCCGCAACGCCCTCTACCCCGCCTACAAGGCGCACCGCGACCCGGCCCCGGAGGAACTGAAGCAACAGTTCGCCCATTGCAAGGCCCTGGGCGGGGCGCTGGGCCTGCCGGTGCTGGCCGACGCCCACTACGAGGCCGATGATCTGATCGGCAGCGCCGCCGTGCGGGCACGGCGCGCCGGCCACGCGGTGGTGATCGTCTCGGCCGACAAGGACATGGGCCAATTGCTCGATGCCGGCGACGAACAGTGGGATTACGCTCGCGGTGAACGCTGGGGCCCGCAGGGCGTCAAGGCGCGGATGGGCGTGCAGGCCCACCAGGTGGCCGATTACCTCGGTCTAGCCGGTGACGCCAGCGACAACATCCCCGGTGTGCCCGGCATCGGCCCGAAGACCGCCGCCACCCTGCTCGGCATCTACGGCTCGATGGATACGCTGCTCGAAAAATTGCACGAAGTGCCGCTGCTCAAGCTGCGTGGTGCCGCCCAGCACGCCAGCCGCCTGCAGACGCACCGGGAGGCCGCGCTGCTGTCACGCCGGCTGGCCACCATCGCCTGCGATGCTCCACTGCCGGAGGGTTTCGACTCCGCCCGCCGCCGCGCACCGGACGCCGAAGGCCTCGACCGCCTCTGCGAACGCCTGCGCATCGGCCCGCTGACCCGGCGCCGCCTCCTGGAGTGCAGCCCTCCCGCCACCCGCGCCGAACCCGCCCACGAGGACCACCGATGAGTCGCCCCACCGATGCCCATACCGGCCCTGCCACCACCGCCTGGGAGGGGCGCTGGCTGCGCATCCGCACCCGCGGCAGTTGGGAGTACGCCGAACGCACCCATGCCGAGGGCAAGGCGGTGATCATCGTCGCCGTCACGCCGGAGGCCAAGCTGCTGTTCGTCGAACAGTTCCGCGTGCCGCTGCAGCAGCGCAGCATCGAGATGCCGGCCGGCCTGGTCGGCGACAACGAGGGCGAGGACACGCTGGAGAAAGCCGCCGCCCGCGAGCTGCTGGAGGAAACCGGCTGGCAGGCCGCTCACGTCGAGGTGCTGATGGAAGGCCCGACCAGCTCCGGCATGAGCAGCGAGACCATCGCCTTCTGCCGCGCCACCGGCCTCTCCCGCGTGCACGCCGGTGGCGGCGATGCGAGCGAGGACATCACCGTGCACGAGGTGCCGCTTGACGAGGCCCCGCGCTGGCTCACGCAGAAGATGGCTGAGGGCTACGCGATGGACCCCAAGCTCTGGGCCGGACTGTGGCTGGTCGAGCGCAATCCCGACGGCAGCCCGGCCCGCTGAGCGTGCTGGCGGCTCAGCGCCGGTAGCGATCGGTCGCTTCGACGAGCGCGCTCGTGATCTCCGGCTCGAAGGCGGAATGCCCCGAGGTCGGCGCGATCACCAGTTCCGCCTCTGGCCAGGCCTGCTTCAGGTCCCAGGCGTTCTGAACCGGGCAGACCACGTCGTAGCGGCCGTGGACAAGGGTGCCGGGGAGGTGGCGGATGCGGTGGGCGTCGCGCAGCAACTGGCCATCGCACTCGAAGAAGCCGCCGTTGACGAAGTAGTGCGACTCGATGCGGGCGAAAGCCAGCGCGAAGGCCTCTTCCTCGTGCCCGGCCATGAAATCGGGGTCCTGGCGCAGGAAGCTGGTGGCGGCCTCCCACACGCTCCAGCGCCGCGCGGCGGCAAGCCGCACGGCGGGGTCCTCCGAGGTGAGCCGGCGATGGTAGGCCGAGATCAGATCGCCCCGCTCGACCGCCGGGATGCCCTCGAGGTAGGGCTGCCAGGCCTCGGGGAACAGTCGCGAGGTGCCCTCCTGGTAGAACCACTCGAGCTCCCAGCGGCGCAGCAGGAAAATGCCGCGCAGCACCAGCGCCGTGACGCGCTCGGGGTGCGCCTGGGCGTAGGCCAGCGCCAGGGTCGAACCCCAGCTGCCACCGAACACCTGCCAGCGTTCGATGCCGAGATGCGTTCGCAGTTTCTCGATGTCAGCGACAAGGTGCCCGGTGGTGTTGTCGATGAGATCGGCATGCGGCTTTGAACGGCCAGCGCCGCGCTGGTCGAACAGCACGATCCGGTAGTGCCGGGGATCGTGGAAACGCCGCATTTTCGGGCTGCAACCGGCGCCGGGTCCGCCGTGCAGGATGACCACCGGCTGACCGGTCGGGTTGCCGCATTGCTCGTAATACAGGCGATGCCGGGCATCAACCTGCAGGGTGCCGGTGTCGAAGGTTTCGAGTTCGGGGTAGAGGCTGGCCATGCGTTGCTCCCTTTGGGCGGCCAAGAATACGTGAGGTCGGCACGAAGGCCATGCTTGCACTGTCATGCCGGCCGGGTATGCTCAAACGCAGATGGAGTCTGCCCCGCCGCATCCGGCAAACGCGCAGGCCAGGGGCACCCCCTCCCTGGCGCGGGTTTCTGCTCCCCAGCGCTTTCCGAAGGGTCCGGCCCCGCGCCTGCTTGGCCTCGATGCCCATGGCCGCATCCTCAACTGGATGACCTGGCAGGATGCCGCCTGCCTCTACGCCCGTGGTGCGGTGGCCTGGACCCTGGGCGAGCCCTGCCTCACCGTCCACGGCGGGATGAACCGCTGGACCGGCCGGCGCAGCGTCATCGAACTGGCGCCGATCATCGCCGCCCGCGGCCATGCCGGCCCGCGCATGCCCGAGCCCACCCCTGCCCTTACCAACGCGGCGCTGTTCGCCCGCGACCAGTGGCTCTGCCTGTATTGCGGTGCCGATGGCCGACGCAGCACGCTGACCCGCGACCATGTGCTGCCCACCTCCAAGGGTGGTCGTGACGTCTGGGAGAACGTGGTCGCCGCCTGCCTGCACTGCAACTCGAAAAAAGGCGGCCGCACGCCGCAGCAGGCCGGTATGCCGCTGCTGGCGGTGCCGTTCCGGCCGAGCTGGGTCGAACACCTGATCCTTTCCAACCGCCACATCCTGGCCGACCAGATGGCCTTCCTCACGGCCCATCTACCCAAACGCCGCGCCCGGTCCTGAATCGGGGCCTGCACTTGGCTTGCCGCCCCGCCCACAGGGGCGGACAATCGCCTTCTGTTTCGTGCCGATCCTCCGATGAACACCCAGCGCTACCCGCGCCTTTCCCGCATCACCCTGCCCGCCGACCTGCGCCAGTTCCCCGAGAGCGAGCTGCCCGCCATCGCCGACGAACTGCGCGCCTACCTGATCGAATCGGTCGGTGTCAGCGGCGGCCATTTCGGTGCCGGCCTGGGTGTCATCGAACTCACCGTCGCCCTGCACTGGTTGTTCGACACGCCGAACGATCGGCTGGTCTGGGATGTCGGCCACCAGACCTACCCGCACAAGATCCTCACCGGCCGTGGCGCGCGCATCACCACCGTCAAGAAGAAAGGCGGCGTGGCCCCCTTCCCGAAGCGCAGCGAGTCCGAGTACGACAGCTTCGGCGTCGGCCACAGTTCCACGAGCATCTCGGCGGCGCTGGGCATGGCCACCGCCCTGCAGCGCCGGGGCGATGCGCGGCGGGTGGTGGCGGTGATCGGCGATGGCGCGATGACCGCAGGCATGGCCTACGAGGCACTGAACCACGCCGGCGGCATGGACCCGGAGCCCGACGTGCTGGTGGTGCTCAACGACAACCGCATGTCGATCTCCGAGAACGTTGGCGGATTGACCCGGATGCTGGGCAAGCTGATGGCCTCAGAGACGCTCAACGCCATGCGCGAGGGCGGCAAGAAGATCCTCGGCGACAAGCGCACCAGCCCGGCAGCGCGCTTCATGAAGCGCTGGGAGGAACACGCCAAGGGCATGTTCGTGCCCTCCACCCTGTTCGAGGAGATGGGCTTCCACTACACCGGCCCGATCGACGGCCATGACCTGCCGGCGATGCTGCAGGCCATGAAGCTGCTGAAGATCCGCAAGGGCCCGCAGCTGCTGCACGTCATCACGACAAAGGGCAAGGGCTACGAGCCGGCCGAGGGTGACCAGATCGGCTACCACGCCGTCTCGCCCTTCGACCCGGACCTCGGCATCGTCAGCAAGGGCGGCACTAGGAAGCCAACCTACACCGATGTTTTTTCCGACTGGCTCTGCGACGCCGCCGCCGCCGAACCGAAGCTGATGGGCATCACCCCGGCGATGCGTGAGGGCTCGGGCCTGGTGCGCTTCAGCAAGGAATTCCCGGATCGCTATTTCGACGTCGCCATCGCCGAACAGCACGCGGTCACCTTGGCGGCCGGCATGGCCTGCGAGGGTGCCAAGCCGGTGGTGGCGATCTACTCCACTTTTCTGCAGCGCGGCTACGACCAGCTCGTGCACGACGTCGCCACCCAGAACCTCGACGTGCTGTTCGCCATCGACCGCGGCGGTGTGGTTGGCCCCGACGGCGCCACGCACGCCGGGAATCTCGATCTGAGCTTCCTGCGCTGCGTGCCGAACCTGCTGCTGATGGCACCGGCCGACGAGGCCGAATGCCGCGCCATGCTGACCACCGGCCTGCGGCACAAGGGCCCGGCGGCGGTGCGCTACCCGCGCGGCAGCGGTCCCGGCGTCGCCATCCCGACCACACTCGACACGCTGCCGATCGGCAAGGCCGAGCTTCGCCGGCGTGGTAGTCGCGTGGCTCTGCTCGCGGTTGGCGCGCTGGTGCCGGTGGCCGAGCAGGTCGGTGCCGAACTGGGCCTCACGGTCGTCAACCTGCGCTTCGTCAAGCCGCTCGACCGCGAGCTGCTGCTGGACCTCGCCGCCAGCCACGAGGGCTTCGTCACCCTCGAAGACAATGTGGTGATGGGCGGGGCCGGCTCGGCCGTGCTTGAACTGTTCGCCGCCGAGGGTGTGCTGAAACCGACCCTGCAGCTCGGCCTGCCCGACCGCTTCCAGGACCACGCCAGCCGCGAAGAGCTGCTTGCCGAAGCCGGTCTTGATGCCGCCTCGATCCGCACCGCCGTGCTGGAACGCTGGCCGGCGCTGCTCAATCCCGAACTGAAAGCCGCCGGTTAAGCGCGCTGCCCCAACGTGACCCGCTCGCGGCCTTCGAGGTCGCGGGCGGTGGCGATGCCCTCCAAACCGGCCTTGGCAAACAGCATGCGCAGCGCCTCGCCTTGCCTCCAGCCGTGCTCGAGCAGCAGCCAGCCGCCGGGGACGAGGTGGGCCACGGCCTGGTCAAGGATGGCGCGCAGATCCTCCAGACCGTCCGGGCCGGCCACCAGTGCGCTGCGCGGCTCGAAACGCAGATCACCACGATCGAGGTGCGGATCGGCTGCCTCGATGTAGGGCGGGTTGCTGGCGATCAGGTCGAAACGGGCACCGGCCACCGGCGCGAACCAGTCGCCCTCACGCACCTCGACGCGCCCGGCCAGCCCCTGTTCGGCCGCATTGCGCCGAGCCACCGCGGCCGCGGCAGGGCTTTGCTCGACGGCCACGACGTGGGCCAGCGGGCGCTCGAAGGCCAGGGCCAGCGCGATCGCACCGCTGCCGGTGCCAAGATCGAGCAGATGCAAGGGTCGCGTGCTCGGCAGGCGTTCCAGCGCCAGCTCGACCAGCCGCTCGGTGTCGGGGCGGGGGATCAGGGTGGCGGCCGACACCGCCAAGTCGAAACGCCAGAAGCCGCGCCGGCCGGTGAGGTGGGCGATCGGCACGCCGGCCTGCCGTTGCGCCACAAGCGCCCGGAAACGGTCGATGGTGGCCGCGTCGGCGTTTTCGTCGCCGTGCGCCCACAGCCAGGCGCTCGATCGGCCAAGCACCAAGCCGAGCAGAAGGCTGGCCTCCGCCCGTCCTTCCTCGCCGAGCTGGGCGGCAGCATCGCGCAACAGCTCGGCGAGGCGCATCGGCGCGGGCATGGGCCGTCGCCGATTCAGGCGAGGGCGGATTCGGCCGCGAGCGTGGGTGCGGCGCGGATCAGGTGGTCGAAGGCCGAGAGTGCCGCCGTCGAGCCGCCGCCCATGGCGACGATGATCTGCTTGAAAGGTTCGGTCGTGGCGTCGCCGGCGGCGAACACACCGGGCAAGGAGGTGTGGCCGTGCGCATCGATAACGATCTCGCCGCGCGGGGTGAGCGCCAGGCTGCCTTTCAACCACTCGGTGTTGGGCAGCAGGCCGATCTGCACGAACACGCCCTCCAGTTCGATGCGCGTCGAAGCGCCCGTGCCGCGATCGGTGTAGACGAGGCCATTGACGCGCTGGCCATCACCGCTCACCTCGGTGGTCTGGGCATTCGTGATCACCACGACGTTCGGCAGCGAGCGCAGTTTGCGCTGCAGCACCTCGTCGGCCCGCAGCCTGGCATCGAACTCGAACAGCGTGACCTGCGAAACGATGCCGGCCAGATCGATGGCCGCCTCGACACCGGAGTTGCCACCACCGATCACCGCGACCCGCTTGCCCTTGAACAGGGGGCCGTCGCAGTGCGGGCAGAAGGCCACGCCCTTGTTGCGGTAGAGGTCCTCACCCGGCACGTTCATGGTGCGCCAGCGCGCACCGGTGGCGAGGACCACCGTCTTCGACTTGAGCGATGCGCCATTGGCGAGCTGCACTTCGATCAAGCCATCGGCAGCGGCCGGCAGCAGCCGCTCGGCGCGCTGCAGGTTGATCAGATCAACACCGTTGGCGCGGACGTTGCGTTCCAGCTCGGCGGCGAGCTTCGGGCCCTCGGTTTCACTCACGGCGATGAGGTTTTCGATCGCCAGGGTGTCCAGCACCTGCCCACCGAAACGTTCGGCGACGATACCGGTGCGGATGCCCTTGCGTGCCGCATAGATGGCCGCCGCCGCGCCCGCCGGGCCACCGCCGACCACCAGCACATCGAAAGGCGCCTTCGCCTTGAGGGTTTCGACCTGACGGGCCTCGGCGCCGGTGTCGAGCTTGGCGACGATCTGAGCCAGCTCCATCCGGCCCGAGCCGAAGGCCTCGCCGTTGAGAAACACCGCCGGCACCGCCATCACTTCGCGCGATTCGACTTCCGCCTGGAACAGCGCGCCGTCGATCGCGGTGTGGGTAATGCGCGGGTTCAGCACGGCCATGAGGTTCAGGGCCTGCACCACGTCCGGGCAGTTGCCGCAGGACAGCGAGAAATAGCTCTCGAAGCGGAACTCGCCCTCGAAGCTCTTGACCGCGTCGATCAGGGCCTGCTCGACCTTCGGCGGGTAGCCGCTGACCTGCAGCAGGGCCAACACCAGCGAGGTGAACTCGTGGCCGAGCGGGATGCCGGCGAAGCGCACGGCCACTGTGGCGTCGTCGGCGCGCTGGATCGCGAACGAGGGCGTGCGGGCATCGGTCAGCTCGCGGAAGGTGATCTTCGGCGACAGCGATGCGATGGTTTCGAGCAGAGCGCGCAATTCGTTAGAAGCATCGCCCTGATCGAGCGATGCGAGCAGCTCGATCGGAGCGACCAGGCGCTCGAGGTAAGCGGCGAGCTGGGTTTTCAGGGCGTCGTCGAGCATGCTGTTCTCCGATTCAAGGTGCTTGCCGAAACCGCGCGACGCGGCTTGGGCAAGCACCCGGGCCGCCGCGCAGGACGCGGCGACCGGGGGGCCGTGCGGCTTAGATCTTGCCGACGAGGTCCAGCGACGGGGCGATCGTCTTGGCACCCTCGTTCCACTTGGCCGGGCAGACCTGGCCCGGATTCTTGGCAACGAACTGCGCAGCCTTGAGCTTGCGCAGCGTCTCCTTCATGTCACGGGCAATGGCGTTGTCGTGGATCTCGGCGGTCTTGATGACGCCCTCCGGGTTGACGACGAAGGTGCCGCGCAGGGCGAGGCCTTCTTCCTCGATGAGGACGCCGAAGGCGCGGCTCAGGGTGTGGGTCGGATCGCCGACCAGCGGGAACTTCGCCTTGCCGACGGCCGGCGAAGTCTCGTGCCACACCTTGTGCGAGAAGTGGGTGTCGGTGGTGACGATGTAGACCTCGGCGCCCAGCTTCTGGAACTCGGCGTAGTGTTCGGCGGCGTCCTCGACCTCGGTCGGGCAGTTGAAGGTGAAGGCGGCCGGCATGAAGACGATCACCGACCACTCGCCCTTGAGGCTTTCTTCCGTGACCGGCACGAACTTGCCGTTGTGGAAGGCGGTGGTCTTGAACGGGGGGATGCGGGTATTGATCAGGGACATCGGGAGGTTCCTCAGGGCTTGGGGGAAAAGAATTCCGGGGCCGCGCAGCGAAGGGCGGCTCAGCGCAGAAGTGGGGGCACGACAGCGGGGCGCAAGCCCGGTCAGCACTGCATTCTGAATGAAGCAATTTCATTCTTGAAGTTGATTGATTGGATTGCCACGATAGTCGACATCAATCATCAACCCCTCACCCGCCCCATGAACCTGCGCGACCTGCGCTACCTGATCGCCCTCGCCGACCACCGGCATTTCGGCCGTGCCGCCGAGGCCAGCCACGTCAGCCAGCCCACCCTCTCGACGCAGATCCGCAAACTGGAGGGCGAGCTTGGCATCGCCCTGGTCGAGCGGGCACCGCGCAAGGTCATGCTCACCGATGCCGGCACCGAGATCGCCCAACGCGCCCGCCGGGTGCTGGCCGAGGTCGAGCAGATGCGCGAGATCGCCCGCCAGGCGCTCGACCCCGAGGCCGGCACCCTGCGGCTCGGCCTGTTCCCCACCCTCGGCCCCTACCTGCTGCCGCATGTGGTGGCCCCGCTGCGGGCGCGTTTTCCGCGCCTGGAACTGTTGCTCGTCGAAGAAAAGACCGAGCTGCTGCTGCAGCGCCTGCGTGAGGGTCGCATCGATGGCGCGCTGCTGGCCCTGCCGGTCGATGCCGAGGGGCTGGAGCACAGGCTGCTGTTCGACGAGCCTTTCGTGCTGGCGGTGCCCGCGAAGCATCCTCTGGCTCGCCAGCGTGGCGCCCTCGGGCTCGATGCCTTGCGCGACAGCGACCTCTTGCTGCTGGAGGACGGCCACTGCCTGCGGGCGCAAGCCCTCGAGGTCTGCCACCTCGCCGGCGCCGGCGAAAAGGCCGGGTTCCGCGCCACCTCGCTGGAGACCCTGCGGCAGATGGTGGCGGCCGGGGTCGGCATCACCCTGCTGCCGGTGCTGGCGGTGCGGCCGCCGGTGGCGCCGCTGCCCGATCTGCGCCTGCTGCCGTTCGCGGCACCGCCCAGTCGCCGGGTCGCCCTGTTCTGGCGACGCAGTTCGGCACGGGCGGCGATACTCGGAGCCCTGGCCAAGGTACTGGCCGATTTGCCCCCGGGCCTGCTCTCGCCCAAGCCCTGAGCACCGCCGGCTGGCTCAGCGGGCGACCGGTGGCGGCCGCGCGGGCGCCCGCAACCCGGCAAGAAAAATACCGGCCAGCGACAAGCCCACGCCCAGCCACTCGTGCAGCGCCGTCGGCCGATCGAACAGCAGCACATCAAGCAGGAAAGCCAGCAAGGGTTGCAGCAGCAGCAAGAGGCCGACGGTGGCGACGCGCAAGCGCGGCAGGGCGCGACCGATCAGCACCCAACCCAGACACTGACCGATCAGGCCGAGCGCCAGCAGGGCGAGCAGGGAGCGCGAATCGGGGATGGCAAAGGAGGCACCCTCGACCAGCCCGGCAAGCGCCAGCAGGGCCGCGCATTGCAGGGTGGACACCAGCAGGATGACCTCGCCGGCACGCGGATCGGCCGTCGTCTGCGCACGTTTGAGGCCCAGGTTGTAGGCCGCATAGGCGACCCCGGTGGCGAGGCCCATCCAGACCCCCAGCCGGGCCTCGGCGGCCAGCGAGGCCCAGCCGTCGCCCAGGATCAACACGAGGCCGGCGAAAGCCAGCAGCACGCCGAGGAAAAAACGCGGGCTCAGCCGCTCGCCGAACAGCAGCACCCCGGCGGCCACCATGAAGAACACCTGGGTGTTGGCGAGCAGGGTGGCGAGGCCCGGGCCGATGGCGTGGATGCTGCGGTGCCAGAGCCAGAGGTCGGCAGCGAAGGCCGCGGCCGGCCACAGGCAGACCCACCAGGCCACCGCCGGGATCGAGCGGGCGCGCCGCAGCAGGAACAACAACGCACCCAGCATCAGCCCGCCGAACAGCATGCGGTACATGCCGGCGATGGTCGGCGGCACGTCGGCAAAGCGCACCAGGATGCCGGTCAGGCTGATCAGGCTGGCGCCGCCGGCCATCGCCAGCACGGCGCGGGTGTCGGTGCTCATGGTGCTTTCAATGCTGCGCCGGCACGACCGCCTGCACCGCCGCCGCACCGGACCACTACTACACCCTTACCAGCAGGTAAGCGCAGCAGGGCGATGGCCATGAGGGCGATGGTGGTGAGACGCATGCGAACTCCAGCACGGCCGTCCTGGCCATGGCCGGACTGTACCGCAGCGCCATGGCCGCCGAGGACACGGCGGCGATCCGGCCCGGCGCGGTAGACTCCGCGCCCTGCCTCGTCCCCAGCGTCCCGCGCCATGAGCGATCCCGCCCGCCTGCCCGCCGCCGAACCGCCGGCGCGTACCGATTTCATCCGCAACATCGTCCGCGAGGACCTCGCCAGCGGTCGGCATGGTCACATCAACACCCGCTTCCCGCCGGAGCCGAACGGCTACCTGCACCTCGGGCATGCCAAGTCGATCTGCCTGAACTTCGGCATCGCCGCCGAGTTCGGCGGCCACTGCAACCTGCGCTTCGACGACACCAACCCCGAGAAGGAAGACCTCGAGTACGTCGAGGCGATCAAGGAGGACGTGCGCTGGCTGGGTTTCGAATGGCACGAGCTGCGCCACGCCTCCGACTACTTCGAGGTGCTCTACCTCGCCGCCGAGCAGTTGATCCGCGACGGCCAGGCCTTCGTCTGCGACCTCTCGGCCGAGGAGGTACGCGCCTACCGCGGCACGCTCACCGAGCCGGGCCGCGAGTCGCCCTTCCGCACCCGCAGTGTGGAGTCGAACCTCGACCTGTTCCGCCGCATGCGGGCGGGTGAGTTCGCCGACGGTGCCCGCACCCTGCGGGCGAAGATCGACATGGCCTCGGGCAACATCAACCTGCGCGACCCGGCGCTGTATCGCATCAAGAAGGTCAGCCACCAGGCCACCGGCGATGCGTGGCCGATCTACCCGATGTACGACTACGCCCACGCGCTGTCGGATGCCATCGAGGGCATCACGCATTCGTTGTGCACGCTGGAGTTCGAGGACCACCGCCCGCTCTACGACTGGTGTGTGGATCAGGTCCGCCTGCACGAGCGCCCCGAACTGCTCAAGCCGCTGACCGACCGCGGTCTGCCGTTTGAAGCCGCGAAACCGCGGCAGATCGAGTTCTCGCGGCTCAATCTCAACTACACGGTGATGAGCAAGCGCAAGCTGCTGGCGCTCGTCAACGACAAGCTCATCGCCGGCTGGGACGACCCGCGCATGCCGACCCTGCAGGGCATCCGCCGCCGCGGCGTGCCGCCCGAGGCGCTGCACTTGCTGGCCGAGCGGGTCGGCATCTCGAAGCAGAACTCGGTGATCGACTTCTCGGTGTTCGAGGGCTGCATCCGCGAGGTGCTCGACACCAAGGCCGAGCGCCGGATGGCGGTGATCGACCCGCTGAAAGTGACCATCACCAATCTGCCGGACGGCCATCGCGAGACCCTGCGCTTCGCCAACCACCCGAAGGACGAATCGAAAGGCCAGCGCGACGTGCCGTTCTCGAACGCGCTGTGGATCGAGCGCGAGGATTTCATGGAAACGCCGGTGAAGGGCTTCCACCGCCTGGTGCCGGGCGGCGAAGTGCGACTGCGCGGTGCGGGCATCCTGCGCTGCGGCGAGGTCATCAAGAACGGCGACGCGATCGTCGAACTGCGCTGCACGCTCGACCCCGAGAGCCGCCCTGGCATGGAGGGCGCGAACAGGAAAGTGAAAGGCACCATCCACTGGGTCTGCGCGGCGGCGGGAATCGCGGCGGAAATCCGGCTCTACGACCGCCTGTTCGCGGTCGAGAACCCCGACAGCGAGGACGACGGCAAGAGCTACCGCGATCATCTGAACCCGGAGTCGATCCGCATCGTCAAAGGCATCGTCGAACCGGCCGCCGCCGGGCTCGCCAGGGAAAGCGCGGTACAGTTCGAACGCTTGGGTTATTTCGCCACCGACCGCCACGACCACAAGCCCGAGCGGCCGGTCTTCAATCGCGTGGTGGCCCTGCGTGACAGCTGGGCCGCCAAAGGAGCCTGAGATGAGCCCGTTCGTCCGCTCGATACGCGCCACCTTCGCCGCCCTGTTGCTCGTCAGCGCGTTCGCGCTGGGCGGCTGCGCGATGAACGCCGACAGCGGCAGCACCCCCACCGACGCGGCCTCGGGCACGGCGCCTCCGCCGCCCGACCTGATCTCGCCCGCCACCGGCACCAGCGGCAAGCCACTGATCGAACAGCCGCTGAGCAATGAGGCGATCGCTGCGCCTTCGACCGGTGCGGTGGGCGAGGTCGACTTCAGCTGCCGCACCGACGCCGATTGTGCAATCAAGAACGTCGGCAACTGCTGCGGTTATTACCCGGCTTGCGTCAACATCGACAGCCCGACCTTCGCCGAGGCGTTGATGGCGCAGTGCGCCGCCGAGGACCGGATGGCGGTCTGCGGTTTCCGCGACATCGCCGGCTGCCAGTGCGTCGAGGGCCGCTGCCAGCCGCTCGACCAGGGCGTCGGCCCGGTGCGCTGATGCTCTACGCCCAAGTCCACCTCACCCTGCCGGCCTGGGTGCACGAGGCCGTCGACACGACCGCCGACTACGCGGATGACGACGCCAAGATGGCGCTCGCGATCCGGCTCTCGGCGCTCAATGTCGAGCACGGCAGCGGCGGTCCCTTCGGCGCGGCGGTGTTCACGCCAGAGGGCCGGCTGCTCGGCGTCGGTGTCAACCGCGTGCTGCCACACAGCACCTCGATCGCGCATGCCGAGATGATGGCTTTTGCCACCGCGCAGCAGCGGATCCAGCAGTTCCGGCTCAACGCCGAGCGCGGCCCGATCACCCTCGCCACGTCATCGCAGCCCTGCTGCATGTGCTACGGCGCGAGCGTGTGGGCCGGCATCGACCGCCTGCTGATCGGTGCCCGCGCCGATGATGTGGAGCGCCTCGCCGGCTTCGATGAGGGCCCGCTGCCCGCCGACTGGCGCGGCGAACTGGCCAAGCGTGGCATCGAGGTCATCACCGATCTGCGCCGCGTCGAGGCCTGCGCGGTGCTGGCCGAGTACGGCCGCAGCGGCAAGGTCTACTGAAGGTCGTGGCCACCACGAAGCAGGAACCGGCCCTGCTCGCCTACTGCCGTCCCGGTTTCGAGCCGGAACTGGCCGCCGAACTCAACGTCCGCGCCGCCGAGCGCGAACACTGGGGCCACGCCAGCACCGAGCGCGGCAGCGGCGTGGTGCGCTACCTGTGCGCCAGCGCGGCACTGCTGGAACGGCAACTGCGCTTCGATGCCCTCATTTTCGCCCGCCAGAAATTGCTCGGCTTCGCCCAGCTCGACGGGCTCGACCCCACCGACCGCATCAGCCCGGTGCTGGCCGCACTCGAAGCAGCAGGCGAGGCTCTCGCCGCGGTCGCTGCTGGCTCCGACAGCCCGGCCTCGATGCGCTTTGGCGCCCTTGTCGTCGAACACAGCGACAGCGACGAAGGCCGCGAACTGGCGGGGCTGGCCCGCGGTTTTGGCAATGCCTTGCGCCCGGCCTTGCGCAAGCCGGGCTGGCTCACCGACAAAGACGATGCCCGCAAGCCACGCCTGCATGTGCTGCTGCACGGCGGTACACGGATGGAGCTGGCACTCTCGCGCGTCGAGGACAGCAGCCCCTGGCCCGGTGGCATCCCGCGACTGCGCCAGCCACCGAACGCGCCGAGCCGCAGTGCGGCGAAGCTCGACGAGGCCCTGCACACCCTGCTCACCGGCGAAGAACGCGCATCGCTGCTGCGCGAGGGTCTACGCGCCGCCGACCTCGGCGCCGCGCCCGGCGGCTGGACCTGGGTGCTGGTGCGCGCCGGCCTGCGGGTCACCGCGGTCGACAACGGCCCGCTCAAGGAGCCCGTCGCCGGCCACCCGCAGGTCGAGCACCTGCGCGCCGACGGCTTCCGCTGGCAGCCCGCGCGCCCGCTCGACTGGATGGTCTGCGACATGGTCGAACAGCCCCGGCGGGTCGCCGATCGGATGGCCGAGTGGTTCCGCGAGGGCTGGTGCCGCCACGCGATCTTCAACCTCAAACTGCCGATGAAAAAGCGCTGGGACGAAACCGTGCTCTGCCTTGAGCGTTTCCGCGAACAGGCCGGTGGGCTGCAGGCGCTGCGCGCCCGGCAGCTCTACCACGATCGCGAGGAGATCACGGTGTTCGCACGCCGCTGAAACCGGCGGCATGGCGCCAGAGCGCACGGCCGAGCGGTGGCAGATTGGCCGCCGCCAGCGCCCAGCGACGAAGCAGCATCGGCAGCGGCGCAGGCTTGCTGTAGATGTGGTGGATGGCCTCGAAGGCATGGGCGGCGAGACGGTTCTCGCTGTGCCGCCTGCGCGCCCAGCGGGCGAGCCGGCTCGGGCTGAGGCCGCCACCCTGCCGCTGCGCGGCATCGAGGCTGGCGAGCAGGTCGGTGACGTCACGCAGGCCGAGGTTCACGCCCTGCCCGGCCAGAGGATGGACCACGTGGGCGGCATCGCCCAGCAGGGCCACCCGGCCTTGGTGCTGGGTGGTGGCCAGCTGCCGACGCAAGGGGAAAAGCCGGCGCTCGCCATCGAGCTTGAGCTCGCCCAGAACACGGTCGGCGGCGCGGCTGATCTCGGCATTGAACTGCACCTCCGGCACCGCCTGCAGGCGTTCGGCCTCGGGCTGTGGCAGCGACCAGACGATCGAGACCCGGCCATCGGCGCAGGGCAGCAGGGCGAGCGGCCCGGTCGGCAGGAACCGCTGCCAGCAGGTGGACTGGTGCGGATGCGAGCTGTGCAGCAGGGCGACCAGACCGCTGGTCGCGTAGTCCTTGACCTGCACGCCGATCCCCAGCGCGGCGCGCACCGCGGAACGTGCGCCATCGGCACCGAACAGGGTGGCGGCCTGCAGACGCTGGCCGTCGGCAAGGCAGGCCACCACGGCATCCTCGCCGTCTTCGATGGCGCTCAGGGCCGCAGCTTCGCGGGGCACGCCGGCCAGCCGCAATGCCGCCTGCAGGGTGTCGACCAAGAGGGCATGCTCGATGATGTGACCCAGCTGCGGCACGCCGAGCGCCTGGGCCTCGATCCGCCAGGGCCGGCCTCCGCTGGCGTCCCAGACCTGCATGGCGGTGTAGGGCGAAACCCGGCGCTCGCGGAGCGCCGGCCAGACACCGAGCGCGGCCAGCAGGGCCTGGGCGTCGGCGGCGATGGCATAGACCCGCAGATCGTGGTCGGCCGCCTGCCAGCGCGGGGCCGGCTGCGGGTCGAGCAGGCGCACGGCCAGCCCGCGCTGGCGCAGCCCGAGGGCCAGCGCAGCGCCGACGATGCCGCCGCCAACCACCAGCGCATCGAGGCGTTCACGGCTCATGCGGCCTCTCCGGCCAGACGCGGCGTGCGGCCACGGAAGCCCATCGCCCCGGCAACGAAGGCCGCGCGCAGGCCGGGGTCGAACTGGAGCGCGGCGAAACCGAGGCTGCGGCCAAGCCGGTGGAGCGGCGTGCTGCCGGCACCGATCCGGGCCAGGCCATCGCTGAAGGCGAGGGTGCGCTCGCGGTCCTCGCGGCGGCGTTCGACGTGGTCGGCGAGCCGGGCGGCACTGCCGGGATCCTCGGCCATCGAGCGGGCCTCCTCGAGCCCATCGACCAGGCTCAAGGCGTCGCGCAGGCCGAGGTTGAAGCCCTGCGCGCCGATCGGGTGGATCGTCTGCGCGGCATGGCCGACCAGCACCAGCCGCTCGGCCACCAGCCGGCGGGCGACCACACGCCGCAAGGGCCAGGCGCTGCGCGCACCGACCGCCAGCACCCGCCCGGCGCGCCAGCCGAAGCGGGTCTGCAGGTAGGCGGCGAAATCGGCATCGTTCTGCGCCAGCAGGGCCGGGGCGGCGTCAGGGGGCACGCCGCAGATCACGCCGTGCAGGCCGCCGGCCATCGGCAACAGCGCACAGGGGCCGTGGTCGCTCAGACGCTCATGGGCGGTGTCGGGGCTCGCGGCGGCCCAGCGGGCCGAGGCCACCAGCAGGGTCTGGCCGTAGTCGTGATGATCGATGCCGATGCCGGCCGCCGCGCGCAAGGGCGAGGCGGTGCCGTCGGCGGCGACCACCAGCCGCGCCCGCCAGAGCTCGGCCGGTGCGACCTCGGGCTGGACTCGCAATGGGCGGCGATCCGCCGTGCCTTCGAGGGCTTCGGCGTGGCCACGCACCACCTGCAATTGCGGCAGAGCGGTCACCGCCTGCTGCAAGGCGGCGCCCAGATCGCCGGCCAGCACCACGCCGCCAAAGGCATCGCGGCCGAACTCGGCGGCCTCGAAGCAGAGGCGGCCGAAATCGCCCTCGCGGCTGACCAGCAGGCGACGGATCGGGCTGGGCGGGGTCGGCAAGCGGGCCAGCACACCGAGCGCGCCCAGCGCGTTGAGGCTGGCGGCGGCCAAGGCCAGTTTGCGCGGGTCACTGGACAGCGGCTGCGGGCCGCCGGCATCGACCAGCCCCACCGCAAACCCCAGCGGGGCCAAGGCCACGGCCAGACTGCAGCCCACCAGGCCGCCACCAACGATGGCGATGTCGAGATCACGGCATTCCATGCTGCCAAGGATACGCCCTGCGCCCGTGCAGGCCGGGCGAGCCCGCGGTCGTCGGTCATCGTCCCATCGGCTAGACTGCCGGCCTCCGTTCGCTTCCTCCGGCCTCCTCAACATGCGCCTTCCGCTCCGTCCCGCGCTTGCCGTGTTCGCCTTCCTCGCCCTGGTGATGGTCGCCACCCGCGCTCACCATTTTGGCGCCGTGCCCGATGCGTCCTGGGCGGTGTTCTTCGCCGCCGGCGCTTGGCTGGCCGGCCACCAGCGCTGGGCTTTCCCGGCACTGATGGCACTGGCGGTGCTGGTGGACGGGTGGGTGATCACGGCTGCCGGCATCGACTTCTGGCAGCACTACTGCATTTCGCCCGGCTACTGGTTCCTGCTGCCGGCACATGCCGCCCTGGCCGCCGCCGGGCAGTGGGTCACCGCCCGCGGCGGCGAGCCGGGCTGGCGCCTGCTTGGCCGCCTCGCGCTGGCCCTGCCGGTCGCGGTGGTGCTCTGCCACGCCCTCGCCCAGGGCGGCTTCTACTGGTTCAGCGGCCACGTTGCCGACCCCAGCCTCGCCGGCTGGTGGAAGAATTTCAGTGACTGGCTGCCGGCCTACGCACAGGTGGCGGCGATCTACACGGGCCTGTTCGCCCTGCTGCATGCCGCGACGGCCCTGTGGCTCCGCCAGCGACAGACGGCAGCGCTGGCCTGAGGGCCGCTCCGGCCGCCCCCCAAAAAGGAACCGCTTCATGGGCCACCGCCTCTCGAAGATCTACACCCGCACCGGCGACGACGGCAGCACCGGCCTTGGCGACGGCTCGCGGGTCGCCAAGGACTCCGCCCGGGTCTGCGCCTACGGCACGGTCGACGAGACCAACAGCGCGATCGGCAGCGTGCTCGCCTGCGAGGTGCCCGCCGCGGTCCGCGAGGTTTTGGTGGCGGTGCAGCACCAGTTGTTCGATCTCGGCGGCGAGCTGTGCATCCCCGGCCACGCGGCGATCTTCGACGCCGACATCCAGCGGCTGGAGGACACGCTCGACCGCTTCAACGCCGAGCTGCCGCCGCTCGCCGACTTCATCCTGCCCGGCGGCGGCATGGCCGCGGCGCAATGCCACCTCGCCCGCACCATCACCCGCCGCGCCGAGCGCGAGGTGGTGACGCTCTCCCACCACGATGCCGTGCGTCCCGAGGCGATCCGCTACCTCAACCGGCTCTCCGACCTGCTGTTCGTGCTCTGCCGCGTGCTGGCCCGCGAAAGCGGCCACGGCGAAGTGCTCTGGCGCCACGACCGTCGCCGCTGAGGCACCGACGCCGGTTCCCCCGCGGGCGGCCGATGCCGCAAGCTTGCCGCTTCATCGTCGACCAGGCCCGACCGTGCCCCGAACCGTCCGCCACCCCCTCGCCTGTGCCTTGGCGCTGGCCCTGATCGCACCGCCCACCCTGGCCAACACGGTGACCAGCGGCCCGGTCTGGGCCCTGTGCCGCGCACCGGAGGCCCTGCCCGGCCTGCGCCCGAGCCCGGCCATCGCTGTCGATGCCGAAGCACGGGCCGCCAGCCCGGTCTTCATCGAGGCCGGCCGCCTCGACGTTTCCAGCGAACGCGAGACGGTGTTCCGCGACCGCGTCGAGCTGACCCGCGCCGACCAGTGGCTGGCCACCGAGGAACTGCGCTATCAGCATGCGGCCGACACCTGGCAGAGCCCCGGCCCGCTGCGCTTCGAGGACGCCCGCCTGCGCTTGGAGGCCGCCACCGCCCGGGCCGATGAGACCGCCGAGCGGATCGAACTGGACGCGGTGCGCTACCAGCTCACCGACGCCCGCGCCGGCAGCGGCACCGCTGCCCGGGCCCAACGCGAGGGCGAACGCAGCCATCTGATCGACGCCACCTTCTCGACCTGCCCGCCGGGTCAGCGGCAATGGGAGTTCGAGGCCGCCACCCTCGACATCGACGACCGCACCGAAACCGGCGTGGCACGCAACGCCACCCTGCGCCTCGGCGGGGTGCCCGTGCTGTGGTTGCCCTGGGTCGCCTTTCCCACCACCGAAGCCCGCCGCAGCGGCTTGCTGGCACCCACCCTGGGCTACAGCGACGACCGCGGTTTCGACCTCGAACTGCCCTACTACCTCAACCTCGCGCCGAACTACGATGCCACGCTCTCGCCGCGCTGGATGTCGCGGCGCGGGCTGATGCTGGGCGGCGAGTTCCGCTATCTCGGCGCAAGCAGCCAAGGCGAGTTCCGCGGCACCTGGCTGCGCGATGACCAACTGACCGGGCGCGACCGCGGCATGGCGATCTGGCAGCACCGCAGCACACTCTCGCCGCAGTGGTTCGCCAGCGCCGACCTGCAGCACGTCAGCGACCCCAACTACCTGCGCGATTTCGGCGCCGATTTCGGCCAGCACATCCAGATCCTGCTGCCGAGCAGCGCCTTGCTGGCCGGCCGCGGCCGCGGCTGGAGCACCTCGATCTCCGCCGAACGCTGGCAGATCGCCAACCCCGTGCTGGCCCCGGGCAGCGAACCCTTCGCCCGCCTGCCCCGCCTGCGCGGCCGCTACGCCCCGCTGCTGGACGGTCTGCTCGAACCCTCGCTGGATGCCGAACTGGTGCGCTTCCAGCACGAGCAGCGGCCCGGTGGCCAGCGTCTCGATCTGCTGCCCCGGCTGCGCCTGCCGTTGGGTGGCGCGGCCTGGTTCGCCACGCCCGCCCTCGCTTGGCGCCACACCGCCTGGGCGCTGGAGCGCGACCCGACCCTGCCCGGCCGCGAGCGCCGCCCGCAACGCAGCCTGCCGATCGCCAGCCTCGATGCCGGGATGGTGTTCGAGCGCCGCCCGGCCATGGGTCAGGGCCGCTGGCTGCAGACCCTCGAACCCCGGTTGTTCTACTTGAACGTGCCCTACCGCGAACAGGACGATCTGCCGCTGTTCGACACCCAGCCGCTGTCCTTCAGTTGGCCGGGTCTGTTCCGCGAGAACCGCTTCAGCGGCCCCGACCGCCAGGCCGACGCCCACCAGGTCACCTTGGCGGTGACGAGCCGCCTGCTCGATGCCGAAAACGGCCGTGAGCGTCTGGCCGCCAGCCTCGGCCGGATCGTTCACTTCGACCCGCCGCGCCTTCGCCTGCCTTGGGAGCCTGCGCCCAGCCCGGACGGCTCGGCCTATGTGGCCGAACTGGACTGGCAGCTGAGCGATGCCTGGTCGCTGCGCAGCACGCAGCAGTGGAACCCCGACCGCCGTGTCACCGAACTCTCGGCCCTGCGCGCCCAGTACCGATTCGGTGAACGTGGCGTGTTCAATGCCAGCTACCGCTACCGCGAGGGTGTGCTCGAACAGACCGATCTGAGCTTCGCCGCGCCGCTGTCGGCGGAATGGCGCGCGGTCGGTCGCTGGGCCTGGTCGCTGCGGGATGAGCGCAGCCTCGAAACCCTGGGCGGCTTCGAATGGCGCAGCTGCTGCATGGCGGTGCGGGTGCTGGCCCGCGATTACATCCGCGACTTCGGCGGCGAACGCAACCGCGGCATCTACCTGGAAGTCGAGCTGAACGGCATCGGCCGCTTCGGCCGCGATTCAGAGCGCTTGTTGTCCGATGTTATCCTCGGTTTTTCCCCGTAGTCCGCGCCCCTGAAGCGCGTTCGGAGCCTGTCCGTACCATGTTGAAGCCCGCCCTCGCCAGCTTGCTGCTGGCCACCACCCTCGCCCTCCCAGTCCACGCCCAGTTACTGGCCGGTCCGGGCAGCAGCGGCCCGATCGACGGCATCGCCGCCGTGGTCGACGAGGACGTGATCCTGCTCTCCGAACTCGACCGCGCGGTGGCCAATCTGCGCGAGCAGTTTCGTGGCCGCGAAGCGCAACTGCCGCCCGAGAACGTGCTGCGCCGGCAGGTGCTGGAGCGGCTGGTGCTGACCCGCCTGCAAGTGGCCCGGGCCGAATCCACCGGCATCCGCATCGGCGACACCGAGCTCAACCAGACCCTGCAGGGCATCGCCGGCCGCGCCGGCATCGGCATCGAGCAGATGCGCGCCCAGATCGAGTCACAGGGCCTCTCCTTCGAGGATTACCGGCGCAGCGTGCGCGAGGAGATGCAGATGCGCCGCCTGCAGCAGCGCGTCATCCAGGGCCGGGTGGTGGTCAGCGAAACGGAAGTCGATCAGGAACTGGCGCGCGGCGCCGGGGCCGACGAAACCGAGTACCGGTTGGCCAACATCCTGGTCGCCCTGCCCGATGGTGCCACGCCCGAGCAGGCGGCGATCGCCCGCGAGAAGATCGACGGCGTCCGCGGCCTGATCGTGCGCGGTGAGATGGACTTCCGCGCCGCCGCCATCCGCTACTCCGACGACCGCAACGCGCTCGAGGGCGGCGACCTCGGCTGGCGCCCGGGCAGTGCCATTCCGCCGCGCTTCGCCGAACTGGTGCGCGGCCTGCAGCCCGGCCAGTTCAGTGAGCCGCTGCGCGGCCCCAGCGGCTACCAGCTGATCCAGCTGGTCGAAACCCGCCGGCCCGGCCCGCAGACGATCGTCGAATACCAGGCCGACCACCTGCTGGTGGCGGTCAACGAGATCGTCGGCGAGGAAGCGGCACGCCGCCGCATCGACGAACTGCGCGCCCGCATCGAGGCCGGCGAGGATTTCGCCGCCCTCGCCCGTACGTACAGCGATGACACCCTGACCCGCAACCGCGGTGGCCGGCTCGACTGGTTCAGCGCCGAGGCCATGGGGCCGGACATCGCCAGCCAGGTGACGCCACTGGCCGACGGCCAGCTCTCCGCCGTGTTCCGCACCGCGGCGGGCTGGCATCTGCTGCGCCGGGTCGGCACCCGCGAGCAGGACGTGACCGAGGAGAACCGCCGCAACCGCGCCCGCCAGGCCATCGGCGAACGGCGGGCGCAGGAGGAACTGGAACGCTTCCTGCGGCAGTTGCGCACCGACGCCTTCGTCGAGTCGCGGCTCGGCGCCGCCTGAGCCCGTGAGCGGCCTGCCCCGGCTCGCCCTGGTCCCCGGCGAGCCGGCCGGCATCGGCCCGGAGCTCTGCGTCCGGCTTGCCCAGAGCCCTTTGCCGGCACGATTGCTGGCCTACGCCGACGGCGACACCCTGCTGGCCGCCGCGCAGGCCCTCGGCCTGCCGCTGCGTCTGCGCGAAGCCGATGAAGACACCGGCCCCGGCGAACTCGCCCTGGTCGAGCACCGCAATGCCCTGCCGGTGCGCTTCGGCGAGGCGACACCGGCCAATGCCGCCGCCGTGATCGGCGCGCTGCGTGCCGCCGCCGCCGATGCCCTGGCCGGACACGTGCAGGGCCTGGTGACCGGCCCCTTGCACAAGGCCACCATCAATCGCGGCGGCATTGCGTTCACCGGCGTGACCGAGCTGCTGGCCGAGGTCGCGTGCTGCGATGTGGTGATGATGCTGGCCAACCCGCAGCTGCGGGTTGCGCTCGCCACCACCCACCTGCCGCTGCGGGCGGTGCCCGAAGCGATCACCCAAGCCGGCCTGCTGCGCGTGCTGCGCATCACCCACCGCGCCCTGCGCGAGCAGTTCGGCATCGCGCAACCGCGCCTGCGTGTGCTGGGCCTCAACCCGCATGCCGGCGAATTCGGCGAACTCGGCCGCGAAGAGATCGAGATCATCGCGCCGGTGCTCGACCTCCTGCGGGCGGAAGGCTTCACGCTGGAAGGCCCACTGCCGGCCGACACCGCCTTCCTGCCGCAGCAGCGCGGCGACTTCGACGCGGTGGTGGCGATGTACCACGACCAGGGCCTGCCGGTGCTCAAGGCCAGCGGCTTCGAGGACGCGGTGAACATCACGCTCGGCCTGCCCTTCCCGCGGGTGGCGGTCGATCACGGCACCGCGCTGGCGCTCGCCGGCCGCGGCCTGGCCGACCCCTCCAGCCTGCGCCATGCGGTGGCGCTGTGCGCCGAGCTCGCCCGCCGCCGGACCCGGGCCTGCACATGAGCCTCGACACCCACCGCCACAAGAAACAGCTCGGCCAGCATTTCCTCTCCAGCCCCGGGGTGGTCGACAAGATCATCCGCGCCATCAACCCGAAACCCGGCGAATTCATCGTCGAGATCGGCCCCGGCGCCGGTGCGCTCACCTTCCCGCTGCTGCGCGCACACGGCGAGCTCACCGTCATCGAGTTCGACCGTGACCTGGTCGAGCCCCTGGCCATCGAGGGCGCGAAGCACGGTCGCCTCACCATCATCCACCGCGATGTGCTGCAGGTCGATGTTGGCCGCTTGGCCCAGGGCCACGACATCGAAGGCCCGCTGCGCCTGGTCGGCAACCTGCCCTACAACATTTCGACCCCGATCCTGTTCCATGTGATGGCGCATGCCGAAGCGGTGCGCGACATGCACTTCATGCTGCAGAAGGAAGTGGTCGACCGGATGGCCGCACCGCCCGGCAGCAAGACCTACGGCCGGCTCTCGGTGATGCTGCAGGCGGTCTGCCAGGTGGTGCCGCTGTTCGACGTGCCGCCGGGTGCCTTCACACCGCCGCCCAAGGTCGATTCGGCGGTGGTCCGGCTGCTGCCGAAACCGCGTTCGGTGCTGGGCATCCAGAATCCGGCGGTGTTCGAGCGGGTGGTCGCCGCCGGTTTCCAGCAGCGCCGCAAAACCCTGCGCAACGCGCTCTCGACGGTCTGCCCAACAACGACCTTGGCGGCGGTCGGCATCGACCCCGGCACGCGCGCCGAACAGGTGCCGGTGGCGGCCTGGGTGGCGCTGGCCAACCACGTTGCCGCGACCGCGATTCCGTAGAATCGCACCATGCCCAATCGCCGTTACGCCATCACGGTGGCCGTCGTCACCCGTTTCCTCGACGAACAGAGCGCGCCCGACGAGGGCCGCTACGTGTTCGCCTACACCATCCGCATCGCCAACACCGGCGAGGTGCCGGCGCGTCTGCTCTCGCGCCACTGGTGCATCACCGATGCCAACGGCAAGGTCCAGGAGGTGCGCGGCGAGGGCGTGGTCGGCCAGCAGCCCTGGCTCAAGCCGGGTGGCGAGTTCGAGTACACCTCGGGCGCGGTGCTGGAGACCTTCTGCGGCCGCATGCAGGGCAGCTACCGGATGCTGGCCGACGACGGGACCGAGTTCGACGCCGAGATCGCGCCCTTCGCGCTGAGCATCCCGCGGACCCTGCACTGATGGCGACTTACGCGATCGGCGACCTGCAGGGTTGCCACGATGTTCTGCTGCGTCTGCTCGATGCGCTCCGCTTCGATCCCGCTGTCGACCGGCTCTGGCTGTGCGGCGACCTGGTCAACCGCGGCGGGCAGTCGCTGGAGACCCTGAAGCTGCTGCACGATCTGCGCGAGCGGGTGGTGGTGACGCTGGGTAACCACGACCTCTCGCTGCTGGCCATTGCCGGCCGCAAGCCGGAGGAGCAGCGCCGGGTCAATCCCGACCTGCAACGCGTGCTGTTCGACGATGCCGCCCCGGTGCTGCTGGACTGGCTGCGCCGGCAGAAACTGCTGCATGTCGATCACGGGCTCGGCTTCGCCATGGTGCATGCCGGCTTGATGCCGCGCTGGACCCTGCGCATGGCCGAGGCCCGCGCCCGCGAGGTCGAGGCGGTGCTGCAGGGCGAGGACGGCCTGCGCCTGCTCAAGCACATGTACGGCGACAAGCCGAACTGGTCGCCGCGGCTGGCCGGCATCGACCGCTGGCGGGCGATCATCAATGCCTTCACTCGGCTGCGCTACTGCACCACCAGCGGCCGCATCGCCTTCGAGGAGAAGGGCCGACCCGGCACCCAGAAGGCCGGCCTGTACCCGTGGTTCTCGGTGCCAGGACATGCCGAACGCGAACTGCCGGTGGTGTTCGGCCACTGGAGCACGCTCGGTCTGTTCCAGGGCCTGGGCGTGCACGGTATCGACACCGGCGCGGTCTGGGGCGGCAAGCTCACCGCGCTGGAACTCGGCCCCGAACCGCGCGTCCACCAGGTGCCGGGGCGCAGCGTCAGCGGCCCGCCACGCGGCGAGGACTGAGCACGCTCAGCGCCGAACGTAGTCGGCGAAACGGAAGGCGAAGGCGTGCCGGGCATCGGCGCCATGCGCCGTGCTGTCGGTCATCGTCCAGGCGGTCGGATCGAAACGCGGAAACCAGGCGTCGGCACCGTCGATCCGGGCATCAACCCAGGTCAGGTGCAGGCGTGTGGCCATCGGCAGGGTCTGCGCATAGACCTCGCCGCCGCCGATCACCATCAGCGTCGCCGTGGTCGGCGCCGCCGATGCCGGATCCGCGTCTGCCGGTGTGGCCAGTCGCGCCAGAGCCGTCTCGATCGAGGCCACCGCCTCCATGCCCGCGAAGGGCGCGCGGCCTGAGCGCGTCAGCACGAGATTGCGCCGTCCCGGCAGGGCACGACCCAGCGATTCGGCGGTCTTGCGGCCCATCAGCAGGCTGTGCCCGAGCGTCAGCGCCTTGAAGCGCTTCAGATCGTCGGGCAACGACCAGGGCAGCGCGTTGCCGCGACCGATGGCGAAATCATGATCGAGGGCGGCGATCAGAACCACCGTCACAGCGGTTTCGGCCGCCTTGCCGCTCACACCGCCACCGGAGCCTTGATCGCCGGGTGCGGGTCGTAGCCGACGAGTTCGATGTCCTCGTAGCGGAAGGCGAGGACATCGCGCACCGCCGGGTTCAGACGCACCGTCGGCAGGGCACGGTGCTCACGCGAGAGCTGCTCGTTCACCTGCGCGACGTGGTTGGCGTAGATGTGGCAGTCGCCGCCGGTCCAGATGAAATCACCGAGACCCAGATCGCAGCAGTGCGCGATCATCTGCGTGAGCAGGGCGTAGCTGGCGATGTTGAAGGGCACGCCGAGGAACAGGTCGGCCGAGCGCTGGTAGAGCTGGCAGCTCAGGCGGCCATCGGCGACATGGAACTGGAACAGGGCATGGCAGGGCATCAGCGCCATGGCCGGCAGGTCGGCCACGTTCCAAGCGCTGACCACGAGCCTTCGCGAATCGGGATGGCGCTTGATCTGCTGCACGAGCTCGCTGATCTGGTCGATCACGCGGCCATCCGGCGCGGCCCAGCTCCGCCACTGCTTGCCGTACACCGGCCCCAGTTCGCCCTGCTCGTCGGCCCATTCGTCCCAGATGCCGACGCCGTGGGCCCGCAGGTAGGCGATGTTGGTCTCGCCGCGCAGAAACCACAGCAGTTCGTGCACCACCGATTTCCAGTGCACCCGCTTGGTGGTGACGAGCGGGAAGCCGGCGTCGAGAGCGAAGCGCATCTGCGCGCCGAACACACTGCGCGTGCCGGTGCCGGTGCGGTCGGCCTTGACCGTGCCGTGCGTCAGCACATGGGCGAGAAGATCGTGGTAGGCCTGCATGGACAAAGGATGTGGCGGGTCAGAGGGTACGTTGGTGTCGCGTTCGGTTCAGCCGCCGGCCAGGGTCGGGGCGCGGCGCGAACGCCACAGCAGCCAGAGGCCGAAGGCCACCATCGGCAGGCTGAGCAGCATGCCCATGGTCAGCCAGCCGAAGGCGATGAAACCGAACTGCGCATCGGGCTCGCGGAAGAATTCCGCGAAGATGCGGAACAGCCCGTAGGCCAGACCGAACAGGCCGGCCACCGCGTAGCGCGGCCGCGGCCGGCGGCTGAACCACCAGAGCAGGGCGAACAGCACCGCGCCCTCGAGGAAAGCCTGCAGCAGCTGCGAGGGCCAGCGGGCGTAGGCGTCGAGCAGGCCCTGGGCATGCAAGGCGCGCAGTTGCTCCATCGGCAGGCCGCTGTAGGCACCGAGATCGGCCTTGGGGAAGACCACACCCAGCGGACTGCTGGTGAGGCGGCCCCAGAGCTCGCCGTTGATCCAGTTGCCGAGCCGCCCGAGGCCCAGCCCGATCGGCGCCAGCGGTGCGATGAAATCGAGGATGTCGAACCAGTGCACGCCGTACTTCCGGCACCACCAGAAGCCAGCCAGAAGCACGCCGAGCAGGCCGCCGTGGAAGCTCATGCCACCGTCGCGCAGGTTGAACAGCATCAGCGGATCGGCGAAGAAAGCCGGCAGGTCGTAGAACAGGACGAAACCGACGCGGCCGCCCACGATCACCCCGAGCATGGCGTAGAACAGCAGATCGCCGAAGCCGTTCTCATCGATGCCGGGCAGGCGGCCTTGGGCCAGCCGGTGCTTGCCCAGCCACCAGGCGGCGGCGAAGCCGCCCACGTACATCAGCCCGTACCAGTGGATGCCATGCGGCCAGAACGGCAGGGAGAGGGCGATCGGATCGATGTCGTGCAGGAAGCTCATGGTGGGGTTCTCAGGCCGGCAGCACGCGGAAGATCGCGCCTTTCAGGTACTCGGTTTCGGGGATGGCGGGATGCACCGGATGGTCCGGCCCTTGCACCAGGGGTTCCAGCAACTGCGCCTGGCGGTCGAGGTGGCGGGCGGCGGCCTGCACCGCCTCAACCAGCGCCGATCGCGGGTAATGGTGGCTGCAGGAGCAAGCCACCAGCAGCCCGTCCTTGGCCAGCACCTGCATCGCCGCTTCGAAGAGGCGCCGGTAGGCCAGCGCGCCCTCTTTGAAATCCTTCTTGCGCTTGATGAAGGCCGGTGGGTCGACGATGACGACGTCCCAGCGCCGGCGTTCGGCGCGGGCGGCTTTCAGGAAATCGAAGGCATCGATGGCCTGGCCCGACACCCGATCGGCGAGGCCGTTGCGCAGGGCGTTGGCCTGCACGGCCTGAATGGCGCGCCCCGAGACGTCGACGCAATCGGCACGGGCGGCGCCATCGGCCACGGCGCGCAGGCCCCAAGCACCCGCGAAGCTGAAAAGATCGAGCACGGCAGCACCCTTCAGCCAGGGCGCCAGCCGATCGCGGTTGCTGCGCTGGTCGTAGAACCAGCCGGTCTTCTGGCCTTCGAGCACATCGGCGGTGAAACGAAGCGCGCCCTCGCGCACTTCGACGGGCCCCTCCACCGGAAGCCCCACCACGCGCACATCGTCGGTCAGTCCTTCGATGGCACGCGCGCTGCTGTCGTTCTTCCAGACGATGCTGCGCGGCTTGAACACCTTGTCGAGCGCCTCGGTGATGGTGTCCTGCAGGCGGTCGATGCCGGCGGTGGTGGCCTGCGCCACCAGCACCTCGCCGAAGCGGTCTACGGTGAGGCCGGGCAGTCCATCGCTCTCGCCGAACACCAGCCGGTAGAAGGGATCGGCGTAACGGCGTTCGCGCAGCGCCAGCGCCACGTTGAACCGATGCACGAACAGCGAACGGTCGAGCGCATGGCCACCGCGATCGACCAGCCGCGCCGCGATCAACGTGTTGGGGTGCGCATAGCCGCTGCCCAGCGACTTGCCGGTGCTGTCGAACAGCATCACCGGCTGGCCGGGCTGCAGGGCGGTCAAGGGCGATCTCTCGACATCGACCTCGTTGCTGAACACCCACAGGTGGCCGGCGCGCAGGCGACGCTCCTCGCCACGGCGCAGGTACAAAGGGGGAGGCAGGGTCGGGGTGACAAGGCTCAAGGCAGGGTCCATGCGGTTTTCACAGCCAGCGGGGAAGAAGAATCAGGCCCCAGACCAGCAGCACATTGAGATCGCACAGGAACACCGCCGCCGAACCCATGTCCTTGGCGCGCTGGGCGAGTTCGTGCCATTCGCCACCGAAGCGGTCGACGATGGCCTCGACCGCCGAATTCAGCACCTCGACAACCAGCACCAGCACCAGGCTGCCGACCAGCAGGGCACGCTCGACGCCGTTCTCGCCCAGCCAGAGCCCGAGCGGTGCGAGCAGGGCGAACAGGTAGACCTCGAGCCGGAACGAAGATTCCAGCCGCCAGGTCAGGGCCAGCCCGTTCAGCGACCAGCGCAGGGCCCGCCAGACCTGGAACGGCGAGCGCGGTGCGTGGCTGTCGGTGCTGTCGGCCATTCCGGCGTCCGTCGTGGCGGCGCGGCAGTGTGCCACAGCCACCGCAGCGCGCCGCGCCCTTGGCCGCCCTGACGGGGCCTTAACCCGGCTTTGGCATGATCGTGAACTTACCCCACGTCAAGGAACGCCCATGTTCGATCCGGAACGCCTGTTGAAACAAGTGATGGGCGAGGCCCTTTCCGGCTCGCTCGGTGGCAAGAAGCGCCGCCATCACAACCCTTACGGCCAACGCAGCAGCGCCAGCAGCGGCGGCCTGGGTGGCCTACTCGGTGGCGTGCTGGGCGGCAGCCGTCCGGCCAGCGGCTCGGGCGGCGGGCTGGGCGGCAGCTTGGGCGGCCTGCTCGGAGGCGGCAGCGGTCGGGGTGGTCTGCCCACCGCCACCAAGGCCAAGATCGGCCTCGGCGTGCTCGGGGTGGCGATTGCTGCCTACGAGCACTACCGCTCCAAACCGGCCAGCCCCACCGGCGGCAACGCCGCGCCGCCACCGCCACCGACCCACAGCCCGACTCCGCCACCGCCGCCCGTCCACAGTCCGGCAGCGCCACCGGCGATGACCGCTCCGGCACCCGAGCAGGCCGCCGAGGCCCTGCACCTGCTGCGGGCGATGATCTGCGCGGCCAATGCCGACGGCCTGATCGACGCCGAGGAGCGCGAGCGCATCCTCGGCAGCGCCCGCCAGGCCGGGCTGGACGCCGAGGACATCGCCGAACTGCAGGGTGAACTGGCCGCCCCCTTGAGCCTGCCGCAACTGGTGGCGCGCACCCGGCCCGCTCAGCGCGAGCCGGTCTACGTGGCCTCGGTCATCGCCATCGGCCGCGACACCGAGGTCGAAGTGCGCTACCTCGACGAACTCGGGCAAGCGCTCGGCCTCGACGCGGCCACGCGCGAGCAGCTCCACGCCGAACTCGGGCTCTGACCCGGCCACGACCCGCCACCTCCCCGCCCTCCCCACGGAATGCCCCCATGCAGCAGTGGTACCTCAGCTACAACGGCCAGCAGATGGGCCCGCTCGACACCGCCGGTGCCATCGCCCAGGCTGCGCGCAACCCCAACGGCCACTGCTGGCGCGCCGGTTTCCCCGAATGGCTGCCGATCGCCGCCTGCGCCGAACTGCGCGCCGCCGGCCCGGCCACGGGCATGGCGGCTGCCCTGCCTCCAGCCTTTCAGGGTGGAGGACGCTCCGATGTGATCGATTACCGCATCCACGGCGAGGACATGCAGTTCGTCGAGATCGAACTCGATCCCGGTGAATCGGCGGTCGCCGAAGCCGGCGCAATGATGTACAAGGACGCCGCCGTCAGCATGGAAACCGTGTTCGGCGACGGCAAGGGCAGCGGCGGCAGTTTCACCGACAAGCTGCTCGGCGCCGGCAAGCGCTTGGTCACCGGCGAATCGCTGTTCACCACGGTGTTCACCCACACCGGCAGCGGCAAGGGCAAGGTGGCTTTCGCCGCGCCCTACCCCGGCACCATCGTGCCGATGACGCTCTCCAACTACGGCGGCCGCATCATCTGCCAGAAGGACAGCTTCCTCGCCGCCGCCCGCGGCGTGAGCATCGGCCTGCATTTCCAGCGCAAGGTGATGACCGCACTGTTCGGTGGCGAGGGCTTCATCATGCAGAAGCTCGAAGGCGACGGCCTGGTCTTTGTGCACGCCGGTGGCACCATCATGGAACGGCAACTGGCCGCGGGTGAACGCCTCGACATCGACACCGGCTGCGTGGTGGCCTACACCGACGGTGTCCACTTCGACATCAAGTCGGTGGGCTCGGTGAAGTCGATGCTGTTCGGCGGCGAGGGCGTGTTCATGGCCACCCTGACCGGCCCCGGCAAGGTCTGGATCCAGTCGCTGCCGTTCTCGCGGCTGGCTGGCCGGATGCTGCAGGCGGCCCTGCAACCCGGTCGCGACGAGGGCTCGGTGCTGGGCGGTCTGGGCCGCACGCTGGGCGGCGATCGCAGTTTCTGATCCGGCGCGCGGCGGCGCTTGGCCGCCGCCTCAGCTTGCGCGACGGCGGCCTTGGCCGCCGTCTCAACTTGCGATGTACGCCTGCAGCTGACCGATCTCCTGCTGCTGCTCTTCGATGACGGTCTTCAGCAGGTCACCGATGGACACCACGCCGAGCAGCACGCCGTCCTCGACCACCGGCAAATGCCGGAAGCGGTGCTCGCTCATCATCTGCATGCAGGCGCGCGCGCGGTGCTCCGGGGTCACGGTCTTGACCGGACTGGTCATGATCGTGCGCACCGCAGTGGTGGCCGAGGCGCGGCCCTGCAGCACGATCTTCCGCGCGTAGTCGCGCTCAGTGAGGATGCCCACCAGCTCGCCGCGCTCGATCACCAGCACCGCGCCGACACTGCTCTCCGCCATGCGCCGCAGGGCATCCAGCACCGGCTCGTCCGGGCCGATCGTCACCAGCGGGGTATCTTTGCCGTCGAGGATCTGTCGCACGCTGCGCATCGCGGTCTCCGGGGTGTTCGACGCTCCGATCATACGCCCGCGGCCGCCCGCCTCAAGCATCCCGAGCCGGGTTCAGGCCTCGGGCAGCCGGGCCTCGTCGACGATGTACAGCGGGCGCTGCTTGGCTTCGAGGTAGAGCCGCCCGAGGTACTCGCCGATGACGCCGAGCGCCATCAACTGCAGGCCGCCGAGGAAACTGATGACGGCCATCATCGAGGGCCAGCCGGCCACCGGGTCGCCCCACAGCAGAGTGCGCACGATGATCGCAAGCCCCGCCAGGAAAGCCAGCAGCGCGCTCGCCAGACCGACGTAGGTCGCCACCCGCAGCGGCACCGTCGAGAAGCCGGTGATGCCTTCGAGCGCCAGATTCCACAGCCGCCAGTAGTTGAACTTGCTGTTCCCGGCCAGCCGCGGCGCGCGCTCGTAGTCGAAAGCCTCCGAACGGAAACCGACCCATGCGAACAGCCCCTTCATGAAGCGCTGGCGCTCGCGCAGGCCGCGCAGCGCGGCCATCGCACGCGGGCCGAGCAGGCGGAAATCGCCGGTGTCGCGCGGGATCGGCGTGTCCGACAGCGCGTTGATGACGCGATAGAACGCCGCCGCCGACGCCCGCTTGACCCAAGACTCGCCAACACGGCTGATCCGCCGTCCGAACACCACCTCGGCACCGGCCCGCCAGCGCGCCACCATCGCCGGCACCAGCTCGGGCGGGTCTTGGCCGTCGGCGTCGAGCACGACCACCGCCGCGCCCGGCGGCACATGGTCCAGCCCGGCCGTCAGCGCCAGCTCCTTGCCGAAGTTTCGCGAGAGCCGCAGCACGCCAACGCGCCCCGGCTCATCGCGGCTGAAGCCTTCAAGCAGCGCCCAAGTGCCGTCGCGGCTGCCGTCGTCGACATACAGCACGCGCACGCCCGGCCCCAAGCCTTCCGCAACACTAAGCAGGCGCAGGTGCAGCAGGGGCAGCGCGGCCTCCTCGTTGTGGGCGGCCACCAGCAGGACGAGGTCGACGGACGTAGGCATCGGGGGAGGATAGCCAGCAGGCCGGGTCGGGGGGTATATTTCGACGCTTATGGAAATATCGAAATGAACGCCGCCGACGTCGTCACTGCCCTTGCGGCCCTCGCACAGAGCCATCGACTGGCCGCGTTCCGCCGCCTGGTGCAGGCCGGGCCGGCGGGCCTGACCGTCGGGGCTCTGCGCGAGGCGCTGGATGTGCCAGCAGCCACGCTCAGCGCCCATTTGAACACCCTGCGCCGCGCCGGGCTGGTCGCGGACACCCGCGAAGGCCGCGCCATCCGCGTGCGTGCGGACTTCACACGGATGGCCTTGCTGCTCGCCTACCTCACCGAGAACTGCTGCGGCGGCGAGCCCTGCGCTCCGGCCGACCGCGCGGCGCCTTGCCGCTGACAGCAGCCGCCCTCCCTTCCATCGGATTGCATCGCCATGAAACGAGTCCTGTTCGTCTGCGTCGAAAATGCCAACCGCTCCCAGATGGCGGAGGCCTTCGCCCGAATCCACGGCGGCGCCGATGTCGAGGCGCTGAGTGCGGGCTCGAAGCCCTCCGGCGTGATCAACCCGAAGGCGATCCGCTTCATGGGTGAGCTGGGTTACGACCTCGCCGTACACGATTCGAAATCGCTTGATGACATCGACGGCGAGTTCGATGCGGTCATCACCATGGGCTGCGGCGATTCGTGCCCCTGGGTGCCGGCGCGCGTGCGCGAGGACTGGGCCCTGCCCGACCCGAAGCACATGGACGACGAGGCCTACCGCGGCGTGCGCGACCGCATTTCGGCGAAGGTCCGCGACTTGCTGGCGCGGCTGTGAGCCACTCCACCAGAGACATGGCGGTGAGCGGCGCGCGGGTGAATCTGGCCGCCAGCGAAGCGGCGAAGCCGCCGCTCGCACGGGCCTTGTTGGCCGAAGCCCTCGGCAGCGCCGCGCTGCTGGCCGGCGTGGTCGGCAGCGGGATCATGGGGGTGCAGCTTTCGCAAGGGAACGACGCCATCGCCTTGCTGGGCAACGCGCTCGCCACCGCCGCACTGCTCGTGGTGCTGATCAGTGCCCTGGGGCCGATCTCCGGCGCGCATTTCAACCCCGCGGTCTCGCTGGTGATGGCGCTGCGCGGCGAGCTGCCGTGGCGGCGCTTCGCCGCCTACGGAGTCGTTCAGATCCTCGGCGCAGTGGCCGGCGTGCTGCTGGCGCACGCCATGTTCGACCTCGCGCTGTGGCAGCCCGGCACGCGCGAACGCACCGGCGCTTCGCAGTGGCTCAGCGAGGGCGTGGCCACCTTCGGCCTGATGCTGACCATCCTGCTCGCGCAGCGGCATCGGCCCGCCGCCATCCCAGCGCTGGTCGCCGGCTACATCCTCGCCGCGTACTGGTTCACCGCCAGCACCTCGTTCGCGAACCCCGCGGTCACGCTGGCGCGCAGCCTCACGCAGAGCTTCGCCGGCATCGCCCCGGGCGACGTCGCGGGCTTCGTCATCGCGCAATGCGTCGGCGCCCTGATTGCCCTTCCTGCTGCTGCGGCCCTGCTCGGCGGCGATCAGTCCTTGGCCGGCGGCGACCCCGGCACGCCGCAGCACGCCGCCAAGTAAGCCGGCCCATCGAGGTTGCGCGCCTGCCGTGCGATCCACGCCGCGCGGCGCTGCACGTAAGGGCCCGGTGCGGCCACGCTGTAGCGCTTCGGGCTGGGCAATACCGCCGCGAGCCTTGCGCTCTCCATTGCCGTCAGCCGCTGCGCCGGCTTGCGAAAGTAGGCCTGCGCGGCGGCTTCCGCCCCGTAGAGGCCGTCGCCGAACTCGGCGATGTTCGCGTACACCTCGAGGATGCGCCGCTTCGGCCACAGCGCCTCGACGAGCAGCGTGTACCAGGCCTCGACGCCCTTACGGAGCCAGCTGCGGCCGTCCCACAGGAACAGGTTCTTCGCCACCTGCTGGCTGATCGTGCTGGCACCGCGCATTCGCCCGCCGCGGGCGTTGTCGGCGAGTGCCTGGTCGATGGCGCGGAGATCGAAGCCGGAGTGCTCGGGAAAGCGCTGGTCCTCGGCCGCCACCAGCGCGATGGGCAGTTGCGGCGAGAGCGCGTCCCAGTCCACCCAGCGGTAGCGCAGCACGAAATCGGACTGGCCGCCCGACCAGGCCTCGAACTGGCGGGCCAGCATGAAGGCGCTGGTCGGCGGATCGACCCAACGCAGCAGCAGCACCGGCAAGACGCTGGCGAGCAGTGCCAGCAGGGGCAGGCCCCAGGCCAGCCGCCCTGCCCAGCGCCGCCAGCCGCCACCCCGTCGCCGCCCCGACCGCTGTACCATGCCGATCCCCTCGCATCTCGAACGCGACAGCGTGGCGTTCCCGCGTCGCGCTGTCCATGCCGCCATGGCCGACACCGACACCCTGACCCGTTTCCTGATCGACCGGACCGCCGTGCGTGGTGTGCACGTGCGTCTGCGGGCCAGCTGGGCCGAAGTGCGCGCCCGCGCGCCGGCCGCACCGGCCGCCGAACGCCTGCTCGGCGAAGCCCTGGCGGCGGCCGCCCTGCTCTGCGGGCACCTCAAGGCGGAAGGCAGGCTCAGCCTGCAACTGCGCGGCACGGCCGCCCTGCGTATGCTGTTCGCCGAATGCACCTCGGCCGGCACCCTGCGCGGCATCGCCCGCAGCGGCCCGGCATGGCCCACCGACTTCAGCCTGCGTGACGCCGGGCCGGAGGCCATGCTCGCCATCACCATCGAGACCCGGCCCTCGGACCAGCGTGAGGCGCAGCGTTACCAGAGCCTGGTCGGCCTCAGCGCCGACACCTTGGATGCCGCCCTGGTCGACTATTTCCGGCAGTCCGAGCAGTTGCCGACCGCGCTGCTGCTCGCCGCCGACGAGCAGCACGCGGCGGGACTGATGCTGCAGGTGCTGCCCGAGGCAGGCCGGGGCGGCGATGCCTGGGAACGCATCGAGGCCCTGTTCGGCACCCTCGGTCCGGCCGAATTGCTGGCCACACCGGGCGAGACCCTGCTCTGGCGGCTGTTCAACGAGGACGGCGTGCGCCTGCTCTCCCGCCAGCCCCTGGGCTTCGGCTGCTCCTGCTCGGCCGCTCGGGTCGAGGCCATGCTGGCCGGGCTGGGCCGCGAGGAGGCCCTGGCCGCCGCCGGCAGCGGCCAGGCCGAAGTGCATTGCGAGTTCTGCGGCCAGAGCTACCGGCTGGGGCGGGCCGAGATCGCAGCGCTCTTCGCCCAGCCCCGGCCGCTGGGACCGGAGCCGCCCGGCCTGCAATGAGCCCTGCCCGCCCGGCCGCCAGCGGGCACTTGGTTAAATCGGCGTAAACTGCTACGGTGCGTGTCCGGAACTTTTTGCCCCCGCCCCGCGTCCACACCGCCATGATCCGCCGCACCGCCCTCGCTCTTGCCCTTGCTCTCGCACTGCCCGCCGCGGCCGTGTCGGCGCGGACCAGCGCGCCGGCACCGCAGCTGCCCATGCCGGTCTGGAACAGCGCCAGCGGCAAGCTCGAGGCGGTGCTCTGGATCGACTCTTCCACCCTCACCGGTGTGGCAGGCCGCCCTGCCCTCGGCGCCCGCTGGAACCGCCAAGGCGGCGGCCTTTCGGCCACCCTCGGGGCCAGTGCCGAGCCTCGCTTCGGCCTGCTCTGCGGCAGTGACGGCGCCGGTTTCAAGGGTCTGGCCAATGACTGCTTCGTCGCCCAACTGGGCCGTCCGGCACCGCTGGCGGCCAGCAGCCTTCAGGCCGAGGCCCGTGTCTCGCTGGGGCGCACCGACTGGACCGCGTTCGGTCGCCAGCAGCGCCAGGCCCTCGACAGCCAGTTCCCCGGCACCTCATCGGCTTTGCTGATGCCCGAGCTGGCCCCGGTCGCCGGACTGGCCGGGCTCGAGGTCGAACAGAACGACCTCGGCATCGCCGGCGAGCTGCGCATCGGCGAACAGGGCTGGGTCCGGGTCGGCGGCTCGGTCGCCCGCGCCCGACTGCTGCCGGCCAGCAGTGCCCTGCCCGGCCTGATGGCCGCGCACTGGAACAGCCAGACGCTCAGCGTCGGCGGCGGGGTCGGCGCGCTGGGCGGCGAAGTGGTGGGCCGCGTCGTCCGCCTGCCCGGCGAGGAGGAGGCCTTCGGCAGCCTCGGCCTCGGCATCACCTGGCGCACGCCCTGGGAAGGCCGGCTCACCATCGGCGCGCAGAACCTGCTCAGCACCGGTGAGAACCCCTTGATCCCGCAGCCGCAGCGCCCCGACCGCCTGGAGCGCCGCGAGGGCCGCGTGCCCTACGTGCGCTACCAGCAGGACCTCTGAGCCCGGTTGTCAGGCTGGGGGCATGGCCTGATGCTCGGCTTCGAAACGCTGCGCCGTCCTCAAAACGTCGGAAAACGCTGCGCGCTCCACCGCCGAGAGCTGCGGGTTCCAGATGTCGAAGATCAAAACCGCCCGGACCTGGTCGCTGTCGTTCCAGGCCTCGTGGATCATCGCGTCATCGAACACGAGCAGCTTGCCCTCCTCCCAGGCGCGCGACTCGCCGCGTACCCGCAGCGCCCCACAGTCGGGCGGAACCACCAGGGGTAGATGGACCGTCAAACGGCCATTGACGCTGCCGTAGTGGGGCGGGATCCTGGTCTTGGGCTCAAGCACCGAGAACATCGCCTCGGGGGCATAACCGGGGATCCGCATCAGCGGCAGACTGTCGAGCATCGCCGCCGTTTCGGGGCAGCGCTGGCGATTCTCCTCGATCGGCTGGCCATGCCGGGAGAAATGCAAGGCCGACCAGCGCCGTGACTGGTTCAGTTCGGCCCAGTAATCGGAGCGTTTGCGGCCACCGGAATCGTCGACGTAGGGCAAAAAGCCGCTGCGCCCACCCATCGCCGCAAGCAGTTCGGCGCGAATCACCGGGGTGGCTTGTTCGATCCGCTCCGCCCATTCGAAGCCCGCCTTGTCGTACCAGGGCAGCGGCTCGAGGCCAGGAATGTACATCAGGCCCGGCGACCATTCCGGGTGCTCCTCACCCCGTGGCCGCCGGCCGACGAAAATATCGACCGCCCCCCTGATGCGCGCCAAGGCCTCACGGCCATGCTGCTGCTCGTGCACGGCCAGGCTGGTTTCGAGCGCTTCCGCCATTGCCACGTTCACCGCGGCGACCGCCCGTTCAAGGGCACTAGCGATGCCGGGAGGAAAACCGCGTGCACGTTGTGCTTCCGCCAGATTGATCGCTTTCAAGCGCAGGGCGAAGGCCGCTGGCGGATTGGCCAAGGCATCCTCGACCTCGGCTGCCTCCAGCAAGGCGGGAAGGAAATCCGGCAACTGTTGCAGCACCCCGGCGAGGAGGCCGCGTGCGAGCTGAGGCTGATGCTCGCGCCGAAGCACTTCGGCCTGGAGGGTGCGAGCGATCGGATGGCCCGGTGCCATCTCCGCCAACCAAGCGGCGTGCTGCGCCAGCGCCGGCAGGTCGCCGGCATCACGTGCCCGGTCGATGAGGCGCATGCAGGTCGGCAGGTCCATCGGCGGCGGGCCACCAACCTTGCGACCGGGGGAGGTTTCGTGCGTCATCGATCGGTTCCGTCCTTCATGGAGGTCGTGGCGTCAGAGTCTGGATGAAAGCACCCTTCGATGCGCCAGCCAAGCAGTGCCCCCGATGCCTGCTGTCGCAGCGGATCCGCGATGGCCATCCGCCAACCTTTGGACTCGAAACGCGCCAGAAGTGCAGTGATCCGTGCCTCCGAACAGGCGACCCGGAGCAGATTCTCCAGCCGCAGCAGGGCGAAATCGAAGGCCGTGCGCTGCTGCGACAGCCAGGCCACATCGCCCGTCTGCGAAGCATGCACGAGTGCGGCATGCACCGCCTCGCGTGCCTCGGCCAGCAAGGCCAGCAATGCGGGGCGCTCGCGGCCCAGCCGGTCCAGTTCCAGCTGCAGCCGGTTGTAGTCCCGGCGCACGCGTTCCGCACTGCCGTCCAGGGGCATGCCGCGGAATCGCGCGGCAAGGTTCGCGGCGATGCGTCCGGCGGTGTCGAAAAGCCCGGCAGGTGCCAGGAGCATCCGCAATGCGCTCAGCTCGGCCGCACCCTGCCTTGCGAAAATGGAATCCGGATGGTGGACGACGAACTGGAGCCATGCCCCCCTGGCCGCGACCCGGGTGATGGCATCCACGGCGGCATCCGGTTCGGCGTATTCGAACCCGAACTGGCTGCAGAAGGCGTCGAAGCCTCCCTTGATTTCCGGTATCCGTTCGATCGGAGTGCGTTGGAGCCAAGTGAGCTGTTGCCGGCGGGCGGGGTCGATTTGTCCGATCCAACGAGGCGCAAGTTCGGCGATATCGATGCCGAAGACCCGACGGAGCGGGTCGTGGCGGGTGCCATTGAAGCCGAGTGCCAAGCCCGTCAGCAATCCGTTGCCACAGGCCAGATCGGCCACGCATGCGCCATCCGACAAAGTATCAAACCAGCCGATCCAATCGACGAGCATCGCGCCCGCATCGATCTGCGCGCTGGTATCGAGGCTGTGCAATGCGCCGGATCGCCAATAGGCGCTCCAGGCATCCACCGAGGCGGTTGCATTCATACGGGGTGCACCGGAATGGAAGCGGTCGAATGCCGGGTCTGGAAAAAAAGCGGGGGCCCGAAGGCCCCCGCGAAAAACCCCAAGGAATGGGATCAGAAGCTCTGCGTGTAGCGGATGAACGGCACGCGACCGTGGCCGTCGTACAGGGCGAACAGGAAGCCGCGGCCGGTGGGATCGAAGGGATCCTGCACCGGGTCCTTGTCGGCCACGTTGTTGACACCCAAGGTGAGCCTGCCATTCCACGGAGCCGACCAAGTGACCTGCACATCGTGGGTGGTCCAGGACGGCATCTCATGCGGCAGCGTCGGGTGCGGCGGGTTCTGCATTCCAGCCGTGGAGGTGTAGCCGTGGATGTAGTTGACGTTCCAGCCCACCCGGAAATCGCCCACTTCCCAGACATTCTGCAACTGCGCACGGAACCGCGGGTACGAATCAGTAGCTTGGGTGGTGCCAATGAGGTTATCGCCACCATCGACGCTGAGGCTACGGGTCCAACCCACCTGCAACTGGTTGCGCACGGCACCCATATTGGCCAGATCGAACTCGGTGCGGAGGTTCAAATCGACACCGTCGGTCTCGATCACGCCGAGGTTAGCAAAGCCGCGCTGCACGTAGAGGATCTCTCCGGTGCCGGGCGCACGCGCCAGACCCAGACCCAGACCCCCCACGGGCGGGGTGATCGCCGCCGGCAGGGCGCTCAGACCGGGCGGGCAGTTGGTGGTGGTGCCGGCCAGGCAGCCCATGATGGTGGCCGTGCTGATGGCAGCCACACGGTCGTTGACCGTGATGTTCCAGTAATCGGCGGTGATGCTGAGCCAGTCGGTGGGATCCCAGGCCAGGCCGGTGCTCCACTGGTCGGAGGTTTCGGCGTCGAGATTGGGGTTGGCGATCACCCATGCTTCCACCTGGGTGGAGCAGGTCGGTGCCAGTCCAAAGGCGGCGCAGGTGGCGGCATCCGTCACCGAGTCAGCCGAGAACGAAGGCTGGGCGTTGAGGATGTCGAGGGTGGGGGCACGGAAGCCCTGGCCCACGCTGGCGCGCAGGGTGAGGTTGTCGAGTGCGCTGTAGCGGAAGCTGACCTGCGGCGAAGTGGCCGAACCGAAATCGCTGTAGCGGTCGTGGCGGGCGGCCACGGTCACTTCCAGATCCTCGATCACCGGCAGCAGCATCTCGACATAGACCGCACGCATATCGCGCTCGCCATCGGACGAGTTACCGGCCGAACCCGAAACTACCCCCGCTTCGGAGAGCGAGTCGTAGAGGTCCTGGAACTCCTCGGTGCGCATCTCGCCACCGAAGGCGATCGCCGCCGTACCGCCAGCCAGCTCGAACAGGTCGGTGCTGGCCGAGGCGTAGACCTCGTTGATCAGGAAGCGGGAATCGCGCCCAGTGGTGACGGTGAAGCTGTTGACCAGATCGCGCGGATTGGCGAAGGGGTTGTAGATGTCGAAGGCACCGCTGGCGATCGCGGCCTGCGCCGAGCTGGCGAGGAGATAGCCGCGGCCGATCTCGTAGTACTGCGAATCGGCGCGGCGCATGCCGAAGTTGACGTCGAACTCACCGATCCGGCCATCGACGCCGACATCGAGCGAGTAGACGTTGCCGTCGGTGTTGACATCGCGGTTGCCGGCGGCGGCGAAGCGGTGGCGCAGGAAGACCGGATCGGTCGCGCTGTAGCCGGCCCCGGGGAAACGCACCGCCGGGTGGTTGGGCGAACCCACCGGGATGAAGATGCCACCGCCCGGCCAGGGGCTGGAGGGCACCGGGGCGTAACGGCCGAAGCTCCTGACCCGGCTGACCGTGCCGTTGAAGTACAGGCTCCAGTCGTCATTGATGTTGTAATCGCCACGGGCAAACAGCGAGCTGTTGCGGATCTCGGCCTCGTCGGCGGCGACGAAGGTGAAGTCGTAGTTGCAGCGCTGGCCCGCACCGGCTCCGGCGACGAAGAAACCATCCGAGTTGCAGGCGAAGCCCGGCACGCGCGAACCCCAGGTCGGGTTGGCGAGGAAGCCGCCCGGCCGGAAGCCATGCAAGGTGCCCGGAGCGGGGGTCGCCACCATCAGGTTGTTGGCGAAGGTGGAGGCACCACCGCGCGACCATTCGCGATCGCGCTGGAAGACGATGCCGCGGTTGTTGAAGGAGGCACCGACGATGGCGTTGCCGCTTTCACCGGCGATGCCGAGGATGGCCGAGCCTTCTTCGGTCTCGCCGCCTTCACGAACCGGATTACCCATGCCGAAGCTGATCTCGGCACCCGAGAAGTCGCGCCGGGTGATGACGTTCACCACGCCACCGATGGCATCCGAGCCGTAGATGGCCGAAGCGCCATCGGTGAGGATTTCGATGCGCTCGACGGCGGCCAGCGGAATGCTGTTGAGGTCCTGGCCCGAGCCGGCGGCGTTGGGAGCGGACGGGGCGCGACGGCCGTCGATCAGGATCAGGGTGCGGGCACCGCCCAGGCCCCGCAGGCTGAGTTCGGCGAAGGATTGCGCCGAGCTGCCCGACTGCGGACGGAAGGAACCGAAGGAGTTGAAGGTGGTGCTGCGGAGCAGATCGGCGACCGAGGCTTCGCCGCTGAGCTCGATCTGGCTGCGGTCGATCACGGTGACGGGAAGGGAGCCTTCGATGTCGGCTCGGGCGATACGGGTTCCGACGACATCGACCCGATCCAGAACGCGGGCTTCGTCATTGGCCGGCGGCTGCCCGGTCTGCGCGACAGCCGGAAGGGCGATCAGGGATGCGGCACCCGCGAGCAATGCGACGCGAATCGCACTGGACAGCTGCTTGATGTTCGACATGATGTGAGTTCTCCAACGATCAGATGGACGCGAGGTCCGGTGGACGCCGACGGGGCCAAACAGGCCGGACCGCGACAAGTCGAAGATAACGGGTTTTTTACCGTCCGCGCAATGGGCCGTGAACGAAGCAGGTGGTTACGGTTGCAAGCTTCACAGAACCCGTTCAGGGGCTTGTGCGCTGCAACGCGGGGTCCTCGAGCACCCGGATCGCCCCGCTGAAGGTGCTGAGCCGCACCTCGCCACCGCCTTCGCCGAGCACCACCCGGCCGTCCGCTCGGGCTTGTGCGGCTTCCGGCAGGTCCAGGCGGCCGCTGGCCTGGCGCAGGTCTAGGCGCACCGGCAGGCCCGGTGGCAGGCGCAGCTGCAAGGGCCCGGAAAAGCTTTCCAGCCGTACCGAGCCCCCCTCGGTGGCGCCCAAAGCGGCCTCGATCGGCCCGCTCACGCTCTCGGCGCGGACCCGGACGGGCTGGGCGAGATCGAGACGGATGGCCCCGGCCTCGGTTTCGATGCGCAGTTCGCGAAGCCCGACCCCACCCTGCACTTGCACCTCGCCGCGACCGCCACGCAGTTGCAAGCCGCCCTCGCCCACGCCCTCGATCAGCACGGCGGCATCGCCCACCGCCAAGCGCAATCGGACGGTCGGCGGCACCAGCAGCCGCAGATTGACCGGCGGCGGCCGCAGCCGTTCGCGGTTCTCGACCACCAGGGCGAGGCCGCCCACCTGTTCCTGCCAGCGCAGGCGGGTGCCGGCGAGCAACTCGCCTTCCAAGCGGAGTTCGGGCGCGGTGTTGGCGCGCAGTTCAAGCCGGCCCTCGGCCATACGAAGGCGCAGCTCGCCGTCGAGTGCCAGCGGCCGGGTCTCGGCGATGGGCAAGACCACGGCAGCGGCAAGGCCCGGCAACAGGGCAAGAGCGAAGCAGACGGCACGCATGGATCTCATGCCAACACAGTCGGGGCGGCCTGCCAAGCAGGCCCGACCGGCCCGGTGCTCAGGCGGCGCTGCTCTCGATTTCGGCGGCGAGTGCCTGGGCCACGCGCTGCTGCTCGGCCTTCAGGGCCGCCGGCAGGCGCGGGCCGAACTCGGCCAGGTACTCGCCGATCGCGGCCATCTCGGCCTGCCAGCCCTCGCGGTCGTAGTCGAAGAGCCGTCGCTGGGCTTCGTCGCCAAGCTGCAGGCCCTCGAGGTTGATCTCCTCGCGCTTCGGAAACAGGCCGATCGGCGTCTCGATGGCACCGGCCCTGCCCTCGCAGCGCTTGAGCATCCACTCCAGCACGCGCAGGTTGTCGCCGAAGCCCGGCCACAGGAAGGTGCCGTCGCTGCCCTTGCGGAACCAGTTGACGTGGAAGATTTTCGGCAGATTCTCGCTCTTGCCGCCGAAGCTCAGCCAGTGCGCGAAGTAGTCGGCGAAGTTGTAGCCGCAGAAGGGCTTCATCGCCATCGGGTCGCGGCGCACCACGCCGACCGCGCCGGTGGCGGCGGCGGTGGTCTCCGAGGCCATGCCGGCACCGAGCAGCACGCCGTGCGTCCAGTCACGCGCCTCGAACACCAGCGGCACCAGCGAAGCGCGACGGCCGCCGAAGACGATGGCCGAGATCGGCACGCCCTGCGGGTCTTCGGCCTTCGGTGAGTACGAGGGGCACTGCCTGGCCGAAACGGTGAAGCGGGCGTTCGGGTGGGCCGCCGGACCGCGCGCCGGGTCGTACTCGCGGCCTTGCCAGTCGAGTGCCGGACGACCCGGCAGGCCTTCCCACCAGGGCTGGTTGTCCTCGGTCACGCCGACATTGGTGAAAATGGCATCGCGGTCGAGCATGGCCAGCGCATTGGAATTGGTGGCGGCGCTGGTGCCCGGGGCCACGCCGAAGTAGCCGGCCTCCGGGTTGATGGCGTAGAGCCGGCCATCGGCACCGGGGCGCATCCAGCAGATGTCGTCGCCCACCGTCCAGACCTTCCAACCCTGCTCGCGATAGCCCTCGGGCGGGATCAGCATGGCGAGGTTGGTCTTGCCGCAAGCACTCGGGAAGGCCGCGGCGATGTAGCGCGTCTGCCCTTGCGGATTCTCGACGCCGACGATCAACATGTGCTCGGCCAGCCAGCCTTCGGTGCGCGCCTGATGGCTGGCGATGCGCAGGGCGTGGCATTTCTTGCCGAGCAAGGCGTTGCCGCCGTAGCCCGAGCCGTAGCTTTTGATCGCCAGCTCTTCCGGGAAGTGCAGGACGAAACGGCGGTCCGGATCGAGTTCGCCGGTCGAGTGCAGGCCGCGCACGAAGGCATCGCCGGGCTCGCCGCGGGCGGCCCGCTCGAGGCCCTCGCGCTCGATACGCGCCAACGCCGCCGCACCCATGCGGGTCATGATCCGCATGTTGGCGACCACGTAGGGCGAATCGGTGATCTCGACGCCGCAGCGCGACAGCGGGGAGTCGATCGGACCCATGCAGTAGGGCACGACATAGAGCGTGCGGCCTTTCATGCAGCCGGCGAACAGCGCGTCCATCCTGGCGTGACCGTCGGCGGGCGACATCCAGTGGTTGTTCGGGCCGGCGTCGTCGCGCTCAGTGGTGCAGACGAAGGTGAGGTGCTCGACGCGCGCCACATCGCCCGGATGCGAGCGATGCAGGGTGCAGCCGGGGTGGCTTGCGGGGTTCAGCGCCTGCAGGGTGCCGTCGGCCAGCATCGCCGCCTTCAGCAGGGCGTCCTCCTCGGCCGAACCATCGCACCAGTGGATGCGCTCCGGCGTGGTGAGGGCGGCGACGGCGGCGACCCAGTCGTTCAGGGCGGCAAGACGGCTGTGCATCGTGGGGTCCTTGGACAATGGTGGATCAGGGGATCAGCGTGTCCATGACGTGGTCAACGTAGGCACCGAACTCGTCGTGGTTGAGGCGGGGCTGGCCGAGCTGGAGGCTCAGCTGCAGGAAGCCCACGTAGGCCGCATAGGTCAGGCGGGCGCGGTTGATCGCCTCCAGACGCGGCAGACCGGCCTGACGGAAGCTGGCCGCAAGGTAGTCCATGCGCCGCTGCGAGACCCGGGCCAGCACCGGCCGGATCGCCGGATGGTCGAGCGACTTCAGAAGCTCGCTGTAGATGCGGTGCGGCTTGAGCTCGTGGGCCACGAGCTGGAACAGGGCCTTGAGGCGCGTGCGTGGCTCCGGGTAGGCATCGAGCTTGCCGAACACGGTTTCCTGTTCCATCGCCTCCCAGCGCTCGAGGGCCGCGGCGAGCAGGGCCTCGCGCGAAGGGAAATGCCAATAAAAGCTGCCCTTGGTGACACCGAGCCGGCGCGCCAGCGGCTCGACCGCGACGGCAGCGACGCCCTCCTCGGCGATCACGTCGAGGGCGGCATTGGCCCAGTCGAAGGCGGAGAGTCGATGGGGGCGGTCGGCTTTGGCGGCGGCGAGCGGGGCGACGGGCATGCGGCGACGGACGGCGTTGCGGACACCGACACAATACGGTCTCGAAGCCGACTTCACCATACGTAGACGTATTGACAGCCGCGGCGGACCCTGCCCATACTCATCCGTATGGTCGCAAACCCCCTCCCCACGCCCTCGCTGGCGCACTTCGACTGGACCGGCCACGACGGCCTGCGTCTCGCCGCCAGCACCGCCGGCCCGCTCGGTGAGGCGCCGGCGGTGCTGTTCGCGCACGGCTTCGGCCAGACCCGCCAGGCCTGGGCACGCAGCATGCAGGCGCTGGGCCGGCAGGGCTTGGCCAGCGCGGCCTGGGACCTGCGCGGGCATGGCCAGTCCGGACGCAACCCACCGGGCCAGCCCTACACGGTGCCGCAGTTCGTCGAGGACAGCCTTGCCATCCGCGCCACCCTCGATCGCCCGCCGGTGCTGGTCGGCGCCTCGATGGGCGGATTGATCGGCCTTGCCGCGCAGGCCCGCGGTGCGGCTTTTTCCGCCCTGGTGCTGGTCGATGTGACGCCGCGCTGGGAAGCCGCCGGCCTGCAGCGCATCCTCGCCTTCATGGGCGCGCACCCCGAGGGCTTCGAGGACCACGAGCACGCGGTGCGCGCGATCGCCGCCTACCTGCCGCATCGGCGCGGGAAAAAAGCGCCGGCCGACCTCGATCACCTGCTGCAACGCGGCGAGGACGGCCGCCTGCGCTGGCATTGGGACCCCCGCCTGCTGCAGGATCTCGCCGACAGCGCCCGCCACCAGGAGGAACTGGCCGAGGCGGCGCGCGCCATCGAGGTGCCGGTGCTGCTCATCAGCGGCGGCCGCAGCGATCTGGTGTCCGAGGACACCATCGCCCATTTCCGTTCACTGGTGCCGCACGCCCAACACCAGTGCCTGCCGGACGCCACCCACATGGTGGCCGGCGACGACAACGACGCCTTCACCCGGATCGTCATCGACTTCCTCCACGCCCGCAGTGACGCGGCCCCCACCCCCCGACCCCTGAGCGGAGCCCAGCCATGAGTGCCCTCCTTCCCTTCCTCGTCGTGCTGCTGGTGATCGCGGTGGCCGCCTACCACCGCTGGTCGCTGGCGGTGTTCTGCGCGGTGGCCGCCGCCGCACTGGTCGCCGTCGGCCTGAGCGGTCTGGCGCCGATCGCCAACTGGATCGTCGCCGGCCTGCTGGCGGTGGTGGTCTTGCCGCTGCTGCTGACGCCGATCCGGCAGAATCTCGTCACCGCACCGCTCTTGAAGTTCTACACGAAGATCCTGCCGCCGCTCTCCGACACCGAGAGGACGGCGCTGGAAGCCGGCACCGTCGGCTTCGAGGGCGAACTGTTCTCCGGCGCGCCCGATTGGCAGCAGTTGCTCTCGCAGCCGAAGCCGACCCTCACGGCCGAAGAGCAGGCCTTCCTCGATGGGCCGGTGGAAGAGGCCTGCCGCATGACCAACGACTGGGAAACCACCCACGTCCACGCCGATCTCGAGCCGCAGGTGTGGGAGTTCCTGAAGAAGAACAAGTTCTTCGGCATGATCATCCCGAAGGAATACGGCGGCCTCGGCTTCTCGGCGCTGGCGCACCACAAGGTGATCCAGAAACTGTCCTCGATCTCCTCGGTGCTGTCGTCGACGGTCGGCGTGCCGAACTCGCTCGGCCCGGCCGAGCTGCTGCTGCACTACGGCACCGAGGCGCAGAAGCGCCACTACCTGCCGCGTCTGGCCGACGGCCGCGAAATCCCCTGCTTCGCCCTGACCGGCCCCACCGCTGGCTCGGACGCCACCTCGCTGCCCGACTTCGGCATCGTCTGCGAGGGCGAATGGCACGGCGCCCGGGTGCTGGGCGTCAAGCTGACCTTCGACAAGCGCTACATCACGCTGGCCCCGGTGGCCACGGTGATCGGCCTCGCCTTCCGTCTGTACGACCCCAACCGGCTGCTCTCCGATGAGCCCGACCGCGGCATCACCCTCGCGCTGATCCCGCGCGAGACGCCGGGCCTGCACATCGGCCGCCGCCACTTCCCGCTCAACTGCACCTTCATGAACGGCCCGCTGCACGGCAAAGAGGTGTTCCTGCCGCTCAGCCAGCTGATCGGTGGCGAGGAGTACGTCGGCCACGGCTGGCGCATGCTGGTCGAGTGCCTGTCGGTGGGCCGCGCCATCACCCTGCCCTCCACCTCCAGTGGCGGGGTCAAGATCGCCGCCGCCGCCACCGGCGCCTACGCCCGCATCCGCAAGCAGTTCGGCCTCTCGATCGGCCGTTTCGAAGGCGTCGAGGAAGCGCTGGCCCGCATCGCCGGCAACACTTACGCCATCTCGGCGCTTGCGCAGGCCACCGCCGCCGCGGTCGATCGCGGCGAGAAGCCGGCGGTGCCCTCGGCCATCGCCAAGTACCACACCACCGAGATGGCCCGCGAGGTCTGCCGTGACGCGATGGACGTGCACGGCGGCAAGGGCGTCATCCTCGGGCCCTCGAACTACCTGGGCCGCAGCTGGCAGGCCGCACCGATCTCGATCACCGTCGAGGGCGCCAACATCATGACACGCTCGCTGATGATCTTCGGCCAGGGCGCCATCCGCTGCCACCCGTGGGTGCTGAAGGAGATGCAGGCCGCCCTGCACCCCGACCCGGCGATCCGCCTGCGCGAGTTCGACATCAACCTGTTCGGCCACATCGGCTTCGCCATCAGCAATGCCGTGCGCAGCCTGTGGATGGGCTTCACCTTCGCCGCCTTCGGCAAGGCCCCGGGCGATGACTACACGCGCCGCTTCTACCGCCGCCTCAACCGCTACTCCGCCAACCTGGCGCTGGTGGCCGACACCTCGATGCTGACGCTGGGCGGCAAGCTCAAGTTCAAGGAGAAGCTCTCGGGTCGTCTGGGTGATGTGCTTTCGCAGCTCTACATTGCCAGCGCCATGCTGAAGCGCTACGAGGACGAGGGCCGCCCGGTCTCGGAGCGCCCGCTGCTGGCCTGGGCCTTCCACGACAGCGTCTTCAAGATCGAGAACGCTCTGTCCGGCGCGCTGCGCAACTACCCGATCCGTCCGGTCGGTTGGCTGCTCTGGCTGCTGGTGTTCCCGCTCGGCCGCCGCGCCCAGGCCCCGAGCGACCGCCTCGGCCACCGCGCCGGCGCGCTGCTGATGTCGCCCTCGGACGCCCGCGACCGCCTGATCGACGGCGTGTTCCTGTCCCCTTGCGAGAACAACCCCGCCGGCCGCGTCAATGCCGCACTGACCGCCGCGGTGCTCGCCGAGCCGGTCGAGCGCAAGTTCCAGAAGGCCATCAAGGGCGGCGAGATCGCCGCGCTGGATGCCCAGCAGCAGCTCGTCGAGGCGGTCAACCGCGGCCTGATTACCGCCGAGGAAAAGCTGCAGCTCGAGGAACTGCGCCGGCTGACCTGGGATGCCATCAGCGTCGACGATTTCGAGCACGAGGACCTGGTCGCGGCCTCGCTGGTGCGTGGCGAGAAATCCGGCGACACCCGGCGCGCCGCATGATTCAGAGCCCAGCGCCCCTGCTCCGGCTCTACCGGCGCTTCGCCGCCTGGCCGGCGGGGCGCTGGCTTTTCAGCCGTGCGGTCTGCTTCAAGGCGCCCTACTTCGGCACCATCCATCCGCGCATCATCGACCTCGACAACGGCCGCTGTGAGGCCCGCATCCCGCACCGGCGCGGCATGCAGAACCACCTCGGCAGCGTGCACGCCATCGCCTTGTGCAATCTCGCCGAGTTCTGCGCCGGGGTGATGACCGATGCCTCGCTGCCGGCCGGCATGCGCTGGATCCCCAAAGGCATGCGCGTGCAGTACCTGAAGAAAGCCGTCGGCCCGCAGCACGGCGTGGCCACGCCACGGACCCCGCTGGCGGCGGCGGCTTCGGGCTACGAACTGCCGGTCGATGTCGAGGTGAAAAATGCAGCCGGTGAGCCGGTGTTCCGTGCCGAAGTGACGATGTGGATTTCGCCCAAACCGGCGCAGTGAAGAATCATCCGGGCAGGCGCCGCTGGGCGCGCACCAGCGCCCAAGCCGCCGCGACCATGCAGGCCGCCACCAAGGTGCCGAACAGGAACACCGCGGCCGTGCCGAAGCCGGCCACCAGCTTGTGGACCCAGATGAAACTGACGTCGCCACTGCGGTAGACCGCGGTGTCGATGAAGGCCTTGGCCTTGTAGCGGCGCTCGGCATCGACGCGGGTGTAGATGGTCTCGCGGGCCGGCTTGACCAGCGAGAACTCGCCGGCGCGCAGCATCACCTGCACCACCAGCAACAGGCCGGGCAGCGGGTTGCCGGCCAGCAAGGCGAATCCCACCATCACCGCCATGCCCGGCACCAGCAGCAGCGGCGCGATGCCGAAGCGCGCCATCAGGAAAGGCGTCAGCAGGCTCTGCACCACCAGGGTGGTGATGTTGACCCAGAAGTCGATGGTGGCGAAGAAGGCGGTGCGCTCGGCGTCGTCGACGATCTGCCGAGCGATGGCGACCTGTTCGCTGTAGAGCAGCGTCCCCACGCCAACGCCGAAAAACAGCAAGAGCGCCATCGAACGCATCACCGGGTCGCGCAGCACCAGCCAGAGGCCCTCGAGGAAGCGCCCGCCCATGGCGTCGTCGAAGGCCGGCCCGCCACGTTCACGTTCGCGCTGGCGCGCCCAGGGGGCCAGCACGAGGGTGACCACGAGGCAGACGACGAGGAAGCCGGTGGCGATCAGCACGATGTTCTCGACCCCGACCCGGCCGACCAGTTCGCGGGTCAGGGCCGGGCCGGCCAAGGCGCCGAGCGTGCCGCCGACGCCGATGAAGCCGTAGAACAACCGCGACTGCACCGGCGTGAACACGTCGGACATGTAGCTCCAGAACACCGAGACGGCGAACAGGTTGATCACCGCGAGAAACACGAAGAAAGCCGCACCTCGACCGGCCACGTCATGCTCGAAAAGGCCGTGGAAACCGAGCAGGGCGAGCACGATCAGACCGTAGACCACGGGCAGGAACACCCGCCGCGGCACCCGGCTGACCAGTGCGCCATAGATCGGCTGGAGCAGCAGCATGGCGAGGAACACCGTGCTGAACAGCACCTGCAGGGTCAGATCGCCAAGGGAAAGACCGCGGGCGGCGAAGACCTCGATCAGCCCCGGCGGGAACACCGCGGCGACGTCCTGGCTGGCGCCGAAGGCGTCACGCACCGAGCGCAGCATGAAATAGCCGCACAGCAGGCAGAAGAAGTAGACGAAGCCCCAGGCCAGCGCCGGCACATCGACCAGAGCCTGCCGGAGGTCGGCCCAGCGCAGTCGCGCGCTGCCGGTCGACGCCATCGGATCACCCGCAAGAAAAAGCGAAGCGCACTGTAGCCGATGCACCGGCTGGAAGACCGCGTAGAGCACACGCTCTAGACCCGCGCACTAGGGTCGGCCATCGCCATCGACGGGCGCTCCCCTTGTTCGACTACATCATCGTCGGAGCCGGCTCGGCCGGCTGCGTCCTCGCCCATCGGCTCAGCGCCGATCCGGGTGTCCGTGTCCTGCTGCTCGAGGCCGGACCGCGCGACTGGCATCCCTACGTCCACATCCCCGCCGGACTGGCCAAGCTGGTCCTCAAAAAAGAGCTGAACTGGGACTACAGCACGGCACCGGAGCCCCAGCTCGACGGCCGCATGCTCTGGTGGCCGCGCGGCAAGCTGCTGGGTGGCAGCAGCTCGATCAACGCCATGTGCTACACCCGCGGCGATGCCCGCGACTACGACGAGTGGGTGAGCCTGGGGGCCGAGGGCTGGCACTGGGATGCCGTGCTGCCCTATTTCCGCAAGGCCGAGGGCAACAGCCGTGGGGCTGACGCCTTCCACGGCGCCGAGGGCCCGCTGACGGTGAGCGACCCCCGCCACCGCAACCCGCTCTCGGCGGTGTTCGTCGAAGCCGCCGGCCAAGCCGGGTTCCCGCTCAATGCCGACTTCAACGGCGCCGTGCAGGAGGGCTTCGGTTTCTACCAGACGACCACCCGCAACGGTGCGCGATGTTCCTCGGCCACCGCCTACCTCGACCCGATCCGCGGCAAACGACCCAACCTCAAGATCATCACCGGTGCTCTCGCCCGCAAGCTCCTGTTCGAGGGCGGGCGCGCCAGTGGCGTGCTCTACACGGTCGGCGGTGCGGCTTTCGCCGAAGGCGCGGCGCGCGAGATCATCCTCTGTGGCGGTGCCATCAACAGCCCGCAACTGCTGATGCTCTCCGGCATCGGCCCGGCCGCCCACCTGCGCCAGCACGGCATCGCCGTGCACACCGACCTGCCCGGTGTCGGCGACAACCTGCAGGACCACCTCGACATCTGCACCCTGCAACGGGCCACCCAGCCCATCACCTACGACGGCGCGGACACGCTGCTCAACGAGGCACGGATCGCCTTCGAATACCTCCTGCGCCGGCAGGGGCCGGGCACCAGCAACATCGCCGAGGCCGGGGGCTTCCTGCGTTCGGCACTGGCCGAGGACGAGCGCGCCGACCTGCAGTTCCACTTCGTGCCAGCCCAGCTCGACGACCACGGCCGCAACCGCTTGCCCGGCCACGGCTTCACCCTGCACGCCTGCTTCCTGCGGCCGAAGAGCCGGGGCCGCATCCTGCTCGCCAGCGCCGATGCCGGTACCAAGCCGCGCATCGAAGCGAACTACCTGGGCGACCCAGAGGGCTTCGACCGCAGGGTGATGCGTGAATGCCTGCGGATCTCACGCCAGATCATCGCCCAGCCGGCCTTCTCGCCCTACCGCGGCGAGGAGCGCTTCCCCGGTGCCGGCGTGGTGGACGAGGCCGCGATCGATGCCTTCATCCGCCGCAAGGCCGAGTCGATCTACCACCCGGTCGGCACCTGCGCCATCGGCCCCGACGGCGACCGCATGGCCGTGCTCGACCCGCGACTGCGGGTGCGCGGCGTGTCGGGCTTGCGGGTGGTCGATGCCTCGGTTATGCCGCGCCTGATCGGCGGCAACACCAATGCGCCGACGATCATGATCGCGGAGCGCGCCGCCGATTGGATTTTGAGCGGAACCTGAGGCCCGGCCTCAGGCGGTGGTCAGCGTCGCCGGCAGCGGTGCTTGCAGCAGGCGGGCGACCAGCCGCAGCAATTCGGCCTCGGCCACGCGCAGACGACCGTCGTGGCTGGCCGCCGCCGTGAGGCCTTCCAGCACCAGCAGCTTGGCCTTGGGCAACAGGGCATCGAGCCGCGGCCAGACCTCGTCGAGGGCGGCGAGGCCAGCGGCTGGTGGCGCATAGCGGGCGATCGAGTTCGGCAGCACGCGCTGCAGGCCCGCCATGAAAGCGCGCTGGGCATCGGCGGTGCTCTCATGGCCGGCCTGCGCCATCGCCGCCAGCACGGCCAGCACCTCGACCTCGCAATCGACCAACTTGAGCTGCGGGCGCCGCCAGGCCGTGGCCGGGTCGATGCTGGCCTCGATCTGCTGGTGCAGCAGCTGCGCCAGGGCGTACTCGAACAGGCACACCCGGCTGTCGGCGTGGCTCAAGGCGAACACCACATCGGCGATCTGCTGCAACTCAGCACGCGGCCGGCGCTTGAGGCTTGCCAGGGCCAATTCGGCCAGTGGCAGGCGCAGCGAGGGGTGCAGGCCGGCCAGGCGGTCGGAGAAATCGAAAGCCTGCTCAAGCTGCGTGGCATCAAAGCGCGCCACCAGCTCGCTGCGCTGGCGCTGACGCACCGGCGCGGAGGTCGACAGCAAGAGGCCGTAGAGCAACGGCAAGGCATGTTCACGGTCGCGGGCGGCGCGTTCGACCACCTCCGGCAGGGCGGCGAGCACCGCCTGCGCGCGTGCGTGGTCGGCGGTCTGGCATTGGCCGATGCTCGCCACCAGCGCCGCGGGCGAGAGCGCGACCCGGGCCTCCACAGCCGGCAAGGGTGCCACGGCAGCCAGAGTCTGGGCGCGGTCCTCGTCGAGGCCCGAAGGTGCCGTCATTGTCTGTCGGGCGTAGGCATCGTCAAGCCGGATCGATTTGAAGCCAGGGCGCAGGGCCTGGATGCGGGCCAGCAACGGCGGGTGCGTGGCCCACCAACCGGACAGGCCAGCGCCATCGTCGAACAGCATGTGGCTGATCTCCTCGGCCTCGATCGCCGCCATACGTCGACCGCCCGGCACGCCGGCGATTTTGAGGAAGGCCCCCACCAGGGCATCGGGATCGCGGGTGAATTGCACGGAGGCAGCGTCGGCCAGGAATTCGCGCTGCCGGCTCAGCCCGGCCTTGATCAACCGCGCCGCCGCAAGACCGATGGCGCCGACCACGACCAGAGCCAGCGCGAGCAGCAGCAGCGGCAGGGCGTTACGGCCACGCCGTCCCCCGGCCACCAGCAGATGGCGACCGACCAAGCCCAGCACGACAATGCCGAACAACGCGCCCAGCAGGCGCAGGTTGAGGCGGATGTCGCCGTGGACGATGTGGCCGAACTCGTGGGCGATGACCGCCTGCAATTCGGCGCGGTTGAGCCGGTCAAGCGCGCCGCGGGTGACCGCCACAGCGGCATCGGCCGGGCTGTGGCCGGCGGCGAAGGCATTGATCCGCGCCTCATCCTCCAGCACGAACACCAGCGGCACCGAGGTGCCGGCGGCGATCGCCATTTCCTCGACAACGTTGCGCAGCCGGCGATGGGCCGGATCGGTGGTGTCCGGCGGCACCGGCGTGCCGCCCATCGCCTGCGCCACGGCGGCACCGCCCCGACGCAGGCCGATGATGCGGTAAAGGCTGGCACCAGCCATCAGCAGCAGGATCACGGCAGTGGTGCCCACGGCCACCGGCAGGGTCGCTTGTGGCTGACCCGGCAGGGCCACGAACAATACCCAGGCCACCGCGTTCACCGCCAGCACCACCGCCAGCACCGCCAGCCCGAAGGCCAGCACCAGCCAGCGCGAGCGGCGGCGGACCGCTTCTTGGTGCTCGAAGAAAAGCATGCGGGTTCAGAACTGGACGCGCGGCGGCAGCCGCTTGTGGGCCTCGTCGGCGGCAATCTCGAGCAGGGCCGCCGGCGCGAAACCGCCCTGGCTGGCGACCAGGCTGGCCGGGAACATCTCGCGCCGGTTGTTGTAGGCCATCACCGCATCGTTATAAGCCTGCCGGGCGAAGGCGAGGCGGTTCTCGGTGGAACCGAGCTCTTCGGCGAGCTGCTGCATGGTGGTGCTGGCCTTGAGTTCGGGGTAGGCCTCGACCGTGAGCAGCAAGCGCGAGAGCGCACCGGTCAACTGCCCTTCGGCACCGGACAGTTGCGCCATGGCACCCGCCTCGCCGGGCGCGGCCTTGGCCGCCCCCAAGCCGGCGACTGCCGCGCTGCGAGCCCGGATCACGGCTTCGAGGGTGTCGCGCTCGTGAGCCATGTAGGCACGCGCGGTCTCGACCAGATTGGGGATCAGGTCGTGGCGACGGGTCAGCTGCACATCGATCTGGGCGAAGGCATTGCGGTAGGCGTTGCGGCCGGCGACGAGCCGGTTGTTCGTGCCGACCCACCAGAGGCCGAGCGCCAGCAGGCCGCCGACCACGATCAAGAGGAACCAAGTCATCGGAACGCACTCCAAGCCGGGAGATTTTGCCGCGCAGCGTAGAATCGGCGCTTTCCAGCATACGTCCACCATGCTTTCACGCAAGCTTCTGCCTTTGCTTTTTTTCACGGCGGCCTGGGCTGCCGGGTTCGTCCATGCCGCTCCTGCACCGGCGGAGCGCCTGCCGGTCCCGGCGGCGCGGGTCGATGCGGCGGCTGCCGAGATCGACCGGCTGGCGCGCGAGATCGTTGCCAGCGGCGTGCCCGGACTCGCGGTGGCCATCGTCCACGGCCAGCGCGTGGTGCTGGCCCGCGGCTACGGCCGCACCGGTGGCCCGGGCGGCGAACGCATCGATGCCGACACGGTGTTCCGCACCGCATCGCTGTCCAAGGGTTTCGCCGGCACCCTGGCGGCCGTGCTGGTCGAGCGCGGCACGCTGGACTGGGACATGCCCCTGAGCCAGCAATTGCCGACCTTCCAGCTTGCCGATGCCACCGGCTCGGCCCGGGTCACCGTGCGTGATGTGCTGGCGCACCGGCTGGGCCTCAAGTTCCATACCTTCGACCGTGATCTGGAAGCCGACGTGCCGTTTCCGGTGCTGGCGGCCCGCCTCGACGAGGCGCCGATGCTGTGCCCGCCCGGCGAATGCTTCGGCTACCAGAACATCGCCTTCAGCCTGATCGGCGATGTGGTGTTCGCGGTGACCGGCGACTTCTTCACCCGCCAGGTGGAAACCCGCTTGTTCGCTCCGCTCGGCATGGAGAACGCCACCTTCGGCCGCGATGGTCTGGAGTCGAGCCAAAGCTGGGCGCGGCCGCATGTGCGCGGTCGCAACGGCTGGGTGGCGGTGCGCCCGCGTGAGAACTACTTCCGGGTACCGCCGGCCGCCGGTGTCAATGCCTCGGTCAACGACATGGCACTGTGGGCCAAGGCCCAACTCGGTCATCGGCCCGACGTGCTCTCCCCGGCCCTGCTCGCCGACCTGCACAGGCCTTTGGTGCGCACCCCCGACCAGTTGAGCGGCTCGGCTTGGCGCAACGAGCGGGTGGAAAATGCCCACTACGCCACCGGCTGGCGGGTTTTCGACTACGCCGGCGAACCGCTCATCTACCACGCCGGCGCGGTGCAGGGGTACCGGGCGATGATCGGCCTGTTGCCGCGCCGCGACACCGGCATCGTGGTGCTCTGGAACAACGAATCCAGGCAGCCCTCGGGCCTGATGCCGATCTACCTCGACCGCATCCTGCGTCTGCCCACCCACGACTGGGTGCAGGCCAACTCCGGCGGGCGTTGAAAACCCTCCGACAGCACCAAAAGCTAACGCCCCTTGCGGGGCGTTAAGGCCTTTGCGGAACTCCCCGGTCCGCTGGGTACCGGACCGGGGCGGGATGACAGCAATCGGGTGTGGCTTACATCGCCGGAACCGGCGCAGCCGGAGCCGGGGTCGGAACCGCCTTCTTCGGGGCGGTTTTCTTCGGAGCAGCTTTCTTCGGAGCAGCCTTCTTGGCGGCCTTCTTCGGAGCAGCCTTCTTGGCGGCCTTCTTCGGAGCAGCCTTCTTGGCGGCCTTCTTCACCGTCTTCTTGGCGGCCTTCTTCGGAGCAGCCTTCTTGGCGGCCTTCTTCGGGGCGGCCTTCTTGGCGACCTTCTTCACCGCCTTCTTGGCGACCTTCTTGACGGTCTTCTTGACCGCGGCCTTCTTAGCGACCTTCTTGACGGCCTTTTTGGCCGGGGCTTTTTTCACCGCTTTCTTGGCGGCTTTCTTCGCAGCTTTCTTGACAGCCATGGTGCTCTCCTCGTCAGTGGTTTGGCGTTTGCATCACTTACCCAGTGGCAAAGGCAGGGCCACGACGCGAACGTCGTGGCGACACCCGTGGGCCGGCTTACCGGCGGCGCGGGTCGAGAGCGTCGCCCGAGGGCGACGCGCACAAAAGCGCGGCCGGCACAGGCCGGTCGCGACGAATCGGGGGGAAGCAGGGTTCGGGAAACGCGGGAGGGAGTCGGTCCGCACGCCCTGGCGATGAGCCATGTGGGCGGGAGCGTCGGCGGTGCAGTGCGCTGGCAAACTCGTTCGGATCACTCGTCGTACGTTGACTTGCGTTGCGGCGGAAGCTAGCCACGCATTTTTTTTGTGTCAACCACTTTGCGTGATTTTTTTCGCGCCTCAACCATGCCGTCGATGGGCGTGAGCCAGACCATGGACGATCGATCAGCGCGATCGCTCCGCAACGCGCTTCGCTTCGGTCTTCAAAGTGCAGCAATGACGCGGCTTTGCCGCGCATCACTCGTGGCCAGCAGAGCGATGCGCGATGCCGATCGAAAGCTTCGACAACCGAGCCCTCATGCACGAACGGCGAATCGGAAAATTGCAGAGAGAGCCTTGGAAGCCCGCGATTGCTGCGATGCAGCATGTGATTTGCGCAAGGCCCGATCGCGATTTTCCGTCGCCGCGCGGCTCAGGCTTCGAGCGTGGCGGCGTAATCGGCGGCGGCCAGCAGAGCATCGAGCTGCGCGGCCTCGGCGGTCTCGACCACGAACAGCCAACCCGTGCCGTAGGGGTCGGCGTTGATCGCCTCCGGTGCATCGGCCAGAGCCGCATTGACCGCGACGATCTTGCCCGAGAGCGGGGCATAGACATCGGAGGCGGCCTTGACCGATTCGACCACCGCGCAGGCGGCGCCTTGGGAGACCTCATCACCCTCGGCCGGCAGTTCGACATAGACCAGATCGCCCAGTGCGGCCTGCGCGTGGTCGCTGATGCCGACGGTGTAGCGGCCGTCGCCCTCGGCACGGACCCACTCGTGGGATTTCAGGAATTTCAGCTCGGCGGGGACGTGGCTCATCGTGGGCTCCAGAGGTTCGGTGGCGGTGGTTTCGGCGGGACGGTTCAGCCCAGCACGCCGGGCTGCGGCTGGCCTTCGCGGACGAAAGGATAGTCGACGGCACGCACCGGCAGACGGCGGCCGCGGATGTCGACCTCGACCTGGCCCAACTCGCCGCTCGGCACACGGGCCAGCGCGATCGAGCGGCCCAGCGTGGGCGAGAAGCCGCCGGAGAGGATCGTGCCGATGCCGCTCGCGGTGTGCACCGGCTGGCCGTGGCGGAGCACGCCTTTCTCGTCCAGCACGAGGCCGATCATCCGACGCGGCACGCCGGCGGTCTTTTGCGCTTCGAGGGCGGCGCGGCCATTGAAGTCGCGGCCGGCATCGAAGGCGACGGTCCAGGCCAGACCGGCTTCGAGCGGGCTCACGGTCTCGTCCATGTCCTGGCCGTAGAGCGCCATGCCGGCTTCGAGCCGCAGGGTGTCGCGGGCACCCAGACCCGCCGGACCGACCCCGGCACGCTCCAGCGCTTCCCACAGGGCGACGGCATCGGCCTCGGGCACGACCACTTCGAAACCGTCCTCGCCGGTGTAGCCGGTGCGGGCGACGAACAGCGGCCCGCTGCGGTGCAGACCCAGCTGCACGCCCGCCACTTCGGTGGCGGCGAAGCGGCCGAGGGCCAGCACCGCGGCAGCGGCCTCGGCCGGCAGCAGGCCGGCGAAGCGGGCCCGCGCGTTCGGCCCCTGCACGGCGATCATCGACAGTTCCGGGCGCTCCTCGACGACGACAGCGAAGGGCTGGGCCTGGGCCGTGATCCAGGCCAGATCCTTGTCGCGGGTGGCGGCATTGACCACCACGCGGAAGCGGTCTTCGGCGATGAAATAGACGATCAGATCGTCGATGACGCCGCCCTCGGGGTTGAGCATGCAGGCGTAGAGCGCCTTGCCCGGCACTTTCAGCTTGTCCACCGAATTGGCGAGCAGCCGGCGCAAGAAGACCCGCGTGGCACCGCCGTGCAGATCGACCACGGTCATGTGCGAGACGTCGAACATGCCGGCATCGCGGCGCACAAGGTGGTGCTCGTCGATCTGCGAACCGTAGGTGAGCGGCATGCCCCAGCCACCGAAATCGACCATGCGGGCACCGCGGGCGCGATGGAGGGCATTGAGGGGGGTGATCCGGGTCATCGTGGCCTGCCGTCGGGGGATGGACGATTATCCTCGAAGCACAGCGCGACGCCGTGTGACCCCGAAGACCGGCTCAAGCCTGCGGGCGACGCAAGGGCCTGGCGCCACCATCACGAAGCAAGAGCAGCACCGGCAGCAGACCGACCAGGGCAAGCATCAGGGCCGGCACCGAGGCCTCGCGCCAGAGCCCTTCGCTGGTGCGGGTGTAGACCTCGATGGCCAGCGTGTCCCAGCCGAAAGGACGCAGCATCAGGGTGGCCGGCAATTCTTTCATCGCCTCGACGAACACCAGCAAAAAAGCCGCGATCAGTCCGGGGCGCAACACCGGCAGGCCAACCCGCCACCAGCGCTGCCTCGGCGTGTGCCCCAACACCGCCGCCGATTCCATCAGCGAGGGTCGCAGGGCCGCCAGCGCCGCCGCGGTGGCCGTCAGTCCGACCCGCTGGAAGCGCATCAGCAGGGCCAGCACCAGAGCAAGCAGGCCGGTCGACAAACCGACGGCGAGGGGTCCCAGCGCCTGTTCGGAGCTCGACAAGAACCAGAACACGGCCACCGCCATCACCGCGCCCGGCACGGCGTAACCCAGACCCGCCACCGATTCCGCCGCCGCAAGCCAACGATCGGCCGGTTGCCGGCGCCGCACCGCCGCGAAAGCAAGCCCGAGCAAGACGCTGGCGATTGCGGTCAGTCCGGCGATCAGTACGGTGCTGCGCACGGCCGCCCACGGAATGGCGGATGCCAGATCCGGCCAAGGCACCCAGAGCAGCAGTTGCGCGAACGGCCAGACCACGCCGAAGCCGACCACGCTGGCCGCCGCGGCGGTGGCCAGCAACGCCCGGCCACCGCTCAAGCGATGCCGCTCCGGCGGTCGCGAGCCGGCCGCCGGAACCCCGCGCCGGCGATCCAGTGCCAACAACAGGCCCAGGACCAGCACCACCGCCGCCAACATGGCCAGCGCCAGTTGCGTCGCCAGCGCCAGAGAACCCAAGCCGATCCAGCTCTGCAACACGAGGGTGGTCAGGGTGTCGCGGCCGAGCATGCGCATCGCACCGAAATCGGCCAGGGTCTCCAGCAGCACGAGGCCGAGGCCACCCAGCCAGGCCACCCGGGTGGCCGGCAGAACGACGCGGACGAAAGCCGCCCAGGGCCCGGCACCGAGCGTGCGGGCCGCCTCGTAAGCGGCGCTGCCTTGGCGCTGCAGGCTGGCACGCATCAGCAAGTAGATGTAGGGGTAGAGCGTGAGCGTGAGCAAGAGCACCGCACCTGTCAGGCTGCGGACCTCGGGGAAGGCCGCCGCCGGCAGGCCGATGCCGCGCCAGAAACCCGCCAATGGGGCATCGAAAGCAAAACCGGCAACGTAGATGTAAGCCAGCACATAAGCCGGAAAAGCCAGTGGCACAGCGAGCATCGGCTCCAGCAGGCGCCGGCCGGGGAACTCGTGGCGAACCACCAGCCAGGCGAAGCCGATGCCCAGCAGCAGAGACCCGGCACCAACGCCGACCAGCAGCACCCCGGTCTGGCGCAGCACCTCGGGCAGCATCACCGCCCGCAGGTGCGCCCACAGCTCCGGGGGTGCCTCGCCGGGCTGCAGGGCGAGGAACAGCAGCGGGGCGCACAACAGCAGCGCGGCGCCCCAGAGGGCGCCGCGTTGGAGCAAGGACGCGGGCCGGGCCAGGTTCAGCGCCAGCCTGCCTCGTTCATCAGCATCACCGCCTCGGCCTGGCGACGGCCGGCCACGGCGATGTCGACCGGATCGGCACGGAACTCGCCCCAGGCCGCGACGATCGGATCGAGGGCCACGCCCGGCTTGACCGGGTACTCGAAGTTGAGCGCCGCGAACTGCTGCTGCACGCTGTCACTGGCCAGCCATTCGATAAGCGCCTGCGCTTCGGCCGGGCGGTCACTGTGCGCCACCACGCCGGCACCGGAGATGTTGACGTGGACGCCGGCACCGGTCTGGTCGACCCAGAACGGCCGCACCGGGAAGGTCGCGTCTTCGCTCTGCAGGCGGCCGAGGTAGTAGGTGTTGGTGATGCCCACCTCGCACTGCCCGGCGGCGATGGCGCGCAGCAGCAGGGTGTCGTCGGCGAACGGCGGTGCGGCCAGATTGGCCACCCAGCCCTGGAGCACGGTGCGGGTCGCCTCGGTGCCGAGGCGCTCGATCATCGTCGCCACCATCGACTGGTTGTAGACCTTGGCCGAGGAACGCAGGCAGAGCCGTCCACGCCACTCCGGCGCGGCCAGCGCCTCGAAGCTCGACAGCGTGGCGGGATCGACCCGCTCCGGCACGTGCATGATGGTGCGGGCGCGCTCGGAGAGACCGAACCAGCGGCCCTGCGCATCGCGCAGGTTGGCGGGCACATTGGCTTCGAGCACCGGCGAGTCGATGCTGCGCAGGATGCCGCGCTCGGCGGCCTGCCAGAGGTTGCCGGCATCGACGGTGATCAGCAGGTCGGCCGGAGTGGTGGCCCCTTCGGCGACGATCCGCTCGATCAGGGCATCGGCGCCGTCGACGCGGGTTTCGATCTGGATGCCGGTCTGCTGGGTGTAGGCCTTGAACACCGGCTCCAGGAAGGGGTAGCGGCGCTCGGAGTAGATCACCAGGGTGCCGCCGATCGGGGCGGCGACGTTGGTGGCGGGGTCGGTGCCGGCTGGAGCGGCTTCGTCGCCGGAGGGCGGCGAGCAGGCGGCGAGCAGCAGCGCGGCGAGCGCGGCGGCAAGGGGCAGGAGACGGTTCGGGGTCATGGGCGGGGCACCGTGGAAGGAAGGAACGGAATCGTCCAATCAATGATAACTGTTCTCATCCGTTCCGGCGCAAGTTCCGCTTCAGCAAGAACCCTCAGGCTGCTTCGACCTGCAGACGCATGGCGGCGAATCCGACCACGCGCACCCGCGCCCCGGCCGGCAGGTCGGGACCATCGACCTGCCAATAGGCATCGCCGATGCGCAGCCGGCCCCGGCCGTTGACGATGGCGCTCTCCAGGGTGTGGATCTGGCCGACCAGTTGCTCGCCGCGGCGGTTCAACAGCGGCTGGTCACTGGCGATGCCGGTCTTGCGCAGGCGACTCCAGTAGAGCCCAACGATGGCGAAGGCGCTGCCGACGAACAGCACCGCCTGCCAGAAGATCGGCAGATCCGGCACGAACACCACCAGCACCAGCATCAGGCCGGCGGCCAAGCCCAGCCAGATCAGTGCCGCGCCGGGCACCAGAGTTTCCAGAGCGACCAGGCCCAGGGCCAGCACGGCCCAGAACACCACCACCGGGCGGAAATCGAGATCCATGGCTCAGCGCGACGGGCCGGGGCCGCTGCCTGGCGTCGAGCGCGCGGCCAGCCTCACCGCCTGCGCGGCCTGCTGATTCGACAGGCCTTCCTTCGCCAGTTCGGCGATGCCGGCGATCGACGCGATGATGCCGCTCGTCTCCATCGGCATCATCACGAACTTGCTGTTCTGCGAATGCGCGAGCTCGCGGAAGGCCTCGACGTACTTCTGCGCGACAAAGTAGTTGATCGCCTGCACATCGCCCTTGGCGATGGCTTCGGAGACCATGCGGGTGGCGTTGGCCTCGGCCTCGGCGAGGCGCTCACGGGCTTCGGCCTCGAGAAAGGCCGCTTCCTTCTTGCCCTGCGCTTCGAGTACCGCGCCCTGCTTCTCGCCCTCGGCGCGCAGGATCTCGGCGGCGCGGAGCCCTTCAGCCTCGAGGATGTTGGCGCGCTTCTCGCGCTCGGCCTTCATCTGCCGGGCCATCGAGTCGATCAGGTTCTGCGGCGGCTGGATGTCCTTCAGCTCGATGCGGTTGACCTTGATGCCCCAGGCCAGGGTGGCCTGGTCGATGACACCGAGCAGCTTGGCGTTGATCTCGTCGCGCTTGGACAGCGATTCGTCGAGGTCCATCGAGCCGATGGCGGTGCGGATGTTGGTCATCACCAGCGCGATGGTGGCGCCTTCGAGATCGGATACCTCGTAGGCGGCTTTGGCGGCGTCGAGCACCTGGAAGAACACCACGCCATCGACCTTGACCACCGCGTTGTCCTTGGTGATGACGTCCTGGCTGGGGATGTCCAGCACCTGCTCCATCATGTTGATCTTGCGGCCCACGCCCTGCACCACCGGGAACAGGAAATGCAGGCCCGGCTCCATGGTGTGGGTGTATTTGCCGAAGCGCTCGACGGTCCACTCGAAGCCCTGCGGCACGACGCGGACCATCTTCAACAGGAACAGCACGCCGGCCACAAGGATGACGCCGATCAGGATTTCCATCGCCCATTCCCCTTCGTAGGAAGCGGCCGGGTATTGGCCGCTTGGGCCGAGTATAGGAGCAGTGCGGGGTCGGCGTGCGGCACACGAGGTCGGCCGGGAATCGATGCCCCCGGCCGATCCTTACTTGACGAGGATCAGTTTGTCGTTCCGGGTGTGGCGCAGGCGGTAGACCTTGTCGCCGTGAACGATCTCGATCTCGCGGGCCCCTTGCAGCAGCTTGCGGCTGTCGACCGCAGGGGCATGCAGCAGGGAGGGCGGACGGGCCGCGGCGAGAAGACGGATCGGGCTGGGGGGCAGCGGGGGCAGCTCGACGTTGGGCATGGCGCACTCCTTGGGCGGGGGATGGCGATGCCAATGATAGTGATTATCATTCAGTCGTCAAGTACCCTCATGCAACGCCTTTCCGAAAGCCCCCTCCAAAGCTGCCAGAGCGATGTTGGGCACATCGGCCGTGTCGGCATCGAGCAGCAGACAGCCCAATTGTGGCTCGGTCAGGCGCTCGGCAAGATCCCGCGTCATCCGGGCCGGGTCGGTCAAAACACCGGACAAGGGCCACGGGCAGATCCAGCCAAGCCCTGAGCTCGCCGGCCCAGCCTCCGGCAGGCGCTCGGCCTGCACGAAACTGGCCGCGGCCCGACCCGGCACTGCGGCCACCCGGGCAAGCTCGGCGAGTGCCGCCGCCGGCCATGCCCCGACCCCCCAGTGCAGCACCTTGCCGGCACCGACCAGTTGATTCATCGCCGCGGCGGTTTCTTCGATCGGCGTGTCGGGGTCGGCCTGCTCGCACAGGAACAGGTCCAGATAATCGACCCGCAGGCGTCGCAGCGCCGCATCGCAGGCATCACGCAAGGGCTTGCGCGAGAGACCGCGCTGTAGCGGTGTGGCAGACACCGCACCGATGCCGGCGCGGCTGCAGAGCAGGATGCTCTCGCGGGGCCGGCGCAGATCGGCCAGCACATCGCCCAGCAGGCGCTCGGCCTCGCCACCGGCGGCACTGCCCGCACTGTCGAAGAGTCGAATGCCGGCATCGAAAGCCTGCCCGACCCGACGGCGAGCGCCGCTCCGGCCAAGTGCCTGGCCGAAATCCGGCCCGGCGGCCAGACCCAGGACCGGAACCTGCAGGCCGCAACGGCCCAGTGGACGATGGAGCATCGGAAGCTTTCCTGTGGCGGTGTGGCGCCGGAGTCTAGCGAAGCCACCGTGATAGGGTGCGCACCCGATGGATGCCCTGTTCGTCGCCACCGCCGTGGTCGCTCTCGCTGAAATCGGCGACAAGACCATGCTGCTCGCGCTGCTGCTGGCGGCCCGCTACCGCCAGCCTTGGGCGATCGTGGCCGGCATCGCCGTGGCCACCCTCGTCAACCATGGCCTGGCCGGTTGGGCCGGGGCTTGGCTGGCTTCGCTGCTGTCGCCAGACGCTCTGCGTTGGGTCGTGGTCGCCAGCCTGGTGGCGGTGGCGGCCTGGACCCTGGTGCCCGACCGGCTCGATGCCGGTAAAGCGCCCAAGCCCACGCGCCTGGGGGCCTTTCTCGCCACCTGCCTCGCCTTTTTCCTGGTCGAGATCGGCGACAAAACGCAGGTCGCCACCGTGGTGCTGGCGGCGCAGTACTCGCCGCTTTGGCAGGTGGTGCTGGGCTCCACCCTCGGCATGCTGCTGGCCAACGGGCCGGTGGTGGTGCTCGGCCACCGTTACGCCGATCGCCTGCCCCTGAGCACCGCACGCTGGGTGGCGGCTGGCCTGTTCCTGGTCTTGGCGATCTGGGTGGCGTTCACCGGCTTGCCCGGCTGATCCAGACGGTCAGCACGACCTGCGGCAGCCGTCAAGCATCGATCAACAGCACCTGCCGGTTGCCCCGCCCCGGCCCAGCCCCTACCCTGCCCGGACTTCCGTCCCGACCCTGCCCATGTCCGAGATCCTCTTCGGCCTTTTTGGCCTGTCCGTCCTGATCGGCCTGACTTGGCTCTTCTCCATGGCCAAGCGCGAGGTGGACTGGCGACTGGTCGGTACCGGCGTGCTGATCCAGATCCTGTTCGCCATCTTCGTGCTGCTCACGCCTTTCGGCGCGGCGGTGTTCGACACCCTGGCCCGCGGTTTCGTTACCCTGTCCTCGTTCACCACCGAAGGGGCACGGATGGTGTTCGGCGACCTCGCCACCTCCGAGGCTCTCGGCTTCATCTTCGTGTTCCAGGTGCTGCCGACGGTGATCTTCTTCGCCGCGCTCACCGCCGTGCTCTACCACTTCGGCGTGATGCAGGTGGTGGTCAAGGGCATGGCCTGGGCGATCACCAAGGTGATGAAGGTCTCCGGTGCCGAGACCACCTCGGTCTGCGCCAGCGTCTTCATCGGTCAAACGGAAGCACCGCTGATGGTGCGGCCCTACATCGCCAAGATGACCGACTCCGAGCTGCTGACCATGATGATCGGCGGCATGGCCACCATCGCCGGCGGCGTGATGGCCACCTACGTGATGATGATGGGCGGCAGCGACCCGGCGCTGCAGACCTACTACGCCAAGCACTTCCTCGCCGCCAGCGTGATGGCCGCACCGGCCACCTTCGTGATCGCCAAGATCCTCTGCCCCGAGCGCGGCGAGCCGCTGACCCGCGGCAATGTCCGCATCGAGGTCGAGAAAACCTCGGTCAACGTCATCGACGCCGCCGCCGCAGGTGCCGGCGATGGCGTCAAGCTGGCCATCAACATCGCCGCCATGCTGCTGGCCTTTGTCGCGCTGATCGCTCTCATCAATGCCCTGATCGGTGGCGCGGCCTACCACACCGGCCTGACCGGCTGGCTCAACGCCGGCAACGATCCGCGCTGCACCAGCGACGCCGCCTTCGCAGCGATCGCCGCGAACGGCTGCACCCAGGTCCATCTGGGTGCGATCCTCGGCCTCGTGCTGGCACCGATCACCTGGGTGATCGGCATCCCCTGGGACGATGCCCTGATCGCTGGCGGACTGATCGGCCAGAAGATCGTGCTCAACGAGTTCATCGCCTTCATGCTGCTCGCCGAAGTGCCGGTCGGCAGCGACCCCGGTGCCATCAGCCACGAAACGCGGGTGATCCTGACCTACGCGCTGTGCGGCTTCGCCAACTTCGCCTCGATCGCCATCCAGATCGGCGGCATCGGCTCGATGGCCCCGGAGCGCCGCACCGACATCGCCCGTTTCGGCCTGCGCGCGGTGCTGGGCGGCTCGATCGCGACGCTGATGACGGCGACCATCGCCGGCGTGATGATCAACTGGTCCTGAGGTTCGCGATGGACGACCGCGTCCTCGTCATCGGCAGCTACAACCACGATCTGATCTGGGAACTCGATGCCCTGCCCGCTCCGGGCGAAACCCGGCGTGCCTTGGGCTTTCGTCAGGGCCCCGGCGGCAAGGGCATGAACCAGGCAGTGGCGGCCGCCCGCCAAGGGGTGGCCACGGCCTTCATCGGCGCCTGCGGGGCCGATGCCTTCGCCGCCGACCTGCGCGCTCTGGCCGCGGCTGAAGGCATCGAAGCCCGGCTGGAAACGGTGCCCGAGGCCGCCACCGGCAGCGCCGCCATCCTGGTCGATGCGGCCGGCCGCAACAGCATCGCGGTCGCACTCGGCGCCAACGACCGGCTGTCCGCCGCCCATGTCGAGGCCCAGGCCGAGTTGTTGACCAAGGCCCGTGTGGTGCTGGCACCGCTGGAGTCGCCACCGGCGGCCGTGGCCCGGGCCTTCGCACTGGGACGGGCCGCCGGCGCGATCACCCTGCTCAACCCGGCCCCGGTCCACCCGGAACTGGATGCCGGGCTGCTCGACCTCGCCGACCTGCTGACGCCGAACGAAACCGAATTCGCCCAATTGCTCGGGCGTTTTGCGGGCGTCCGTGTCGATGCCGCGGCCTTGGCCTCGCTCGACGATGAAAGCCTCGCCGCACTCTGCGCCCGCCTGCCCTGCTCCACCCTGGTGCTGACTCTGGGCGCGGCCGGGGTGTTCGCGGCCGCTGGCGGCCGGGCCGCTGCGCACGCGCCCAAGCGCCTTCAGCAGCCCTGCCGGCTGGCCGTGCCCGAGGTGACGGTGATCGACACCACCGGCGCCGGCGATGCCTTCAACGGTGCGCTGGCGGCAGCCTGGGCCAGTGCCCCCGACCACCCTCTCACGAGCGTGTTGCCCTGGGCGGTGGCGGTGGCCAGCCTGTCCACCGAGCGCACCGGGGCGGCACTCGCCGTACCGCGGCGGGCCGAAACCGAAGCCCGTTTCGGGCAACGGTTCCCGGCGGCTTCATGGCCGCTGGGCTAGCAGGGAAAACCCCAACAGCCCAGAAGGATCGTCGCTGTGTTCGTGATCATCGGTTTCGTCGTCGTGCTCGCCTGCGTGTTCGGCGGTTTCATGCTGGCCGGCGGCAACATCATGGTGGTCGCCCGGGCGGCCCCGATCGAGATGCTGATCATCTGCGGGGCTGCACTCGGTGGTTTCATCACCGCCAATGGCCCGAAGGTCATCAAGGAGACCATCGGCGGCGTGCTCGGCCTGTTCAAGGGCCCGAAGTACGGCAAGACCGATTACGTCGAGCTGCTCAAGCTGCTCTACGAGATCCTGATGAAGATCCGCAAAGAGGGTCTGATGGCGATCGAGGCCCATGTCGAAAACCCGAGTCCAGCGCCCTCTTCCAGAAGTACCCGAAGGTGCTGGCCGACCACCACCTGCTCGATTTCATCACCGACTGCCTGCGCCTGATGGTGGGTGGCAACATGAACCCGCACGAGCTGGAAGCGGTGCTCGAAGCCGAACTGGAAACCCACCACAAGGAAACCCACGCCGCCTCGCACTCGGTGCAGGTGGTGGCTGACGGCCTGCCGGCCTTCGGTATCGTGGCCGCGGTGCTCGGCATCGTGAAAGTGATGAGCTACGTCGGCCGCGCACCGCCGGAAGTGATCGGCTCGATGGTGGCCGCAGCACTGGTCGGCACCTTCCTCGGCATCCTGCTGGGCTATGGCTTTGTCGGACCGGTGGCCACCGCCATGGGGACGCGCGCCGAAGCCGACAGCAAGCCTTTTGAACTGGTCAAGATCGCCCTGCTGGCCTCGGTGCGCGGCTACCCGCCGCCGGTGGCGATCGAGTTCGCCCGCAAGCAGCTGTTCTCCAACCTCCGTCCCAGCTTCGCCGATCTCGAAGGCGAGCTGAAGGCCGCCAAGTAAGCCACCAGGCCCTCAAGGAGTACGCCCATGGCGGGGAAGGACGAACGGCCGATCATCATCGTCAAGAAGAAGGTCTACGCGGCCGGTCACCACGGCGGCTCGTGGAAAGTGGCCTTCGCCGATTTCGCCACTGCGATGATGGCCTTCTTCCTGCTGCTCTGGCTGGTCGCCACCATGACGGAAGAGCAGCTCGGCGGCATTTCCGAATACTTCCGCAACCCCTCGATCGTCGAGGGCCGCTCGGTCGTGATGGCGCCCGGCGCGATGGGCCCCGGGGGCGCCGGTGATGCACCGGTGCGGATCTTCGACGCGGTGACGCCGCCCGATCCGGCCACCACCGACGGCGCGGTCGAGGGTGCGGCACCAATGACCGAGGCGCAGATCGAAGCCGAGGCCCGCGAGATCGAAAAACGCCGGCTGGAGCAACTCAAGGAGGAGCTCCAGCAGGCGATCGAAACCTCGCCGGCGCTGCAGGTCTTCAAGGACCAGCTGCTGCTCGACATCACCCCCGAGGGCCTGCGCATCCAGATCGTTGATCAGCGCAACCGGCCGATGTTTGACATTGGCAGCCATCGCCTGCAGAGCTACACGATCAGCATCCTCAACGAACTGGCGCCCTACCTGCAGAGCGTGCCGAACCGCATCAGCATCAGCGGCCATACCGATGTGACGCCTTTCGCCGGCGACGACACCGGCTACACCAATTGGGAACTGTCGGCCGATCGCGCCAACGCCGCCCGGCGCGCACTCATCGGCGGTGGGCTCGGTGCCGACCGGATCGCCCGCGTGGTCGGTCTGGCCTCGACCGTGCTGTTTGACCCCGCCGATCCCACTCATCCGATCAACCGCCGTATCAGCATCATCGTCATGAACAAGGCCGCTGAAGAGGCCGCCGCCAGCATGCAGACCGAGGTCGAAGCCGAAGCCGAGGCCGCACCGCCCCCCGACACTGGCACTCGCGGCGATGCCGCCGATCCTCCGCCGGCGGGTGGCGCACAGCGTCCACCCGGGCTGCCGGTGGGTGCCGGGCTGCCGACGCTGCGCTGAACACGGGTCGGAGGATGGCGCACACTGCCTTGTGCGCAGCGTTCCTGCTTGCAGAGCGACCGCTGCGATGCACCACACCGGAGTGATCACTCACCGACCGGAACTCAGGGGCTGATCGCTGCTGGAACGCGTGCGGTGTGCTCGATCGGGGGGCCACGGCGATTGCGACAGCACCCATCAGAAATAGCACCACCGCCATGCCGCCGAGAACCGCAAGCCGGTTTTCCGATGCAACAGCCAAAAGGATGCCGGCAAGAGCCGCCAGCTTCAGGCGGCGATGGGCAGGACGGGGGACTCGATACTTGGCTGTATCACCATCGCGGTCGTCCGCGGTGCCAGCTCAGCCAGCACCGTCCCGTGGTGATCGAGCAGGCGCAGGGTGCCGTCGGCCTCTTCAACCAAGGCGGTCAAGCTCTCCACCCAATCACCGTCGTTGGCGTAGATCAGACCGTTGCGCTCGATCAGCGCCGGTCGGTGGATGTGGCCGCAGACGATACCATCGAGACCGCGGCGGCGCACATCATCCAGGCCGGCTTCGATGAAACGCTGGATGTAGCGTTCGGCCGCACCGCTCTGGCGCTTGAGAAAATCGGCAAGCGACCAGTAACGCAGGCCGAAGCGTCGGCGCAGGGCGTTGGCGATGCGGTTGCCGGTGAGGATGCGCTCGTAGAGCCAGTCGCCGAAGCGCTCCTCGAAACCGCCGAACTGGGTGAGGCTGTCGTAATCGTCGCCATGCACCACCAGCAAGCGACGGCCGTCGGCGGTGGTATGGATGATGCGCCGACGCACGCTCATGCGTGGCAGCAGCAGGCCGCAGACATGGCGGATCGGCCGATCGTGGTTGCCCGGCACGTACACCAGCTCGGTGCCCTGACTGCGCAGCCGGTGCAGGGCCTCGACCACATGGTTCTGCGCCGTTCCCCAGACCGCGCGCTTGGCCGAGAGCCACCAGAGATCGACGATGTCGCCGACGAGGTAGAGGCGTTCGACCTGCAAGCCAGCGAGAAAGCGGGCCAGTTCTTCAGCGTGGCAATGCGCCGCGCCAAGATGGACATCGGAGACGAAGGCCGCACGCCGGCGGACGGAGGGCGAGTGCTTCGGGGATGGACTCATGCGGCGGCCTCGGGCGGCGTGGACAAACTGATGGCGGTGTCACCGAGATAGCGACGTGCCTTCCTCGCCTGCATGCGGTGCAGGTCGATTTCGATCAGGCCATCGACGCAGTTGGTGAAATCCGGGTCCACGCCAAAGGCCAGAAAGCGCGCACCGCCCGGCTCGCAGAGCTCGGTGTACTGCTTGTAGAGCACCGGCACCCTGACGCCCAGCCCATCCAGATTGGCACGCAGCAACTTGAAGCTCTGTTCGGTGTCGAGGCCGCGATAGCAGGGGGCTTGGGCGAGGAAGCGAAACGGCCGACGGGCACGGACGCCGGGTTTCTGCCGATCCTCCGCCAACACCTCGGGCGGGCCGAAATGCTGGCCGTAAAAGGCCACCAGATGCTCACGGGCGCTGATCGGCAAAGCGGCACTGATCGAGACCGGACCCAACAGGTAGCGCACCTCCGGGTGGGCGCGCAGGTAGGCGCCGATACCGAGCCAGAGGTCGTCGAGGCTGCGCGTGCCCCAGTACTCGGGGGCAACGAAGCTGCGGCCCAGTTCCATGCCTTGATTGATGCGCTCGCGGGCCGGGCCGTCGAATTCGAACAGGCTGGCGGTGTAGAGGCCGGTAAGCCCACGCGTGGCCAGCACCCGCGCTCCCCGGCAGACGCGATAGGCACCCACCACCGCCCGGGCCTTGGCGTCCCAGAGCACGATGTGCTCGTACCAAGCGTCGTAGCGGTCGATGTCGAGAGCGCGACCGGTGCCTTCGCCGACCGCGCGGAAGCTGGCTTCGCGCAGGCGGCCGATCTCGCGCAGCAGCAGGCTGTACCGGCCCAGTCCACCCACCCGGATTTGCAAGCCATCGGGCGTGTTTCCAAGTTCGCGCAGGGCCGCCACCTCGCGCTCGAGTGCAACCCTGGGCACCGCGGCCACCAGCTTGGCCTGCGCCGGTGGAGCGCTCTCGCGGCGACTGCCGATCGCCTCCAGAGCTTGCCGGATCGGAGCCAGAGCCGGCGCCGAAGCCAAGTAACCCCGTACGCCATCCATCAGCACGGCGCTGCTGTGCTGGGCATGGGCACTGAGTCGGGCATTGAACTCACCGAGCCGATTGATACCCCGTCGGGCCTTGTCCATGCCGCGTTGCAGCGGCGCTTTGGCCCCGACGATCCAGAGCGGGAGGCGATCAGGATGACGATGCTTGGCCTGGATCACGCGCGAGTCCGCTGGGGTTTCTCGCATCCTGCGGACCGATCACGACGCCACCGTGATGCCGCGATGACCACCGCGTTGCGACGCGGCCTGCAAAAAAACAGCGCGGCTCAGGCGACCTGCTGCGAGCCGTCCTTGGGTGGCGCCTTCGTCGGGTCCTGTGGCGGCCAGAGCCCGCCGTCGGCACCGGCGATGTAGCGCTGCAGCTTCTTCGGCTTGATGCAGTGCAGGTCCAGCTCGATCATGCCGACCACGCTGTTGGAAAAGCTCGGGTCAACACCGAAGGCGAGGAAGCGCGCACCGCCCGGTTCGCAGAGTTCGGTGTACTGCTTGTAGAGCACCGGCACCTTGGCACCCAGGGCATCGAGACTTTTCTTCAGCATCTTGAAGCTCTGCTCGGCATCGAGGCCGCGGTAGCAGGGGGCTTCGGCATGGAAGCGGAAGGGCCGGCGCGCCCGCACGAAAGGCAACACACCTTCGCCGGCCGCGGCCGCGGTGGCGATAGCACTGGCATCGGCATCGGCACTGGCGGTCGCAGCAGCCCGGACCGCATCGCCGGCATCGAGCGCCGTGGGCAGGCCGAAATGCTGACTGTAGTAGGCCACCAGATGTTCGCGCGCCTCGGTCGGCAAGGAACCACTGATCGAGACCGGCCCGAACAGGTAACGCAACTCGGGATGCGCCCGCAGGTAGGCCCCGATACCGAGCCAGAGGTAGTCGAGGCTGCGCGTGCCCCAGTACTCGGGGGTCACGAAGCTGCGGCCCAGTTCCATGCCCTGGGCGAGATGCACGAGCATCGGTGCGCCGTAATCGAACAGGCTGGCGGTGTAGAGGCCGGAGAGCCCGCGTGCCTCCATCACCTCGGTGCCACGGCAGACGCGGTAAGCCCCGGCGACCGCCCAGGCCTCGGCATCCCAGAGCACGATGTGCTCGTACCAGGTGTCGTAGGCATCGACGTCGATGGCGCGGCGGGTACCACCACCGACACTGCGGAAGCTGAGCTCGCGCAGGCGGCCCAGTTCGCGCAGCAGCAGGCTGTCGGAGCTGAGCCGTCCGACCCGGATCTGCTTGCCATCCGGCGTGTGGCCGAGTTCGCGCAAGGCCATCACCTCGGCGCGCAGGGCGGCGCGATCGACCGGGTGAGCCAGTGGCGCCGGATCGGGCGGGGCCTGCTCGGCCGGCGTGCCGATCGCTTCCAGGTCACGGCGCACCGCCGCCAGCACCGCCAGGCTGTCCTCGCCCTCCGCCGGCGGCAGTTGCCGCGGCAGGCCGATCCGCAATTCGATGCGCATGCCGCGCGCCTTGAACAGCTCTCTCGGCAACAGGGCGGTGCCGAGCGGCCGGAACAGGCTGGCCAGCGCGTAGAACAGGGCCGAATTGCGGGCCTCGATGCGCACCGGCAACACCGGTGCCGCGCTGTCACGGGCGAAGCGGACGAAGCCCGGCCGCCAACGACCATCCCGAATGCCGCGCCAGCCCAGCCGCGCCACCGCGCCGGCCGGGAACAGGATCACCACCTGCTCGGCCTCCAAAGCCTCGGTGACGGCTTTCAGGCTATCAGGACTGGGCCGCCCGCCGAAGACCCGCAAGGGCAGGAACAGGCTGCGCAGGCCCTTGAATTCGAGCAGGAAATCGTTGGCCAGGATGCGCACATCGCGGCGCACCGAACCGACCAGATGCAGCAGGGCGAGCGAGTCCAGGGCGCCGAGCGGGTGGTTGGCGACGATCAGCAGCCGACCCTGGGCCGGAATGCGGGCGCGCTCGACCGGGTCGACCGTGTAGCGCACGCCCAGAAAATCGAGCCCGTGTTCGATGAAGTCGAAGCCGGTGCGGTGGGCGTTGGCGGCCAGCCAGGCATTGATCGCATCGAGATGCCCGAGCCAAGCCAGAGCGCGCGCGAGGCGGCGACCCCAAGGGGCGCGTGCGCCCTCGAACCACTCGGGGAAACGATCAGACAGACGGCGTTCGAGATCGATCACGCGGCCTCCCGAGAATATGCACACCCTGTAGCAGGCGATTCATCATTGCGTATGATGGATTGAACCATTGTGACACACGTCAATCCAGCGCCTGAACGGCGGGGGTGCGAAGGCACCAACGGGCGTGTATGATCTGCTGCCATCTTTCCATCCGAATCAAGGGATATAAGACCCATGAGCAGCTACCTCTTCACCTCGGAATCGGTCTCGGAAGGCCATCCCGACAAGATCGCCGACCAGATTTCCGATGCCGTGCTCGACGCGATCATCGCGCAGGACCCGCGCGCCCGCGTCGCTTGCGAAACGATGGTGAAGACCGGTGCGGCCATCGTCGCCGGCGAAGTCACCACCTCCGCATGGGTCGACATCGAGGCGCTTGCGCGCGAGGTCATCAACGGCATCGGCTACAACAATTCGCAGGTCGGCTTCGACGGCCACACCTGCGCCATCATCAACATGCTGGGCAAGCAGTCGCCCGACATCAACCAGGGCGTCGACCGCAAGAAGCCGGAAGAACAGGGTGCTGGCGACCAGGGCCTGATGTTCGGCTACGCCTGCGACGAAGCCCCGGAGTTCATGCCGGCACCGATCTACTACGCGCACCGCCTGGTCGAGCAGCAGGCCAAGATCCGCAAGAACGGCAAGTTGGCCTGGTTGCGTCCGGACGCCAAGAGCCAAGTCACCCTGCGCTACGACGGCAACAGCATCCTCGGCCTCGACGCCGTGGTGCTGTCGACCCAGCACGATGAGGGCGTCAAGCAGAAGGACATCATCGAAGGCGTCATCGAGCACATCTTCAAGCCGGTGCTGCCGAAGGAATGGCTGGCCAAGCTGCCGAAGTCGAAGATGCACATCAACCCGACCGGCAAGTTCGTGATCGGCGGGCCGGTGGGCGACTGCGGCCTGACCGGGCGCAAGATCATCGTCGATTCGTACGGTGGCATGGCCCGCCACGGCGGCGGCGCGTTCTCGGGTAAGGACCCGTCCAAGGTCGACCGCTCGGCCGCCTACGCCGCGCGCTACGTTGCCAAGAACATCGTCGCCGCCGGCTTGGCCCGCAAGTGCGAGGTGCAGGTGAGCTATGCCATCGGCGTGGCCGAGCCGACCAGCATCTCGGTGACCACCTTCGGCACCGGCGTGGTCGAGGATTCGGTGATCGAGAAGCTGATCCGCACCAACTTCGACCTGCGCCCGTACGGCATCACCAGGATGCTGGACCTCGAGCACCCGATCTACCAGGCCACCGCCAGCTACGGCCACTTCGGCCGCAAGCCGAAGGAAGTCAGCTACACCGGTGCGGACGGCAAGAAGAAGACCGCCACCGCGTTCTCGTGGGAGAAGACCGACCGCGCCGAAGCGCTCAAAGAGGCGGCCGGCATCGGCAAGACCGCGGCCAAGCCGAAGCCGAAGAAGAAGTAAGCGCCAAGAAAAAAGGGGCTCCCAGTGAGCCCCCCTTTGCAGCCTCGCCACCGGCGGTCCGCGCTCGCGGCCGCCGATGCGGGCAAGCACGAACGACTTACTTCGCCGCCATCAGGGCCAGCGTGGTGTCGAGCATGCGGTTGCTGAAACCCCACTCGTTGTCGTACCAAGCGAGCACCTTCACCAGCGTGCCGCCCATGACGCGGGTCTGGGTAGCGTCGTAGATCGAGCTGCGCGGGTCGTGGTTGAAATCGACCGAAACGAGCGGCTTGGTGTTGATCCCCAGAATCCCCTTCAAAGTACCGTTCGCGGCCTCGCGCACGGCGGCGTCGATCTCGTCCTTGCTGGTGGCGCGAGCAGCGACAAACGTCAGATCAACCACCGAGACATTGATCGTCGGCACGCGCATGGCGAAACCGTCGAGCCGGCCGTTGAGCTCCGGCAGCACCAGACCGACCGCGGCGGCGGCGCCGGTCTTGGTCGGGATCTGGCTCATCGTCGCTGAGCGCGCGCGGCGCAGGTCGGAGTGGTACACATCCGTCAGCACCTGGTCGTTGGTGTAGGCGTGGATGGTCGTCATCAGGCCGTGGACGATGCCCACCTTCTCGTGCAGCACCTTGGCGAGCGGTGCCAGGCAGTTGGTGGTGCAGCTGGCGTTCGAGATGACCGTGTCGGAGGCCTTCAGCACGCCGTGGTTGACGCCGTAGACGACAGTGGCATCGACATCGCTGCCGCCCGGGGCCGAAAGCACCACCTTCTTCGCGCCGCCAACAAGGTGCGCGCCGGCCTTGGCCTTGCTGTTGAAGATGCCGGTGCATTCGAGCACCACGTCGACGCCGTGGGCGCCCCAGGGCAGCTTGGCCGGATCACGCTCGGCGAAAACCTTGATGCGGTCGCCGTTGACAATCAGATCGCCGCCGTCCACCGACACCTCGCCCGGAAACCGGCCGTGGGCGGTGTCGTACTGGGTGAGGTGGGCGTTGGTCTCGGCATCGCCGAGGTCGTTGATGGCGACGATCTGGATCTCGCCATGGCGCTGGGCCTCGTAGAGCGCGCGGAGGATGTTGCGACCAATACGGCCGTAGCCGTTGATGCCGACCTTGATGGCCATGGGGGCTCCTGTGGGCGTGGAAGGGGAGGTGCCTAGTTTAGCTGCACACACGGTTCACTGGCGGCCCCTGATACGGCCTTGATCGGCGTCAAAAACCCCGTTGACCGACGTCAACGGCGGCATCACAGGTGGCTCTTACAGTGTTTTCAACGCGGAGCGTTCGGCTCCGCATCAACAAGGAGAACACCATGTCCATGCTGACCCGCACCGCCCTCGCCACCGCCCTCGCACTCGCCGCGACCTCGGTGCAGGCCTCCGACGACTGGTTCTTCCGCGTCGGCGCCACCAACGTCAACCCGGATTCCGATAACGGCACGCTGGCCGGCACGTTGCGCACCACGGTCGACAGCAACACTCAGATCGGTCTGAGCATCGGCCGCCACCTCGACGACCATTGGGCGATCGAGCTGCTGGCCGCCACGCCCTTCAAGCACACGGCCAGCCTCAACGGCGCCGAGGCGGTCGATCTCAAGCACCTGCCGCCCACCCTCAGCCTGCAGTACTACTTCGGCGCGGCCAATGCCGCCTTCCGTCCCTTTGTCGGTGCGGGTCTGAACCACACCATCGCCTTCGACATCGAGGAGCGCGGCCCGGTGGCCGGCACCCGCGTCGACCTCGACAACAGCTGGGGTCTGGCCACCCAGGCCGGCGTGCTGTTCCGGACCGGCAACTGGGACGTGGTCGCCGACGTCCGCTGGATCGATATCGAGCTGGACGCCACCCTCAACGGTGCCGACATCGGCACGGTCAAGGTCGATCCGCTGGTGTTCAGCGTGATGGTCGGCACCCGCTTCTGATCCAGACACCCCAACACCCCCAGCCGGGGGTGTTGCGTTGTGGGACCGGGTAAACTGCCCTCCGAGCCCGCCGCCGCAGGCCTCAGGGGCTTCCAAGCGGCGCTTTGTCCTCGGCACGGAATTCGACCGGGACGAGCACCTCGCCCGCGATCGGTGCGCCATCCTTGATCGTGGGGGTGAAGCGCCAGCGGTACGCCGTCGAGCGGGCGGACTCATCCAGCGCGGCATTGCCGGAGGATGTCTCGATGCGCACCTCGGTCGCTTGGCCGGAGGCATCGACCGAAACCCGCAGCAGAACGCGACCTTCCACCCCGGCCTTGGCCAATCCGTCCGGATAACGCGGCACGACCGCTGCGAGGGCCGTGCCCTCGCCAGCCTCGACCCGGACGCTGGCCATGAAGGCCTTGGGCACGTCCAGAGCGCCACTGCCGACATCCACGCTGACATCCCGGTTGATCGCGATCGAGCCACCGCTTTCACCGATGGTCATCCGGGGCGAGCTCATCAAGACACCCTCACGCAGCACCTGCGCATCGACCTCGAAGGTCCCGTCGGCGAGCGCCGTGGCCGCCGAGCGCAACGTCCACGCTTCGCCCTCGTGCTCGAAGCGGATCTCCGCCGGCACCCCGGGCGCGTTGACGAGGAGAAGGGGCGCGAGCTTCCCGCCACCACCGAGGGTGAGCGTCCATATCTGGCGCAGCATGTTGTCCGGCGGTGCGCCCGGCGTGCGGGCGAGCGAGGCCCAGGCGAGACCCGAGGCGAATGCCAGCAACAGGATGACCGATGCCCGGCCAAGGCGTTGCCGGGCTGTGGATCGAGGGGATGAGGTCAGCATGGCAATACGCTCCTTGAGCGGATGGGAGAAGCCCCAGGTCGTTGCGATCGGGGGAGGACGGACGCCGGCGGCACGGGCAAGGGCCCGGGCGTAGCTTGCGGATTCGCGTGGATGGCAGGCGATGATGTCGGCGTCGCAGGCCAGTTCCTGGTCGTGGCGGAAGCGCCGCGCGGCCCAGTGCATCAGCGGGTGGAACCACAACAGCGCACGGATCAGTTCCGCCAGCACCTGCGCATGCAGGTCGCCACGCTCGATGTGGCGGTGCTCGTGGGCGAGCACGAGCGCGCGCTCGGTTTCCGGAAAGCGGATTTCGAAATCGCTCGGCAGCACGACCGTGGCTCGCGGCCAGCCGGTGGCTGCGGGCAGGGAGGCCTCCGCGGCGGCCACCGCCATGCCCTTACCGACACGACGGAGCGGGCCGATCCGACGGCGCCAGCGCCACTGTGCCAACAGCCGGATCGACAGCCACAGCAGGAAGCCGGCCGCCCAGATGGCGAGTACGGCGGTGATCGCATCGGGACCGCCCGCCGCGGACACCGGCGTGAGCCCCGACTCGGGAATGGGTGCGAGCAGCACCATCGCAGGCGGAGCCGTGCCCTCGGGCAACTCACGACTGAAGGCGGCGGCCAGCATCATGGCCGGCGGAAGCGTCCATATCGCGTAAGCGACATTCGCTCCGAATGCGGCACGCAACGGGTGGCGTAGCGCCAGGACGACGAGGATGGCGACAGTCGCGGCCAGCGTGATCCTGAACAGCAAGGCGAGCAGCTCAGGGCTTTCCATCGAGCTTCTCCAGCAGAGCCCGCAATTCGGCGATGTCCTTGCGACTGAGCGCTTTCTGCTCGCTGAAGTGCGCCACCAGTGGCGCAACACGGCCGTCGAACAGGCGATCGAGAAAACCGCGACTGGCCTGCGTCAGCCAGGCCTCGCGGCTCAGCACCGGGGAGTACAGGTAGCGCCGGCCATCGCGCTCGGCAGTGATGGCGCCTTTTTTCAGCAGCCGGTTCAGCAGGGTCTTGATGGTGGTCTCATGCCAGTCCTGCTCAAGGGCCAAGGCCGCCACGACCTCTTCCGAAGTCAGCGGCTGGCGCTGCCAGAGGACGGCCATGACGATGGCTTCCGCATCGCTGATGTTCATTCGTTTACGCCCGTAATCGGATCTTGAGATTACGCCTGTAAACGATGATGTCAAGCCCCCTCGTCCTGCGGGCACCCGGGGCGTCACGCTTTCCCCCGGCGCCCGGCCGGGGGATGCGTTGTGGGGCCGAAAACCGGCGTGTTGCGATCAGCCGAGGGCTTTCGCCGCCGCCACCACGTTGTCGACGGTGAAGCCGAAATGCTTCATCAGCACCTCGCCCGGTGCCGATTCGCCGAAGCGGTCGATGCCGATGACGGCACCGTCCAGCCCGGCGATGCAGCGCCAGTGCTCGGTGCTGCCGGCCTCGACGACCACGCGCTTGCGGCACCAGGACGGCAGCACGCCCTCGCGGTATTCGAGTGGCTGGCGCTTGAAGGCCTCGAAGCAGGGCATCGAGACGACGCGGGCGGCGATGCCGTGCTCGGCCAGCTTGACCGCGGCCAGCCGCACGAGTTCGAGTTCCGAGCCGGTGCCGACCAGGATCACGTCGAACTTCGCGGAAGGCGGATCGCTGAGCACGTAGCCGCCGCGGGCGATGTCGGCCACCTGCTCCGCGCTGCGCTGCTGGTGGGCGAGGTTCTGCCGCGAGAACACCAGGCTCGACGGGCCATCGACACGCTGCAGCGCACAGGCCCAGGCCACGGCCGACTCCACCGCGTCGCCCGGACGCCAGACATCGTGGTTCGGGATCAGACGCAGCGAGGCGAGGTGCTCGATCGGCTGGTGGGTCGGGCCGTCTTCGCCCAAGCCGATCGAATCGTGGGTGTAGATATGGATCGAACGCACGGGCAGCAGGGCGCTCATGCGCACGGCGTTGCGGGCGTAATCCGAGAACACGAGGAAGGTCGCATCGAACGGAATAAAACCGCCGTGCAGAGCGAGGCCTGTGCTGATCGCCGTCATGCCGAACTCGCGCACGCCGTAGTGCACGTAGCGCGCATCGGCATCGCTCGTGGTGACGGCCTTCTGGCCCTTCCACGTCGTCAGGTTGGAGTGCGCAAGGTCGGCCGAGCCGCCCACCAGTTCCGGCAGGCGCGGCGCGAAGGCCTCGATCGCCATCTGCGAAGCCTTACGCGAGGCGACCACCGGGCCTTCGGCCTGCAGTTTCGCCACCAACGCATGCGCGGCCTCGGCGAAGTCGGCCGGCAGCTCGCCGTTGATCCGGCGCCTGAACTCGGCGGCCAGTTCGGGGAAAGCCCTAGCGTAGGCGGCGAAGCGGGCGTTCCAGTCCGCTTCCTGTTCCGCGCCGCGGGCCCGGGCGTTCCAGGCATCGCGGATATCGGCGGGAATCTCGAAAGCCGCATGCGGCCACTTCAGGGCCGTGCGGGTCAAGGCCACCTCGTCTTTACCGAGTGGCGCGCCGTGGCTGCTCTCCTTGCCCTGCTTGTTCGGCGAGCCGAAGCCGATGTGGGTGCGGCAGCAGATCAGCGTGGGACGTTCGTTTTCCGCCTTGGCCGTGGCGATGGCCTGCCGGATCTCGACCGGGTCATGGCCATCGACATTGCGGATGACCTGCCAGCCGTAAGCCTCGAAGCGTCGGACGGTGTCGTCGGTGAACCAGCCCTGCACCTCGCCGTCGATCGAGATGCCGTTGTCGTCCCAGAAGGCGATCAGCTTGTCCAAGCCCCAGGTGCCGGCCAGCGAGCAGACCTCGTGCGAGATGCCCTCCATCAGGCAGCCGTCGCCCAGGAAACAGTAGGTATGGTGGTCGACCACGGTGTGACCGTCACGGTTGAAGCGCTGCGCCAGCAGGCGTTCGGCCAGCGCCATGCCCACCGCGTTGGCGATGCCCTGCCCGAGCGGCCCGGTGGTGGTTTCCACACCCGGGGTGATGTGGCGCTCCGGGTGGCCGGCGGTCTTCGAGTGCAGCTGGCGGAAGCGCTTCAGTTCGTCCAGCGGCAAGTCATAGCCGGCCAGATGCAACAGCGCATAGAGCAGCATCGAGCCGTGGCCGTTCGACAGCACGAAACGGTCGCGGTCCGGCCACTGCGGGTTCTTCGGGTTGTGCCGCAGGTGCTCGTTCCAGAGCACCTCGGCGATGTCGGCCATGCCCATCGGCATACCGGGGTGGCCGCTCTTGGCGGCCTCGACCGCATCGATGGCGAGGAATCGGAGGGCGTTGGCGAGGTCGCGCGGGGTCGGACGGGTCATCGGGTGGTGGCGGGTTCGGAGGGAAAATCGTGCGGCTCGCCGCGGGAAACCAGAACGGTGGCGACGAGGTCGCCGGTAACGTTCACCGTGGTGCGGCACATGTCGAGGAAACGGTCGACGCCGAGGATCAGGGCGATACCTTCCGGCGGGATGCCGAACATCACCAGAATGGAAGCGATCACCGGCAGCGAACCGCCCGGCACGCCGGCCGCGCCGATGCCCCCCAGGATGCACATCAACAGCACCAGCACCTGCTGGCCGAGGCTCAGCTCGATACCAAAGAACTGGGCGAGGAAGAGCACCACCACGCCTTCGAACAGGGCAGTGCCGTTCATGTTGGCGGTGGCGCCGAGGGTGCAGACGAAACGACCAATGCGCTTGGGCGTGCCCAAAGACACCTCGGCCACCCGCAGCGTGGTCGGCAGCGTGGCCGAACTGGACGAGGTCGAGAAGGCCATCAACATCGCCGGCTGCACCCGACGGAAGAACTCGAGCGGGTTCATCCGGCCGATGAACCAGAGCAGCAACGGGAACACCACGAACATGTGCACGGCCAGCGCACCTGCCGCCACGGCCACGAACTTGGCGAGCGGCACCAGCGCCGAAAAACCGCGGCTGGCGATCAGGGTGAAGAGCAAAGCGGCGACCGCGTAAGGCGCGATCTGGATCACCGCGTTGATGAGCTTGAGGGTGATCTCGTAGATGCCCTGCAAAGTGCCAACGAAGGTGCGTACCCCATCGCTCTTGATGCTGGCCGCGGCGATGCCGAACAGCAGGGCGAAGAACATCACGCCGATCAGGTTGTTCTCGACACCGGCCGCCAGCGGGTTGCGCGGCACGATCGAGAGCAGCACCTGCATCGCCGAGGCGGCCTCACCGCGCTCGACGATGCCGGCAGCCTGATCGGCGGTCTCGGCCATCAGGGCCTGCCCCACCGCCGGGTCGATGCCGGCACCGGGCTGGAACACGTTCACCGCGACGAGGCCGATCGTTACCGCGATGCCGCTGACCACCAGGATGAAGGTCAGGGTGCGGCCACCGATGCGCCCCAGCGACCTCGGATCGCCGATCTCGACCACACCCAGCACCAGCGCCGAGAACACCAAGGGCAGCACCAGCATGAACAGCAGGTGCAAAAAGATCGTGCCGATTGGCTGGGTGATCCAGGTCAGCACCACCTGCAGCCAGGGCAGGGTCTGCTTCAGGCCGTCGGCATCCACCGCATGACCGAACTCGTAGGCGACGCCACCGGCGACGGCGCCCACGAGGAAACCCAGCAGCATCTTGGTGTGCAGGGCCATGCCCTGCCCCTTCGCGGCGGGATCGGCAGCCATCGTTCGCCGCCCTCAGACGCGGGTCGAGCGGATCTCGCCCGAGCGCAGCTTGGCGAAGTAACCGTCGACCTCGCGTCGCACCACCGGCAGCAGCAGGTAGACACCGATCAGGTTGGGGATCGCCATCAGGAAGATGAGGCCGTCGGAGAGGCTGATCAGCTGCGAGAGGTCCATGGTGCAGGCCACCACCGCCATCGACAGGTAGAACAGCTTGAAGCCGTAGAGCACGGCCTTGTTCTCGCCGGTGAGGTAGGTGGCCGCCTTGGCACCGTAGTAGGCCCAGGTCAGCATGGTCGAGAAAGCGAACAGGAACACCGCCAGGGTCAGCACGTAGGGGAACCAGGCGCCGACGGTGGCGAAGGCGGTCGAGGTGATCTGCACGCCTTCCAGGCCCTGCTGCAGGTAGGCGCCGGTGACCACCACCATCAAGGCGGTCGCGGTGCAGACGATCACCGTGTCGATGAAGGGCTCCCACAGCGCGACCAGCCCCTCGGTCGCCGGATGGCGGGTCTTGACCGCCGCATGGGCGATCGCCGCCGAACCGAGGCCGGCCTCGTTCGAGAAGGCCGCCCGCTGGAAGCCGACGATCAGGGCGCCGATGATGCCGCCGGCCACCGCCTCGTTGTCGAAGGCGCTGCTGATGATCAGGGCCGCCGCGGCTGGGATCTGATCGAAATGCAGGGCCAGCACGGCGGCACAGCCGCCGAGGTAGAGCAGGATCATCGAGGGGATCAGCTTCTCGGTGACCCGGCCGATGCGGGTGATGCCACCGATCACCACGAGGCCGGCGAGCACGGCGATGCCAAGGCCAAAGGCCCAGCCCATGCCCTCGAGCGGACCGGCTTCGCCGCCGGTGATCTTGTGAAACTGCGAAAAGGCCTGATTGGCCTGGTACATCGAACCGGCGCCGATGGCACCGAGCATGGCGCAGACGGCGAACAACACCGCCAGCCCCTTGCCGAAACCGGCGAAGCGCGGGTACTCGGCGGCGATGCCGCGCGAGAGGTAGTACATCGGCCCGCCGGAGACGCTGCCGTCGGGGTTTTCACGCCGGTACTTCACGCCCAGCGTGCATTCGGCGAACTTGGTGGTCATGCCGAGGATGCCGGCGACGATCATCCAGAAGGTGGCACCCGGCCCACCGATGGTGATGGCCACGGCCACGCCGGCGATATTGCCCAGACCCACCGTGCCGGAGATGGCCGAGGTCAAGGCTTGGAAATGGGTCACTTCGCCGGGGCCGCTCGGCTCGGCGTAGTCGCCGCGCATCAGCCGGAAGCCCTGCGCGAAGCCGCGGAAGTTGATGAAGCGGAAATACAGCGTGGTGATCACGCCGCCCATCATCAGCCAGACCACGATCAGCGGGATGCCGGTCTGGCCCTCGGCGCAGGTGGCGGAGAGGGCGAAGCCCGGTTCACCGATGCAGGCCCGGGCGAAGATCGCCGAACCGAGCCAGGTGGCGATCGGTTCGACCTGGCGGTTGATCCAGGCGTCGATCCCGCCTGCCGCCACCGCCGCGAGCACCGGCGTCGATCCAAGGGCCGCGAGTGCCGCGGCCACCAGCATGTTCACCATCCGCATTCCGCTCCCCCAACCCCATGGACGAAGGCCGGAGGGTAGCACCGCAGGGGGTACTGGCGTCGAGTGCCCTTCAGCGTGCCGCGCCCGCCACCTGCAGGATGCGCGGGGTGACGAAGATCAGCAGTTCGGCCTTCTCGTTGCTGCGACCGCGGGTGCGGAACAGATTGCCGAGGCCCGGCACATCGCCGAGGAAGGGCACCTTGGCGAGGTCCTCGCGGCGCTCGAACTCGTAGATGCCGCCGACCACCACGGTCTGGCCGTTGTTGATCAGCACCGCCGTGCTCACCTCGCGCTTGGTGATCTGCGGGACGCTGCCGCCACCCGGCACATCGATGAAGCCGGCCACCTCGTCCTTCTTCACGCCGAGCGCCAGAAAGACGCGGTTGTCCTGGGTGATGGTCGGGGTCACCTTGAGCTCGAGCAGGGCCTCCTTGAACTGCACGGTGGCGGTGGCATTGGCACCCGTGCCAGAGACGGTGACGTAGCCGACCTCGTCGCCCTGGCGGATCACCGCCTCGCGCTGGTTGGCGGTGATCACCCGCGGGTTGGCCACCACTTCGCCACGGCCTTCGGCCTGCAGGGCCTGCAACTCGATGTCGAGGTCGAGGTGATTGCCGAGGATGGTGAAGGCCATCGCCGACTGCGTGCCGGTCGCGAAGCTGGTGTTCAGCACATCGGTGAAGGCCGGAGTGATGAAGGTCGGCCGGGTCGGCCGGGTCGTGGTCAGGCCGGCATTGAAGTCGGCCAGCTCGGCCAGGTAACGCGCTTCGAGCTGCTGGTTCTGGCGGACCTGGTTGAGGAAGTTGCGGTTGCTCTCGATGCTGCCCGAGGTGATGACATCGCTCTCCTGGCCGCTGACGCCGAATCGGGCGCCGACATCGCGGGCGAAACTCTCGTTGGCAATGACGATGCGCGCCTCGATCAGGACCTGGTCGACCGGGCGATCGAGAACGGCAACCAGTTCGCGGATCGATTGCACCTTTTGCGCTGTGTCGGCCACCAGCAGGGTATTGGAGCGGGTATCGAAACTGACGCTGCCGCGCGGTGACAGGAAGCCACGCTCGACATTGGTGCCACCCCCACCACCGCCCTGCGCCGATTTGCTGCCCTCGGTCAGCAGGGTCGCGATCTCTTCGGCGTTGGCGTAGTTGATCGGAATCAGTTCGCTGATCAGCTCGGACTTGTTCGCCAGATCGATGCGGGCCTGCTCGCGAGCAGCCTCGAACGCGGCGATCTCGGCCTGCGGGGCGACCCAGACCACGTTGCCGTCACGGCGCTGGTCAAGCGAACGGGCGCGCAGCACCACGTCCAGAGCCTGATCCCAGGGCACGTTGACCAGACGCAGGGTCAGGTTGCCCTGTACGGTGTCGGCGGCCACGATGTTGAGGTTCGACTCCTCGGCGATCAACTGCAGGATGGTGCGCACCGGCACATCCTGGAAGTTGAAGGTCACCGGGCGGCCGGTGAAGCGCGCTGCCGGCACATCACCACCGGCCTGGCCAACCCCCGTGGGCACGCCACGCGGCGTGACCGCGAGGATGTATTCGGTGCCGGTCTGGTAGGCGCTGGTTTCGAACAGCCCCTCGGTGGCGAGCACGATGCGGGTGCCGCCGTCGTGGGCGGCCGGCTCAAGGCGCAGCACCGGGGTGGCGAAATCGCTGACGTCGAGGCGCTTCTGCTGCTCGACCGGGATCTGCGCGTTCTCGATGTCGAGCACGAGCTGGTCGCCGTCGCGGCGAAGGTTGGCCTGGGCACCCTCGCGGTTGAAGCGCAGGATCAACTGACCGGCACCGTCCTCACCGCGGCGGAAATCGACATCGGCAACACGCAAGCCGCCGTCGATCCGCTTGGCCGGATCGGGCGAAGCCAGCCCCAGCGCGGTGGCCGGCGAGGCCCCGGCTTCGAGGGTCAGCACCAGGCGATTGCCGTCGCTGCGGGTGGTGTAGCCGGCACTGCGGACCAGATCGACCACCGCCCGCGTCCGGCCACCGGCCTCGACCACCGACACCGCCGAAGCGGCACCGGAGCCGACCGGAATGCGCCGCTCGGCGAGTGCGCTCGTGGTGTCGGGGAAGTCGATGGCGATCCGAGGCGGCGCGTCGGTGGTGAAGGCGTTGACCGCACCGACCGGGGCGGCGAACTCGAAGGTGATGTCCACCCTTCCCTCCGCTCCAGCGGCGTGGCTGACGCTGCGCAGGGTGTTGGCCGCCAGGGCCGGAAGCGCCGCCAAGCAAAACAGGCAGGCCGCGAGGGCGGCACGGGCCGCAGGATTCCTGATGCTCATCGGTGCGCCTTCATTGGTCGTGGTCATCATGCGCGTTCCCATCAAATGTCTTCCAGACTGAGTGTGGCCTGGCGTTCGACCCAACCGCCGCCGCCATCCGACACCAGCTCCACCAGCTCGACCCGGTCCGGAGCAACCTGGACCACCCGGCCATCGTTCTGGCCAAGGAAATTGCCGACGCGGATGCGGTGTGTCACCCGGTCGGGGGCGAGCACCAGCGCCACGGTGGCGGTGCCGGTACCGATCGTGCCCACCATCCGCATCGCGTCCAGCGGGAAGGCCTCGAGGGCCTCCTTGCGACGGTTCGGATCGGGCCGCGGCCCGGCCGCGTCGCGGGTGTTCTGCGGTGGCGAGAACGGATCACGCAGGGTGTCGGCACGGTACTCGAAGGTGGGGAAACTGCGCAGAGCCGGCAGCGGATCAAGCGGCGGTGCCGGGCGGGCGCGCACTTCGGCGACCCAGGTTTCGAGGTCGGCGGTGCTGCGGCCACAGCCAACGAGCAGCAAGATGGCGGCAAGGGCGGGCAGGAGGCGGAGGATCATGGGGTGGCTCCCGGCGCCGGCGCGTTGCTGGGCGTGGCCGCGGCCGCGGCCTGCTTGGCGGCGATCTCGGCGTCGTCGAGGTAACGGTAAGTCTTGATGGTGCCGCGCAGTTGCAGGGTGCCCGGCGGCGGTGGCGACTGACCCTGAACCGCGGGCTTAGGCGTCAGCGAGATGTCGTGGAAGGTCATGATGACCACCCTCGGCAGTGAAGCGACACCGCTGACGAAACGGCCGAACTGGTGGTAGGTGCCGCTCATCTGCAGGCTGATCGGCTGCTCGGCGAAAAAGTCGCGGACCACTTCGGGGCCGGGCTGGAACAGCTCGGTGGTGATGCCGGTGGCCAGCGCGGTCTGCGAGATATCGACGATCAGGTCGGGCATTTCGGTGCGCGAGGGTAGCTGACGGAGCATCTGCCGCAGCATGATCTCCATCTGCGCGAGCTGGTTGGTGAGCGGTTCCAGGTTCGCGGCCTGACCAGCGCGGCTTTCGAACGTGGCGCGCAGGGTCTGCTCCTGCGCCTCCAGGCTTTCGAGGGTGATGGTCTTGTCGCGGATCACCAGCACCCAGCCGAGCACGATGATGAGCACGGCGGCCAGCACGGCGGCACCGATCTTGGCTTCCTTGGGCCAACTGCCGGTGTTGTTGAAGTCGAGGTTGTTGATGTCGCTGAGCTTGAAGGCACTCTTGGCCATGGTCCGGTCCTCAGGCCTGCGGCGTCGTGGCGGGAGGGGTTGCGGCATCGGCCGGTGCCGGTGCCGCCGAGCCGGCGGCGGCTTCCTCGGCGGCGGTGCGCAGGGTCACCCGCATTTCGAAATCGAACGGCAGCGCCCGGTCGGCCTCGCGTGGATCGGAGGTGCGGATCACGCCGAGCTGTGGATTGCTGATGAGGCCGCTGGCTTCCAGATTGCGCATGTAGGAACTGACCCGCGCGTTCGACTGGGTCTTGCCGTTCAGGGTGAGCTCCTGGCCGTTCTGCTTGATGCTGACCAGGCGGACGCCGTCGGGGATGGTGCGCACCAGCTCCTCGAACAGACGCACGTTCTGCGAGCGATCGGCCTGCAAGGTCTCGATGACCTGCTTGCGCTGCAGCAGGTTGGCTTTGCGCTCTTCGAGGTCGGCAATGGTCTTGATCTGCTCGTCGACCCGCTTGATCTCGGCCTCAAGGAAAGCATTGCGCGCCTGCTGGCCCTCGATCTGCCCATCCACCCAGGTCGAAGCAGCAAGCACCACAGCGATACCGCCGAACAGCGCGGCGGCAAGCAGGGTCATGAAGTCTTTCTGGCGCTGTTTGCGCCGTTCCGCCCGCCAGGGCAGCAGGTTGATCCTTGCCATCAGTCGAAGCTCCTCAGGGCCAGGCCGCAGGCGATCATCAGCGAGGGCGCGTCCTGCTGCAGGGCATGGGCCTGCACCCGCGGGCCGAGGCCCATGTTGGCGAGCGGATTGGCGACCACGGTGGCGATGCCGAGATGCTCCTCGACAAGTCGGTCGATGCCAGCGATCGAGGCGCAGCCACCGGCGAGCACGATCTGATCGACCCGGTTGAACTCCGAGCCGGCATAGAAGAACTGCAGCAGGCGGCTGATCTGCTGGACCATCGCCTCCTTGAAAGGCTCCAGCACCTCGGGCTCGTAGCTCTCCGGCAGACCACCCTGACGCTTGGCAGCACCGGCCTCCTCGTAGCTCATGCCATAGCGGCGCATGATCTCGTCGGTGAGCTGCTTGCCACCGAAGACCTGCTCACGGGCGTAAATACTGCGTCCACCGCGGAAGACGTTGAGGATGGTCATGGTCGAACCGACGTCGACCAGGGCAACGATCGCCTCCTTGCCGAGCCCGAGCTGCTCGGCCACCAGCCTGAAGGCGTTCTCGAGGGCGAAGACCTCGACATCGACCACTTTGGCCGTGAGGCCGCCCAGATCCAGTGCCTGCTGGCGCAGTTCGACGTTCTCGGTGCGCGAGGCGGCGAGGATGACGTGGACGTTCTCCGGACTGGACGGCACCGGCCCCAGCACCTCGAAGTCGAGACTGACCTCGTCGATCGGGAACGGGATGTGGTTGGCGGCCTCGAGCTGGACCTGGTCTTCCATGGCGTCATCGTCAAGGTCGGCCGGCATCGAGACCACCTTGGTGATCACCGCAGAACCGGACACCGCGACCGCGGCATGTTTGGCCTTGCTGCCCGAGCGCGTGAGGGCGCGCTTGATCGCCTCGCCCACCGCCTCGACCTCGACGATGTTCTTCTCGATCACGGCATTGGGCGGAAGGGCTTCGACGCCGTAATGGTCGACGCGATAGCGGTTGCCCACACGGCTGAGCTGCAGCAGCTTCACCGCCGTCGAGCTGATGTCGATCCCGACCACCGGCACCTTGGATGGACTGAACAGACCCACGGTTTCTCCCCTCCCCACGGGCGCTTACGTGAGATTGATGCGCCAGCACATTAAAAGCAGAAAACTGTGTCAACCGCAACGCCTGCTTAACGCTGGCCGCTCCGGGCGGCTCGGAAGGCGGCAGGGCGGGCCTTTATACTCACACGGTTTTCCTGATCGGGACCGCCCCACGATGCAACCTTGGCTGCGCTGGCTTCGCCGGCTGCTCCTTGCCGGTCTGGCCCTGGGCCTGCTGGGCGCAATCACTGTTGGCACCCTGATCTGGATGGCCTGGCCGCAATTGCCGGATATGGCCGAACTGCGCCGCGTCGAACTGCAGTTGCCGATGCGGGTCGAGTCCGCCGACGGCCGCCTGATCGCCCTGTACGGCGAAACCCGGCGCTTCCCGACGCCGATCGAACAGATCCCGCCGAAGGTGCGCAAGGCCTTCCTCGCCGCCGAGGACGCCCGCTTCTACGAGCACGCCGGACTCGATTTCATCGGCATCGGCCGGGCCGTCTGGCTGCTCATCAGCACCGACCGTGCCCGCGTCCCCGGCGGCAGCACCATCACCCAGCAGGTGGCGCGCGGCTTCTACCTGACCACCGAGTACAGCATCGTCCGCAAGCTGCACGAGATGCTGCTCGCCGTGAAAATGGAACGGGTGCTGGAGAAGGACGAAATCCTCGAGCTCTACCTCAACAAGATTTTCTTCGGCCACCGCGCCTACGGCGTGGCGGCGGCGGCGGCCTTCTACTACGGCAAGACGCTGGATCAACTCACGCTCGCCGAGGCGGCGATGCTGGCCGGCATCCCCAAGTTCCCCTCCACCGCCAACCCGGTGAGCAACCCGGAGCGGGCGATGGAGCGCCGCAACTATTACGTGCTGCCGCGGATGCGCGAGCTGGGCTACATCAGCGAAGCCGAGTTCCAGGCCGCATTGGCCGAACCGAACAACGCCCGACCGCACGAGCCACCGGTCGAGGTCGATGCGCCGCATCTGGCCGAACTGGTGCGTCAGGAGATGGAAGCACGCTTCGGCGGCGAGGCCCTGACCGCCGGCTTCAGGGTGGTCACCACGGTGCGGGCCGACGAGCAGAACGCCGCGGTCGCCGCCGTTCGCAACGGCCTGCTCGCCTACGACCGCCGGCGCAGCTGGCGCGGAGCGGAGGGGCGGATCGAGAACACCGCCGAGCTCGAACCGGTCCAGCTCGAGCGTGCGCTCGCGGACTTCCCGACCATCCCCGACCTCCCGCCGGCGGTGGTGCTCGCCGTCGAAACCAGCCGCGTGCGCCTGCACGCGCACGGCCGCGAGGCGGTCGAGATCGGGGTCGAAGACCTTGCCTGGACCCGCCGCGGCGGACGTCCGCTCGCCGTCGGCGACGTGGTGCGGCTGTTCCACCCCGGCGGTGAGGTCGCCCCGCGTCTGGCGCAATTGCCCGAGGCGCAGGCCGCTTTGGTCTCGATCGATGCCGCAAACGGTGCCGTGCATGCCCTGGTCGGCGGTTTCAGCTATGCCCTGAACAAGTTCAACCGTGCTACCCAAGCGCAACGCCAGCCCGGCTCCAGTTTCAAGCCCTTCGTGTTCGCGGCGGCTTTCGAACGCGGCTATTCACCGGCCAGCATCGTGGTCGATGCGCCGGTGGTGTTCCGCGACCGCGCCGGCAACGTCTGGCGGCCGCAGAACCACGAGGAGGACTTCGCCGGCCCGATGCGGCTGCGCGAGGCCATGGTGCAGTCCCGCAACCTGGTTTCGGTGCGCCTGCTGGATGCCGTCGGCGTGCCGTTCACGCAGAACTTCATCGCCCGATTCGGTTTCCCGCCGGAGAGCCTGCCGCCCAACCTCTCGATGTCGCTCGGCACCTCCTCCCTGACCCCGATGGCGATGACGGCGGGCTTCGCGGCCTTCGAAAACAGCGGCCACCGCGTCCAGCCCTGGATCATCGCCCGGGTCTACGACCGCAACGGCGTGGTGGTGATGGAAAGCCATCCGCCGATCGCCTGCGTCGACTGCTCCGACACCGTTGGCGGCCCCGGGACTTCAGGCGCACTCGTCGATGGCTTCAATTTCGGGGCCACGCCCGTGGCCTCGGCCCCGGCCTCGACCTCGACCACACCGACCTCGGCCCTGCCGGTACTGGCCGGCCAGGGCCCGGACCTGCCCGGCCCGCCGGAGCAGCGCTGGGCGCCGCGCGCGATCGATCCACGCACGGCCTTCCAGATGCGCTCGATGTTGATCGATGCGGTGCGCCGCGGCACCGGCACGGCGGCCCGCTCGCTCGGGCGTCCCGATGTCGGCGGCAAGACCGGCTCCACCAACGACCACCGCGACGCCTGGTTCGCCGGCTTCGGCGGCGGCTTGGCCACCACGGTCTGGGTTGGCCGCGATGATTTCGCACCGCTCGGCCGCGGCGAGTACGGCGGCCGCGCCGCGCTGCCGATCTGGATCGACTACATGGCGGTGGCGCTGGCCGATGCCCCGGTCCGCGAGATGCCACTGCCGGAGGGCCTGCTGGCGCTCACCATCGACCCGGCCAGCGGCGCCCTGCTGCCGGACGGCAGCCCGGGCGGGATCATCGACTACCTCCGCCCGGAGGACCGTGACCGGCTGCTCGCTGCGCCCCCCGATGCCGCAGTAGGCGGCATCGAGGAACAGGCTTTCGACGTGTTCTAAGGCCTCAGCGCCGGTCGATGGCGACGTAGTCGCGCGGCGTGGCGCCGGTGTAGATCTGGCGCGGGCGGCCGATCTTGGCTTCCGGATCGACCTGCTGTTCCAGCCAGTGGCTGACCCAGCCGGCGGTGCGCGCCAGCGCGAACATCACCGTGAACATCTCGGTCGGGATGCCCAGTGCCTTGTAGATCAGGCCCGAGTAGAAATCGACGTTCGGGTAGAGCTTGCGGGCGACGAAGTAATCGTCCTTGAGCGCGGCTTCCTCGAGGCGCATGGCGATCTCGAGCAGCGGGTCGTTGACGCCCAGCTCGCCCAGCACTTTGTGGCACATCTCGCGGATGATCGTGGCGCGCGGATCGTGGTTCTTGTAGACGCGGTGACCGAAGCCCATCAGGCGGAAGCCGGAGTTCTTGTCCTTGGCCTTCTCGACCGCCTTGGCGACGTCCTCGGGGCGGCCGATCTCCTCCAGCATGGTCAGCACCGCCTCGTTGGCACCACCGTGCGCCGGCCCCCAGAGCGCGGCAATGCCGGCCGCCACGCAGGCGTAGGGGTTGGCACCGGTCGAACCGACCAGACGGACGGTCGAGGTCGAGGCGTTCTGCTCGTGGTCGGCGTGCAGGATGAAGAGCAGGTCGAGGGCCTTGGCGGCCACCGGCTTCAGCTGCAGCGGCTCGCTCGGCACCTCGAACATCATGTGCAGGAAGCGGGTGGTGTATTCGAGGTTGTTGCGCGGGTAGCAGACCGGCCAGCCGGTGGCCTGGCGGTAGCAGGCGGCGGCGATGGTGGGCACCTTGGCGATCAGCCGTACCGCGGCCAGACGGCGCTGCTCGGGGTCGGCGAGGTCGAGGGTGTCGTGGTAAAAGGCCGACAGCGAGCCGACCATGCCGCAGAGCATGGCCATCGGATGGGCGTCGTGGCGGAACCCCCCGAGGAAGGTCTTCATCGCCTCGTGCATCATCGTGTGGTGCGTGACCTCGTGCTCGAAGGCATCGAACTGCGGCCGCGAGGGCAACTGGCCGTGCATCAGCAGGTAGGCCACCTCGAGGAAGCTCGAATGCTTGGCGAGCTGCTCGATCGGGTAGCCGCGGTAGAGCAGCACGCCCTCGTCACCGTCGATGTAGGTGACCGACGAGCGGCAACTGGCGGTGGCCATGAAGCCCGGGTCGTAGGTGAAATGGCCAGTGTCCTTGGCCAGCTTGCCGATGTCGATGCAGGGTGCACCAAGGCTGCCGCGGTGCACCGGCAGGGAGACGGCCTTGTCGCCGACATTCAGGGTCACGCTGGTGGGTTCGGTCACGTTCACACTCCTTGGGACGGGCGTCCGCCAGGAGGCGGCAGGCCGCAGAAAACGGGCCGGGCGCGGTGCGCCCGAATCGGTTGGATTATCGCATAGCACCCGGAGACGGTGTGCGGACACCGAGAAGGTGCTGGCCTACCTTCCGGGGGGATGCCGGAAACGACGAAGGCCGGCGCAAGGCCGGCCTTCGGGGCAGCATGCGGACCGGCCGAGGGCGGGACTTACTTGCCGTAGCGCTTGCGGAAGCGATCGACGCGGCCAGCCGTGTCGAGGATCTGCTTGCTCTTGCCGGTGTAGAACGGGTGCGAGGCCGAGGACACTTCGATCTTGATGAGCGGGTAGGTCTGGCCGTCCTCCCACTGGATCGTCTCTTTCGAGCCGAGCGTGGAACGGGTGAGGAAAGCGAAGTTCGAGGTCACGTCCTGGAACACGACCGGCTGGTAGTTCGGGTGGATACCTTCTTTCATGGCGGGTCCCAAGAAGCGTAGAAACGAGGAAAGAGGGGAAGTGTAGCGGCTCCGGCGCCTCCGGTTCAAGTCGGAGCGCCGGCGGGGTTCAGCCGGCCCCGGCACCGGCCAGAGCCTGACGCAGCCGGTGCCGCAGCCGGGCCGGGTCGAAGCCGCGCAGGATGCGCGCCCGCGCCGACCCACCCGAGCGATCCGCCCAGTCGACCACCGTGGCTCCCCGGGTCCAACGGCCGCCGGTTTCGATGGCGACGGCGTGGCGGACCCAATCGGCGGAATCGGGCTCCAGCGCCGCCGCCATCGCCAGGCCGTCGGCGCAGTGCCAGTGCTCACCGCGGCGATCCTCCGACCATTCGCGGCTGCGCCGGGAGATGGCCCGGTAGAAGGCCGCCGGCGCGCTGGGTGCGGCGAGCCAGTGCTCGACCTCCCTGTGCGGCAGGCCATAGCGCAGTACCGCTTCCCAGTCAACGAGGTCAAAAGCCGGAAAAGCCTCGAACACAATGTGCGCCGCCTCCGGGTCGAAGGCGATGTTGAACTCGGCGCTGACCGAGGTGTTGCCCTGCCCGGTCACCGCGCCACCCATCACGAGCAGGCGAGCGATGCGCGAGGGGAGCGTCGGGTCGAGGCGCAGCGCCAGCGCCAGGTTGGTGAGTGGCCCCAGGCAGACCAGCAGCAGGCCCGGGTGGGCGTGACTCAGGCGGATCATCGCCAGTGCGGCGTGCTCGGCCTCGGCGCTGCGCGAAGGCAGCAAGTAGCCGGTGTCGCCGAAGCCGTCGCGGCCGTGGACGTGGGCAGCATCCTCGGCCGCGAACACCAGCGGTGTGGCGGAGCCGGGGAACACCGGCAGCTCAACGCCAGCGACCTCGCAGAGTTTCAGCGCATTGCGCACCGTGTGTTCAAGACCGACATTGCCGGCGCTGAGGGTGAGGCCGATCACCCGATGGCGCTCACAGGCGAAAGCCATCAGCAGGGCCCAGGCGTCGTCCACGCCGGGGTCGGTGTCGATCAGCAGTGGGATACGGTCGGTCATCGGGGCGGAGTGCGGTGCAGCGAGGGGCCGGCAGTGTGCTCTCTGGGGCGGCCCGCGGCCAAGCCTCAAGCCGAAGCGTAGCGCGCCGCGCTGCCGACCCAGCGCGCAATGATCGCCTCGGCGATGTCCGGCGATCCGGCGAGCAGCCGCTCGGCCACCGCCTGCACCTGCGGCAGCCAGGCCGCGTCACGGGCGAGATCGGCGATGCGGAAGACCGCCAACCCGGTCTGACGGGTGCCCAGCAGCTCACCCGGGCCGCGCAGTTCGAGGTCCTTTTCGGCGATGACGAAACCGTCGTTGCTGCGCCGCATGACCTCCAGCCGTTCGCGGGCGATGGCGCCGAGTGGCGGCTGGTAGAGCAGCACGCAACTCGAGGCCGCCCTGCCCCGGCCGACCCGACCCCGGAGCTGGTGCAACTGGGCCAGACCCAGACGCTCGGCGTTCTCGATCACCATCAGGCTGGCCTTGGGCACGTCGACGCCGACCTCGATCACCGTGGTGGCCACCAGCAGCTGCACCGCGCCGGCCTTGAACCGGCGCATGGTGTCCTGCTTCTCGGCCGGTTTCATGCGGCCGTGCAGCAGGGCGATGCGCAGTTCGGGCAGGGCTTCCGAAAGCTGCTCGAAGGTCGTCTGTGCGGCCTGCGCTTCGATCTCCTCGCTCTCCTCGATCAGCGGGCAGACCCAGTAGGCCTGGCGGCCTTCGGCGCAGGCCTTGCGCACGCGCTCGACGAGCTCCGGGCGGCGCTCGGCGGCGACCGCCACCGTCGTCACCGGCGTTCGGCCGGGCGGCAATTCGTCGATCACCGAGAGATCGAGATCAGCATAGGCGGTCATCGCCAAGGTGCGCGGGATCGGTGTGGCGGTCATTACCAGTTGGTGCGGTACGCGCTCGCCCTCGAGGCCTTTGTCGCGCAGCGCCAGTCGCTGGTGTACGCCGAAGCGGTGCTGCTCGTCGACGATGACGAGCCCCAGCGCGCCGAAGACCACGCCGCCCTGCATCAGGGCATGGGTGCCGACAACCACCTGCGCCGAGCCGTCGGCGATCGCGGCGAGCGTTTCGCGGCGTGCCTTGCCGGTGACCTTGCCGGCCAGCCACGCCACCCGGATGCCAAGCGGCTCCAGCCAACGCTGGAAGTTCTGCAGGTGCTGCTCGGCCAGCAGTTCGGTCGGCGCCATCAACGCCACTTGCCGTCCCGCCGCCACGGCCTGCATCGCGGCGAGGGCGGCGACCACGGTCTTGCCGCTGCCGACATCGCCCTGCACCAGACGCAGCATCGGCTGCGGCTTGCCGAGATCGGCTTCGACCTCGGCCAGCACCCGCTGCTGGGCGGCGGTCAGGGCGAACGGCAGGGCCCTTCGCAAGGCATCGACCGCCGAAGGTGCCGGCGGCAGCGCAAAGGCGCCGTGCTCGCGCAGGGCGATGCGTTGACGGCGCAGGCTGAGGGCGTGGGCAAGCAGTTCCTCGAACGCCAGTCGCTGCTGTGCCGGGTGGGTGCCGGCGAGCAGGGCCGCGATGTCGGCATCGGCCGGCGGATGGTGGACGGTGAGCAGGGCCTCGCGCAGGTCCGGCAGGGCGAGTTCGCGCCACAAGGCGAGCGGCAGCTGTTCGAGGCGCTCGGCCTGCGGCAGTGCGGCCAGTGCGAGACGCACCAGCCGGGCCATGCTGCCGGGGCCCAGACCTTCGACCTGCGGGTAGACCGGATCGAGCCGGTCGCCCAGCTCGCCGGGGTCCTGTTCCTCGAGCAGCCGGTAGCTCGGGTGGACGATCTCCCAGCCGCCCAGACCGGGTCGCACCTCACCGAACACGCGCACGCGCCGGCCCGGCTGGAAGGCCTGCACCTGCGGACCGCGGAAATGGAAGAAGCGCAAATGCAGCAGCGCGCCGTCCTCATCGGCGAGCGTGACCTTGAGCACCGGCCGGCCACGGAACTGGCGCTCGACATAACGCACGCGGCCTTCCGTCTGAAGCGGTCGGCCGGGCCGCAGTTCGCGGATCGGCGTGAGCCGGGTGCGGTCCTCGTAACGCAGCGGCAGCAGGAACCACAGATCCTGCAGCGTGTGGATGCCGCGTTCGGCGAGCTTGGCCGCGACGGCTGGGCCAACGCCGGGCAGGCGCGTGACCGGCGCATCGCCTCCGGCCAGTGCGGGCGCCGGCGTGGCCGACCGCGGCATCGCCTCAGTCGAGCACGAGGATGCCGTCGACCTCGACCTCGGCCCCTTTCGGCAGGCCCGCCACCTGGATGGTCGAGCGCGCCGGGTACGGGGCCTCGAAGTACTCGGCCATCACCGCGTTGACGGTGGCGAAGTTCGAGAGATCGGTGAGGTAGATGCCGATGCGCACCAGCTGGTCGAGATCACCACCGGCGGCCTGACAGACCGCGCGCAAGTTGTCGAAGACACGGCGGGTCTGCAGGGCGATGTCGCCGGTGACCAGCGCACCGCTGACCGGATCGAGCGGGATCTGGCCGGAAAGATAGACGGTGTGGCCGGCACGAACGGCCTGCGAGTAGGGACCGATGGCGGCGGGGGCGTGCGGGCTGGTGATCGGCGTGCGGGGCATGGCGGGGCTCGACGGGAAAGAGGCCCAAGTGTAGGCGGGCCGGCAGCTCCGACGCACGCACGGCTCAGAGCCGGCGGACGAGGTGGACGACCTGCAGGCGCCGCACCCGTCGCATGACTTCGGCCAGGTGCTCGACATCGCGCACCTCGATGCCGAAAACCATGATCGACAGGTTGACGTCGCGCTCGCGGTACTCGACCGAATCGATGTTGGAATCGCTCTCGGCGATGGCGGCGGCGACCTGCGCCAGGACACCGGGGCGATTGTCGACCTCGACCCGCAGCACGGCCATGAAATCGCCCTTGACCTCGCGGTCCCAGTCCATCACCAGACATCGCTCGGGCAGGCGTTCGAAGGATTCGACGTTCGGGCAGTCGCGGCGATGCACCACCACACCCTTGCCGGCCGACAGGTAACCCATGATCGCGTCGCCGGGCAGCGGATGGCAGCAGGTCGCGAAACTCAGCACGCCGCGTTCGCTGCCGTTGATGAGCAGGCGCTCGGTGAGGTGTGCGCCCGGTACCGCCGCCCCGGTGCGACCATCGCTGGTCAAGGCCTGCGCCACCTGGACCGGCATCCGGTTGCCCAAGGCGATGTCGGAGAGCAGCGCTTCCAGCCGCGGGTAGCGGTGCTCGGCGAGGAAGTTCTCGATGCGCTGCGGCGGAACCCGCTCCAGCGAGGCATCGAGTGAGCCCAAGGCACGATCGAGCATGCGGTGGCCGAGGCTGACGGCATCCTCGTGCTGCAGCTTTTTGAGGTTGGAACGGATCGCCGTACGCGCCTTCGAGGTGACCACGAACTCCAGCCACTGCGGACGGGGTGCCGCCGAGGGCGCGGTGACGATCTCCACGCTCTGCCCGGATTCCAGCCGGGTGTGCAGGGGCACCAGCTTCTTGTCGACACGGGCGGTGACGGCGTGGTCGCCGATGCCGGTGTGCACGGCGTAGGCGAAATCGAGCGCGGTGGCATTGCGCGGCAGGGCGAGGATGTCGCCTTTCGGTGTGAACAGGTAGACCTCGGCGGGGAACAGGTCGACCTTGACGTTCTCGATGAACTCCAGCGAGGAGGAGGCCGCGGTCTGCTCGCTGCTCATCAGGTTGCGGATCCAGTCCTGGGCACGGGTCTGGGCGTTGCTGCCGCCGCTGGCGCTGGTCTTGTAGGCCCAGTGCGCGGCGATGCCGCGCTCGGCGACGAGATCCATTTCCTCGGTACGGATCTGCACCTCGACCGGCGAGCCGTGGGCGCTGAACAGCACGGTGTGCAGGCTCTGGTAGCCGTTGGCCTTGGGGATGGCGATGAAGTCGCGGAATCGCGCCTCCAGCGGTTTGTAGAGCGCATGCACCGCACCGAGTGCGTGGTAGCACTGCATGACCCGCTGCACGACGATGCGGAAGCCGAACACGTCCAGCACCTGCTCCAGCGTCTTGTGCTCCTGGCGCATCTTGGCGTAAATGCTCCACGGCGACTTGACCCGCCAGACGATACGGAATGACAAGCCCTCCAGGGCCAGCCGCTGGGCGATCTGCGCCTCGATGGTGGCCATCGCCTCGCGCCGCATCACCGGCTGGCTGGCCAAGCGCTTGGCGATCACCGCGTAGCGTCGCGGGTACAGGGCCTTGAAGCCCAAGTCCTGCAGTTCCGCCTTGATCTTGTTCATGCCGAGCCGCTGGGCGATCGGCGCGTAGATCTCGAGCGTCTCGCGGGCGATCCGGCGGCGCGGTTCGGCGGCCATGGCATCGAGCGTGCGCATGTTGTGCAGACGGTCGGCCAGCTTGATGAGGATGACCCGCAGGTCGGTCGCCATCGCCAGCATCATCTTGCGAAAGCTCTCGGCAGCAGCTTCCTGGCGGCTGGCGAAATGCAGTTTGTCGAGCTTGGTCACCGCATCGACCAGGCCGGCGACCGGCTCGCCAAAGGCCTGCACGATCTCGGCCCGCGGCAGCGGCGTGTCCTCCAGCGTGTCGTGCAGGATGGCGGCGCACAGGGTCTCGGCATCGACCCGCAGTTCGGCGAGGATGCCGGCAACCGCCACCGGGTGGGTGATGTAGGCCTCACCACTCTTGCGCACTTGGCCGTCGTGCGCACGGGCGCCCATCCGGTAAGCGGCACGGACCCGGGCGACCTGCTCCGGCGGCAGGTGATCGGCCAGCTTCAGGGCAAGCGCATCGACCAGCTCCGGACAGGGGTCCGGGGCCGTCGGTGCTGCTTGCGCGGGCGCGGCACTGGCACTCATGGCCCGAATGTACGGCTGCTCCGGCGTGCCGGCAAGAAAAAGCCCGCCGGAGCGGGCTTTCGATTCACAGCGTGGCGGGTCCGTGGCGACTCAGTCGTCGCCGCCCTTCAGGTCGTCGTCGACCACCTCGGCGGCGGCCCATTCCAGGGCCTCGCGCTCGCGGCGTTCACGCTCGGCCTTCTCGACCCGCTCGATCAGGGCATCGTCGACCCGGCGTGCGGCGATCTCGCGCAGGGCGAGCACGGTGCACTTGTCGTCGTGGTCGTTGCGATCGAGCACGGTGTCGGCACCCTTGGCCAACTGGCGGGCGCGCTTGGAAGCCATCAGCACCAGCTCGAAGCGGTTGTGTACGACGTCCAGGCAATCTTCAACGGTGATGCGGGCCATGCGGTACTCCGGCGCGGCGGGCCGGGCGGCCTGCCTTCAAAGACCAAACACAATAAAAGAATCAATGACTTGCGTCAAGCACCCGCAATCAGGCCGGCGAACAGGGCGGCATGCCGGCGAGCTTGAGCGGCACGGCGCAGGCGGTGGGCGATGAAGATCGAGCGCAGTTCGTTGGCCGCCGTGTCGAAGTGCTCGTTGACGATCCAGAAATCGAACTCCGGGGCATGCGCCATCTCCTCGCGGGCCGCGGCAAGGCGCTGGGCGATCACCGCCTCGCTGTCCTGACCGCGGTTGCGCATGCGCGTCTCCAGCGCCTCGCGGGAAGGCGGCAGGATGAAGACGCTGAGGGCATCGGGGATCTGCTGACGCACTTGGCGCGCGCCCTGCCAGTCGATCTCCAGCAGCACGTCGCGGCCGGCGGCAAGCTGCGGTTCGACCGACTGCCGCGCCGTGCCCTTGTAGTCGCCATGCACCTCGGCGTATTCGAAGAAATCGCCGGCGGCGATCATCCGCTCGAACTCGTCCTTGCCGACAAAGTGGTAGTGCTGGGCGTGGCGCTCGCCGGGGCGTGGTGCACGCGAGGTGTAGGAGATCGAGAGGCTGATGCCGGGCTCGCGGGCCAGCACGGCGTTGACCATGCTCGACTTGCCGGCACCGGATGGGGCGGCGACCACGAACAGCGTACCGCGCTCGATGGCGGGGCGGGCCTCGGCAGGGCTCATGCGGGGCGGTCCTCCGGTTTCATTCGATGTTCTGGACTTGTTCACGGATCTGCTCGATCAGCACTTTCAGTTCGACCGAAACCTGGGTGAGGCGAGCATCGACCGCCTTGGCGCCCAGGGTATTGGCTTCACGGTTGAACTCCTGCAGCAGGAAATCGAGCCTGCGGCCGATCGCCTCGCCGCGGCGCAGGGCGTGGCGGGCCTCGGCGACATGGGTGGCGAGGCGGTCGAGCTCCTCATCGACATCGGCGCGCTGCAAGAGCAGCACGAGTTCCTGCTCCAGCCGGGCCGGATCGACCTCGAGCTTCAACTCGGCAAAGCGGGTCTCGATACGTTGGCGGATCGCGCCACGGAGTTCGGGCAGAAAAGCCCGCACCGCGGCAATGCAGGCCTCGATGGCGCCCAAGCGCTCCTCGATCAGCACGGCCAAAGCCCGACCCTCGCGTTCGCGGTGGGCGAGGAAATCGGCCAAAAGGGCATCGGCGAGCAGGGCCGCCTCGGCACGCAGGGCGTCCATGTCGGTGCCGGCCTCGGCCAACACGCCGGGAAAAGCCAGCAACTCGGCGAAACCGCTGCGCAGGGTCGGGAATCGCGTGGCGAAGGTTTCGTGCAGGTCGGCGAGTTGTTCCAAGCGCGCCGCGTTGACGGTGAGCGGGCGCAGCGCATCGCCGCTGCTGCGCAGGCGCAGACCGAGGTCGAGCTTGCCGCGCGAGACTTTCGCCGCGATCTTCTCGCGCAGCATCGGTTCCAGCACGCGCAACTCGTCCGGCAGGCGCAGCGAGAGTTCGAGATAGCGGTGGTTGACGGCGCGCAGTTCGATGGCGAGCGTGCCGGCGGCGGTGGCGCGTTCGACCGCGGCGAAGGCGGTCATGCTGCGGATCATGCGGGGCTCGCGCGGCGGGCGGCAGGGACGCGGATGGTAAACTCCGCGCCCTTTCGCCACCACTGGCCGCCACCATGACGCTATTTTCCCGCCCGAGCGGCCGATCACCGGACGCCCTGCGCGAGGTGACGATCCAGCGCCGCTACACCCGCCACGCCGAAGGCTCGGTGCTGGTCGCTTTCGGCGACACCCGCGTGCTCTGCACCGCCAGCGTCGAGGAGCGCGTGCCGGCCTTCCTGCGCGGCAAGGGCGAAGGCTGGATCACCGCCGAGTACGGGATGCTGCCGCGCTCGACGAATTCGCGCATGGGCCGCGAGGCGGCACAGGGCAAGCAGGGCGGCCGCACCTTGGAGATCCAACGCCTGATCGGCCGCAGCCTGCGCGCCTGCGTCGACCGCGCAGCACTCGGCGAGCGCACCATCACCCTCGATTGCGATGTGCTGCAAGCCGACGGCGGTACCCGCACCGCGGCGATCACTGGCGCCTACGTGGCGCTGGTCGATGCGGTGTCGACGCTGAAGACGTCGCGCCCGCCGATTCTCGGGGCGATTGCCGCCGTGTCGGTGGGCGTCTACCGCGGCGTGCCGGTGCTGGATCTCGATTACGCCGAGGACAGCGGCTGCGACACCGACATGAACGTGGTGATGAACGACGGTGGCGGCTTCATCGAGATCCAGGGTACGGCCGAGGGCCACGCGTTCCGCCGTAGCGAGATGGACGCGATGCTGGTGCTGGCCGAGAAGGGCATCGCCGAGCTGGTGGCCGCACAGCGCGCGGCGTTGGCCGGTTGAACCGCCATCTCGCGCTGTTCGCCCTCGTGGTGGACGACTACGACACGGCGATCCGCCACTACGTCGACGACCTTGGCTTCACGCTCCTGTGCGACGACGACCAAGGGGGCGGCAAGCGCTGGGTGGAGGTGGCGCCCTCGCCGGCCTCGCAGTGCCGGGTGCTGCTGGCCCGGGCCGCGACGGAAGCGCAACGCTCGCGCATCGGCGACCAGACCGGTGGGCGCGTGGGGTTTTTCCTGCACACCGACGACTTCGACCGCGACTTCGCGGCGATGAGCGCGCGCGGCGTGCGCTTCGCCGAAACCCCGCGCGACGAGCCCTTCGGCAAGGTGGTGGTGTTCATCGACCGCTACGGCAACCGCTGGGACCTGATTCAACCCGGCAAGGTCGAACCGCGCGGATGAAGGTCGTGCTGGCCAGTGGCAACGCCGGCAAGCTGGCCGAACTCGGCGGGCTCCTGGCCGGCGCCGGGCTTGAGCTGGTGCCGCAGGGGGCACTCGGCATCGCCGACCCGGTCGAGGACGGCCACAGCTTCGTCGAGAACGCTTTGATCAAGGCGCGGAACGCCACGCGCCTTTCGGGATTGCCGGCGCTGGCCGATGATTCCGGCCTGATCGTCGATGCGCTGGGCGGCGCGCCGGGGCTGATCAGCGCGCACTATGCCGGCGTGCACGGCGACGCGAAGGGCAACATCGCCAAGCTGCTGCACGAACTGCGCGCGGTGCCCGCCGAGCGCCGCAGCGCCCGCTTCTACTGCTGCCTCGTGCTGCTGCGGAACAAAGACGACCCGCAGCCGCTGATCGCGGAAGGGCAATGGCCGGGGGTCATTCTCGATGCACCGCGCGGCGACGGCGGCTTCGGCTACGACCCGGTGTTCTTCGATCCGGCCACGGCCTTGAGCGCCGGCGAGATGCCGGCCGCGATGAAAAACCCGATCAGCCACCGCGGGCGTGCACTGGCCCAGCTCAAGACCCGGCTGGCGGACTGGATCGCGCGCGGGTGAGCGCGCCGTCATGAGCCTCGTTCCCGGCCCGCTCGCGCTGTACATCCACATCCCGTGGTGCGTGCGGCGTTGCCCCTACTGCGACTTCAACGCGCACCAGCGTCCGCGGGAATTGCCGGTCGCGGCGTACGTCGCGGCCCTGATCCGCGACCTCGAGTTCGAACTGCCCAGCGTCTGGGGCCGCACCGTGCACAGCGTGTTCTTCGGCGGCGGCACGCCCAGCCTGTTCCCGGCGTCGGCGATCAACGACATCCTCGCCGCTTGCAGCGCGCGCTTGCGGTTCGCGCCCGGCGCCGAGGTGACGCTGGAGTGCAATCCCGGCACCGCCGAGTTCGACCGCTTCGAGGGCTACCGTGCGGCCGGCGTGAACCGGCTCAGCTTCGGTGTGCAGAGCTTCGATGACGGCTGCCTGCGAGCGCTCGGGCGCATCCACGACAGTGGGGAAGCCGAGCGCGCGGTGAAGCTGGCGCAGGACGCCGGGCTTGCCAACCTCAACATCGACCTGATGTTCGCGCTGCCGAACCAGACCCTGGCGATGGCACTGCACGACGTCGAGCGCGCGATCGCGCTGCAACCGGCGCATCTCTCGCACTACCACCTGACGATGGAACCCAACACCGTCTTCGCCGCGAAGCCGCCGCAGGGCCTGCCCGACGAGGACAGCGCCTGGGCGATGCAGGAGGCCTGCCAGCAGCGGATGTCCGACGCCGGTTTCGGCCACTACGAGATCTCGGCCTACGCGAAGCCGGGCCGCCAGTGCCGGCACAACCTCGCCTACTGGACCTACGCCGACTACCTCGGGCTCGGCGCCGGCGCGCACGGCAAGATCAGCTTCGGGCATGACGGCCGCATCCTGCGCCGCTGGAAGAAGAAGAACCCGCGCGAGTACCTCGCCGCGTTCGCTCTTGGCGCGGCCGAGGGGGGCCACCTCGGCGGCGAGGAGGACGTGCTGCTGCCGGCGCGCCCCTTCGACTACATGCTCAATCGCCTGCGTCTGCATGCCCCTTTTGCACTCACCGATTTCGAGCAGGCCACCGGTCTGCCGCGCAGCGCGATTGCCGACGGACTCGCGATGGCCGAGCAACGCGGCTGGCTCGAAGGCAACGGCGAGGTCTACGCGCTCACCGCGCAGGGCCGCAACTTCAACAACGATCTGGTGAGCCTGTTCCTCCACTGATCGGCTACACTCCGCCGCGCTGAAGGTGTTCGGGAAGCCGGTGGAAATCCGGCACTGCCCCCGCAACGGTAAGCCGCGTCAACCTGCCACGAAGCCACTGGGGTGAACCCGGGAAGGCGGCAGGCCGCGATGCCCAAGCGCATCGCCGCGTCGAGTCCGGAGACCGGCCTTCAGACCGACGACGCGCCACATCCCGGGCGCGTGGCCGGTCATGGCGCGCTGCGGTGGGCAGCGAGGCGTGAACACGGCCTCGTATCCCGGCGCCGTCTTGACGTCCTTGCGTTCCCGCTCGCGCCTTCCGCGGGTGTGCGCTCGAACCAGTAAGGACTTCCAACCCATGACCCTGAACCCCCTCGCCGCCGGCTTGGCCCTTGGCCTTGCCCTCCTCGCCGGCACGGCACAAAGCCGTACCGAAGCCACCAGCAGCACACCAGAGGCCGAGCGCCTCGATGCCGTGGTGGTCACCGCCACCCGCGCGCTCAATGCTCTGCCGCTCGAACTCGCCGCCAGCACCGTGATCGATCGCGCTGCCATCGAGCGTGCCCAGTCGCCGGACCTGATCGACCTGCTCGCCCGCCAGGCCGGCGTCGACGTTTCCCGCACCGGCGGGCCCGGCGCGGTGTCGAGCCTGTTCCTGCGCGGCGGCAACTCCAACCATGTGCTGGTGCTGATCGATGGGGTGCGGGTGAACTCGGCGCAGCAGGGCCTCTTCGACTTCGCCCACCTGCCCTTGGATCGGATCGAGCGCATCGAGATCGTGCGTGGCCCGCGTGCCGCGCTCTGGGGCTCCGACGCGATCGGCGGCGTGATCCAGATCTTCACCCGCGGCCCCGCCGAGCGCACGGCGCAACTCCGCCTTGGCCGCTTCGATCGCCGCGAAGCCTCGGTGCAGTGGGGCAGCCAGGGCGCACTGGGCGAATTCGGCATCGGTGCCGGTCTTCAGGAGGTCGGCGGCTTCAACGCCAGCACGCCGCGCAATTTCAGCTTCGACCCCGACCGCGACGGTTACCGCAACCAGCACCTCGGCCTGTCGGCCCGCGCCAGACTCGGTGCGCAATCGCTGGCCGCGCACGCGCTCCTCACCGATGCCGAGATTGATTTCGACCGCGGCCGCACCTACGCCGAATCGCGCAGTGGCGGCGCCACCCTGACCGGCCCTTTGGCCGCGAACTGGTCGCAGCAACTCGTGCTCGGGCACGCCAGCGAGGACCTGCTCACCCGTTCCGCCTTCGGCAGCCGCTTTGAGAGCCGTCGCAACAGCCTCGACTGGCTGCACGAACTGGCCTTCGGCAGCGGCCAGACCCTGCTGTTCGGTCTGAACCACAGCGACGAAGAGGCCCTCGCACGGCAAGCCGACGGCAGCGTGGTGTACGACCGCGGCCGCCGCAACAGCGGCCTGTTCACCGCCTGGCGCGGCGTGGCCGGTGCCCAGCAGTGGGACCTCGCGGCCCGGCTCGACGACAACAGCCAGTTCGGCACCACGCGCACCGCGCAGGCAGCCTGGGGTCTGGCGCTGTCCCGCGAGTGGCGGCTGCGCACGAGCTGGGGTCAGGGTTTCCGTGCACCGAACACCAACGAGCTCTATTCGCCCGGTTTTGGCGGCCTGTTCGCCGGCAATCCGGCGCTGCGCCCGGAACGCTCGCAAAGCCTCGAAGCCGGTCTGGAATGGCGGCGCGATACGGCCTTCGCCGGGCTCTCGGCCTACCGCAGCCGGGTGGCCGATCTGATCGCTTTCGCCGGTCCCGTGTTCGCGGCCAGCAACGTGCAAAGGGCGCAGCTCGACGGTATCGAGCTGGACGGTGGCTTCGACTGGGGCAGCAGCCGTTGGCGCGGTCAGCTCGGCTGGCAGCGCGCCGAGAACGCCTTGAGCGGCGCGCCCCTGCTGCGGCGTGCTCCGCGCAAGGCGGCCGTCTCGGTCGATCTGCCGGCCGGCCCACACCTGCGACTTGGCCTCGATGCCCTGGCCGCGGCCCGTCGCCAGGATTTCGATGGCCCGCTGCCGGGCTACGCCCGCTTCGATCTCCGGCTCGAGGCCCCGCTGGCACCCGGCTGGCGGCTCGGCCTGCGGGTCGAGAACCTGCTCGACCGCCACTACACCCTGGCCAGCGGCTTTGCCACGCCGCCGCGCACGGCCCTGCTGGAGCTGGCCTACCGCGCGCCCTGAGCTGCGGCCCGCCCGCCCCCTGGGGCGGGCGTCCGGGCTGCCTGCTATCCTTGTTGGACACTCGCAATGGATCGTGCGTATGTCCGGCCCGGCCTCGTTCCGTCCCCCGCCCGAAGGCAGCCTTGCCCGCAGCGCCCTGCCGCGCAAAGTCAGGCAGATCCTGCAGGGCTTCAACGATTTGGCCGCCGACGCCTTCGAACGCGAACTGGCCCACACCCTCAACGAATTCGAGGCGCAGGCTTTCCAGAACGCCGAGCAGGCGCGTAACAACAGCATCCAGGTGCGCTGGCTGGAGACCCTGCGCACGGTGCGCCGCACGCGCCCCGAGATGGTGCCGTGTTTCCTGGCCGGCATCGAAACCCAGCTCGCTGCCCTGCGCGAAGCCGCCGATGCCGCCGACCACGAACGCAAGGCCCGCAGCACCGCTGAGCTGGCCCTGATCGAAGCCTCGGAGATGGAAGAATCGACCACGCTGGCCGAGATCGGCAGCCGCATCGAGATGCGCCACAGCCTGCCGATCTACCTGCTCGGGCAGCGCTTCGGCGTGCTGGCCGGGCGTCCGGCCTTTGATGCCGAAGCCCTGCCGGTTGGCCCGCAGATCATCTGCAAAGTGCTGCGCCAGGCCGCCGGCCGCCTCGACATCAACGCCGAGCACCGGGTGCTGCTCTACCGCCTTTTCGAACGGCAGATGCTGCAGGAGTACGGGCGCCTGCTGGAGGCGCTGAACAACCACCTGATCCGCCACGGCGTGCTGCCCGGCCTGCAGTACATGCCTTTCCGCAGCCCCGCCAGCAGCGCCGGCGGGGCGAACCGCCGCCCGCCGACCAAGCCCGAAGACGACACCGCAGCCCAGCCTGCCGCTGCCGCCCGCGGCCGGGCCGAAGCACCAAGCGGCAACGCGAGCCCGATGCCGTCGCGTCCTGCCGGCACGCGAACCGGCCAGCCGGCGTATCCGGCGCAGGCGGCATCGCCCGCACAGGCGACGCCGGCGACGCCGGCGACGCAAGCGAACGAGCGATCGGGCGATCCCGAGGCCCTGCTGCCCTGGCTGCTGCCGGGCGAACCCGCCGTCCTGGCCGGTGGGCCGGCCCCGTCGGCATCGCCCAGTGCCCTGCCGATGCCGGTGTTCGAGGAGATTCGCGACCTGCTCGCCTCCCGACGCAACACGCTGGGCAAGCTCTCGGGCCAAGCCGCACCGGCCATGCCGACCGGACCGGTGCACCGCCCCGCCCCGCAGGAGGTGCAGCACGCCCTGAGCCTGCTGCAACCCAGCACGGCCACCTCGGTCAACATGGGCGGCCGCATCGTGCCGCGCACCGTCGCCCACCTGAAGCAGGATCTGCTCGCACAACTCCGGCGCAGTGCGCCGGCCGGCGAAACGCCGGCCCTGGCCGAGGAGGACAGCGACACCTTCGATCTGGTCGGCATGCTCTTCGATGAACTGGTCAAGGACGTGCGGCCGAGCAGCCAGGCCGCCGGTCTGCTGACCAAATTGCAGGTGCCGCTGCTGCGCGTGGCCCTGTCCGACAAGCGTTTCTTCAACGACAGCCAGCACCCGGCCCGGCAGATGCTCAACGCCGTGGCCGAAACCGGGGCCTACTGGCTGGGCGATGACGATGTCGACGGCGTGCTGGTCGGCAAGATGCAGGCCCTGGTCGACCGCACGCTGCAGGATTTCGACGGCGACATGGGCCTGTTCGAGACCCTGCTCAAGGATCTCTCCAGCCACCTGCAGATGATCGCCCGCAAGGCCGAGGTCGCCGAGCGCCGGCACGTCGAAGCCGCACGCGGCAAGGAGCGTCTGGCGCAGGCCCGCGAACGGGCCGCCGACGCGGTCAAGGCGATCACCGAGGGCAGCGAACTGCCGGTGTTCACCCGTACCCTGCTGCATCAGGCTTGGACCGACGTGATGGCGCTCACCTCACTGCGCCACGGCGAGGACTCCGAGGCTTGGAAGCAGCAGCTCGACACCGCCCGCAAGCTGGTCCAGCTCGCCCGTCCCGGTGCCGCCGAAGCCGGCGCCGAGGCACCGGCCCTGCAGAAGGAAGTCGGCGAATCACTGCGCCAGGTCGGCTACCACGAGACCGAATCCGAGGCGATCGCCAAGCGCCTGATCGCGCCCGCGACGGAGGCCTCGCCCGACGATGCCGCCAGCCGTACCGAACTGCTGATGCGCATGAAATCGGCCAGCCGGCTCGGTGCCACCGAAAAGCCGGCAAAGCCCAAGCCCGAGCAGCTCACGCCCGAAGTGCAAGCCCGGGTGGCGCAGATCAAGACCCTGGCCTTCGGCACCTGGTTCGAGTTCATCACCAATGCCCAGGGCGACCGCGCCCGGCGACGCCTGTCCTGGTACTCGCCGGTGAGCGGCACGGCGATGTTCGTCAACCACCGCGGCCAGAAGGTCGCCGAGACCAGCATCGAGCACCTCGCCATCCAGATGGTCAACGGCCGAGCCCGGCTGGTCGAAGAGGGCACCAAGGAAAGCCTGATCGACCGCGCCTGGAATGCCGTGGTCCGCACCCTCGCCGGGTTCGGCGGCACGACCAAGGAAGCCACCGCATGAGCAACGAATACCGCCGCGCCAAACGGCGGCGCGCCACCATCGACATCACGGTGATCGACACCATGACCGAGCAGGTGGTCGGCAGGATCGGCAACCTCTCCGAATCCGGCGTGCTGCTGATTCTGGGCCAGCCGCCCTGCGCCGATGCCCTCTACCAGTACCGCTTCGACCTGCCGGGCGAGCGCAACATCCCCCTCGATGTCGAGGTCGGGGCGCACGAGCTTTGGCAGGACGATGCCGCCGCACCGGGCCAGGTCTGGGCCGGATTCCGTTTCATCGACGTCTCGGCGCGGTCCCTGCAGAACATCCGGCAGTGGGTCGAGCAGCCGGGCAGCGATTACGTCTGAGCCGCCGATGTCGCAGCACTACGCCGGACACCTCGCCACCCTCAAGCAGCGCAGCGATGCGGCCCTTGCGCGGAGCGGTTTCGACCATCTCGTGATCGCCTCGGGCGTGGAGAAGTACCCCTTCCTCGACGACCGGCCCTACCCGTTCAAGCCCAACCCGCACTTCAAGCACTGGCTGCCCCTGCTGCAGCATCCGCACGGCTGGATCGTCCACACACCGGGTCGGACCCCGCTGCTGGTCTATCACCAGCCCGACGATTACTGGCATGTGCCGCCGGCCGCACCCGAGGGCTTCTGGGTCGAACACTTCGACATCCGCATCATCCGTGAACCCGCGGAAGCGCTCGCGCACCTGCCGAAGACCCGCGCGGCCGTGCTGGGCGAAGCCGATGCCGCCCTCGATGGCGTGGTGCCGAACAACCCGCAGGCCCTGCTCGACGAACTGCACCACCAGCGCGGCTTCAAGACCGCCTACGAGCTGGACCGCATGCGTCGCGCCCAGCGCCGCGCGGTGAAGGGCCACCGGGTCGCCGAGGCGGCGTTCCGCAACGGGGCCTCGGAACTGGAGATCCACCGCGCCTACCTCGAAGCCACGGGGCACGGCGAGTTCGACCTGCCCTACGGCAACATCATCGGCCTGGGCGCACATGCCGCGGTGCTGCACTACCAGCACCAGTCCCCGGCCCGTCCCGGCCGGCCGCTCAGCCTGCTGATCGATGCCGGGGCCGAGGTCGATGGCTACGCCGCCGACATCACCCGCAGCTACGCCGCGCACGAAGGCGACTTCGCCGAACTGATCGCCGCCCTCGACGACGAGCAGTTGGCGCTCTGCGATCTGGTGCGGCCGGGTAAGGACTACCGCGACCTGCATCTCGAAGGCCACCTCCGCCTTGGCAGCGTGCTGCGCAACGCCGGTCTCGTCGACATGGACCCGGGCAGCATGGTGAGCGAGGGCGTCACCAGCGTGTTCTTCCCGCACGGGCTGGGTCATCTGATCGGCCTGCAGGTGCACGATGTGGCCGGCCGCCACGATGCCTTGGGCCGCGAGATCCCGCGCCCGCAGGGCCATCCCTACCTGCGCCTGACCCGCACGCTCGAGCCCGGCATGGTCGTCACCATCGAACCCGGCCTTTATTTCATTCCGACCCTGCTGGCCAAACTCCAGGCCGGCCCGCACGCCAAGGCGGTCGACTGGGACAGGATCGAAGCGCTGCTGCCCTTCGGCGGCATCCGCATCGAAGACGATGTCGTCTGCACCGAAGATGCGCCGGAGAACCTCACTCGGGAGGCGTTCGCGGAAGTGTGAGCGGTTTTGCTGGCGGTTTTGTGCCTCGTGGACCGCGGCGTGGGCGCTGCTCCGGGTGCATCCCGGTCTGCTGGGGCGCGGAACAAGGCCATGCTTTCGGGCCGACCCTCGCGCCTGCCGACGCGCGACCTGCGGACGCGACGGCTCAGGCTCCGCGTCCCGCTCCGCATTCGCCGCCGCTCGCCCTCCTTGGCTCGCTTCGCTGTCCACGAGGCCGCGCTGGCGCGGCGTTCGCTGACGGCCAGATCAAAGGTGTCGGCTCCAGAACGGCTGTTTGCTAGGCTTGTTGCCCTTTATCCGACCTTTCGACCGGCCCAGAAGGCCGGTCGCGCGCCGCATGGACAAGAGCTTCGAGCCCGCCACCTTCGAATCGCGCTGGTACGCCCACTGGGAGTCCCAAGGCCTGTTCAAGCCTTCAGGCGACACCACGAAACCGGCTTACAGCATTCTGCTGCCGCCGCCGAACGTCACCGGCACCCTGCACATGGGTCACGCCTTCCAGCACACGCTGATGGACACGCTGATCCGCTACCACCGGATGCGTGGTTTCGACACGCTCTGGCAGCTCGGCACCGACCACGCCGGCATCGCCACCGAGATGGTGGTCTCGCGGAATCTCCATCTTGCCGGTGAAGGTGAAACCCGCGACAGCCTCGGCCGTGAGAAGTTCGTCGAGAAAGTCTGGGCGTGGAAGCAGGAGTCCGGCGACACCATCGAGCGCCAGATGCGTCGCATGGGCAGCTCGGGCGACTGGTCGCGCAGCGTCTTCACCATGGACCCGATGCCCTCGAAGGCCGTGGTCGAGACCTTCGTCAAACTGCACGAGCAAGGCCTGATCCACCGTGGCAAGAAGCTGGTCAACTGGGACCCGGTGCTGAAGACCGCGATCTCCGACCTCGAGGTGGAAAACCGCGAAGTGCCCGGCCACATGTGGCACTTCAAATACCCGCTGGCGGGTGGCGCGACCTACGAGTACATCGAACGCGACAAGGACGGGAACGTCACGCTCCGCGAGACGCGCGACTACATCGCCATCGCAACGACGCGCCCGGAAACCATGCTTGGCGACGGCGCGGTCGCCGTCCACCCGGATGACGCGCGCTATGCACCCATCGTCGGGATGCTCTGCGAGATCCCGGTCGGCCCCAAGGCGCAGCGTCGACGGGTGCCGATCATCACCGATACGTATCCCGACCCGGCCTTCGGCTCCGGCGCGGTGAAGATCACCGGCGCGCACGACTTCAACGATTACCAGGTGGCCGCCCGGAACGGCATCCCGCTCTACGCCCTGATGGACGACGGGGCGCGCATGCGCAACGATGGGCTTCCCTACGAAGACAGCGTGCGGATCGCCGGAGAGATTGCGCGTGGCCAGCGAGCCGCGGGCGATGTCGGCGAGGTCAACCTCGTACCACCGGAGCTGCGCGGCCTCGATCGCTACGAGGCGCGCCAGCGGATCGTCGCGGCCATCACCGACGATGGCCTCGCCGTGACCGCGGCCGATGGCACACCCCTCGTCGAGTCGAAGCCGATCATGCAACCCTTCGGCGATCGCTCGGGCACAGTGATCGAGCCCTACCTCACGGACCAGTGGTTCGTGAAGATGGACGAATTCGCGAAGAAGGGCCTCGAGGCCGTCGAGAGCGGCCGCGTGCGCTTCGTGCCGGAAAACTGGATCAATACCTACCGGCACTGGCTGGAGAACATCCAGGACTGGTGCATCAGCCGCCAGCTCTGGTGGGGCCACCGCATCCCGGCGTGGTACGACGATTCGGGCAAGGTCTACGTCGGCCGCGACGAGGCCGAGGTGCGCGCAACGCACGGCCTTGGCTCGCACGTCGCGCTGCGCCAGGACAGCGACGTGCTGGAGACCTGGTTCAGTTCCGCCATCTGGCCGCACTCGACCCTGGGCTGGCCGGATGCGCAGGCGATGGCCGAGCGCGGCTTCGACCGCTATTTGCCCTCTTCGGTGTTGGTGACCGGCTTCGACATCATCTTCTTCTGGGTCGCCCGGATGATCATGATGACCGAGCACTTCACCGGCGAAGTCCCGTTCAAGGACGTCTACATCACCGGCCTCGTCCGCGACAAGGACGGCCAGAAGATGTCGAAATCGAAGGGCAATGTGCTTGATCCGATCGACCTGATCGACGGCATCAGCATCGAAGCACTCATCGCCAAGCGCACCAGCGGCCTGCTGAAGCTCACCGATGCGCCCAAGATCGAGAAGGCCACGCGCAAGGAGTTCCCGGAGGGCATCCCCGCTTTCGGTACGGACGCGCTGCGCTTCACCTTCGCGTCGCTCGCCACCCACGGCCGCGACATCAAGTTCGACCTCGCCCGCTGCGAGGGCTACAAGAACTTCTGCAACAAACTCTGGAACGCCGCCCGCTTCGTGCTGATGAACACCGAGGGCTTCAGCGCCTCGGGCGTGCCCACGCCGACAACCGACGCCGAACGCTGGATCCTCGACCGCCTGCAGCAGCTCTTGAAGGAAGTCGAAACGCAATTCGCCGCCTACCGCTTCGACCTCGCCGCGCAGGCCATGTACGAGTTCGTCTGGAACGGGGTCTGCGACTGGTTCCTCGAGCTCTCCAAACCGGCATTGCAGGGCGACGACGCGGCCGCCATCGCTTCGACCCGCCACACCCTCCTGTACGTGCTCGAGCAGAGCCTGCGCGTGCTGCACCCGCTGATCCCGTTCGTCACCGAGGAGATCTGGTCGCACCTCGCGCCAAAGCTCGGGCTCGCCGACACGGCATCGCTGGACGGCGCCGCCGCGGCAGCCACCGCATCGATCAGTGTGCAGGCCTACCCGACCTTCGACGCCACGCTCACCAACGCCCGGGCCGCCACCGACATCGAATGGCTGAAGTCCGCCATCACCGCGCTGCGCTCGATCCGCAGCCAGCTCGGCGTGCCGCCGGGCAAGGCCGTGCCCCTGCTCGTTCACGCCTCAGCCACGGCCGCGCCCACCGACCGTGCGCGCATCGACCGCCACGCCGCCGGCCTGAAGTTCCTCGCCAAACTCGAGTCGATCGACTGGCTGCAGGGCGAACCGCCGGCCGCCGCCGCCGCGGTGCTGGGCGAACTCACCCTGCTGGTGCCGCTGGCCGGCCTCGTTGATCTCGAGGCCGAGCGCACGCGGCTGGACCGGGAGATCCAACGTGTGGCCGGCGAGATCGCCAAGTGCAAGGCCAAGCTCGACTCGAGCACCTTTGTCGCCAACGCGCCCGCCGCCGTGGTCGAGCAGGAGCGCAGGCGCCTGGCTGAATGGACGACGACACAGGAAGGTCTGGAAGCGAACCGCCGCCGGCTTTGAACCCCGCGGTCCGGTTTTTGCCGCACACTGGGGGTCATGAGCAGCCTCGGCATCCACGGTCTGAAACACGCCCTGCGCGACGAGCGCTGGAGCACCATCACCCATGGCGCCGGGGCGGTGCTGTCGGTCGCCGCCGCCGCCGTGCTCATCACTCTGGCTGCGGTCTGGGGCGACGGCTGGCAGTTGGCCAGCGCCATCGTGTTCAGCATCACCCTGGTGCTGCTCTACACCGCCTCCACGCTGTTCCATGCCGCCCCCTTCAAGACCACGCTCAAGGCCCGGCTCAATGTGCTCGACCATTGCGCCATCTACCTGCTGATCGCCGGCACCTACACCCCGATCACCCTGGTCGGCCTGCGCGAGCATGGCGGCTGGTGGCTGTTCGGCGCGATCTGGACCCTGGCCGTGGTCGGCGTGGTGTTCAAGCTCTACACCCGTGGCCGTTTCCGGGTGCTCAGCACGCTCATCTACGTGGTGATGGGCTGGCTGGCCGTGGTCGCGATCGAGCCGATGACCGAGCAGCTCAGCACCTGGGCACTGGTCTGGATCGTTTCCGGCGGCGTGGCCTACACGCTCGGCACCCTGTTCTACCTGAACCGGCGCATCCGCTACTCGCACACCATCTGGCACGGCTTCGTGCTGGCCGGCAGCGGCCTGCACGTCGCGGCGGTGGCCACGCAGGTCTGGGCCTGAAGCTTCAGGACGGCAGATCGAGGGCCATCACGATGGCGTCCTCGCGGCCATCTCGCGCCGGGTAATAGCGCGGCCGCCGGCCGATCTCGATGAAGCCCTCGCTGCGGTAGAGCGCGATCGCTGCCGGGTTGGAGGGCCGCACTTCAAGAAAGATCCGACCAGCCCGATGCCAGCGCGCCAGCTCGACCATGCGCTGCAACAGACGCCGGCCCAAGCCCCGTCCCTGGCGGGAGGGATCGACGCAGAGGTTGAGCAGGTGCGCCTCGTCGGCACCGACGGCGAGGATGGCGTAGGCCTGCAGAGTGGCATCCTCGGCTTCCAGCACCCAGGCAGAATAGCCGGCCACCAGACAATCGCGGAACAAGCCCGCCGTCCACGGAAAAACGTAGGCCTGCGCCTCGATGGCGGCAACCGCCGCCACGTCCTCCTCGCGCATCGGCCGCAAACGCTCCCCGGGCAAGGGCAGGCCCGCCAAGGTTTCAGCCCTGTCGACGCCCATCGCGGAGCCGCCGCCAGAGGGCACGCTTGAAAGCGGCCTCCTGCGGCGCTCCGGGCGGCGCCGGCCAGTCGCACCAGCGGCGGCCCGCCCAGTGTTCGAGCCGCTGGCGCAGGCGCGGCGGCAGCTCAAGCGCGCCCAGCAGGGGCACAAACGCCCCGGCCGGGCGCCGCAGCAGGGGCGTGAACCCCATCGCCTGCAGCCATTGCCGCTGTGTGGGCGACCAGAGACTCATGCCGTGCCTGCACCGCGCCGGCGCGACCAGAGCCAGCCGATCGGACCACTGGCCAGGTAAACCGCGGCCACGACGAAGATCACCGAGGCGGTATCGATCAGCAGGGCCACGAACACCGCCAGCACCAGCAGCAGGGCCCAGAACGGCACCCGCTTGCCGGACCCGCCATTGAAACTGAAGAAGCGGATGCGGCTGACCATCAGCAACGCGCAACCCACGGTGACAAACAGCGCCACCCAGCGCAGCTCATCGCCGCCCTGGCCGCGTTCGGTGAAGAACCAGACCACCGCGATCATGGCGCCGGCCGAGGCCGGACTGGCCAGGCCAATGAACCAGCGCTTGTCGGTGCTGCCGGCCTGGACGTTGAAGCGGGCGAGGCGCAAGGCGGCGCAGGCGACGTAGAGGAAAGCCGCCCCCCAGCCGACCTTGGCCCAGACCGCGCCGTCGAGCACGAACTGCGCCAGCGCCCAGTGGTACATCACCAGGGCCGGGGCCACACCGAAGCTCAGCAGGTCGCAGAGCGAGTCGTACTGCACGCCGAAGGCGCTGGTGGTGCCGGTCATCCGCGCCACCCGGCCGTCCAGACCATCGAACACCGCCGCCACCAGCACCGCCACGCAGGCCGCCACGAACTGGCCGTTGGCGGCGGCGAGGATGGCGTAGAACCCGGCGAACATGTTCGCCGTGGTCAGCAGGTTGGGCAGCAGGTAGATGTGCCGGTTGCGCGGGCCGGTCGGGGTGGGGGCTTGCTCGTCCATCGGCAAAGTGTAGCCCTTGCTTGCCCCCGACGATCGGGCTTGGCGCTACCATGCAAGGGCCCCTACCCGGAGCCACCCATGCCCCGCACCGCCCTGCTCGCACCGACCCTCCTCGCCCTGCTGCTGGCCGCTTTGCCGCTCGCCGCCGAAGAACCGGTCTTCACCTGGGTCGATGCCCAAGGCGTGCGCCATTACGCGCAGACCCCGCCCGCCGAGGGCATCCCCTACGAAGTGCGCGGCGTGCGCAACGAGCCGATCGGCACCACGGTACCGGCCGCTCCGGAGGCCGCCGCCCGCGCCGCGGTCAATCCCGAGGACCAGCGCAATTGCGAGCGCGCCCGGCTCTCGTTGGCCCAGCTCGACAGCGAGCAGCCGCTGACCATGGACCGCGACGGCGACGGCACCGCCGAGCCGCTTTCCGCCGAGGACCGCGCCGCCCAGCGGCGTCTGGCCGAACAGGCGATCCGGGCCTTCTGCCCGCCGGCTGCCGGCGGCTGATCCACCGCGGCCGGCCCGAGTCCGCCGCAAGCCCCGGCCTGTCGCGGCGGGGGTGCTGCTCACGGGCTCGCGGCATGCTGGGGCGCGGAACAAGGCCATGCCCTCGCGCCTGCCCTCGCGCCTGCCCTCGCGCCTGCCCTCGCGCCTGCCCTCGCGCCTGCCCTCGCGCCTGCCCTCGCGCCTGCCCTCGCGCCTGC
>Ga0208491_10003_pt1 | contig 184691 bp, 155 predicted proteins | sample SubbioCSW11_NovA_FD_184819 | JGI IMG/M metagenome (GOLD analysis project Ga0208491, IMG submission 184819) | Serpentinite rock and fluid subsurface biosphere microbial communities from McLaughlin Reserve, California, USA - CR11_CSW11_NovA (SPAdes) | ecosystem: Environmental > Terrestrial > Deep...
CTCAAGGCCGCAGCAAACACGAGCGATTGCGCAACGATGCCGATCTCGAGGCTGTTGTGCAACCAAAACAATTGCTCCGACCAGCCCCAGTTGACCGCCACCACCGTACCCACGGCCATGAAGGGCAACAGGCTGCCGGCGAGGTACCAGCGCGCGGGGCGGTAGCCACGTTGCCACTGGCGCGCCGCGATCAGCGTCAGGCACACGCTGCCCACCACCGCCACGGCCTCGTTGAGGTGCTGCGCCCACACGGTATGCCCCAGCACACCCAGCAGCAAGGCCAAGCCGCAAAGGCAAACGAAGCCCAGCAAGAAGCCGTCGATGCGCCGCTCCTTGCCGTGGCTGTTCAAAAAACCGCGGGCAAAGGCGGCGCAGGCGGCCAGCCAGAGGGCCGGAAAAATCACGTAGCTGTGCTCGATCCACCACGGGTTGGCAGGCCACAGATACTGGGCGGCGTGGCCGTTGAAGCTCAACAGAGATAGGCCGGCGAACGCGGTCATGAAACCGAAAGCCAGCAAAACCGGGTCGCGCAAAGCCAAGTAGAGCGCCAGCATCGCCGCCAGCAGGGTGAGCAGCATGCCGTAGATGACGCCGTCGAACAGGCGCTGGTGCTGGCGGCTCAGGTGGTAATCGTCCGCGTCCCACAGCGTGGGGGTCATGTACTGGGGGATGCTCGATTGCACCCGCAGGTACAGCGTGTAGGTGCCGGGCTGCGGCAGGGCCACTGGAAAAACGGCGCGCTCGCTGCCCAGAACCCGGCTGGAAAACGGGTGGATCAAGCCGGTGGTGAGCGGCGCCGCCAAGCGCTCGCCGGTGGCCGTGAGCGGCCCGTAAAAAGTGACGTCGCGCAAGGCGGTGGTGGGCAGTTCGAGCAGCCAATGGCCGCCCGGGCTGGGTTGCGCGACGCGGATGCGAAGCCACCACACGGTGGGGCCGTGGGCGCGCAACAGCTGCACTGGGTAGAGCCAAGACGCGGCGTGCACCGGCTGGCGCACCTGCTCCAGCGTTAAGGCACCGGTGGGGTCGGCCAACAAGGCCACGCGCCCTTGCAGGTGCAGGCCGTGTGGCAGGCGCTCGAGCACCACGGCGGCAGTGGACGGCACGGCTGCGGTCTGTGTTTGCCCTAGGGCCGGCGTGCCCATCAGCAGCCACGCACACATTGCAAGCAGCGCCGGGGTGGGTGCCATCAAGGTGCTGACTCGGGCAGACAAACCGGCGCCCAAAGCAAAAAGCCAGCCCGACGACCAAACACCCATGCGGCACAACGCTTGGCATACTCGGCGATTTTTGGCTGGCAGGAGGGCGTACATGCTTAATTTGGCAATATACCGCGTTCAAAGGCCAAAGGGAAGAGAATTTTTCTGTGCCAGCGGGCATGGCTGCCGTCGTCTAGATGCGCATCTCCGCACCGCGACTTCGGAGTAAGATGGAGCCAAATAAAAAAGGTGGCGAGTTGGGACTATCAAACACGTTGTGGGCCGTTTGCTCGGTGCGTGCATGCTGGCGCCGCGCGCTGTGGCTGTTGCTTGGGTGCCTGCTTGGGGTATCGGGCGCGGTTTGGGCGCAGCCCAAACCAGATGCGCCCGGCGCGGTACCGGCCGACACGCGGCCGCTGCTGACGCTGGGTGTGTTTGCTTATCGGCCCAAGCCCGTCATGCTCCAGCGTTTCAACGCCTTGGGCGATTTTTTGAGCGCCAAGGTGCCGGGCTACCGTTTCGAGGTGCAGGCCTTGAACGGAGACGAACTGGAGCAAGAGATCGAGGCCGGGCGGGTTGATTTCGTGCTCACCAACCCGGTGCATTTTCACCTGTTGCGCGAAGGCGGCCGCTTGTCGGGCTCGCTGGCTTCCATGGTGTTGCGCCACGGCGACACCCCCGTGCACGGCGTGGGCGGGGTGATCGTGCGCCTACCCGAGCGCACCGATTTGGTCACGCTGCCCGATCTGCGCGGGCGCCGCATCGCGGTCTCGGGGCGCGAGAGCCTGGGGTCGTTCATGGCCCCGGCGGCCGAGTTGCTGCAAGCCGGGGTGCCGCTGCAAAAGTGGCACATCGTCGAAACCGGGCAGCCAGTGGACCGGGTGGTCGAGGCGGTGCTGCGGCGCGAGGTCGATGCCGGCTTTGTGCGCACCAGCGTGCTGGAAGACTTGGAGCGCGAGGGCAAGCTGCTGCCCGGGCAACTGGTGCACCTGAACCCGCAGCAGGTGCCGGGTTTTGCGCTGCGCCTCTCGACCCGTCTGTACCCCGAATGGCCCTTCTTGGCTGCCGTGCACGTGCCGCCCGAGCTCTCGCACCAGGTGGCGCTGGCGCTGATGGACTTGCGCCCCTACGACCCAGCGGCGCTGCAGGCGGGGCTGTACGGCTTTAGCATCCCGGCCGACTACGCTGCGGTAGAGCGGGTAATGCGCGAGCTGCGCATGCCGCCCTTTGATCAACTGCCGACGGTGGTGACCTGGGCCGATGTCTGGCTGCGCTACCAGCTCTGGATCGTGTCCTTGGGTCTGAGTGGCAGCTTGGTGCTGCTGCTGGCGCTGGGGCTGGGGTTCAATACCCGGCGCCTGGTGCGCATCAGGCGCGAACTGCAGGCGGATCGGGCCTTGCTGCAGCAGCAGCGCGAGGCGCTGGACCGGCTGGCGCACTACGACCCCCTGACCGGGGTGCCGACCGGCGCCTGCTCGAAGACCGGCTGCAGGTGGCGCTGGCGCGCGCACGCCGTCAGGCCAGCCGCTTGGCGGTGTGCTACCTCGATCTGGACAATTTCAAACCGGTCAACGACCTGCTGGGCCATGCCGCCGGGGATCGGTTCTTGATCGAGATCACGCGCCGCTTGCAACAAGGTTTGCGCGCCGCCGATACGCTGGCTCGGCTGGGCGGCGACGAATTCGTGCTGTTATTGGCCGATTTGAGCCACGAAGACGAGTGGCAGCCGGTGTTGCAGCGCTTGCTGGAGGCGCTGCGGCAGCCGGTGCAGATCGATGGCCACGCGGTGGCCTCGAGCGCCAGCGTGGGGGTGGTGCTGTTTCCGGCCGCGCCCGACGACCCGGCCGACCCCGATACCCTGCTGCGCCACGCCGACCAAGCCATGTATCAGGCCAAACAGGAGGGGCGCAACCGCTACCGGGTGTTCGGGCTCAAGGCTTGAACAGGCCCAGCGCCTGGATGCGCTGCAAGTGCGCCAGCAGCGAGCGCCGCGCCACCGGCCACAGGTGCGCAGGCACATCGGCATAGACCACGGGCAGCCAGTCGTCGATTTGGCCCTTGGGCAGCGCCCGCATGGCCGACAGCACCCGCGCCTCGCGCTGCAGGCGGTGCCGGCGCAGCCGCTCGATGGCTTGCAAGGGTTGCGTCAGCGCATGGCCGTGTGCGGGCAGGATGTGGGTCACGCCCGCGTCCAGGCACAGCGCCGCCAGGCGATCGAGCGCATCGAGGTACGCGCTCATGTCGCCGTCGGGCGGTTCGATCACCGTGGTGCTGCCCTCGAGGATGTGGTCGCCGCTGAACAACAGGCCGTCGCCTTCGAGCAGCAGGCACAGGTGGTTGGCGGCGTGGCCGGGCGTGTGCAGGACGCGCAGCCGCAGCGGCGCCGAGCGCCCGTCGGGGTGGGGCAGCTCCAGCGCCTCGCCATCGTGCAGGGTGCGGTCGGGGCGGAAAAAACTGTGCTCGCGCGCCGTGGGGGCGCTGGGTAGGCCCAAGATCGGCGCGATCGGCGCAGAAGGGCGCGCTGGGCGTTGCGCCGAAGGGCCTTGGCGGCACAGCGCCTGCAACGGCAAGGCGGCGGGCGAGTGGTCGGGGTGCGAATGGGTGCAGACGATGGCGCAAATCTGGCCGGCGGTGGCTTGCCACAGGCGCTGCACGTGGGCGGCATCCAGCGGTCCGGGGTCGATCACCCAGTAGCCGCTGGTGGGCGCGCCGACTAGGTAGCTGTTGGTGCCGGGGCCGGTCATCAGCCCGGCGTTGGGAGCCGTCAGGCGCAGCACATGGGGCCGCAGCGCCACGGGTTGTTCGTGTTGCCAGTCGGGCGGGTCGTGCAAGGGCAGGGGGTGGATCATGGTCGGATCAGGGAATGGTGCGCGGGTTGTGCGGGTGGCGCGGTTGGGGCGTCACCAAGAGATGGGCGGCAATAGCCGGCAAAGGTGTGCAATCGTAAGGGCTGTAAATTTGGGTCTGGGGGCCAAGCAGTGCGGCATTGCTGGGCTGATAATGGCAGCATTGTCAACTGCCAAGGAAAAACCATGCGCTTCGCCCCTTATGCCGCCTACACCGCTTTGGCCGCCGCTGTGGTGCTCACGGCCGGCTGCGCCACCATGACCGAAACCCAGCAAGGCGCCGCTCGCGGCGCCGCCATCGGTGCCGTGGCCGGTACAGTGATCGGCGCCGCCGCCGACGGCCGCGACGGTGCGCTGCGCGGGGCCGTGATCGGCGCCGGCGTGGGCGCCATCGGTGGCCACATTTGGTCCACGCGCATGGAAGAGCAGCGCCGCGCCATGGAGGAAAGCACGCGCGGCACCGGGGTCGAGGTCACGCAGACGGCCGACAACCAGCTCAAGCTCCACATCCCGAGCGATGTCTCGTTTGCCGTCGGCCGCGCCGACATCCAGCCCAACTTCCGCCCGATCCTCGACACCTTTGCCCAGGGCATGCTGCGCAACCCGCAAGCGCGCGTGCGCATCATCGGCCACACCGACAGCACCGGCACCGACGCCATCAACAACCCGCTGTCGATCAACCGCGCCGCCAGCGTGCGCGACTACTTGGTGGCGCGCGGTGTGCCGATGGGCGCGATCAGCATCGACGGCCGTGGCGCGCGCGAGCCGGTGGCCAGCAACGACACCGCGGCTGGCCGGGCGCAAAACCGCCGCGTCGAGATGTTCATGGCAGAGGCCGCGCGCTAAGGCGCAGTCGCAGCCCGCAGCGGCCGGCAAAGGCCCGAGTGGGGGTCCCAAGTTGGGCGGCGGCTGGCCGATAATGCGCCCATGCGCATTCCGTTCACCAAAATGCAGGGTGCGGGCAACGACTTTGTCGTGCTCGACGAGACCCGTGGCCGCTTGGGCCTCACGCCGGCGCAGTACCGCCTGCTGGCCGACCGGCACTTTGGCGTCGGTGCCGACCAGATTTTGAGCGTGCGCGCCGCGCCGCACGCGGGCGTCGATTTCGCCTACGCGATCCACAACGCCGACGGCGGCGAAGTGGAAAACTGCGGCAACGGCGCGCGCTGCTTTGCGCGCTACGTGCACGAGCGCGGCCTGAGCCCGCGCCCCACGCTGCGGGTGCAAGCCGCCGCCGGGGTGCTGGAGTTGCGCTTGGGCAGCGACGGCCGGGTCGGGGTCGATATGGGGGCGCCGGTGTTCGAGCTCGAGCGCATCCCTTTCGACGCTGCGGGTTTGCAGCCGCGTGCGCAGGGTGGCTGGCAGGTGTGGCCGCTGGCGCTGCCGGCCGATCTGTCCCCGACCCCTCAACAGGAGCAGGTCGAGCTGTCGGTGCTGTCGATGGGCAACCCGCATGCGTTGCTGCGCGTGGCCTCGGTGGCCGAGGCACCGGTGGCGCAGTGGGGGCCTTGGCTCGAAAACCATCCCCGCTTCCCGCGCCGCGTCAACGTCGGCTTTTTGCAAGTGCTGGGGCGCCAGCAGGCGCGCTTGCGGGTTTATGAACGCGGGGTGGGCGAAACGTTGGCTTGCGGCACCGGAGCCTGTGCGGCGGTGGTCGCCGGCATCCGGCATGGCTGGTTCGACGAAGCCGTCGAGGTAGAGTTGCCCGGCGGCACCCTGCGCATCGAATGGCCGCTGTCGCGCCACGGCCTGGCTGCTTCCGTGCAGTTGATCGGCCCGGCCGAGACGGTGTACGAGGGGGTGATCGATCTGCCGGACCTGCCCGAGCGGCCTTGAACGGTCTTGCAGGTCTTGACAGGCCTGCAGCGGCTGGGCGCTTGGCGGAAAATCGCGTCTTTATGCCTTGACGCGCCATCCTACACAGCCCAGGGCGTTGCCAAGGCGCGCCCGGTTTTATCATCAAAGGAAATTGCCTGTGCAGCCCGTACCTCCCATCACCGAAGACGACATCGCTCAGTTTCTGCTCAACACGCCCGATTTTTTTGAGCGCCATGCCGAGGTGCTGGCGCACGTGCAGCTGACCAGTCCGCACAGCCAGCGCGCTGTCAGCTTGCAAGAGCGTCAGGCCGAGCTGCTGCGCGAAAAGATCCGCCACCTCGAACTCAAGGCGGCCGACATGATTCGCCATGGCTCCGAGAACGCGCGCATCGAGGGCTTGTTGCACCACTGGACGCGCCGTCTGCTGGCGGTGCCCAACGCCACCGATCTGCCCGAGGTGTTGCAAAACGGCTTGCTGGCCGATTTTGCCTTGCCCCAGGTGGCACTGCGCCTGTGGGATTTGAGTCCGACCCATGCCGGGGCACCGTACTGCCTCGGGGTGACACCCGCGGCGCGGGCCTTGGCCGATTCGCTGCAGCAACCCTACTGCGGCCCGAACCGGGATTTTGAGGTGACGCAGTGGCTGCTCCCCACGCAAGCGGCGGCTTCGTTGGCCCTGTTGCCTTTGCGCACCGCTGCCAGCCAGCCTTGCTTTGGCCTGCTGCTGCTGGCCTCCGACGACCCCTTGCGCTTCCAAAACGATATGGGCACCGATTTCCTGCAGCGCATCGCCGAGCTGGCGGCCGCGGCCCTGAGCCGCTTGCGTGCGCCGATCGGCACCGCCTGAGAGACACTGCGGCACGAGAGGGCATCGTGGCGCGCCAGCCCCCCATGCGCAACCCGAAACAGGCGCCAGCAGGCGCGGCGCTTCCGTGCGGATCGATTGGTCCCGAATCGGCCCCCAACTTGAACTCGACCGATGCCGACTGGCTGGCGCGCTACCTGCTGCACATCCGGGTCGAAAAACGGCTCGCGCCCCGCACCCAAGCGCTCTACGCCACCCACTTGCAAGGGTTGGCGCAGCGCTGTGCAGCCGAGGGTTTGGGCTGGGCCAGCGTGAGCCCGGCGCATGCGCGGCGCTGGGCGGCGCAGTTGCGCGCCAGCGGTCGGCAGCCGCGCGGCATCGCGCTGGTGCTATCGTGCTGGCGCGGCTTTTTTACCTGGCTGGGCCGCCAGGGGGTGATCGCGGCGCACCCGCTGCAGGCGGTGCGCGCGCCCAAGGCGGCGCAGCCCTTGCCCAAGGCATTGGACGTGCACGACGCGCTGCGCCTAGCCGCGCACCTGCCGCAGCCTGCCGGCCCTGCCCGCAAAGAGGGCCGCGCTGAAGGCACAGAAAGCGAAGCAGCCGCTGGCCCAACGGTGGCCGCCACGGCACCTGACTGGCAGGGGCTGCAAATCCACTGCCTGGTGGAGTTGCTCTACGGCAGCGGCTTGCGCATCGCCGAAGCGCTGGGGCTCGACGTGCGCCCGAGCAGCGCCGCACTGGGCTGGGTCGATGCCCAAGCGGGCGAGGTGCAGGTGCTGGGCAAGGGCGGCAAGTGGCGCACGGTGCCGGTGGGCGCCGCTGCCTTGCAGGCGCTGGCGCAGTGGCTGGCGGCGCGTGCGCAGGCGGGGCTGGACGCAGGTGCGGCGGCCTTGTTCGTGGGTGCGCGCGGCGCGCGGCTCACGCCCCAGGTGGCGCGGCGCAAGCTGCAAGCGCTCGCCGCCAGCGCGGGCTTGGCGGGCCGGGTGCACCCGCACATGCTGCGCCACAGCTTCGCCAGCCACGTGCTGCAATCGAGCGCCGACCTGCGCGCCGTGCAAGAGCTGCTCGGGCACGCCAGCATCGCCAGCACCCAGATCTACACCCGGCTCGATTTTCAGCACCTGAGCCGCGCCTACGAGGCGGCCCATCCGCGCGCGCGCAAAACTGCGCCAAAAAGCTGAAACTGCACTACACTGACCGGTTGATCGGTCTGGTGCCTGGCGCTTGGTGCCAGCCCCGATCCATCCCGTCCGATATAGGCTGGGCCTTGTCGGCCCCTGTTTTGCTGCTGTGAGCCATCCATGTCCTTGATTCCCGCCACCATCCTGACCGGCTTTCTGGGCTCGGGCAAGACCACCCTGCTGCAGCGCCTGCTCACCGAGGCGCATGGGCAAAAAATCGCCGTGATCGAAAACGAATTTGGCGCCGAAAACATCGACGCCGAGATTCTGGTCTCCGACACGACCGAGCAGATCATCCAGATGAGCAACGGCTGCATCTGCTGCACCATCCGCGAAGACCTGCGCAGCACCCTGAGCGACCTAGCCGAGAAAAAGCGCCGGGGTGAGCTCGATTTCGAGCGCGTGGTGATCGAGACCACCGGCTTGGCCGACCCGGGGCCGGTGGCGCAAACCTTCTTTATGGACGACGAGGTGGCCGAGAGCTACCTGCTCGACGCCGTGATCACGCTGGTGGATGCGGTGCACGCCGGGGCGCAGCTCGACGCCCACCAGCAGGCGCGGCGCCAGGTGGGTTTTGCCGACCAGATCTTCATCAGCAAGGCCGAGCTGGTGAGCCCGGGGGCGCTGGCGGCCCTGCAGCACCGGCTCAAACACATGAACCCGCGGGCCCCGATGGAGGCGGTGCATTTCGGCCAGGTGGCGCTGAGCAAAGTGCTCGACCTGCGCGGCTTCAACCTTAACGCCAAGCTCGAGATCGACCCCGATTTTCTGCGCAGCACCGAGCCAAGCGAGCATCAGCCCGAGCCGCACGATCACGTGCACGGCCCCGACTGCGACCACGAACACGGTCACGAACACGGCCCCGACTGCGATCATCCCTCGCACCGACACGAAGCCTCGCACGGCCATCACCACCACCACGATGACGACGTGCAGAGTTTCGTCTATCGGGCGCAGCGGCCCTTTGACCCGGCGCGGCTCGAGGATTTCCTCGGCGCCATCGTGCAGGTCTATGGGCCCAATATGTTGCGCTACAAAGGCGTGCTGCACATGCAGGGCACCCAGCGCAAGGTGATTTTTCAGGGCGTGCACCAGCTCATGGGCTCCGACCTGGGGCCCGAGTGGAAGCCCGACGAAGTGCGCCAGAGCAAGATGGTGTTCATCGGCATCGACTTGCCGCGCGACATTTTGGTGCAAGGGCTGGAGCAAGCATTGGTTTGAACACCACCGGGCACCGCAGGAGACCGCCGCCATGAATCCGAGCAACCGCTACGCCAATTGGCCCTACGCCGCTGCAGCGGCTCCGGTGCCGACGGCCCAGGCCACACCTGTAGCTGCAGCCGCATCCGGCGCCAAAACCGCCCCAGAGCCAAGACCCAAAGCCGCCCCTGGTCTGGCCGTACAATCCGGGGCTTTTGTCGCCCCTGCCCCCGGTCCAGCGCCGGCTGCGGTGCCTGCTGGCGCTGCTGGGGGCCCAAAACGCGCATCGGCCGCCATCGCGGCCCCAGAGAGGAAACCTGTAGTGAAAGACCCCGCCCCGATTGCAGAGGCAGTGGAGACAGCTGCCGCCGCGCCTGCCAAGCGCCCCACCAAGACTGGCCTCAAGGCCGGTGTCAAAGCCGACCAACCGGCCGCCCCCGATGAGGTGCTCAAGGCCGGCAGCGAAGTGCGGCAACCGTCGGTCAACAAGCGCGCCACCCAGGCCGCCATGCAGGCCCAGATGAGCCAAACGGTGGAGCCCTCGCACGACCCGGGGGCCGCCAAAGCGGTGTTCAGCCCCAGCCCCGAGCGCGTGCTGGTGGCCATCACCCCCACGACGCCGAAAAAAAACCCCAAGCTGAGCAACAACTGGAAAACCGTGCCGCTCGAGCAGCTCACCGACGCCGACGTGCTGGCCATGCCCGATGCCGAGTACATGAACGAGGTGCAGCTGGCCTACTTTAAGCGCAAGCTGCAGCAGCTCAAGCACGACATCCTGGTCAACGCCGGTGAAACCACCGAGCACCTGCGCGAAGACACCTCGGTGGTACCCGACCCGGCCGACCGCGCCACCATTGAGGAAGAGCACGCGCTCGAGCTGCGCACCCGTGACCGCGAGCGCAAGCTATTGAAGAAAATCGAGCAGTCGATCGCTCGCATCGACTCGGGTGACTACGGCTACTGCGACGAAACCGGTGAGCCGATCGGCGTCGGCCGGCTGTTGGCGCGCCCCACAGCCAGCTTGTCGATCGAGGCGCAGCAGCGCCGCGAGCTCAAGCAAAAGCTGTTTGGCGATTAAAGACGGCGCTGGCAAAGCGGGCGCAGTGACCGGGCCGCCATGAGTCAGAATGCCCCACCTCCGCGAAGCTGGTTGGATCGCGTCGGCGCGATCGTTCGGCCTTCGACGCCACCCAGCGCGTTGCCCGAGCCATCTGCTGCCGCAGGGGGTGATTCCGAACGCCAATTGCTCAAGGCCGCCGTGGCGCGCAAGCGCCGCAACGATGCGGTGCGCAACGACGAACTCAACCACTTGCGCGAGCTCATGCGTGCGCGCTGGGCGGCGCACGAGCGGGACGGTTTGCCAGCCCCGAGCTCGGGCTTGAGCGACCTGTCAACTCTGTCCCCTTTGTCGTCCTCGCTGCAGCTCGATGTCGGGCCGGGTGCGTTCAGAAACCGTACCATCAACGAGATCGCGCGCATCGAGTCGCAAATGTCGCAGCACTGGTTGCAGCGCGGTCTGGGGCCGGAGGCTGGCGGCGCACGCATAGTCTCCACCCGCCTAGCGCAAACCCTTGAGCGCGATTTGTCGCAGTCAAAGCATTTGCGCGCACGCGCCAAGCCAGCTGCGGCATTGCCGATCGATGTCGTAACCGAGGATCAGCCGTTCACGGTGCAGGAATTGTCAGCCGCCCTGAGCGAGCCCGAGCTGACGCAGGCGGCGCAGGCCTTTGCACTAGGCAAGGATGCTGCGGTGGAGCGCGCCCTGCGCGCCCTGATGGTGCAAAAACCGCTATCACTTGCGGCGCGGGTGGCCGCGATGGCTTTACTGGATTTTTTCCATGCGCGCGGCGAGGTTGAGCCCTTTGATGAACTGGCTGCAGAGTTTGCCGATCGCTTTGGTACCCCGGTGCCACGCTGGCCCACCGAGGCCGGGCGTGTGCTGCAACCGTCCACGCAAACGGAGCCATCAGGCACGCAGGACGGCAGCTGGGTGTGCCCGTTGTTTCTCGATCTTCAGGCCGTGGCGGCACTGGAGCAAACCATGGCCGCTCCGGGTTCGCCCAAGTGGTTGGACTGGACCGGTTTGCTCTCGGCCGACCTGCCAGCGGCCCGGGCTCTGCTGGTGCTGGTGCAGGGGTGGCTGCAGCGCCCGCTCGATCTGCGCATGGTCGGGGCGGCGGTGTTGCGCCGCCGCCTCAAAGCCAGCACCCCTTCGGGCCGCAGCGAAAACGATGCCGTGTGGTGGCAGTTGCGGCTGGCGCTGCTGTGCCTGATGCGCCGGCGCGACGAATTCGATTTGGCCGCACTCGACTACTGCGTCACCTACGGCGTGTTGCCGCCGGAGTGGGGGCAGCCCCAGTGCCGCTGCGTGTCTGCCAACAGCTTGCCGGCTGCAGCCGCCGCCCCGGCCCGCGCGGGAGCAGTGCCCCCGCTGTCGCCGTCGGCGGCTGCAACGGGTGCCGCCGAGCCCCTGGCATGGCCCGATCTGCCAGCAGAGCGGGCCAACGCACAAGCCGAATTTGGCCTCACGCACCATGCCGATTGGCCCGCCGCCTTGACCCTGTTGTCGCAAGCCGCGCCCACCCTGTCGGGCCAGCTGGGTGCGGGCAACGCCGATCTGCTGGGCGCGCTCGACGCTGCGCTGGTGCAACACCCGCCCGGTACGCCCTTCATACTCGACTGCCGAGGCCTCCTGCGCGTCGATCTGGTGGCCGCCAGCGCCCTGATGCAGTGCCTGCTCACTGCGCGCCAGCGCGGCGTGGCGGTGGAGCTGCATGGGCTCTCAAGGCTGTTGGCCGCTTATTTGCACACGGTGGGCATCAATGAAGTCGCCACTTTGCGCTTGAGACAATATTAAAGCCTTGTACATGAACACTCCATCCCACGACCCCGCCCTGCTCTACGGCACCACCATCGTCTGCGTGCGCCGCCTCACCCCGGCTGGGGTGCAGGTGGCGATCGGCGGCGATGGCCAGGTCACGCTCGGCCACATCGTGGTCAAGGGCACGGCGCGCAAGGTGCGCAAGCTCTACCGCGACCAGGTGCTGGCCGGTTTTGCCGGCGCCACCGCCGACGCCTTCACGCTGTTCGAGCGCTTCGAGGCCAAGCTGGAAAAGCACCAAGGCCACTTGCAGCGCGCCGCCATCGAGCTCACGCGCGACTGGCGCACCGACCGCGTGCTGCGCCGCCTCGAAGCCATGCTGGCCGTGGCCGACCGCAGCGCCAGCCTGATCATCACCGGCAACGGCGACGTGCTCGAGCCCGAACACGGCATCGTGGCCATCGGCTCGGGCGGCGCCTATGCCCAAGCGGCAGCGCGCGCGCTGCTGGCGCACACCGAGCTGGGCGCCGAAGCGATCGTGCGCGAGTCGCTGCAGGTGGCGGGCGAGCTGTGCATCTACACCAACCTGAACCACACCGTCGAGGTGCTCTAAGCCATGTCCTTTGCCATGACCCCGCAGGAGATCGTCTCCGAGCTCGACGCGCACATCATTGGCCAAACCGCCGCCAAGCGCGCCGTGGCCATCGCGCTGCGCAACCGCTGGCGCCGCCAGCAAGTCGAGCCCAAGCTGCGGCCCGAGATCACGCCCAAAAACATCCTGATGATCGGCCCCACCGGCGTCGGCAAGACCGAAATCGCGCGCCGGCTGGCGCGGCTGGCCGGGGCGCCATTCATCAAGGTCGAGGCCACCAAGTTCACCGAAGTCGGCTACGTCGGCAAAGACGTGGACAGCATCGTGCGCGATCTGGTGGACATCGCCGTCAAGCAAGCGCGCGAGCAGGCCGCGCTCAAGGTGCGCGCCCGCGCCGAAGACAACGCCGAAGAGCGCCTGCTCGATGCGCTGCTGCCTGCGCCGCGGCACGAGGGCCCGTTGTCGAGCGAACCCGAGCGCGACAACGCCACGCGCCAGGTGTTGCGCAAAAAGCTGCGCGAGGGCTCGCTCGATGAGCGCGAGATCGAGATCGAGCTCGCCGCCACGCAGCCGCAGCTCGAGGTCATGACGCCGCCGGGCATGGAGGAAATGGCCGAGCAGTTGCGCGGCGTGTTCTCGCAACTGGGCGCCCACAAGCGCAAGACGCGCAAGCTCAAAATCGCCGAAGCGCGCCGCCTGCTGATCGACGAAGAGGCCGGGCGGCTGCTCAACGAAGAAGAGATCAAGCTGCAAGCGATCCAGAGCGCCGAGCAAAACGGCATCGTGTTCATCGACGAGATCGACAAGGTCACCAGCCGCAGCGACAGCCAGTCGAGCGCCGAAGTCTCGCGCCAAGGCGTGCAGCGCGACCTGCTGCCGCTGGTCGAGGGCTGCACGGTGTCGACCAAATACGGCCCGATCAAGACCGACCACATCCTGTTCATCGCCAGCGGCGCCTTCCACCTGAGCAAGCCCAGCGACCTGATCCCCGAGCTGCAAGGGCGCCTGCCCATCCGGGTCGAGCTGCAGTCGCTCACCGTGGCCGACTTCGAGGCCATCCTCACCCAGACCCACGCCAGCCTGGTGCGCCAGTACCAGGCGCTGCTGGCGACCGAGGGCGTGACGCTGGTCTTTGGCCCGGACGCGATCACGCGGCTGGCGCAGATCGCCTTTGATGTCAACGAGCGCACCGAAAACATCGGCGCGCGCCGTTTGGCGACGGTGATGGAGCACCTGCTCGACGAGGTGAGCTTCGACGCCACGCGCCTGAGCGGCACCGAGGTCGTGGTCGATGCCGCCATGGTCGATGCGCGGCTGGCGGCCTTGAGCCGCAACGAGGACTTGTCGCGTTATATTTTGTAGCGTGCGGCGCCGCTTGGGCGTAACATGGGGGCATGGAGACCAGCCTCAGGCGCTGCGGCCGCAGCCATTGCCCACCAGGTGCCGTGCCGCCGGAGTGCTTGCTGCGCCAGACGCGGCTGCAGGCCGTGCGCGCGACCCTGCTGATCCCGCTGGTGGCGCGCGCCCACGGCGCCCGCTGCTACCCTTGGCTCGACTGCCACGACGCCGACGCGGCGCATCTTTTAAGCTGCCTGCAAAGCGACGCCGAAACGCTGCTGCAAGATCGGCTGGTGGTACTCAATGTGCTGTGGCGCACGCACGTGCTCAAGGCTTGGGGGCGCGAATTTTTTGCCCGCCATCCGCATGCGGCCGGCGTGAACTTGGGTTGCGGTCTGTCGAACCATTTTCAGTGGTTCGACAACGGCCACAACCGCTGGCTCGATGCCGATTTGCCCGAGGTGCTGGCGCTGCGCGAGCAGCTGCTGCCGGGGCAGGGCGAGCACCGCCACAACGCCGGCATCGACCTCTCCGGCGATGGCTGGTGGGACGCGCTGGAATTGGACCGCTGGGCCGCCGGCGCCCCGCTGTGGCTGCTGTGCGAGGGGGTGCTGATGTACCTGCCGCCCGAGCGGGTGCGCGCGCTGCTGCGCGAGTTTGCCCAGCGTGCCCCGCCCGACTCGGTGCTGGTGCTCGACGCCATGTCGCACCGGGGGATCGGGCAGTCGCGCTGGAGCGCCAGCGTAGGGCCCACGGGGGCCGAGTTCCGCTGGGGCCTGCAGCATGGGGGCGAGCTGCTGCAAGCGCATCCGCGCCTGCGCCAGGCCGGGATGCGCAGCGTCTCGGAATGCTACGGCGCCGCCGGTGCGGCCTTCGAGGCGCTGTGCCTGCCCTGGACCGGCGCGCCCCTGTACGCGATGCACGCGCTGCGCGTTTGAGCCCGAGGGCGCGGCTTGGCAGGCGCCGCGCGGCCACCGCCTCAGCCGCAAGCGCGGCATGGGCCCCGTGGCCGGCCAAAAGCTTCATAAAAAACTTTTGATGTTTCGTGTAAGCCTTTAATTAGGCTCGATTTTTGCTGCCTATTGGTATCTCGGTCTGGTGCTAGGCGATTGATTTCATTTGAAAAAATTGTAACGCCGGCTAGGCGTGGGCGGAATTTGGTGCTACAGTGGTGAAAAGTGTGTTTTTGTGGTGATAAGTGGGTCATAAGGCCATTCCGCTGTGTTCCAAGGTGCTTCCTCTCTCAGTCTCGACGCCAAGGGTCGCTTGGCGGTGCCCACGCGGCACCGCGAGGTGCTGGGCGCGTGCGCCGCTGGGCAGCTCACCATCACCAAACACCCGCACGGCTGCCTGATGCTGTTTCCGCGCCCGCAGTGGGAGCAGTTTCGCGAGCGCATCGCCGCGCTGCCGATGTCGGCGCAGTGGTGGAAGCGCATTTTTTTGGGCAACGCCATGGACTGCGAGCTCGACAGCGCCGGGCGCGTGCTGATTGCGCCCGAGCTGCGCGCCGCTGCCGGCCTGCACAAAGAGGCGGTGCTGCTGGGCATGGGCAACCACTTCGAGCTCTGGGACGCCCAAGCCTACGCGGCCCAGGAGGCGCAGGCGATGCAGGGCGAGTTGCCCGAGGCCCTGAAGGACTTTTCTTTCTAAGGGGCCGCTGGTGCAACCGCCCCTAGCCCATTGCACCGTCTTGTTGAACGAAGCAGTCCAAGGGCTGCACGTGCAAGCAGACGGTTGCTACATCGACGCCACCTTTGGCCGCGGCGGCCATGCGCGGGCGATTTTGGCGCGTCTGTCGGCGGCTGGGCGGTTGGCGGTGTACGACAAAGACCCGCAGGCGATCGCCGCGGCGCAGCAGCTGGCGGCCAGCGACGCCCGGCTGCACGCGGTGCACCACCAAGGTTTTGCCGCGCTGGCCGAGCAGCCCGAGGCCAGCGCCGACGGCATCTTGATGGATCTGGGGGTGAGTTCACCCCAGCTCGACGACCCCACCCGGGGTTTTTCCTTCCGCCACGACGGCCCCTTGGACATGCGCATGGACCCCACCCGGGGCCAGAGCGCGGCCGAGTGGCTGGCCACGGCAGAAGTCACAGAAATAGCAGAGGTGATACGTGAATACGGCGAAGAACGGTTTGCTCAATCGATTGCAAAGGCGCTTGATCGTCGCCGACAGGAACGGGGCCCTATTGGAACCACCGCCGAGCTGGCCCAAATCGTGGCTGGCGCGGTCAAAACCCGCCAGCCGGGCAAGGACCCTGCAACGCGCACATTTCAGGCTATTCGGATTTTCATCAACGCCGAGCTTGAGGAGCTGCAACACGCGCTGAAGGCGGCGCTGCGCGTGCTCAAGCCCGGCGGTTGGCTGGTGGTGATCAGCTTTCATTCGCTCGAAGACCGGCTGGTGAAGCAGTTCATGGCCCAGCACGCCAAAGACGCCTACGACCGGCGCCAGCCGCTGGCCGCGCCCAAGGCCTTGGCGCTGGCGCAGGTGCAGCGCGTGCTGCCCAGCGCCGCCGAGGTGGCGGCGAATCCGCGCGCGCGCAGCGCCGTGTTGCGCCTGGCCCAGCGAAGCGCGCTGGCGTGGGAGGCGTTGCCGTGACGCGCCTCAACCTCGTGCTGCTGCTGGTGCTGCTGGCCAGTGCCCTCAGTTTGGTGCATCAGCAGTACGAAGCGCGCCGCCTGTTCGTGGCGCTGGAGCGCGCCAACGCCGCCGCCGACCGCTTGGCCTCGGAGCACGAGCAGCTGCAGGTGCAAAAGCGCACCCTGGCGGCCCCGGCGCGGGTGCAGCAGTTGGCCAGTGAGCGCCTGCAGATGCGTCCGATCCACCCCGGCATCACCGAGGTGCTGGCCCTGCCCGTGGCGGGTGCGGCAGGCGGCGCCGCCGGGCCGGTGCAGCGCCTGCTCGGGCCGGTGACGGCGCCCGCCACTCCCTTGGCCCAGCCGGAGCCGCGGCCATGAAGCGCGCCATCGCCTACGGCTCCAGCCCCTTGCTCACCAGCGCCACCCCGGTCTGGCGCAGCCGCCTGATCGTGGCCGGCTTTGCGCTCGTCTTTTTGGGCTTGGGCGCACGCGCCGCTTACGTGCAGGTGTTTGGCAACGAATTTTTCCAGCGCCAGGGCGAGATCCGCTTCGAGCGCACGCTGGAGCTGCCGCCCAACCGCGGCCGGGTGCTGGACCGCAACGGCCTGATTCTGGCCACCAGCGTGGTGGCGCAAAGCGTCTGGGCCATTCCAGAAAACATCGACCGCCAGCACCCCAAGCTGCCTGAGCTGGCGCGGCTGCTGGAGCTGCCGCCGGCCGAACTGCAGCGCCGACTCGACCGGCACCCGACCTTCGTCTGGCTGCGGCGCCAGCTCGACGAAGCGCGGGCGGCGCAGGTGCGCGCGCTGGGGATCGAGGGCATCCACTTTCGCAAAGAGTACCGGCGCCAGTACCCAGAGGGCGAGGCGCTGGCGCACGTGGTGGGCTTTACCAACGTCGAAGACGTGGGCCAAGAGGGGGTCGAGCTGGCCTTCAACGCCCACCTGTCGGGGCAGCCGGGCTCGCGCCGCGTGCTGCGCGACCGCTTTGGGCGCGTGGTCGAAGACGTGCGCGAAGTCATCCCCCCGGTCGATGGCCGTGACCTGCAGCTGTCGATCGACAGCCGGATTCAGTTTTTTGCCTTCCAGCGCCTGCGCGAGGCGGTGCAACAGCACCAGGCGCGCGGCGGCAGCATCGTGGTGCTCGATGCCCAAAGCGGCGAGGTGCTGGCGCTGGCCAACTACCCGAGCTTCAACCCGAACCAGCGCCGCAACCTGAGCGGCGAGCAGGTGCGCAACCGCGCCCTGACCGACACCTTCGAGCCGGGTTCGACCGTCAAGCCTTTCATGGCTGCGCTGGCGCTGGAGAGCGGGCTGGCGCGCCCCGACACCCTGATCGACACCGGTGAAGGCCGCCTGACCATGGGTCGCTTCACCATCCGCGACATCCGGGGCTTGGGCGTGGTCACGCTCAACGAGGCCATGAAGGCCTCGAGCAACGTGGCCATGGTCAAGCTGGCGCAGCAGATGCAGCCGCGCCAGATGTGGGAGGCCTACACGCGCATCGGTTTTGGGCAGCGGCCGCAGTTGCCGTTTCCGGGTGCCGTGAGCGGTCGCCTGCGCGCCTACGAGAGCTGGCGCCCGATCGAGCAGGCCACCATGAGCTACGGCTACGGCCTGTCCACCTCCTTGTTCCAGCTCGCGCAGGCCTACACCGTGTTTGCCACCGACGGCAAGCTGCTGCCCGTGACCTTGCTCAAAAGCCAGCAGCCGGCGCAGGGCGTGCCGGTGATGAGCGCGGCGAGCGCGCAGGCGGTGCGCCACATGCTGGCGCTCAGCGCCGGACCCGGCGGCACCGCGCAGCGCGCCCAGACGGTGGGCTTTTCGGTCGGCGGCAAGACCGGCACCTCGCGCGTGCAAGAGGGCGCGGGCTACGCCGCCAACCGGCACCGCAGCTTCTTTGTCGGGCTGGCCCCGGCGCAACAGCCGCGGGTGGTGGTGGCGGTGATGATCGACGAGCCGACCGAGGGCGGTTTCTTTGGCGGCGTGGTGGCGGCGCCGGTGTTTTCGGCCACCGTGCAGCAGACCCTGCGCGTGCTGGGGGTGGCACCAGATGTGGACGTGCGGCCGCACATCGTGGCCGATTTGGTGCAGGAGCCGGGATGATTCAACAATTTAAGCAGGCGAGCGAGGCCGTGGCTTGGTTGCAGGCCCTAGGGGCGCAGCGCTTGGTGAGCGACAGCCGCCAGGTCCAGCCCGGCGACGCCTTTGTGGCATGGCCCGGCAGTGGCCACGATGGCCGCCAGTTCGTGGCCGCGGCGCTGCAGGCCGGGGCCGTGGCCTGCTTGGTCGAAGCCCAAGGGCTGGAGGCGTGGGACTGGAGCGATGCGCGCATCGCCGCGCTGCCCGGGCTCAAGGCCGCCGCCGGTCCGGTGGCGCACCACTTCTACGGTGCCCCCAGCGAGCGCCTGCGCGTGGTGGCCATCACCGGCACCAACGGCAAGACCTCGAGCGCCTGGTGGTGCAGCCAATGGTTGCAGGCGGTGGGCGAATCGGCAGCGCTGATCGGCACCCTGGGCACCGGCATGGCGGGCACTGAACTCACCAGCACCGGCTTCACCACGCCGGACCCAATGACGCTGCAAACCCTGCTGCGCCGCTACGCCGACCAAGGGCTGCACACGGTGGTGATGGAGGCCTCGTCGATCGGCCTGGACGAAGGCCGGCTCAACGGCGCTAGGCTGCACACCGCAGTGTTCACCAATTTGAGCCAAGACCATCTCGACTACCACGGCACCATGGAGGCCTACTGGGCCGCCAAGCGCGCGCTGTTCGACTGGCCCGGCTTGCAGGTGGCGGTGGTGAATATCGACGACGCGCACGGGCGCGAACTGGCGGCCGATCTGGCGCAGCGCCCCGGGCTCGATCTGTGGACCGTATCCACCGAGCCCGCAGCGCAGCGCCCGGCGCGCCTGCGCCTGCTGGAACGGCGCTGGAGCACGACCGGCATCGACTTCGTGGTGCAAGAGGTGCAAACTGGGCAGGTGGGGCCGGGCGCAGAGGCCATCAGTCTGTCGCTCGATGTGGTGGGCGACTACAACCTGAGCAACCTGCTGTGCGCGCTGGCGGTGCTGCGCGCCAGCGGCCACACGCTGGCCGCTGCGGCCCAAGCCAGCGCCGCGCTGCAGCCGGTGCCCGGCCGGATGCAGGCCGCTTGGACCGACGGCCCGGCCAGCTTGCCGCTGCTGCTGGTCGATTACGCCCATACCCCGGACGCGGTAGAAAAAGCCTTGCAGGCGCTGCAGCCGCTGGCCGAGCACCGCGGCGGGCGCCTGTGGTGCGTGCTGGGCTGCGGCGGCGAGCGCGACCGCAGCAAGCGCCCACTCATGGCCGCAGCCGCCGAGCGCGAAGCGGCGCGGCTGGTGCTCACCAGCGACAACCCGCGCGGCGAAGACCCGCTGCAGATTTTGCTCGAGATGCAAGCCGGCCTGACCGAGCCGGTTCGCGCCATCGTCGAGCCAGACCGCGCCGAAGCCATCCAGGAGGCGGTGGACATGGCCGACGCGCGCGACATCATCTTGCTGGCCGGCAAGGGCCACGAGGATTACCAAGAGATCGCCGGCGTGCGCCACCCGTTTTCAGACGTGGTGCAGGGCCGGCTGGCGCTGCAGCGGCGCTGGCAAAACGAGCAAGGCGAACAGGGCGAGCAGGGCGAGCAGGGCGCGCCCGAAGGGAGCCCGGCGTGAACGGTTTGGCTGAATTGCTGCTGCAACTGCGCGGTGCGCGCGCGGTGGGCGCCGTGACGCAGCCGGTGCTGCGCGTGCACACCGACAGCCGCACCCTGCGCCCCGGCGATCTATTCGTGGCTTTGCGCGGCGAGCGCTTCGACGGCCACGACTGGCTGGCGCAGGCGCGCGCCGCCGGGGCTGTGGCCGCCGTGGCCGAGCGCGGGCTGGCGCAAGCCGGCCTGGCCGGCGTCGAAGTGCCCGACGCTCGCGCCGCCTTGGGCGAGCTGGCGCAGCGCTGGCGCGCGCGCTTCGATCTGCCGCTGATCGCCGTCACCGGCAGCAATGGCAAGACCACGGTGACGCAGCTCATCGCCGCCATGCTGCGCGCTGCCGTGGGCGAGGCGGCGCTGGCCACCGAGGGCAATTTCAACAACGACATCGGCGTGCCGCTGACGCTGCTGCGCCTGCGCCCCACGCACCGGCTGGCGGTGCTGGAGCTGGGCATGAACCACCACGGCGAGATCGCCGCGCTGGCGACGCTGGCCCAGCCCACGGTGGCGCTGGTGAACAACGCGCAGCGCGAGCACCAGGAGTTCATGCACGGCGTCGAGGCGGTGGCGCGCGAGAACGGCAGCGCGCTCGCCGCCCTGCCGCCCGACGGCGTGGCGGTGTTCCCGGCCCACGACGCCTACGTCCCGCTGTGGCTGCAAATTGCCGGTGCGCGCCGGGTGGTGTGCTTTGCTGATGGGCTGGGGGCGCTGGCTGGGGCTGGGCTGGGCCGGGGTTCGTCAGTCGCAGGCTCTGATTCCTCACCCCAGCCCAGCCCAACCCCAGCCAGCACGAGCCACAGCTTGCGCCCACCCGAGGTGCAGGTCCAGGCGCAGTGGGCCGACGGAGCTTGGGCGCTTGACATTCACACCCCCGCCGGACCTTTGCAGGCGCGCTTGCGGCTGGCTGGGCGGCACAACGTGCACAACGCGCTCGCGGCCACGGCCTGCGCCCTCGCTGCCGGGGTGCCGCTGGCGGCGATCCAAGCCGGGCTCGAGGGCTTTGAGCCCGTGGCCGGGCGCTCGCGCGCGCTCACGCTGCGCTGGGGCGCACAGGCCCAGACGCTGATCGACGACAGCTACAACGCCAACCCCGACTCGGTGCGCGCCGCCATCGACCTGCTGGCCGAGCTGCCCGGGCCGCGCCTGCTGCTGCTGGGCGATATGGGCGAGGTGGGGGCGCAGGCGCTGGCCTTTCACGACGAGGTGCTGCGCCACGCGCTGGCGCGCGGCATCGAGCAGGTGTTGGTGACTGGCGACTGGATGCAGCGCGCCGCTGCCGCCTTGGGTCCGCAGCACACAAACACCGCGGCCGCTGCGGGCCTTGAAGTCACATCGCCCTCAAGCGCTGCGGCCAGCACCATGCCCTTGCCCTACAAGCGCCTGCAGGCCTTTGGCCACTACGAGGCGCTGCAGGCCGCCGCGCTGAGCGCGGCAGCGCAAGCCGCCAGCGTGCTCGTCAAAGGCTCGCGTTTCATGCGCATGGAGCGGCTGGTGCAGGCGCTGCAAGCCGCCAGCCAGGCGCAGGACAGCGTGCAGCCCAGCGCGCAGACGCAAACGTCGCCGCAGACACCAAAAACCACCACGGAGGGCGCACCCCATGTTGCCTAGTTTGGCCCTCTGGTTGCAGGGCCTGAGCCCCGACCTCGATTTCTTGCGCGTGTTCCAGTTTCAGACCTTTCGCGCCGTCATGGCCGCCATCACCGCCATGTTGGTCGGGCTGGCGGCCGGGCCGATGTTCATCCGGCGCCTGACCGAGCTCAAAATCGGCCAGCCCATCCGCGGCTACGCCATGCAGAGCCACCTGAGCAAAAGCGGCACCCCGACCATGGGCGGCGTGCTGATCCTGTTTGCCATCACGGTCTCGACCCTGCTCTGGTTCGACCCCAGCAACCGCTTCGTCTGGATCGTGCTCGGCGTCACGCTCGGCTTTGGCGCCATAGGCTGGATCGACGACTGGCGCAAAGTGGTGCACAAAGACCCCGAAGGCATGCGCGCGCGCACCAAGTACTTCTGGCAGTCGGTGATCGGGCTGGTGGCGGCGTTCTACCTCGTGTTTGCCATCTCCGAGGGCAGCAACCAGCGCGTCTTTGAGCTCTTCATCGGCTGGGTAGCCTCGGGCTTCACCATCGACCTGCCGCACCAAGCCGGGCTGATGGTGCCCTTTTTCAAGCAAATCAGCTATCCGCTGGGCGTGGCCGGTTTCGTGCTGCTCACCTATTTGGTGATCGTCGGCGCCAGCAACGCCGTCAACCTCACCGACGGGCTCGACGGGCTGGCCATCATGCCGGTGGTGATGGTCGGTGGCGTGCTCGGCATCTTTGCCTACGTCACCGGGCACGCGGTGTTTGCCAACTACCTGCTGCTGCCGCACATACCGGGCACCGGCGAGGTGCTGATCTTTTGCGCCGCCATGGGCGGGGCCGGGCTGGCCTTTCTGTGGTTCAACACCTACCCGGCGCAGGTGTTCATGGGCGACGTCGGCGCGCTGGCACTCGGGGCGGCGCTGGGCACCATCGCCGTGATCGTGCGCCAAGAGATCGTGCTGGCCATCATCGGCGGCGTGTTCGTGGCCTCGGCGCTGTCGGTGATGCTGCAGGTGGGCTGGTTCAAGTACACCAAATGGCGCTACGGCCAAGGCCGACGCCTGTTCAAGATGGCGCCGCTGCACCACCACTTCGAAAAATCCGGCTGGCGCGAAACCCAGGTGGTGACGCGCTTTTGGATCATCACCATGCTGCTGTGCCTGATTGGCCTGTCAACCCTGAAGCTGCGATGAACCCCCCTGTGCCCACCCCTGCCACCCCGGCCACGTCCGCCGGCGCCCCAGCGCATGCGGGGCTGGAGCCGCTGCGCCTGCCGCTGGGCGCGGCCACGCCGTGGCTGCAGCGCGCCCTGGCACCGGCCACGCAAGTGCTGGCCGGCCGCCCGGTGCTGGTGCTGGGCTTGGGCGCATCCGGTCTGGCGCTGGCGCGCTGGTGCGCGCTGGCCGGGGCCCAAGTGACGGTGGCCGACAGCCGCCCCAGCGCCCCCCAAGCCGCCACGCTGGCGGCCGAGTTGCCGGATGCGCAACTGCGGCTGGGCACACGCTTCGACGCCACCCTGTTTGCCTCTGCCCCCTGGGCCCTCATCTGCCGCAGCCCCGGCATCCTGCCCAGCGACATGGCCGAACTGAGCGCCGCCGCCCAAAGCGCCGGCACCGCCATCGTCGGCGAGCTGTGCCTGTTTGGCCAAGCGCTAGCAGCGCTGGGCGGCGCCGCAGAGGTGGCAACCACCCATGTGGTGCGGGTTGGGCAGGGGCGGGGTGAGGAATCAGAGCCTGCGACTGACGAACCCCGCCCCTGCCCAGCCCGCGCCACCGCCCCGGCCGAAGCAAGTGCCCAAACCAGCACCACAGCAAGCTACCACCCCTACGTGCTGGCCATCACCGGCACCAACGGCAAAACCACCACCACCGCGCTCACCGCGCACCTGCTGCAAGCCGCCGGCTGGGACGTGGCCGTGGCCGGCAACATCGGCCCCAACCTGCTCGACGTGCTGCGCCAGCGCCTGCAAGCGCAACACCTGCACGAGCTGCCTCAGGCCTGGGTGCTCGAACTCTCCAGCTTCCAGCTCGACGCCGTAGAGGGCTTCGAAGCCAGCGTCGCCACCGTGCTCAACCTGAGCGAAGACCACCTCGACTGGCACGGCACCATGGCCGCCTACGGCGCCGCCAAAGCGCGCATCTACGGCCAGCGCGCCCTGATGCTGCTCAACCGCGACGACGCCACCGTCATGAGCTGGTGCCCGGTACCAGCCCACGCCGCCAGCGCCAGCCCAGCCCCAGCCAGCCGCCGCCGCACCCCAGCGCCGCCGCTACGCCCCTACCAAAGCTTCGGCACCGACGCGCCACAACGCCCCGGCGACTGGGGGCTGCAGAGCGTCAACGGCCTCACCTGGCTGGTGCGCGCGCTGGCCGACGACGAGAACGCCATCGCACCCCGCCGCCGCACCAGCGCCAACGCAAAAGCCAACGCAAAAGCCGATGCGAACGCACACCCCGCCGCCACCCCGCGCCTGCAACTGCTCATGCCCGCCGACGCCCTGCGCATCCGCGGCCGCCACAACGCCAGCAACGCCTTGGCCGCCTTGGCCTTGGCCAGCGCCGCCGGCGCCGAACTCGCGCCGCTGCTGCACGGCCTGCGCGACTACCGGGGCGAGCCGCACCGGGTCGAGCCGGTCGGGATCGTGGCCGAAGTCGAATACATCGACGACAGCAAAGGCACCAACGTCGGCGCCACCTTGGCAGCCCTCAACGGCCTCGGGGTCGAGCGCAAACTGGTGCTCATTTTGGGCGGCGACGGCAAAGGCCAGCACTTCGCCCCGCTGGCTGCAGCCGTGGCGCGCTACGCCCGAGCCGTGGCGCTGATCGGGCGCGATGCCGCCACCATCGAAGCGGAACTGGCCGATTGCGGCGTGCCACTGCAGCGCTGCGCCAGCTTGCCCGAAGCGGTGCGCTGGTGCGCCGCGCAGGCCCGGCCCGGCGACGCGGTGCTGCTCTCGCCCGCCTGCGCCAGCTTGGATATGTTTCGCGACTACGCCCACCGTGCCCAGGTGTTCGTGGCCACGGTGCGCGAGCTGCAGCAAGAGGAGGGCACACCCGCATGAGCCGACAACCCTCGGCTGCGGCCAGCGCAGCGCGCAACGCCCCCCATGCCGGCTGGCAAGGCTGGCTGGGCTGGTGGCGCGCCGACACCACCGCCGGCGAGCTGCCGGTGCGGCTGGCCAGCGTCGATCACGCCCGCAGTCGTCACCACACCGCCGTGCGCGAGCTCGGCTTCGACCAGGTGCTGCTGTGGGTCGTGGTGGCGCTGCTGTGCTGGGGTTTGGTGATGGTCTATTCGTCCACCATCGCCATGCCCGACAACCCGCGCTTTCGCAACCTCGAGCACGAGCATTTTTTGATCCGCCACCTGATCGCCCTCGGGGTGGCCACGGTGGCGGCGCTGTTGGCCTTTCAGGTGCCCATGAAGCGCTGGCAGGAATGGTCGCCTTGGTTGCTGGCGGGCACGGTGGTGCTGCTGATCGCGGTGCTCATTCCCTTCATCGGGCGCGAGGTCAATGGCGCGCGGCGCTGGATTCCGCTCGGGCTCATGAACTTCCAGCCCTCCGAGCTCGCTAAGCTGACCATCGCCATGTACGCCGCCGGCTACATGGTGCGGCGCATGGAGGTCAAAGAGCGCTTTTTCCGCGCCGTCCTGCCCATGTGCGTGGCGCTGGGCTTGCTCGGGGTGCTGCTGCTGATGCAGCCCGATATGGGCGCCTTCATGGTGATCGCCGTGATCGCTATGGGCATTTTGTTCCTGGGCGGCGTGAGCGCGCGCATGTTCTTCCTCGTCTCGGGCCTGCTGGTGTGCGTGTTTGCGCTGCTGATCATGAGCTCGCCGTGGCGGCGCGAGCGCGTCTTTGCCTACCTCGACCCGTTTAGCGTCGAGCACGCGCTGGGCAAAGGCTACCAGCTCACGCACTCGCTGATCGCCCTTGGCCGCGGCGAGTGGTTTGGCGTCGGGCTGGGGGCCAGCATCGAAAAGCTGCACTGGCTGCCCGAAGCGCACACCGATTTTTTGCTGGCGGTGATCGGCGAAGAGCTGGGCCTGGTCGGGGTGCTGCTGCTGATCGCGGTGTTCTGGTGGCTGGTGCGGCGCCTGATGCAGATCGGGCGCCAGTCGATCGCGCTCGAGCAGGTGTTTGCCGGCTTGATGGTGCAGGGCATCGCGCTGTGGATCGGCTTTCAGGCCTTCATCCACATCGGCGTCAACCTCGGCGCGCTGCCTACCAAGGGCCTGACGCTGCCCTTCATGAGTTTTGGCGGTTCGGCCATTCTGCTGAACCTGATCGCCATCGCCATCGTGCTGCGCGCCGACCACGAAAACCGCAAACTCATGCACGGAGGCCGGCTGTGAAGCGCGCGCCCTGCGCCCTGATCATGGCCGGCGGTACCGGCGGCCACATCTTCCCCGGCTTGGCCGTGGCCGAAGCGCTGCGCGACCAGGGCTGGCGCGTGCACTGGCTGGGCGCGCCCGACAGCATGGAGTCGCGGCTGGTGCCCGAACGCGGCTTTGCTTTCGAGCCGGTGCAGTTTGGCGGCGTGCGCGGCAAAGGGGCGCTCACGCTGGCTTTGCTGCCGCTGCGCCTGCAGCGCGCCTTTTGGCAGAGCTGGCGCGTGATGCGCCGCTTGCGCCCGGATGTGGTGCTGGGGCTGGGTGGCTACATCAGCTTTCCCGGCGGCATGATGAGCGTGCTGGCCGGCGCCCCCTTGCTGCTGCACGAGCAAAATTCCGTCGCCGGCATGGCCAACCGCGTGCTGGCGCAGGTGGCCGACCGCGTCTTTACCGCCTACCCCAAGGCCTTGGCCAAGGGCGAGTGGATCGGCAACCCGTTGCGCGCCGCTTTCACTCAGCAGCCGGCCCCAGCGCAGCGCTTTGCCGGCCGCAGCGGGCCGCTGCAGCTGCTGGTGGTGGGGGGCAGCCTCGGGGCCAAGGCGCTCAACGAGGTCGTGCCGCAGGCGCTGGCGCGCATCGTGCCCGAGCTGCGCCCGCAGGTCACGCACCAGAGCGGCGCCACACAGATCGAGGCCCTGCGCGCCGCCTACGCCAGCGCCGGTGTGCAGGCCACGCTCACGCCCTTCATCGACGACACCGCCAGCGCCTTTGCCGCCGCCGACGTGGTGCTGGCGCGCGCCGGCGCCAGCACGGTGACCGAACTGGCGGCGGTGGGCGCGGCCTCGATCTTGGTGCCCTTTCCCCACGCCGTCGATGACCACCAGACCCACAACGCGCGCTTTTTGGTCGATGCCGGCGCCGCTTGGCTGCTGCCGCAAGCGCAACTGCAAGCCGAAGACCTGGCGCAGCGCCTGCAACACCTGAACCGCACCGAGCTGCAACAGCGCGCCGAGCGCGCCCACGCCCAAGCGCGCACCGGCGCCGTGGCGGCGTTGTTGCAGGCCTGCCAGCAATACGCCCCCCACACACCATGAAACACGCCATCCGTCACATCCACTTCGTCGGCATCGGCGGCTCGGGCATGAGCGGCATCGCCGAGGTGCTGCTCAACCAGGGCTACGCCGTCTCGGGCTCCGACCTGGCCGCCAGCGCCAGCACCGAGCGCCTGCAGCGCCTGGGCGCGCGTGTGCACATCGGCCACGCCGCCGAGCAGATTGCCGGCGCCGACTGCATCGTCACCTCCACCGCCGTCAAGCCCGACAACCCCGAGGTGCAGGCAGCACACGAGCGCCTGCTGCCGGTGGTGCCGCGCGCGCTCATGCTGGCCGAACTCATGCGCATGCAAAAAGGCATCGCCATCGCCGGCACCCACGGCAAAACCACCACCACCAGCTTGGTCACGAGCGTGCTGGCCGCCGCCGAGCTGGACCCGACCTTCGTCATTGGCGGGCGCCTCAACAGCGCCGGCGCCAACGCCCGCCTCGGGGCTGGCGAATACATCGTGGTCGAGGCCGACGAGTCCGACGCCTCGTTTCTCAACCTGTTGCCGGTGCTGGCCGTGGTCACCAACATCGACGCCGACCACATGGAAACCTACGGCCACGACTTCGGCCGCCTGAAACAGGCTTTCGTCGATTTTCTGCACCGCATGCCCTTCTACGGCGCCGCCATCGTCTGCATCGACGACCCGCACCTGCGCGCCCTGCTGAGCCAGATCCAGCGCCCCATCACCAGCTACGGCCTGAGCCCCGACGCCCAGGTGCGCGCCGTGGATGTGCGCGCCGTCGGCGCCCAGATGCACTTCAGGGTGCAGCGGCGCAACGGCGTCGAACTGCCCGAGCTGGAGGTGGTGCTGAACCTGCCGGGGCAGCACAACGTGCTCAACGCGCTGGCGGCGATCGCGCTGGCGGCCGAGCTCGACCTGCCCGACGCCGCCTTGCTGCAGGCGCTGGCGCAGTTCAAAGGCGTGGGCCGGCGCTTCCAGCGCTACGGCGAAGCGCTTCTGCCCAGCGGCGGCACGGCGACGCTGATCGACGACTACGGCCACCACCCGGTGGAAATGGCGGCCACGCTGGCCGCGGCGCGCGGCGCCTTTCCGGGCCGGCGCCTGCTGCTGGCGTTTCAGCCGCACCGCTACAGCCGCACGCGCGACTGCTTCGAGGACTTTGTGCGCGTCATGGGCGCGGCCGACGCGGTGCTGCTGACCGAGGTCTATGCCGCCGGCGAAGCGCCCATCGTCGCCGCCGACGGCCGTGCGCTGGCGCGGGCGCTGCGGGTGGCGGGCAAGTTCGAGCCGCTGTTCGTGCCCGAAGTCGGGGCGCTGGCGCAAGCCATTTTGGACAACGCCCGCGACGGCGACGTGGTGCTGTGCATGGGCGCAGGCTCCATCGGCGCGGTGGCGGCGCAGGTGCGCGCGCTGGCCGATGCAGCCCCAACCACGCCCCCCGGCACGGTCCAACCCAACACACAGCAGGAGCCCGCATGACGACCCCGAACCCCACCCCCATCGACCCACGCGCGCTGGGCAAAGTGGCGGTGCTGCTGGGCGGCTTTTCGGCCGAGCGCGAAGTCTCGCTGATGTCGGGCCAAGGCGTGCTCGCCGCCTTGCGGCACAGCGGCGTTGACGCCCACGCCTTTGACTTGGCCGGGCACGAGCTGTCCGAGCTCAAGCGCGCCGGCTTTGCGCGCGCCTTCATCGCCCTGCACGGGCGCTTTGGCGAAGACGGCACGGTGCAAGGCGCGCTCGAACTCATGGGCATTCCCTACACCGGGCCGGGCGTGCTGGCCTCGAGTCTGAGCATGGACAAGCTCATGAGCAAGCGCCTGTGGCGTGCCGAAGGCTTGCCCACGCCCAACTGGCGCCAGGTGCGCAGCGCCGCCCAAACCGAGGCCGCGCTGGCGGCGCTGGGCGCGCCCATGATCGTCAAACCGGCGCGCGAGGGCTCCACCATCGGCCTGAGCAAGATCAGCCACCCGAGCGAGTGCGCCGCCGCCTACGCGCTGGCCGCGCAGTGCGACCCCGAGGTGCTGTGCGAGCAGTACATCGCCGGCGACGAGGTCACGGTGGCGCTGCTGGGCCAAGGCGAGGCGGTGCAGGCGCTGCCTTTGATCCGCATCGTCGTGCCCGGCGGCAACTACGACTACGAGCACAAATACTTCAGCGACGAAACCCAGTACCTGGTGCCCAGCGGGCTGCCCGCAGCCGAAGAAGCGGCGATCCAGCAGCTGGCCGTGCAGGCCTACCAGAGCCTAGACTGCCGCGGCTGGTCGCGCGTCGATGTGATGATCGACGCCGCCAGCCGCCGCCCCTACCTGCTGGAGCTCAACTCCTCGCCCGGCATGACCGGGCACTCGCTGGTGCCCATGGCGGCGCAGGCGGTGGGCATCAGCTACGAAGCGCTGTGCCTGCAGCTGCTGGCCAGCGCCAGCCTCGACAACCCCTTGCCCGCCGCCGCAGCCCTGACCGCAGCCCAGTCTGCCGCGCAGTAAAGCCATGAACCCGACCCCCGCCCCGCCGCTCGACGTGCGCCTGATGGACGGCGCCGCGACCGCCCTGTTGCTGCTCGCCGCCGTGCTGGCGCTGGTGGCGCTGGGCGGCTGGCTGCTGCGCCAGCCGCTCTGGAGCCTGAACACCGTGGTGGTGCAAGGCCAGGTGCAGCACCAGCGCGCCGCCGCCTTGCAGGCGCACCTGGCCGGGCGGGTGCAGGGCAATTTGCTCACGATCGATTTGCAGCAGGTGCAGCAGCTGTTGCAGGGCGCGCCGTGGGTGCGCCACGCCGTGGTGCAGCGGCAGTTGCCCAACCGCCTGCGCGTGACCATCGAAGAGCACCAGCCCGTGGCTTGGTGGGGGCTGGCTGGGGGCACGCGCTTGCTCAATGAGCACGGCGAGGTATTCGAGGCCGAACCCGATGAGGCGCAGGGCCTAAATTGGAGCGTCTTGTCTGGCCCGGCCGAGCGCGCCCCGCAGGTGCTCGAGTTCTACCGCGCCGTGCAGCCCGTGCTCGCACGCCAGGGCTGGGGCATCGCGCAGCTGGCGCTCGACGAGCGCGGCAGTTGGCGCGCCGTGCTCGACGACGGCGTGCGCATCGAGATCGGACGCGGCAGCGCCGCACAGCTGCTGCAGCGCTTCGAGCAATACGCCCAGACCGTGCCGGCGCTGCTGCAGCACTACGGTGGGCGGCCGCTGGAGAGCGCCGATTTGCGCCACCCCGACGGCTACGCCCTGCGCATCCGGGGCGTGAGCACGCTGGCCGAACTGCAGCTGCCGCCGATCCAAGCCGCTGTCAGAGCGGAACCCGCGGTGCGCCCCGCAGCCCCCACCCCTTAAAAAATAGACCGCTATGCCCAAAGAATACAAAGACATCGTCGTCGGACTCGACATCGGCACCGCCAAGATCATGGTCGCGGTGGCCGAGGTGCTGCCCGATGGGGCGCTCAAGCTGGCCGGCTTTGGTGTGGCCCCCAGCAACGGCCTCAAACGCGGCGTGGTGGTGAACATCGACGCCACCGTGCAGAGCATCCAGCAGGCGCTCAAAGAGGCCGAGCTGATGGCCGACTGCCGCATCGCCCGCGTCTATACCGGCATCACCGGCAGCCACATCCGTGGCCTGAATTCCAGCGGCATGGTGGCGATCCGCGAACGCGAAGTCACACCCGCCGACGTGGCGCGGGTGCTCGACACCGCCAAGGCCATCCACATCTCCACCGACCAGCGCCTGCTGCTGGTCGAGCCGCAAGAGTTCGTGATCGACGGCCAAGAGGTCAAAGAGCCGATCGGCATGAGCGGCATCCGGCTCGAGTCGCGCGTGCACATCGTCACCGGCGCCCAGAGCGCGGCCGAAAACATCCTCAAATGCGTGCGCCGCTGCGGGCTCGAGGTCGAGCAGCTGCTGCTCAATCCGCTCGCCTCCAGCCTGTCGGCGCTCACCAACGATGAAAAAGAGCTCGGCGTGGCGCTGCTCGACATCGGCGCCGGCACCACCGACGTGGCGATCTTTGCCGGCGGCGCGATCCGCCACACCGCCGTGATCCCGATCGCCGGTGACCTGATCACCAACGACATCGCCATGGCCCTGCGCACCCCGACCAAGGACGCCGAGGACATCAAGGTCGAGAGCGGTTGCGCCAAGCAGCTGCTGGCCGACCCCGAGCAGCAAGTCGAGGTGCCGGGCTTGGGCGACCGCGGCCCGCGCCTGCTCAGCCGCCAGGCGCTGGCCGGCGTGATCGAGCCCCGGGTGGAAGAGATTTTCGCGCTGGCGCTGCAAGTCATCCGCGAATCGGGGCACGAGGAGCTGCTCTCGAGCGGCATCGTGCTCGTCGGCGGCAGCGCCGCCATGCCGGGCATGGTCGAGCTCGGTGAAGACGTGTTCCTTAAACCCGTGCGCCGGGGCAGCCCCAGCTACCGCGGGGCCTTGAGCGACATGGTGGCGCAGCCGCGCGCCGCCACCGTCATGGGTTTGCTCGAAGAGGCGCGGCTGGCGCGGCTGCGCGGGCACAAGGTGGCGCAAAAAAGCGGCTCCATGGGCAATGCCATGGGCCGCATCAAAGACTGGTTTGTAGGCAATTTCTGATTTTTTGGGCGTTTTTTCTGGACAAGCAAGGAGTAAAGCAATGAGCATTGAAATGATCGAAGTCGAAGAGTTCAACCGCGGCACCCAGATCAAGGTGATCGGCGTCGGCGGCGGCGGCAGCAACGCGGTCGAGCACATGATCCGCTGCCGCGTGCAGGGGGTGGAGTTCATCTGCGCCAACACCGACGCGCAGGCGCTGAGCAAAACCGCCGCGCACCGCGTGATCCAGCTCGGCCAAACCGGTCTGGGCGCGGGCAGCAAACCCGACAAAGGCCGCACCGCCGCCGAGCAGGCCGAGGCCACGATCCGCGAGGCCATCGAGGGCGCGCACATGCTGTTCATCACCGCCGGTCTGGGCGGCGGCACCGGCACCGGCGCGGCGCCGATCATCGCCAAGGTCGCCAAAGAGATGGGCGTGCTTACCGTGGGCGTGGTCACCAAGCCCTTTGACTGGGAGGGCGATCGGCGCACGAAAAACGCCGATGCCGGGCTGATCGAGCTCGAAGCGCACGTCGATTCGCTGATCGTGGTGCTCAACGACAAGCTGCAAGAGGTGCTGGGCGATGACATCACCCAAGACGAAGCCTTCGCCGAAGCCAACGACGTGCTCAAAAACGCCGTCGGTGGCATCGCCGAGATCATCAACGTCGAAGCGCTGGTGAACGTGGACTTCGAGGACGTGCGCACCGTCATGGGCGAGCCCGGCAAAGCGATGATGGGCACGGCCGTGGTCAGCGGCCCGGACCGGGCGCGCATCGCCGCCGAGCAGGCCGTGGCCTGCCCGTTGCTCGAAGGGGTGGACATGAAGGGCGCCAAAGGGGTGCTGGTGCTGATCAGCGCCGCCAAGGGCTCGCTCAAGCTCAACGAATCCAAGTTGGCCATGAACACCATCCGCGCCTTTGCCGCCAGCGATGCCAACGTGATCTACGGCACCGCCTACGACGAGTCGTTGGGCGACGCCATCCGCGTCACGGTGGTGGCCACGGGCCTGAACCGCGCCGGTGCGCGCCAGCCGCTGACCGTGGTGCAGACGCCCACCCGCGGCCTGCGCACCGGCACCGACGACGTGCCCTTCATCCCCACCCTGACGACGCCGGTGGGCGGCAGCGGCTTTGGCAACGCGGCGCGCGGCACGGTGCACACGCGCGCCGGCAACGCCGAAGTGCCCAAGGTCTGGCAGCGCCCGCACGACCGCAGCTCGGCCGCTGCGCGCGTCGAGGCGCTCTCGCTCGGCGGCATGGAAGACCACGACATCCCGGCTTTTCTGCGCCGTCAAGCCGATTAAAAGCGCAGCTTGCGTTTGCTTACCGCTGTAACAAAGGGCTTGCGCCGCTGCGGGCGGCTTGGGCGCGCAAAAAATTTACAATGCGCCCAATGATCTTTCAGCGCACCCTCAAAACCCTGACACGCGCCGTGGGCGTCGGACTGCACAGCGGCGAGCGCGTCGAGCTCACGCTGCGCCCGGCCGCCCCCGACACCGGCATCGTGTTTCGGCGCACCGACCTCAACGAGCCGGTCACCATCCCGGCGCGCGCGACTTCGGTTTGCGACACCCGGCGCGCCTCCACGCTGGCCAGCGGCGGCGTGCGGGTGAGCACGGTCGAGCACCTGATGAGCGCCTGCTGCGGCTTGGGGGTGGACAACCTGATGGTGGACATCACCGCCGAAGAGGTGCCGATCCTCGACGGCTCGGCGGCTTCGTTCGTCTATCTGCTGCAAAGCGCGGGCATCGTGGCGCAGGCCGCGCCGCGGCGCTTTTTGCGCGTGCGCCGCCCGGTCGAGGTGCGTCAGGGCGAAGGCCGGCACCTGAAGTGGGCGCGGCTCGAGCCCTACCACGGCTACAAGCTGAGTTTCGAGATCGAGTTCGAGCACCCGGCCGTGAACGCCAGCGCGCAGCAGGTCGAGTTCGAGCTCGGGCGCGACCCCTACGCGCGCGACATCGCCCGCGCCCGCACCTTTGGCTTTGCGCGCGACGTCGAGGCGCTGCGCGGGCAGGGGCTGGCGCTCGGCGGCGGGCTCGACAACGCCATCGTCATGGACGACGTGAAGGTGCTCAACGCCGACGGGCTGCGCTGCGCCGACGAGTTTGCCAAACACAAAATCCTCGACGCCATGGGCGACCTGTACCTGGTGGGGCAGCCCATGCTGGCCGCCTACAGCGCCTACCGCAGCGGGCACGAGCTCAACAACCGCCTGCTGCGCGAGATGTTGGCGCAACCCGACAGCTACGAGCTGCTGAGCTTCGAGAGCGAGCGCAGCGCGCCGCGCGGCTTTGCGCAACTGGCACCGGCTTGGTGAGGCCTGACCAACCATGATGGTCGTACGCATTCTGGTGTTTTTGTTGCTCGGCGCCAGCGCTGTGAGCTTTTTGATCTACCTCGTCACCGGGCAGGAAAAGTACCGGCGCTGGGGCTTTGCCCTGTTCAAGTGGACGTTGCTGGCGATCGTGGTCTTTTTTGCCGTGTTGTTCGGAACGCAGTTCGACTGGTCTTTGAGTGGCTAGGTGCGCGGCTAGGCCGCTCGCTCCGCATTTTTAGTAGCTGCGGCCGCCCTTGTAGCTGGCGTGCGCCCGCGCTTGCAGCGGGCTCACGCGCGCGATCGCCGCCTGCGTGCGCGCTACTTGGGCGTGCGTGATGCACAGCCCGAGCGCGTCGGCGGCGTCGGGGCCGGGTAGGCTGGGCAGCTGCAGCAGGCGGCGCACCATCTCTTGCACCTGCGGCTTGGCTGCCTTGCCGTGGCCGACCACGGCTTTTTTGAGCTGCAAGGCGGTGTATTCGCTCACCGGCAGGCCGGCGGCCACCAGCGCCGTCAGGCAGCAGCCGCGCGCCTGCCCCAGCAGCAGCGTGGCCTGCGGGTTGACGTTGACAAACACGATCTCGCACACCGCCGCCGTGGGCTGGTAGCGCTGCACCACCTCTTGGATGCCGGCAAACAACACCCCCAGCCGCTGCGGCAGCAGGGCGCCCGCGCCGCCTTGGGTGCGGATGGTGCCGCTGGCCACATAGAGCAAGTCGCTGCCGTGGGCGTCGAGCACGCCAAAGCCGGTGGCTTGCAAGCCGGGGTCGATGCCTAGGATGCGCATGGGGGTTTTGGGCCACTCAGCCGCTCTAGGGCAGCTGCACATCGCGCATGCGCGCCAGCACGGTGGCGCTGCGCTGGTCGATGAAGCCCGAGCGAAACTGGCGCTGGAAGCGCTTGGGGGCGGGCAGCAACACCGCCAGCCGCGCCGCTTCGTGGGCGCTCAGGCGCGCCGCCGGCTTGCGAAAGTAATGCCGCGCCGCCGCTTCGGCCCCAAAGATGCCCTCGCCCCATTCCACGCTGTTGAGGTAGATTTCTAGGATGCGCTCCTTGCTCAGCAGCAGCTCGAGCATTTTGGTCAGCACCAGCTCCTGGCCTTTGCGCAGCAGCGTGCGCTCGCCCGAGAGCAGCAGGTTTTTGGCCAGCTGCTGCGTGATGGTCGAGCCACCCACTAGGCGCGGGGTGCGCCCGCGCGCTTGGGCCGCGGCTTGGCGGCGCAGGTTGCGATCCCAAGCCGCTTGCATGGCTTGCCAATCGACGCCGAAATGGGTTGCAAAGCCGGCGTCCTCAGAGGCGATCACGGCGCGCTTGAGGTGCGGCGAGATGGCCGCGTAAGGCACCCACTGCTGCGCCCAGCGCAGCTCGCCGTCCTGCTGCGCCAATCGCCAGGCTTCCGAGCGCTGAAAGGTGGTGCTTACCGGGTCGAGCCACACCATGCTGGCGATGCGCAGCAAAAAAAACACCTGCAGCGCCAGCGCCGCCACCAGCAGCCACAGCAGCCAGCGCAGCGCAAAGCGCTTCCAAGTGGGGCGGGATGTCATCGGCTGCTCACGCGGGTTTGCACGGTTTCATCGCGGCTGAAGCGAAAGCGCGACACCACCACGATCTGGTCCGCTTGGCGGCGCATGGCGCTGGTGAAGGGGCCAAACGAGAGGCTGTGCACGATCGCTTCGGCGCGGCTGTCTAGGGCCGGCTGACCCGAACCTTGCACCACTTCGGTGTCCAGCACGCGCCCGTCGTGATTCACGGTGATCGCCATGGTCAGCTCGCCAAATAGCTTGCGCCCTTGGAGCTGCGGAAAGTTGGCGGTGCCGTGGTCTTCGATGCGGCGGCGCAACTGGTCGTAATAAATGGCATAGACCGCCTCGCGCGTGGCGGGGCCGAGGTAGCGCTTGCGCGGGCGTTCGTTTTGCTCGTTGACGCGCTGCTCGATTTCGGCCAAGGCCTTGAGCAAAGCCAGCCGGCGCTCTTCTTGGGCCAGCGCCTGTGGGTCGGCTTGCGCCTGCGCGGCGTTCAAGGGGGCGAGGGTGGCCACTTGCTGGCGCAATTGGGCCAGCATCCGGGTCTGTTGCACTTGCATGTCTTGCAGGCGGCGTTGTTGCTCTTGCAGCGCGTCGCCGCTGCGCTCGATCACGGCCGGTGGCAGCGGGGAGGTGGCACGCCCGGCGTCGGCCTCGCCACCACCGGCCAGGTTGGCTTGGGCAATGGCCTGCGCCCGCTCGGGGGCTTGCGGCGCGCGCGCATTGACCAGCACCACATCGAGCGGCGTGTCGTGCCAGACCCGTTGCAGGCCCTGCGGGTGCACGATCTGCACCGTCAGCACGGCCGCGTGCGCCAGCAGCGAGACCGCCAGCGCCAAATGCAAGGTGCTGATCGAGCCCAAAAAACGCCACAGCTTCACGGTGCCGGCGCTCCTTGTGCGAACGCAGGCAGCGGCAGCTGACACAGCTCGCGCAGCAGCGCCGCCAACGAGCGGCCAGCGGCGTGCAGCAGCTCGTGCCCCAAGGCGGCGTCGGCGGCGGCGGCGTTGCCCACCGCGCCTTCGGGGTGGTAGTCTTGCATCTGCCAGCCCAGCTTGGCGCTGCGGCCGTTGCCCAGAATGGGCCAGCGCTGCGCCCGTTCTTGCGAGCTGGAGGGGAAGTGGCGCGCCTGCTGCATGCGCACCAGCTGCGGGCGCAGCGCCAGCATCATCGAGGTCTCGAGCTGGCCGGCGTGGATGCCAAAGCGGCGCTCATCGGCGCTAAAGTGCAGCAGCAGGTCTTGCCCCTGCGCGTCGAGCAAGGGCAGGTTGAACCAGCTGGCGCCATAGACCAGCAGCCCGCACTGGCCGCGCAGCTCGCGCGCCGCCACCTCCAGCAAGCCGTTGTGGCCGCCGTGGCCGTTGAACAGCAGCAGCTTGCGCACCCCGGCGCGGGCCACCGATTGCCCCAGCTCCAGCCACAGACGCAGCACGGTGTCGGGCTGCAAAGTCAGGGTGCCGGCAAAGCGCTGGTGCTCGCTGCTGTAGCCCACCGCCTGCGTGGGCAGCACATAGACCGGCCAGAGCGGCTCCCAATGCGCCGCCGCCGCCGCCAGCACGCCTTCGACCAAGTCGGCATCGACCGACAGCGGCAGGTGCGGGCCATGCTGCTCGATCGCCGCCACGGGCAGCAGCGCGACCGTGCGCGCCGGATCCAGCGCGGCGAAGTCGGGGCTGCACAAATCGGCCCAGCGCGGCAGGTGGGGGGCGGTGCTCATGGCGGCATCTTAACGCGCAGCGGCGCAAAGCGTTTAGCTAAGCGTTTAGCATAGCCCCCATGAACCGCCCCGCCGCGCCCGCCCGACCTGCCAGCGTCACCTCTGTCGCAACCGCCCCCGCTGCCCCCGTTGCAGCCACGCCGCCGCTTGCCCGCCCCGCTGCGCCCGCCATGGCGGCGGGTGCGGCCCTGCAGTGGCTCGAGCCGGCCAGCGTGCAGCAACTGCGCGCTCTGTTGGGGCCGGGGGCGGCGCTGCGCATGCCGCTGCTGGACAGCCGCACGCCGGCCGGCTTCCCCTCGCCGGCGGCCGATTTTCAGCACGAGCGCGTCGATCTGCTCGAACACTTGGCGCTCGACCGGCCCTACACCTTCATGGCGCGCGTGCGCGGCGTTTCGATGAGCGGCCGGGGCATCGACGACGGCGACCTGATCGTCGTCAACCGCCAGCTCACGCCGAGCCACGGCCACATCGTGGTGGCCTTGGTGGACAACGAGCTCACCGTCAAGACGCTGCAGCGCCAGTCTGGCAGCACCCGGCTGGTGGCGGCGCACCCGGACTACCCCGACATCGTGCTCAGCGAAGGCCAGACGCTGGAGGTGTGGGGCGTGGTCACGGCCACCATCAAAAAAATGGACTATTGAGCGCAGCGCTTTGAGCCCAGCCTCTGCTTACGCCGCCGACCTTGCCTATGTCCACCCAAGCCGCTGCCCCAGTTGCCACCCCATTGGTCGCCCCCCCGGCGCGCCAGCACCCCGGCGCCTTTGCGCTGGTCGATGGCAACAACTTTTATGCCTCGTGCGAGCGGGTGTTCGAGCCGCGCCTGATCGGCCGCCCGCTGGTGGTGCTGTCCAACAACGACGGCTGCGCCATCGCCCGCTCCGAAGAGGCCAAGGCGCTGGGCATCGCCATGGGTGCGCCGTGGTTTCGCATCCGCCACCTCGAGCAGCAGGCCGGTCTGGTGGCGCTGTCGGCCAATTTTTCTCTCTACGGCGACATGAGCCAGCGCCTGATGGAGGTGGCCGCCGCACTGGGCTGCGGGCAGGAGATCTATTCGATCGACGAGTGCTTCATCGACCTCGCCGGGGTGCCCGACGCCAGCGCCCGCGCGCGCCAGACGCGCGAGCGCATCCAGCGCTGGCTCGGCTTGCCGACCTGCATCGGCATCGGCGCCACCAAAACGCTGGCCAAACTCGCCAACCACATCGCCAAGAGCGCCGAGCGCAAGCCCGGCAGCTACCCGGCACGGCTGGCCCAGGTCTGCAACCTGCTCGAGCTCAGCGCGCGCCAGCGCGACTGGCTGCTGCAGCGCACGCCGGTGGCCGAGGTCTGGGGGGTGGGGCCGCGCTGGGCGGCGCAGCTGCAGGCCCACGGGGTGCAGACGGCGCTGCAGCTGCAGCGGCTCGACCCGGCGCTGGCGCGCCAGCGCTGGTCGGTGGTGCTCGAGCGCACCGTGCGCGAGCTGGGCGGGCTGGCTTGCATCGGGCTCGAGCAAGCGCCGGCGCCTAAGCAGCAGATCGCCTGCACCCGCAGCTTTGGGCAGCCGGTGACCGAGCTCGACGACCTGCGCCAGGCCCTGAGCCATTTTTGCAGCCGCGCCGCCCTCAAGCTGCGCCAGCAAGGCAGCCGCGCCGGCGCGCTGCTGGTGTTCATCCGCACCAGCCCTTTTAGGCCCCAAGACGCACCCTACGCGCGCTCGCTGGTGCTGCCGCTCAGCCCGCCCAGCGACGACACCGTGCGCTTGGTCGGTGCCGCCCTACAGGCGCTGCAGGCGCTGTATCGGCCCGGTTACCGCTACGCCAAGGCCGGGGTGATGCTGCTCGATCTGCAAGCGGCGCCGCCGCAGGCCACGCTCGACTGGGGTGCGCCAGATGAGGACGGCGGGGATGGCGAGGGCAGTGGGCGCAGCCAGCGCCTGATGCAAGCGCTCGATGCCGTCAACGCCCGCTTTGGTGCGCAAGCGTTGCGGCTGGGTTCCTCGGGTGGGGGGGCCGGCCCGCCGGCGCCGGGCTGCGCCGAGCCTGCCGCGCGCCCCTGGCAGATGCGCCAGCAGCGCCGTTCGCCGCGCTACACCACGCGCTGGGACGAGCTGTGGCAGGTGCGGGCCTGAACTGTCATCCACACGGTGTAGGCTGACAGCCGTTTGATGCACGCCACGCCGCCACTCCCCATGACCCCAGACACCGCCGCCCCCGCCCCCGACCGCCACCCATGGGCGGTGTTTTTGGTTTTTTTGCGCCTCGGGCTCACGTCCTTTGGCGGCCCGATCGCGCATCTGGCCTATTTCCGCACCGAATTTGTGCAACGGCGGCGCTGGCTCGACGAGCACGACTACGCCAGCCTGGTGGCGCTGTGCCAGTTTTTGCCTGGGCCGGCCAGCAGCCAGGTGGGTTTTGCGCTGGGCTGGTCGCGCGCGGGGTATCGCGGCGCCTTGGCGGCGTGGTGCGGCTTTACCTTGCCTTCGGCGCTGCTGCTGGTGGCTTTTGCGTTTCTGCTGCTGCACCACGGGCAGGGGCTGCCCGAGGGCCTGTTGCCGGGCTTGGTGGTGGCGGCGCTGGCGGTGGTGGCGCAAGCCGTCTGGGGCATGGGGCGCAGCCTGTGCCCCGATGCGCCCCGGCGCGCGCTGGCCCTGCTGGCGGCGCTGGCGGTGTTGCTGTGGCCCAGCGCCTGGACGCTGATGGGCGTGATCGTGCTGGGCGCAGCGGCCGGCCGTTGGGTGCTGGCGCCAGACCCCAGCGCGACGGCGGCAGAAGGCACACAAGGCCTGCAGATCGCGCTCAGCCGCCGCACGGCCTGGGTTTGCCTCGCCTTGTTTGCGCTGATTCTGCTGGCCTTGCCGCTGGGGGCTTGGGCCAGCGGCAGCTTTTGGGTGGCGCTGGCCGAGGTGTTTTACCGCAGCGGTGCGCTGGTGTTTGGCGGCGGCCACGTGGTGATGCCGATGCTGCAAGCCGAGGTGGTGCCCAAAGGCTGGGTCGATCTGCAGACCTTTTTGGCCGGTTACGCGGCGGCGCAGGCGGTGCCCGGGCCGTTGTTTACCTTTGCCGCTTTCCTAGGTGCAGCGGCGGGCGGCTGGCTGGGCGCCGTGCTGGCGCTGCTGGCGGTGTTTGCGCCGGGCATGCTGGTGCTGCTGGCGGCGCTGCCGCACTGGCAGCGTCTGCGCCAGAGCGCGCAGGCGCAAAACGCCATCGCTGGCGTCAGCGCTGCCGTGGTCGGGCTGCTGCTGGCGGCGCTGCTGCAGCCGCTGCTGGCCGGGGTGGTGGCCAGCGCTCAAGATGCAGCCCTGCTGGCGCTGGCCGCGCTGGCGCTGCTGTGGGGCAAGTGGCCGGCGTGGTTGGTGGTGCTGGGCAGCGGCGCACTCGGGGCGCTGACGGCGGCTGCGTTTTAGCCCGGCGGCACGCTGTCGGCAAAGCTCGGGCGCTGCATCAGTTTGGCCTGCAACCGGGCCAGGTTGGGGTGGGCGGCGCGCCAGTCGATGTGCGCAAAGCGAAAATCCAAGTAGGCCAGCGCGCAACCCGTGGCCACATCGGCCAGCGTAAAGTGCTGGCCGTGGCAAAAAGGCTGCTCGCCTAGGCGCGCACTCATGGCGCGCAGGCCGTGCGCGATCTTGCCCAGCTGGCGCTCGATCCAAGCGGGGCTGCGCTGCGCGGCCGTGCGGCCTTCCCAGTGTCCCTCCATGCGCGCGGCAAAGGCGGCGTCGCTCACGCCGTCGGCCAGCGCCTCCCAGATTTTCACCTCCAGCCGCTCGCGCCCATTGGCCGGGATCAGCTTGCCCACGGGCGAGAGCGTGTCGAGGTATTCGACGATCACGCGCGAGTCGTAGACCGCGGTGCCGTCGTCGAGCAGCAGACACGGCACCTTGCCCAGCGGGTTGAACTGCTGGATGCGGGTATCGGTGGCCCAGACGTTTTCATCGGTCCAGGTGCAGTCGAGTTTTTTTTCGGCCAGCACCACGCGCACCTTGCGCACGTAGGGGCTGGTCAGCGATCCGATGAGTTGCATGGGTACTCCTTGAAGGTTCGAGATGGGCACGGGGCACGGGGCTGAGGCGGTGGCGCCAGCGCCCGTGGTTAGAATGATTATCGGCCCGCTGCCGGGTTTTGCCCCTTACAGCCTGGCTTTTTGCCCTTGCCCCACTGGAGTTTGCCTGCAACATGAAAAGCGTGCCTGAAACACCCTGGCACCGCCTGCCGCCCGACGAGGTGCTCGGGCGGCTGGATGCAAACCCGCAGCAGGGCCTCGAGGCACCCGAGGTGCAGGCGCGCCAGCGCAGCCACGGCCCCAATGCGCTGCCGCCACCCAAGGGGCGTGGCCCGCTGCTGCGCTTTTTGCTGCAATTTCACCAGGTGCTGGTGCACATCCTACTGGTGGCCACGGTCATCAAGCTCGCCGTGGGCGCTTATACCGACGCGGCGGTGATCTTCGGTGTGATCTTCCTCAACGCCGTGATCGGCTTCGTGCAGGAGGGCAAGGCGCTGGGCGCGCTCGAGGCGCTGGCGCGGGCGCTCACCACCGAGGCCACGGTGCTGCGGGGCGGGCAGCGCCAGCGCATCGACGCGCGCGAACTGGTGCCCGGCGACATCGTGCTGCTGGCCTCGGGCGACAAGGTGCCGGCCGACCTGCGCCTGCTCGGGGTGCGCGAGCTGCGTGTGGACGAGGCGGCGCTGACCGGCGAGTCGCTGCCGGTCGAGAAAAGCGCCGGATCGCTGGTCGCGGACACGGTACTGGCCGACCGGCGCAACATGGCGTACTCATCGACTCTGGTGCATTACGGCACGGCCACCGGGGTGGTGGTGGCCACCGGCCGCAGCACCGAGATCGGGCGCATCTCGGAGCTGCTGGCCCACACCGACGTGCTGGCCACGCCGCTGACGCAGCGCATCGCGCGCTTTAGCCACTGGCTGATGTGGGCCATCCTGTCGCTGGCGGCGCTCACCTTTGCCGTCGGCACCTTCGTGCACGGCAAGCCGCTGGTCGATATGTTCATGGCGGCGGTGGCGCTGGCGGTGGCCATGATCCCCGAGGGGCTGGTGGTGGTGATGACGATCACGCTGGCCATAGGCGTGAGCCGCATGGCCCGGCGCAACGCCATCATCCGCCACCTGCCGGCGGTCGAGACGCTGGGCAGCACGACCGTGATCTGCTCCGACAAAACCGGCACCCTCACGCGCAACGAGATGACCGTGCAGCGTCTGTGGGCCGGCGGCGTGGGCGCCGAGGTGAGCGGCGTGGGCTACGCGCCGCAGGGCGCACTCAGCCGCGACGGCCAGCCGCTGCCGGTGCTTCCGCCGGCGCTGCATGAGCTGCTGCGCGCCGGCCTGCTGTGCAACGACGCCGTGCTGCGCGAGGATGACGGCGGCTGGCGCATCGACGGCGACCCGACCGAGGGCGCGCTGATCGTGGCCGCGCGCAAGGCCGGCCTGCTCGAGGCCGCCGAGGCGGCGGCGCACCCGCGGCTCGACGCGCTGCCCTTCGAGTCGCAGCACCAGTACATGGCCACGCTGCACGGCGGCGCGCCGCCGCAGCTCTACCTCAAGGGCGCGGTCGAGGCGGTGCTGGCGCGCTGCAGCCACGCGCTGGCCGCCGACGGCAGCCTGCAGCCGCTCGACCCCGACGCCGTGCACGCCCAAGTCGAGGCCATGGCCCGGCTGGGCCTGCGCGTGCTGGCTTTTGCGCGCCGCAGCGGCCAAGGCTTGGCGCACATCGGCCACGATGATGTGGCCGGCGGCCTCGAGTTCATCGGCCTGCAAGGCATGATCGACCCGCCGCGCGCGGAGGCGGTGCGCGCGGTGCGGGCCTGCCACACGGCCGGCATCCGCGTCAAGATGATCACCGGCGACCACGCGGTCACGGCCGCAGCCATCGCCGCCGAGATCGGGCTGGACCCGCAGGCCAGCCGCGAGCGCCCGCCGCGTGCGCTCAGCGGGCGCGAGCTCGAGGCGCTCGACCCCGCAGCCTTCGAGGCCGCAGCCGCCGACACCGCGGTGTTTGCGCGCGTGACCCCGGAGCAGAAGCTGCGCCTGGTGCAGGCGCTGCAGGCGCGCGGCGAGGTCGTGGCCATGACCGGCGACGGCGTCAACGACGCGCCGGCGCTCAAGCGCGCCGACATCGGCGTGGCCATGGGCATCACCGGCACCGAAGTCTCGAAAGAGGCCGCCGCCATGGTGCTCACCGACGACAACTTCGCCAGCATCGAGGCCGCGGTCGAGGAGGGCCGCGGCGTGTTCGACAACATCGTCAAGTTCATCAGCTGGATTTTGCCCACCAACGCCGGGCAGGGGCTGGTGATCATCGCCGCCATTTTGGCCGCGCAGCCGCTGCCGATCCTGCCGGTGCAGGCGCTGTGGATCAACATGACCACCGCCGTGCTGCTGGGCCTGACGCTGTGCTTCGAGCCGCGCGAGGCCGGCATCATGCAGCGCCCGCCGCGGCGGCCCGACGCGCCCATTCTCAACCTCGAGCTGGTGCTGCGCATCGTGCTCGTCGGTGTGATGCTGATGATCGGCGCGACCGTGCTGTTCCACCACGCCATCGCGCGCGGGCTGTCCGAGTCCGAGGCGCGCACGATCGCGCTGGCGGTGTTCGCGGTCGGGCAGTCGTTCTACCTGCTCAACATGCGTTCGCTGCGGCTGTCGATGTGGCAACTCGGGCTCATGAGCAACCCTTGGATTTGGGTCGGCATCGCGGCGATGATGGGCTCGCAGCTGCTGCTCACCTACGTGCCGCTGATGAACACGCTGTTTCATACCGCGCCGATCGCGGCCGCGGAATGGCTGCCGGTGCTGGCCGTGGGCTTGACGATCTATGCCGTGATCGGTGCCGAAAAACTGCTGCGCAAGACGCTGGAAGCGCGCGCCGCGAGAGGCTGAAGGCGCGCGCCGCAATGAGCGCAGGAAGCGCCTGCGCACCCACCTGTTGCAAAATACCCATCCGTGGCCCACGCCGCCCCTCAAGGAGCCTGTCATGCAAATTGTTGTCGATGTGCCCACTCACTACCTGGACGCCATGCACCGCGCCCCCGACGACTTTGCCCTAGAGGCCAAATTGGCCATGGCGGCGAAATTGTTCGAGATGAAGCGGCTGTCTTCCGGCATGGCGGCGCAGTTGATCGGTATGGACCGTGTGAGCTTTCTGGCGCAACTGCACCGCTGCGGCGTGCCCCTGATAGACCTGAGCGTTGACGAACTGGCCTCGGACGTGGATCATGCCTGAGCGCCAAGGCACGGTGGTCACCAACACCACGCCCTTGATCGCCTTGGCCGCCGCCACCGGCAGCTTAGACGTGCTGCGCTGTCTGTACCACCGGATCGTCGTGCCTTTGGAAGTGGCCGAGGAGGTGCGCGCTGGTGGTCGGCACGCTTTTGGGGCCGGTGCATTCATCAACGCGAGTTGGCTCGACATACAGGCTGCGCCGGTCAAATTGCTGCCCCTGTTGCAAAACTCACTGGACTGCGGTGAGGCTGCAGTCATACAGACCGCGCTGAACTTGGAGCTGCCGCTGGTGTGCATTGATGAAGCCGTGGGGCGCCGGGTGGCGCGGCTGTGCAACTTGACCCTTACCGGGTCGATAGGCATCTTGCTCAAGGCCAAGCAGCAAGGCTACGAGGTTGACATGGCCGCCGCCCTGCAGCGCATGCGCACCCAAGGCATCTGGCTTAGCGACCGAGTGGTTCAGTTTGCACTGACGCATTGAAGCGTCTTGTGGTTGTGTGGCAGGCTTGCGGCCTTGACGCGGCTGGCGGGGATCGAAACCACAACCCTCAGCTTCGAAGGCCGGCACACTGGCCACTGAGCCACAGCAGCCCATGTCAGCCCCAAGCCGCGCTTTTACAATCGCCAGCACCATGCAAGCCACACCCCCCCTCGAATTTTCGCCCCTCACCGCCCTGTCGCCGCTCGACGGGCGCTACCAGCCCAAGCTCGACGCGCTGCGCCCGATTTTGAGCGAATACGGCTTCATGCGCTGCCGCGTGCAGGTCGAACTGGTCTGGCTCGAGCAACTGTGCGACGCCGGATTGGCCGGCACGGCGCCGCTCAGCCCCGAGGCGCGCGCGCACCTGCGCGCCATCGTCGCGCGCTTTGGCCCGGCCGACGCCGCCGCCATCAAGGCGATCGAAAAAACCACCAACCACGACGTGAAGGCGGTCGAATACTGGATCCGCGGCAACCCCGATCTCGGCGTGGCCGGCGCCTTTGCCGGCTGGCCGCAGCTGCAGGCGCTGGGCGAGTTCGTGCACTTTGCCTGCACCAGCGAAGACATCAACAACACCAGCCACGCCCTGCAGCTGCAAGCGGCGCGCGAGCAGGTGCTGCTGCCCGGGCTCGATGCCATCGTGGCGCAGTTGCGCGACCTGGCGCAGCGCTGGGCCGCAGTGCCCATGCTCAGCCGCACCCACGGCCAGAGCGCCAGCCCCACGACGGTGGGCAAAGAGCTGGCCAACGTGCTGCAGCGCCTGCAAAGCGCGCGCCAGCGCATCGCCGCCGTGCCCCTGCTGGCCAAGCTCAACGGCGCCGTGGGCAACTACAACGCCCACCTCGCCGCTTGGCCCGATTTCGACTGGGAAGCCTTTGCCCGCCGGGTGGTCGAAACCCCCGCCGCCAGCGCCGACACCGCAAGCGCGCCAAATGCCCCAAATGCCGCCATCGGCTTGGGCCTGAGCTTTCAGCCTTACAGCACCCAGATCGAGCCGCACGACTACATGGCCGAGCTGTTCGACGCCGTGGCGCGCAGCAACACCATCCTCATCGACCTTGCGCGCGACCTCTGGGGCTACATCAGCTTGGGCTACTTCAAGCAAAGGCTCAAGGCGGGCGAGATCGGCTCCTCCACCATGCCGCACAAGGTCAACCCGATCGACTTTGAAAACGCCGAGGGCAACCTCGGGCTGGCCAATGCGCTGCTGCGCCACTTGAGTGAAAAACTGCCCATCAGCCGCTGGCAGCGCGATTTGAGCGACTCCACCGTGCTGCGCAACATGGGCGTGGCGCTGGGCCATGCGGTGCTGGCGCAGCAGTCGCTGCGCGTTGGGCTGGCCAAGCTCGAGCTCAACCCCGCTGCCGTAGCCGCCGACCTAGACGAGGCTTGGGAGGTGCTGGCCGAGCCCATCCAGACCGTGATGCGCCGCCACGGCATAAGTGGCGCCTACGAAAAACTCAAGAGCGCCACCCGCGGCCAAGCGGTCACGCGCGCCGCCTTGCACGAGCTGATCGAATCGCTCGAGCTGCCGCCCGACGACAAAGCGCGCCTGCTAGCCCTCACCCCGGCCGGCTACACCGGCATGGCCGAGGCGCTGGCGCGGCGGGTGTGATTGGGTTTTGGCGGGCTTTGAGTGTGGCGCGGCTGGCGGGGATCGAACCCACGACCCTCGGCTTCGGAGGCCGATACTCTATCCACTGAGCTACAGCCGCGCAGAGCCTTCCATTCTAGCAGCCTAGCGCACCCCCAAAGACACCCCCAAAGCCACACGCCCAAAGCCCCACCTAGATCCAAGGCAAGCTGGGTGGTCAAAACGCAGCCCCGCGCGCATAAAAGGCCCGATGGGCTGTGCTAGAATTACGGTTGTGGCCCGGTAGCTCAGTTGGTAGAGCAGCGGACTGAAAATCCGCGTGTCGGCAGTTCGATTCTGCCCCAGGCCACCAATAATGAAACCCCAACCTCTCTCGGTTGGGGTTTTTTCTTATGTACTCCCGCCAGACCCCGCGAACACGCGCGGAACGCTGAGTAAGTTTGCGGACTTCGACAGTCCTGCTGCCTGCCTACCTCTGGCCACATGGCGCTCTCTCCGGGCCAGTCCTCTCTCCTTTCTAGCCAGCTAAAAACTGCCCGAAGTCCGCAGGCGTCACGCCTTCGACCTTTGTAAATCAACGGGTTGCGCGTTGATTGATCAAGCGGTTGTTTTTTGGCATTGGTAAGCAATCGGTGATTTCGCCCTTGGCTGGCACGTTCATGCGCTCAACTATCGTTTGCAGTTTGTCAGAAGTCGATATACAATTCTGACAAACGGAGTCTGACCATGAGCCATCTTGCTGAAACCATCTTGTCTGCTGCACAAGCCTTGCCCGAAGGCGGCTTGCTGTCGGCCAAAGAGTTCCTGCATCTGGCCTCCAGAGCTGCGGTGGATCAGACCCTCACCCGTTTGACACGCGAAGGCAAGCTGATGCGCGTTGGGCGAGGCGCCTACGCCGCACCGGTGATCAGCCGCTTTGGTGCGCGCCCCCCTTCGACCGAAGCCGTGGTCAAGGCCATTGAGTCCGCCAGCGGCGAGGTGATCGTTGCCAACGGAGCCACCGAAGCCAACGCACTGGGTTTGACCACCCAGGTGCCGACCCGTGAGGTATTCCTGACATCGGGGCGCTCACGCAAATTGCAGCTCGGCAACCGAACCGTTGAACTCAAGCATGGCAATCGGTGGCAGCTGGTTCTGGGTGCACGTCCGGCCGGCATGGCGATCCGTGCTCTTTCCTGGCTGGGCCCGGAGCAAGCATCCTCGGCACTGAAGATGCTGCACACCAAGCTACCACCAGCGGAATGGGCAGCGATGCGCTCTGCCCGAGCCGTCCTGCCCAGTTGGATGGCGCGTGCGGTGAGCGAGATCAGCGAACATGCCTGAATCCTGGTTTGAACTCAGTTCCGCTGACCAGTCCGAAGCCCTTGAGGTGGCCGCAGGTCGGAGTGGCAGGCCAGCACACCTGCTTGAAAAAGACATCTGGGTCGTCTGGGCTTTGTCTGCAATTTACAACTCGCCGCTGGGCAACACACTGACCTTCAAGGGCGGCACATCGCTGTCCAAGGTGTACAAGGTCATCGACCGTTTCTCTGAAGACATCGATCTGACTTACGACATCCGCGAGCTGGTGCCGGATCTGTTGCGCGATGGCAATCCCATTCCGGCGTCAGCGAGCCAGGAGAAAAAGATCACCAGTGCGGTGCGCAGCCGCTTGCCGCAATGGATCGAACAAACTGTTCAACCCGTTATTGAGCAGGCGTTGGTGGCCAGCGGGCTGCAAGCCGAGCTGAGCCTGGCCGGCAAGGACAGTGACAAGCTCATCATCACTTATCCGGCAACCAAGAAGGGAACAGGTTACGCCGCAGCCACGATCCAGTTGGAGTTTGGTGCGCGAGCCACCGGTGAACCCCATCAGCGACATCACGTGGCCTGCGACATCACCCCGCTCATTGACGGGGTGAGATTTCCGACAGCGCAGCCTCTGGTGATGGCGGCAGAGCGTACCTTTTGGGAGAAGGCGACGGCGGCTCATGTGTACTGCCTGCAAGGGCGGCTGCGAGGAGATCGCTATTCACGCCACTGGTATGACCTCGCCGCTTTGGCCAAAACGACGCACTTCGCTTCAGCGGCCAGCGATCACGAGCTGGCGCGGCAGGTGGCCGAACACAAGTCCATGTTCTTCGCTGAGAAAGATGTCGACGGCGGAAAGGTCGATTATTTCCAGGCGACCTCGGGGGATCTCCGGTTGATCCCGCAGGGGCCGTCACTGGACGCGCTGGCGAAGGACTACGCAGCCATGCTGGAAGATGGACTGCTGGCTTTTGAACAGCCCACCTTTGAAACAGTCATGGCGAGCTGCGCATCGATTCAAGATGAGATTAATCGTCTGGCTCGGCGAGACTGACAACGCGGCACACGGACTGAGTCTGCGCCCGCTGCTCATCCCATAACAGCGGCGTCCCCGACGCGAGATCAAACAGCGTCACCTCTGACGGCAGCGTTTCATCCAGGATGGCGGCCACGATGTCCGGCGCCAGCGTGGTGAGGTTAACCATCCGGCTCACGTAAGCCCGATCCATACCCTCGCGCTCGGCAACCTCCGTCAGGTTTTCTGCTTCCCCAGACTCCAGCATCGCCAACCAGCGGTGACCACGCGCCAGCGCCATTTGGATGGGTGTCGGTTTGTCGTTGATGGGCCTGGGCTTCAAGGTTTGCCTGACAAAGGCGGGTGCCGAAGCGCTACAGCGACTGTCTGATGTTTTACTGCAGGAGTGCGAGCGGCGTTTTGGCGCCTGGTTGCATGAGATGCTGGCGCAGCGTGATGAGGCCGCATGACTCCGTGCGCTTCCGCACCAACCCGCAGGCGTTATTGAGGAAAGTTCGATGGAGTGCTAAACTCCACCACCAAAATTCAACGCCCAACTGTTCTCAGTTGGGCTTTTTTGTTGCCGGATTTCGCGACGCCACGCGGGTCAGAACAACCGGTGTTGGTCACCCGCATGGGTTCTGATGCGAGCAGGTCAGAGTCAAACTGACTTGCCCTCATTGACGGCAGCGGTGTGGCGACACCTAGGAAAGTTCGTGCAGCCGAGGAAGGGGCGTCCTGCGTTGGGGCCTGATTTGGCTGTGCGCTGAATCAGTGCCCCGCCGCATTTCGGACAGGTGGTGGTGCTGCTGTGGCGCTGTTGCAGCGACGCGATGTGGGCGTTTCGGGTAGCCCAAGTCTTGGGCAACATCCCGGTACGAAGCGCCTCGATCAACTGGGCCACTTCCTCATCCGAGAACAGCACGGTCTGCTTGCTCTGGATGTAGGTCGCGTAGCCCTCGGTCATCACATTGGGTGGCATCTGGTTTTTGAGCTGCGCCTCGCCCCAGAACATCACGACCGAATGCAGCTTGTCGTGGTCGACGCCCAGAAACTCGGCCAAGACTTTGGTGTGCCGATAGTTCTGGTGCAACGGGTTTTGAAACTGGTGCTTTTTGTCGTAGAGGCTCTGGGTCCACTGCTTGCCGTGCTCGTCGCCAAAGATCCAGCCGTTCATGTTTTTGGCCTCGACGACAAAAAGACCGAAGCGCGAGACGATGACGTGGTCGATTTGCGTGCTGCCGTTGGCCGTCGGAATCGTCACGTTGTTGATCGGGTGATAGATCTTGTCGTCTAGGAACAGCCGGTGCGCCAGCGCCCCCTGCGCTTCACCCAGCCAGCCTTTGAACACCGACAGCAATGACATCTGCACTCCTTTGGGGTCTTGTGACGGCATCGATGATGCCAAACAATCCGGTTCAGGCCACCTTTACTCGTCGATGGCGCCAGCGGGGTTGGGCTTGGTGGCGATGCCAGTCTGCAAGCCAGCAAAAGCGCGCGCCACGGCTTGCACGATGGACGGCCAGATGCCGGGCTCGGCCAGCAAGGGCAGCTCCTTGGCCAGCACATTCGACAACTGGCCTTGATTGGCCTCGATCGAGCGAATGACGCGATCGATCTGCGCGTCAGGCATCTCGACGATGTCCTTGATCGCCGCCCGGGCCCGGGTGTGGCTGCGCAGGTAGCGCGACTGATTGCGCATGTCCACCCGGATGGTGCGCGCCAGCACATCGGCCAGATAGACCACGTGGGGCGTCAAATCCAGGTAGCGCCAGACCGGCCGCGCCACCGCCTCACCCGTGAACACGAAATTCGATCGAATGCCGTCGGGGTAAAGCGTCTGTTGCGGGCCAAACGCGTATGCCCCAGACAGAGCGCCCATCAGCGGGCTCGAGACCGTATCGAGGATGCGGTCGTATGCGCGCCGCTCTGCAGCGTCACTGGTGATCAGCGACGAGAGCGGCAGGATCATCGGCTCTTTGACGACCCCGTCGCGGCGCAAGGCGTCGTTGACCAAAAACCGATGCACGCGCCCGTTGCCATCGGCCAGCGGGTGGATATAGACAAAACCAAAAGCCAGCACGGCACTGCGCAGCAGCGCCGACTGGCCCTGGGTGCGCTGCCAAAAGGCGCTGAGCCCGTCGAGCATGGCCCGTACCTCGTCTGCCGGCGGGGCCACGTAGTGCACCAGCTCTTGGTAACGGTGCACCTCACCCACAAACACCGGCGACTGGCGGATGCCGCAGCGCTGCAGCGTGGTGCGCTGGCCCAGAATCTCGGACTGCAGCTGCGCCAACGCGGCCTCGTCGAGTGGCAAGGCCCCCTGTCCGGTGCGCCGCGCCAGCACATCGGCAAAGCGCTGGATGCGATCGGCTTGATTGGCCTCACCCTCGATGGCAAAGCTCGATTTGCTTTCGCGCAGCGTCATCCAGACCGCCGAGCGCACGAGCAGATCTTCCCCAAACTCGAGTTCGAGCTCGTGCAGCAAGTGCGCAATATCGATCGCCAGCGCTGCCGCAAAAGCCCCGGTCTTGCGCACGATGGGGCAAAAGGCGGGCGTTCCGGGCAGGTTGTCGCGCACGCGCCAGCGGCGGTTGGGTGCAGAGCACTCGGGGGTTGCGGCCACCAGTTTGCGCGCATCGAGCACGTCCACATAGGGGCCGGCGATGGGCAGGCGCACATCCAGTTGACGCCCGGTGAGCCATTCGTACAAAAAACCCGCCTTCCTAGCGTATAGGCCACTGGGTTCGGCCTCAATCCAGCGCACCAGTTCGCCTGCATCGACCTGCGCGCACAAGCGCCAGAGCAGTTCCAGGTGCAAGACCTCGTGCTTGAGGTGGAAGGTCAGATGCCCACGCAAATCCGCGCTGGGCCGCATGGCTTCGACAAAGGTCTCGGTCTGGGTGCCATCGGCCAACTGCACCGTGGTGCGCCGGCCTCCGATGCGGCTGTGCAGCGCCAAGGGCATGACGAGCTCGAGGCCATATCGAGCCACCAACCAAGCGCCCCCGAGCAGGTTTTGCGTTTCCATGGCCGATTATGCGCAAAAAGGTGCTTGGGCGCTCAAAAACATGTTTACAAGCAGGAAGTCGCTCAAAAATATTACAGTGGCCGCTGGGGGGGGAGTCGGCACATGTCAACCATGGTGTAAACTGTCAACCAAGTCGTCAACCAAGCAATGATCGGAGTCTAGCAGTGAGCCAGAGGATGTCGAACGCGCCGGTGTACTACGCGCTCGCGCAGGCGCGCTTCAACCCTGTTGCCGCGATGTCCAAGTACGTGGATCAGATCCAGGATCGTCTGCGGCGCGAGGGCTATCCGTTGTTCGAGTCGCAACAGGTCACGCACTTGGTTGTGCCGGGGCCCGGCCTAGCGCTGCAAGCAGAGCCGCAGGTTGCGCAGGCGCCTCAGTGGCTCCTCACCCGCGGTGATCGAACGGCTGGGTTCATTCTCGCACCGTCGGCCATCACCTACCACACCACCCACTACGATACGCACAATGTGTTCATCCCGGAGTTGCTGCGCGGCTTGGCGGCCGTGCATGAGGTGGCAACCCTCGATCACGTCAGTCGGTTGGGCCTTCGCTACCTAGATGCCGTGTGGCCTCGCGCCGGTGAGAGCGTGGAGCAGTATCTCGTCAGCGGATTGCATGGGTTCGAGTTCAATGCCGAGCTGCGCTACGGGCTGACAGAAGCCGTCTTTGGCACGGACTCTGGCCCACTGGTGCAGACCGGGACGCTCGTGACCCGGGTGCACAGGATGACTGCTCCCTTGGGGTTCCCGCCGGACATGCAGCCCAACGGCTTGATGATCGATCCGAAATTCGATCTGAAAGAGCCTTGGGCGCACGCGGTCATCGATACAGACCATTTTGTCGAAGGCCGCATGCCGATCGATCTGGACAAGCTGGGTGAGCAGTTGCTCTCGCTGCATGCGACCATCAAGTCTGCCTTCGGAGCGACGACGACGGATCATGCACGCGCCGCGTGGGCCTGAACCAGACTAAGCAGACGCCATGTACACCTCGACCCCGTCTTCCAATCGAACGGTGCCGCTCGCCTCGCCTATCGGGGCCGCTGCCACAGCCTTTGCGCTGATCGGCTTTGCAGCGGGTGGCAGTGGCAGCGTTTTCGATATCTCTCACGCTAGGGAATGGCGCAGGATGTTGGAGGCGCGCGTTCCCATCCACATCGATGTGGGGATGACTGACGACAGCCAAGAGCAACGCCCTGACCTGCGGTCTGCCTCTGAGCACCTCGGCAACATCCGCCAGGTGTTGAACTCGGCCATCGCCGATCTGGCCACGGTGTTCGGCGTATCCAGGCAAGCGGTCTACAAGTGGATCGGCGGCGAGGCAACACCCGAGCCTGACAAGTTCGAGCGGATTCGCGCCCTCAGTCATGCCGCCGACGCTTTCCGAGACGCCCGAGTCGCCCGTGCGCCTTCCATGCTGAAGATGAAGGCCTTTGAGGGCCGGTCCCTGATGGATCTCGCTGCTGCCGGGCAGCTCTTACCATCGCACATCCAGTCGCTGATCGCCGAAGCCCAGGCTATGGATGCGGCCTACGACCGATCAGGCTTGGCGAAGTCGAAAGCGCAGCCCTCGGATGATTGGCGTACCGAGATGTCCATTCCCGGGTCCCTCGAGCGATAGGATTGGGGGGCGATGGATGCTGCCGCGCGATACCGACTGGCGACAGGGCGATCTTCTAAGCTGCGAGGCCGCTGCTGCATTGGAACTGGTCAGCGCGAACGACCAAGGGCGCCGCGTCATCGTCATCACCCATGATTGCGACTTTTGGAGCAAGGTTTATGGGAAGCGTTTTAGCCTTCCTGCGCAGAAGTGGGGCGAACGGGCAGAAATTGCCACGAAATTGCCACCAGGCTGCACTGGAAATGAAAGAGCACCCGCTTGAGGATCTCTTAATCAATTGATTTGCAGGGAAATTTCTGGTCGGGGTGAGAGGATTCGAACCTCCGGCCTCTACGTCCCGAACGTAGCGCTCTACCAGGCTAAGCTACACCCCGTGTGTGGACTGTGCACCTTGCAACGCACCCCGTGCCTAGGGGGCGGTTTGTGCTAAGAGCGGCGCTCCAGCAGTGCAGCCGCCCATTGTATCAAAGCCTCGCGGCCGGGGCTGGTCGGTAGGGTTTGGGCGGCGGCGATGGCGCGCTGGGCTTGGGCTTGGGCAGCCAAGCGCGCGTCGGCCAAGCCGCCGCTGCGGCGCACGATTTGGATGATCTCGGGCAGCTGGGCGCTGTTGCCTTGCTCGATGGCGGCGCGGATCAGGGCCGCTTCGCTGGGGCTGCAGCGTTGCAGGGTGCAGATCAGGGGCAGCGTGACCTTGCCTTCGCGCAGGTCGTCGCCCAGGCTTTTGCCCATTTCATCGACTTCGCCTTCGTAGTCGAGCACGTCGTCGATGACTTGGAAGGCGGCGCCGAGCGACTGCCCGTAGTCGGCGCAGTGGGCTTCGGTGGCGGCGTCGCTCTGGGCCAGGATGGCGGCTAGGCGGGCGCTGGCTTCAAACAGTTTGGCGGTCTTGGCGCGGATCACGCGCAGGTAGGCGGCTTCGTCGAGCGCGGCGTCGTGCATCTGCATCAGCTGCAACACCTCGCCCTCGGCGATCACGTTGGTGGCGTCGGCGAGCACGTCCATGACGCGCACCAGCCCGGCTTGCACCATCATCTGGAAGGCGCGCGAGTGCAAAAAATCGCCCACCAGCACGCTGGCGGCGTTGCCAAACAGGTGGTTGGCGGTGTCGCGGCCGCGGCGCAGGGCCGACTCATCGACCACGTCGTCGTGCAGCAAGGTGGCGGTGTGGATGATCTCGACCACCGCCGCCAGGCTGTGGCGGCGGGCGTCGGTGCAGCCCAGCGCTTGGCACATCAGCAGCAGCAGCGCCGGGCGCACCCGTTTGCCGCCGGCGCCGATGATGTATTCGGCCACCTGGCCCACCAGCAACACCTCGCTGCCCAGCTGTTGGCGGATCACGCCATCGACCACTTGCATGTCATCCGCGACCAGCGCCAGGGCAGGAGCAGGGGAGGCGGTGGCAGGGGTGTGGGTGGCGGAAGGGGGCACGGCGCTCAATGAATCGGGTGCTTTGCGTAGCGATGAAAATATAGTCAGGATTATAACGAGGCCCTCAGGCCTGATTGAAGGCCTGATTGAAAGGCCCTCAGGCCTGATTGAAGGCCTGATTGAACGGTGCGGCTAAAGCCGATCTGTGCTATCATGGCGGTCTTTGCCAAAAACAGCTGCCTGCGGGTGGTGTTGCTTTGGCTGCTGGCGCTTTAGGTCCGTAGCCAGCGGGGTGGATGCAGCTTTGGGCTGCAGTCGGCTCAAAAGACGAATCATGGACCGGGTTTGCGAGGAGGCTGGGCGCCCGTGCCGGGTGCTTGGCCGTTTGAACTCGATGGAGTAATTCTACATGGCGAAGAAAATCGTCGGCTTCATCAAGCTGCAGGTGCCAGCTTGTAAGGCCAACCCCTCCCCCCCGATCGGTCCGGCGCTGGGTCAGCGCGGGCTCAACATCATGGAGTTCTGCAAGGCCTTCAATGCCCAAACCCAGGGCATGGAGCCGGGCTTGCCGCTGCCGGTGGTCATCACCGCGTTTGCCGACAAGAGCTTCACCTTCATCATCAAAACCCCGCCGGCCACGACGCTGATCAAAAAATCGATCAAGCTCGACAAAGGCTCGCCGGTGCCGAGCAAGCAGAAGGTCGGCAAGATCACCCGGGCTCAGCTCGAAGAGATCGCCAAGACCAAGATGAAAGACATGAACGCGGCCAGTATCGATGCCGCTGTGCGCACCATCGCCGGCTCGGCCCGCTCGATGGGCGTGATCGTGGAGGGCGTGTGAGATGGCAAAGCTGAGCAAAAAACAAAAAGCGCTGCAAGGCGTGGTTGACTCCACCAAGCTGTACCCGGTAGCCACCGCGCTGGGCATGGTCAAGCAGCACGCCACGGCCAAGTTCGATGAGTCCATCGACGTGGCGGTGCAGCTGGGCGTGGACGCCAAAAAATCCGACCAAGTGGTGCGCGGCGCCGTGGTGCTGCCCAACGGCACCGGCAAGACCAAGCGCGTGGCGGTGTTCGCCCAAGGCGCCAAGGCCGATGAAGCGCGCGCCGCGGGCGCCGACGTGGTGGGTTTTGACGACCTCGCCGCCGACGTCAAGGCCGGCAAGCTGGACTTCGACGTGGTGATCGCCTCGCCCGACGCCATGCGCGTGGTGGGTGCGCTGGGCCAGATTCTGGGTCCGCGCGGCCTGATGCCCAACCCCAAGGTCGGCACCGTGACGCCCGACGTGGCCACGGCGGTGCGCAACGCCAAGGCCGGGCAGGTACAGTTCCGGGTTGACAAAGCCGGCATCGTGCACGGCACCATCGGCCGGCGCTCTTTCGACGACGCCAAGTTGCTGGGCAACCTGCAAGCCCTGCTCGAGGCCCTGAACAAGGCCAAGCCGGCTTCGTCCAAGGGTCAGTACCTGCGCAAGGTGGCGATTTCGTCCACCATGGGCCTGGGGGTGCGGGTCGAGGTGCCCTCGATCGCGGCGGTGCAAGCGGCCTAAATCCGGGCGGCTGTGCCGACACAAAATTCCCGGTTGCTGCGGCGCCCCCTCGGGGGTGCGGCGGTGGCCGTGGGTGGTGGGTCTGGGGGCGCGCAACGCACCGCCAGAGTCATCCAGGACCGCTGGTGCGCGGCCGGGCTTGCCCGGGTTGCGCTTAATTTCTGCACCGAAGCCAGCGCAGATGGCGATCCCGCCGCGAACGGAAAATTTTTTCCCGCAACGGTTGGTCGCTGCAATCAGGTGCATGGCCAAGGGCGCAAAGCCCGCAACCATGCTTTTTTGAGGAGTTGACCTTGAGTTTGAACCGCAGTGAGAAGCAGGCCGTCATCGACGAGGTGGCGGCGCTCGCAGCAAAAGCTCAAACGCTCGTGATGGCGGAATACCGTGGCATCAAGGTCGCCGACCTGACCCAGTTGCGTGTCAAAGCCCGCAGCGAAGGTGTGTTTCTGGGGGTTCTCAAGAACACCCTGGCACGCCGCGCAGTGGCTGGCACCGGCTTTGAGGCAGGCGCCGACCAGATGTCCGGGCCGCTGATCTATGGCTTTTCCCAAGACGCCGTGGCCGCCGCCAAAGTGGTGGCCGACTTCGCCAAGACCAACGACAAGTTGGTCATTCGCGGTGGCGTGTTTGCCGGCAAAGCCCTGGACGTCAATGGCGTGAAGCAACTGGCCAGCATTCCCCCCAAGGAAGTGCTGTTGGCGCAGTTGCTGGGCTTGATGCAATCCCCGATCTCGCGCACTGCGCGCGTACTGGCCGCCGTGGCCGAGAAAAAAGGCGAGGCCGTGGCGGCCTAAGCGCCCCCTTAGCCCGACCCCAACCGTTTGTTAGGAAATTTGAAAATGGCATTCGATAAAGACGCATTTCTGACCGCTCTCGACAGCATGACGGTCATGGAACTCAACGAGCTGGTGAAAGCCATCGAAGAGAAGTTTGGTGTGAGCGCTGCCGCCATGGCCGCTCCCGCTGCGGGCGGTGGCGCTGCCACGGCCGCCGTGGCCGAAGAGAAAACCGATTTCGACGTGGTGCTCAAAGAAGCTGGCGCCAACAAGGTGTCGGTCATCAAGGCGGTGCGCGAAATCACCGGCTTGGGCCTGAAAGAAGCCAAAGACTTGGTCGATGGCGCGCCCAAGACGGTCAAGGAAGCCATGCCCAAGGCCGACGCCGAAGCCGCCAAGAAAAAGCTCGAAGACGCGGGCGCCAAGGCCGAGCTCAAGTAAGCCGTTGCCCTCAAAGGCTGGAGAGCCCCTCAGTGGGTTTTCCAGCCTTTTTGCGCTCGAGGTGGTTGCGGTGGTCGGCACCGCCCTCGAGCGTCAGAGCGCACAGCCAAGGCCGCCGCCCCAGCGGTTTTGGCTGTGTCTTCTCAAGCCCGGAGATCTCATGGCTCAAACGTACTCATTCACCGAACGCAAACGCATCCGCAAAAGCTTCGGCAGCCGCGAAAACGTGCTGGAAATCCCCTACCTGTTGCAGATGCAGAAGGACGCCTACACCGCCTTTTTGCAGGTGGACCAGCACCCACGCAAGCGCGCCCCCGAGGGCTTGCAAGCGGCATTCGAGTCGGCGTTCCCGATCGTCTCGCACAACGGCTACGTCGAGATGAAGTTCGTCGAGTACAACCTGGCCCGGCCGGTGTTCGACGTGCGCGAGTGCCAAACGCGCGGCCTGACCTATGCGTCGGCGGTGCGCGCGCGCGTGCAGCTCATCATCTACGACCGCGAATCGTCCACCAGCCAGTCCAAGGTGGTCAAAGAGGTCAAGGAGCAAGAGGTTTACATGGGCGAAGTGCCGCTCATGACCGACAAGGGCTCGTTCATCGTCAACGGCACCGAGCGCGTGATCGTCTCGCAGCTGCACCGCTCGCCGGGCGTGTTTTTTGAGCACGACAAGGGCAAGACCCACAGCTCGGGCAAACTGCTGTTTTCGGCCCGCATCATCCCCTACCGCGGCTCGTGGCTCGACTTTGAGTTCGACCCCAAAGACCTGCTGTTTTTCCGCGTTGACCGCCGGCGCAAGATGCCGGTCACCATTTTGCTCAAGGCCATTGGCCTGAACCCCGAGCAGATTTTGGCCAACTTCTTCGTCAACGACCACTTCCGCCTGATGGAAAGCGGCGCCCAGATGGCGCTGGTGACCGAGCGCCTGCGCGGCGAGGTGGCGCGCTTTGACCTCACCGACCCCAGCGGCAAGGTGGTGGTGGCCAAAGACAAGCGCATCACGGCGCGGCACACGCGCGAACTCGAGCAGGCCAAGGTCACGCACATCAGCGTGCCCGAAGACTTTTTGCTCGGGCGCGTGGTGGCGCGCAACATCATCGACCCCGACAGCGGCGAACTGCTGGCGCGGGCCAACGACGAACTCACCGAGACCTTGCTGAAAAAACTGCGCAGCGCCGGCATCACCGAGCTGGCGTGCATTTTCACCAACGAGCTCGACCAAGGCGCCTACATCAGCCAGACCCTGCGCAGCGACGAAACCGCCGACGAGTTCGCCGCCCGGGTGGCGATCTACCGCATGATGCGCCCCGGCGAGCCGCCGACCGAAGACGCGGTGCAGGCGCTGTTTCACCGCCTGTTCTACAACCCCGACACCTACGACCTGTCGCGCGTCGGGCGCATGAAGTTCAACGCCCGCGTCGGGCGCCCGAGCAGCACCGGTGCCATGGTGCTGTCGAACGAGGACATCCTCGACGTGGTCAAAATTCTGGTCGATCTGCGCAACGGCAAGGGCGAAGTCGATGACATCGACCACTTGGGCAACCGGCGCGTGCGCTGCGTGGGCGAGCTGGCCGAAAACCAGTACCGCACCGGCTTGGCGCGGATCGAAAAAGCGGTGAAAGAGCGCCTCGGCCAAGCCGAGCAAGAGCCGCTGATGCCGCACGACCTGATCAACTCCAAGCCGATTTCGGCCGCGCTCAAAGAGTTCTTTGGCGCCTCGCAGCTGAGCCAGTTCATGGATCAGACCAACCCGCTGGCCGAGATCACGCACAAGCGCCGCGTGTCGGCGTTGGGCCCGGGCGGCCTGACGCGCGAGCGCGCCGGCTTCGAGGTGCGCGACGTGCACGTGACGCACTACGGCCGCGTGTGCCCGATCGAAACCCCAGAAGGCCCGAACATTGGCCTGATCAACTCGCTGGCGCTGTATGCGCGCCTGAACGAGTACGGCTTCATCGAAACCCCCTACCGCCGCGTAGTGGATGCCAAGGTGACCAAGCAGATCGACTACCTGTCGGCGATCGAAGAAGGCAAGTACGTGATCGCGCAGGCCAACGCCGCGCTGGACGCCGAAGGCCGCCTGAGCGACGAGCTGGTGAGCGCACGCGAAAAGGGCGAATCGATCCTGACGCCGCCCGAAACCGTGCAGTACATGGACGTGTCGCCGGCGCAGATCGTGTCGGTGGCGGCCTCGCTGGTGCCGTTCCTCGAGCACGACGACGCCAACCGCGCGCTCATGGGCGCCAACATGTCGCGCCAAGCGGTGCCGACGCTGCGGCCCGAAAAACCGCTGGTGGGCACCGGCATCGAGCGCGTGGCGGCGATCGACTCGGGCACCGTGGTGGTGGCCAAGCGCGGCGGGCGTGTCGATTACGTCGATGCCTCGCGCATCGTGGTGCGCGTGGCCGACGCCGAGGCCATGGCCGGTGAGGTCGGGGTCGATATCTACAACCTGATCAAGTACCAGCGCAGCAACCAGAACACCAACATCCACCAGCGCCCGATCGTGAAAAAGGGCGACCTGATCCACGCCGGCGCGGTGATCGCCGACGGCGCCTCGACCGACCTGGGTGAGATCTCGATCGGCCAGAACATGCTGATCGCCTTCATGCCCTGGAACGGCTACAACTTCGAGGACTCGATCCTGATCAGCGAGCGCGTGGTGGCCGAAGACCGCTACACCAGCATCCACATCGAAGAACTGGTGGTGATGGCGCGCGACACCAAGCTCGGGGCCGAAGACATCACGCGCGACATCCCCAACCTGGCCGAGCAGCAGATCAACCGGCTCGACGAATCCGGCATCATCTACGTCGGCGCCGAGGTGCTGCCCGGCGACGTGCTGGTGGGCAAGGTCACGCCCAAGGGCGAAACCACGCTCACGCCCGAAGAAAAACTGCTGCGCGCCATTTTTGGCGAAAAAGCCTCGGACGTCAAAGACACCTCGCTGCGCGTCGATCAAGGCTCGCAGGGCACGGTGATCGACGTGCAGGTGTTCACGCGCGAAGGCATCCCGCGCGACAAGCGTGCGCAGCAGATCATCGACGACGAGCTCAAGCGCTTCCGCCTCGACCTCAACGACCGCTTGCGCATCGTCGAGGCCGACGCCTACGACCGGATCGAAAAGCTGCTGCTGGGCAAAACCGCCAACGGCGGCCCCAAGCGCTTGGCCAAAGGCGCCAAGATCGAGCGCGCCTACTTGGCCGAGGTGGACAAGTTCCATTGGTTCGACATCCGCCCCGCCGACGACCAGGTGGCGGCACAGCTCGAGTCGATCAAAAACGCGCTCGACTCCACGCGCCACAGCTTTGACTTGGCCTTTGAAGAAAAGCGCAAGAAGCTCACCCAAGGCGACGAACTGCCGGCGGGCGTGCTCAAGATGGTCAAGGTCTATCTGGCCGTCAAGCGCCGCTTGCAGCCGGGCGACAAAATGGCCGGCCGCCACGGCAACAAGGGCGTGGTCTCCAAGATCACCCCGGTCGAAGACATGCCCTACATGGCCGACGGCACGCCGGTCGATATCGTGCTCAACCCGCTGGGCGTGCCCTCGCGCATGAACATCGGCCAAGTGCTCGAGGTGCACTTGGGCTGGGCTGCCAAGGGGCTGGGGCAGCGCTTGGGCGATATGTTGCAGCGCCAAGCCGCCGCCGCCGAAGTGCGCCAGTACTTGGAGCAGATTTACAACCGCACCGGGCGCAAAGAAAACCTGGCCGACCTGAGCGACGACGAAGTGCGCGCCATGGCGGCCGAGTTGAGCAAAGGCGTGCCCTTTGCCTCGCCGGTGTTCGACGGCGCCTCCGAGGCCGAGATCTTCGACATGCTCAAGCTCGCCTACCCCGACGACGTGGCCAAGGCCAAGGGCCTCACCCCCACCCGCACCCAGGCGCAGCTGTACGATGGCCGCACCGGCGACGCCTTCGAGCGCGTGACCACCGTGGGCTACATGCACTACCTCAAGCTGCACCACTTGGTCGATGACAAGATGCACGCGCGCTCCACCGGCCCGTACTCGCTCGTCACCCAGCAGCCGCTGGGCGGCAAGGCGCAGTTCGGCGGCCAGCGTTTCGGTGAGATGGAGGTCTGGGCGCTCGAAGCCTACGGCGCCAGCTACGTGCTGCAAGAGATGCTCACCGTCAAGTCCGACGACGTGCAGGGCCGCACCAAGGTCTATGAGAGCATCGTCAAGGGCGAGCACGCCATCGACGCCGGCATGCCGGAGTCGTTCAACGTGCTGGTCAAGGAAATCCGATCCCTCGGCATCGACATCGAGCTCGAGCGCGGCTGAACCCTGAACCCGTAAAGGAAACCCGGATATGAAACACTTCCTCGACCTGTTCAAGCAGATCACCCCCGACGAGCATTTCGATGCCATCAAGATCGGGCTGGCCTCGCCCGAGAAAATCCGCTCCTGGTCATTCGGTGAAGTCAAAAAACCCGAGACCATCAACTACCGCACCTTCAAGCCCGAGCGCGACGGCCTGTTCTGCGCCAAGATCTTTGGCCCGATCAAAGACTACGAGTGCCTGTGCGGCAAGTACAAGCGCCTCAAACACCGCGGCGTGATCTGCGAGAAGTGCGGCGTCGAAGTCACGCAGACCAAGGTGCGGCGCGAGCGCATGGGCCACATCGATCTGGCCGCGCCCTGCGCCCACATCTGGTTCCTCAAGAGCCTGCCCAGCCGCCTCGGCATGGTGCTCGACATGACGCTGCGCGACATCGAGCGCGTGCTCTACTTCGAAGCCTACGTGGTGGTCGATCCGGGCATGACGCCGCTCAAAAAATTCGCCATCATGAGCGAAGACGACTTCGACGCCAAAGAGCGCGAGTACGGCGACGAGTTCGTGGCCAAAATGGGCGCCGAGGGCATCCAAGAGCTGCTGGCCAGCATCGACATCGACGGCGAGATCGAGCGCCTGCGCAACGACCTCACCGGCTCCGAGCTCAAGGTCAAGAAAAACGCCAAGCGCCTCAAGGTGCTGGAAGCCTTCAAAAAATCGGGCATCAAACCCGAGTGGATGGTGCTCGACGTGCTGCCGGTGCTGCCGCCCGACCTGCGCCCGCTCGTTCCCCTCGACGGCGGCCGCTTTGCCACCTCCGACCTCAACGACCTGTACCGGCGTGTGATCAACCGCAACAGCCGCCTCAAGCGCCTGCTCGAGCTCAAAGCGCCCGAGATCATCGCGCGCAACGAAAAGCGCATGTTGCAAGAGGCAGTCGATAGCCTGCTCGACAACGGCCGCCGCGGCAAGGCCATGACCGGCGCCAACAAGCGCGCCCTCAAGTCGCTGGCCGACATGATCAAGGGCAAGGGCGGGCGCTTCCGCCAAAACTTGCTCGGCAAGCGGGTCGATTACTCGGGCCGCTCGGTCATCACCGTCGGCCCCACGCTCAAGCTGCACCAGTGCGGCCTGCCCAAGCTGATGGCACTCGAATTGTTCAAGCCCTTCATCTTTGCGCGCCTCGAGCAGATGGGCATCGCCACCACCATCAAGGCGGCCAAAAAAGAAGTCGAAGCCGGCACGCCGGTGGTCTGGGACATCCTCGAAGAGGTGATCCGCGAGCACCCGGTGCTGCTCAACCGCGCCCCGACGCTGCACCGCCTCGGCATCCAAGCCTTTGAGCCGCTGCTGATCGAGGGCAAGGCGATCCAGTTGCACCCGCTGGTGTGTTCGGCCTTCAACGCCGACTTCGACGGCGACCAAATGGCGGTGCACATTCCGCTGTCGGTCGAGGCGCAGATGGAAGCGCGCACGCTCATGTTGTCGTCCAACAACGTGCTGTTCCCGGCCAACGGCGAGCCCTCGATCGTGCCCTCGCAAGACGTGGTGCTGGGCCTGTACTACACCACCCGCGAGCGCATCAACGGCCGCGGCGAAGGCATGGTCTTTGCCGACATCGCCGAGGTGCAGCGCGCGCTCGACGCCGGCGTGGTCGAGCTGACGGCGCGCGTCAGGGTGCGCCTGACCGAGCACCTGAAAAACAAAGAAGACGGCCAGCTGGTGCCGGTCACCAAGCTGGTGCAGACCACCGTGGGCCGTGCCCTGCTGAGCGAGATTTTGCCGCGTGGCCTGCCCTTCGAGCTCATCAACAAGGCGCTCAAGAAGAAGGAAATCTCCAAGCTCATCAACGCCTCGTTTCGCAAATGCGGCCTCAAAGAGACGGTGGTGTTTGCCGACAAGCTGCTGCAAAACGGCTTCAGGTTGGCCACCCGCGCCGGCATCTCGATCGCCATCGACGACATGCTGGTGCCGACCGAAAAGCACACCATCATCGCCCGCGCCGAGTCCGAGGTCAAAGAGATCGCGCAGCAGTATTCGTCGGGTCTGGTGACTGCGGGCGAGCGCTACAACAAGGTGGTGGACATCTGGGGCAAGGCCGGCGACGACATTTCCAAGGTCATGATGGAGCGCCTGAAAAAGGAAAAAACCATCGACCGCCACGGCAACGAGGTCGATCAGGAGTCGTTCAACTCGATCTATATGATGGCCGACTCGGGCGCGCGCGGTTCGGCGGCGCAGATCCGCCAGCTCGCCGGCATGCGCGGCCTGATGGCCAAGCCCGACGGCTCGATCATCGAAACCCCGATCACGGCCAACTTCCGCGAAGGCCTGAACGTGCTGCAGTACTTCATCAGCACCCACGGCGCGCGCAAGGGGCTGGCCGACACGGCGCTGAAAACCGCCAACTCGGGCTACCTGACGCGGCGCCTGGTCGATGTGACGCAAGACCTGGTGGTGACCGAAGACGACTGCGGCACCGGCAACGGCACCCTGATGCGCGCCATCGTCGAGGGCGGCGAGGTGATCGAGTCGCTGCGCGACCGCATTTTGGGCCGCACGGCGGCCGACGACGTGCTCAACCCCGAAACCCAGCAGGTGGTGATCGCGGCCGGCCAGATCGTCGATGAAGACGGCTGCGACCTGATCGACTCGCTGGGCATCGACGAGGTGCGCGTGCGCACGGCCCTGACCTGCGAAACCCGCTTTGGCCTGTGCGCCAAGTGCTACGGCCGCGACCTCGGCCGCGGCGGCCCGGTGAATATCGGCGAAGCGGTGGGCGTGATCGCCGCGCAGTCGATCGGCGAGCCGGGTACGCAGCTCACCATGCGCACCTTCCACATCGGCGGCGCGGCCTCGCGCGCGGCGGTGGCGTCTAGCGTCGAAGCCAAGTCCAGCGGCAGCGTCGGCTTCAACGCCACCATGCGCTACGTCACCAACTCCAAGGGCGAGCTGGTGGTGATCGCGCGCTCGGGCGAAATCGTGATCCACGACGAAAACGGGCTGGTGCGCGAGCGCCACAAAGTGCCCTACGGTGCAATTTTGGCGGTGCGCGCCGACCAAGCCATCAAGGCCGGCACCATCTTGGCCAACTGGGATCCGCTCACGCGCCCGATCATCACCGAGTTCGCCGGCACGGTGAAGTTCGAGAACGTGCAAGAGGGCATGACGGTGGCCAAGCAGGTCGATGACGTGACCGGCCTGAGCACGCTGGTGGTGATCGACCCCAAACGGCGCGGCGCCACCAAGGTGGTGCGGCCGCAGGTCAAGCTGATCGACGCCAGCGGCAACGAGGTCAAGATTCCGGGCACCGACCACTCGGTGACCATCGGCTTCCAAGTCGGCGCCCTGATCCAGGTGCGCGACGGCCAAGACGTGGGCCCCGGCGAGGTGCTGGCGCGCATTCCCGTTGAGGGCCAGAAAACGCGCGACATCACCGGCGGTCTGCCGCGCGTGGCCGAGCTGTTCGAGGCGCGCTCGCCCAAAGACAAGGGCATCTTGGCCGAAATCACCGGCACCGTGAGCTTTGGCAAAGAGACCAAAGGCAAGGTGCGGCTGCAGATCACCGACCCCGACGGCAAGGTGGCCGAAGAGCTGGTGCCCAAAGAGAAAAACATCCTGGTGCACGAAGGCCAGGTGGTGAACAAGGGCGAGTCGATCGTCGATGGCCCGGCCGACCCGCAAGACATTCTGCGCCTGCTGGGCATCGAGGAGCTGTCGCGCTACATCGTCGATGAGGTGCAAGACGTCTATCGCTTGCAGGGCGTGAAGATCAACGACAAGCACATCGAGGTGATCGTGCGCCAGATGCTGCGCCGCGTGGTGGTGAGCAACCCGGGCGACTCGAACTACATCGGCGGCGAGCAGGTCGAGCGCTCCGAGATCCTCAACACCAACGACGCGTTGATGAAAGAAGGCAAGACCCCGGCGAGCTACACCAACGTGTTGCTGGGCATCACCAAGGCCTCGCTGTCGACCGACTCGTTTATCTCGGCGGCCTCGTTCCAAGAGACCACGCGCGTGCTCACCGAAGCCGCGATCATGGGCAAGACCGACGAGCTGCGCGGCCTGAAAGAGAACGTGATCGTCGGGCGCCTGATTCCGGCCGGCACCGGCATGGCCTTCCACCAAGCGCGCCACGCCAAAGAGCGCATGGACGACGAAGAGCGCCGCGCCATCGCCGAGGCCGATGCGGTGGCGTTGGCCACCAGCTTGGCCGAGGCCGACGGCGACAGCCGCGCGGAGTGAAGCCGGCGCTGGCCGACCAGCTGGCTGCCACCGCCCGCCTGCTGGCGGCGGTGGCCGCTGGCCAGTCGCTCAGCACCGCCTTGCCGGCGCTGCCCCCCAGCCTGCGGCCGGGGGTGCAGGCGCTGGTATTTGATGCGCTGCGCCATTGGGGCCTGTCGATGGCGCTGCGGCGGCTGCTGTGCCGCCAGGCGCCGCCGCCTTTGGCCGCGGCCTTGCTCGAGCTCACGCTGGGCTTGCTGGATGCGGCGGCTGAGGCGGCTGAGGCGGCAGAGGCCAGCGCGGTGGCGGGTGCAGATGCCGCCATTCCTGACACTGCTACAGCCGCAGCAATCGCTGTCAATCAAGCCCTCCCGCGCCATGCAGCCGCAGCACCCCAGCGCCAGCCCCTAGGGGCGCCGGCGCGGCCGCTGTACCCTGCCCACACGCTGGTCGATCAGGCCGTGGCCGCCTTGCACCCGCTGCGCCTGCCGCCGGCGCTCAAGGGGCTCATCAACGCTTGCCTGCGCCGCTTCGTGCGCGAACGCGCCGCGCTGCGCGCGCAAGCCCTGCACGACCCGGTGGCGCGCTGGAACCACCCGTTGTGGTGGCTCGAGCGGCTGCAGCGCGACCACCCCCAGCACTGGGAACAGATCGTGGCCGCCAACCAGCGCGCTGCGCCGATGGTGCTGCGCGTCAACCGGCGCCGCTGCAGCCGCGCCGACTATCTGCAGCACCTGCAGCAAGCGGGCCATGCGGCCACGCCCTGGGGTGCCGACGGCGTGCAGCTAACACAGCCGCTCCCCGTGGAGCAGCTGCCCGGCTGGGCGCAGGGTTGGGTGTCGGTGCAAGACGGTGCCGCGCAGCTGGCGGCGCCCTTGCTGCTGGGGGCGTTGGGCGCAGCGGCACCGGGCGCGCCCAACCAACCAGAGCCGAGCGCGCAAGCAGTGGCATCTGCAGGGCTGGGGGCGACCACACCCCGGCTGCGCATTTTGGATGCCTGCGCCGCGCCGGGCGGCAAGACCGCGCACCTGCTCGAAGCCGCCGACGCCGAGCTGTGGGCGCTCGACCTCGACCCACAGCGCTGCGAGCGCATCGCGCACAACCTGCAGCGCTTGGGGCTGCAGGCGCAGGTGCGCTGTGGCGACGCCGCCGACCCCGGCCCATGGTGGGACGGCCAGCCCTTCGACGCCATTTTGCTCGACGCGCCGTGCAGCGCCAGCGGCATCGTGCGCCGCCACCCCGATGTGCTCTGGCTGCGCCGCCCCAGCGACATCGCGCAGCTGGCGGCACAGCAGCGCCGCCTGCTCGAGGCCCTGTGGCCGCTGCTGCGCCCCGGCGGGCACTTGCTCTACGCCACCTGTTCGGTGTTTGTGCCCGAGAGCGAGGGCGTGGTGCAAGCCTTTGTACAACAGCACAGCGATGCCCAGCGCCTGCCGGCGCCGGGGCAGCTGCTGCCCGGCTGTGGTGCCAGCGCCACAGCCGGCGCCAACGCAGCAGCGCACGCCAGCGGGTCGATCGGTGACAATCTGGCGCGTGAAACCGATGGATTTTTCTACGCCCTGTTGCGCAAACGCGCCTGAGGCCGCCCGTCCTGCGGCGGCGCGGGGGGCGTTGCCTTGCGTACGCCCGGTGCCGGCTTGGCCTGTCCGCACACGGCGCGCCGTGCTGCACTGGCTGCTGGCCCTGTGCTGCCTGAGTTTGGCTGGCACCAGCTGGGCCAGTGCGCCGCTGCCGGTGCAGCTGCTGCGCGATGCCGAGGGCCTGAGCTTGAGCGCGCGCCTGGCGCCCGAGCTGCCGACCGACCTCGAGGCGGTGTTGCTGCGCGGGGTGCCGGTGCACTTTGTCTGGCAGGCCGAGGTGCGCCAGCCGCGCTGGTACTGGACTGCGCGCTACTTGGGCTCGGTGCAGCGCGTGGTGCGCGTGGCCTACCAGCCCCTGACGGGGCGCTGGCGCGTGAGCGTCAACTCCGGTCCGGTGGGCGAGGCCGCCTTGGGTACCGCGTTGCACCAGAACCTCGACAGCTTTGCCGACGCGATGGCTGCAGCCACCGCAGTCTCGCGCTGGCGTTTGCTGGGTGCCGCCGAGCTGCCCGCCAGCGGCGCGCTGCGGGTCGATTTCGAGTTCCGGCTCGACGACCGGCTGCTGCCGCGCCCGTTCCAGCTCGTGGCGCCACAGAATGAAGGTTGGTCGGTGCTCTACCGCCATACCCTGCGCTTGGATGCAGGCGGAAACTGAACCCCGCCCTCGGCCGATGCCACACCCATCCAGCGCATGAACGCCACCTCCATCCGACCTCTGGGCGCCGCCGCCCGGCGCTGGTTGGCGGCGTTGCTGCTCATTTTGGTCGGCGGCGTGGTGATGGTGCTGTTTTTCATGCTCACCGTGGCCACCGACCACCGCGCCTTCGAGGCCGACGGCTACGTCTATCTGGTCTGGCTCAACGTGGGGGTGGCGGGCCTGCTGGGCGTGCTGCTGCTGTGGCTGGCCTACAAACTGGCCAGCCGCTGGCGGCGCAAGCGCTTTGGCAGTCGCTTGCAGGTCAAGCTGGCGGCCATTTTTGCCTTGGTCGGTTTCCTGCCCGGTTTGCTGATCTACGTGGTCTCGTACCAGTTCGTGTCGCGCTCGATCGAGACCTGGTTCGACGTGCGCGTTGAAACCGCGCTCAGCGCCGGCCTCAACTTGGGGCGCACCACGATCGAGACCTTGGCCGCCGATCTGGCCTCCAAAGCGCGTGGTGCCGCCCTGAGGCTGGGCGAGCAAAGCGACGTGGCGGCCGCACTCAGCCTCGAGGGCCTGCGCGTCCAGATGCAGGCCCACGACATGGTGCTGTGGAGCGCCACCGGGCGCGCCATCGGCTCGGCGGGTGAATCGCGCTTCGAATTGTTGCCTGCAGCGCCCGCGCCCGAGCTGTTGCGGCTGGTGCGCGCCCAGCGCTCGATCACCCGCATCGAAGGTCTGGAAGAGCTCGAAACGCTGGAAGAGCCGCAGCAGGTGCTGCAGTTGCCGGCCGCGCAGCTGCCGCGCATCCGCGTGCTGGTGCTGGTCGAGCCGCACGGCTTTGGCATCGGCCTAGAGCCGCGTTTTTTGCAAGTGGTGTCCATCTTGCCCGCGGCCTTGGTGGCCGACGCCTTGTCGGTGCAACTGGCCAACCGCGAATACCAGGAGCGGGCGCTGGCGCGCGAGGGCTTGCGCAGCATGTACATCGGCACCCTCACGCTGGCGCTCTTTTTGGCCACCTTTGGGGCCGTGCTGCTGGCCTTGCTGCTGGGCCAGCAGCTCATGCGGCCGCTGCTGGTGCTGGCCGAAGGCATGCGCGATGTGGCGCGCGGCGACCTCACGCCCAAACAAGCCCTGCCCACCAAAGACGAACTGGCGGGCCTGACGCGCAGCTTTGCCCACATGACGCAAGAGCTGCTGGAGGCGCGCCAAGCGGTGCAGCGCAGCATCGGGCAAGTGGATGCCGCGCGCGCCAACCTGCAAACCCTGCTCGACAACCTGAGCGCGGGCGTGGTGGTGCTCGACGCGCAGCAGCGCCTGCTGAGCGCCAACCCGGGTGCCATGCGCATCTTGCGCGTGCCGCTGAACGCGCACTTGGGGCAGGGCCTGCACGCCGTGCCCGGCTTGCGCGGTTTTGCCGATTTTGTGCAGCAGCAGTTCGACCGTTTTCTGGCCGACTCGGTGCAGCACGAAGGCCAGCACTGGCAGCAACCGGTCGATCTGCAACCCGGAAACGAGGCCAACGCCGCGCAAGAGGGCCAGCGCCAGGCGCTTACGCTGATCGCCCGCGGCGCCTTGCTGCCCAGCGGCGAGCAACTGCTGGTGTTCGATGACGTGTCCGAAATCATCTCGGCCCAGCGTGCCCAGGCTTGGGCCGAGGTGGCGCGGCGGCTGGCGCACGAGATCAAAAACCCCTTGACGCCGATCCAGCTCGCCGCCGAGCGGCTGGCCATGAAGCTGCAGCCCAAGCTCGAGGGCGCCGAGTTGGTGCTGCTGGACAAATCGGTCAAGACCATCGTCGATCAGGTCGACGCCATGAAGCGGCTGGTGAACGAATTCCGCGACTACGCCCGTCTGCCCGCCGCGCAGCTGGAGCCGCTGGACCTGAATGCCCAGTTGCGCGACATCGTGGCCCTCTACGAAGCCGCCGACGTGCCGGTGCGGCTCGATTTGCAAGCCGGCCTGCCGCCGGTGTTGGCCGACGCCCAGCAAGTGCGCCAGGTGGTACACAATCTGGTGCAAAACGCGCAGGACGCCACCCCGCCCGGCGCCCCCGCCGTGCTGTTGCGCACCCGTGCCTCCGACGGTGGGCGCTGGGTGCGGCTGCAGGTGCTCGATCACGGGCCGGGCTTTGCCGAGGCCATCCTCAAGCGCGCCTTTGAGCCCTACGTCACCAGCAAGGCCAAAGGCACCGGGCTGGGGCTGGCGGTGGTCAAAAAAATCATCGACGAACACGGTGGCCGCATCGACATCGGACACTGGCAAGACGATGAAGGGCAGGGTGGGGCGCAAGTCTCGCTATCATTGCGGGTTGCAACTCTGCAACAAAATTGAGCATTGCACGGGAAGGCAAGCGGGCAGCATGGCAAACATCTTGGTGGTTGATGACGAACTCGGCATACGCGAGCTGTTGTTCGAAATTTTGAACGACGAAGGGCACGCGGTTGAGCTGGCCGAAAACGCCGCGCGGGCGCGCGAGTTGCGGTTGGCTGCCCGCCCCGATCTGGTGTTGCTCGACATCTGGATGCCCGACACCGACGGCGTCAGCCTGCTCAAGGAATGGGCCGCTGGCGGGCTGCTGACCATGCCGGTGATCATGATGAGCGGGCACGCGACCATCGAAACCGCGGTCGAGGCCACCCGCATCGGGGCCATGGCCTTTTTGGAAAAGCCCATCACCCTGCAAAAACTGCTGCAGACGGTGCAAAAGGGCCTGACCCGGGTGGTGGCGCGCCCGGCCGCGACGACCACTCGGCCAGACCCCGCGTTGCCCACCGCCAGCGAGCCCTTGCTCGAGGCCGCACCGCGCCTCGTGGGAGCGCGCACGGCCGATGACGAATCGGGCACGCAGCGCTTTGATTTCGATGCGCCCTTGCGCGAGGCCCGCGACGCCTTCGAGAAAGCCTACTTCGAATTTCACCTGAGCCAAGAAAACGGCTCCATGACCCGGGTGGCCGAAAAAACCGGGCTCGAGCGCACCCACCTGTACCGCAAGCTCAAGCAGCTCGGGGTGGATTTGAACAAATCCAAGCGCGTGGGCGAGTAGCGCCCGCTGTGCCGTGGGCGCAAAAGCGCTGCCCAGTTGCCGAGCTGTGCGGTGCAGCGGGGCGCCCCGTGCAGCCTGTGGTGTAAGCTCCGGGGGGTAGGGGAACTATGTCCCCAAGGCTGCGCTCGAATGCAGCCAGCGTTTACAATAGTCTGCATGTTCAAGTCTATAGCTGTTTTGTTGCTCGGGCTCTGCCTTGGGTGGGGTGCGTGGGCGCAAGCGCCTGCGGCGCCGTTGTGGGCAGTAGCGTCTGCGGGCACAAACACGGCCGGCGCGCTGGTTTCGGCGCCGGTGGTCACGCCCGAGTCGCGCACCGCGCTGCTGGTGCATGCGCCGCAAGGGGTGGCGGCGGGGCAGCCGCTGTGGCTGGGCTTGCAGATCGAGCACGCGCCGGGCTGGCACAGCTACTGGAAAAACCCGGGCGACTCCGGCCTGCCCACCGAATTTGAGTGGACGCTGCCCGCCCACGTGGTGCCCGGCGCCATCGCTTGGCCCACGCCGCGCAAGTTTCCCATCGGCGAGTTGGCCAACTACGGCTTTAAGGACACGGTGCTGCTACCGATTCCGCTCGAGGTGCGGCCCGGCTTCGCCGCCGACGCGCTGGCGCTCGAGGTGCTGGCCACGTGGCTGATCTGCCGCGAAGAGTGCATCCCGCAAGAGGCGCGCTTCCAAGTGCGCATACCGGCGCAAATGGCCACGGTGGCGCATGCGGCCGCCTTCGAGGCCGCTTGGGCCGCGCAGCCGCTGGCGCTGGCCGCCGGGGCCAGCCAGTTGACTGCAACCGAGCAAGGGTTGCAAGCCACGGTGCACGGGCTGCCCGCTGCGTGGCAGGGGCGCGCGCTCGAGTTTTTCCCCGAAACCGGGGCCTTGATCCAGCCCGGTGCCGCCTGGCAGCAGCGCTGGGAGGGCGCGGTCTGGCACGCCAGCATCCCGCTCAACCCTTTTCGCTCCGCCTCGCCCGAAGCGCTGCCGGTGGTGCTGGCGCTGGCTGATGCGCCGCCGGGTGCGGCCGGGGTGCGGCTGGAGCTGGCGGTGCCCGGCGGTTGGCCGGCGGTGGCGGCGCCGGCTGGCGTATCCGACGCACTGGCCGCCGCGCTGGCCGCCGAAGCCGCGCGCGCCGCAGCGCCGGCGCCCAACCTCACGCTGTGGGCGGCGCTGCTCGGGGCCTTGATCGGCGGCATGATCCTCAACCTCATGCCCTGCGTGTTCCCGGTGCTGGCGCTCAAGGTGTTGTCGTTTTCGCAGCACGCCGACGATCGGCGCCGCCTGCGCTTGGGCGGTCTGGCCTACACCGCCGGCGTGGTGCTGTCGTTTCTGGCGCTGGGGGCGCTGCTGCTGGGGCTGCGCGCTGCGGGCGAACAACTGGGCTGGGGCTTTCAGTTGCAAAACCCCGCCGTGGTGGCGGTGTTTGCCGCGCTCTTCACCCTGATCGGGCTCAACCTCGCCGGCCTGTTCCAGTTTGGCCCGATTTTGCCCAGCGCGCTGGCCAGTCTGCGCGTGCGCAACCCCAATGCCGACTCCTTCCTCACCGGCGTGCTGGCCACGGCGGTGGCCTCGCCCTGCACCGCGCCCTTGATGGGGGCGGCGCTCGGGCTGGCGGTCATCACGCTGGCCCCGGCGCAGGCGCTGGCGGTGTTTGCCGCGCTCGGCTTGGGCATGGCGCTGCCCTACCTGGCCGCCACTTGGGTGCCGGCGCTGGTGCGCGCCCTGCCGCGCCCCGGTGCGTGGATGGAAACGCTGCGCCAGTGGCTGGCCTTCCCGATGCTGGCGACCGTGGTCTGGCTGCTGTGGGTGCTGGGGCATCAGGGTGGTGTCGATGCCGCTGCGGGCCTGCTCATGCTGCTGTTGCTGCTGGCCTGGATGCTGTGGGCGTTGGGCCGCGGCGGCCTGATGCGGCGCTGGATGGCCCCGCTGGCGCTGCTGGCGTTGCTAGGCGGGCTGTGGCTGCTGGGCCCCATGCTGCAGGCCCAGGCAGCCGGCACCAAGCCCAGCGCTGCGCTCAACACCCCGAGCGCCGTGGCCGGGGCGCAGTGGGAGGTCTGGAGCCCGCAGCGCGAGGCCGAGCTGCTGGCGCAAGGGCGGGCGGTGTTTGTCGATTACACCGCCGCCTGGTGCTGGACCTGCCTCTACAACAAGCACAACGCGCTGGCCGACGAATCCTTTTTGCTCGACGTGGCGGCGCGCAACGTGGCGCTGCTGCGCGCCGACTGGACCCTGCGCGACCCCGCCATCACCGCCTCGTTGGCGCGGCTGGGGCGCAACAGCATTCCGGTCTATGTGCTGCATGCCCCAGGGCGCCAGCCCTTGCTTCTGTCAGAGATTTTGACTGTGCAAGAATTGCGATCCGCACTGGCGCAACTTTGATTGAAAATGCGCCCGACTTCCCTACTCAAAGCGGCTTTGGCCGCCCTGACCATCATGCTCCTCAACGCCTGCTCCCCCGCCAACCCGGCCCTGCAAGTGAGCCTGGACGACTGCCGGACGCTGCTCGAATCGGGCGGCGCGGTGCTGGTTGACATCCGCGAACCCTCCGAGCACGCGCACGGCGTGGCCCCAGGCATGGTGCTGCTGCCCATGTCGCAGTTGCCCGCGCGCCTCAACGAACTGCCGCGTGACCCCGCCAAGCCACTGCTGCTGATTTGCAACACGCAAAACCGCTCGGCGCGCGTGGCCGAGCAGCTGCACGCCGCCGGCCTGACGCACGTGCGCTTCGTCGATGGCGGCATGAGCGGCTGGGCGCGGCGCGGCTGGCCGATGGTGCGTCCGGGCAGCGGCGGCTGAGCGGTTAAGGGGGCGGGCATGAACGACACCGAACTGGGCGCCCTGTTGCGCCGCAGCCACACCGTCGCCGTGGTGGGCCTGTCGCCGCAAGCCGAGCGGCCCAGCCACCGGGTGGCGCAGTACCTGCAACAGCAGGGCTACCGCGTACTGCCGGTGAACCCGATGGCCGCCGGACAACTGATTTTGGGCCAGCCCTGCCACGCCAGCCTCGAGCAGGCCGCCGCCGCCTTGGCGGCCGAAGGGCTGAGCCTGGACATCGTCGATGTGTTCCGCCAAAGCGCCGAGGTGCCGCCGCTGGCCGAAGCGGCGATCGCGCTCGGGGCGGCAGCGCTGTGGCTGCAGCTCGGCGTGACGCACCCTGAAGCCGAGGCCCGCGCCGCCGCCGCCGGGCTGCAGGTGGTGAGCGGTCGCTGCCTGAAAATCGAGCACCAGCGCCTGCTCGGGCCGGGCTAGGCGAGCACCGCTGCGGCCAGCCGGCCAGCCGGCCAGCCCGCGCGCCGGCAAAATTTCGGGGGTAAGCGGATTAAATGGTTGATCTTACCTTTGCATGAGAGTGAGACAGACCGGCATCTCATCGGATTATCTGGTTGATGCTTCACCTACTGCTGGTGCATGTTTCCTTCGCTAATTCCAGCAAGAACCCCACACGCCTCAACTTCCCGGTCATCGTTGCAACTCGCTCTCAGTGAAACGAGTTGTTTCTCAAGCGCTTGCAGAGCGGTTATCTGCGACCGCACATGAGAGATGTGATCATCGAGCAAGGCGTTGACGGCGGTACAAGGCTGATGAGGGTCGTCCTGATAGCTCTGTAGTTCGTGAATCTCAGCCAGTGACAGGCCCAGGATTCTGCAGCGACGGATGAAGGCCAGCCGCTCAACGTGTTTCTCGGTATAGACACGGTAACCGTTCTCCTGCCGACCAGGCGGCGGCAACAAGCCCTGCCGTTCGTAGAAGCGGATCGTCTGTGTATCTACCCCTACTGACTGTGCCAACTGACCAATACGCATCGGGTTCCTCCGCAACGGATTCTCTACGCTATTGACATTATAGCTACTATATAGTTTTAAATGAAAACCCGATCACATTCAAGTGGAGTCATATCATGAGTAAAAACTGCGGAGGCCCCTGTGGCGACCATGCAAGGCCTGCGGCGGATACCGATATACAGGCCTCCTCCGAGGCGCCAGGGAGATGGGTCAGTGTTTATGCCGTGCCGAAGATGGACTGTCCATCAGAAGAACGAATGATTCGCCTAGCCCTGAACGGCTTTGAGGAGATTCGGGCACTGTCCTTCGACTTGTCGAACCGCCGGTTGAAGGTCGTGCATGACGGCGAGGCTGAGCCCATTACCGCGAAACTGGCGACCTTGGGGCTAGGCGCCTCTCTTCAGGAAACCGTCATTGCCGACCCAGAGACGATCAAGGCCGCTGAGAGCTCGGCAGTCTCTGCTACGCAGGAGTCAGGCACTCTGCGCGTGTTGCTCGGTATCAATGCGATCATGTTCGTGGTGGGAATGACTGCCGGTCTGATCGCCCAGTCTACCGGCCTGACCGCTGATTCCCTGGATATGTTTGCCGATGCAGCCGTCTATGGCCTGGCTCTCTATGCCGTAGGGCGCAGTGCGAAAATGCAGGTACGTGCCGCGCATCTGGCAGGGGTACTGCAACTGATTTTGGCTATCGGCGTACTCGTCGAGGTGGTGCGACGCTTTGTTTTCGGTAGTGAGCCTGAATGGCTGGTGATGATAGCCATCGCCTTCGTCTCATTGATTGCCAATACCGCCTGTCTGCTGCTCATATCCAAACATCGGGAGGGCGGGGCGCACATGAAGGCAGGCTGGATATTCTCGGCCAACGACGTGGTGATCAACCTGGGGGTCATCACCGCCGGCGCTCTGGTCGCGTGGACCGGGTCCAATTATCCGGATCTGATTATCGGCACCATCGCGGGGGTCATTGTACTTAACGGTGCTAGACGCATTTTGGCGTTGAAGGGTTAAATAATGCTCATTATTGGCAAAAAGCTCTCGCCGTATGCCCTATTGTCCATATCGGGCCTGCTGGCAGCGTCTGATCAGGCTGTAAAGTGGCTGGTGCAGCAATCAATGGCCTATGGCGAGTATGTTTCGGTGACCCCGTTCTTTAACTGGGTGCACCTATGGAACACCGGTGCCGCATTCAGTCTTTTTGCGAATGGTGGAGGCTGGCAGCGCTACTTTTTTATCGGAATCGCGGTAGTGGTCTCGATTTTTCTGATCAAGCTGATCCTTGAAAATCGTCATAAAGGAGAAGCCATCGCTTACAGTCTTATCCTCGGTGGCGCCATGGGCAACCTGATTGACCGGGTCTTTCGCGGCTATGTTGTGGATTCCTTTGATTTCTATTGGCGAGACTGGCATTGGCCGGCCTTCAACCTGGCTGATATTGCAATTGTCCTCGGTGCCTTACTTTTAGTTTCCAGCAGCTTGTTGGGTAAAAAAGCAAACACCAATGCCGAGCCGGATGGATCTGACTGACACCTACGCCTATACAACACCATGACCGAACTTCCCGACAACATCCTTCACCTGCCGCAATACCAAGTACTGGGCTGCAAATCAACCGACGACGAAATGCACTTCCAGGTGGACGTGCCCGATCCCATCGCCTGCGAGGAATGCGGCGTGCAGGGTGAGTTCGTACGGTTCGGCAAGCGTGACGTTCCCTATCGTGATCTGCCCATCCACGGCAAGCGGGTCACTCTCTGGGTGGTCCGCCGCCGATACACCTGCCGGGCCTGCAAGACAACATTCAGGCCCCAGCTACCGGAGATGGTGGACGGATTCCGTATGACACTGCGGCTGCATGAGTACGTGGAGAAGGAATCCTTCAACCACCCCTACACCTTTGTGGCGGCACAGACCGGCCTGGACGAGAAGACGGTGCGCGACATCTTCAACGCCCGCGCCGAGTTGCTGGGGCGCTGGCACCGCTTCGAGACGCCCCGCATCCTGGGCATTGACGAGCTATACCTGAACAAGCGCTACCGCTGCATTCTGACCAACATTGAGGAGCGAACCCTGCTCGACCTGCTGGCCACCCGCCGCCAGGACGTGGTGACCAACTACCTGATGAAGCTGAAAGACCGGCAGAAGGTCGAGATCGTCAGCATGGACATGTGGAACCCCTACCGGGCAGCGGTCAAGGCTGTGCTGCCCAGGCCCGTATCGTGGTCGATAAGTTCCATGTGGTGCGCATGGCCAACGATGCCCTAGAGAGAGTGCGCAAGGACCTCAGAAAGGAGCTGAAACCGTCCCAGAGCCGGACTCTCAAGGGAGACCGGAAAATCCTGCTGAAACGCGCTCACGAAGTCTCAGACCGGGAGCGCCTCATCATGGAGACCTGGACAGGCGCGTTCCCGCAACTGCTGGCCGCCTACGAGCACAAGGAGCGCTTCTACGGCATCTGGGACGCCACCACACGGCTCCAGGCAGAAGCCGCCCTAGACGAGTGGATAGCCACCATCCCGAAGGGCCAAAAGGAAGTCTGGAGCGATCTGGTCAGGGCAGTGGGAAACTGGCGCGAAGAGACCATGACCTACTTCGAGACGGACATGCCCGTCACCAACGCTTACACGGAGTCCATCAACCGACTGGCCAAGGACAAGAACCGTGAAGGGCGCGGTTACTCCTTCGAGGTGATGCGGGCACGAATGCTCTACACCACGAAGCACAAGAAGAAGGCACCGACTGCGAAGGTCTCTCCTTTCTACAAGAAAACCATCGGTTACGGACTGCCGGACTTCGCAGAGGAACTCAACTACGGAGTCGATCTATCAACCATCTGAGGGTGGTATCAGATTGATGGGGTGAAGGTGCCCCATCAACCATTAAATCCGTATACCCAATTTCGGAAAATCAGATATACCTTGATCGCGAGCTGGCTTGGGCAGCATGGTTTCAGTTGCGTCGCGAAGGCCAGCGCTTGACCAAACTGGCCGTGGCGGCAGCGGTGGCCCAAGCCCAGGCCGCCGACTACGAGGGCGAGGACGAGCGCGCCTTTGTCCAAGGCATCGCCACCCTCGTGAGCCTGCAGGCGCAGCGGCTGACGCAGCTTGTGGCCGACGCTGCGCGCTGGAAAGACGAGTATCTTTAATCGATGCCGACCCTTGTCATTGCGCGACAATCGTCGCCATGAACACGCCCTACGCCCCTTTGCAAAACGATACCTTTTTGCGCGCTTGCCTGCGCCAAGCCACAGAGCACACCCCGATCTGGCTCATGCGCCAAGCCGGGCGCTACCTGCCAGAGTACCGCGCCTCGCGCGCGCGCGCCGGCAGCTTCATGGGCTTGGCCACCAACCCAGACTACGCCACCGAGGTCACGCTGCAGCCGCTCGAGCGCTATGCGCTGGATGCGGCGATCTTGTTCAGCGACATCCTCACCGTGCCCGACGCCATGGGGCTGGGCCTGAGCTTCACCCAGGGCGAGGGGCCCAAGTTTGAGCGCCCGCTGCGCACCGAGGCCGACGTGGCGGCGCTGGCGCTGCCCGACCTCGAGCGGCTGCGCTATGTGTTCGACGCCGTGACCTCGATCCGGCGCGCGCTGGCCGGCCGGGTGCCGCTGATCGGCTTTAGCGGCAGCCCCTGGACCCTGGCCTGCTACATGGTCGAGGGCGGCGGCAGCGACGACTACCGCCTCGTCAAGACCATGCTCTACCGGCGCCCCGATTTGCTCGAGCGCGTGCTGGCCCTCAACGCCGACGCGGTCGCGGCCTATTTGCGCGCGCAGATCGAGGCCGGGGCCCAGGCGGTGATGATTTTCGACAGCTGGGGCGGGGTGCTGGCCGATGGCGCCTTTCAGCGCTTCAGCCTGGCCTACACCGCGCGCGTGCTGGCGCAACTGCCGCGCGAGCACGCCGGGCAGCGCATCCCGCGCATCGTCTTTACCAAAGGCGGCGGCCTGTGGCTCGAGCAGATGGCGGCGCTGGACTGCGAGGTGCTGGGGCTGGACTGGACCGTGAACCTGGGGGCGGCGCGCGCGGCCGTGGGCGGGCAAGCCGGGGCGCCGGGCAAGGCGCTGCAAGGCAACCTGGACCCGAACGTGCTGTTTGCCGCGCCCGAGCAGGTGGCGGCCGAGGCGGTGCGGGTGCTGGAGCAGTTTGGCGCCCCGCACACCGACCCCAGCCGCCCCGGCCCGACGCAGATTTTCAACCTCGGGCACGGCATCAGCCAGCACACCCCGCCCGAGAGCGTGCAGGCGCTGGTGCAGGCGGTGCACGGGCACTCGCGCCAGATGCGCCAGCGCGGCTGAGTGGCCCGCTTGCCAGAGGAGCTTGAGCTAGCACAAAAAGGGGACCCGAAACAAGCCGGTGGCGCGCCTTATGCACAAATTTTGGGGGCGCTGCCAAAGCCGGTCTAGACCCCCGGGACAACCCCCTGCACCCCGCTCTTGAATCGCAACCCGTTGATCTGATTAGGGCTTGACCGGCTGCCTGTTTTCTGGGCAGCGCAGTCAAGGCTTTGATTTTCAAGGTCTTGGCGGCTCGATTCAAGGGCTATCCACAAAGTTATCCACAGAAGCGCTGAGCAACTGTTGCAACCCCATGGAAATCAGAGACTTGACCTCGTTTTCAACGCCATGACTGAACTGTCGCCGCCAACTGCAGCTTGTTGGGTCGAGGTGGTGCTGGCTACCCCGGCCCACAGTGGGCTGGGTGACAGCCTGAGCTACTGGAGCCATGAGCGGCTGCAGGAGGGGGCGTTGGTGCGCGTGCCCTTGGGGGCGCGCGAGCTGCTGGGGATTGTTTGGCGGTTGCGCTTGCAGCCCCCCGAGGGTTTGCTGGCCGACTCCCTGCGGCCTGTGCTGGAAACCTTTGCGGCCTTGCCGCCCTTGTCGGCCAACTGGCGCACGCTGCTCGAGTTTGCGGCCCGTTACTACCAGCGTGCGTTGGGCGAAGTGGCGCTGGCGGCGCTGCCGCCCCAGCTGCGCGAGCTCGACGCCACCGCCTTGCAGCGGCGCTTGAAAAAGCTGGAGGGTGCGGCCTTCGCAGGCGCAGGGGAGGGTGAGGCACCGTCTTGGGCCGCTCCCATGCCCGACTTGAGCCCAGAGCAGGCCGCCGTGTTGGCCGCATTGGAGCAAGGCACGCAACCAGTGCTGCTGTTTGGGGCCACCGGCAGCGGCAAGACCGAGGTCTATTTGCGCGCGGCGCAGGCGCTGTTGCAGCAAGACCCGCAGGCGCAGGCGCTGGTGCTGGTGCCCGAGATCAACCTGACGCCGCAACTGGAGGCGCGCTTTTGCGAGCGCTTTGGTGCGCACGGGGTGGTGGCGCTGCACAGCGGCCTGAGCCCGGCGCAGCGCTTGCGCCACTGGTTGGCGGCGCACCGTGGCCAGGCGCGCATCGTGCTGGGCACGCGCATGGCGATCTTTGCCAGCCTGCCGCGCCTGCGCCTGATCGTGGTCGATGAAGAGCACGACCCGAGCTACAAAAGCCAAGACGGCGCGCGCTACTCGGCGCGCGATCTGGCGGTGTACCGCGCCCGGCTCGAATCGGGCACGGCGCGCTGCCAAGTCATTTTGGGTTCGGCCACGCCCGCGCTCGAGAGCTGGCACGCGGCCGAGCAGGGGCGCTACCAGCGGCTGCAGATGCCCGGGCGCATCGCCGGGGCGGCGCTGCCGCGCTTGCGCCTGCTGGACCTGAACCAGCAGCCCAAGCAGTGCCTGATCGCCCCGCCGCTGCTGGCGCAACTGGCCGCGCGCGCCGCCCGCGGCGAGCAAAGCCTGGTGCTGCTGAATCGGCGCGGCTACGCCCCGGTGCTGGCCTGCCACGCCTGCGGCTGGAAAAGCGACTGCCCGCACTGCAGCGCGCACGCCGTGTTTCACAAGCTCGACCGCAGCCTGCGCTGCCACCACTGCGGCCACGCCACCCCAGTGCCGCGCGCCTGCCCGGCATGCGGCAACCTCGACATCGCGCCGGTCGGGCGCGGCACCGAGCAGGTCGAGGAACACTTGGGCGCGCTGCTGGCCGAGGCGCGCCGCCCCGACGGCAGCCCGGTGCGGGTGGCGCGGCTGGACGCCGACAGCACGCGCGCCAAAGGCAGCCTGCACAGCCGCTTGGCGGCGATGCACGAGGGCGAGGTCGATGTGCTGGTGGGCACCCAGATGGTGGCCAAAGGGCACGACTTTCGCCGCATCACGCTGGTGGCGGGCCTGAACGTGGACAGCGGCTTGTTTTCAAGTGACTACCGCGCCCCCGAGCGCCTGTTTGCGCTGCTGCTGCAAGCCGCGGGCCGCGCCGGGCGCGACGCCGCCTTTGTGGCCGCGCAGCAGGCCGAGGTCGAGCTCTGGGTGCAGACCTGGTACCCGCAGCACCCGCTGTTTGCCGCGCTGGCGCGCCACGACTACCCGGCCTTTGCGGCGCAGCAGCTGCGCGAGCGCGCCAGCGCGCAGATGCCACCGTTCAGCTTTCAGGCGCTGCTGCGCGCCGAAGCCCGCACCCAGGCCACGGCACAGGCGTGGCTGCAAGCCGCTGCTGACGCTGCCCGCAGCGCCAGCCTGCCCGGCTTGGCGCAGAGCACGCTGTACCCGCCGCTGCCGCTCACGGTGCAGCGCGTGGCGGGCGTTGAGCGCGCGCAGATGCTGGTCGAGAGCCCCTCGCGCCCGGCGCTGCAGGCCTTTTTGGCAGCTTGGCAGCCGCTGCTGCACGCGTTGCGCCGCCAGCCGCCCGGGCGCGGTCTGCTGCGCTGGGCCATCGATGTGGACCCGGTCAGCCTGTAGCCGCAACCGGCCCCAGCCACGCCACCGCCGCCGCAAAGCTCAGAAACGACAGCGCGGTCGAGTACAAAATGATGCGCGCGATGCGCCCGCTGTCGGCGCCGAAGCGCTCGGCCAGCAGCACCACGTTGCTGGCGCTGGGCAGCGCGGCCACCAGCACCATCACCGTCAGGGCAAAGGGATCGAGCCCCAGCCCGAGCGCCATCGCCCCGGTGCCCGCCAGCCACACCAGCAGCGGGTGCAGCAGCAGCTTGAACAGCGCCAACTGCAGCGGTTCGAGCAGCGCGGGCTGAGGCTTTGGTGTTTGCAGGGGCTGAGCTTGCTCACCCTGCGCCGGCGCAGAGGCTTGCAGTTGCGCGCGCGCCAGCACGGCGCCCAGGGTGAACAGTGCCACCGGTGCCGCCGCGTCGGCCAGCAGCCACACCGTCTGCTGCAGCGGCCCCGGCAGCTGCAGGCTGTAGGCCGAGGCCAGCGCGCCGAGCACGATCGCCCACGGCATCGGGTTGGCCAGCACGCCGCGCAGCGCCTGCCCGGCCGCCGCCAGCGCCCCGCCGGCCTGACCGCCCAGGCGCGAGAGCGCAATGCACAGCGAGCTGGTGATCACCATATCGACCACGATCAGCCCCATCACCGTGCCCACGCTGTGCGGTCCCAGCAGCGCCGCCAGCAAGGGCACGCCCATAAAGCCGGTGTTGGGGAAGGCCACCACCAGCGCGCCAAAGGCGGCATCGTTCCAGCCCAAGCCGCGCCGCCTAGAGAGCGCCACCACCAGCCCCACCAGCAGCAGCGCCACCAGCAGATAGACAACCAACACCGCCGCGTCCAGCAGCTGCCCGATCGGCGTCGTGGAGCCGAAGCGAAACAGCATCGCCGGCAGGGCAAAGTAGAGCACGAAGGCGTTGAGCCCCGGAATCGCGCTCAGCGCCAGCCAGCCCCGGCGCGTGGCCGCGTAACCGGCCAGCACGAGCGCAAAAAAGGGAAAGGTGACGAGTAGGATGTCAAACACGGCGCGCTATTGTCGCTGCAAGCGGCCCTGGGGGCAGCGGTGGGCAAGCTGCGCGGGCTGTGGCGCTGGGGGCGGTTGGCCGATTTTTGGCCGCGCAGCGGACGGCATGAGGCCGACTGCCCCCAGTGACACAGCCCCTCCCCCCACGAAAGCTCACCATGTGCGGACACAGAGAACGGCCCGAACTTGTGCGCCACGCACCCTGATTCCACGCGCCTTGGGCTTACCCAAGTTCCATGAGGAGCTTAGGCTCAAGGCAGAGTCAGACTGCAGGCGGCGCCGGGCGCATATGATCGCCCCTTGGCCAAATCCGCATAGCACAACTCCACCCCAGCCCCTCAGCCCATGTCCTCCGGCCTCAACCCCGCCCAGCTCCAGGCCGTCGCGCACCAAGGCGGGCCGTGCTTGGTGCTGGCCGGGGCTGGCTCGGGCAAGACGCGCGTGATCACGCACAAAATCGCGCGCCTGCTGCACCAGGGCATGGTGCCCGAGCGCATCGCCGCCATCACCTTCACCAACAAGGCGGCGGCCGAAATGCGCGAGCGCGCCCGCGCGCTGGCTGGCCGCGCCGCGCAGCAGGTGCTGATCTGCACCTTTCACGCGCTCGGGGTGCGTCTGCTGCGCCAAGACGGCGCGGCGCTGGGCCTCAAACCGCAGTTCTCGATCCTCGACAGCGACGACGTGGCCTCGCTGCTCAAAGACTGCGGCGCCAGCACCGATTCGGTCACGGCGCGCCATTGGCAGTGGACCATCAGCGGCTGGAAAAACGCCGGCCTCGACGCCGCGCAGGCGCTGGCGCAGGCCGGCGACGAGGCGCAGCGCCAGATCGCCCTCGTCATGGCCAAGTACCAAGAGCGGCTGGCGGCCTACCAGAGCGTGGATTTCGACGACCTGATCGGCCTGCCGCTGGCGCTGCTGCAGCGCCACCCCGAGGTGCGCGCGCGCTGGCAGGCGCAGCTCGGTCACGTGCTGATCGACGAATACCAGGATACCAACGCCACCCAGTACGAACTGCTCAAGCTGCTGGTGGGCGCGCGCGCGCAGTTCACCGCCGTGGGCGACGACGACCAGTCGATCTACGGCTGGCGCGGCGCCACGCTGGACAACCTCAAGCGCCTGCCGCAGGATTTTCCCGCTCTGCAGGTGATCAAGCTGGAGCAGAACTACCGCTCCACCGGCTCCATTTTGCGCGCCGCCAACCACGTCATCGCCCCCAACCCCAAGCTCTACCCCAAGCAGCTGTGGAGCGATCTGGGCGAAGGCGAGCCGGTGCGCCTGCAAGCCTGCGACCACGAGGAGCACGAGGCCGAGCGCGTGGTGGCGCGCATCCAGAGCCTGCGCGGCCCGGCCTCGGGCAGCGCGCACAAGGCCTACAAAGATTTTGCCGTGCTCTACCGCGCCAACCACCAGTCGCGCCCGCTCGAAACCGCGCTGCGCAAGGCGCAGATTCCGTACCAGGTCTCGGGCGGCACCGGGTTTTTTGAGCGCGCCGAGATCAAAGACCTGTGCGCTTGGCTGCGCCTGCTGGCCAACCCGGACGACGACCCGGCCTTCCTGCGCGCCGCCACCGCCCCTAAGCGCGGCATCGGGCACCAGACGCTGCAGCAGCTGGGTGCCTTTGCCAGCCAGTACAAACTCAGCCTCTACGAGGCCCTGTTTGCGCATTCCCTGAGCGCAGCCGTGCCAGCGCGCGCCCTCGCCACCCTGCACGAGTTTGGGCGCAGCCTGAATGACTTGCAGTACCGCGCCCGCCACTGCCGCGGCCAGGAAGCGGCGGCGGCCTTTTTGGCCGACTGGCTGCAAGGCATCGGCTACCAGCAGCACCTGCTCGACCACGCCGACAGCGCCCAGCAAGGCAGCGCCCGCTGGAGCAACGTGCTCGATTTTTGCGACTGGATGGCGCAGCGCTGCGCCGACCCAGCCGCGGGCGACGCGGCGCCGGGGCGCGCCGCGCAGACCATGCTCGAGGTGGCGCAGACGGTGGCCCTGATCACCACCTTGCAAGACCGCCAGCAAGAGCAGGACGTGGTCACGCTCTCAACCCTGCACGCCGCCAAGGGGCTGGAGTGGCCGCATGTGCAGCTGGTGGGCGTCAACGAGGGCCTGCTGCCCATGCGCCCCGACGACGAAGACGCCGCCGCGCTGGCGCAGCGCCTGCAAGAGGAGCGGCGGCTGATGTACGTGGGCATCACACGGGCCCAGCACACGCTGGTGGTGAGCTGGCTCAAGCGGCGCAAAAAAGGGCGCGAGACGGTGCCGGCGCAGCCCAGCCGTTTCATTGCCGACATGCAGCTCGACAGCGCCCCGGTGCGCGAAGACCCGCGCGCCAAGCTGCGCGCGCTGCGCGCCGAATTTGCCCAGCGCGCCCAAGCGCAGCCCGGAGCCGGTACAGCCCCGCCGGTTTCGCCCTAGTGGAAACAACCGATGGCCAGCGCAAATAAGATTCACTAGAATAAACGAACCCCATTTCGCGCACACGCCATGAAAGTTTTTATCACCTATTGCTTTCGAGTTTGTGCGGGCCTCGGGCTAGCGGGCTTGGGCTTGGGCTTGCTGGCTGCCGCTGCCCTGCCGGCGCAGGCCCTCGAGCGGCCGCGCGAGCGCGTGGTGCTCACCGTCACCGGCCAGATCGGCGCGACCAATCAGGGCTCGGCGGCGGTGTTCGATATGGCCATGCTCGAAGCCTTGCCACAGCACCGTTTTGCCACCCGCACGCCGTGGGAGCAGGGCGTGGTGCGCTTCAGCGGCCCGCTGCTGCGCGACGTGCTGGCGCTGGTGCAGGCGCGCGGCCAGCGGCTGCACGCCACCGCGCTCAACGACTACCGCATCACCATCCCCATACAAGACGCGCGCGACTTCGATGTCATCATCGCCACGCGCATGAACGAGCAGCCGATGCCGGTGCGCACGCGCGGCCCCTTGTTCGTGATCTACCCCTTCGACTCCGACCCCCGCTTGCAAAATGCGCGTTTTTATGAGCGCTCGATCTGGCAATTGCGATCGATCGAAGTGATCGAATGAGCCTTGCAGTCGGCACAGTCCCATCCACCGGCGGCCGCCGTTTCGGTTTTTGGCTGGCGCTCACCACCTTCGTCATGGCGCTGGGCTTGAGCGTCATGATGGTGGCTTTTGTGCGCCAGACGCAAGCGGTGGCAGACACGGCGCGCCTGCAGGCCGACTCCATCACCGCCCTCACGTTTCAGCTCGAGCGCGAGTTTTTGCGGCTGCGCCACCAGCTCCATCTGAGCCTCGTGCAACCCGACCAGACCGACTGGGCGCAGCTGCAGGTGCGCCACGAGATTTTTGCCAGCCGCGTAGGCCTGCTGCACGATAGCGCCACGATCGCGGTGTTGCGCCAGCGCCCCGAGTTCGACGCCATCGCACCCAAAATCAAAGCCTTGCTCGAGCGCGCCGACCCCTTGCTGGCCGACCCCGAGCGCCACCAGCCAGCCTTGCAGCAGGTGCTGCAAGAAATGGAGGTGCTGGGGCCCGAGGTGCAGGCGCTGAGCCTGGCGGCCAACAGCCTGATGACGCACCTGATGCACGACAAGCTCGAGCAGGTGCGCACGCAGCAGCGCTGGATCAACCTGCTCATGGCCTTTCAGGTGCTGCTGCTGCTGCTGGCCGCCGCCGCCTTGTGGGGGTGGCACCGGCGCCAGCAGCGCGAGCGCGCGCAGCTCGAAGCGCTCAATGACGCGCTGCAGCAGGCCAAGACCGCCGCCGAGCAGGCCAACCGCGCCAAAAGTCAGTTTGTGGCCAACATGAGCCACGAATTGCGCACGCCGCTCAATGGGGTGCTGGGCATGCTCGATTTGTTGCTCGACAGCCCGCTGCCGCCGGCGCAGCGCGAGCAGTTGCGCACGGCGCAGCAGTCGTCGGCGCACCTGTTGTCGATTTTGAACGATCTGCTGGACCTGTCGGCGCTCGATACCGGGCAGATCAGGCTGCAGCCGGAACCGGTCGATGTGGCCGCTCTGGTGCGGCAGTGCCACGGCTCGCTGCGCGCGCTTGGCGAGGACAAAAATCTGCACCTGCCGCTGAGCCTAGGCCCCGATCTGCCGCCCTGCGTGCTGACCGACCCCAAGCGCGTGCGCCAAGTGGTGCTCAACCTGCTGGGCAACGCCATCAAGTTCACACCCAGCGGCAGCGTGGCCGTGGCGCTGGACTGCCGGCAGCACAGGGGCTTGGCGCATTGGACGCTGACGGTGCGCGATACCGGGATCGGCATCGACCCAGCGCTGCATGAACAGATTTTTCAGCGCTTCGCCCAGGCCGACCGCAGCAGCACCCGGACCCAAGGCGGCAATGGGCTGGGGCTGGAGATTTCGCGCACGCTGGCGCAGTTGCTCGGGGGCGACATCGCGCTGCGCAGCGCGCCGGGGCAGGGCTCGGTGTTCAGCTTCACTTGGGTGGCACCCCTGTGTGCCGACGCTGCGCTCCCACAGGCGTGTCAAGAGCCACTGGCTGCCCATTCGGCACAGGCGCTGGCGACCCACTGGGCGCCTGCAGCCGCTCCAGAGGGCCGGCGCGTGCTGGTGGCCGAAGACCACCCGGTGAACCGCCAGTTTCTGGCCCTGTTGCTCGAGCGCATGGGCTTGCAGCCGACCTTTGCCGAAAACGGGCTGCAGGCGCTCGATCTGGCGGCGCGCCACGATTTTGATTGGGTTCTGATGGACATCCACATGCCCGAGATGGACGGTCTGGCTTGCGCCCGCGCCATTCGCCAGTTGCCCGGCGCGCGCGGCCGCGTGCCGATCATCGCTGTTACCGCCGACGTCATGAACGAGGCCGGAGAGCAGGCGCTGGCAGCGGGCATGGACGCCTTTTTGAGCAAACCGCTGCAACGCCTGGCGCTGGAGCAAACCCTGAATCGCCTAAAAGGCGCCCGGATGAGTGCAGACTAAACTGTGGTCGCTTTCACCAGCCCAGCCCCAAGCGCAGCGGCAAGAACACCGCCATGCCGCAGACGATGGTGCCCAGCACGCCACCGCGCCAGAAAAACCAGGCCACCCCGGCGGCGGCGGCAAACAGGCGCGCATCTTGCCAGGTGTCGATCAACTGGCCTTCCAGCAGCACCACTTCGGGTGCCACCACGGCCGCCAAGGCGGCGATCGGGGCGTAGAGCAGGCCGCGCTCGGCCCAGTACGGCAGTTTCCAGTCGCGCTCGCTGATAAAGAAAAAGCTGCGCGTGAGCACCGTGACCAGCGTCAGGGCGGCGATGGCCAGCAGGGTGGGCCAGTCGAAATCGCTCATGGTGCGCTCGGTGGGTTGGGTGGGATAGGCGGCTGCGGGCGCAGCGCGCGCGGGCCGTGGGCCTCGATCAACAAGCAAAAAGCCACTGCGGCGGCGATGGCCACCACGATGTGCAGCTTGAGCGGCAAGGCAAAAGCGGCCACCGCCGCCGCCCCCGCGACCCCGGCCGCCACCACTCGCAGCGTCGATGTGGCGAGCGAGCAGCCGACCCCGATCAAAGCAAGAATGCCGGCAAAGCCCAGCCCCCAAGCCACCGGTATGGTGTGCGCCAGCGCCACCCCGAGCAAACTGGCGCCCATCCAGCTGAAGTAATTGACGCAGCAGTGGCCGGCCAAGTAGGCCATCTGGCGCTGTTTGGCTTCGAGCGTGGCGCCGACGGCGTGGTAGCGGCGCACAAAAAACACATAGCTCATATCGCCCGTCAGGTAGCCGGTGACCAGGCGCTGGCGCAGCGGCTGGTGCATCATGTAGGGCCGCAAATGGGCCGAAAACACCACGAAGCGCAAATTGACGCAAAACGCCGCCGCCAGGACCACCCACAGCGGCGCGCCCGCCGTGAGCAGCGGCAGCACCGCCAACTGGGCGCTGCCGGCAAACACCAGCAGCGTCATCAGCACCGCCTCGAGCTGGCTCAGGCCCGCCGCCACCATTGCCACCCCGGTCATCAGCCCCCAGGCCGCGACCCCGGCGGTGACGGTGGTCTGCTCGCGCACGCCCTCAGCGAACTCGGGCCAGCGGCGGATGTCGGTGCGCCAGAACATTTCAGCCAGCGCCGCCCAGCACGGTGCCCACCGCCAGCGCGTGCCCGGCCAGAAAAGGGGCCGCCGCCAAGCGCTTGCCGCCGGCGCGTTGCAGTTCGGTCAGCACCAGCACGCCGGCGCCGGTCTGCACCTGCACGCCGCTGGCGTCGGCGGCCAGCACGGTGCCGGGTGCGGCCGCTTGGGGGCCGGTCGGGGCCGTTGGCAGCGCGTGCGCGCCCCAGACCTTGAGCGTGGCGCCCCCGAGCAGGGTGCTGGCCCCGGGCGCCGGATCGAAGGCGCGCACCCGGCGCGCGATCTGCGCTGCCTCGTGCCGCCAGTCGATCAGGGCTTCGGCCTTGTCGATTTTGTGCGCGTAGCTCACGCCCACTTCGGGCTGCGGCTGCGGCTGCAAGCGGCCGGCCTCGGCCTGCTGCAAGGCTTGCAGCACCAGCTGCGCGCCCAGCTGCGCCAGCCGGTCGTGCAGGCTGGCCGCGGTGTCGTGGGCGGTGATCGGCAGCGCCTGGCGCAGCAGCATGGGGCCGGTGTCGAGCCCGGCGTCCATCTGCATGATGGTGATGCCGCTCTCAAGGTCGCCGGCTTCGAGCGCGCGCTGGATCGGGGCGGCGCCGCGCCAGCGCGGCAGCAGCGAAGCGTGGATGTTCAGGCAGCCCAGACGCGGCAGCGCCAGCACCCAGGGCGGCAGCAGCAGCCCATAGGCGGCCACCACCGCCACGTCGGCCGCGGCTTGTTGCATGGCGCTGCGCGCCTGCGCGGCGTCATCGGGGTATTTGCCGTCCAGCCGCAAGCTGCGCGGCTGCGCCAGCGCCAAGCCGTGTGCCAGCGCCACCTGCTTAACGGCCGAGGCCTGGGGTTTGAGGCCACGCCCGGCCGGGCGGTCGGGTTGCGTGAGCACCAGCGGCACCTCATACCCGGCGGCCAGCACGGCGCGCAAGGCCAGCGCGGCAAATTCCGGCGTACCGGCAAACAACACACGCATGCGGCTCCTAGGATTCAGAGCGGCACCGCACGGCGGCCCGTGCGTGCGCTGGGGCGCTCGGCTTCGCCTTCGCCGTCGCGCCCGGCTTTGAGCAGCTTGGCCTTGATGCGGGTGCGCTTGAGCAGCGACAGGTATTCGACAAACACCTTGCCCTGCAAATGGTCCATCTCGTGCTGGATGCACACCGCCAGCAGCCCCTCAGCCTCGAGCTCGCGGCTGTGCCCGTGGGCGTCGAGCGCGCGTACGCGCACCGCCAGCGCGCGCTCGACGCCGTCGTACACGCCCGGCACCGACAGGCAGCCTTCGTCGCCCTTGCGGGTTTCGGGGCTGGCCCATAGCAGCTCGGGGTTGATCAGCACCAGCGGCTGGTCGCGCGCCTCGCTCACGTCGATGACAATGACGCGCTCGTGCACATCCACTTGGGTGGCGGCCAGCCCGATGCCGTTGGCCTCGTACATGGTGGCAAACATGCGCTCGAGCAGGGTGCGCACGCGCTCGTCCACCGCCGCCACCGGCTGCGCCACGCGCAGCAGCCGTGGGTCGGGGTACTTGAGGATGGGTAAAAGTTCGGCTGGGTTCATCGTGGAATGGGGCGCGGGGCCGCTAACAGGGGCCACAAAATATCGTTATTTTCGCCACTTTTGGCGGTCGCTGCACGCGACATGCGGCTATTATGATTGCTTCATGGGCTAAGGCTGAACCAGCGTGCTTAAAGCACAATCGGTCCTAGTCGTTTCCTGCCATTATCACCACCCAACGGTCGCAGCATTCGGCGCTGGCGGACCATGGGTAGCCAACGGGGCTCCAGACATGCAAGCCACACCTGCACCTGCCGCTTTACATCGCACCGTCAACTGCAGCCGGACCGTGCCCGCGCTTGCCTTGCTGCTGGCCAGTGCGTGGGCAGGCGCGCAAACTTTTCCCAACCTGCCCATCAGTCCGGCCCAGCGCGACACCGCGCAGCAAGTGGCCCAAGCCGGGGTGCCGCTGTCGGCGTTGGCGCCCAATGCGCCCGAGCGCCACACCGTGCGCCGCGGCGACACGTTGTGGGACATCTCGGCCCTGTTTTTGCGCCAGCCCTGGCGCTGGCCCGAACTGTGGGGCATGAACCTCGAGCAAATTCGCAACCCACACCTGATTTTTCCCGGTCAGGTGCTGGTGCTCACGCGCGTGGGCGACCGCGCCTTCTTGGCCATCGACGCCGGCGCAGCGCCGCCTACGGTGCGTTTGTCGCCTCGGATTCGTGCCGAGGCTTTGGGCGAGGCCGCCCTGCCCGCCATTCCCGCGCAGGTGATCGCTCCGTTCCTCAACGACTCGCTGCTCTTGAGTGCGGACACCCACGCCCGCGCTCCGCGCATCGTAGCCGCCCTAGAGGGCCGTACCCTGCTCAGCCAGGGCGATCGGGCCTACGCCCGGGGACAGTTTGGTGCGCTCGACGCGCTCGAGGGCGCGCCGTTGTTGCTCACCGAGCCCAACCCGGTGCAACGCATCTACCGCAACGCCGAGCCCCTGATCGATCCCGATAACGGTGAAAAACTGGGTTACGAAGCGCAACTCATCGGTACGGCGCAGCTGCTGGGCAGCGAAACCGTGCGCATGCACACGCGTGCCGATGGCCAGACCGAACAACGGGTGCAACCGGCCACGATCGACATCACCGCCGCCCTGACCGAAATCCGCATCGGCGACCGGCTGGTACCCACACCAGCGCAGACCACCCCCACCAGCTACGTGCCCCGTGCACCACAGATGCAGCTGGCTGGGCGCATTGTGCGCACCCACGCCCACGCGCAGCGCTTGGCCGGCCAACACCAAGTGGTGGTGCTCAACCGCGGTAGCCGCGATGGGCTTGAGGTGGGCCACGTGCTGGCCCTGCAGCGCAACGCCGCGCCCGTGGTCGACCGCACCGACAGCGCACGCGCCACGCTGCAGCTGCCGGTCGAGCGCAACGGCCTGATGATGGTGTTTCGCACCTTCGACCGCGTCTCCTATGCGCTGGTGTTGCAGGTGAGCGATGCGGTGCGCAACGGCGACCATTTCGCAACGCCCTGAAAATCCATGCCTGCCAAACCCGCAACCGATCCAGATGCCACAGACACGACTGCCGAACTGGCCGCTTGGCTGCGCCTGACCACCACTGCCGGTGTGGGTGCGGCCACGGCGCGCAAGCTGCTGGCGGCCTTGGGCTCGCCCCAAGCGGTGTTTGCGGCCGAGGCGCAAGCGCTGCAGGTGCTGGTGGGCGAACGGCTGGCCGTCGCCTTGCAAAGCCCGCCGGTGCATGGCAGCCGTGTGCTGGAGCAAACCTTGGCTTGGCTGGCCGGCGCGCCCAACCGCTACTGCCTCGGTTTGGGGCACCCGCACTACCCGGCGGCGCTGCTGCAAATCCCCGACCCTCCGGTGCTGCTCTATGTGCAAGGCCAATTGAGCGCGCTGGCGCAGCCCTGCACCCTGGCCGTGGTCGGCAGCCGCAATCCCACCCCGCAGGGCGCCAGCAATGCCCATGCTTTTGCCCAGCAGCTGGGCGCGCAAGGGTTTTGTATCGTCTCTGGGCTGGCGCTGGGTGTGGACGGCGCAGCGCACTTGGGCGCGCTCGAAGCCGGTGCACCCACGGTGGCGGTGGTGGGCACCGGGCTGGACCGGGTCTATCCGCGGCAGCACCTCGAGCTGGCGCGGCGCATCGCCGAGCACGGTGCGCTGCTGAGCGAGTACCCGCTGGGCACGCCGCCGCTGGCGCCCCATTTTCCGCAGCGCAACCGCCTGATTGCGGGCTTAAGCTTGGGCACGCTGGTGGTGGAGGCGGCGCTCGAGTCGGGCTCGCTCATCACCGCCGAACTGGCGGCGCAGTACGGCCGCGAGGTGTTTGCCATTCCGGGCTCAATCCACGCGCCGCAATCGCGTGGCTGCCACGCCCTGCTCCGCCAAGGGGCCAAACTGGTCGAGACGGTGCAAGACGTGCTCGACGAACTGCGGCCGCAGCGCATCCCGACCCAACCCACGCAGGGCGTATTGGCCTTGGGCGCGCGCGAGCCAGCAAAGCCCACAGCGCCAGCCGGCGCAGCTAGGGCGGGCAAAGCGGCGCCGGGAACTGCGGGGCAGCCGGTCGAGGCCGAAAACGCGCTCTTGCAAGCGCTGGGCTACGACCCAGTCGGGCTCGACGCCCTGCAGGCGCGCTGCGGCTTGCCCACGGCCGAGCTGCAAGCGCAGTTGCTCGAACTCGAGCTGTGCGGGGTGGTCAGGCGCCTGCCCGGCGGCCTGTTTCAGCGCCAAGCGCTGGCTTGAGGTGCCAACTTAAATTTGCGCCCCGGCGTTCGGGTCGTCCGGGTTTTCCACCGTCTGCGCCACGGGCTTGATCAAATCCTCGCGCTTGATGCCCAGCGCCATGGCCACGCCGGTGGCCACAAAGATCGACGAGTAGATGCCGAACAAAATGCCGATGGTCAGCGCGAGCGCAAAGTAGTGCAGCACCGGGCCACCAAACAGCAGCATCGAGATCACCATCGCCTCGGTGGTGCCGTGCGTGATGATGGTGCGGCTCATGGTGCTGGTGATGGCGTGGTCGATCACCTCGCGCGTGCTCATCTTGCGCTGGCGCTTGAAGGTTTCGCGGATGCGGTCGAAAATCACCACCGACTCGTTGACCGAGTAACCCAGCACGGCCAGCACGGCGGCCAGCACGGCGAGCGAAAACTCCCACTGGAAGAAGGCAAAAAAGCCGAGGATGATGACCACATCGTGCAGGTTGGCGACGATGGCGGCGATCGAGAACTTCCACTCGAAGCGAAAGGCCAGATAGACCGTGATGCCGATGATCACGAACAGCAGCGCCAGCATGCCGTCGGTGACCAGTTCCTGCCCCACCTGGGGCCCGACGAATTCGGTGCGGCGCAGCTCCACGGTGGGGTCGTGTGCGCGCAGCGCCTGCAGCACCGACTGGCTTTGCTCACCCGCGCCCACGCCGGGCAACGGCGGCAGGCGCATCAGCACCTCGCGCGCGCTGCCGTAGTGCTGCACCAAGACCTCTTCGTAGCCCAAGCCGGCGAGCGCACCGCGCACCACCTCGAGGTCGGCGGGCTGCTGGTAGGCCACTTCGACCACCGTGCCGCCGGTGAACTCGACCGACAGGTTGAGCCCGCGCGTGACCAGGAAAAACACCGCCAGCGCAAACAGGGTGAGTGAGATCGCGTTCAGCAGCAGCGCATGGCGCATGAACGGGATGTCTTTTTTGACGCGGAAAAATTCCATTTTTTGCAACCTCTGGCGGTTTAGTCGGCGGCTGCAGAGCCGGGTTTGGGCGCGCCCGGTGCCGGCGGCTGCCAGACCGTGCCGATCGAGATGGTTTTGAGCTTTTTCTTGCTCCCGTACCAAGCGTTGACCAGCCCGCGCGAGAAAAACACCGACGAGAACATGCTCGTCAGGATGCCGATGCAGTGCACCACCGCAAAGCCGCGCACCGGTCCAGAGCCAAAGGCCAACAGTGCCAGCCCGGCGAGCAGCGAGGTGACGTTGGAGTCCAAAATGGTGCCCCAGGCGCTGTCGTAGCCGTTGTTGATCGCCATCTGTGGCGAGGCGCCGCGGCGCAGCTCTTCGCGGATGCGCTCGTTGATGAGCACGTTGGAGTCGATCGCCATGCCCAAGGCCAGCGCCATCGCCGCCATGCCCGGCAGCGTCAGGGTGGCTTGCAGCATCGACAGCACCGAGACCAGCAGCACCAGGTTGAAGGTCAGGGCGATGCTCGAGAAAGCGCCGAACAGGCGGTAATAGAGCACCATGAAAATGAGCACCACCATAAAGCCGTAGAGCACGCTCTCGAAGCCCATGCGGATGTTCTCGGCCCCTAGGCTCGGGCCGACGGTGCGCTCCTCGATGATCTCCATCGGCGCCGCCAGCGCGCCCGCGCGCAGCAGCAAGGCCACGCTCTGCGCCTCGAGCGAGGTCATCTGACCCGAGATCTGCACCCGGCCGCCGCCGATCTCGGTGCGGATCACGGGCGCCGTGACGACCTCGCCGCGGCCGCGCTCGAACAGCAAAATCGCCATGCGGTTGCCGACGTTGGCGCGCGTGACGTCGCGGAAGATGCGCGACCCGGCGGCGTCGAGCGACAGGTGCACCGCCGGCTCTTGCGTCTGGCCATCGAAGCCGGCTTGGGCGTCGGTCAGGTTTTCACCGGTGAGCACGACTTCGCGCAGCGTGATCACGGCGCGCCCCTCGCGGTCGAGGTGGCGCTCGGAGCCCAGCGGCACCGGCCCCTCGCCGCGTTCGGCGGCGCGCCCGGCCGGGCTTTCATCGACCATGCGCAGCTGCAGCGTGGCGGTGCGGCCCAAGATGTCTTTGGCGCGCGCGGTGTCGAGCACACCGGGCAGCTGCACCACGATCCGGTCTGCCCCTTGCTGCTGAATCACCGGCTCGGCCACCCCAAGCTCGTTGATGCGGTTGCGCAGCGTCAGGATGTTTTGCTGGATCGCCTTGGCCTGGATGGCGCTGCTGGCATCGGCGCTCAGGGTGCCGATCAGCTTGATCTGGCCATCGACCAGCTGACGCTCGAAGCTCAGGTCGGCGAAGTTTTCGCGCAGGGTTGGCAGCGCCGCTTCCAGCGCCGCCTCGTCGCGAAAGCGCAAGGTCACCGCCAGGCCTTCGCGGCTGATGCCGGTGTGGCGGATGTTTTGCTCACGCAGCGTGGTGCGCAGGTCGCGCGCCAGCGACTCGGCGCGCTGCTCGAGGGCCCCGGGCATGTCAACCTGCATCAGAAAATGCACGCCGCCGCGCAAATCCAGGCCTAGGTACATGGGTTGCGCGTTGAACAGCTGCAGCCAGCGTGGGGTTTGCGGCACCAGATTCAGCGCCGCCACGTGCGTGGGCTGGGCCGGGTCGGGGTTGAGGGCGCGGTCGATGGCGTCGCGCGCCTGCAACTGGGTTTCGGCGCTGTCGAACAAGGCCTGGATGGTCTGGTCTTGGAGCACCAGCGAGCGGGCGCTGATCTGGCGCTCGGTCAGCGCCTGCTCGATGCGCGTCAGGGTGGCGGCGTCGATGCGCACGCCGTGCTGGCCAGAGGAAACCTGCACCCCCGGGGCTTCGCCGTACAGGTTGGGCAGCGCGTACAAAAGGGCGATCAGCAGCGCCACCACGATGGTGACGTACTTCCACAGCGGATATCGGTTCATGAGCGGGCGGCCCGGTTAAAGCCCAAAAGCCGGGCGCACGGGCCCAGCCTTTGGATGAAAAAACACGGCAAGGCCGTTTACTGAACCGTGCCCTTGGGCATCAACTGCATCACAGCGCTGCGCTGGATTTGGACTTCGATGCCGCTGGTCAGTTCCAAGGTGACGAAATCGTCGCCCAGTTTGGTGATGCGGCCCAGCATGCCGCCAGCGGTCACGACCTCGTCGCCCTTGGCCAGAGCGGCGACCATGGCTTTGTGCTCTTTGGTGCGCTTCATTTGCGGCCGGATCATGATGAAGTACAGCACCACGAACATGAGCACCAGCGGCAGCAGGCTGATCAAGGTGCTGGTGGTGTCGCCGGCGGCGGCCTGGGCGTAGGCGGGAGAAATAAACACGGTGGCTTTCCTGTGTGAAAGGGGTGGGGGTTGCGGGCGGGCCACGTGGGGCCCGTGTCAACCGCGCATTCTAAACCCCCAGCGCAAATAAGCGCTCAGCTTTTGCTGACGCCGTGGCGTTGCGGGCGCAACGAAGCGTATCCGGCCGCTGCCTGGCCTGCTCTAGACCGCTGCCGGGCGCACCGCCGGCACCGGCCGGATGCGCAGCGCCAGCCACACCCCCAGCAACAACAACACCATGCCGGCCACCGTCAGGCCCTGCGGCCACTCGCCGCGCCACCAGAAAATGTAGATCAGCGCCGCCACGGTCTCGAACACGATCAGCTGCCCGGCTAGGGCGGTGGGCAGGCGCTTGCTGGCCTGGTTCCAGCACAGAATGCCGCACCACGAGGCAAACAGCCCCAGCGCCAGCATGAGCCAGAGGAAAAACAGCGGATCCGGCCCTAGGGGCATGGGGAAGGTGCTGCCGCTGAGCGACATCCAGCCCCAGACCAGCGCAAAACCGACCAGGGCCATGGGCAACGTGGCCAGGCCCTGCGCCGTGGCCCAGACGCGCGGGTTGCGCTCCGGGTGCTGGCGCAGCCAATCGGCGTTGCGCAGCGGGTACCAAGTCCAGCACGCCAGCGCGCCCAGCGCCAGCAGCGCCCCCAGCGCGTAGGCGCTGAGCGAGGCGTCGGGCTGTTGCAGCAGGCGCGTCATCTCGGCCTGATTGACCAGCGCAATGCCCAGCAGCATGATACCCAGCGGCAGCAGCAGGCGCCGCCAAGGCAGCAGGCCGTCGCGCGCGGCATTGCGCTGATTGGCGGCAATGGCGATCACCACCGGCAGCGTGCCGATGATGAGCGTGGTCAAAGGCCCGCCGGTGCCCTGGATCGAGCTGGCGAGCAAGGTGTAGTAGGCCAAGTTGCCCACGGCGGCCAGCTTGGCCGCTGCCAACCAGTCGGCACGCGTCAGGCGGCGCAGCGCGCCCCAGTCGAGCCAAGCCAGCGGCAGGCACAGCAGCCCAAACGCCAGGTAGCGCGCCATGGCCAGCAAGGCCGCCGGGTACTCGGGCAGCAACAGCGGCACCAGAAACACCAAGCCCCACAACATCCCCGCCAGCAAGGCAAAGGCCACCCCAAGCCCCATAAGGCACCTCTGTTGAATCAAAGCAGCGAGTGTAAGGGGCGCTGGACGCCAAACAGCGGGCGTGGCGCGTTCAGCGCCGGGTGGAGGCGCCGGGTGCGGGCGCATCGGGCGGCAACTGCCCAGCAGCGCGCCACTGCGCCAGCAACTCGCTCCAGCGCAGGCGCACGGCGGCCAAGTGGCGCGCCTTGACGTGGCCAAAACCCTTGATGCCTTCGGGCAGCGCCGCCAGTTGCAGCGCCAGCGCCTTGCGCGCGGGGTTCAGATTCGGCAGCAGTTCTTCGATCAGCTCTTGGTACTGGCCGATCAGGGCGCGTTCCTCGCGCCGCTCGGCGCTGCGGCCAAAGGGGTCGAAGGCCGTGCCGCGTAGGCCCTTGAGGCGCGCCAAGCCCTTGAAGGCGGTGAGCATCCACGGCCCGAAGGCACGCTTGATCGGCAGGCCGCGCTCATCGCGGCGCGCCCACAGCGGCGGCGCGAGGTGAAAGCGCAGCGCAAAATCGCCCTCGAACTGGGCCCCGATCTGGCGCAAAAACGCGGGGTCGCTGTGCAGGCGCGCCACCTCGTATTCGTCTTTGTAGGCCATGAGCTTGAACAGGTTGTGCGCCACCGCCTCGCTCAGGGCGCTTGTGCCCGCACCCAGCGCCGCGGCCTCGGCCTGCTGCACCCGGCGCACGAAGTCGCTGTAGCGCTGCGCGTAGGCCGGGTTCTGGTAGGCGCGCAAAAATTCGCTGCGCCGCTGCAGCAGCGCCTCGAGGCCGGGGCGCGGGTGCAGCGCGATGGCTTGCGCCGGCGCCAGCAGCGCCTGCAGCCGCGCGCCGTCGTGCGCCGCCCAGCGGCCCCATTCGAACGCGGCCAGGTTTTTGGCCACTGCCACGTCGTTGAGCTCGATCGCCCGCCGCAGCGACTCGCGCCGCAGAGGCAGCCAGCCTTTTTGCCAAGCAAAACCCAGCAACAGCGGGTTGAGGTAGAGCGCGTCGCCCAGCAGCCGCGTGGCCAAGGCCTCGGCGTCGAGCGGCGCCACGGCCTCGGGGCCGAGCAGGCGCTCAAGCGTGGCTTGGCACTGGCTGGCCGGGTTGTGCCAGTCGGGTTGGCGCACAAAGGCCGCCGTCGGGCTCACGTGGCCGTTCAGGGCCACCCGCGTGCGCCCCGGCCCCACGCGGGCCAGGCTTTCTTTGCTGACGGCGACGATGGCGTCGCAGCCCAGAATCAAATCGGCCGCGCCGCTGCCGACGCGGGTGGTGCAGATGTCGCTCTGCTGCACAGCCAGCAGCACATGGCTCCAGGTGGCGCCGCCCTTTTGCGCCAGGCCGGCGGCGTCTTGCGTGACCACGCCTTTGCCCTCGAGGTGCGCCGCCACCCCCAGCAACTGGCCGATGGTGATGACCCCGGTGCCGCCGACCCCGGCTACCACGATGCCATAGACGCTGCCCGGCCCGGCGGCATCAAAGGCTGGCAGCGGCGGCTCAGGCACATCCCCCAGCGCTTCGGGCGCCGGCAGCGCACCCGCCGGGGCGCTTTTGCGCAGTTGCCCGCCCTCGACCGTGACGAAGCTCGGGCAAAAACCCTTGAGGCAGGAAAAATCTTTGTTGCAACTGCTCTGGTTGATCTGGCGCTTGCGCCCGAACTCGGTCTGCAGCGGCTCTACGCTCAGGCAGTTGCTCTGCACCCCACAGTCGCCGCAGCCCTCGCACACGGCGGGGTTGATGAGCACGCGCCGCGCCGGGTCGACCAGCGTGCCGCGCTTGCGCCGGCGCCGCTTTTCGGTGGCACAGGTCTGGTCGTACAAAATCACGGTGGTGCCCGGCAGCAGCCTAAACTCGCGCTGGATGCGGTCGAGCTGGTCGCGGTGCGCCACCGCCACCCCTTCGGGCAGGCGCAGCGTGCTGCCGCCCACGGTCTGGTGCAGCGCGCCCCGGTATTTTTCGGGCTCGTCGGTGACCACGGTCAGGCGCGACACCCCTTCGGCGCGCAGGCTGTGCGCGATTTGCAGCACGTGGTGCCCTTCGGCGCGCTCGCCCAGCGGCTGGCCGCCGGTCATGGCCACGGCGTCGTTGTAGAGCAGCTTGAAGGTGATGTTCACATTCGAGGCGATGCACTGGCGGATCGCCAGCAGGCCGCTGTGAAAGTAGGTGCCGTCGCCGAGGTTGGCAAACACGTGCGTTTCATGGCTGAAGGGCTGCTGCCCGACCCAAGGCACGCCCTCGCCGCCCATTTGGGTAAAGCCCACGGTGGCGCGGTCCATCCAGATCGTCATGAAGTGGCAGCCGATGCCGGCCATGGCGCGTGAACCCTCGGGCACCCGGGTGCTGGTGTTGTGCGGGCAACCGGAGCAAAACCAGGGCTGGCGCTCGGCCAGCGGCGTGTCGGCGCGCAGCACCTGCAAGGCGAGCGCTTGGCCCTGCAAACGGTCGAGGTGCGACTGCACCCGCGCCGCCACCTCGCTGCCCTCGGGCAACAGGCCGTGGCGCGCCAGCCGCCGCGCCAGCGCGTGCGCGATCAGCGCCGGTGTCAGGTCGGCGTTGGCGCGCAGCAACTGGCTGGCGCTCGGATTCGGCATCGACCATTCGCCGCCGCTGTGGTCGGCACCGACTTCGTCGAACTTGCCCAGCACGTCCGGGCGCACGTCGGCGCGCCAGTTGTAGAGCTCCTCCTTGAGCTGGTATTCGATCACCTGGCGCTTTTCTTCCACCACCAAAATTTCGCGCAGCCCGGTGGCGAACTCGCGCGTGGTCTGCGCCTCCAGCGGCCACACCACGCCCACCTTGTGCAGCCGCAGCCCGATGTGGCGGCAGGTGGCGTCGTCCAGCCCGAGGTCGCTTAGCGCCTGCCGGGTGTCGTTGTAGGCCTTGCCGCTGGCGATCAGGCCGTAGCGGTCGTGCGCGCTCTCGATCGCGTTGTGATTGAGGCGGTTGGCGCGCACGTAGGCCAGCGCGGCGTACCACTTGGTGTCCATCAGACGCGCTTCCTGCTCCAGCGCCGCATCGGGCCAGCGGATGTGCACGCCACCGGGGGGCAGCTCGAACTCGGGTGCCACGATGCGCACCCGATCCGCGTCGATCTCGGCCACGGCGCTCGATTCCACGATCTCCTGGATGGTTTTCATGCCGGCCCAGACGCCGGCAAAGCGGCTCAGGGCCCAGGCGTGCAGCCCGAAGTCGAGGATTTCCTGCACGCTGGCGGGGAAGAACACCGGCAGCCCGCAGGCTTTGAAGATGTGGTCGCTCTGGTGCGCGGCGGTCGAGCTTTTGGCCACGTGGTCGTCGCCCGCGACCGCGATCACGCCGCCCCAGGGCGTGGTGCCAGCCAGGTTGGCGTGCTTGAACACGTCGGCGCTGCGGTCCACCCCTGGGCCTTTTCCGTACCACAGGCCAAACACGCCGTCGTGGCGCTGGCTGCCGGGCGGTGCAAACCCGAGCTGCTGCGTGCCCCAGACCGCGGTGGCGGCCAGTTCTTCGTTGACGCCGGGCTGAAACACGATCTGCTGCGCGGCTAGGTGCGCCTTGGCTTTCCACAGCGCCTGGTCGTAGCCGCCCAGCGGCGAGCCGCGGTAGCCGCTGATGAAGCCGGCGGTGTTGCGGCCCAGTTGCCAATCGCGCTGGCGCTGCAGCATGGGCAGCCGCACCAGCGCTTGCACCCCGCTCATGAAGGCACGCCCGTGGTCCAGCGTGTATTTGTCGTCTAGGCTGACGCTGGCAAGGGCGCGCCGAACCGCTTCGGGCAAGGGTGCGTTCATGGGTTTGTCTCCTGTCGCCAAGGCCGGCCGGGTAGGCCGCCAGTTACCGTTCACCCGCCGCCGTGGTGGGTGCGCTGCGGCAACCCCCAGGATCGCTGGTGGCTGCCGGTTGGCTCAGATTGTCGCCAAAAAAAACCGCCCTACGGGCGGCTCGGGCTTAGGCGTTTACCCTTGACCCATGGGGATTAGCCCAAGTGCTGCGCCAAAAAGGCCAGCGTGCGCTCGCGCGCCAGCGCGGCCGACGGGGCGTGGTGCGCGCCGCGCTGGTCGCAGTTGAAGCCGTGGTGGGCGTTGTAGGTGTGCACCTGCACCTGCGGGTGGCGCGCCTTGAAGGCCTGCACGGTGTTCTGCGGGATCCAGTTGTCTTGCTCGGCAAAGTGCGCCAGCACCGGGCAGCGGGGTTGCAGCTCGGCGTCGGCGCCCACCGTCATGCCGCCGCCGTAGTAGGGCACGGCAGCCGACAGACCGTTGAGCTGGCAGGCGCTGCGCCAAGTGAGCAACCCACCCCAGCAGTAGCCCACGATGCCCACCTTGACCCCGGCAGCCAACACCAAGGTGTCGATGGCGGCTTGGATGTCGGCCATCACGCCCGGTGCGGGCAGGGCATCGACCTGCAGCTTGAGGGCAAAGCCGGCCTGCATGTCGGCGTCGGTGTAGCCCAGTTCCACCCCCGCTTGCACCCGGTGAAAGGTCGATGGCGCCAAGGCCACGTAGCCGGCAGCTGCGTAGCTGTCGGCCACCGCGCGGATGTGTGAATTGACGCCGAAGATCTCTTGCAGCACCACCACCGCACCGCGCGGGGCGCCCTCGGGCTGCGCCATGTAGGCGGGGCAGACAAAACCGTCGGCGGCTTTCAGATCGACGAATGCGCTCATGCGGGTCTCCTGGGCTGGGGTTGAGGTTGCATCATGGGTGGGGAGCGCAAAGCTCATTCGCCCCCCGAGGCGGAGGCGGATTAGGAGTCGGAATCGGGCTCGGAATCGGGCTCGGAATCGGGCTCGGAATCAGACTCGGGTTGGGCGGCGTGCTTGACGAAAGTCACCGGCACCGGGGCGTGCTGCAGCATCTGCTGCGACACCGAGCCCAGCAAGGTGCGCCCGAGCAGCCCGCGGCCGTGGCTGCCCATGATCACGCCATCGCAGCCTTCCTCTTCCAGCACCTCGAGCAGCAGCGCCACCGGCTCGCCCATGCGCACGTGGGTGCTGTAGGGCAGTTGCGCGGCGCGCACTTGGGCTTCGGCTGCAGCCAGCAGATCTTGCCCGGCGGCCTCGGCCAGGCGCTCGATGGCCTCGGCGTCGTGCAAGGTCACCAGTTCATAAAAAGTGGCCGGCTCTTGCACGTTGACCAGCACCAGCTCGCAGGCCAGCCCGGCCTGCGCCATGCGCACGGCGTAGGCCACCGCCTCGAACGACAACTCGGAACCATCCACCGGGATCAGCCATTTCATGCCATGCACTCCATATGATTGTTTGGCCTCAACTGTAGCGCATCGCTGGCCGCCTTCTGGCGGTTGTGCTGCGTCGCGCAAATTGCAGCGTGTGGCGGCGCGTTGTGCGCGGTGCAGCGACAATGCAGCCGATGCCCGACTCCTCTGCACCCAGCGCCCGCCCGCCTTTGGGTTTGGCCGCCTTGGCCCCGTTGCAGCAGCGCCCCTTCGCTCTGCTGTGGATCACTTGGCTGACGGCCAACATCAGCCTGTGGATGAACGACGTGGCCGCCGCTTGGCTCATGACCACGCTCACCACCTCGCCTGCGTGGGTGGCGCTGGTGCAGACCGCCGCCACGCTGCCGGTGCTGCTGCTCGGGTTGCCCAGCGGCGTGCTAGCCGATGCCCTTGAGCGCCGCCGCTTGCTGCTGCTGACGCAGGTTTGGGCGGCGCTGGTGGCGCTGCTGCTGGTGCTGACCGTCAAGCTCGAGGCGCTCACGCCGGCGCTGCTGCTGGCGCTGGTGTTTGCCAATGGCATCGGGCTGGCGCTGCGCTGGCCGGTATATGCCGCCCTGATGCCGCACCTGGTGCCGCGCGCCCAACTGCCCGCTGCGCTGGCGCTCAATGGGGTGTCGATGAACGTCTCGCGCATCGTCGGCCCGCTGCTGGCCGGGTTGATCATTGCGGCGCTGGGCAGCGAGTGGGTGTTTGCGCTCAATGCGCTGCTGGCGGTGGGCTGCGCCGCCCTGATCTGGCGCTGGCGCAGCCCCGTGTGCCCCAAGCCGGCGCCGCGCGAGCCTTTCTGGAGCGCGCTGCGCGTTGGGGTGCGCTTCGTCGCCGAATCGCCGCGTTTACGGCTGGCTTATCTGCAAGTGGGGCTGTTTTTTTTCCATTCGGCGGCGCTGATCGGGCTGCTGCCGCTGCTGGCGCTGCGCTTTGAGGGCGCCAGCGCCAGCACCTTTACCTGGCTGCTGGCGGCCATGGGCAGTGGCGCTATTTTGTCGGCGCTGTACCTGCCGCGCCTGCGCCGGGGGCACAGCCGCGCGTTCATGGTCTGGGCCGGCATGGCGCTGCAGGCGCTGGCGATGCTGGTGGTGACCTGGGCACCGGGGCTGTGGGCGGCGCTGCTGGCCATGTTCGTGGCCGGCATGGCGTGGATCGCGGTGGCCAACACGCTCAACGTGGCGGCCCAGTTTGCGATGCCCGACTGGGTGCGCGCGCGCGCCATTTCGGTCTATCAAATGGCCCTCATGGGCGGCGCCGCCTTGGGCGCGGCGGCGTGGGGCAAGCTGGCGCACTGGGTGGGGGTGCCGCTGTCGGTGTCGCTGGCGGCGCTGTCGGCGCTGTGCTTGGCCACCCTGACCTTGCGCTGGAGCCAGCGCTCGCGCCTGCTCGAAGACCCGGGGCCCGAGGGCGCTGACCGGGAGGCGGAGCCGCCGCTGCAATAGCGCTGCTGCCACCACGGCCTGCTAGAGCGTGTCGAAATCCTGCGGCGCGCCAAAGTCGCCCACCACCACGGTGTGGGTAAGCAGGCGCTGGCCGTGCCAGCGGTGCAGCAGGTAGCCGGGCGGCTCCAGCCGGTAGCGCGCGGGTTGGTCGGCGCGCAGGTCGAGTGCGATCTGGTGCGCCGTCGAGGGTGCGCTGATGGCCAGCGTGTGCGCCACCCGCGTGACCGTGACGCGGTGCAGGTGGCCGCACAGCAGCGCCTGCACCTGCGGGTGTTGCCACAGCAGCGCTTCGAGCGCATCCGCGCCTTGGCGCAACGCCATGTCGTCCATCTCGGCCAGCCCGGTGGCGTAGGGTGGGTGATGCAGCAGCAGCAAGGTGGGCTGGGGGCTGGCCGCCAGCGCCTGCTCCAGCCAGTGCAGCCGCTGCGCGCACAGTTCGCCGTGCGCGCAGCCTTCGGCCACGGTGTCGAGCGCCACCAGGCGCAGCGCCGGGTGCTCCCACACGTACTGCACAAAGGTGGGGTGCAGGCGCTGGCAGGCCTGCAGCCAGTCGGCGCAGGCTAGGCGCAGCGCCGCGCGCTGGTCGTGGTTGCCCAGCAGCGGCAAAACGGGCACGCCCAGCGTGCGCAGCGGCTGCACCAGCTGGCGCAGCAAGGCGTAGTCGGCGGCGCTGCCGCTGTCGCTCAGGTCGCCGCTGAGCAGCAGCAGATCGGGGGTGGGCTGGCGCGCGCACAGGTCGTGCACGCAAGCGCGCAGCAGCGCGGCGGTGTCCACGCGCGCGCCTACGGGCGGCGCGGCGCGCAGGTGCAGGTCGGAGAGCTGGGCGATCAGCATGGGGCTTTGGCGGCGATGCTTTTATCCACCCTGCCAGTCTATCAGCGCGCGAAGCGTTTGCGCGTGAGCGCCAGCGCAATCCAGAACGCGGCCACGGCGTAGAGGGCCAGCACGGCCAAGTGCAGCGCGGCGTCGCTGGGCCATTGGTTCAGGAACAAGGGCCGCACCAGCGCCACGCCGTGGGTCAGCGGCAGCAGCTCGGAGATGGCATACACCACGGCGGGCAGTTGCTCGCGCGGAAAAAACACGCCGCTCAAAAACATCATCGGCGTCAGAAAGAGCGTGAAGTAGTAGGTGAAAAAATCGTAGCCCTGCGCCAGCGCATTGAAGATCAGCGCCAAGCAGCTGAAGGCGATGCCCAGCAGCAGCAGCACCGGCAGCGCCAGCCAGAGCTTGGGGGCCTGGCTGATGCCCAGCAGCAGAATCACGCCCAAAATGGCGCAGACGGTGAACAGCGCCTTGAACGCCGCCCAGAGCATTTCGGCCAGCACGATGTCGTCGAGCGTGACCGGCGCGTTCAAAATGCCGTCCCAGGTTTTTTGCACCTGCATGCGCGAGTAGGCCGAGTACAGGGCCTCGAAGCTGGCGGCGTTCATGGCGCTCATGCAAATCGCGCCGCTGGCCAGAAACAGCAGGTAAGGCACGGCCAGCGGCAGCCCGTCGGGGCCGCTGACGGTGACCTGCCCCACCAGCATCCCCATGCCGTAGCCAAAGGCCAGCAGCCAGATCAGCGGTTCGGCGATGTTGCCCACCAGGCTGGGCAGCGCCAGCTTGCGCCAGACCAGCAGGTTGCGCTGGAACACGGGCCAAAAGCGCCATGACAGCTGCGGGGCGCGCCAGTGGCTGCGGTTGCGAGCGGGCAGGGCGCTCATCCTTGCTGCCGGGTTTGGGGTGTGCGCCGTGACAGGGTGTTTGAGGTGGGTTGTAGCGGCATCGGAAGTTGGGTTCACGAAATCGGGGGGTGGGTCACAACTTATTGGGTCACAACTTTGCACTTGGCCGGACTGAGGGGTGGGTTTTATTTTATGGGTTTCGCTCGTCGGCAAGGGGGTGGGGTAAGGGCTGGGGCTGGGGCGCTGGGGGCGGCCGGCCTCATGCCGTCCGCTGCGCGGCCAAAAATCGGCCGACCGCCCCCAGCGCCCCAGCCCCATCAGAGCATGGGCGTGAAAATCGCGTTGTGAGCATTGCTTGCAATGCATGCATCGACTACACTGCTCGTAGCGCTGCTTCAGAACCCGCCATGCCTACGCTCACCATCCGCAATCTCGACGACCGCCTCAAGCAGCGCTTGCGCCTGCGCGCGGCGCAGCACGGGTGGTCTATGGAGCAAGAAGCGCGTGTGATCTTGGCTCAAGTCTTGGAAACGCCCGCACAGAACGACGGCGCGGCTTGGTTGCAGCGTGTGCGCCAGCGCTTCCAAGGTGTGGCTGGAGACGATTGGCAGCCGAGCGATCGGCGCGAAGGCACCGAGCGCGAACTCCCCCCACTTTGACCCATGACGGCGCGCTACCTGCTGGACACCAACGTGCTGTCGGAGCTGATGCGCCCTCAACCCGATGCCGCCGTGCTTGCTTGGATGGAGCGCCAGACGCCAGCCGGTCTGTACACCAGCGCCATCACCATGGCCGAAATTGAGGCTGGGCTGGCACTCATGCCCTCAGGGCAACGCCAACGTGCGTTGCAGGCGGCGGCCGCCACCATGTTTGAGCAGGACTTTGCCGGCCGCTTGTGGGCCTTCGATGCCGCTGCCGCGCAGGGCTACGCGCAGGTCAAAGCGCAGCGCCACCGGGCGGGCCGTCCCATCGGCCACGCCGATGCGCAAATAGCCGCCTTGGCGCTGATTCACGAGGCCACCCTTGTGACCCGCAACCTGACCGACTTTGCTGGCATTGAAGGCCTCGGCGTTCTCAACCCTTGGGCAAGCAGCTGCGCATAAAGAAAATCGGTGTCAGGCCACAGGACGCAGCCCGAGAAAGACCTCGGCGCCGGTGTCGCTGTATGCGCTGTGCTCAAAGGGCAGCGCCAGCGGCTCGAAACCGGCGGCGGCGATCAGCTGCAACCACACGGCTCTGGGGAACAGCCCCATCCAGTGCCGGTCGTGCACGGCTTGGGTGGCGCCGTTTTCGTCTCGCAGCAGGTAGGCCATGTCGGCGACGTAGCGCTCGGCGTGCGCGTCGGGCATCCAGCGCCATTCGAGGTAGCGCAAGCCGCGTCCGTTGCCGTCGCTGCCGCCGCTTTCGGTGCCGGGCGTGAAGGTCTCGAGCACAAAATCCGGCTGCAACAGCGCCACCCCACCGGGGGCGGTGTGGGCATAAGCCGTGGCGATGACACTGGCCAGATCGGCGCGCGTGCTCATGTAGCTGATGGCGTCGTGCACCAGCACGCAATCAAAGACGCGCCCGAGCCGCAGCGTGCGCATATCGCCCTGAATGTGCGTGCACTCCGGGTTCAGGCGGCGGCTCAAAGCGAGCATGGTCGGCTCCAGATCGACGAGCGTGCAGGCCAGCGCCGCCTTCAAGTGGGCGGCATTGTGGCCACCGCCGCTGCCCAAATCGAGCAGGGTTTGAGGGCGCCGCTGGCAGTGGGCCTCGAACAAACGCCGGTAAAAGGCGGCCTCTTCGAGGTAGTCGGCCACCGGCGTCAAGAGCGGATACCAAGGCGCCAGTTCGCGGTAGAGCTTGGGCATCTGAATGGGGCTGGTCGGGTGTGGCTCAGACATAACCCCGCTTTATACACAGACTTGGGCCATGCATTTTGAGCTTAACCGAGTGTCATGAGGGTATGCACCCGATTTGCCCGCAGCCGATCAAGGTTGGGTGCCATCTTGGGTAGCCGGTTGCCGGGCTGCGAAAGTTGGTTGGTGCGTAGGTGCTCCGGCAGGGCGCCAGCAACGCCGCTGCATCAGTGGCGGTAAACCGCTTTGCGGTCGCCGATGCGCAGCACAAGGATGCGCAGTGCTCCGTCCTCGATGTGGGCGATGATGCGCCAGTCGCTCATCCTTCTTGCCGGATCTGGCGCCCGGTGAGCTTGAGGAACAGGTCTTCGAGGTTGGCGGGGCGGTGCAGGGTGTGCAGCTGCGGCCAGTCGTTGAGGGCGGCCAGCAGCGGGCGCGCGTCGAGGGTGTAGAAAAACACCGTCTCGCCGCTCACCTCCACCCGCTGCGCCAGCCGCGCCAGCGCCGACTGCGCCAGCGCCTGCACCTCGTGGTTTTGCTGGGCATAGACCTCGACCACATCGGGCTCCAGGTGCTGCGCAATCAGCTCGCGCGGGCGCCCTGCGGCGATTTTGCGCCCCTGGTCGATGACCACCAAGCGCTGGCACAGGCGCTCGGCCTCGTCCATGAAGTGGGTGGTGAGCAGGATGCTCTTGCCCTGCTTGAGCAACTGCTGCAGCCGCTCCCACATCAGGTGCCGCGCCTGCGGATCGAGCCCGGTGGTGGGCTCGTCGAGCAGCAGCAGGCGCGGGTCGTTGATGAGCGCGCGCGCCAGCGACAGGCGTCGCTTCATGCCGCCCGAGAGCTCGCCCGGCTTGGCATCGGCCTTGTGCGATAGCGCGGCAAAATCGAGCAGCGCCGGGATGCGCGCCGCCAGCGTGGCCCGGTCGAGGCCGAAGTAGCGCCCAAAGACGCGCAGGTTTTCGGCGCAGCTGAAGTCTGGGTCCAGCGTGTCGAACTGGCTCACCACGCCCATCTGCGCCTTGATGGCTTGGGCGTGCTCGGGCATGGTCAAGCCAAAGGCCTCGACGCGGCCGCTGTCGGCGTGGGTCAGGCCGAGGCTGATGCGCAAGGTGGTGGTTTTGCCGGCGCCGTTGGGGCCGATCAGCCCCAAGCACTCGCCGGGCTCAATCGCAAACGACAGTTCATCGACCACCGCCGCGCCGCCGTAGCGCTTGCAGAGACCATCGACAGTGAACAGGGCAGTCATAGTGCGAGCATTGTGCCGCTTTTGCTTCGCCTTGCCAGCAGGAACACCCGCAACCACTTTTCTGTGATTGCGCCACCTCATGCCCGCACCTGGTACAGGCACAAGCCCAAACCACCTTCGACTCCTTGCTTGTCTAGGCCTTCGCGCTGGTCTGTAGGGCCGCGTCAGGTCAGGTCGGCCTTTGGGGGCTGCGCCAACTGCGCCAACTGCGCCAGCTTGTCGCGCCAGACTTTGCGCACAAAGGGGTCGGCCACGGTGTATTTGCCGTGCGTTGGGCGCAGGATCAGGTTGGCGCTGACCATCTTGTCCACGATGTTTTGCACCTGCGAGGTTTCCACGACGCTGCTGGTGCGGTCGGCGTAGGCGGCCAGGGCGTCGACGCCGAAGAGGCCGGTGGCGCCGTCTTCCGGGCCGGTGGCAATGCGCTCGAACACGGCTTTGCCGAGTTCGCCGAATTCCTCCACCGCCTTGAGTTCCACGTCGGCCGCTGCGTCGGCTAGGGTGGCGCAGATGATGCGCAAGGCGGTGTCCGGGTCGGTGCCGTGGGCTTGCTGTAGCTGCCGCAGTGCCTTGAGCAGCTCTTCGGGCCGGTGGCCCATGGTCTGGAAGCCTTGCCAGGCGGTGTCTAGGCTGGGCAGCACCACGCCGGGGGTGGCTGCGATGCGCTGCAACTGCCACTGCACAAATTCGCGGTCCAGCACCAGGTAAGACACCAAGTGAGCGCCGGCAAAGGGCTGGGCGCGGCGCGAGGTCATGTCGGCGAGCAGCGATTTGTGCGAACCGGTGCCGATGAAGAGTAAACGACCCGGCATGCCGGGCCTGGCGTTGACGGCGTCGCGCGCGGCCTTGAGCGCGTGCAGTAGGGCAAAGCCTTCTTCTGTCCCAAGGGTCTGCTGCACTTCGTCCACGATCAGCACGACGTTAATATGGGCGGTGTTGACCAGCTCTTCAAAGGCTTGGGCTAGCGTGGCGCCACCGGGCTGGCCGACGTCGTCGAGCTGGAAACCAAAACTGAAACCCGCCGCACCCAGGTTGAGTCCCTTGAAGCGTTGCAGCAGACCGGAGCCCGGCGTCTGCAGTTGGCGCAGCGTGTTGCGCACGGCTTCGTGAACCAGGGCCGACGGGTTTTTGGTGCGGTCGACCCAGAGGTCCACGTAGATGACCAGCGCGCCCCGGGTTTCGAGCACGGGGATGAGGTCTTGCCTCAAAAAGGTGGTCTTGCCCACCCGGCGGATGCCCGAGAGAAAAACGCCCGAGCGGGTGCTTTCGTCCAGCGGGCCGGGGTTGAGCAACTGCTCGGCCATTTGGGCGGCGTAGGTCTCTCGATGGAAAAGGCCGGTGGTGTCGGACATGTTATCTCCAAGGTTGATTGCCGGATAATTATCCGCCATGGATAATTAGATGTAAAGCCCGCGATTGTACGGATGGAGCCACCGCTTGGGCGGTAGGTGTCCCCCTGCCTTCTTGGCCGGGCTTAGAATTCCGTCCTTTGACCCTGAGCGCCCCATGCCCAATCCCCATGCCCAGCCCGGCCAACTGCAAGCGGCACTGGCCCCGCACCACGCATGGCTGCAGTACGCCTTGCCCAAGCAGGCCCTGACCGAACTGGCCGGCGCCTTGGCGCGGCGCCCACTCGGTGCCGCCACGCAGTGGGCGATGCGCCGCTTTGCCGCGCGCTACCGCGTGGACATGAGCGAGGCGCTGCAGCCCGACTTTGGCGCCTACGCCACCTTCAACGACTTTTTCACCCGCGCCCTCAAGCCCGGGGTGCGGCCGCTGGCCGAATCGGGGCTGTTGTGCCCGGTCGATGGCGCCGTGAGCCAGCTGGGCCGTATCGAGGGCGACCGCATCTTCCAGGCCAAGGGTCAGCACTACCGCAGCATCGCGCTGCTGGGCGGCGACGCGCAGCTGGCGGCCGGCTTCGAGCACGGCGAGTTCGCCACCCTGTACCTGAGCCCGCGCGACTACCACCGCATCCACATGCCCTGCGCCGGGCGCCTGAAACGCATGATCCATGTGCCGGGAGCGCTGTTTTCAGTCAACCCGGCCACGGCGCGCACCGTGCCGGGCCTGTTTGCGCGCAACGAGCGCGTGGTCTGCGTGTTCGAGGGCGCGCACGCCGGGCGGCGCTTCGACTTTGCGCTGGTGCTGGTGGGGGCCACCATCGTCGGCAGCATGGCCACCGCTTGGCACGGCGTGGTCAACCCGCCGCGCCCGGGCCTGCTGCAAGACTGGCGCTACGAGGAGCGCGCGATCGAGCTCGAGCGTGGCGCCGAGATGGGGCGCTTTTTGCTGGGCTCGACCGTGGTGCTGCTGTTCCCGCCCGGCTTGTTGCGCTGGAACCCAAGCTGGGCGGCCGACCAGCCGGTGCGGCTGGGGCAGCAGATGGCCGATTGGGTTGTATGAGGGCGCGCCTAGGGCAGCGCTTTAGATGCACCCAGGGGTACGAAGGCCACTAGAATGGGCCGCTCTCGACCCCGTCGGCGCAGCGGGGTCACACCAACAATCGGGATGCCATGACTACCTACACGCTACGGGCCGCGTTGCTCAGCTTGACGACCCTCGTTTTTTTGACGGCCTGCCAAGGCCCCGCTGCGCCCGCTGCCGAAGCCCCACCGCCGTGGGTGAAAACGGTGCCGATCGAGGCCTCGGCACCGGGCGAGCGCCAGTTTTCGGGCACGCTGCGGGCGCGCCACGAAACGCCGCTGGCTTTGCAGGTGGGCGGCCGGGTGCTGACGCGGCCGGTGCAGGCCGGCCAACACGTGAGCGCCGGCCAGACCCTGCTGACGCTGGACGCGCACGACCTGCTGGCCAACGAAGCCAGCGCGGCGGCGCAACTGGCCAGCGCCGAAGCGGCGCAGCGCCATGCCGAGCGCGAGCTGGAGCGCCAGCGCCAGCTCGTGGCGCAAGGCTTTGTGAGCGCGCAAACCCTAGAGCGCTTCGAGCTGGCGCTGCGCGAGGCCGTTGCCCGCGTGCAGGCGGCGCGCAGCCAGACGGCGGTGGCGCGCAACCTGCGCCAGCACACGCAGTTGCGCGCCCCGGCGGCCGGGGTGCTGCTCGACCTCAGCGCCGAACCCGGCCAAGTGCTGGCTGCTGGCCAGAGCGTGGGCACGCTGGCGCACGCGGGTGAGCGCGAAATCGAGCTGTTTTTGCCCCAAGGCCTAAACGCGCCGCGCACGGGTTATGCCGTGTTGCCCGACGGCGCGCGCCAGCCGCTGCAGTTGCGTGAAGTGGCCGGCGCGGCCGACCCGCTCAGCCGCACCTGGCGCGCGCGCTACCGCATCGTGGGCGCGCTCGACCCGGTGGTTTGGCCCTTGGGGGCGGTGGTGCGCGTGGCGCTGCAGCCCGAAGGCCACGCGGCCACCGCCGAGGCGGCGCTGCAGCGCGTGCCGCTGGGGGCGCTGGACGAACGCGGCGGCGGTGCGCAGCTGTGGCGCGTGGCCGAGGGCCGGGCGCAGCCGGTGCCGGTGCGCGTGCACCGCATCGACGCCACCCACGCCCACGTCAGCAGCCCGCTGGCGGCCGGTGAGGCGGTGGTGGCGCTGGGCACGCACCGCCTCAGCCCGGGGCTGGCGGTGCGGGAGCTGCCGCGGTGAGCTTTCCCAACCTGTCGGCGCTGGCGGTGCGCGAGCGCGCCGTCACGCTGTTTTTCATCCTGATCGCGGTGCTGGGCGGCCTCTACGCCTTCCTCTCGCTCGGGCGCGCCGAGGACCCCTCGTTCACGGTGCGCACCATGATGGTTTCGGCGCTCTGGCCCGGTGCCACGGCCGAAGAGATGCGATCCCAAGTGGCCGACCGGCTCGAAAAACGCATCCAGGAAGTGCAGAACCTGTACCGCATCGAGAGCACCATCCGGCCCGGGCGGGTCGATCTGCAGGTCGAGTTCCAAGACTACACCCCGAGTGCGCTGGTGCCCGAGCTGTTCGACGAGGTGCGCCAGCGCATGAGCGACGAAGCGCCCCGGCTGCCGCGCGGGGTCGTCGGCCCGTTGATCAACGACGATTTTGGCGACGTGTATTTCGCCCTGATCGCGCTCAGCGCCCCCGGGCTGCCCCTGCCTGAACTCGCACGCAGCGCCGACACCTTGCGCGACCGCCTGCAAGCCTTGCCCGGCCTGCAAAAGGCGCTGTTGCTGGGCGAGCGGCCGCAGCGCGTGTTCATCGATTTCGACCTCGCGCGCCTGCACCAACTCGGCTTGGCGCCGCAGGCGGTGTTCGAGGCCATCGACGCCCAGCTGCAGTTGCTGCCGGCGGGCGCGCTGGAGCTGCAGGGCGCGCGCGTGCTGCTGCGCCTGCCCGCCGAACTGACCGATGCGCAACAGCTCGAACGCGTGCCGCTGCGCGTGGGCGGGCGGCTGCTGCAATTGCAGGACGTGGCGCAGGTGCGCTTGGGCCACGAGGAGCCGCCCAGCTACCTGGTGCGCGCCCACGGGCAGGATGCGGTGCTGCTGGGCGTGGTGATGCAAAAAGGCGAAAACGGGCTGGCTTTTGGCGCCCGCCTGGCCGACTTTGTGCGCCTGCAGCAGGCCGAGCTGCCGCTGGGCATGGAGCTGCGCGTGCTCACCAACCAGACCGACGCCATCACGCAGGCGGTCGATCTGTTCCAGAAAAAATTTCTGGCCGCCATGGCGGTGGTGATGGTGGTGAGCATGCTGGCGATCGGCTGGCGCGCCGGGCTGGTGGTGGGGATTGCGATCCCGCTGACGCTGGGCCTGACCTTTATGCTGATGAAGTTCACCGGCATCAACCTAGACCGCATCACGCTTGGGGCCCTGATCATTGCGCTGGGGCTGTTGGTCGATGACGCCATCATCGCCATCGAGATGATGATCGTCAAAATGGAGCAGGGCTGGGATCGCGTGCGCGCCGCCACCCACGCCTGGAACGCCACCGCCGCCCCGATGCTGTTTGGCACCCTGGTGACGGTGGCCGGTTTCGTGCCGATCGGCTTTGCCCAGTCGGGGGTGGGCGAGTACGCCGGCAACATCTTTTGGGTGCTGGCCTACGCGCTGCTGGCTTCGTGGCTGGTGGCGGTGGTGTTCACACCCTACCTAGGCATCAAGCTGTTGGCGCAAGCCCAGCCCCATGGCGGCCCGGGTGGCCCGGGCGGCGGCCACGGCGGCAGCGCGCACTACCAGAGCCGCGGTTACCAGCGCCTGCGTGCGCTCATCACGGCCTGTGTGAGCTGGCGCAAGAGCGTGGTCGCGGTTACGCTTTTGCTGCTGTTGCTCAGCGCCTGGGCCATGGCGAACCTGGTGCAAAAGCAGTTTTTTCCCGGCTCCGACCGGCCCGAGGTGCTGATCAGCGTGCAACTGCCCCAAGGCAGCCCGATCGCCCAGACCGACGCCACCGTGCGCCGCCTCGAAGCGCTGCTGGTCAACCACCCCGACGTGCGTTCGCTCTCGGCCTACGTGGGGGCCGGTGCGCCGCGGTTTTTCATCTCCGCCAACCCCGAGCAGCCCAACCCGGCCTTTGCCAAGCTGCTGGCCATCGGGGCCGATGCGGCGGCGCGCGAGCGCATCATGGCCGATCTGCAGGCGCGCATCGAGGCCGGCGAGTTTCCCGAGGCGCGGCTGCGCGTGTCGCGGCTGCTGTTTGGCCCCCCGGTGCCGTGGCCGGTGAGCTTTCGCATCGTCGGGCCAGAGCCACAGCAACTGCGCGCCATCGCACAGCAGGTGCAGGGCATCATGCAGGCGCACCCGCACACCCTCAACACCCAGCTCGACTGGGATGAGCGCGCCTTGGTGCTGCAGCTCGAACTCGACGCGCAGCGCCTGCGCCTGCTCGGCCTGACGCCGCGCGAGCTCAAGCAACAGCTCCAGTTCCAGCTCGATGGCGTGGTGGTGAGCGAACTGCGGCTGGGCACGCGCACGGTGCAGGTGCAGGCCCGCGGCGCCCGCGACGGCAGCCCCTTGTTGCCCGAGCAGATCGAAATCCGCAGCCTCGACGGCCGCTTGGTGCCGCTGGCGCAGATCGGCCGCTTCGAGCTGCGCCACGAGGAACCGCTGCTGCGCCGGCTCAACCGCGAGCCCTTCCTGGCGGTGCAGGCCGACGTGCGCGGGGCGCAACCGCCGACCGTCACCGAAGAGTTGTGGCAGCAAATGGCCGCGCTGCGCGCCGAATTGCCGCCGGGCTACCGCATCGACATCGGCGGTTCGGTGGAGCGCGCCGGGCTGGCCAACCAGTCGATCCAGCAACTGTTCCCGCTCATGGTGGCGCTGATGCTGATCTTCATCATGCTGCAGATGCGCTCTTTTTCCGGCACCTTCGTGGTCGTGGCCACGGCCCCGCTGGGGCTGGTGGGGGCGGTGCTGGCGCTGCTGCTGTTTGCGCAGCCCTTTGGCTTCGTGGCGCTGCTGGGGCTGATCGGGCTGGCGGGCATTTTGATGCGCAACACCATGATCCTGACGCAGCAGGTGCAGGACAACTTCCACGACGGACTCGAGGCCGAGGCGGCGGTGGTGGAAGCCGCGGTGCAGCGCGCGCGCCCGGTGATCCTGACCGCGCTCGCTGCCGCGCTGGCCTTCGTGCCCCTGACCTTCGACAGCTTCTGGGGCCCGCTGGCCTACGTGCTGATCGGCGGCGTGGCGGTGGGCACCGCCATCACCTTGCTCTACGTGCCCGCGCTGTACGCGCTGTGGCTGCGCATCGGCCACGCGCCGCCGCCGTCTGCGGCGCCGGTTGCGAAGGCTTAGACGTTAAACAAAAAATTCATCACGTCGCCGTCGCGCACGAGGTAGTCTTTGCCTTCGGCGCGCATTTTGCCGGCGTCTTTGGCGCCTTGCTCGCCGTTGCAGTCCAGGTAGTCGTCGAAGGCGATGGTCTGGGCGCGGATGAAGCCGCGCTCGAAGTCGCCGTGGATCACGCCCGCTGCCTGCGGTGCCGTGGCGCCGATGCGCACGGTCCAGGCGCGCACCTCTTTGGGGCCGGCGGTGAAGTAGGTCTGCAGGCCCAGCAGTTTGAAGCCGGCGCGGATGAGCCGGTTCAGGCCCGGTTCGTCTTGGCCCATTTCTTGCAGAAAGACGAGGCGGTCGGCGGGCTCCATCTCGGCCAGTTCGGCCTCGATCTTGGCGCAAATGGCCACCACCGGCGCGTTTTGCGTCTCGGCGTAGGCTTGCAGCTTGGCCAGCAAGGGGTTGTTTTCGAAGCCGTCGTCGGCCACGTTGCCCACGAACATGGCCGGTTTGGCGGTGATCAGGCACAGCGGTTTGAGCAGCGCCTGGTCGTCGGCGCTCAGCGCCAGCGCGCGCACCGGCTGGCCTTGGTTGAGTGCGGCCTGCACCGGGCCCAGCAGCGCCAGCAGCCGGGCGGCGTCTTTGTCGTTGCCGCTGCGGGCGGCTTTGCTGGCGCGCTGCAGCGCTTTGTCCACCGTGCCCAGGTCGGCCAGGCAGAGCTCGGTCTGGATGACTTCGATGTCGGCCACCGGATCGACGCGGCCGGCGACGTGGATCACGTTCGGGTCTTCGAAGCAGCGCACCACGTTGACCAAGGCATCGGTCTCGCGGATGTGGGCCAGAAACTGGTTGCCCAAGCCCTCGCCTTGGCTGGCGCCGGCCACCAGACCGGCGATGTCCACGAATTCGACGATCGCCGGCACGATGCGCTCGGGCTTGACGATGGCCGCCAGCTGCTGCAGGCGCGCGTCGGGCACCTCGACCACGCCGACGTTGGGCTCGATGGTGCAAAAAGGGTAGTTCTCGGCCGCGATGCCGGCCTGCGTCAGGGCGTTGAAGAGGGTGGATTTGCCGACGTTGGGCAAACCGACGATGCCGCACTTGAGACTCATGGAAGCCCTAAAATGACAAAAAACAGAAGCCGCCGATTTTACCGGTGCCGCCAGCCTGCCAGACTCCCTCTGTCCCCGCTGCCCCGCTTTTTCCTTTACCGGGATTTTTTTGCGCCATGCCGCTCGACCCGCACGACCCCAGCCTCTGGGAGCTGCCCGCTGCCCTGGAGCCGATGCTGCCCGATGTGCGCCTGCAGATCGACCCAGACCCGGTCGAGGCCATGCCGGCGCTGCGCCGGCGGCTGGCGGCGCTGCTGCTCGAGGGCGCGCAGGCGCATGATTTCGCGCGCCGCTTGACCTTCATCGAAACCGGGCTGCGCCTGACGCTGCAAAACCGGCCCGACGACAGCCTGCTGGTGCTGGTGCAAATGCTCTCGGATCGGCAATACGGCTACTGCGCCACCCACGCCTTGCTCGCGGCCAGCGCCTGTCTGCTGGTGGCGCCGCTGCTGCCGATCGAGGAGCCGCAGCGCGGCGCGCTGCTGCGCGCGGCCCTGACCATGAACATCGCCATGGCCGAGCTGCAAGACCTGCTGGCCACCCAGGCACAGCAGACCACGGCCTACCAGCGCGAAAAAATCAGCGCCCACCCGAGCGACTCGGCGGCCCTGCTGCGCGCCTTGGGCGTGACCGACGCCGACTGGTTGCGCTGGGTGCAAGAGCACCACGAAGCGCCCGACGGCAGCGGTTACCCGAGCCAGAAAACCGAGCTCGATCTGGGGCAGCAGTTGCTGCGCCTGAGCGATCTGTTCGTGGCGCGCATCAGCCCGCGCAGCACCCGGCGCGGCATGTGGCCCAAGGTGGTGGTGGGCAACCTGTACCTCGAGGCCGAAGCCAGCGCCAGCCCGTTGGGTGCTTGCTTTGTGAAGCAGTTCGGCATGTACCCGCCCGGCACCTTGGTGCGGCTCAAAACCGGGGAAACGGCGCTGGTGGTGCGGCGCGGGGCCAAGGTCAACGCCCCGCTCGCGCTGGCCATCACCGGGCCCGACGGCATGCTGCTGAGCATCCCGGTCAAGCGCGACACCCAGCTGCCCCTGTACGCCATCACGGCCCCGGTGGCGCCCGAGGATCTGCGCATCCGGCTCGATCTGGCGCGCCTGCTCAAGCGCATTTGAGCGCTGGGGTGGTTGGGGTGGTTGGGGTGGCTGGCGTGGCTGGCGTGGCTGGCGTGGCTGCAGGGCAGGCCGCTTACTGCCACGCGCCCCAGCGCCCGTAGCCGGGCATGCCCTCGTGCAACGTCAAGCCCGCGCCCTGGCGCACGATCGCGTTCATGCCAAAGGTGACCGCGCCCAGCAGCCGCCGGTCTTGGCGGTAGCTGTGCAACAGGCTGCTCACCGCGTCGCCTTGCTCGATGCCGGTGGCCGGATCGACATCGGGGATGGAACAGCGCGCGCAGGGCTTTACCGGTTGCAGCCAGACTTCGGCTGTTTCGCTGCTTGTTGCGCTGGCGGTGCCCACGCCGGCGCGGGTCGCCACAGGAAAACGCAGTTCGGCCAGCCGGTCTTCGTCGTGCGCCTCTAGGCTGCCCAGCAGCAGGTTGGGGCGAAAGCGCTCCACCCCCAGCGCTTCTTGCCCGAGCAGGCGCCGGCGCTGGTTGAGTTCGTCCAGCGCCGCCGCGCTCAGCAGCAGCAGCGGGTAGCCGTCGCTGAAGGTGTTGGGGGCCTGAATGCCGCCGGTCCAGCGCACATCCGAAGGCCGCACGCAATCCGGGTCGAAGCGCACCAGCCGCAACCGAAGCCCGAGCTGGGGCCGATCGGCGAGCAAAAAATCGCTGAACCACTGCGCCGCCACGTCGCCCATGTCGTAGGCGTCGAGTTCGTCGTCCCAGACCCGCACCCTGCACGGCGCTTCGGCCGCATCCAGCGCCAGATAGAGCGACAACATGCCCGGCGCCTGCAGCTCGAGCTGCCCGAGCCTGAAGCGCGGCCGCACCAGCGCCAGCCGCGGCAGCTCGCGTTGCGACAGGAATTCGCCGCGCTGATCGACCACCATCCAGGTGCGGTCCCAGAGCAGCCCGGTGGGCAGCAGCTCGGCTTGCGCCAGCCGCACCCCGGCACAGGATTTGATGGGATAGACCCAGAGCTGTTCGATCGTCAGGGGCAGCGGCGTTTCGGTGTAGGGGGGCTGGGTCATGGGCGTAGCTCGCTAAAGTGCAACATTGTCCAATAGCCGACAATAGCCGACAATAGCCGGCAATATGCATCCTCACACTTTGTTGGAATTGGGCAGCGCACTGCTGAGCCGCGTGCTGCGTTTTGAACACCCGGCCGACGCCACCGTGGCCGATTTTTTTCGCCAGCAAGGCGCGCTGGGCAGCCGCGAGCGCGCCCTGCTGGCCGACGCGGTGTTTGCCGTGCTGCGCGACCGCCCGCGCCTGCAGTGGCTGGCGGCGAGCCACCCGGGGCGCACGCCGCAGCAGGAGCGCCCGGCCCGCCCGCAGCGCCCCAACCACGCCGCGCAGCCCCAAGGCACGGCGCAAACGCGCGCGCTGCTGCTGCTGGCTTGGACCGGCCCGCCCGAGCGCCTGCAAGCCGCCTGCACGCCCGAAGAGTGGGATTGGCGCACGCAGGCGCTGGCGCGCCAGCTCGATGCCAGCGCACCGCCCGCCTGCCGCCACGGCCTGCCCGATTGGCTGGCCGAGGCGCTGCGCGCGGAACTGCGGCTGCAGCGCGCGGGTGCGGTGCTGGGCCAGCCCGAATCCGAGGCGGCAGTGGAGCCAGAGGCAGAGGCAGAGGCAGAGGCAGAGGCAGAGGCAGAGGCAGAGGCAGAGGCAGCAGAAGCAGAAGCAGAAGCAGAAGCAGAAGCAGAAGCAGAAGCAGAAGCAGAAGCAGAAGCAGAAGCAGAAGCAGAAGCAGAATTCCAAGCCGCCGCACAGGCCTTGCGCCAGCCGGCGACGCTGGACGTGCGCGTCAACCTGCTCAAAGCCAAGCGCCCCGCCGTGCTGGCGCTGCTGCAAGAGGCCGGCTTGCAGGCCACCGCCACGCCGCACTCGCCCTGGGGCATCCGGCTGGCGGGCAAGCCGGCGCTGCAGCGGCTGGCGGCTTGGAGCGAGGGCCAAATCGAGGTGCAAGACGAGGGCGCGCAGCTGCTGGCACTGCTGCTCGAGCCCAAGCGCCTCGAGACGGTGATCGACTTTTGCGCCGGCGCCGGCGGCAAGACGCTGGCCCTGGGCGCCTTGCTGCGCAACACCGGCCGCCTGTACGCCTTCGACACCTCGGCGCACCGGCTCGATGCCCTCAAGCCGCGGCTGGCGCGCAGCGGCATCGACGCCGTGCACACGCTGGCGCTGGCCCACGAGCACGACCAGCGCTTGCAGCGGCTGGCAGGCAAGGCCGACCGGGTGCTGGTCGATGCGCCCTGCACCGGCTTGGGCACGCTGCGGCGCCAGCCCGACCTGATGTGGCGCCAGAGCCCGGCCGACGTGTTGCGGCTGGCCGAGTTGCAGGGCCGCATCTTGGCGGCGGCGGCGCGGCTGCTCAAGCCCGGCGGGCGGCTGGTCTATGCCACTTGCAGCCTGCTGCGGGCTGAAAACGAAGCCGTTGCCGCCGCCTTTGACCAAGCCGAACCCGGCTTCGAGGCCCTGCCGGCGGCGCCCATCTTGGCGCGCTGCGGCGTGGAAGGTGCGCAGCAGCTCTGCCGCGGCCCCTACTTGCGCCTGTGGCCGCACCGGCACGGCTGCGACGGTTTTTTTGCCGCCGTCTGGCAGCGCCGGGATTAAACAAAATATCCGGGGAACGCCGGCGCGGGTTCTAGAATCCCACACTTGGTCCGGCTGGGCCATCGCGTGCGCTGGCCAGCTGTGCTGGCGCAGAGTGGGCTGTTTCTGTCTGGTGTACGGGCGGTGTGTTGGTGGCCGTTGTTTGAAAGGTTTGCGGTGTCGATCGAATCGTTTTGGGGCGCGTCCTTGCATTTTCTGGTCCATGGCCTCACCGGGGCGGCGTGGTGGCAGGCGCTGCTGCTGGGCTTGGTGTGCACGCACCTGACCATCGTCAGCGTCACCCTGTACCTGCACCGCCACTCGGCGCACCGCGCCCTCGACCTGCATCCGGCGCTGGCGCATGGTTTTCGCTTCTGGCTCTGGCTCAGCACCGGCATGAAAACCAAAGACTGGACCGCCATCCACCGCAAGCACCACGCCAAATGCGAGCAGGTGGGCGACCCGCACAGCCCGGTGGTGTTCGGCATCAAAAAGGTGTTCTGGCAAGGGGCTGAGCTGTACCGCGCCGAAGCGCAAAACCCCGACACGCTGGCGCGCTACGGCCACGGCACCCCAGACGACTGGATCGAGCGCCGGCTCTACAGCCGCTGGCCGCAGGTCGGCATCGTGCTCATGCTGCTGCTCTACGTGTCGCTGTTCGGGGCGCTGGGGCTGGCGCTGTGGGCCATGCAGATGGTCTGGATTCCGTTCTGGGCCGCTGGCGTGGTCAACGGCATCGGCCACTACTGGGGCTACCGCAATTTTGAGTCGCCCGACGCCAGCGCCAACGTCTCGCCGTGGGGCATTGTGATCGGCGGCGAGGAGCTGCACAACAACCACCACACCTATCCAACGTCGGCCAAGTTCTCGGTCAAGCCCTACGAGTTCGACCTCGGCTGGGCCTACATCCGCGCGCTGTCGGCGCTGGGCTTGGCCCGGGCGCGCAAGACGCCGCCCAAGCCGGCCTTTGGTGCCGTGCGGCCCGTGGCCGACGCCGACACGCTCGAAGCCCTGATCGCGCACCGCTACGAGGTCATGGCCGCCTACGCGCAGCAGATGCGCGCCGCTGTGGCGGCCGAGCTCGCCGGCCTGCAAGCCCGGCGCTCCGACGCCTCGGCGCTGCGCGCGGTGCGGCGCTGGCTGCACCGCGACGACGCGCAAGTTCCGCCGCAGCACCAGGCCTGGGTGCAGCAGGTGCGCGCCCAGCACCCGACGCTGGCGCAGATGCATGCCATGCGCGAAGAGCTGCGCTTGCTCTGGAACAACACCGCGCGCTCGCGCGAGCAACTGGCGCAGGATTTGCACGCCTGGTGCCAGCGCGCCGAGGCCAGCGGCATTGCAGCACTGCGCGAGTTCTCTGAGCGCTTGCGCGCCCTGCAATCCGCGCCCGCGCTGGCCGCTTGAGGCTGCGCTGTACACCGCACTGAAGGAGTCGATGCAATGGGTTTTCCGTGGCTGCTGGCCTTGAAATTGGTGCCTTGGGGCGACGTGATCGAGCACGCGCCCAAGGTGCTCGCCGGCGCACGCCGTTTTCTGGACAAAAGCCGCTCGGGCTCCAGCGCGGCCAGCGTCAACCCGGTGCCCACGGGCAACGGCACGCCGCACGAGCGCCTGCAGGTGCTCGAGACGCTGTGCCAGCAGCTGCAGGCCGATCAGGCCCAGCTGGCGCAGACCAACGCCGACTTGGCCGAACAAAACGCGCGCCTGATCGATCAAGTCGAGCGCCTGCGCAAGCGCAGCCGCTGGCTCGTGGCCGGCGGCGGCTTGCTCACGCTGGGGCTGGTGATGCTGGCTTGGCAGGCTTACTAAGGCGGGTTGAGGGGTTCAAACGTGGCATCGCAGCCGCTGCCGGCCGCGATCCAGCGCCGCGCCAAGCGGTTCCACAGGCGCGCCCACAGGCGCAGGGGGGCTGCGCTGGCTTGGTCTGACTGGGTGTGGTCGTGCCCGGCGCTGCTGGCCACGATGGCGCCGCAGCGGTAGCGCTGCTGCCCCGCTTCCCAGCGCAACAAGCGGCAGGCGCCACGCACGCGCAAGCTGAGCACGATGCCCAGCGGACACGGTTCGGCCAAGCAACACAGGCCGCAGCCGTTGCAGGGCTGGCCTAGGGCGGGTTTGGCCGGTGCCTGCGGCTCGACCTGCAGCAGCTGCCAGTGCTTGGGCATGGGTGATGGCCTATCGTGTGTGGCGGGCTCAGGGCTCAGGGCTTGGAGCTTGGAGCTTGGAGCTTGGAGCTTGGAGCTTGGTGCCAGGCGCTCAGGCCGTGGCCCGCGGAGGTGGCGCCGCGCCGCGCGCCAGCACCGGCGCCAAGGCGATGCCGGTGTGGCTGCCTTGGCACACCAGGTCTTCTGGGGTGCCTTGCGCCACCAAGCGGCCGCCATCTTGCCCGCCTTCGGGGCCGAGATCCAGCACCCAGTCGGCTTCGGCGATCAGGTCCAGGTCGTGCTCGATCACCAGCACGCTATGGCCGCCATCCACCAGCCGGTGCAGCACGCGGATCAGGCGCTCCACATCGGCCATGTGCAGCCCCACCGTGGGTTCGTCGAGCACGTACAGGGTGTGCGGGATTTTGAGGCCGCGGCGCGTCAGATCGTGGCGCACCTTGCTCAGCTCGGTCACCAGCTTGAGCCGCTGCGCCTCGCCACCCGAGAGCGTGGGCGAGGGCTGGCCCAGCGTCAGGTAGCCCAGCCCCACGTCGTGCAGCAGTTGCAGCGGCTGGGCGATGGCCGGCATGGCGGCAAAGAAATCCAGCGCCTGATCGACCTCCATGCGCAGCACCTCGGCGATGCTGCGGCCGCGCCAGCTCACGGCCAGCGTGTCGGGGCTGAAGCGCGCGCCGTGGCAGACCTCGCACGGCAGCTTCACGTCGGGCAAAAAGCTCATGGCGATGGTGCGCAAGCCTTGCCCCTCGCAGTGCGGGCAGCGGCCGGCGCCGGTGTTGAAGGAAAAGCGCGCCGGCCCGTAGCCGCGCGCCCGCGCTTCCAGCGTGTCGGCGTAGAGCTTGCGGATGGTGTCCCAAAAGCCGATGTAGGTCGCGGGGCAGGAGCGCGGCGTTTTGCCGATCGGGGTTTGATCGACTTCGAGCACGCGCTCGATGCTTTCGCAGCCGATCAGCGCCTGGCAGCCCTGCCAAGCCGGGCGCTCGCCCGCGTCCCAAGCGCGCCGCCCGGCCTGCGTGCTGCGCAGCTGCACCGCGCTGGCGGCGTTGGCCAGCAAGACCTCGCGCGCCAGCGTGGACTTGCCAGACCCACTCACCCCCGTGACCGCCACCAGCCGCCGCAGCGGCAGCTGCAGCGTGAGCTGCTGCAGGTTGTGGCGCTGCGCCCCCTTGACCAGCAGCCAGTCGGGGGCCGGCAAAGAATCAGCGTGCGCGGTGAGGCCGCCTGTTGCGCCGGGTGGGCTGGGGGTGGGGGCCGGCAAGGAATCGGAACGTGTGACTGAGGCCACCCAGCGCCGCGCCTGCAGCGGATGGCGCATGGCGTGCAGCAGGTAGCGCCCGGTTTGCGAATCGGGGGCGGCCATCAGGTCGGCCACGGTGCCTTGGGCCACCACCTGGCCGCCGCGCACCCCGGCGCCCGGGCCGATGTCGATCAGGTGCTCGGCGCGGCGTATGGTGTCCTCGTCGTGCTCCACCACCACCAGCGTGTTGCCTTGGCGGCCGAGCTGTTGCAGGGCATCGAGCAAAATTCGGTTGTCGCGCGGGTGTAGGCCGATGGTCGGCTCATCCAGCACATAACACACCCCTTGCAGACTGGAGCCGAGCTGCGCCGCCAGCCGGATGCGCTGCGCCTCGCCGCCGCTCAGCGTCGGTGCGCCGCGCTCCAGCGTCAGGTAGCCCAGCCCGACTTGCTGCAAAAACCGCAGGCGGCCCAAAATTTCGGGCAGCAGATCGCGCGCGATCTGCGCCTGCCGTGCCGACAAAGCGCCGCCCTCGGGCAGCGCCTGCATCCAGGCGTGCAGCGCGTGCACGCTCATCCGCGCCAGTTCGGTGATGGTGCGGCCTTGGAACTTCACGGCGCGCGCCACCGGGTTCAGGCGGCTGCCGCCGCAGGTGCCGCAGGGCTGGTCGCTCAGGTCGTCGAAGTCGGGTTCGCTCAGGCTTTGCTCGCGGCCCTGGCCGTCGTCGGGCGGGCGGCTGTCGTCGAACGCCTGGCGCTGCTGGCGGTTCAGCTGCACACCGGTGCCCACGCAATCCGGGCACCAGCCGTGTTTGCTGTTGTAGGAAAACAGGCGTGGATCCAGCTCGGCGTAGCTGCTGCTGCACAGCGGGCAGGCGCGCAGGGTCGAGTAGCCCTCGATCTGCCCCACGCCGGCGCCGCTGCCCCCGGCCGCCAGCGCGTGCGCCAAGCTGCCCGGGCGGGCGGCGTCGTCTGGGCCGCCGATGCCGCTGAGCACTTGCAGCACGCCCTTGCCGTGTTCGAGCGCGCGCTCGATCAGCTCGCGCAGCGCGGCCTCGTGCTCGGGCTGCACCTCGAGGCTGCCCACCGGCAGCTCGATCTGGTGCTCGCGAAAGCGCTCCAGCTTGGGGAAGCCCTGCGTGGGCACGAACTCGCCATCGACGCGCAGGTGGCTGTAGCCGCGCTGGCGCGCCCAGTCGGCCAGCTCGGTGTAGAGGCCCTTGCGCCCGCGCACCAGCGGCGCCAGCAAGCCGATGTGCTGGCCACGAAAGCGGCCCATCAGCTGCCCTAGGATCGCCGCCGGGCTCTGCGGCTGCACCGGGCTGTCGTCGTGGACGCAGTGCTGGGTGCCCAGCTTGACGTAGAGCAGGCGCAGGTAGTGCCAGACTTCGGTCACCGTGCCGACGCTGGACTTGCGCCCGCCGCGCGACAGCCGCTGCTCGATCGCCACCGTGGGCGGGATGCCGTGCACGGCATCGACTTCGGGCCGCCCGGCCGGTTGCACGATGCTGCGCGCGTAGGCGTTGAGGCTTTCGAGGTAGCGGCGCTGGCCCTCGTTGAACAAGATGTCGAAGGCCAGCGTCGATTTGCCAGAGCCGCTCACGCCGGTGATGACGCTGAAGCGCCCGCGCGGAATGGCCAGCGAGAGGTTCTTCAGGTTGTGCTCTTTGGCGTTGACGATCTGGATCGACGGGGCGTGGTCGCGAGTTGCGGCGGCTGGTGTGAGGTTTGGTAGCCACGGTGGCGGGGGCTCTTGTGCGCGCAAGCCCTCAGCCTCGGCGTAGGCGCGCAGGGCGGCGGCGGTGTGGCTGCTGGGGTGCAGGCGCACCTCTTCGGGGGGGCCTTGGGCCACCACCAGGCCGCCGTCGGCACCGGCGTCGGGCCCGAGGTCGATCAGCCAGTCGCTGGCGCGGATCACGTCGAGGTTGTGCTCGATCACGATCAGCGAATGGCCCGCGTCCACCAGCTTACGCAGGGCGCGCATGAGCTTGGCGATGTCGTCGAAATGCAGCCCGGTGGTGGGCTCGTCGAACAGCAGCAACTGCCCCAGCGGCGGTGGGATTTTGGTGCGCGCTGTCGCGGAGCTTGCGGTCGCGGAGCTTGCGGCCGCGGTGTGCGCGGCCGGGCTGGCGGGCTGCTGGGTGGCCGCGCCCGGCCGGGCAGGGCGGCGCCGGGCGGCAGCGGCGGTAGCTGCGTCGGTCTGCGCCGCGATCGCTAGGTGCGCCGCTAGCTTGAGGCGCTGCGCCTCGCCACCGCTGAGGGTGGGCACGGGTTGACCGAGTTTGAGGTACTCCAGTCCCACATCCACCAAGGGCTGCAGGGCGGCGCAAAAGGCGCGCTCCAGCTTGGCTTGGGCCGGATCAACGGCAGGGGGGCTGTGGCGGCTCGGGGCGCTGGATTGGTTTGCGGGCTGGGCGGCGATTTGGTCGGCTGCTTGGTCAGTGGCTTGGTCAGTGGCTTGGTCGGCCTGCGGCTCGGTGCTGTGGTCTGTACCCACACCCACACCTAAGCCAGAGCCAGAGCCAGAGCCAGAGCCAGAGCCAGAGCCAGAGCCAGAGCCAGAGCCAGAGCCAGAGCCAGAGCCAGAGCCAGCACCCGCACCAAACAGTTGCAGCGCCTCGCTCACCGTGAGCTCGAGCAGGTCGGCGGCGTTCAGGCTGCGGCCGCCGCGCTGCAGGCAGACTTCCAGCACCTCGGGCCGGTAGCGCTTGCCCAAGCAATCGGGGCAGCGCAGATAGACGTCGCTCAAAAACTGCATCTCGACGCGCTCGAAACCGCTGCCGCCGCAGCCCGGGCAGCGCCCGTCGCCGCCGTTGAAGCTGAACTTGGCGGCGGTGTAGCCGCGCTGGCGCGCCAGCGGTTGCGCCGCCAGCAGCGCGCGCAGGGCGTCCCAAGCGCCAAGGTAGCTGGCGGGGTTGGAGCGCGCCGTCTTGCCGATCGGCGACTGGTCGATGAACACCACCGCGCTCAAGCGCTCGGCCCCCAGCAGGGCATCGTGCGCCAGCGGCGCATCGGTGGGCTGGCCAAAATGGCGCTGCAGCGCAGGCGCCAGCACGTCCTGAATCAGGGTCGATTTGCCGCTGCCGCTCACGCCCGTGACGCAGACCAGGCGCTGCAGCGGAAAATCGACGTCGATCGCCTGCAAATTGTGGGCGCGCACGCCGCGCAGCTGCAACCGCGGCGTGCTGGCCGTGACCATGCGCTTGAAGCCAAAACCCACCTGCTTGCGCCCGCCCAAGTAGGCGCCGGTGAGGGTGTCGGCGTGGCCCAGGGCGCTGGGCGGGCCGTCAAACACAATCTGGCCGCCGCGCGCGCCGGGGCCGGGGCCCATGTCGATGACGCGGTCGGCGGCGAGCATGAGCGCCGGGTCGTGCTCCACCACCACCAGGGTGTTGCCGGCGTCGCGCAGGCGCTGCATGGCTTGCAGAATGCGCCCCATGTCGCGTGGGTGCAGCCCGATGCTGGGCTCGTCGAGAACGAACAGGGTGTTGACCAGCGAGGAGCCCAGCGCCGTGGTCAGGTTGATGCGCTGCACCTCGCCGCCGCTGAGGGTGCGGCTTTGCCGATCCAGCGTCAGGTAGCCCAGCCCGACCTCGCACAGGTATTGCAGCCGGGTGCAAATTTCGTCGAGCAGCAGCTTGAGCGCGGGCGCGCCATGAGGCGCTGCCGCAGCCGGGGAGGAAGCGGCAGAGGAATCGGAACCAGAAGTAAACGAGCCCGCCGCCCCGAGGATGGGCGCTTCCGTGGCTGGGGGGGTGGCGGGTGAGGAATCGGAGCCTGCGACTGACGAACCCGCCACCCCCCCAGTCGCGGCAGCGCCCCCACCCGCAACAAAGCCAGTCCGCGACCCCGCCAGCCGCGCAAAAAACACCCGCAAACGCTGCAGCGGCAGGCGCATCAGGTCGTGCAGACACAGCCCCGGCAGGGCTTCGAGTTGGGCGCGGCTCCAGGCCACGCCGGGCGGCATGAAACGCTGTTCGGGTGGCAATACCGCGTCGGCGTCGGCTTGGCTGCCCAGGCGCCACAGCAGGCCCTCGGGCTTGAGGCGCGCCCCTTGGCAGGCCGGGCATTCGGTGTAGCTGCGGTATTTCGACAGCAGCACCCGAATGTGCATCTTGTAGGCCTTGCTCTCGAGGTAGTCGAAAAAGCGCCGGATGCCGTACCACTGGCGCTTCCAGTCGCCGCGCCAGCCGGGGTCGCCTTCGAGCACCCAGTGGCGCTGCGCCGGGCTCAGGTGCATCCAGGGCGTGTCGCGCGGGATGCCGGCCGCCTCGGCGTGGAGCAGCAGCTCGTCTTGGCATTCTTGGTAGGCCGGGGTCTGGATCGGCTTGATGGCGCCGGCGCGCAGGGTGCGTTTTTCGTCCGGGATCACCAGCCCCCAGTCGATGCCGATCACGCGGCCAAAACCGCGGCAGCTGGGGCAGGCGCCCAGCGCCGAGTTGAAAGAAAAATGCGCCGGCAGCGGCTCGGCGTAGCGCATATCGCTCTCGGGGCAATGCAGGCCGGTGGAAAAACGCCACACCGTGGGCGCGGCGGATGCGCTGGAAGGGGCGGGCGAGTCCGCGGCCGAGGTGCTATGTGCCAAAGGCGCGCTGTCCGCACCCGGGGCCTCTTGCAAATACACGTTCAAGCGCCCAGCGCCGTGCTCTAGGCAGCGCTCGATGGCTTCGAGCACACGCGCGCGCTCGGCGCGGCTGAGCAGCAGCCGGTCGGCCACCACGTCGAGCACCTGCACCGGCGCGCTGTCGGGGCCGCTGCCGGCTTGCTGGCGCTGGCCCAGCACCCGGGTGTAGCCGCTGGCGCTCAGCCACTGCTCCACCTCTTGCGCGCTGCTGCTGGCCGGCAGCTGCACCGGGAAAGTGAGCAGCAGGCGCGGCTCCTGCCCCGTGCGGGCGTGCTCTTGCGCGCTGCGGCGCAGCAGCTCGGCGTAGAGGGTGTCGGGGTGGTCGGCGCGCACCGGCAGCGCTGTCTGGCGGTCGTAAAGCTGCGCCGCGCGCGCATAGAGCAGCTTGAGGTGGTCGTTGAGCTCGCTCATCGTGCCCACGGTGGAGCGCGAGTTGCGCACCGGGTTGCTCTGGTCGATGGCGATGGCCGGCGGCACGCCCTCGACCCGATCGACCGCCGGGCGGTCCATGCGGTCGAGGAACTGGCGCGCGTAGGCGCTGAAGGTCTCGACGTAGCGGCGCTGCCCCTCAGCGTACAGGGTGTCGAACACCAGGCTGGATTTGCCCGACCCGCTCGGCCCCGTGACCACCGTCAGCTCGCCGGTGCGCAGATCGAGGTCGAGGTTTTTGAGGTTGTGCTGGCGCGCCCCGCGAATGCGGATCAGCCCTTCGGGCGCAGGCGGCACGGGTTCGGGCGGCAGCAAGGGCCTTGCAACCGCTTAGGGCTTGACGATCAGCACTGGCACCTTGGCGTAAGTGAGCACTTTTTGTGCCACGCTGCCCAGAATCAGCGCCTTGACGCCGGTGCGGCCGTGCGAGCCCATGACGATCAGGTCGCAGCCTTCGTCTTGCGCGGTTTCCAAGATGCCTTCGTAGGTGCTGTTGCGCTCGATGGTGTCGGCGGCAAACGCCACCCCCTGCGCTTCGCAGCAGCTCTGAATATCGCCCAGCGCGCGGTCGGCGGCGGCTTGCGCTTCGCCCATGTAGGCTTGCAGGCCGGCGGCCGAGGCGTCGCCGATGCCGATGTAGGGGAAGGGGTCGATCACGTACAGCCCGACCACCGAGGCCCCGTGCACCTTGGCCAGAGCGGCGGCAAATTCGGCCGCACCATGCGCCAGTTTGGAGCCATCAGAGGGCACCAAGATTTTTTTGAACATCGCGACTCCATGCGTTGAGCCGTTTGCACGGCGGGGCCATCATCTTAACCAAGCTGGGGCGGTGCTGGGCTGGTTGCCGGGTCGCTGGCTGATTGCGCCAGGCGCTGCCCGATGCGCTGCCAGCACACCAGTTGCTCGGCGGCGCTGGCCGCGCCCCAGCGCGCGATTTCGTCCAGCGTGCGCCAGCAGCCCAGGCACAGGCCGCTGGCGGCGTCCATGCGGCACACGCCGACGCAAGGCGAGGGCAAGCCACGGCCGGCGCGGGCCGCGCGCAACGCCGCGGCCAGATCGGGGCGGCGCGGAGCTGTCGCGGTGGATGACGGGGTGGCAGGATCGGTCGCAGGAGCGGTGGCGGAGGCACTCATGCGGGCATGGTAGCGCCATGCCCCTACCCAAGCGCAGCGAGGGGGCGTTGCAGGCCGATGCGCAGTAGGGTATTTGGCCCTAGGCGCTGCCCGCCGCGCGCCGCGACAGCAGCGCCCGCGCTACCCGCGAGCCGCTGGGGCGCCCGAGTGCGGCGCTGATGTACGCGCCGGCCTCGACCAGCGCCTCGAGATCGACGCCGGTGTGCACCCCCATGCCGTGCAGCAGATAGACCAGGTCTTCGGTGGCCACGTTGCCGCTGGCCCCGCGGGCGTAGGGGCAGCCGCCCAGGCCGGCCACCGAGGCATCGAACTGCGCCACCCCCAGCTGCAGCGCCGCCAGCGTGTTGGCCAGCGCCTGACCGTAGGTGTCGTGGAAGTGGCCGCTCACCTCGTGCAGCGCGTAATGCTGCAAGGTGGCCTCGAAGGCGCGCTGCACCTTGAGCGGCGTGCCCACGCCCAAGGTGTCGGCCACGCCCACGTGCTGCACCCCAATGCCTTTCATCAGCCGCGCCAGCTGCCCCACCTGCTGCGGCGCCACCTCGCCCTCGTAGGGGCAGCCCACGGTGCAGCTCATGGCGCCGCGCACAAAAATGCCGGCCGCGCGCGCGGCTTGCACCACCGGCGCAAAGCGCTCGATGCTCTCGGCCACGCTGCAGTTGATGTTTTTCTGGCTGAAGGCTTCGCTGGCCGAGCCAAAAACCACGATCTCGTCGGGCCGGTCGGGCAGCGCCGCCTCCAGGCCCTTGAGGTTGGGCACCAGCACGGCGTAGCGCACGCCGCTCTGGCGCACCAGGCCGGCCATCACAGCGTGGTTGTCGGCCATCTGCGGCACCCACTTGGGGCTGACGTAGCTGGTGACTTCGATGTGGCGCAAACCGGCCGCCTGCAGCCGCTGCACCAGCTCGATCTTGACCGCAGCGGGCAGCGCTTGGGCCTCGTTTTGCAGCCCGTCGCGCGGCCCGACTTCGACCAGATGCACTTTGGGGGGTAGGTTCATGCGCGGCTCCGATTAGGGGGGATGCAGTTCAAGCGGGCACGAAGCGCAGCAGCTCGGCCCCTTCGCTCACCTGGTCGCCAGGGGCATAGAGCAGTTCGGCCACGGTGCCGTCGGCGGGGGCGGATAGGGTGTGCTCCATTTTCATGGCCTCCATCAGCGCCAGTGGCTGCCCTTTTTTGACCGCTTCGCCCGCGCTGACGCAAAACGACAGCACCTTGCCCGGCATCGGGGCGCTCAGACGGCCGCCCTCGGGGGCGTGGTCGCCGGCGTGGGCGAGCCGGTCGATCTCCACGATCTGCGCCGCGCCCTGCGGCGTGAAGACGTGCACCTGCTCGCCCAGCATGTAAACGCTGGCGCGGCTGCTGTGCCCGCCAAAGCCCAGCTCCAGCGCCCACGCGCTGCCAGCGGGCAGTGAATGAAAGCGCAGTGGGCCTGCGCAGTCCGCTGCAGCGGCTGCGGGCGCAACCGCCGCAGCGGCCTCGGCATCAGCCTGCGCCGCCTGCACCGCCGGCGGCTCCACGCACAGCTGCACGCTGGCGTCGCGCGCATAGACCAAGCTGGCCGCCACCGGCTGGCCCCGGTACTCGAAGGCCAGGCGGCGCCGGGCGGCGTCGGCGCTGGGGTGGCTGCACCAGCCGTCGCGGCGGCTGAAGGGGTCGGGGTTTTCTAGGGCGCGCTCGTCGAGCAGGGTTTGCGCCGTGGCCGTGGCCACGGCCAGCGGCAGGCCGACCGGGTCTTGGTCAAAAAGCCGCGCGGCCTCGCGCGGGATCAAGGCGGTGTCGAGCCGGGCTTGGGCAAAGGAGGGGCTGCGCAGCACGTGGCGCAAAAACTGCACGTTGGTCGCCAGCCCGACGATGTGCGTCTGCGCCAGCGCCGCGTCCAGTCGCGCCAGCGCCTGCTCGCGGGTGTCGGCGTGCACGATCAGCTTGGCGATCATCGAATCGTAAAACGGGCTGATGGCGTCGCCCTCGCGCACGCCGTCGTCGAAGCGCAGCGGGCCGCGCTCGAAGGCGCAGTGCGCCGGTTTGCGGTACACCGCCAGCGTGCCGGTCGCGGGCAGGAACTGCTGGTCGGGGTTTTCGGCGCAGATGCGCGCCTCGATGGCGTGGCCCTGCAGGCGCAGCTCGTGCTGCTGCAGCGGCAGCGCCTCGCCAGCGGCCACGCGCAGCTGCCACTCCACCAGATCGACGCCGGTGATGGCCTCGGTCACCGGGTGCTCCACTTGCAGGCGCGTGTTCATCTCCATGAAGTAAAAACGCATCGCTTCGGGCTGGGCGTAGTCGGCCTGCTCGACGATGAACTCCACCGTGCCCGCGCCCACGTAGCCCACCGCCTGCGCCGCCGCCACCGCCGCCTGCCCCATTTGCTGGCGCAAGGCGGGGGTGAGGCCCGGCGCGGGGGCTTCTTCGAGCACCTTCTGGTGCCGGCGCTGCACCGAACAGTCGCGCTCGTGCAGATAGACGCAGTGGCCGTGTGGGTCGGCAAACACCTGGATTTCGATGTGGCGCGGGCGCTGCACGTATTTTTCGATCAGCACCGCGTCGTCGCCAAAGCTGCTGCGCGCCTCGCGCTGGCAGCTGGCGAGCGCGGCGGCAAAGTCGGCGCTGGATTCGACCGCGCGCATGCCCTTGCCGCCCCCGCCGGCGCTGGCCTTGATCAGCACCGGGTAGCCGATGCGGTCGGCCTCGCGCTGCAGCAGCGCCGGGTCTTGCGCGGCGCCGTGGTAGCCCGGCACCAGCGGCACGCCGGCCTGCTCCATCAGGCGCTTGGACTCGGCCTTGAGCCCCATGGCCTCGATCGCGGCCGCCGGCGGCCCGATGAACACCACGCCCGCCGCGGCGCAGGCGCGGGCAAAGTCGGCGTTTTCGCTCAAAAAACCGTAGCCGGGGTGGATGGCTTGGGCGCCCGTGGCTTGGGCGGCGGCGATGATGCGCGCCCATTGCAGGTAGCTGTCTTTGGGCGCCGAGCCGCCGATGTGGATCGCCTCGTCGCAGGCGCTCACGTGCTTGGCTTGCGCGTCGGCGTCGGAATACACGGCCACCGTCTGCACGCCGAGGCGGCGCGCAGTAGCGGCCACGCGGCAGGCGATTTCGCCGCGGTTGGCGATCAGGATTTTTTTAAACATGCTGCGTGTCCTTTGAGCCTATCAGTGGTCCAACCCGTTAATCTACAGACCACTATTCCAACCAATTGGGCTTGCGTTTTTGTAGGAACGACTGCACGCCCTCGCGCCCTTCGGCGCTGGCGCGGATGTCGGCGATGGCCTCGACCGTGCGCGCCACCAGCGCCTCGTCCAGCGGCGCTTGGGCGAGGTCGTGCAGCAGCCGCTTGCAGGCGCGCACGGCGGCCGGGCCGTTGGCGCACAGGGCGCCCACGAGCTCATCGACGCGCGCATCCAGCGCCTCGGGCGCCACCACGGCGTGCACGAAGCCGATGCGCAGCGCCTCGGCGGCATCGAAGCGTTCGGCGCTCAAAAAGTAGCGCTGCGCCGCGCGCGCGCCCATGGCGCGCTGCACGTAGGGGCCGATGGTGGCCGGAATCAGGCCCAGCTTGACTTCGCTCAGGCAAAAATGGGTGCCCTGTGCCGCCACCGCCATGTCGCAGGCCGCCACCAGCCCCATCCCGCCGGCGTACACATCGCCTTGCACCCGCGCCACGGTGGGCTTGGGGCAGTCGTGTATGGCGCGCAGCATGGCTGCCAGCCGCCCGGCGTCGGCCAGGTTTTGCTCGCGCGTGTAGTCGGCCATGCGGCGCATCCAGTGCAGATCGGCCCCGGCGCAAAAGGCCGGCCCCTCGGCCGCCAGCACGATGGCGCGCACGTCGTCGCGCGCACCCAGCGCCTGAAAAGCGGCGCTGAGCTCGGCAATCAGCTCCTCGTTGAAGGCGTTGCGCAGCTCGGGCCGCGTCAGCACCACGGTGGCGCGCGCACCGCGCACCGTCACCTGCAAGTGGGCCATGCTCTGAGCCCCCTTACATGCGAAACACGCCAAAGCGCGTGTCGGCTATGGGTGCGTTGAGCGCCGCCGACAGCCCCAGCGCCAGCACCCGGCGCGTGTCGGCGGGGTCGATCACGCCGTCGTCCCACAGGCGCGCGCTGGCGTAGTAGGGGTGGCCTTGGGTTTCGTACTGCTGGCGCAGCGGGGCTTTGAAGGCCTCTTCGTCCTCGAGCGTCCATTGGCCGCCCTTGGCCTCGATGGCGTCGCGCTTGAGCGTGGCCAGCACGCTGGCGGCCTGCTCGCCGCCCATGACGCTGATGCGCGCATTGGGCCACATCCACAAAAAGCGCGGGCCAAAAGCGCGCCCGCACATGCCGTAGTTGCCGGCGCCAAAGCTGCCGCCGATGATCACCGTGAACTTGGGCACCGCCGCCGTGGCCACCGCCGTCACCATCTTGGCGCCGTGGCGCGCGATGCCTTCGTTTTCCACCTTGCGCCCCACCATGAAGCCGGTGATGTTTTGCAAAAACACCAGCGGCACCTTGCGCTGGCAGCACAGTTCGATGAAGTGCGCGCCCTTTTGCGCCGATTCGCTGAACAAGATGCCGTTGTTGGCCACGATGCCCACCGGCATGCCCTCGATGTGGGCAAAGCCGCAGACCAGCGTGCTGCCGTACAGGGCCTTGAATTCGTGGAATTCGGAGCCGTCCACAAGGCGGGCGATGATCTCGCGCACATCAAAGGGCTTGCGCGTGTCGGTGGGCACGATGCCGTGCAGATCGGTGGCCGGGTAGCGCGGCGGCTGCGGCGTGCGCAGCACCGCCTCGGGTTGCTTGCGCCGCCCCAGGTGCGCCACCGCTTGCCGCGCCAGCGCCAGCGCGTGCAGATCGTTTTGCGCCAGGTGGTCGGCCACGCCCGACAGGCGTGCGTGCACGTCGCCGCCGCCCAAGTCTTCGGCGCTCACCACCTCGCCGGTGGCGGCCTTCACCAGCGGCGGCCCGCCCAAAAAGATGGTGCCCTGGTTTTGCACGATGATGGATTCGTCGCTCATCGCCGGCACGTAGGCGCCGCCGGCGGTGCACGAGCCCATCACCACCGCGATCTGCGCGATGCCCTGCGCGCTCATCTGCGCCTGGTTGTAGAAAATGCGGCCAAAGTGGTCCCGGTCTGGGAACACCTCGTCTTGGTTGGGCAGGTTGGCGCCGCCCGAATCCACCAGATAGATGCAGGGCAGGCGGTTTTGCTGTGCGATTTCTTGCGCGCGCAGGTGTTTTTTGACCGTCAGCGGGTAGTAGGTGCCGCCCTTGACGGTGGCGTCGTTGCACACCACCATGCACTCGATGCCGGCCACGCGGCCGATGCCGGTGATCAGGCCGGCGCAGGGGGCGTCGTTGTCATAGACATCGAGCGCGGCCAGCGGCGCCAGCTCCAGAAACGGGGTGCCGGGGTCGAGCAGGGTTTGCACGCGCTCGCGTGGCAGCAGCTTGCCGCGGGCGGTGTGCTTGGCGCGCGCCGCCGCGCCGCCGCCCTGCGCGATCTGCTCCAGCCGCTGGCGCAAATCGGCCACCAGGGCGAGCATGGATTCTTGATTGGCCAAAAACTCGGCGCTGCGGTTTTTGAGCCTAGTCTCCAAAACGGTCATCGGGGCGTCTCCTAACTTTTTAAGCCCCCATTGTGCACCGAGAGGCTGGGAGGCTGGGAGGCGATTGTTCCTGCCCGTCTTGCACAGCCAAACACCCCCTGCGGCGTTGCGCGGCGTTGCACATGTGCGCCGCAACTCGCGGCTTATCGCCCCAAAAACCGCTGCGCGTCCAGTGCCGCCATGCAGCCAGTGCCGGCGCTGGTGATGGCTTGGCGGTAGATGTGGTCTTGCACGTCGCCCGCGGCGAACACGCCGGGCACGCTGGTCTGGGTGGCAAAGCCGTTTTGCCCGCTTTGGGTCACGATGTAGCCGTCTTTGAGCTCGAGCTGGCCTTTGAACAGTTCGGTGTTGGGACTGTGGCCGATGGCGATGAAGCAGCCGTGCAGCGCGATGTCCTGGGTCTGCCCGGTCTGCACCTGCTTGATGCGCACCCCATTCACGCCGCGCTCGTCACCCAGCACCTCGTCAAGGACATAAAAAAGCTTGAGCTCGATGCGGCCCTCGGCCACCTTGGCCATGAGCTTGTCCACCAAGATCGGTTCGGCGCGAAAAGCGTCGCGCCGGTGCACCAGCGTTACCTTGCTGGCGATGTTGGACAGGTACAGCGCCTCTTCCACCGCCGCGCTGCCGCCACCCACCACGCACACCTCTTGGTCGCGGTAAAAAAAGCCGTCGCAGGTGGCGCAGCCGCTCACGCCGCGGCCCATGAAGGCTTGCTCCGAGGGCAGGCCGAGGTATTTGGCCGAGGCCCCGGTGGCGATGATCAGGCTGTCGCAGCTGTACTGGCCGCTGTCGCCTTGGAGGCGAAACGGGCGCTGGCTCAGGTCCACGCTCTGGATGTGGTCGAACACGATCTCGGTCTGGAAGCGCTCGGCGTGGGCCTGAAAGCGCTGCATCAGTTCCGGGCCCTGCACCCCTTGGGCGTCGGCGGGCCAGTTGTCCACGTCGGTGGTGGTCATGAGCTGGCCCCCTTGGGCCATGCCGGTGATCAAGAGCGGTTTGAGGTTGGCGCGCGCGGCATAGACGGCGGCGGTGTAGCCGGCCGGGCCGGAACCGAGGATCAGGACTTGGGCGTGGCGGGGGTTCATGGTGTGGGCTCTCCGGGTGCAGTGGGCTAAAGGTGAGTGTATCGTAGCAGCAAACTCAAATGCAGGTGGGGGTATGTATTTTTGACCAGCGGGCGGCCTCGGTTAAGCTAGCGCCTGCACATGAGTACCCCTGTCAACACCCTCAACAAAGACGCAGCGCGCAGCGCGGCCCGCGGCATTCGGCGCTTCACGCAGGAGTTTGCCCTGCTGCTGGGAGCGGCCGGGCTGCTGTTTTGGTGGCTCGCGCTGCTGAGCTACAGCCCCGGCGATGCCGCTTGGTCCACCTCGGGCGTGGCCTCGGCCAGCGCCAACTGGGGCGGGCGCGCCGGCGCCTGGCTGGCCGATTTCAGCTACCTTTTGCTGGGGGCGTCGGTGTGGTGGTTGGTGCTGGCAGCCTCGCATATCTGGCTGATGGGGTTGGCGCGCTGGTTGCGCGTGCCTGCTGCTGCCGGGCCCAGCAGATCTGTGGCGCGGCCCGATACACCGCTGGCCGCTTTGCGTGCTCGCTTGCAGCAGCCGCCGTGGCCTGGGGTAGCGTTTGGCGCCGGGCTGTTGTTGCTGCTGGCGACCAGCACGGTGCTGGAGTGGAGTCGGCTGCACCGCTGGGATGCGTGGCTGCCGGGTGAGTCCGGTGGCCTGTTGGGCAGCCTGCTGGGGCCGCCGGCGCAGCTCTGGCTGGGGCAGACTGGGTCGGCCTTGCTCGCCATCTGCCTGTTGCTGGTGGCTATGGCGGGGGTGTTTCGGTTTTCTTGGGCCGAGGCGGCCGAGGGTTTGGGACGCTGGGTTGACGACGCGGTGCAGCGCTGGCGCCTGCGCCGCGAGGCCAAAGAAGACCTGCGCATCGGCCGCCAAGCCCTGCGCCAGCGCAGCCTCGAGGAATCGGAATACGAGCAGTTGCACCCGGCGCACCCGTTGAGCGTGCAAGGGGATGAGCGAGCCGCCGTTGACCCAAGCTTTGGCAGTGGCCTCAGCCCCGGCGCGCAAGACGACGATACCGACGCCGAGCCGTTGTTGGAGCCGCCTCTACACAAGCCAGCCGCCGCTGCGGGGGCCAAACCCGCCGCCAAACCCGCGGCCAAGGCGTTGCAGATCGAACCCGTGCTCACCGAAGTGCCACCCAGCAGCCGCGTGGTCAAAGAGCGCCAGCAGCCGCTGTTCCACGATTTGAGCGACACCAAGCTGCCGCAGATCGACCTGCTCGACGCCGCCACGCGCCAGTCGGCCAGCGTGGCCCCCGAAACGCTGGAGATGACCAGCCGCCTGATCGAGAAAAAGCTGGGCGACTTTGGCGTGCAGGTGCAGGTGGTGGCGGCGCTGCCCGGGCCGGTGATCACGCGCTACGAGATCGAGCCGGCCACCGGCGTCAAGGGCTCGCAGGTGGTGAATCTGGCGCGCGATCTGGCGCGCTCGCTGTCGCTGGTGAGCATCCGCGTGATCGAAACCATCCCCGGCAAAAACCTGATGGCGCTCGAGCTGCCCAACGCCCGGCGCCAGACCATCCGCCTGAGCGAGATTCTGGGCTCGCAGGTCTATCACGACGCCAAAAGCCTGCTCACCATGGGGCTGGGCAAAGACATCGGCGGGCACCCGGTGGTGGTCGATCTGGCCAAAATGCCGCATTGCTTGGTGGCCGGCACCACCGGTTCGGGCAAGTCGGTGGGCATCAACGCCATGATCCTGAGCCTGCTCTACAAGGCCGATCCGCGCGACGTGCGCCTGCTGCTGATCGACCCCAAGATGCTCGAGCTCAGCGTCTATGAGGGCATCGCGCACCTGCTGGCGCCGGTGGTCACCGACATGAAGCAAGCCGCCAACGCGCTCAACTGGTGCGTGGCCGAGATGGACAAGCGCTACCGCCTGCTGAGCAAGCTCGGGGTGCGCAACCTGGCCGGCTACAACGCCAAGATCGCCGAGGCCGCGGCGCGTGGCGAGCACATCGGCAACCCCTTCAGCCTCACGCCCGAGCAGCCCGAGCCCTTGCAGCGCCTGCCGCACATCGTGGTGGTGATCGACGAGCTGGCCGACCTGATGATGGTGGTGGGCAAAAAAATCGAGGAGCTCATCGCCCGCTTGGCGCAAAAAGCGCGCGCCGCCGGCATCCACCTGATTTTGGCCACCCAGCGCCCCAGTGTCGATGTGATCACCGGCCTGATCAAGGCCAACATCCCGACGCGCATCAGCTTTCAGGTCAGCAGCAAGATCGACAGCCGCACCATTTTGGACCAGATGGGTGCCGAGGCCCTGCTGGGCATGGGCGACATGCTCTACATGCCCAGCGGCAGCGGCTACCCCAGCCGCGTTCATGGCGCCTTTGTCAGCGACGACGAGGTGCACCGCGTGGTGGCTTGGCTCAAGGCCCAGTGCGGCGAGCCCGATTACATCGACGGCGTGCTGGAAGCTCAGACCGACGCCGAAGGCGGCAGCGGCAGCGAGGGCGAGGGCGACGCCAGCGCGGGCGGCGAAACCGACCCGCTCTACGACCAAGCGGTGGCGATCGTGCTGCAAGACCGCAAGGCCAGCATCAGCTACGTGCAGCGCAAGCTCAAGATCGGCTACAACCGCGCCGCGCGCCTGCTCGAAGACATGGAGCGCGCCGGGCTGGTGAGCGCCCTGACCAGCAGCGGCCAGCGCGACATTCTGGTGGGCGGGCGCAGCGCCGATTGAGCGGCTACAGAGGCTGCGGCCACAACTCCTTACACCTGCGCCGCCGCTGTCTGCAACCGCTGCGCCGGCTTTGCATCAAAATGGGTACCATGCACCGACACCCCTTTACGCTCCCCGGCCTGGCTCGCGCCATGGCCACATGGGCCACGCTGGCGGCCTTGGCCACCCTGCCCGTTGCTGTTGCGGCAACCCCAGCGGCCAGCAGCCCGGCCACCACCGCCGCCACCCCCGGCACCGCCTTGGGCGATTTGCAAGCCTTTTTGCAGCAGACCCAGCAAGGCCGCAGCGCCTTCACCCAGACCGTGACCGGCCCGCGCCCGGCGCCCGCTCCCGACGCCTTGGCGGCCGCCGCCGCCCCGGCCGCGCGGGTGCAAATCAGCCACGGGGTGTTCGAGTTTCAGCGCCCGAACCGCTTTCGCTTTCATTACCAGCGGCCGTTCGAGCAGCTCATCGTCGCCGATGGCCAAACCCTGTGGCTCTACGACCCCGATCTGGCCCAAGTCACGGCGCGGGCGCAGCGCGAGGTGCTGGGCCAAACCCCGGCCGCCCTGCTGGCCTCCGGGGCCGACCTGCGCACCCTGCAGCAGGCCTTCAGCCTGAGCAACGCCCCCGACGCCGACGGCCTGCGCTGGGTGCAGGCGCTGCCCAAGGGCGACGACGCGCCGCTGCAAGCGGTGCGCATCGGCTTTCGCGGCGGCCAGCTGGCGGTGCTCGAGATTCTGGACCGCTTCGGCCAGCGCTCGCACATCGCCTTCGAGCGGCTCGACACCCGAAGCGCGTTCCGGCCCGGCCACTTCAGCTTCAGCGTGCCGCCCGGTGCGGCGCTGATCCGGCCCGAATGAAGCCCCGGCCACGCTGAGTTCTATGCAGGCCGGCACCCGCCCACTAGCAGAGCGGCTGCGCCCGCAGACCTTGGCCGACGTGATCGGCCAAGCGCACCTGCTCGGGCCCGGCAAGCCGCTGCGCGTGGCTTTCGAGACCGGGCAACCGCACAGCTGCATCCTGTGGGGGCCGCCGGGGGTCGGAAAAACCACGCTGGCGCGGCTCATGGCGCAGGCCTTCGAGGCCGAATTCATCGCCATCAGCGCCGTGCTGGGGGGCGTGCGCGACATCCGCGACGCCGTCGAGCGCGCCCAGCAGGCGCGTGTCGGCCAGCCGCCGCGCGCCACGCTGGTGTTCGTCGATGAGGTGCACCGCTTCAACAAAAGCCAGCAAGACGCCTTTTTGCCGCACGTCGAAAGCGGGCTCTTTACCTTCATCGGTGCCAGCACCGAAAACCCGAGCTTCGAAGTCAATTCGGCCCTGCTCTCGCGCGCTACCGTCTATGTGTTGCAGCCCTTGAGCGAGGCCGAGCTCGAGCAACTGCTCGAGCGCGCCCAAGCCCACACTGGCCTGCCGGCGATCGATCCGGCCGCGCGCCAGCTCCTCATCGGCCACGCCGACGGCGACGCCCGGCGCTTGCTCAACACCCTCGAGACCGTGGCCGTGGCCGCCGGCGCGCAACGGCTGCCGGCCATAAACGCCGACTGGCTGCTGGGCCTGCTGGGCCAGCAGCTGCGCCGCTTCGACAAGGACGGCGACGCCTTCTACGACAGCATCAGCGCCCTGCACAAAAGCGTGCGCGGCTCCGACCCCGACGCCGCCCTGTACTGGCTGGTGCGCATGCTCGACGGCGGCGCCGACCCGCGCTACCTCGCGCGGCGGCTGATCCGCATGGCCAGCGAAGACATCGGCCTGGCCGACCCGCGCGCGCTGCGCATCGCGCTCGACGCCGCCGAAGTCTATGAGCGCTTGGGCAGCCCCGAAGGCGAGCTGACGCTGGCCCAAGCCACGCTCTACCTCGCCGTGGCCCCCAAGAGCAACGCCGCCTACAGCGCCTACAAAAGCGCGCGCGCCTTGGTGCAGCGCGACGGCAGCCGGCCGGTGCCGCTGCGCCTGCGCAACGCCCCCACGGCGCTCATGCGCACGCTCGAGCACGGCCAAGGCTACCGCTACGCGCACGACGAACCCGACGCCTTCGCTGCCGGCGAAAACTACTTCCCCGACGGCCTGCACCCGCCCCCCCTGTACGAACCGGTGCCACGCGGCCTCGAGATCCGTATCGGCGACAAGCTGCGCGAGCTGCGTGCGCGCAATGCGGCCGCGCGCGCGGGCGGGGCGGCGGCGCCCGCTGGGGCGGCGTAGGCGGCCACTGCGCTGTCAGCCCTCGTCGATGTGGGTGTGGTTCGGCAGCGCACCGAGCTCGCGCTCGATTTGCTCGGTTTGCAGCAGGCCGATACTGGTTTCCTCGGCGCCGCCACCCATAAAATCCCGTGCAAATGGCGCATCGTGCGGCACCGCCAATCGCCTAGATGTGAGGCAAAACGGCAACACCCAAAGCCGCAGCCCCTCAGACTTTTGGAACTCGAACACCGGCAGCGGCCGGTCAAAAGCAGACGTCTTCGGGTAGATCAGAACGACATCGCCTTGGCCGTTTAGGTAGCTCAGGCCGTAGGCCTGCAACTGGTAGAAGTCGCCTTGCGAGAGGCCGTACTTGTCGCTGCCGTTCGCCTTCAAGCCATCAAGCAGCTTCCATTTGGTGTCCAGCACAAGGGCATCGCGGCCGGCGTCGCGAATCAGCAGATCGGGCTTGAGCCGAAACCAGTGCCGATCAAGATGGCGAACCAAGTGCTGGCTACGGGCCTGGGTCTTTAGGGCTAGCGGCCGCGTCAGATGTCTTGCTAGGTGCTTGGCGACGAATGCCTCGAACACTGCTTCCATCGGGAACAGCAGCGATGGCGCACGTTGCTTTCCGGTACCAGTCAGGGGCGACTCGTCGTCAAGGATTAAGCGAACCCACGCCAGCGCGTCGGCGTAGTAACCCATGCCCCGATCCAGCCGCACCTGTTGAAAGTCGATTCGGGGTTGGGCTGAGGCCGGCATATCAGCAAACACAAACTGCAGCTCGCGGGCCAGTTGCTGGTTAGCTTGGGAGGCAGACAGCATCAAAACCCGCCGCAGCGCGGCATGCAGCAAACGGTTCTCCGGTCGGTTGGCCGAGAACTCATCGTGTTCGGTATAGAAGCGGTCGGCGCGACACAGGTTTTGCCGCAAGTGCGGCACCATCAGCAGCTTGCCCCGCAGGGCGAATAAATTATCTTGCCGGCTCGAATAGTCGCTGCGCAGCCCGCTCTTCACGATGCGCTCGACCGTGCGCAGAAACTCCGAGATAAACACTTCGAGCAGCGGCATGCGCGCCGCCGAGATCTTGGCGCTGCCCGTCTGAACGTGGCGAAAGCCTTGCAGGCAGCAGAGCATGTCGATCAGAAGCTGGCGCGCCTCTTTGGCGCCGCCGCCGATAGCCTTGCCGACCTTGGGCAGCACCTCTATCTGGAAGCCATCCGGTGCTTGGATCACGCCGACGTAGCTCGTGACCTGCACCACGCTGCGCCCCCGACGCTGCCTGAGGCGCAGCCACGCCGTCTCTCCTGCTTCGACGGATCGGAGGCACTGGCCCTCAAGCCAGCCGTAAACCTTGTCGGGGATGCGATGCAGACCCTCAGCATCTGCGGCATCCGACCCCGCTGCACTCAGCGCGTCGAACTCGTAGATCGTGATGCCGTTCACTAGGGCACCGGCAGTTAGGCCGACAAGGTCAGGTAGATGCCGATGTAGGCGTCCGGATTGGAAAAGGCGGCGTCTTGCACTGCGTAGCGGCGCTTCGTGGTGTAGCAGTCTAGGCCGTGGTCGCCACCGAAAAGGCGCGCCAGATCGTCCTCTTGATCGGCGCACTCCCTCACGAACTGCGCGTCCGCCGGCTTCTGGTTGTCGGCCAAGACGAGGCGAATCTTCTGCCAGTCCTCGAAGAAGTACTCCTCGAGCAGCGGCAGGATGCGGGTTCTGAAAACCTGCTGCAACGCGACCAGCCGCTTGTCGCCATCGGTCACCTCGCTTAAGGGCCGGAAGTACGCGTGGCCGATGCAATGGTCGCGATCGTACAGCGCCTCGACGCGCTGGTTGATGGCATTGAGCATGCGGGGAACGTCGATCACCTGCGCACCCGAACTCACGCGCAAGCCCGCAAGGGGCGCCCCCACTTCGTCGCGAGCATCCGGCATCACCGGCTCGAACTCGAAGCGGCGCCGCAGCGCAGTGTCCATGAGCGCTAGCGACCGGTCTGCCGTGTTCATGGTGCCGATGATGTCCACGTTGGCCGGCACTGTAAAGCTTTCCCCCGAGTAGGGCAGCGTCACTGCAATGGCATTCTCGGCACCCTCGCGCTTGTCGGGTTCGATCAGGGTGATCAGTTCGCCAAATATCTTGCTGATGTTGCCCCGGTTGATCTCGTCAATCACCATTGCAAATCGCTGATTGGGTGCCGACCGCGCCCGGCGGCAAAGCTCCTTGAAGACGCCAGATCGGATCTCGTACTGGATCTCACCCGCCTCCGTATTGCCGTCGAGCACCGGTCGCAGCCCCTCGACGAATTCCTCGTAGCCGTAGGACTGATGGAAAGTTACGAAGCTATAGCGTTGGACCGTGCCGACGGCTGGAGCGCCAGCTTGGTAGGCCTTCACAGTTTCGATAAGGTCAGCGCAAGCCTCCTTCCAGTCGCCGGCAAACTGCCAAGTGGAGTCTGCTGTCTTGTCGAACACGGCAGGCGCCATGCGAAGCTTGGTATTGACGGTTTTCGATTCCTCGATCGTGTGGTGCTGCAAGGTGCCCCAAAGCGTTTGCCTAATGTTCGCGCTGCGCCCCTTGGCCATGGCGATGGCCTGGAGGAACGGATGCTCGTAGAGCTGCCCGACCTTTGCCTTGCCGCCGAGTGCAAAGAGCGCTGCCGCCGCGCCTTCCCACCAAGTGAGGTTGGCGATTCGCGTCACGATCAGCTGCTCGCGCCACTCCGCAGCGGACACCGCGGTCATAGCCTGCTCGTACTCCCGCTTGAGCAGCTTCGAAAGCTTGTAGGTCTTGCCTGTTCCGGGCGGACCGTAGTAAATGCGGTTAAAGGGCTGCCGTGTTCCTTGGGTACCGCTGGACGCGTCGCTCAGCGTCTTGCCTAGGTTCAGCTTTTCCACCACTTCGTCGTAGCGCAGTTTGAAGTTCCTGATGGCATCAATGCTCCAGGCAGCCAGTTCGTCCAGCGTCTTCCCTAGTCCATCGGTGGCTGGGAGCTTGGCAGCGAACGGAGCCGTGTTGTCTAAGGGGCCGCACAGTTTTAGATACGCCAGACGCTTCGTGTCCGAGTCGTCAAGGCCGACGGTGTCGATCTTTACCACAAAGCCGTTTTCGGGATCGATGCTGACGGTGTAGGCCAATTCCTTCGGCGCTTCGGGTGAAGGGTAGATTTTGGCCCAGTGGTAGGGAACGAAGTTGTTGCCTTGGTTGGTCGGTCGCTTGCGGATTTCGATTCGCCCCACTGGGAACAGCCCCGCTTTGACCTTCTCCGCCCACGCCTCCGTCACTGCGTAGGCATCCTTAAGGTCCTCGTAGGCTCGGTTCTGCTCAGGATTTGTCTCGTCGCGCTTCTGCCCTTTCCACTTGTTCAGCAGCTTGAAGTGGTCGCTGGTGTAATAGTCGGCCATTGTGTTTAAAACCTTCTATGTTGGTTCTATGCTGGGCTTGCCCATCAGTCGCCTTCTGTCGGCACACCGGGTAGGGCCTGCAACTCGCGCTCAATCTGTTCAATGCTGGGCAGGCCGGTTTGCAGTTCAGCCGGCAACGATTCCAGCAGCTTGAACTCGGCCACGCCCATGGGTTGGGTCTTGTCGCCCAAGGCATACTCGGCTACCACTTTGTTCTTGCTCTTGCACAGCAGCAGGCCGATGGTGGGTTGGTCGTGCTCACCCTTGATCTGGCGGTCCACCGCAGTGAGGTAAAAACCCAGTTGCCCCAGATGCTCGGGCTTGAACTGGCCGCCTTTGAGCTCGATCACCACGTAGCAGCGCAGCTTCAGGTGGTAGAACAGCAGGTCGATGAAGAACTCGTCGCCCCCTACCTCCAGCAGCACCTGCCGCCCCACAAAGGCAAAGCCTGCGCCCAGCTCGAGCAAAAACTGCGTCACATGCTGCACCAGCGCTTGCTCGATGGCGCGCTCCTGTGCATCATCGTGCAAACCCAAAAAATCAAAGCGAGAAGGGTCCTTCAGCGACTCGCGCGCCAAGTCGGAGAGCGGCGCTGGCAGGCGCTCGGCAAAGTTGGTGATGGCTTGGCCTGCGCGGGTGTGGGCGCGGGTTTCGATCTGCATCACCAAGACGTTGCGCGACCAGTTGTGCTCAATCGCCTTGGTGGCATACCAGCGCCGTGCCGCGCTCTCGGTCAACTTGTCCAGTAGGGCAAGCTGGTGGTACCAAGGCAATTGTGCAAGCACCGCTTGCACAAATTCAGCCTCGGGCCAAGCTTGGGCAAAACTGCGCATGTACTTGAGGTTGCGCGGCGAAAACCCCTTCATGTCCGGGAAGGCGGTGCGCAAATCGTGCGCCAGCCGCTCGATCACCTTGGCGCCCCAGCCCTCGCGGCTTTGGCGCTGCAAGATGTCGCGGCCTATCTGCCAGTACAGCAGCACCAGCTCGCGGTTCACCGCCAGCGCGGCGCGCTGCTGAGCGCTGTGGATGCAGATTTTGAGCTCGGCCAGCCAGTCGGCATAGCCCGCTGGCGGCGCGGTGATGGCAATCGGGCGCTCGCTCATGCCAGCACTCCAGCGCTCAGGGCCCAGCAGCGCAGCGCCGACCACTGGGCTGCGCCGGGTTGTGCTGCATCTTCAAGTTCCCAGTCCATCTGTGTCCCTCCGCTGCGTAAACCGGATGCCGCTCATCCGTTTCCATCCGTCCCCGTCCATTCTAGGCCACCCACCCCCGCTAAAATCAAAGGTTTGCACCCACACCCCCACAGCGCACCATGGCCGACGACACGCACCTGCCCGCCGACGAAAACCACCTGATCTCCGAGCGGCGCGCCAAGCTGCAGGCGCTGCGCCAAGCGCAGGCGGCTGGGGGGCCGGTGGCGTTCCCCAATGACATCAAGCCGCAGCAGCGCGCCGAGGCCTTGCACGCCGAGTACGGGGCCTTGAGCAAAGAGATGCTCGAGCCGCTGCAGGTGCGCGCCAGCGTGGCCGGGCGCATGATGCTCAAGCGCGTGATGGGCAAAGCCAGCTTTGCCACGCTGCAAGACGGCTCCTTTGGGCCCACCGAGGGGCGCATCCAGATCTACCTCAACGACGCCAGCGTCGGGGCCGAGCAGCACGCCGCCTTCAAGCACTGGGATCTGGGCGACATCGTGGCCGCCGAGGGCACCCTGTTCAAAACCCGCACCGGCGAGCTCACGCTGCAAGTCGAGCGGCTGCGCTTGGTCACCAAGAGCCTGCGGCCGCTGCCCGACAAATTTCACGGCGTACACGACCAAGAGCTCAAGTACCGCCAGCGCTACGTCGATCTGATCACCGACCCGCAAGCGCGTCGCCGCTTTCTGGCGCGCAGCCTGGCCGTGAGCAGCCTGCGCGAGTTCATGCTGGCGCACGACTTTCTCGAGGTCGAAACGCCCATGCTGCAGCCCATACCGGGCGGCGCCAATGCGCGGCCTTTCGTCACGCACCACAACGCGCTCGAGCAGGACATGTACCTGCGCATCGCCCCCGAGCTCTACCTCAAGCGGCTGCTGGTGGGCGGTTTCGAGCGCGTGTTCGAGATCAACCGCAACTTCCGCAACGAAGGCATCAGCGTGCGCCACAACCCCGAGTTCACCATGATGGAGTTCTACGCGGGCTACTGGAATCACCTCGACCTGATGGTGTTTACCGAGCAGATGATCCGCCACGTGGCGCAGCGTGTCTGTGGCGGCACGCGGTTGCAGTACCAAGGGCGCGATGTGGATTTGGGCGCGCCGTTCGAGCGCCTCACCATCCGCGAGGCCATCGCCAAGTACAGCCACGCCGGCGCCCACGCCGACGACCGCGCCTGGCTGCAAACCCAGTTGCAGCAGCTCGGCCTCGACCCAGTCAAGCAGCGGCTGGCCGAGCGCAGCCTGGCCGGTTTGCAAGTCATGTACTTTGAAGAAACCGTCGAGCCGCAGCTGTGGCAGCCCACCTTCATCTGCAACCACCCGACCGAAATCTCGCCGCTGGCGCGCGCTTCCGATACTGACCCGAGCATTACCGAGCGCTTCGAGCTCTACATCAGCGGGCGCGAAGTGGCCAACGGCTTTAGCGAGCTCAACGACGCCGAAGACCAAGCCGCGCGCTTTGCCGCCCAAGCGGGCCACAAAGACGGCGGCGACGACGAGGCCATGTACTACGACGCCGACTTCGTGCGCGCGCTCGAGTACGGCATGCCGCCGGCCGGCGGTTGCGGCATCGGCATCGACCGCTTGCTGATGCTGCTCACCGACAGCCCCAGCATCCGCGACGTGATTCTGTTCCCGGCGCTGCGCCGGGAGGGCTGAATCAGGAGGGGCAGAGGGGCAGAGGGGCAGGGCGGCCTAGCCTTGCCAGCCTCTCAGCGCGCCTCAACGGCTTAAGCCGCCTCCAGCGCCAAGCGCATTTTTTTCAGCGCCGCAGCCTCGATCTGCCGTATGCGCTCGGCGCTCACGCCGTATTCGGCCGCCAGTTGGTGCAGCGTCATGCCGCCGCTGCCGTCGTCGGCCACCTTGAGCCAGCGCTCGCTCACAATGCGGCGCGCGCGCTCATCGAGCTGCCCCAGCGCCTGCTGCACGCCCTCGCTGGCCAAGTGGTCGCGCTCGCGCGCCTCCAGCACCGCACTCGGTTCGTGGCCGTTGTCGGCCAAGTAGGCGATCGGGCCGTAGGCCTCCTCGCCGTCGTCGCCCGGGCTGGGGTCGAGCACCACGTCGCCGCCAGCGAGCCGGGTCTGCATCTCGAGCACGTCGGCGCGGCGCACCTTGAGCTCGCGCGCCATCGCGTCCACCTCGAACTCGCTCAGTTGCTCGCGGTGCGTGTCGGCATCGCTCGCCTGCGCCTTGAAAGCCTGCTTCATGCTGCGCAGGTTGAAAAACAGCTTGCGCTGCGCCTTGGTCGTGGCCACGCGCACCATGCGCCAGTTTTTGATGATGTATTCGTGGATTTCGGCCTTGATCCAGTGCAGCGCGTAGCTCACCAGCCGCACCCCCTGCTGCGGGTCGAAGCGCTTGACGGCCTTCATCAGCCCCACGTTGCCCTCTTGGATCAGGTCGGCGTGCGGCAGGCCGTAGCCCAGGTACTGGCGCGACACCGACACCACCAGCCGCAGGTGCGACATCACCAGCCGCCCGGCGGCCTCGAGGTCGTTGTGCTGCTGCAGGCGTTGCGCGTAGTCGTGCTCTTCCTCGGCGGTGAGCAGCGGCAGGCGGTTGACGGCGCTGATGTAGGCGTCTAGGTTGCCCAGCGGGGGCAAGACCAACGCCGAGGTGCCCGTCCAGCCCACGGGGGCGGAGGGCGCGAGTTGGTAAGGCGTAAACGGGGCAAGGGCGGTGCTGCTCATGGGGGCATCTCCTTTGATAGTCAAGCCGTGCGGCTCTGGCCGATAGGGCAACAATTGAATATTAGCACTCTATGGTGCTGAGTGCCAAGAGCGGCGGTGGCAAGAACCCAAAAAGACACTGCCGAAGCAGGAACAGTGCAGCCCCGAAGCAGGGCGCGCCAGCAAGCCAGTCGGTAGGCTCCGTAGGCGGCCAGACTCAGGCTGGCGCAGTGGCGCTGCGCGTTTGGGCGCGCCGCTGTGCCATCTCGCGACCCATGCCCGCTTGGTCGTAGGCTTGCAGGCGCTTTTGCGCTTCCGGGTAGGCCAGCGATTCTTCGAGCAGCAGGTGATCGAGGTACAGCGCCTCGAACACCTCCAGCGCGTGTTGCAGCTCGGCGTGGTCAAACCATTGGCTGCCCGTGCTCAATGCAGAGATGGCGGGTGCGATGTGCAGCCAGTTTTCTTCCAGCCAGCCGTGGTCTTGTACCAAGCGGCGCGCGGCGGCAGCCAGTTCTTCGTCGCGGCTGGCCAGCAGCACCGGAAAGATGTGGGCCTCTTCGTCCAGATGGTGTTGGCGCGCTTCGCCGTTGAAAAAATCCAGCACTGTGCGCGCCTGCCGGCGCCCGGCGGCGTCGAGCGTCTGTGTCTGGCAGGCCTCGACCGTGGCGCGCAACAAAACCAGATGGCGCTGCAACTCGCGGTGGGATTGATCCAAAAAGTCAAACAGGGCGATTTGGGAGCGGGGGCTTATCATAGGGCGCTTCCTCCGATTGAATTCTTTTATTATCCTGCGCGTTGCGCGCAACTTGGTTTGATCAAGCGCAAACAAGCGCGGTTTAGGCGAGTGGAGAAAAATGTTTGCATCTGACTTTGAACCTTCTCCTGGGCATGCGCGGGCCGTTTGGCCTTTGGGGGCAGCACACCACGCGTGGGGGCGCTTGGCCCTTACAGGGCTGATTCTGGTGCTGGCACTGTGGCTCAGCGCTGCCCAGGCGCAAGCCAGCCCGGTGCGCACCCAGGTGCTGGCGCAGGGGCTGGAGCACCCGTGGGCGCTGGCCTTCATCGGCCCCGAACAGGTGCTGGTGAGCGAGCGCGCCGGGCGCTTGCGCGTGGTCGGCTTCGACGGCCGCATCAGCGCGCCGCTGCAGGGCCTGCCCGACATCGACGAAGGCGGGCAGGGCGGCCTGCTCGACGTCATCTCCGACAGCGCCTTTGCCAGCAACCGCACCATTTACTTTTGCTATTCCGAACCAGCCCCGGCCGGCGGCGGCAACTCCACGGCTATGGCCAGCGCGCGCCTGTCGGCCGACTTGCGCCGCCTCGAGCAAGTGCGCGTGCTGTTTCGCCAAAGCCCCAAGGTCGGCAGTCGGCACCACTTTGGCTGCCGCATCGTCGAGGCGCCCGACGGCCATCTGTTCCTCACGCTGGGCGACCGCTTCAGCCGCATGGACGATGCGCAAACGCTGGACAACCACCACGGCAAGGTGGTGCGCGTGGCCAAAGACGGTTCGGTGCCGCGCGACAACCCGCTGCTGGGCCGCGCCGGCGCCCTGCCAGAAATCTGGAGCTGGGGGCACCGCAACCCGCAGGGGGCGGCTTGGGGGCCGGATGGCCAACTGTGGATTCACGACCACGGCCCGCGCGGCGGCGACGAGCTCAACCGCGTGTTGCCGGGGCGCAACTACGGCTGGCCGGTGATCACGCACGGCGTCAACTACATCGGCACGCGCATAGGGGCCGGCATCACCGAGCACCCCGGCATGGAGCAGCCGCTGGTGCACTGGACGCCCTCGATCGCGCCCTCGGGCATGGCGTTTTTGCGCAGCAACCGCTACGGGCCGCAGTGGCAGGGCAATTTGTTCGTGGGCGCGTTGCGCGGCCAGCACCTGCTGCGCCTGCAGCTCGAGGGCACGCGCGTGCTGGCCCAGCAGCGCCTGCTCGAAGACCTGGGGCAGCGCATCCGCGACGTGCGCGAAGGCCCAGACGGCCTGCTCTATGTGCTCACCGACGAGCGCGACGGCCAGCTGATCCGCCTGCTGCCGCCTTGATGCCCGGCGGCCCGGCTGCGCTTGCCTACACAATCGGGGTTTGCGCCCTTGCACCAGCACGCCCCACCCGCCATGAACACCGATCCGTCTCCCGTTGAGCATTTGCAGGCCCTGTTCGAGCAGCAGCGCGCCGCCTTTGCGCGCGCGCCCATGCCCACCTTGCACCAGCGCCTAGCGGGCCTGCACGCGCTGCGCAGCGCCCTCGTGCGCCACCAAGAGGCGCTGATCGCGGCCGTGCATAGCGATTTTTCGGCCCGCTCGCGCCACGAAACCCTGCTGGCCGAAATCCTCACCACGCTGCAGGGCATCGCGCACACGGCGCGACACTTGCGCGGCTGGATGAAACCGCAGCGGCGCAGCGTCAGCGTGCTGTTTGCGCCGGCCAGCAACCGGGTCTATTTCCAGCCGCTCGGGGTGGTGGGGGTGATGGTGCCGTGGAACTACCCCATCCAGCTGGCCATGCTGCCGCTGGTGGGGGCGCTGGCGGCGGGCAACCGCGTCATGCTCAAGCTCTCGGAGTTCACACCGGCCACCAACCAAGCCCTGCGCACCCTGCTGGCCGAGGCTTTCGAAGAAGACACGGTGGCCGTGGTCGAGGGCGCGCTCGAGGTCTCGAGCGCCTTTGCACAGCAGCCTTGGGACCATCTGCTGTTCACCGGCTCCACGGCGGTGGGCAAGATCGTGATGGCGGCGGCGGCGCGCAACCTGACTCCGGTGACGCTCGAGCTCGGCGGCAAGTCGCCAGCCCTCATCGCGCCCGACGCCGATCTGGCGGTGGCGGCGCGGCGCATCGCTTTTGGCAAGCTGCTCAACGCCGGCCAGACCTGCATCGCCCCCGACTACGTGCTGCTGCCCGCTGGCCAAGAACAGGCTTTTGCGCAGGCCATGCAAGCGGCGGTGGCGCAGCTCTACCCCACTTTGCGCGCCAACCCCGACTACAGCGCCATCGTCAACCAGCGCCAGCACCAGCGCCTGCAGGCTTGGCTGGAGCAGGCGCGCGCCAGCGGGGCGCAGGTGATCGAATGCAACCCGGCCGCCGAAACCTTCGAGGGCACGCGCAAAATGCCGCTGCAGCTGCTGCTCGGGGTGCCCGAAAGCGCCAGCGTGCTGCAAGAGGAGATTTTTGGCCCGCTGCTGCCGGTCATCGGCTACGCCAGCTTGGACCAAGCGCTGGCGCACATCCGCAGCGGCGCGCGCCCGCTGGCGCTGTACCTGTTCAGCCACGACCGGCAGGTGCAGCAGCAGGTGCTCGAGCGCACGCACAGCGGCGGCGTCACCATCAACGACACCCTCATGCACGTGGCCCAAGACGAGCTGCCCTTTGGTGGCGTGGGCGCATCCGGCATGGGGCAGTACCATGGCCACGAGGGCTTTCTCACCTTCTCCAAGGCCAAGGGCGTGCACGCCAAGGGGCGCTTCAACAGCGGCGAGCTGGTCTATCCGCCCTACGCGCCCGCTGGTGGCGGCTGGCTGCTGCGCCAGTTGTTGCGCTGGTTTATACGCTGAGCTGTGCGCTGAGTTATGCGCTGAGTTATGCGCTGAGCTTTTCCGGCACGGCTTGGGTTTGCGCTTCTGGCGCCGTGCGCTGCCCGCTGCGCTGGGGCCAGTGCACGATCTCGAGTCGGCCGTCGTGGTGCTCGACCAAGGCGGTGAGGCTCTCGACCCAGTCGCCGTCGTTGCAGTACAGCGTGCCGTCGATGTCGCGGATTTCGGCGTGGTGGATGTGGCCGCAGACCACGCCATCGAAGCCGCGCTTGCGCGCCTCGGCCGCCACCGCGCGCTCGAACTGCTGGATGTACTTGACCGCGCCCTTGACGCTGTATTTCAGGTACTGCGACAGCGACCAGTACGGCAGCCCGATCCGGGCGCGCAGCGAGTTGAAGCGCGTGTTCAGGCGCAGCGCCAGATCGTAGAGGTTGTCGGCCAAGTAGGCCAGCCACTTGGCGTACTGGATCACGCCGTCGAAGTGGTCGCCGTGGATCACCCACAGCTTTTTGCCGTCAGCGGTCTGGTGGATCGCGTCTTCCACCACCTCGACGCCGCCAAACTGGTGGCCGATGAAGTGGCGCGCCAACTCGTCGTGGTTGCCCGGCACGTAGATGACCTTGCAGCCCTTGCGCGCACGGCGCAAAATCTTTTGTACCACGTCGTTGTGGCTCTGCGGCCAGTACCACTTGCGGCGCAGCTGCCAGCCATCGATGATGTCACCCACCAGATACAGCTTTTCGCTCGGGTGCGCCTTCAGGAAGGCCAGCAGCGCCTTGGCTTGGCAGCCGGCGGTGCCGAGGTGAAGGTCGGAGATGAACACCGTGCGCAGGCGCCGCCCCGAGGCGTGCAGTGCGTCGTCGCCGTCGCCGTCGTCGTCGGCCGGGTGCGGATGGGCCAACGCAGACGCCGCCGCCGAATCGGCAGCCGCCCCGGCAGACCACAGTCCTTGCAGGTGGGTGTCGGGGGCAAAGCCGCTGCGCATCAGGCCCCCAGCAGGTGTTTGCGGTAGCGCGGCGGCAGGTCGGCCAAGCGCATCATCATCGGCAGGTCGGCGGTGTTGAAGTCCGGGTCCCAGGCCGGCGGGCCCAGCACCTTGGTGCCCAAGCGCAGATAGCCTTTGATGAGCGCCGGCGGTTCGACGACCAAGGTGGAATCGAGGCGCTCGATCGGCAGCGGCAGGCGCGGGCGCACATGAAACTCGACCGAAGCCAAGTGCTTGAGGCTCAGCTGCCGCCAGATGCTGGCCGCCGCGTGGCCGCCGCCCGATTCGGGGGTCATGGGGATGCTGGCGCAGCCGATCATGGTGTGCAGCCGGTTGCGCGTCATGAACTCGCCCAGCGCGCTCCAAAGCGCCAGAATCACGCCGCCGTGGCGGTGCTCGGGGTGCACGCAGCTGCGCCCCAGTTCCACCATCTGCTCGCGCAGCAGCCGCAGCCGCGTCAGGTCGAATTCGGTTTCGCTGTAAAACCCGCCCACGCGCTTGGCTTGGGTGGGCGTGAGCACGCGGTAGGTGCCGATCACCTGCTCGCTGGCGGCGTCGCGCACCAGCAGGTGTTCGCAGAAGTCGTCGAACAGATCGATGTCGTGCGCGGGCAGGGTCTGCGGCAGGCGCGCGCCCATCTCGAGCGCAAACACCTGGTAGCGCAGGCGCTGTGCGGCGCGCACTTCGTCCAGATGGCGGGCCCAGCTGACGTGGAGGGGGGCGCTCTGGCAAGCCGCTGGGCGCGGCGCCACCGGCGGCAGGCCCAACCCTTGGGGTTGACGCAGTTTTTCCAGCACAGACAGATCGGTCATGGATGAAAGCTCCTTTGGCTAGCGATTCTTGGGCTGCCGTGTGTCCTGCAAATGGCACTGGCATGAATTAATCGTGACAGCTGCCAAAAATCGGGCATTCATCAATATTTCATGGGCTTGCAGCAACAGTGACACGCTCAGGCGGCAGCGACGGTTCGGCCGACTTGCAACACGTGCTGGCGGTGGCGCAGCAGATCGGGCGCCACCTCGACGGCTTTCTGGTGGTGGTCAACAAATCCACCGTTCCCGTGGGCACGGCGGCGGCGGTGTCGGAGGCGATTGCCAGCGCGTTGCGTCGCCGCGGGCGCAGCGGCAGCCCTTTTGCGGTGGTCTCAAACCCCGAGTTTCTCAAGGAGGGGGCGGCGATGGAGGACTTCACGCGGCCCGACCGGATCGTCATCGGGCTGCCCGCCGGGGCCGAGGGCGAGCGCGCGGCAAGCAACGGCAGCAGCAGGGCGTGGCCGCGCTGTTGTGAAGGGGTTGCTCAACAGCGCCCCGCGCTCAAGCCGGGCGTGTGCCTGCGCTTTCTTTGAGCATTTGCAACCACAAATTTTCGGTCTGCTGCACGATCTGGCCCCAGTCCAGCGCCTCGGTGCGCGCGCGGGCGGCCCGCCGCAGCGCCTGCACAAGCTCGGGCTGTGCCGCCAGCAGCTGCGCGTGCTCGATGAAGCGGGCGCTGTCGCCAAAGGGTGCCAGCAGACCGCTTTCTTGGTGCCGGATCAGCTCGGCCGGGGCGGCGTAGTCGTAGGCCAGCACCGCCAGGCCGCTGGCCATGGCCTCGGGGATCACGTTGCCGTAGGTCTCGGTCTGGCTGGGGAACAAAAACACGTCGGCGCTGGCGTAGTGCTGGGCCAGGTCGGTGCCGGTGCGCATGCCGCACACCAGCGCCTGCGGGCACAGCGCCTGCACGTGGGCGCGCTCGGGGCCGTCGCCCACCAACACCAGCTTGCAGCGCGGCTGCACCTGCTGCATGGCGGCAAAGGCCTGCGCCAGCAGGTTCAGGTTTTTCTCGGCCGCTAGGCGGCTCACAAACAGCACCACGCAGTCGTCGTCGGCCGCGCCCCAGGCGGCGCGCAAAGCCGGGTTGCGCTGCGCCGGGTTGAAGCGCTGCGTATCGACCCCGCGCCCGACCACCAGCAGCCGCTCAAAGCCCAACGCCTGCAACTCGGCCTTGAGGCTGGCGGTGGGCACCAAGGTGCAGTCGGCGCCGTTGTGAAACTTGCGCAGATAGGCCATGATTGGTTTTTGCAGCCAACCGACGCCGTAGTGGCGGCTGTAGGCATGAAAATTGGTGTGAAAGTCGGTGCTCACCGGCAGCTTGAGCTTGCGCGCCGCTTGCAGCGCCGACCAGCCCAGTGGCCCCTCGGTGGCGATGTGCACCAGATCGGGCCGGCGCAGCGACCACAGCCGCAGCAGCGCGCTCTTGGCCGGCAGACCAAAGCGCACCTGCGGGTATTTCGGGATCGGCAGGCTGCGCATCAGCACCTGCTCCAGGCCGGCTTGTGCGCTGGGCTGATCGGTGCCGGCTTGGCGCGAGCGCACCACCTGCAGGTCGTGACCGCGCGCGCGCAGACCGTGCACCATGCGCTCGAGCGTGAGCGCGACGCCGTTGACCTCGGGGGCGTAGGTCTCGCTCACCAGCGCCACACGCAGCGAGCGCGGCGTGTGCGGAAAATCTTCGATCAGGAGCGGGCAGGGGTCGGGGGCGTTCATGCGCCACATGCTGGGCGCAATGCGTAACAGGCGCGTGACGCATTGATGAAGTAATCGTGACAAATCAGGGTTTGTCTGCGCTTGCGGTGCGCGCGCTTTTGCGGCACCATGCGTCATCTAATCTTCATCAAAACGACATAAACAGCGAGCACAATGCGCAGCCTCAGGCCAGTCGTTGGGATTGGCTGCATGTTTTTTACGCTTAACCAGGAGCCTACTCTCATGGCCTTGAAGAAAACCTTGCTGGCATACACGCTGGCTTTTGCGGCCGCCACCAGCGCCGTGGTCGCACACGCACAAGCGCCGGCTGCCGCCCAGCCGCGCACCGAAATCCAGATGTGGATGGGCCTGACCGGCGTCAACGGCGAGTTGCTCAGCCGCTTTGGCGAAGACTTCAACCGCAGCCAGAACGAGTACCGCGTCGTGGTCTCGTTCCGTGGCCAGTACCCCGAGCAGCGCGCCGCCGCCATGGCCGCTTTTCGCGCCGGCAACCCGCCCCACATCATGCAGATGTTCGACGCCGGTTCGGGCGACATGATCCAGTCGCGCGGCGCCATCATCCCGGTGTCGCAGGTGTTCCAGCGTGCTGGCATCGCCTTCAACCCAGCCGACTTCATCGCCCCGGCGCGCGGCTACTACGGCCTGCCCAACGGCGAGCTGCTGTCGATGCCGTTCAACGTCTCGACCGCCGTGCTGTTTTACAACCGCGACGCCTTCACCCGCGCCGGCCTCGACCCCAACCGCCCGCCGCGCACTTGGCCCGAGATGATCGCCGCCGCCAAGCAAATTCGTGAGCGCAACGCCGCCGAGTGTGGTTTCACCACCACTTGGCTGGCTTGGATCATGCTCGAGCAGTTCAACGCCCGCCACAACCAGCAGATCGGCACGCTGGACAACGGCCGTGGCGGCGCTGCCTCCGAGCTCACGGTGAACAACGCGCTCAACCAGCGCATGGTGCAAACCCTGATCGACCTGCAGCCCACGCGCGCCTTCTCCTACGGCGGGCGCTCCAACGACGCTGCGGCCAAGTTCATCAGCGGCCAGTGTGCCATGCTGCTGCAGTCTTCGGGCGGTTTGGCCGCCATCCAGCGCGACGGCCGCTTTGCCCTGGGCACCGCCCAACTGCCGCATTGGCCCGATGTGCAAGGCGCGCCCTTTGCCACCACCATCGGCGGCGCCTCGCTGTGGGTGTTCAACGCCCCCAACCGCACGCAGCAAGAGATGCGCGGCATCGCCATGTTCCTCGACTTTTTGCGCTCTGACCGCGTGATGACCGAGTGGGCGCGCACCACCGGCTTCCTGCCGGCCACCTACAGCTCGTTCCGCGCCATGCAGCAAGCCGGCTTCTTCACCCAAAACCCCGGCCGCGACGTGCCCATCCTGTCGCTGATCGAAGCGCGCCAAGGTCAGTTCACCCAAGGTTACCGCTTTGGCCGCTGGACCGAAATCCGCAACATCTACTACGAAGAAGTCGAGCGCGCCCTGCAGGGCCGCCAGACTGCCGCCCAGGCTTTGCGCAACTTCGAGCGCCGCGGCAACGCGCAACTGCGCGCCTTCGAGCGCTCGGTCAACTAAGCTTTAGTCCCGCCACCTAGGCGGGTTGTGGCAACCTAGCCGCGCCCGCCCTTACAGCCTGCCCCTTACCCGGGGCGGGTTTGCTTATGCAAAGAAAAGTCATATTCCCCAACCGCTGGCTGCCCTACGCCCTACTGGCGCCGCAGCTGGTGGTGACCCTGATCTTCTTTATCTGGCCCAGCCTGCAAGCGCTGTTGATGGCCTTTCAGGAGCAAGACCCCTTCGGTCTGTCCGTGCGCTTCGTCTGGTTCGACAACTTCGTCATGGTCTTGACCGACCCCGAGTACTACAACACCCTGGTGCGCACGCTGGTGTTTTCTACTGCGGTCACGTTGTTGGCCATGGTACCGGCGCTGCTGCTGGCGCTGGCCGCCGACGCCTTGCTGCGCGCACGCAGCGCCTACACCACTGCGCTCATGATCCCCTACGCCATCGCGCCGGCGATTGCCGGGGTGTTGTGGCTGTTCATGTTCAACCCCGCCATCGGTGTGGTGGCGTACACCTTGCAGGTGCTGGGGCTGGACTGGAACCCGACGCTCGACGGCAACGACGCCATGCTGCTGGTCATCATGGCCTCGGCCTGGAAGCAGGTGGCCTACAACTTTTTGTTCTTTCTGGCGGGCTTGCAGTCGATTCCGCGCTCGCTGCTCGAGGCCGCCGCCATCGACGGCGCCGGCCCATGGCGGCGCTTTCGCACCATCGTTTTTCCGCTGCTCTCGCCCACCACCTTCTTTTTGCTCGTGGTCGGCTTGGTCTATGCCTTTTTCGACACCTTTGGCGTCATCCACGCCGTCACCGCCGGCGGCCCGGCCACCGACACCACCACGCTGGTCTATAAGGTCTATACCGACGGCATGATCGCGCTCGACCTCGGCGGCTCGGCGGCGCAGTCGGTGCTGCTCATGCTCATGGTCATCGGCCTGACCACGCTGCAGTTTCGCTTCCTCGAGCGCCGGGTGCACTACTCATGAACAACAGCCCATCGCACTCGCTGCCGGGTCAGGCGCTGGCGCACGCCGTGATCTGGATCGGCATCGCCATCACGGCGCTGCCGCTGTACATCGCTTTTGTCGCCTCCACCCTCAGCAACCCCGACATCGCCCAAGCCCCCATGCCCCTGTGGCCGGGCGACCAAGGGTGGGAGAACTACCGCACGGTGATCATCGAGGGCATGCAGGGCGGGCATTTGTCGCCGCCGGTCTGGCTCATGCTGTTTAACAGCTTGATCATGGCGCTGGTGATCGCCGTGGGCAAGATTTCGGTCTCCATCATCTCGGCCTACGCGGTGGTGTTTTTCCGCTTCCCCGGGCGCATGTTCTGCTTTTGGCTGATCTTCATCACCCTCATGCTTCCGGTCGAGGTGCGCATCTTGCCCACTTACGAAGTGGTCACCGATCTCGGGCTGCTCAACACCTTTGCCGGCCTGACGCTGCCGCTCATCGCTTCGGCCACCGCCACGCTGCTGCTGCGCCAGTTCTTTCTCACCCTGCCCGACGAGCTGGTCGAGGCCGCCAAGATGGACGGCGCCGGCCCGCTGCGCTTTTTCTGGGACGTGGTGCTGCCGCTCACCCGCACCCAGCTGGCGGCGCTGTTCGTGATCATGTTCGTCTATGGCTGGAACCAGTACCTGTGGCCGCTGCTCATCGTCACCGACCAGAACCTCGACACCATCGTCGTCGGCATCGCCAAGCTCATCGGCACGGGCGACGCCACCACCGACTGGAACCTGGTCATGGCGACCACGCTGCTGGCCTTGCTGCCGCCGGCGCTGGTGGTGCTGCTGATGCAAAAGTGGTTCGTCAAAGGGCTGGTGGACAGCGAAAAATAAACTCCGAAAATACGAAAAATTATGGCTACGCTGGCACTCAATCAAGTCAAAAAAAGCTACGGCATCGGTCCGGGCGCGCTCCAAGTCATCCACGGCGTCGATGCGCAGATCGCCGACGGCGAGTTCGTGGTCATCGTCGGCCCCTCGGGCTGCGGCAAAAGCACCCTGCTGCGCATGGTCGCCGGGCTCGAGTCGATCAGTGCCGGCACGATCCAGATCGGCGAACGTGTCGTGAATAATGTGCAACCGGCCGAGCGCGACATCGCCATGGTGTTCCAGAACTACGCGCTCTACCCGCACATGAGCGTGTTCGACAACATGGCGTATGGGCTGCGCATACGCGGCCTGACGGCGCCCCAAATCCGCGCGCGCGTCGATGCCGCCGCCCGCATCCTCGAGCTCGCGCCGCTGCTCGAGCGCAAACCGAGCCAGCTCTCGGGCGGGCAGCGCCAGCGCGTGGCCATGGGGCGCGCCATCGTGCGCCAGCCGCAGGCTTTTTTGTTCGATGAACCGCTCTCCAACCTCGACGCCAAGCTGCGCGCCCAAACCCGGCTCGAAATCCAGAAGCTGCACCGCGAACTGGGCATCACCTCGCTTTTTGTCACGCACGACCAGGTCGAGGCCATGACGCTGGCGCAGCGCATGTTGGTCATGAACGCCGGCCGGGTGGAGCAATTTGGCACCCCCGAAGAGGTCTATGAGCGCCCGGCCAGCCTGTTCGTGGCCGGCTTCATGGGCGCGCCGCCCATGAACCTGCTGCGCCACGCCAGCGGTGTGCGCCCGGGCACGGTGCTGGGCATCCGGCCCGAGCACCTGGTCATTGGCGACAGCGGCTGGGACACGGTGGTCGATTCGGTCGAGCTGCTCGGGGCCGAGCGCCTGATCCACGCCCGCCTTGGGGATGAGTTGCTCACCATCCGGGTCTCGGCCCAGCGCGCCATCCCCGACCTCGGTCAAGCCCTGCGCGTGCAGCCGCAGCCCGAGTTCATCCACACCTTCGACGCCGCCACGGGGCTTAGCCGTTCTTGACGCACCCATGAACCCAGCCAACCCCACCGGCCTGTCCGACTGGCCCTACCCCTACTGGATCGCGCACCGCGGCGCCGGCAAAGAGCGGCCCGAAAACACCTTGTGCGCCTTCGAGCACGGCAGCGCCTGCGGATTTTCTATGTTCGAGTGCGACGTCAAGCTCAGCGCCGACGGCGTGCCCTTTTTGCTGCACGACGACACGCTGGAGCGCACCACCAACGGCCGCGGCCCAGCCGACGCGCTGCCTTGGGCCGAACTGGCGCAGCTCGACGCCGGCGGCTGGCATTCGAGCAACAGCGCCGGCGAGCCCTTGCCCACGCTGGCTACCATCGCCGCCCACTGTTTGCACCAGGGCGCCGCGCTGAACATCGAAATCAAGCCCATGCCGGGGCAGGAGGCCGCCACTGGCCGCGCCGTGGCGCTGGCCGCGCGCGCGCTCTGGCAAGGCCAGCGCGTGCCACCGCTGCTCAGCTCGTTCCAGCCCGCCGCCTTGCAGGCGGCGCAGCAGGCCGCGCCCGAACTGCCACGGGCGCTGCTGCTCGATACCCTCTGGAGCGGCTGGCCCGAGGTGGCTGCGCAGCTAAGGTGTGTGGCCATCGTTTGCCAGCACCGGCTGCCCGACGCGGCCCTGATGCAGCAGGCGCGTGCCATGGGCTGGCGCGTGCTGTGCTACACCGCCAACCGCGCCGCCGACGTGCAGCGCCTGCGCGCGCTCGGGGTCGATGGCCTGATCACCGACGAAATGCACTGGGCGCGCAGCCAGAATCTGGATTAGCCGGGGCTCGGCCGGGGTTCAGCGCAAGCATTGGCGTATCATCGGCGCGCATGAGCTTGCTGGCACTCGACGTGGGCAACACCCGCCTGAAATGGGCGCTGTATGAGCAGCCCGTCATGGGTGCGCGCATGCTGGCGCACGGGGTGCAGTTCCTTGAAAACATCGACAAACTGACCGAGGGCGACTGGATCAACCTGCGCCCGCCGCGCATGGTGCTGGGCAGCGTGGTGGCCTCCGATGCCATCAAGCGCCGGGTCGAAGCACAGCTCGAAATCTGGGACGCCGCGCCCGAATGGGTGGTGCCCAGCGCCGCCGAGGCCGGCGTGATCAACGGCTACGACCATCCGGCCCGCTTAGGGGCCGACCGCTGGGTGGCCATGATCGGCGCGCGCCAGCGCCTGCTGGCGCGCCAGCAGCTGCGGCCCTGTGTGGTGGTGATGGTCGGCACGGCAGTCACGATCGAGGCGCTCGACGCTGAAGGGCGTTTTCTGGGCGGTTGCATCCTGCCTGGGCACGGCATCATGCTGCGCGCGCTCGAATCGGGCACTGCCGGCCTGCACGTGCCCACCGGCGTGGTCAAGCCCTTTCCCACCAACACCAGCGACGCCCTCACCAGCGGCGGCACCTTCGCCATCGCCGGCGCGGTGCAGCGCATGGTTGACCAGCTGGCCCAGCACTGCGGCCAAACCCCGGTGTGCTACATGACCGGCGGTGCGGCCTGGAAAATGGCGCCCAGTATGAGCGTATCGTTTGAGCTGGTCGACACCTTGATCTTCGACGGCCTGCTGGCGATCGCGCATCAGCGCGCGTCCGACCGCGCCAACCAGCGCCTAGCCAGCTCCACCCAGTAGCTGCCGCCGAGCGCGATCAGCTCGTCGTTGAAGTCGTAGCGCGGGTTGTGCAGGGTGCAGGGCCCGGCGTCGTGGCCGGCGCCGTAGCCATCGCGGTGCGCGCCGTCGCCGTTGCCTATAAAGGCGTAGGCCCCCGGTTTGGCTTGCAGCATGTAGGCAAAATCTTCTGCCCCCAGCGTGGGCTCTTGGGCCAGCACCTGCTGCGGCCCCACCAGGTCGAGCATCACGCTGCGCGCAAACTCGGCCTCGGCGGCGCTGTTGATGGTGGGCGGGTAGTTGCGGTGGAACTCAAACGTGGCCGTGGCCCCAAAAGCCGCCGCCGTGTGCTCGCACACCGTGCGCATGCGCTGCTCGATTAAATCCAGCAGCTCTAGGCTGAAGGTGCGCACCGTGCCCTGCAGCACGCAGTGGTCTGGCACCACGTTGGTGGCTTCGCCGGCGGCGATCATGGTCACGCTCAGCACCCCGGCCTCGATCGGTTTTTTGTTGCGGCTGATGATGGTCTGGAACGCCTGCACCATCTGGCACGCCACCAGCAGCGGGTCGATGCCGTTGTGCGGCAGCGCCGCGTGGCAGCCCTTGCCGTGCACGGTGATTTTGAACTCGTTGCTCGAGGCCATCACCGGCCCCGGGCTCACGGCAAAACTGCCCACCGGCATGCCAGGCCAGTTGTGCAAGCCAAACACCGCCTGCACCGGGAAGCGCTCAAACAGGCCGTCAGCGATCATGTGCCGCGCCCCGCCGCCGCCTTCTTCGGCCGGCTGGAAGATGAACACCACCGTGCCCTCGAAGTCACGCGTCTGGCTCAGGCACTGGGCGGCGGCCAGCAGCATGGCGGTGTGGCCGTCGTGGCCGCAGGCGTGCATCCGGCCCGGGTGCCGGCTGGCATGGGCAAAGGTGTTGAGCTCGGTCATGGGCAGCGCGTCGAGGTCGGCGCGCAAGCCCACGGCGCGGCCACAGGCGCCGCCGTCGCGCCCGTGCAGCAGCCCAACCACGCCTGTGCTGCCCAAACCGCGCACCACCTCCAGGCCCCAGGCGCCTAGGCGCTCGGCCACCACTTGGGCGGTGCGGTGCTCCTCAAAGCACAGCTCGGGGTGCGCGTGCAAATCGCGCCGCAGCGCGGTGAGCTGCTCGGCCTGAGCCACGATGGCGGGGTTGAGTTTCATGCTTGCCTCCTTGCAATAGGCTCGAAGGCGATGTTAGCCCAAAGCCCGTGGTCGCGCCCAAGCGTGCCCGCTTAAACCCCGACGCCTGGCTGCAAGCCTAGGCCCCAGCCAACCAGTGCGCGTGATGCTTACTCTAGGCCGTCCACCAGATCGATGTAGCGTTGCATCGCTGCGTCGGTGCTGGTGCCCTTGAGCGCCGCCCAAGCATCCCATTTGGCGCGCCCGACCAGATCGCCAAAACCCGGCTTGGCGCCGCTCACGTCGCCTTCGGTGGCTTGTTTGTACAGGGCGTAGAGCTTGAGCAAAGTGGCGTTGTCGGGCCGTTGCGTGAGCTCTTTGCTGGCCGCCACGGCGGCTTCGAATGCGGATTTGAGATCGGTGTTCATGACGGTAATAGTACGATCGTTCGTGCTTTTTGTCAACCGTAAGTGCGCCAGCGAGCCCCCCTCACGACCGCATCTGCTGCTGCCAAGACAGCAATTGACAAGCAATTGACACCAGTCAGCGCCGGTTATGATCATTCATCTGTTTTTATAGCTCCGCGCAGCCCACCCACATGGCCATCCTTGTCACCGGCGGTGCCGGATTCATCGGCAGCAACTTCGTGCTCGATTGGCTGGCCCAGAGCGACGAGCCGGTCGTCAACCTCGACCTGCTCACCTACGCCGGCAACCTCGAAAACCTCGCCAGCCTGCAAGCCGATGCGCGGCACCAGTTTGTGCACGGCAGCATCGGCGACCGACCCTTGGTGCAGCGCCTGCTGGCCGAGCGCCGGCCGCGCGCCGTGCTCAACTTCGCCGCCGAAAGCCACGTCGATCGCTCGCTGCACGGCCCGGGCGCCTTCATCCAAACCAATGTGCAGGGCACCTACGAGCTGCTCGAGGCCGTGCGCGGCCACTGGGCGGCGCTGCCCGCGGCCGAGCAAGCCGCCTTTCGCTTCCTGCACGTAAGCACCGACGAGGTCTATGGCAGCCTCGAGCCCGGTCAGCCAGCCTTCACCGAGCAGCACCCCTACCAGCCCAACAGCCCCTACAGCGCCAGCAAGGCCGCCAGCGATCACCTGGTGCGCGCCTGGCACCACAGCTACGGCCTGCCGGTGCTCACCACCAACTGCTCCAACAACTACGGTCCCTACCACTTCCCCGAAAAACTGATTCCGCTGCTCATCGTCAAGGCGCTGGCCGGCGCGCCGCTGCCCATCTACGGCGACGGCCTGCAGGTGCGCGACTGGCTCTACGTGCAAGACCACTGCAGCGCCATCCGCCGCGTGCTCGCCGCCGGGCGCGTGGGCGAGGTTTATAACGTGGGCGGTGGCAACGAAAAAACCAACCTCGAGATCGTGCACAGCGTCTGCGCCTTGCTCGACGAGCTGGCCCCGGCGCAGGCGCGTGGCGTGCGCCACCACCACAGCGGCGTGCCGCTGCAGCGCTACGCCGAGCTCATCGCCTTCGTTGCCGACCGCCCCGGTCACGACCGGCGCTACGCCATCGACGCCAGCAAAATAGCGCGCGAGCTCGGCTGGCAGCCGGCGCACACCTTCGAGACCGGGATCCGCCAAACCGTGCGCTGGTACCTAGAGCACCCCGATTGGGTGGCGCACGTGCAAAGCGGCAGCTACCGCGACTGGCTGCGCCAGCACTACGGGGCGACCGAGGCCAACGGTGCCACAAGCGCCATGGTTGCATCAGGCACTCAGGCCTCTGCAGCCACCAAGCCGCTCGGGGCGGGGGTTGCATGAACCACCCACCGCGCATCCTGCTGCTGGGCAAAAACGGCCAAGTGGGCTGGGAGCTGCAGCGCAGCCTGGCGCCGCTGGGCGAACTCATCGCCCTCGACCGCCACCCGTGCCCGAATCCGCTCGACCCGCACGCGCCGCGGCTGTGCGGCGATCTGGCCGACCTCGAAGCGCTGGCGCGCACGGTGCAGCAGCTGCGTCCGCAGGTGATCGTCAACGCCGCCGCCTACACCGCAGTTGACAAAGCCGAGAGCGAGCCGGCGCTGGCGCAGCGCATCAACGCCGACGCACCGGGCCTGCTGGCGCAGCTGGCGCACCAGAGCGGGGCTTGGCTGGTGCACTACAGCACCGACTACGTGTTCAACGGCAGCGGCCACCTGCCTTGGGCCGAGGGCAGCCCGACCGGCCCGCTCAACGTCTATGGCCACAGCAAGCTGGCGGGGGAGGGGGCGATCCTCGCCGCCGGGCGTCGGCACCTGATCTTTCGCACCAGCTGGGTCTATGCCGCCCGCGGCGCCAACTTCGCCAAAACCATGCTGCGCCTGGCGCAGCAGCGCGAGCGCCTGAGCGTGGTCGATGACCAATGCGGCGCCCCCACCGGCGCCGAGCTGATCGCCGACGTCAGCGCCCACGCCGTGGCCCTGGTGCTCAGAGGCGCTGCCGAACCCGGCACCTACCACCTCGCAGCCGCTGGCGAAACCACTTGGCACGGCTACGCCAGCGCCGTGATCGAGCAGGCCCGGCGCTTGCGCCCCGAGCTCGACTGGCGCGTGCAGGCCATCGACGCCGTGCCCAGCAGCGCTTTCCCCACCCCGGCGCAGCGCCCGCACAACTCGCGCCTCGACTGCGCCTTGCTGCAAAGCCGCTTCGGCCTGCACCTGCCGCCGTGGCAGCAGGGCGTGCAGCGCATGTTGGCCGAGGTGCTGGCGTGAAAAAATCAAACCCCGATACAGACACCATGACCTCTCGCAAAGGCCTCATCCTCGCCGGTGGCTCCGGCACCCGGCTGCACCCGGCCACGCTGGCCATCAGCAAACAGCTGCTGCCGGTTTATGACAAGCCGATGATCTACTACCCCTTGAGCACCCTCATGCTCGCGGGCCTGCGCGAGGTGCTCATCATTAGCACGCCGCAAGACACGCCGCGCTTTGCCCAACTGCTCGGCGACGGCGCGCAGTGGGGCATGAGCCTGCAATACGCCGTGCAGCCCAGCCCCGACGGGCTGGCGCAGGCCTTCCTCATCGGTGAGCGCTTCATCGACGGCGCCCACAGCGCGCTGGTGCTGGGCGACAACATCTACCACGGGCACGACTTCCAGCCGCTGGTGCGCGCCGCCAGCGCCCAAACCCAAGGCGCCACCGTGTTCGCCTACCACGTGCACGACCCCGAGCGCTACGGCGTGGTCGAGTTCGACGCCCAAGGCCGCGCCCTCAGCATCGAAGAAAAACCGGTGCAACCCAAGAGCAACTACGCCGTCACCGGCCTGTATTTTTACGACCCGCAAGTGGTGGAGATCGCCAAAGCCGTGCGCCCGAGCGCGCGCGGCGAGCTCGAAATCACCGCCGTCAACCAAGCCTACCTCGAGCAAGGCCAGCTCAACGTGCAGACCATGGGCCGCGGCTATGCTTGGCTCGACACCGGCACCCACGACAGCCTGCTCGAAGCCAGTCAGTTTATCGCCACGCTCGAGCGCCGCCAAGGCCTCAAAGTCGCTTGCCCGGAAGAAATCGCTTGGCGCAACGGCTGGATCGATGCCGCCCAGCTCGAGTGCCTCGCCGCCCCCTTGCGCAAAAACGGCTACGGCCAGTACCTGCTGGCGTTGCTGGGCACAGGCCGTCGGTTCTAGCCCAAACCCCCAACCCCAGCCCTAGCCCTAGCCCGCCCCAAGCCCCCATGCCCTACACCGTCACCCCCACCGCCTTGCCCGGCGTGCTCGTGCTCACGCCCAAGGTCTATGGCGACGCGCGCGGTTTCTTCTACGAGAGCTTCAACCAGCGCGACTTCGACGCCGCCACCGGCTTGGCCGGCGTGCAGTTTGTGCAAGACAACCACAGCCGCTCGGCGCGCGGCGTGCTGCGCGGCCTGCACTACCAGCTGGCACCCCAAGCGCAGGGCAAGCTGGTGCGCGTCACCCACGGCGCGGTCTATGACGTGGTGGTGGATTTGCGCCGCAGCTCCCCCACCTTTGGCCGTTGGGATGGGGTTGAGCTGTCGGCCGACAACCACCGCCAGCTCTGGGTGCCGCCGGGTTTCGCGCACGGCTTTCTCACCCTTAGCGAATCGGCCGAGTTTCTGTACAAAACCACCGCCTACTACAGCCCGGCGCACGAACGCAGCTTGCTTTGGTATGACGCGGCCCTGGGCATAGAGTGGCCGCTGACGCAGGCCGGGGTCGAGCAGCCGCTGCTGGCGGCCAAAGACGCGGCAGCGGGCACCTTGGCGCAGGCAGATTGCTTCGACTGAACGGGCGGCGGGGTGTTGGCTGGTCCAGCCCCCCCCGTGCAGCCCGCCCGTGTATGCTGCCCCCAAAAGGGCTGCGGTGGTGATTACTTCAACCCAGCCAACTCGCGCAGCACCTGCACCTTGTCGGTGCGCTCCCAGGTGAACTCGGGTTCGTCGCGGCCGAAGTGGCCGTAGGCGGCGGTTTTGCTGTAGATCGGGCGCAGCAAGTCCAGCATCTGGATGATGCCGCGCGGGCGCAGGTCGAACACCTCACCCACGATGTGGGCAATTTTGTCGTCGGGGATCACGCCCGTGCCTTCGGTATAGACGGTCACGTTCATGGGCTTGGCCACGCCGATGGCGTAGGCGACCTGAATCTGGCACTGCTTGGCCAGCCCGGCGGCGATGATGTTTTTGGCCACGTAGCGCGCGGCGTAGGCGGCCGAGCGGTCAACCTTGGTCGGGTCTTTGCCGCTGAAAGCGCCGCCGCCGTGCGGGCAGGCGCCGCCGTAGGTATCGACGATGATCTTGCGCCCGGTCAGGCCGCAGTCGCCTTGCGGGCCGCCGATGACGAAGCGCCCGGTGGGGTTGATGAGGTAGCGCGTGTTTTGCAGCCACTCGCGCGGCAGCACCGGCTTGATGATTTCTTCGACGCAGGCCTCGATGAAGGCCGGCAGCATGTGCTTGCCGTCGCTCATCTCCGGGCTGTGCTGGCTCGAGAGCACCACGGTGTCGATGCTGTGCGGGCGACCATCGACGTAGCGCATGGTGACCTGGCTCTTGGCGTCGGGACGCAAGAAGGGCAGGCGGCCGTCTTTGCGCAGCTGCGCCTGGCGCTCCACGATGCGGTGCGCGTAGTAGATCGGCGCGGGCATCAGCACCGGCGTCTCGTCGCAGGCGTAGCCAAACATCAGGCCCTGGTCGCCGGCGCCGGTGTTGAGGTAGTCGTCGCTGGCGTGGTCCACGCCTTGGGCAATGTCGTTGCTCTGCTTGTCGTAGCAGACCATGACGGCGCAGCCCTTGTAGTCGATGCCGTATTCGGTGTTGTCGTAGCCGATGCGCCGGATGGTGTCGCGCGCGGTCTGGATGTAATCGACATGCGCGTTGGTGGTGATCTCGCCGGCCAGCACCACCAGCCCGGTGTTGGTCAGCGTTTCGGCGGCCACGCGCGAGCGCGGGTCTTGCTCAAAGATCGCGTCCAGGATCGCGTCCGAGATCTGATCCGCGACCTTGTCCGGGTGGCCTTCGGAAACCGATTCGGAGGTGAAAAGAAAGTCGTTCGCCATTTGTTGCATACACTCCAAGGATTGCGCTTGGGCGATTCGCCCGGCGCTGGAAGTGCTGCGGCGAACGCTTTAGCAGGATTTATGAATCGCCCGCAAGTTGTTCTATAACTCGGCGATGCGCGCATTGTAACGACACTGGTTCTATCGACACCCGATGCTGTTTTTTTTCAGGCTCATGGGGCGGCTGCCGCTGCCGCTGCTGCACGCGCTGGGCTGGCTGCTGGGCTGGCTGATCTGGCTGCTGGGCCCCACCTACCGCCAGCGCTGGCGCGACCACACGGCCCAGGCCGGGCTGGCCGGGCGGGTGCGCTGGGCCTCGGTGGGCGCGGCCGGGCAGCAGATGGCGGAGCTGCCGCGCATCTGGTTTGGAGCCCCGGTGCCGCTGCATTGGGACGGGGCGCAGCACATCGAAGCGGCTCTGCGCGAGGGCCGGGGGCTGCTGTTCCTGACGCCGCACCTGGGCTGCTTTGAGCTCACGGCGCAGGCCTATGCGCAGCGCTTTGGGGCGCAGCCTGAAGGGCAAAGCGGGGGGCAGGCGAACACCGGCGCGGCCGCTGTGCGCCCAATCACCGTGCTCTACCGGCCGCCGCGTGTGGCGGCGCTGCACCCGGTGCTACAAGCGGCGCGCGAGCGCCCCGGCCTGCACAGCGTGCCCACCGACCTGAGCGGGGTGCGCCAGTTGCTCAAGGCGCTCAAGCAGGGGCAGACCGTGGGCCTGTTGCCCGACCAGGTGCCGCCCGCCGGCATGGGGGTCTGGGCGCCGTTTTTTGGCCGCAACGCCTACACCATGACGCTGGCGGCGCGGCTGGCGCAGGTGCCGGGCACGCAGGTGCTGCTGATCTGGGGCGAACGGCGGCGCTGGGGCCGCGGCTACGTGTTGCGCGTGCGCCCGTGGCTGGATGTGGTGGGTGCTCCGCTGGCACACGAGCCGCAGGCCGCGGCGGCGCAGATCAACCAAGCCATGCAGGCGGTGATCGGGCACTGTCCGGCGCAGTACCTGTGGGGCTATGCGCGCTACAAGGGCTAGTACGGGGGTGGGGCCGCAGCGGGGGCCTCCGGGTGCGCCCAATCCCAAATCTGGATCGCGGTTTCCTCGAGCCCGAGCTTGCTGCTAGCCGAAAACAGCTGCGCGCTGCCGCCGGCGGTTTGCAGGCGCGCCACCGACAAGGCTTTGGCGGCCTCCTGCCGGTTGAGCTTGTCGGCCTTGGTCAGCAGCACCCTGAAGGCCAGCCCATCCTCGACCCGCGGACGGATGACTTGCAGCAGCGCTTCATCCAGTTCGGTCAACCCCAGGCGCGCATCGCACAGCAGCACCACGGCGCGCAGGTTGGGCCGGCTCACCAGGTAGTTGGCCATCACCTCTTGCCAGCGCCGCTTGGCCGCTTGCGGCACCGCCGCGTAGCCGTAGCCAGGCAGGTCGGCCAGCACGGCGTCGGTCAGCCCCTGTTTGCCTAGGGCAAAGAGGTTGATGCTCTGCGTGCGCCCGGGGGTTTTGGAGGCAAAAGCGAGGCGCTTTTGCTGCGTCAGGGTGTTGATGCAGGTGGACTTGCCGGCGTTGGAGCGGCCGACGAAGGCGATCTCGGGCAAAGTGGAGTCGGGCAGGTGCTGCAGTTGCGGCGCTTCGGTCAAGAAGCGCGCCGTGTGCAGCCATGCCATGGCGGTCTTGCCGGCTTCAGAGAGAGGGGTCACTGGAGTAAAGGGTGTGGTTGTTTGAAGCGGGCAGCATACGGCATTGTAGAATCACGCACAAAATCTCCTGTGCTCGTGGCTGCGTGGGCACTTTCCCCCTTTTTTGCCGTTGACCTCCGAATCCGACATGAAATCTTTCGTCACGCTCATCGGGGCCGCCGCGTTGGCTGCTTTCTCGTTCACTGCCTCGTTTGCGCATGCCCAAGCAGCGCGCTCTGATTCGGTGCCCAACTTTGCCCGCGGTGAACAAATTTACATGCAGATGTGCATGGCCTGCCACGGCGTGGCCGGCAACTCGACCATGGCCGAAAACCCCTCGCTGGCCGGTCAGTTGCCCGAGTACCTGATCAAGCAACTGCGCGACTACAAATCGGGCAAGCGCCAAAACGCCATCATGTCGGGCTTTGCAGCCGCACTCACCGACGACGACAAGCGCGACGTTTCGCACTGGCTGGCGCGCCAAACCCCGGCCCCCAACTACGCCCGCGACCCCGAACTGGTGCGCGAAGGCGAGCGCATCTGGCGCGCCGGCTTGGCCGACCGCAACATCGCCTCGTGCATGGCCTGCCACGGCCCGGCCGGGCGCGGCATGCCGGCGCTGTACCCGCGTCTGGCAGGCCAGCACGCGCGCTACACCGCCGACCAAATGAAACAATTCCGCTCCGGTGCGCGCGGCAACAGCCCCGAAATGGCGCGCATCGCCCGCCACATGACCGACCGCGAGATCGAGGCCGTGTCCGACTTCATTGCTGGCTTACGTTAAGGCCCGGGCCTATAGCGCATCACACTTTCTGGGCCCCTCCCAAATCGAGGGGCTTTTTGCTTAGTCTCCTGCACCGATCGCTCTAGAGCCGACAATCGCTGCGATAGACGGGAACTTGCTGCGCCCAGCGCGCCACTAAGTCACGCCCAGCTCGACCGAGCCCCACCCCCACACTGGTTTGCAACTGATGAGTGTTTCTACTGCTGGCATCGTCATCGAGCGTGGCTCGCCGCTGGTGCGCGATCTGATCGAGCTGTTGTCGTCGATGCGCTTTGCCATCGCGTTGCTGACGGTGATCAGCATCGCCTCGGTCAGCGGCACCGTGGTGCTGCAAAACGAGCCCCTCAACAACTACATCAACCAGTTCGGCCCGTTCTGGTACCGGGTGTTCGAGATCATGGGCATCTACACCATCTTTAGTACGTGGTGGTACGCCCTGATGCTGCTGTTCTTGGTCACCAGCACCTTGCTGTGCGTGGTGCGCACCTCGCCCAAGATGCTGCACGACATTCGTCAGTTCAAAGAGGACATGCGCGAACAAAGCCTCAAGGCCTTCCCCTTCAAGGCGCGGGCTGAACTCGCCGAAGCGGGTGAAGCGGCGGCGCAGCGCATCGGCCAAACCCTGCTGGCTTCGGGCTGGAAAGTGAAGCTGCAACGGCGCGAGAGCGCCGCCGGCGTGGGCTGGATGGTGGCGGCCAAGGCCGGGGCGTGGAACAAGCTCGGTTACATCCTCACGCACTCAGCGATCGTGATCATCTGCGCCGGGGCCTTGCTCGATGGGCGCCTGATGGTGCAGTTGCACACCCTGTTTTTGGGCAAAACCACCTTCGAGGGCGGTGGCCTGATCTCGGATGTGCCCGATCAGCACCGCCTGAGCGACTGGAATCCCACCTTCCGCGGCAGCATTTTGGTCACCGAAGGCGCCAACACAGGCACCGCCATCCTGCCTCAGCCGGGCGGGGTGTTGTTGCAAGAGCTGCCGTTCAGTATCGAGCTCATAGACTTCATCGTCGAGTACTACGACACCGGCATGCCGCGCCTGTTTGCCAGCGAAATCCTGATCCACGACAAATACACCGGCGAGATCATCCCCAAGCGGGTCGAGGTCAACCACCCCGCGCACCACCGCGGCGTCACCATCTTCCAGGCCAGCTACGACGACGGCGGCTCGCTGGTGCAGCTGCGCGGCCTGCCCATGGGCGACGGCGCAGCGCCGTTCTATATCTCGGGCCGCATCGGCCAATCGACCACGCTGCACCGAGGCGGCGAGACCTTCACGCTCGAGTTCACCGACTTCAGCCTCTACAACGTCGAAAACCTGGCCAACACCCAAGCCGCCGAAGAGGCAGCGGCCATCGCTGGCTTCAGTTTGCAAAATGAGATCACGCAGCGCCTCGGTTCGGCGCACCGCACCGTCGCCGAGGCCCAGATGAAAAACGTCGGCCCCAGCATCACCTACCGCTTGCGCGATGCAGCCGGCCAAGCGCGCGAGTTCCACAACTTCATGTTGCCCATCGACCTCGACGGCCGGCGCGTGTTCGTGCTGGGCGTGCGCGAGACCGAGGCCGATGACTTCCGCTACCTGCGCATCCCGGTAGACGACCGCGACAGCATCGACGGTTTCATACGCTTGCGCGCGGCGCTGGCCGACCCGCAGCTGCGGCGCGAAGCGGTGCGCCGCTACGTGGCGGCGGCGGCAGCCGGTCAGCGTGCCGAGCTGCAGCAGGCCCTGATGCAGTCGGCGCAGCGCGCGCTGGATTTGTTTGCCGGCCAAGACCCCGAAATCGAGCACCTGCCACGGCGCGACATGCCGGTGTTGGCTGGGCTGCAAGCGGTGTCGGCTTTCCTCGAGGTCAACGTGCCTGAACCCGAGCGCGAACGCGCCGGCGAGCTGATGTTGCGCATCCTCAACGGCAGCCTGCTCGAGCTATACCAGATCACGCGCGAACGCGCCGGCCTGACTCCAGCCCCGTTCAACGAGCAGACCGCGAGCTTTCTCACCCAATCGATGTTGGGCTTGAGCGATTCGTTCTTTTACCCCGCGCCCCTGACCTTCATGATGACCAGCTTCGAGCAGGTCGAAGCCAGCGTGTTTCAGGTATCGCGCGCACCAGGGCGCAACATCGTCTACTTTGGTTGCTTGTTGCTGACGCTCGGCATGATCGCCATGCTCTACGTGCGCGAGCGCCGGGTCTGGGTCTGGCTGGCGCCTAAACCCGACTCCGACACACTGGATGCCACCATGGCGATGTCGTCCAACCGTAAAATCTCCGACAACGACCGCGAGTTTGAGCAATTGCGCCGTCACCTGTTTAATCAAGCACCCGAGGCCACCTCATGACTGCTGCCACACAGACCATTGAACTCAAGAAGAGCGGGCCATCGCAGCCCATGCGGCCGGGTTATTTTTCCCGGCTCAAGGCTTGGGACTGGATTTTTGCCGCCATGGTGGTGGGCGGCCTCACCTACTGCTACTTCCTGTTTCAGCCGTACCTCGACCGCTACGAGATTTTCGTGCTGCTGCTCACCGCCCCGAGCTGGATCGCGCTGGCTTGGTTCTGGCGCCCGATCAGCTACCTGAGCGTGGTGGTGGCGGTGCTGTCGCTCACCGCCATAGAGCTCTATCAGGTCGATGGCGTAGGCGTTTATGCCCGCGCCGAAGAGGTGTTTCTGCTCAAGTTCTTCTTGGCCAGCCAGACCGCCGTGTTGCACATGAGCCTGCTGCTGCTGGCCAGCACCGTGTTTTACTGGGTGGGCTTGCTGGCAAAGAAAAACGGTGCCGGGTTCGAGGAAGTCGGTGCCAAGATCGCCTGGGTGGCGGTCACCATGGGCTTGGTGGCGTTTTGCGTGCGCTGGTACGAGACCTACCTGCACAACACCGGCTTGGGCTACATCCCGATCAGCAATTTGTACGAAGTGTTCATCATGTTCGGCTGGATGACCACGCTCTACATCCTCTACTACGAAGACCGGTACCAAACGCGCAAGATCGGCGCTTTTTCTATGCTGGTGGTCAGCGCCTCGGTGGCTTTTTTGCTCTGGTACATGGTGACGCGAGAAGCGCACGAGATCCAGCCGCTCATCCCGGCCCTGCAAAGCTGGTGGATGAAGCTGCACGTGCCCACCAACTTCGTGAGCTACGGCACTTGGACCATCGCTGCCATGCTGGCCTTTGCCTATCTGCTCAAGCAAAGCACCTTCAAGTTGAGCTGGCTCAAGCTGACGCCGGTTTGGCTGCTGGCCGCCGTGTTTTTGCTCGAGCCGTTTTTGTTCGGGGTTTACACCGTGGCGCCGGGTGAGACCAACTACGCTGCCGCCGTGGGCATGAGCAACTTCTGGGCGGTCTACGTGGGTGTGGCGATCCTGATCATCGGGCTCATCGTCATGGCGCGCGACCGCTTTGCGGCCAAGCTGCCAGCGCTCGAGGTGCTCGACGACATCATGTACAAGTGCATCGCCATTGGGCTGCTGTTTTTCACCATCGCCACCATTTTGGGCGCGCTGTGGGCGGCTGAAGCGTGGGGCGCGTACTGGAGTTGGGACCCCAAAGAAACCTGGTCGCTGATCAGCTGGTTCACTTACGCCGCCTGGTTGCACATGCGCTTGGTCAATGGCTTGCGCGGCACGGTGGCGGCCTACTGGGCGATCGCCGGCTTCTTTATCACCAACTTCACCTTCTGGGGCGTGAACATCTTCCTGAGCGGCCTGCACAGCTACGGCGCGCTCTGATGGGGCTGGTTTAGAGCCCGAGCTCGGGCCCAAGCTGATCGGCCAGCGTTTCGCGCCGGCGTATGAGGCGTGCGTTGCTGCCACTGACCAGCACCTCGGCGGCGCGGCCTCGGCTGTTGTAGTTGCTGGCCATGCTGGTGCAATAGGCACCGGCCGAGCACACCGCCAGCCAGTCGCCGGGCTGCACGGCCAACAGGCGGTCATGGCCGATCCAGTCACCGCTCTCGCACACCGGTCCGACCACTTCGTAGCACTGCACCGCTTGGGCCGGACGCAACTGCAGCGGCACGATGGCGTGATAGGCCTGATACAGCGCCGGCCGCGGCAGGTCGTTCATGCCGGCATCGACGATGAGGAAGTTTTTGGCCAGTCCGGGCTTGAGGTAGAGCGCCTCGGTCAGGCACACGCCCGCATTGCCCACCAGCGAGCGCCCCGGCTCGAGCAGCAGCTTCAAGTTGCCAAAGCCGCGCGCCTCCATGCGCTGCAGCACGGCGGCGAACAAGGCGTCGGCCGCCGGTGGGCACTCGTCGAGGTAGGTGATGCCTAAGCCGCCACCCAAATCGAGGTGTTCGAGCGCGATGCCTGCGGCCTGCAGGGCTGCCACCAGGTCGAGCACACGCTCGAGCGCGTCGAGGTAGGGCGCGCTGTCGGTGATCTGCGAGCCGATGTGGCAGTCAATGCCGACGATGCGCAAGCCCGGCAACGACGCCGCGCGCTGGTAGGCGCTTAGGGCTTCGGTGTGCGCGATGCCAAACTTGTTGCTTTTGAGCCCGGTCGAAATGTAGGGGTGGGTGCGGGCGTCCACGTCGGGGTTCACGCGCAGGCTCACCGGCGCTTGCCGCCCCAGTGACAGCGCCTCAAGGTTCAAAACTTCGATCTCGGGCAAGCTCTCGACGTTGAAACAACCGATGCCGGCCTGCAGCGCCTGGCGCATCTCGGCGCGGGTCTTACCCACGCCCGAAAACACGATGCGCTCAGGTGCCACGCCGCTGTGCAGCGCCCGCTGCAGCTCGCCGCCCGAGACGATATCCAGCCCGCAGCCCGCTTGCACCAAGGTCTGCAGCAGGGCCAGGTTGGGGTTGGCCTTGACGGCGTAGCAAATGAGCGCCGCGCGCCCCTGCAAGGCGCGCTGGTAGGCGCCCAGCGCGGCCAGCAGCGCGGCCTGGGAATAGACGAACAGCGGCGTGCCATGCTCGCGCGCAAGGTCGGCCAGCGCCAAGCCTTCCACCCGCAGGTGGCCGTCGGCATAATGGAAAAAGGGTGCGCCCGGCACCGTCGGTGCCGCAGGATTGGAGGCTGACATGTGGACGATTGGGCTAAAGGGGTAGGGCTGTCGCGGGCGGGGTGGTGCGCTTAAGTCGGGGTTCCCGCTTCGGTTGCACTAGGCAAATACAGCGGCCCCTTTTGGCCGCACCCCGGCAAGGCGAGCAAAAGCAGCCCCAGGCAGGCGCTTAAGCACAGCAGCCGCAGGTGAGAGGGTAAAGCCGCTGTGTGCTCACCAGGCTTCAAGCCTACAATGCCGTTTGAATCATGCATGGCGCGATTGTAATGAACGACACCGACTATTTAAACCACGCCGAAGCCCTGCTGCGGGCGGTCGAGCGCTGCTGCGACCGCATCAACGACGAATCCGAGGTGGACATCGACAACCAGCGCGTGGGCGGCATGGTCACGCTGGTGTTTCGCAACGGCAGCCAGATCGTCATCAACCTGCAAAAACCCCTGCACGAGGTGTGGATGGCGGCGCGCAGCGGCGGCACCCACTACCGCTTCGATGGCCAGCAGTGGCTCGACACCAAAGGGGCGGGGGAGTTTTACGAGCGCCTCTCGCAAGAAGCCAGCGCCCAAGCCGGGGCGGCGCTGCGCTTCAGTTCGGGCGGGTAAACAAGTCCAAGATGTTGCGCCGGTCCTCTGCCGCCATGGGCGGGGCGATTTCGGCCGCGCCCTCTGGCGCGGTGTCGGCGTCGGCCATGCCCAGCGAGGCCACGCCTTGTCCTGGGCCAGATTCCTCGTAGTACCACTCCCCTCCGGCCACCATCAGCCCGGCGGGTGCGTTGGGCTGTTGCACCGGCACCCCGGCCAAGGCCTCGCGCATGAAGTCGATCCAGATCGGCAACGCCAGCGAGCCGCCGGTGGCGTTGCGCCCCAGGTTGCGCGGTGTGTCGTGGCCCATCCAGGCCACCGCCGACAGGGTTGGGTGAAAGCCGGCAAACCAGACATCGACCGCGTCGTTGGTGGTGCCGGTTTTGCCGTACAAGTCGGGGCGGCGCAAGGTCGATTGCACCCGTGCCGCCGTGCCGCTGCGCGTGATTTCACCCATGAGCTGAGTCATGACGAAGGCATTGCGCTCCGGGATCACACGCTGCGCGTGCTCGAGCCCGCGCGCCGGCGCTTGCATCAGCACCTTGCCCTCGTGGTCGGTGATGCGGGTGATGAGCACCGGTGGGGTGTAAAAACCCCCGTTGGCGAACACACCGTAGGCGCTGGCCAGTTGCAGCGGCGTGACGGCGCCCGCACCCAGCGCCATGGCTAGATACGGGGGGTGGCGCTCGGCCTCAAAGCCAAAGCGCGTCAGCCACTGCTGGGCGTTGCTCGGCCCCACTGCCTTGAGCACGCTGATCGAGGGGATGTTGCGCGAGCGCGCCAAGGCCGTGCGCACGGTCATCGGGCCCTCGAACTGGCCGTCGTAGTTGCGCGGCTCCCAGGCCCGGCCGCCGGTGGCGGCGGCGCTAAAAAACAGCGGCGCGTCGTTGACCAAGGTCGAGGCCATGACGCCGTGTTCGAGCGCGGCCGAATAGATGAAAGGCTTGAGCGCCGAGCCCGGCTGGCGCTGCGACTGGATGACGCGGTTGAACTGGTTGCGATCGAAGTCAAAGCCGCCGACCAAGGCGCGGATTTCGCCGTTGCGCGGATCCATGGCCACAAAAGCGGCCTCCACCACTGGTTTCTGGGTGATGGCCCAGCGTTGCTGCGCGTCGCGCACCAGCCGCACCACCGCGCCGGGGCGCAGCTGCAGGTGCGGCGGCGCGTTGGTGGCCAGCCCGGAGCGCACCGAATCGAGGCCGGTGCCTGTAACCTCGATCGGGGCCACCTCGCCGCGGCTGAGCAGCACCCGGCGCGCGCTGGCTTCGAGCACCACGGCGGTGACAAAGCCGTTGAAGTCGGGGATCGCTGTCAACGCCGCGTCGATGGCGGCTTCGCGCGCAGCGGCCTCCGCAGGCAGCTCGATGAAGCGCTCGGGGCCGCGGTAGTGCTGGCGACGTTCAAAGTTGATCACGCCTTGGCGCACCGCCCGCACAGCGGCCCGCTGCTGGTCGGCGTCGATGGTGGTGTAAACCCGCAAGCCACGCGCGTAAGCGGCCTCACCGTACTGGGCAAACACCTGCTGGCGCACCATTTCGGCCACGTGGTTGGCGTGGATGAACTGCTCGGGGTCGAGGCGACGCAGCTGCAGCGGCTCATCCCGGGCGGCTTGCGCCTGCTCGGCCGTGATAAAGCCATTGGCCAGCATCTGGTCGATGATGTGCAGTTGGCGGATGCGAGCGCGGCGCGGGTTGCTGATCGGGTTGAAGGCCGATGGGGCTTTGGGCAGGCCGGCCAGCATGGCTGCTTCGGCAACTGAAAGCTGGGCCAGCGGCTTGCCAAAGTAGGTCTGCGCCGCCGCCGCAAAACCATAAGAGCGGTGCCCAAGGAAGATCTGGTTCATGTAGATTTCCAGAATTTCTTCCTTGGTTAGCAGGCGTTCGAGCTTGAACGTGAGCAGCACCTCGTAGAACTTGCGCAAAAAGGTGCGGTCCTTGGTCAGGAACATGTTGCGCGCCACCTGCATGGTGATGGTCGAGGCGCCTTGGCTCAGGGGGTCGAACACATTGGCCAGCGCCGCACGCGCCACACCGCGAAAGTCAACCCCGCCGTGCTCGAAAAAGCGCTCGTCCTCGATCGCCAGCACGGCTTGGATCATCACCGGCGGGATTTCGGCAAAGGGCGTCATGTTGCGCCGCTCCTCGCCAAACTCGCCGATCAGCTCGCCGTCGCGTGCATAGACGCGCAGGGGCAATTTGGGGCGGTAGTCGCTCAGGCTGGTGACATCGGGCAGCTTGGGGTAGGCCAAGGTCACGGCGAGGCCCAGCAACACCGCGCCCGCAAACGCAGCCACTACCGATGCGACGATGGCGGTAAACGCCATCGACCTCACGCGGCGCGACCAGCCTACAGGCTTTGTGCGGGTAGAAGCGGCCCGATGCGGGTCGGGCTCAGGCGAGCGAGGCGAGGTGGCGGACATGAATATTTTGCATCTAAGGTATCGGATTATAAAAAAAGCAGCCTGATCGTGCGCTCGGATGGCTTAGAGTCTGTCAAAGTTTGTAAACTTACTTGCCTTGTGGCTACACTGTGCCAACTTGGCGCATTGTTTTTTTCAACGGCAGCCCAGGCCAGTGGTACTTAAACCGTCTGCTTGATGCTAGGTTTGATACATGTCCCTTTTTGTGTCGAACCGTAACCGCTCTTGGGGGTGAATTTGGTCTCAATCAGAACGCTATTTCGTCGGGAACCCGCTCCCTTGCTGGGGATCGACGTCAGCACAAACTCACTCCGGCTGGTTGAGCTGCAGCGTGATCCCTCTGGTCGCTGGGAGGTTCTGCACTGCGCCGTAGAGCCCTTGGAGCGCGGATGGGTCAAGGAAGGCAACATTGAGCAATTTGACCAAGTGGCATCTGCACTCAAGCGGTTGGTCAAAAAGTCGGGCAGCAAAACCCGCAGCGCCGCGTTGGCCTTGCCGGGTTCGGCCGTGATCACCAAAAAAATCAACCTGCCTGCTGGGTTGAGTGAGGCAGAGTTGGAGCTTCAGGTTGAGTCTGAGGCGGCGCAGTACATTCCGTTCCCGCTGGCTGAGGTCAGCCTCGATTTTTGTGTTGTGGGTCCGGCGCCCAAGATGCCCGATTTTGTCGAGGTGCTGCTGGTGGCTTCGCGCAAAGAGAAGGTCTCAGACCGTCAAGGCCTGGCCGAGGCGGCCGGCTTGGTGCCGGTGCTGCTTGATGTGGAGTCGTTCGCTTCAAGGTTGGCGGCCGCTCGGGTGATCGAGGCATTGCCGAATCGAGGGGAAAACATGCTGGTTGCCCTGTTCGAGCTGGGCTCGCAAAACTCGAGCTTGCAGGTCATTCGCAACGAAGACATGGTCTACGAGCGCGAGCAGAATTTTGGTGGCAATCAGTTGACGGCGTGGATCGCTCGACACTACTCGATCTCTCCTGAAGAAGCCGAAAGCAAGAAGAAATCCGCCGCCTTTGCACCCGATTACCACGAAGCCGTGCTCTCGCCCTACCAGAGTCAGCTAGGGCAAGATATAGGCCGCGCCCTTCAGTTTTTCTTTACCAGCACCCCGCACAACAAGGTGGATTACGTGTTGCTGTCGGGTGGGGCGGCCGCGGTGCCTGGGATCGAGGTGGCAGTCATGAATCAAACATCCTTCCCTTCCAAGATTGTCAACCCTTTTGAAGGCATGTCGCTATCGGCTGCCTCAGTCTCGGCCAAAGGGGCGGATAGCAGCACGGCGTTTTTGGTGGCCACGGGCTTGGCTATGCGCAGGTATTCTTCATGATCGCTATCAATTTATTACCCCACCGCGAAATTGCGCGCAAGAAAAAGCGCGAGCAGTTTTTCGTCAACCTGGGTTTGGCGATAGGTGCAGGCCTGGTTCTGGCGGCTCTGGTCTATGGTTTTTTCCAGCTGCAGATCAGTGGGCAGCAGGAGCGCAACCAGTTCATCCAGGCCGAGATCCAAAAGCTGGATGTCCAGATTCGCGAAGTGGCCACCTTGCAGCAGGAGCTCGATGGCCTCAAGTCGCGCCAGGCTGCCGTAGAGAGCTTGCAAGCCGGGCGCAATTTGCCTGTGCATTTGCTCGACGAGATGGTGCGGCTGCTGCCCGAAGGCGTGCACCTGACGGCGCTGCGCCAAGAGGCTGCAGCCATCACCTTGACCGGGGTGGCTCAATCGCAGGAGCGGGTGTCCGAGTTGCTGCGCAATTTTGGCGGTCGCAGCCCATGGCTCACTCAACCGCATCTGGTCGAAATCACTGCTGCAACGTTGGCCCTTGGGCCGCGCGATCAGCGCCGCGTGTTCAATTTTTCGGTGCGTTTGACCCTTAGCCCCAATACGCAAACCAGCCCGCAAGGTTCAACACCGGCGCAACCCGGCCAGACGCAGCCAGCAGGTCAATCGCCTGCACCGGCGGCCACTGGCGGTCGAGTCTAAGCGCAGCCGCATTGAGAGGGCCTGAACCGATCATGAGCAAAAAAACCAAATCCGCCTCGTTCGACTTTGCCCGCTGGCAACAAGATGTGCGGTCCCAATTCAGTGGTCTCGATCCCAACGACCCCTCGCGCTGGCCCGCCATGCCGCGGCGCTTGCTGCTGCTGGTGGTGGCGTTGGCGGTGCTGGTGGGCCTGTGGTTTGTGGTCCTAAGCGGCATGCGCGCGCAGCTCGAAACCGAGCGCCAGCGCGAGGCGCAGCTGCGCACCGAATTTACGAGCAAGGTGGCTCAGGCGGCCAATCTGGATGCATTGCGGGCCCAGCTCGAACAGGTGCGCCTTTATGTGAGCCAGCTCGAGCGCCAATTGCCCAGCCGGGCCGAGATGGATGCTTTGCTCTCTGACATCAACCAAGCCGGTATTGGGCGCGGTTTGCAGTTCGAGCTGTTTAGGCCCGGGCAGGTCGAGTTGCGCGATCACTACGCCGAACTGCCGATTGCGGTGCGTGTCAGCGGCAGCTACCACGACATCGGCATGTTTGTTTCTGATGTGGCTCACCTGTCGCGCATCGTCACCCTCAACAACCTGAGCCTCACGCCGGCACCCAACCGGCCCGATGTGCTAATCATGGACGCCACCGCCAAAACCTTTCGCTACCTCGACCCCGAAGAGGTTGCGCAGCGCCAGCGCGAGCAGCAACAACAGCGCGCCGCCGGGGGTCAACGATGAGCACTGCACGGCTTTACCCCTTAGGCTTGCTGCTGGCAACGGCCTTTGCACTCACTGCTTGCAGCAGCAGCGGTGACGATCTCTCGGCTTGGATGGAGCAGCAACGGGCGGCAGCCCAGCCCAGCGTGGTGTCGGTGCCGGCACCCCAGCCCCACATACCGCAAGCCTATCAAGGGCTGGGCGCTGTTTCTCCCTTTAGCTCCGACAAGCTCACGGTGCTGCTGCGCGCTGAGACCGTCTCGCCCGCCGTATCTGGTTTGCTGGCGGCCGAGATGCGTCGCCGCAAAGACCCGCTGGAGGCGGTACCGCTCGACACCATCACCATGGTGGGTTTGTTGCGCCGTGGCAACGAAACCGTGGCGCTGGTGCGGTCCGAAGGATTGATTCACCAGGTGCGGCGCGGCAACCACCTAGGGCAAAATTTCGGACGCATCACCGCCATCAGCGAAACCCAGATCACCCTGCGCGAAATCGCTCAAGACCCGGCTGGCGAATGGGTAGAGCGCACCACCACTTTGCAGTTGCAGGAAGGCACCGGCCAATGAATACCCATCATCAAAACCTTTACCCTCAGACCCTGTCGCGCTACTCCCGCTATGCCTTGTTGGCTTGCACTTTGATGATGTCGGGGTGGGTGCAGGCGCAGTTGGCCATCCAGTCGCTCACGGCGGCGGCACAAGGTGGCGGCGGCGAGCTGGTGCGCATCCAGACCAATGAACCGCTGCGCCAGCTGCCGGCCGGCTTCAGCATGCAAGCGCCGGCGCGCATCGCGCTCGACATTCCCGGGGCCAGCAACGCCACTGGCCAAAATCTGTTCGAGCTCAACCAAGGCAACCTGCGTTCGGCCAACGTGGTGCAGGCGGGCGACCGCACGCGCATCGTGTTGAATCTCAGCCAGCCTGTGGGCTACGAGCTGCGCATCGAGGGCAACACCTTGCTGGTGCAGCTGCAGCCCGGGGCGCAGGCGGCCGCACCGGCGGCGGGGGGCGCGTTGGGCGCAGCGTTTGCAGCAGCAGGCCCAGCTGCGCGCACGCAACCGCTGGTTGACATCGACTTTAGGCGCGGCGCACAAAACGCCGGGCGGGTGCTGGTCGAGCTGGCCAGCAGCCAGACCGGCGTGGACGTGCGCCAGCAAGGGCGCAACCTGGTGGTGGAGTTCCAGCAGAGCTCGCTGCCCGAAGGCCTGCGCCGGCGCCTCGACGTGAGCGATTTTGGCACCCCGGTGCAAACCGTCACCGCCACCCAAGTGGGCGACCGGGTGCGCCTGCTGGTCGAACCCACGGGCAACTGGGAGCACAGCGCCATCCAGACCGACAACCGGTTTGTACTCGAGGTGCGCGAGGTGCGCCAAGAGCCCGACCGCCCAGGACTAGAGCGTGCCTTCACCGGCGAGAAAATCTCGCTCAACTTTCAAAACATCGAAGTGCGCTCGCTGCTGCAAGTGATCGCCGACTTCACCGACTTCAACATCATCGCCTCTGAAGCGGTGACCGGCAGCCTGACCATGCGCTTGCAAAACGTGCCTTGGGACCAGGCCCTAGACACCGTGCTGCAAGCCAAAAACCTGGGCCAGCGCCGCACCGGCAACGTGATTTGGGTTGCACCCAACGAGCACATCATCCAGCGCGAGCGCCTAGAGCTGCAGTCCCGAGTCAACGTAGAAGCGCTGGAGCCGCTGCGCACGCAGTTTTTTGCCCTCAGCTTTGCCAAAGCGCCAGATGTGCAAGCGCAGCTGATGGGCGTGGGCCCTGGGGCAGCTGGTGGGGCTGCCACCACAGCGGGTGCAGCGGCAGGCACTGCGGCAGCAGGTGCGGCGGCCCCAGCCGCGGGTGCGGCCGCTGGTGCGGCGGCTGCGGCGGGTGCGGCGGGTGCGGCAGCCAGCTCGCGCATTTTGTCCAACCGCGGCAGCGTCAACATCGACACCCGCACCAACCAGGTCTTTGTCACCGACGTGCCCTCGGGCCTCGAGCGCGTGGCCGATTTCATCCGGCGCATCGACGTGCCGGTGAGCCAGGTGCTGATCGAAGCGCGCATCGTGGAAGCTGAAGACACTTTTGGGCGCAATCTGGGGGTGCGTTTTGGCGGGCGCGCATCCGATCCTGCGACAGTTGTTGGACGCGGCGAAAACCGCGTACAGAGATCGCTGGCTTTCGGTTCCATCGATGCGACCGGCTCTGGCAATGCCAGAGTCACTAATATTCCAACCCCCACTTTCGGTTCTGGTGTCTTTGCCATATCGCTCTTCAACCCGAGCGTGACGCGTCTGGTCAACCTTGAAATCGAGGCCAGTGAATCGGATCAGCGCCTTCAGACCATTGCCAGCCCGCGCGTGATCACCACCAACCACAACCCCGCCATCATTGCGCAGGGGGTTCAGCTTCCGTTCACCACCACCGGCGCAGACGGCCAAACCAACACCACGTTTCGCGATGCCCTGTTGCGCCTAGAGGTTACGCCGCATGTCACACCCGATGGCGGTGTGAGTTTGAACGTCAAAGTCAATAAAGACAGCCGCGGTGAAGAAACACCGGACGGCCCGGCCATCAACACCAGAAGCGTCAGCACACAGGTACTGGTAGAAAATGGCGGCACCGTGGTCATCGGGGGCATTTTCGAAACCACCGAGAGCAACGTCAGAGACCAAGTGCCGGGTCTAGGCGACATTCCTGTGCTAGGCCATTTGTTTCGTTCGACAGCGCGCCAAACCGTGCGCCGCGAGCTGCTGGTGTTCCTGACGCCGCAGGTGTTGACCGCCGGTGCCGCTTTGCGCTGATTTGCCCTGATGTACGTACATTCTGCGCACTTCGCAGTTTCTTCCCTTGGGCGCCAGCGGCGCAGCGCATGATCATCCTCGTCGGCCTGCCCGGATCGGGCAAATCCACGGTCGGGCGCTTGCTGGCGCGGCGGCTGCAGTTGCCCTTCGTGGATTCAGACCACGCCATCGAGCAGCGCCTGAGTTGCAGCATCCGCGAGTTTTTTGAGCGCGAGGGCGAGGCGCGCTTTCGCGACGTGGAGCAGGCGGTGCTGGATGAACTCACCCAGGGGCCGCCGTGCGTGCTCTCGACCGGCGGCGGCGCTGTGCTGCGCCCAGCCAACCGCCAATACT